>Ga0070658_10000004_pt1 | contig 402230 bp, 331 predicted proteins | sample KBSC13metaG_FD_64664 | JGI IMG/M metagenome (GOLD analysis project Ga0070658, IMG submission 64664) | Corn rhizosphere microbial communities from Kellogg Biological Station, Michigan, USA - KBS C1-3 metaG | ecosystem: Host-associated > Plants > Roots > Rhizosphere > Soil ...
CATCTCCGGTGCGACGTGGACGCCATCGCAGATGAGTTCCGCGAAGAGGCGGTCATCGTCGAGTACGGTGGCGATAACTCCGGGGGTGCGGTGATCGAGCGGGCGCATGGCGTTGAAGGTGTGCGTGGCGCTGCAGGCTCCGGCTTCAATCGCGGCCTGCGCCTCTTCGGACGTGGCGTTGGTGTGTCCGATGCTAACTTTTACTCCGAAAGAGGCAGCATGTTCGATTAGCGCCAGTGCGCCGGGAATCTCCGGAGCGATGGTGATGACGCGGATGTGTCCGCGAGCGGCTTGGTGGAAGCGGTCGAAGAGAGCAATGTCTGGCGGAAGAATATTGGCTGGCGGATGAACACCTCTTTTGGCGTGCGAGATGAACGGGCCTTCCAGATGAATCCCGACAGGCCGCGCCTCGTTGGCCAGGATGTGTGATTCGACGGCGTTTGCCAATGCTTCGAGCGACCGAAGCGTCTCGTCGATGGGTGCGGTAACAGTGGTGGGGAGATAGTTTCCTACGCCTTTGGTAGCTAGAAATTTGCCGATGACACCAAACTCGGCGGGACTGGCATGCATGACGTCGTAGTTGGCCGCGCCATGCGTGTGGATATCGAGAAAGGTGGACGTCAGAACGTCCTGGGATTTATTCGAAGGATCGGAATGAATGCTGGCAATCATCCCATCGTCGTCGACTACGATGACGGGATGGTCGATGGTGCCTTGCGAAGTATAGAGATAGCGCGCGGTGAGAGTGGTTGGCATTGAAATTAGTTTATTCCGCCTATTGAGCGGCCGCTGGCGGCGGCGCCGTGATGCCCAGTTCGGCGGCCGTCGGCAGGGTATGGCTGTCGGACCATTGCCTCTGAGCGACGCGGATCTTGTCGCTGCGGGCGAGCCAGAGGCCGATGGTGTAGTCATAGTGTTCCAGTACCGGGCGCAGGGCATAGGGGCGGTTCGAGCGCAACCATGCCTGCTGGTAGAGATCGCGAATGAGGGAATAGGTATCGCGCAGGTCGGCGATGCGGCCATTGTTGCCGTTGATGTCGGAGAGTTCGCGGGCGACGGCCATGCGCTGCTTGTGGTCGGTGGTCATGCGCATGTCGTAGGCGCGCTGGTAGCCCTGGGCGATCTCATCGGCTAGCTGAAATTTAAGGCCGATGAAATCCATGCGGCGCGCACCCAGTTCGAGCGCGTCAATGGCATCCGTCTCGCGCAGACTGGTTGGGTTTGAGGGATAGGCATCGGCGGGATTATAAGGCGCGGCCGTGGCAGTGAACGACTTTGGCGGCGCAGGAGCGGCGGCGCGGGCCTGCGCAATGAGCGTAAGCGCCCTCTCTGCATGCAGGCGCAGTTCATGGGTGTAAGGCCGAATCTTATCGGCGTAGACCTGGCCGTCCTTGCTCATCGGGTCGAGCCAGAAGAGGCCATCGGAGCCATCGCCGGTCTTGGCCTGCTCCTTCAGCAGGTTATGGGCCAGCATCATCTCCTTCTGCGCTTCGTTGAGGTCGCCGGTCATGTCGCCGTGGAAGACCTGCGCATAGGAGTCCTCGAATTGCGGGATCGACGACTCGCCCTTCTGCCACGAAGCCGCGGCGCCAAAAAGGATGCCGTACCAGTTCATGTTTTCGAGGCCCTCGCCGTCGTCATTCCATATCGTATTGAGCGCTCCGGTTGCGCCAAGCCGCTGTCCGTCGCGAATGAACCCCTGAATATTAAGGAGGGCATAGGTGTTGTTGGGATAGACCCGCGACCAGTTATTGACGCCGGGCGCGACCCACGTCTCAAATCCCGCATTGGTAAAGGGAGTGAGATAGCGGTCGAAGCCGCGCGGATCGGGGTTGTACGTCCACGCAATGGCGATGGTCGAATCTTTGAACGACTGCGGCATCTTCTTTAAGAGGTCGGGCGAATCCTGCGCAATGTCGCCCCAAAACAGCAGCTTGCGATGCAGCGGCTGGAGCGCGGTGACGATGCGCTGCATGAAGTCGAGATAGACTGCGCCGAGCCCGCGCGCATCCACATCGGCCTTGGTCTGGCCGGTACCGAGGTTGACCGTTTCGTCGGCGCCGACATGCAGAAATGGTCCCGGATAGAGCGTGGCAAGCTCGCCGAACATCTGCTTGATGAGCGAAATTGAGCCGGGTTGGCCTGGCGCGAGCACGTCCCCATGAGGAGTTTCGGCAAGCGCCGAGTACTGCTCCCACGTAAGGTTGTGATGTAGATGGCCAAAGGCCTCCTGCTCGGGAACGATAGTCACATGGTAAGCCTGCGCATACGTCACCAGTGCCTTTGCGTCGGCTGCCGAGATGCTGCCGCCCGGCGGCGCCATCAGCGGGTTGGAAGCATACTGCTGCGTGTGCTCGAAATAAGGGGAGTAGATATTGATCTTGTAGGCGGCGATGGTGCGGATCTGCTTCTTCTGAAAGTCTAGGGTCGGCACGGGGCCTCGGGAAAGGTCGTCGTCGAGGCCGCGATACTTCATCGCCGGCCAGTCGCGAATATTTGCCGCGCGAAGGACCGCTCGCGGTCCTTCGCCGACGATGAGCTGCTTCACCGTCTGCGCACCGTAGAAGAGGCCTTCAGCGGTGGCCGCCGTGACGGTCAGCGCATTGTGGCCGGCGGAGATGACATATCCTTCGGGCTTCATCTCGGCGCTGAAGTTTGCGATCGGGTGCGTGGCGAGCCGCGTCAGCTCGATGACGAACCCGGTCGGCGAAACCGAAGAGATATTGCGCTGCTGCAGGCTGGTCCCAAGATCGGTGGCGGCGAAATGGTCTTCTTCGGAGCACGGCGCGGCACACACGATGCGGACCCCGTTGGGCAGCGGCACGTCGGCGGTCGCATGCACGTCGCGAGGCATGGGGATCAGTTTGATGGAGGACTGCGCGGAGGCGAAGGTGGTCAATGCGAGGAGCAGAAGCCCGCTGCGAAAAAATAACATACGTACCGGTATACCAGCCCGAGGACGGATTGTGCAGGGCGTCAAAGCGGCCGTTCTTGACTCTTGTGTCAAAAGAATGTGAATAGAGGGCGAAATTCGCACTGTATTCACATTGGCTTGCCACCATAGACCTCAAAGAGCAAGGCAGCGCGCGATCCTGGCCATAAGGCCAGCTCGCCGGTGATCTGCCGGATGTTCTGTTCAACCTGAGAGGTCTCATGACGAAGCAATTACAAGCGGCTATGGCAGCGATACTGGTGTTAGGTACAGTGTCGATGCAGGCGCAGACCAGCACGACGCAGTCGAAGAAATCAGCTCATAAGAGGGTTGTAAAGAAGAAGGCGACCGAGAGCGCAACCGAGCGGGAGATTCGCGAGCTGCGCGAACAGATGCAGAGCCAACAGGCCCAGATCGACAGCCTGAAGCAGCAGAACGCAGACAAGGACGCCAAACTAGCGACCGCCTCGCAGGATGCGCAGGCCGCAAACACCGCGGCAGCACAGGCGCAATCGCAGACAGCCGGGGTCAGTTCGAGCGTGCAGGCGAACACCGATGCCGTGAACACGCTGAACAGCACCGTGACCGATCTCAAGACAAAAAATGCTGATCTGGCGCAGACGATCAGCAATACAAAGAAGGATTTGACGAAGCAGATCGATGAACCGCTGGCGCTTCATTACAAAGGCATCAAGATCACTCCGGTCGCCTTTTTCGCGTTTGAATCGGTATGGCGCCAGCGTGCTATGAACGCCGATATCAATACACCGTTTACTTCGACCCCTTTCCCGAACGCGGGAAATGCTCATATGAGCGAGCTTAACTTCTCGGGTCGCCAGAGCCGCATTGGTGGGATGTTCGAAGGAGATACGGGGCCCTTTAAGCTAAAGGGATATATCGAAGCCGATTTTCTTTCCTCGGGCACGACCAGCAACAATAACCAGAGCAACAGCTATACGATGCGGCAGCGACAGTTCTGGGGTCAAGCGGCATTGAAGAACGGATTTACGGTCACCGGCGGACAGATGTGGTCGCTGGTAACGGAAACCAAGAAAGGGACGGACAACGGAACGGAGAACCTGCCGGCGAACGTCGATGCCCAGTACAACGTCGGTTTTAGCTGGCTGCGGCTCCCGGCGATCCGTTTCCAGCAAAAGCTTGGCAACGCGACAACCATTGCCCTGTCGCTCGAAAACGGCCAGATCACCGGATTCGACAAAGGCGGCGCGAACGGTCCGACGAACTACTTCTTCGGCGGAACGGGCAATAACGGCGGCCTCTATAACACAACGACGACCTACACCAACAACGTTGCTCCAGATATGGTGGTGAAGGCGGCGTTCGATCCCAAGATCGGCCACTTCGAGGTGGGCGGTGCGCTGCGGTTCTTCCGCGACCGCTATTATCCCAATGCGGGAGCAACACCGGCGTCCTCGGCGGGGGCAAAGAATGACAATAAGCTCGCCGGCGGATTCTTCGTCAATGGGCGGGTGAAGGCGACCAAGTATGCCAGCATCGGGATTCACTTCCTGGGCGGCGACGGCGTTGGCCGTTATGGCACTGCCGGACTCTCCGATGCCACGGTTCACCCCGACGGAACACTGGAGCCGTTGCATGCTTATCAGGGATTGTTCTCACTGGAACTGCATCCCACGGCGAAGCTCGATCTGTTTGGCTATGCCGGCGGCGAGTATGTGCAAAGAACGTTGTATACGAACAGTAAGGGGCAGGAGGTAGGATATGCTCCGTACACTCAGAACAACTTAGGCTGCCACACCGAGGGTGTGCCGAGCGGCGCAGCGACGTCTCCGGCTGGGTCCTGCTCGGCCCTCACCCGCAGCATCTTCGAGCCAACGGTTGGGTTTACTTACCGCTTCTACAACAGCCCGAAGTACGGCCGCTTTCAATATGAGGTCCAATACAGCTATCTGAGCAAAGGAACGTGGTCCGGTATCGGTGGCGCTCCTAAAGCAATTAACAATATGGTATTTACAGGCATGCGTTACTACATCCCGTAAATGTCTTCGCGGATGCAAAAGGCGCTCTTCGGAGCGCCTTTTGTTTTGCTGTTTCTTTTGGATGCGATTTTCTTTGCGTATTCGGAGTTTTTTAACCTGCCTCGCCGTCATATTGTTCGTGGTGCGATCAATTTTGATAGGCTGCAAAGGTAGCGCTAACGCGCAATGGTTGTTGGGGAGAGGTGACAAAGACAATGCTTGACGAAAACAGGCTGTTTCCTTCGGATAGTGCGGCACGTTCGGTGGCCGCGAAGTTGTATGAGATGGCGCGGGATCTGCCCATTATCTCGCCGCATGGGCACTGCGATCCGCGCTGGTTTGCCGAAGATAAGCCTTTTCCGAACCCCGCAGCCTTATTCATCACTCCCGATCACTATGTCTTCCGGATGCTCTACTCGCAGGGAGTTTCGCTGGAGTCGCTTGGGGTTCCTCAGAACGATGGCAGGCAATCGGCCGACCCGCGCGAGGTATGGCGCATCTTCGCGAAGCACTACTACCTCTTCCGCGGTACCCCGACCCGATTGTGGCTCGACTACGCCTTTGAGAAACAGTTTGGCTTGAAGGACCGTCTCAGCCCGCAAAACGCAGACGCCTACTACGATCTGATTGCGAAGGCACTGGAGACACCGGAGTTTCGTCCCCGCGCTCTCTTTGAAAAGTTCAATATCGAAGTCCTCTCGACGACCGACACGCCGCTCGATACGCTGGAGTTTCACAAGGCCATCAAGGAGTCGGGTTGGAAGGGAAGGATACTGCCCACCTTTCGCCCCGATTCGGTCATCGATGCGGAGTACGCGGGCTTCGTCCAGAACATCGAGAAGCTGGGCCAGGTCACAGGCGAAGACATCGGTACCTGGAAGGGTTATCTCAACGCTCTGCGCAACCGCCGCGCCTTCTTCAAGTCAATGGGAGCCACAGCCACCGATCATGGCCATCTCACGGCGCAGACGGCAGACCTCGACGCCGCCACCGCGGAGTCGCTCTACCAGCGCATCCTCTCCGGCCACTCGGTGCCGCAGGAGCAACAGATCTTCCAGGCGCAGATGCTGACCGAAATGGCTGGCATGAGCGTCGAAGATGGCCTGACCATGCAGATCCACCCCGGCTCGGTGCGCAACCACAACAAGGCTGTCTACGAGAAGTTTGGCCGCGACAAGGGCGCCGATATGCCTTCGCCGACCGAATATGTTCGCGCCATGCGTCCGCTGCTGAGTAAGTACGGCAACGACCCGCGCCTGACCCTGATCCTCTTCACACTCGACGAGACTTCGTACTCGCGCGAACTGGCTCCGCTGGCCGGACACTATCCCGCGCTGCGACTGGGGCCGCCCTGGTGGTTTCAGGACTCGCCTGAAGGCATGATGCGTTTCCGCGAGCAGGCCACCGAGACCGCAGGCTTCTACAACACGGTAGGGTTCAACGACGACACCCGCGCCTTCCTGTCTATTCCTGCGCGTCACGATGTAGCCCGTCGCATCGACTGCGCCTTCCTTGGCCGTCTGGTAGCCGAAGGACGTCTGGACGAGGACGAAGCGTTTGAAGTTGCCAAAGATTTGACGGTGAATCTGGCAAGGAAGGCCTACAAGTTATAGAACATTGCAAATGATGACGCGTTGAAAGGGGCCAGCGAGTTTGCTGGCCCTCTTTTTAGCAAAGCGTCTCTCCCAGCAATTCCGTCAACTTCCTGAAAGCTCGATCGGCCTGTTCCGGGTTGAAGACCGGGCTGTCCGGCACGGTCCAGCTATGAAAGGCACCCTTGTAGGTCTCACTCTCATATCGCCCACCCCACTCCGCCAGAGCATGCTCGAAGTGCTGGATGGCCTCCGCATCCATACTCTTGTCCTGGACGGCATGGCCAAAATAAAGTCGCGCACTTACTTCGGGAAGAACGAGATGCGGGCTGGCAGGATTCCCCGCGGTGTAGAGCCCTCCGCCATGGAACGACGCTACTGCATCCACCTGAGAAGAACGCGCAGCCGCCGTGCGAAGGGCAAGCGCTCCGCTGAAACAGTAGCCCACAACTCCAATTGTCCCTGGCCGCATGGCAGGTTGAGCAGTAAGAAAGTCGACATAAGCGCCGCCATCTTCCTGTTGTGCCTCGGGAGTAAGCGGTCCCATGAGTTCTGCCATCCGCTGCGCCGTCCGTGCCGGGTCCGTCGCCCGCGGGAAGTTGAAGACCGGAGGACGGCTCGTCCGATAGAACGGATTGATCAGAAGGACGGCGTACCCCTCGGCCGAGAGGCGACGCGCCATGCTACGATGCGCCTCGCGAATGCCGCCAATATCCGGCAGATGGAGAACGCCGGGCAACGGCGTGGAGGGATCAGGAGAGAACAGGACAGCGTCGGCGGTGCCGTGGGGCATGGGAATCTGGAGGTCTTGCTCAGTCATGGATAGCTCCTTGTTGCTCCTCTGTTGGACTGTATATCACTCGCTGCTACAGAGTAAGATGAGAGTCTATGAGCCTCTTTTTTGCTGCTGGAAGTGCGACGACGGAGATGTCGCTGAGTGAAGTGCGGTCAAGCCTTTTTAGCGCGCTGGACAAGCTGGGAAAACGGAAGAAGGTGTTGGCGGTTCCTCCGGACTTTACCCGGATGCACTCCCAAAGCGGCGTTCTGACGGAGTTGGCGTGGCAATACTACGGCGACAGCCTGACGGATGTGCTGCCCGCATTGGGAACGCATAAAGCGATGAGCGACGAGGAGATCGCAACCATGTTCGGGGCCACTCCAAGGGAGTTGTTTCGTGCGCACGACTGGCGCAACGACATTGTGACCCTCGGCGAAGTCCCCGGCGAATTTATGTACGAGGTGAGCGAGGGCAAGCTTGACTACACCTGGCCAGCGCAGGTGAACAAGCTGCTGCGCGACGGTGGACACGATCTGATTCTGTCGATCGGGCAGGTGGTTCCGCACGAAGTGGTGGGTATGGCGAACTACAACAAGAATATCTTCGTTGGAACGGGCGGTTCGATGGGCATCCATCGCAGCCACTTCCTCGGCGCTGTCTATGGCATGGAGCGCATGATGGGCCGTGCGGACACTCCCGTGCGCCGGGTTCTGAACTATGCCAGTGACCACTTCGCGAAAGAGATGCCCATTGTGTATGTGCAGACCGTGGTAGGGAAGAACGATGCGGGTCAACTGGTGATTCGCGGCATGTATGTAGGCGACGATGTCGAATGTTTCGAGCGGGCTGCGGAGTTGAGCCTCAAAGTCAACTTCAAGATGATGGACCGCGAGATCAAGAAGGCCGTGGTCTTCCTCGATCCTCACGAATTTCGCAGTACCTGGCTGGGAAACAAGAGCGTCTACCGCACCCGTATGGCGCTTGCGGACAATGCTGAACTGATTGTCCTTGCCCCCGGGGTGCACGAGTTCGGTGAAGACGCTGCAATCGATGTGCTCATCCGCAAGTACGGCTACTGCGGCACGCCGCGAACGCTGGAGGCCGTAAAAGAAGATCCGGCACTGGCGGGTAATCTCAGCGCGGCGGCGCATCTGATTCACGGTTCCAGCGAAGGCCGCTTCACCATTCGCTACTGCCCGGGACACCTCACCCGACAGGAGATTGAGAGTGTCCACTACGAGTATGGAGATCTCGCCGAAGCCATGGCGAAGTACCACCCGGAGACGCTCGAAGATGGTTGGAACATCGTCGATGGCGAAGAGATTTTTTATATCTCCAACCCCGGTCTTGGTCTGTGGGCCTACCAGGGCCGCTTCAAAGATTAAGAATTTGCAGCAAGACCGGATTAATCGGTATGCTGGAGCAGACGGAAATTGGTTAGACCAATTAGATCTGAGACAAGAGAAGGGTTTTGCATAATGGGCGAGGGATTGAGGCTTCCGAAGTTTTCATTGGGTGTGGGTGACCGGTTTGCGCACCAGGCAAAGGCGCAGCTTGCGGCATGTATTCTGGCTGCCGATGCGGGGGTCGAGGTCATTCCGGTATGGAACAAGTCGAACCGGGAGCACATGATTATTGGATCGGAGCCGAGCCAGACGCGCGCTGCGGCTGACGCTGCGGTGAAGGAACTGGGATGGACGAAGCCGTATTTTCTCGATGCGGACCACATCAATCTGAAGACGGTGGGAAGGTTTCTGGAGCCGTGCGATTTCTTTACCCTCGACGTCGCCGATTTGATTGGACAGCCGGCCGATACCAAAGATGTGGAAGCGTTTGTGAAGCGTCATCCGGAGCTTGTGGGTACGGTGACGATTCCGCATATTGCTGAGCCCTTCAAGACTGATGCGGCATTTGTAACCGGCGTCGCCAATAAGTTTCTCGCTGCGGTACAGGATGCCGGCCGTATCTACCGTTTTCTGGTGGAAAAGAAGGGTGCGGGCAAGTTTGTGGCCGAGGTCTCGATGGATGAGACGGACTATCCGCAGACGCCGGTGGAGCTGCTGATTATTCTGGCGGCGATTGCCGACGAGAAGATTCCGATCCAGACGATTGCGCCGAAGTTTACCGGACGGTTCAACAAGGGCGTCAATTATGTGGGCGATGTCGTGCAGTTCACCAAGGAGTTCAACGAAGATCTGGCAGCTATCGCATTTGCGGTCAAGACCTACGGGCTGCCGGATAATTTGAAGCTGAGCATTCACTCCGGCTCGGATAAGTTCTCGATCTACAAGGCCGTTCATGGTGCGGTGAAGAAGTTTGACGCCGGCGTTCACATGAAGACCGCCGGGACGACGTGGCTCGAAGAGCTGATTGGACTGGCCGAGGCTGGCGGGACTGGCCTGGAGATTGCCAAAGTGGTTTACGCGGAAGCGCATGCGCACAGCAAGGAGCTTTGCGCTCCTTATGCGACTGTCATCGATATCGACCCTGCGAAACTGCCGAAGCCCGAGATGGTAAATGGCTGGACCAGTGAGCAGTACACCTCGGCGCTTCGCCACGAGCAGGGCAACAAGGAATATAACCAGAGCTTCCGGCAACTACTGCATGTCGGCTTCAAGGTTGCGGCGAAGCTGGGAGATCGTTATCTGAAGGCGCTTGAGGCGAATGAAGAGGTTGTGGCAAGGAATGTGACGACGAATTTGTTCGAGCGGCACATTCGTCCAGTATTTATCGGCAAATAGCTCTATAGTTTTTTCGAGGGCAATCTCGTCGGCTCATCTGGAGTTGATCTTCCGGCAGATATGATGAATAGAGTCATGCCCTGAGCTTGTATCGAAGTTCCGGGCATCGAAAATTGAGGAGAATGGCGCAATGAATCTTGGTTTCAACATTCCTGAAAAAGGCACACTGGACTTCGTGTCCCTGGGGGCGATGGTCACCCGTCTCGATCCCGGTATTATCCCGTTTCGTAAGGCCACCGAGGTTGCGATCCACGTCAGCGGCGGCGAGTTCAACGTCGCGGCGAACCTGTCGGACTGCTTCGGCCTGAGCACTGGCATCGCCACGGCGATGGTGTCCTATCCCATCGGCGATCTCGTCAACGAGCGTGTACGTGCGATGGGTGTCAAGCCCCTGTACAAGCGCTTCGAGCATGATGGAACGCGCGGCCCGAACATTGCGACCGTGTACAGCGACCAGGGCTTTGGCGTTCGCGCTCCGGTGGTCTTCTACAACCGCAGCAATGAGGCGGCTGCGCTGCTCAAGCCGGGCGACTTCGACTGGAAGGCGATCTTTGCGCAGGGCGTTCGCTGGTTCCATAGCGGCGGCATCTTCTCCGCCCTCTCCGAGACGACTGCGGAGCTGCTGATCGAAGCCCTCAAGGCGGCCCGCGCTGCCGGCGTGATCTGCTCGTTCGACCTAAACTACCGCGAGAAGCTCTGGAAGACCGTCGGTGGAATCAAGCGTGCCCATGAAGTGCTTGGCAGAATCGTCGAGAACGTTGATGTGCTGGTCGGCAATGAAGAGGACCTGCAGAAGGGCCTCGGCTTTGAAGGACCTGAAGTGGGAGCCAGCTCCAAACTCGATCCGAGCGTCTTCCTGTCGATGATCGACCAGGTGGTAAAGCGCTATCCCAACATCAAGATCGTTGCGACCACGCTGCGCGAGGTCCACAACACGAACCACCATAGCTGGAGCGCTGTAGCCTGGGTCAACGGCAAGACGGTGAATGCCCCGACTGCAGAGTTGAAGGTGCTCGATCGCGTCGGTGGCGGAGACGGTTTTGCTGCTGGGTTTATCTATGGCCTGCTCAGCGGAGCGGAGCCGGAAGAGGCGATCAAGCTGGGATGGGCTCATGGAGCACTGATGACGACCTTCCCCGGTGACACCACGATGGCGACACTTGATCAGGTTAAGGCGTTTGCCAGCGGTGGATCGGCACGGATCCAGCGCTAACAGTCTGCACTGGTGACGAGGTCGGTTCGCCAGCATTTATAACGGCGTGTGTTCCTGTCTTCTCCATCCGGTGAAGACAGGAACGCGGCCTCGGTCTGAGATAAACGAAAGAGGAGATTGCATGGGGCACCCGTTGTTTGATCTGAGCGGCAAATCGGCCGTAGTGGTTGGAGGAACGTCGGGTATTGGCCTGGCAATGGCGGTTGGGCTGGCAGAGGCGGGTGCGGACGTAGTGGCAACATCGCGGCGTGCGGAACAGGTGGAAGGGGCCGCGAAGACGATCGAGGCCAGGGGTTGCAAAGCGCTTCGTCTGTGCTCGGATGTGGGAGATCGAGCTTCACTGGAAGCTCTTCTGGACGGAACCTTGAAAGCGTTTGGCAAGGTCGATATCCTGATCAATTGTGCCGGCAAGATCAAGCGCGAACCGACGCTTACCGTATCCGAAGAGACCTGGGACGACATTATGGATACGAATGTCACCGGGACGCTGCGCGCCTGTCAGATCTTCGGAAAACACATGCTGGAACGGGGATATGGTCGGATCATCAACATCGCTTCGCTCAATACCTTTGTCTCGCTTAAAGAAGTTACAGCGTATGCAACCAGCAAAGCTGCGGTGGGCGCGCTGACGAAATCGCTGGCTGTGGAGTGGAGTTCGCAGGGCGTGACCGTGAATGCGATTGCTCCAGGAGTCTTTCGTACGGCGCTGAACCAGAAGCTTTTGGATGAGAGCGATCGCGGCAAGGAACTGCTGTTGCGGACTCCCATGGGACGGTTCGGCAAGACGGAAGAGTTGGTCGGAGCTGCTATTTTTCTGGCGAGCGATGCTTCTACGTTCGTTACCGGAGAGATTTTGGTCGTCGATGGCGGCTTCCTTGCCAGCGGCGTGAACCAGTAGCAACTCACAAGCTTCCTAAAAATTATAAAAACCAGCCGTCATCGAACTTGAAGATGACGGCTGGTTTTTTAATTGCTAACCAAGCCATTTAGGATTTGCGGCTGTACCGTCAAAGTGGCTAGTGGTTTTGAATAGCTCGAATTTTCCTTCGCTGGCAGCTTCGCGGGTGCGGTAAAGAAGACTTGCAATCTGGGATTGGGTGAGTGGCTTGAAGGTCTTCGCGGCTTGAATGGCCTGTTCAAGAATGGCGGGTGAATCGATGCCGGTGATGATGACAGAGACAGGTTGTGTAAGGCCGTAATGAAGAGCTTCGACAGCTTCCACCGTCTTGCTGCGCAGGATGTAGTTGTCACCGAAGGTCTTCATCGCAAGGATGCCGGTGCCTTGTTTTAACGCGACGGGAATAACCTCTTTCGTAAAAGACCGGAAGTGGGCGTCCATGACGTTGACCGGCATCTGGACCGTATCGAAGTGAAAGCCGTGCCTCTCTGCCGTCTCGAACATGCGCAGATGGACTGCGGGGTCCTTATGGCCGGTGAAGCCGATATAGCGAATCTTTCCTGCCTGCTTGGCAGCGACAGCGGCTTCGAGGGCGCCGCCGGGAGCGAAGACGCGGTCGGGATCTTCCATGCGGATGATCTCGTGAAACTGGACGAGGTCGATGACGTCGGTCTGAAGACGCCCGAGAGATTCTTCGAGCTGCTTGTTGTAAGCCTCTTTGGTGCGGCCATCCATCTTGGTCATGAGGAAGACTTTGCTGCGATAGCCGTCGCGGAGTGCCTGTCCCATGCGGACTTCGCTGATGCCGTTGTTGTAGTCCCAGCAGTTATCCATGAAGGTGATGCCGCGATCGATGGCCTGGCGTATGAGATGAATGCTTTCATTGGCGTCGGCCTGCTTGCCGACGTGGAATCCTCCGAGACCGATGGCAGAGACTCGTTCGCCGGTTTTGCCTAGCTCGCGATAGATCATGCCGGGCGATTCGGGTCTCGATGCAGGGCTGGAGGTCGTTGCAGTGGATGCAGATTGGCCGATGATGCTGCCTGTGGCAACGGTGACCCCGACGGCGGTTGCTGACTTCAGGAAGCTCCTGCGTTCCATGACCTCTCCTGTGCGCTTGCGTACAGGTTTGGATGCGGACTGGGAGCGGCGGGGCTACCTGTGTGCGGCGCGGGCGATCAGGGTGGCGGTATAAGCGGCGCCGAAGCCGTTGTCGATATTGACGACGCAGACATTGGGAGAGCAGGAGTTGAGCATACCCAGAAGAGCGGCCGCTCCCGCGAACGAGGAGCCGTAGCCGACCGAGGTTGGTACGGCGATGACAGGGACGCCGACCAGACCGCCAACGACGCTGGGAAGGGCTCCCTCCATACCGGCGCAGACGATGACGGCGTTGGCCGTGGCGAGGGCATCGCGTTGGGCGAGCAGGCGATGGATGCCGGCGACTCCAACGTCGTAGAGACGAGAGACTCGCGTGCCGAAGAGTTCGGCGGTGACAGAGGCTTCTTCAGCGGCGTAGAGATCGCTGGTTCCGGCACAGAGAACGGCAATGTGACCCAGCGGCTCGGCTGGCGGCGACTGCCGCAGAGTGATGGCCCGGGCGTGCTGGTGATACTGAGAAGCCGGAGCAATGGCGCGGACTGCCGCCGCGGTAGATTCATCGGCGCGCGTGGCTAGAACATCGATGCCCGTTGCGGCCATGCGGGCGAAGATCTCGGCTGTGTGCTCGGCGGATTTGCCTGCGGCGTAGATGACTTCGGGCAGGCCGCTGCGGAGAGAGCGGTGATGGTCGATCTTGGCGTAGTCGAGGTCTTCAAAGGGAAGGGTAGCGAGGCGGGCGGAGGCTTGCTCCGGGGTAAGGGTGCCGAGCTGGACTTCGGCGAGAAGTTCGAGAAGGGACGTTTTATTCATTTGATTTGCTGGCGTGGTATGCCGCGATAGCAGCCTGGATGACTTGTTTGACGGGGACGTTATGAGTTGCGGCGGCGGCGCGGCAGTCTTCAAATTCAGGAGTTGCGTTTAGTTCCTCATTGGCGAGTGAGCCTACTTTGATGCGAATGTCTCCGTAGGCTGTGGCGACGGACTGGTGGCTGCGACTAAGGCAGGAACGCTGTTCCTGATGGATGCGGATGCCGAGAGTGCTGGTCTCGCGCAGCAGGAGTCGCTCGAGGGCAGGTACCTTATCCGGGTTGCAGAGGATGGTTAAAAGCGTGCCCGGACGGCCCTTTTTCATCACGACCGGCGTGAGCATGACATCGAGAGCGCCCTGTTGGAGCGCCTGCTCAGTGACATGGGCGATGATCTGAGGGTTGAGATCGTCGAGGGCGGTTTCGAGAACCGTGACGGTATCTGTGGTGGTGGCTTGCTCGGCTTCGCCGAGGTTGAGACGTAAAACATTGGGAAAGCCCTTGGGATTTCGGGTGCCGGCTCCGTAGCCAATGCTCTGGACACGCATTGCCGGCTGCTGGCCGAACGTGGGAGCAAGCGCCCGAATGAGAGCTGCGCCGGTAGGAGTGACCAACTCCATTTGCGGGTCGGCGGAGTAGGTGGGCAGGCCGCGGAGCAGGTCTGCGGTGGCCGGGGCGGGGACGGGAAAACGCCCGTGGGCACAGTCGAGTGTGCCTCCTCCAACATTAAGGGGGGAGCAGAACCATCGGTCGATGGCGAGGGCGTGAATGCCTGCGGAGGCGGCTACGATGTCCACGATGGCGTCGACCGCCCCTACTTCGTGGAAGTGGATTTTTTCAACGTCGACATTGTGAATTTTTGCCTCGGAGGCTCCAAGCAGCTCAAAGGTCCGGATCGCTGTCTGTTTAACTTCGTTTGCTAACGTGCTGGCTTGGATGATCTTGCGGATTGAGCTGAGGTGGCGTCCATGATGATGCACGGTCTTCCCTTCAGCGTGTTCGTGTTTTTTTTCATCGGCCAATTGGGTGCCATCGAGGACAAAGACCTTGGTCGAGGAGATGCCGCTGCGGTCGACCTTTTCGGCTCTGAGGGAGACCCCCAGGTTGAGGGAGGCGATGGCGTCGTGAAGGACCTGGGGGGCGACTCCTGCGTCGAGTAGAGCGCCGAGGAACATGTCTCCGCTGATGCCGGCAGAGCAGTCGAGGTAAGCGATGCGCATGGAGCTATTGTTTCATGCGTGGGGCGGTACGGGGATGCACGGGGTGCAGCGTCCCGGGGCAGGCGATCTGCAGGATATAAGAATTACGTTACGGGAAGGAGAGAAAGGTATACACTTTCCGGCGGGCTCCCGAACACAATCGAAACACCGGCTCCGCTATGGTGCGCTGTTGCCATGATGGTGCGCCTGATCGTCGGTGCCGGCGACGTTTTGCAGTGTCAACCCGTCGTTCGACCGGAGGGTACGTGTATGAATACCAAAAAGCTGATCGGGTTCTCAGTCGGGGTTTTGTGTTTGTGCGGTACAGGGATTGTGTTGGCACAGGAGAGTGCGCCTGGCGTCAACGGGCCGCCGAAGGTGCTGGTCATTCAACGCGAGTATCTGAAGCCGGGGAGAAGCGGCAATGTGCATGTAAGGTCAGAGAGCGCCTTTGTGCGTGCCATGAGTGCGGCGAAGTGGCCGACTCATTACATCGGGATGAACTCCCTTTCGGGGCCGTCTCGGGCGCTGTTCTTTGTCCCCTATGAGTCGTTTGCGGCGTGGGAGAAGGACAATGAGGCAACAGAGCATAATGCGACGCTGTCGTCTGCGCTGGACCGGGCCGCGGTCGCCGATGGAGACCTGTTGACCTCGTATGATTCGAGCGCGTGGACGTACAGCGAGGAGGACAGTTTGAACGCGGAGGGCGGCCTGGCGGAGCAGCACTATATGGAAATCACTTCGTTCAAGGTGCGTCCGGGCCACAGGAAAGAGTGGGAAAATCTGGTAAAGATGGCCAAGAGCGGGTATGCGAACGTGCCCAATATGCACTGGGCGGCCTTTGAGAGTATGTACGGCGCGGACAATGGCGGCCTGTATCTGGTGGTGACTCCAATGAAGTCGCTGGCGGAGGTTGACGCCGAGCAGGCACAGTCAAAGCAGTTTATGGACGCGATGGGCGAAAGCGGGATGAAGAAGTTCAGCGAACTGGAAGCGTCCTGTGTTGAGAAGATACAGACGAACCTGTTCCAGTTCGATCCGAGGATGAGCTATCCGCCAGAGGCGTGGGTGAAGGCTAATCCCGGCTTCTGGAAGGCGACGATGGCGGCTCCGGAGAAGAAGAAGGCGGCCAAGCCTGCTCCGTAGCAGGATGGGCACCAGCCGCGCCCACCTACTGTTTGCGGCGGGTGGGCATGGCTGTTTTGGTGCGAATATCCGTCGGCCGGCTCAGGAGCGGGAGGATGAGGGAGACGCGGGGATGATGGAGGTAGCTGGGAGCACATCGTTCATGCTGCCGGAGCGGTAGCCCTGGATGTCGAGCGTGACGTAGAGGAATCCGAGAGGGCGTAGAGCAGCGGTGATGCGGTCGAGGACTTCGAGCGACAGAGCGCGGGGCAGCTCGTCACGGGAGATCTCGATGCGGGCTAGGTCGCCGTGGTGACGAACGCGGACCTGCTGGAAGCCGAGGACATGGAGAGCCTCTTCGGCCTGCTCTACCTGCAAGAGGTTTTCGCGGGTGACGGGGCGCCCGTACTCAATGCGGGAAGAGAGACAGGCCGAGGCCGGCTTATCCCATACTTTGAGGCCCGCTTCGTGAGCTAGCTGGCGAATCTCGACTTTGGTGAGCTGCGCGGTGACGAGCGGAGCGACGGCGTGGTGCAGGGCGGCGGCCTGCTGGCCGGGGCGAAATTCGCCGCGATCGTCGAGATTCATGCCGTAGGCGATGTGCCGGAAGCCCCGGGCTTCGCGCTCGGTCTCCATGCGGGTAAAGAGCTCGTCCTTGCAGTGGAAGCAGCGCTTGCTGTCATTGCGCTGGTAGTCGGGGTTTTCAAGCTCTTCCGTGTGCAGGATCTGGGTGGGGATGTTGTGGTCAGCGGCGAAGGCGAGGGCGGCGGCCAGCTCGGCCCGGGGCAGAGAGGCGGAGTCTGCAATGACGGCCAGCATGTTGCCGCCGAGAGATTGGTAGGCGGCGTAGGCGAGATAGGCGGAGTCCGTTCCGCCAGAGTAGGCAACGAGGAGACTGCCGAGTTCGCGCAGGGTCGTATCGAGGAGAGCGGATTTTTGCGGCAGGTTCATCGAGTGGCTCTGAGCCTTATTGTAGGAGAGAAGCTGGGCACTGAGTATAAAGGCGGATGTTTCGTCCTGGTTTTCATCTTCGAGCGGTGGGACGGACGGCGTCGACTCTATCATTTTCACGGTGAAAGAGACGCTGAGAATGCACTGTTTCAGGCCGTTTTATTGTGCCGGCGAAGGGGTTTAGAGGCTGGTGGTTTCGATGGATGCAGAATATGCGCCCCAAAGCTGTTAGAATCTATAAAATCCACTCCTCTGGAGAGGCAATGCAGGCAATACTGGCGCTTGAAGACGGGCGCATCTTTCGTGGTAAGAGTTTTGGCGCGCAGACGGAACGGTCTGGCGAGGTGGTCTTCAATACATCACTGACCGGTTATCAGGAGATCTTTACCGATCCCTCCTACGCGGGCCAGATTGTGGTTCTGACGAATCCGCATATTGGAAACTATGGGACAACACCGCACGATGCGGAGGCCACGCGGCCTTACATCGAAGGGCTGGTGACGCGCGAGTTTTCGCCGATGAGCTCCAACTGGCGCTCGACGCAGGTGGCCGATGAGTACCTGGAGCGCTATGGCGTGCCTGTGATCTCGGACATCGATACTCGGGCTGTGGTGCGGCATCTGCGGGCCAATGGCGTCATGCGAGGCGTAATCGCGAGTGGTGAGAATTTGGATGCCGACGCGCTGGTGGCGAAGGCGCGGTCGATTCGGAAGATGGACGGCACTGACCTTGCCAGCGTGGTGACCACCAAGACGACCTATAAGTGGGACGCTAACGAGCCGAAGAACCAGACCGGCGATACGCTGCTGACCGCTAGCGAAAACGTAGGCGGGAAGCAGATGCATGTGGTGGCTTACGACTTCGGTATCAAGGAAAATATTCTGCGCATGCTGACGCGCGAGAACTGCAGCGTGACCGTGGTTCCGGCGACGACTCCGGCGGAAGAGGTGCTGGCGATGAACCCCGACGGCGTCTTCTTCTCGAATGGGCCGGGCGATCCGGAGCCTCTGGCATATGCGGTAGAGAACGTGAAGAAGTTGCAAGGCAAAAAGCCGATCTTCGGAATCTGCCTGGGGCATCAGATTTTTGGATTGGCGCTGGGCGGCAAGACCTACAAGCTGAAGTTTGGGCATCATGGCGGGAACCATCCGATCATGAACCATCAGACCGGCAAGGTCGAGATCACCGCGCAGAACCATAACTTCAACGTCGATCCGGATTCGCTGCCAGCGAATGTTGAGCGAACGCACACCAACTTGAACGATCACACGCTGGCGGGATTGAAGCATAAGACCGATCCGATGTTCAGCGTGCAATATCATCCCGAAGCAAGCCCCGGGCCGCACGATTCGCATTATCTCTTCCGGGATTTCCGGAAGATGATGGAAGAGTGGAAGAAATAGAAGCTCATGGCGCGGCTTTGGCCGCGCATTTTTTTGGCACATAGAAATTAGTGAGGAAGAGACAGAGATGCCACGCAGGAATGACATCGCGAAGATTCTGGTGATCGGCTCGGGGCCGATTGTGATTGGGCAGTCGGCAGAGTTTGACTACTCCGGTACACAGGCCTGCAAGGCGCTGAAGGCCGAGGGCTATGAAGTCGTGCTGGTGAACTCGAACCCGGCTTCGATCATGACCGATCCTGAGGTTGCCGACCGGACATATATTGAGCCGTTGAATAAGGCTTATCTGGAAGAGATCGTCCGTGTTGAGACGGAGATGATGACTGCCGGCTCCGGCAAGTTTGCGGTGCTGCCTACAGTGGGTGGACAGACGGCGCTGAATCTCGCGGTGGACCTCGCTGATTCGGGAGTGCTTGAAAAGTATGGCGTCGAACTGATTGGCGCGAAGCTGGAAGCGATCAAGAAGGCCGAGGACCGGTTATTGTTCAAGGACGCGATGAACAAGATCGGGCTGGATATGCCGCGCTCGCAGCTTGTGAACAATCTTCGCGATGGTCTGGAGTTTGCCTCGAAGATCGGCTTTCCCGTGGTCATCCGTCCTTCGTTTACTCTCGGTGGATCGGGCGGCGGAATCGCCTACAACCGCGAAGAGATGATGGAGATTCTTTCGCGCGGACTCGATCTCTCGCCGGTGCATGAGTGTCTGATCGAAGAGAGCGTGCTCGGCTGGAAAGAGTACGAGTTGGAGGTTGTCCGCGACCTGAACGACAACGTCATCATCATCTGCTCGATTGAGAACTTCGACCCGATGGGTGTACATACGGGCGACTCGATCACGGTCGCTCCCGCGCAGACATTGACCGACCGCGAGTACCAGTCGATGCGCGATGCGGCGATCCGCGTGATGCGAGAGATTGGCGTCGAGACGGGCGGGAGCAACGTGCAGTTCGCGGTGAATCCTCTGAACGGGCGCATGACGGTGATCGAGATGAACCCGCGAGTCTCCCGGTCTTCGGCGCTTGCTTCAAAGGCCACCGGATTCCCGATTGCGAAGATTGCTGCCCGCCTGGCCGTCGGCTACACGCTGGACGAGATCCAGAACGACATCACCAAGGCGACCCCGGCTTGCTTTGAGCCGACGATTGATTACGTCGTCGTAAAGATTCCGAAGTGGCAGTTTGAAAAGTTCCCCGGTGCCGATGAAGGCCTCGGTCCGCAGATGAAGTCTGTGGGTGAAGTAATGGCGATTGGCCGCACCTTCAAGGAAGCGATGATGAAGGCGGTGCGGTCGCTCGAGACGGGAAAGAAGGCCACGGCGGACGATATCGAACCGCGCCGGCTGACGCAGCGGCTGGTAACGCCGCATCCTGACCGGCTGGCTTATATTCGCTATGCCTTCGAGCGCGGGATGACGGTGCGCGAGGTCGCGCGTATGACCTCAATGGACCCGTGGTTCCTCTACCAGATGAAGCAGATCACCGATGAGATCAAGGCCATCGGCGGTGTGTCGATGGATGAGGTCACCGCCGAGCAGCTTCGCGACGCCAAGCGGATGGGCATCTCGGACGAACGGCTTGCCGCAAGCTGGGGATTGAAGGGCGCTGAGGGGACTGCGGCAGTACGTGCCCTGCGGAAGAAGCTGAACGTGCTGCCCGTCTACAAGATGGTGGACACCTGCGCCGGAGAGTTTGAGAGCTATACGCCGTATCTCTATAGCTGCTACGACGAAGAAGATGAGGCACCGCCCACGACGCGCAAGAAGATCCTGATTCTGGGCAGCGGGCCTAACCGGATCGGGCAGGGAATCGAGTTCGATTACTGCTGCTGCCATGCCGCGTTCGCGCTGCGCGAAGATGGCTACGAGACGATCATGGTTAACTGCAATCCCGAGACCGTCTCGACCGACTACGACACCAGCGACCGGTTGTACTTCGAGCCGCTGACGCTCGAAGACGTGCTTGCGGTCTATGAGCACGAGGCCTCGTCAGGTGCGGAGATCGGAATGATTGTGCAGTTCGGCGGACAGACTCCGCTGAACCTGAGTCTGCCGCTGAAGAAGGCAGGCGTGCCGATCATTGGCACATCACCCGAGTCCATCGACCTGGCGGAAGACCGGAAGCGGTTTGGAAAATTGATCGAGGAATTGCAGATTCCGCAGCCTGAAGGCGCGATGGCGACCAGTGTGGCCGAGGCGGTTGCCGGAGCGAACCGTGTGGGATATCCGGTACTGGTGCGGCCTTCGTATGTTCTGGGCGGACGGGCCATGGTGATTGCCTATGACGACGAGGCAGTCGTTCGATACATGAGCACGGCCATCGAATTCTCGCACGAGCGGCCGGTGCTGATCGACCACTTCCTCGAAGATGCGACCGAGGTCGATGTCGATGCGCTGTGCGATGGCGATGACGTCGTGATTGCCGGGATCATGCAGCATATTGAGGAGGCTGGGATTCACTCCGGCGACTCGTCGTGCGTGCTTCCTTCAGTCGATTTGAGCGATGCCGTGCTGCGTACGATCCGCGAGTACACACGCAAGCTGGCGATGGCGCTCAACGTGACGGGGCTGGTAAATATTCAGTTCGCGATTCAGCGCGGCAAGGTCTTTGTGATTGAGGTGAACCCTCGGGCTTCGCGGACTGTGCCTTATGTCTCGAAGGCGACGGGCGTTCCTCTGGCGAAGGTTGCTTCGCGATTGATGGTAGGACGCAAGCTGAAAGAATTGCTGCCGGATGCAGTGGCGAGCGGTAAAGATCTCGGAACAGGCTCGCATTATTTTGTGAAGTCGCCGGTGTTTCCATGGGGCAAGTTCCCCGGAGTCGATACGGTGCTCGGGCCGGAGATGAAGTCGACCGGCGAGGTGATGGGCGTTGCAGACAACTTTGGCGAGGCGTTTGCCAAGGCGCAGATCGCCGCCGGACAGGTGCTCCCATTGGAGGGAACGATCTTCCTGAGTGTCAACGATCACGATAAGGATGGCGTCGTTTCGCTGGCGCGGCAGTTTGTGGAGATGGGCTTCCATCTGGTCGCTACCCATGGAACGGCGGCTGTGCTCGAGAAGGCAGGCTTGCAGCCGGAGCGCGTCTACAAGGTGAAGGAAGGGCGGCCCAATGTCGTTGACCTCATCAAGGGCGACCGGATCCATCTGATTGTGAATACGCCGCGCGGACAGGACACGTTCTTCGATGAACAGGCGATTCGTCGCGCTGCAGTGCTGGCACGGATTCCGACCATCACGACACTCGCGGCGGCGCGGGCAGCGGTCGAGGGTATCTCGGCATTGCAACAGGGGACGCTGAGCGTGGTTGCGTTGCAAACGCTGCATGCAAGTCGGATTGAGGCGGCTGTCTGACCCTGTGTGGCTCGGCGTATGATTTTTCTGTTGTCTAAATAAGGAGAATGATTGATGCGTATTGGAATGTTGACCGGTGGTGGGGATTGTCCTGGGTTGAACGCTGTAATTCGTGCAGCCGTCCGCAAGGGAATCCAGCACCATGGCGATGAATTTATCGGCTTCATGGAAGGCTGGCGCGGGGTCATCGACGATGTAACCATGCCGCTCACGCTTGAAACGACCTCGGGGATTTTGCAGAAGGGTGGGACGATCCTGCGGTCTTCGCGCACCAATGTGAAGAAGGTCGAAGGCGGATTCGAGAAATGCATCGAGACGATCAAGCGCAACAAGCTGGATGCCCTGATTGCGCTCGGCGGCGACGATACGCAGTCCATTACGCTGGCTCTGGGCGAGCGCGGCGTGCATTGCGTCGGCGTTCCTAAGACGATTGACAATGACTTGAGCGGCACGGACGCCTGTTTCGGTTTTGACACGGCTGTGATGATCGCTACCGAGGCGGTTGACCGCCTGCACTCGACTGCCGAGTCGCACAACCGCGTGCTGGTGTGCGAGGTCATGGGCCGCGATGCCGGCTGGATCGCGATCACCTCTGGAATTGCTGGCGGCGCAGATGTTGTTCTGGTGCCCGAGGTGCCAATCGATATCGATGAGACCTGTCGGTTGATCAAGTATCGCCGCGAGCATGGGAAGAAGTTTTCGATTGTGGTCGTGGCCGAGGGCGCGAAGTTTCCCGAAGGACCGCTGGCGACCCATGACACATCGCTGGACTCATTCGGCCATCCGCGTCTGAGCGGCATCGGGCAGACGCTCGCCGAAGAGATCGAGAAGCGTACCGGCTATGAGACCCGCAGCGTCAACCTGGGTCATACGCAGCGGGGCGGCACGCCGACGGCATACGACCGGATGCTGGCGACCCGTTATGGCGTGGCGGCGATCGATCTGGTCCATGCCGGCAAGTTCGGCCGGCTGGTCGTATTGCGTGGAACCCAGATCTCGGATATCGCGATTGCGGACGCGATTGCCAAGACCCGGACGGTCGGGCAGGATCTGCTGGATGTCTTGAAGAGCTTGCAGCCTTTGAAAGATGCTATTTAATGTATGGCTGTAAGTAACTGCATTAAAGCTTATTATGTAAATTAATCGTGCACACCTCCACGTCTTCGCCAAAGGGACATGGGGGTGTTCATCGTTTAAGGAGCGCTACTTTGAATCTTTATCTTGATATCAAGCATCTATATTTCAAGACATGAGCGAATCGACAAAACACGATAGCAAGCCAGATGTCAGCGGCATCCATCTATGGCTGGTGCTTTGGAAGGCGGCGCGTTCGGTAGAAGCACATGCCCTGCGGAACATTCGCGGCTTCGGCATGGGTCAAAGCGACTTCGGTGTTCTGGAGGCGCTGCTTCATCGCGGGCCACTGAGCGTGAAGCAGATAGGAGCCAAGGTGTTGTTGACTAGCGGCTCCATGACAGCCGCGGTCGACAGGCTGGAGGCACGCGGTTTGGTGACGCGGCAGGATGATGCAGAAGACCGCCGGTCGCGCATCATTCATCTGACGGAAGCAGGCAGGGAGTTGATCGAGAGGGTATTTGTTGAACACCGCGAGGCGATGGAGCAGGCGGTTGCCGGTTTTCCTGTTGAGCAGCGAGCGGCTTTGATCGTCTCGCTGCGCCGATTGGGACGGGCGGCAGAGGACAAGCTTTGAACTGGATGTTGGCGTTGAAGGACGACAGAAGGAGTGAATCATGACGGAACAGAAGACAATACAGAAGAAGGTGTTGGGCACGTATGGCTCGGGATCGAACCACTGGGTTGGGGACGGCTTTCCGGTGAGGAACCTGTTTCCATCGAATGGGCTGGAAGCGGAGGTTAACCCGTTCCTGATGCTCGATTACGCGGGACCGAACGAGTTCAAGCCGTCGGGAAAAACTCCGGGGGTAGGGCAGCACCCGCACCGTGGCTTCGAGACCGTGACGATTGCGTATCAGGGTTCAGTGGAGCATCGCGATTCGGCAGGGAACTCAGGCGTAATCTATCCGGGAGATGTGCAGTGGATGACGGCGGCCTCGGGCGTCGTGCATGAAGAGATGCATGAGAAAGAGTTCGCGCGGAAGGGCGGCGTCTTTGAGATGGTGCAGCTCTGGGTCAATCTGCCCAAAGCGGAGAAGATGTCGAAGCCCCGCTATCAGGCAATCACAAAGGAGCAGATTCCGGTTGTGAAGTTCGCGACAGGCGGACATGCGCGTGTCATCGCCGGTGAGTGGAATGGAACGAAGGGCGCCGCACGCACGGTTACGCCGATCAACATCTTCGACCTGGTGCTCAAGGCAGGAGAAAAGATCGAGATTCCCTTGCCGGAGGGCCACAACGCCGCAGCCGTGTTAAGGAAGGGAGATGTCTCTATTGGCGGGCCGCACTCGCTGATGGGGGAAGCCCGGATTGCGACGTTGAGCCCATCAGGAAGTGGAGTCGTCGTCGAAGCGAAAGAGGATTCCACACTGCTGGTGCTGAGCGGAGAACCGATCGCCGAACCGGTGGCCAGCTATGGGCCGTTCGTGATGAACACCCGCGAAGAACTGGTGCAGGCCATGGAGGACTACAAGGCTGGCAGGATGGGGCGGCTTGCATAAAGCAGCCCCTTCACCGGGATGCAACAAGCGGAACGTAGAACAGGCAACAGGAGCTTTTAATTCAAACAAGGAGAAATACCGATGAAGACTGTTTATGAGATTGACCCCGTCCACTCGAGTGCGCAATTTACCATTCGCCATCTAATGATTTCGAATGTGCGCGGCCACTTCAACAGCGTGAAAGGCACGGTTGTCTATGATCCGGAGAACGTTGCGGACACCAGCATTCAGGCGGAGATCGATGTCAACTCACTGAACACGCGCGACGAAACTCGCGATACCCATGTGAAGAGCGCGGATTTCTTTAATGCCGAGAAGTATCCATCGATCACGTTCAAGAGCAGCAAGGTGGAGTCAGCAGGCGATGGCGAATTGAAGGTCACCGGCGGCCTTACGATCCTGGATGTGACGAAAGAGGTCGTACTCAAGGTAGAGGGGCCTTCAGGAGAAGCCAAAGATCCCTGGGGCAATTTGAGAGTGGGCGCCTCGGGTTCGACAAAGATCAAGCGCAGCGACTTCGGATTGACCTGGAATGCGGCGCTCGAGACGGGTGGCGTAATGCTGGGTGACGATGTGAAGATCGAACTTGACCTTGAGTTAATCAAAGGGAAGACCGCTTAAGCAGGTCTTCAAAATGCCAGCACAATGCCGAAGACGTTGCCCTGGAAGGAGTAGGTGCGGCAGAATTTTGTGCCGAACTTGCCTTCCAGTCCAGCGAGTCCTTCGCGCGTAACGGCGGGGACGGAGATAAGGCACCCCGCCTGCGGGTGCTCGAGCTTGCTCTTCCATCCGCCGGCGATCATGTTGCACAGCTCGCCGATGGCGTCGTCGACCATCGGGTCGCAGGGTTCAGACGATGCCGTTCCGAGCAGGGCTTCCGCAGTGATGGCGGCGGTGGCGGGGCTGGCGTAGAGGATGCACTCGCCGGAGACGGCGCCGGTGAATTGAATGCGGGCGACGATCCTGCCGTCGACGATGTTGACGTCTCCATCCATCGGGTCGCAGCTTCGTTCGAGCATCATCTCGAAGACCTCGGAGACGGCGGTATCCAGGCGGTTGACCATATCGTTCTGCGGGGTGGGGCTTTCGGTTGCCAGCATGTGTCCTCTTTAGGATTTAGAAATTGTTCGACGGCACTACCCTGACGCTTACGCCGCCGGTAGCAATGGCACGACGCGCGCTTTGACCTGTTCGGAGGTGAAGGGCTTGCAGATGTAGCCCTGCGCCCCGGCGGAGATGGCGCGCAGGACGAGCGGCTCGCTGCCTTCGGTTGTAATCATGACAACGGGGACGCCGGGAGCGAGCTTCTCGTCGCGGCGCTGCTCCAGAAATTGAAGGCCGTCCATGACTGGCATATTAATGTCGCTGAGAATCAGGGCGAGCGAGTTGGATTTGCCGCTCTCGTCGCGCAGCGCCTGGAGAGCCTCTTCGCCGTTCGAGGCCTGCAAGACTTCGGTAAGTTCGAGGCCGGCCTGGCGGAGCGCCCGTTCAATCACCTTTCTCATCACCGCGGAATCATCAATAATTAGTGCTCGCAACCCACCCTCCGGGAGTACATCTCGATCTGTACTCTGTATCGGCGGATGGGGCTGGAAGCATGAGGGCCCGATCCCCTTCTTAATTTCTTCTAACCCTCGCCTCTTCTACTTCGGCCCTTAACCTGCACCAGCACGAGCATGGATAGCGGCTTATATGCGGCATACACGGGGTTGCTGGCGCGAACGCAGGCGCTCGACACCGCGGCCAACAATCTGGCGAACGCTGGAACGACGGGCTTTCGCGCGGCGCGAGACTACTTCAGCGGTGTGCTGGCAGGAGGGATCGACCAGAACACATCCCCCGATGCCTCGCAGGTTGGCCAGTCCGTCAACGGCTTTGGAATTCTGGGCGGTAACCTGCTGGACATGGGGCAGGGACAACTGACGGCCACCGGCGATCCGCTGAACTTCGCATTGCAGGGGCAGGGATTTTTCGCGATCAAGACTGCGAATGGCATTCGCTACACACGCGATGGTTCGTTCACACGGTCGGCTGCCGGGGTGCTTGAGACCAGCGAGGGAGAACCTGTCCTCGATATTAACCAGAAGAGCATCACGATTCCGAGCGGCACAGTACATGTGGGACCGGATGGAAACATCTCAGTCGCGACTGCGGGCGGCAGCGCCATTGTCGCGCAGGTAGGGATCTTCGATTTCAGCGACCGGTCGGCGCTCACGGCCGAGGGAACCAATCGTTTCTCGGCGGATGGAGTGAAGCCGGTTGCTGGCAGTGCGTCGGTGATTCAAGGTTCGATTGAGGGGTCGAATGAGGATGCCATCCATGGCACGATGCAGATGGTGCTGGTGCAGCGGCAGGCAGAGATGATGCAGAAGGCGTTGAGCGTCTTCGACAACAGTTTCGATAAGGTTGCGGCGGAAGATCTGCCGCGGGTCTGACATCACGACCGGGCGCTCGCATGGGCTCGATCAACTTGAGCGAATGGAGCGGCAGATGATTCGAGCGTTATATACAGCGGCGAGTGGCATGAGTGCGCAACAGGCAAATCTGGATACGGTGGCGAATAATCTCGCCAACTCGGCGACGGCCGGCTTTCGGGAACGACGGTTGCAGTTTCAGGACATGATCTACCAGAACGTCATTGTGCCCGGATCGGCGGAGAGTCCGCAGACGGATTCGGCCGGCCTGCAGATTGGATTGGGAACGAAGTCGGCTGCGAGCGAGATCATTATGACCCAGGGCGATTTCAATGCGACCGGTAATCCGATGGACCTGGCGATTCAGGGCAGCGGCTTCTTTCAGGTATCGCGGCCGGATGGAACGATCGCCTATACGCGCGCCGGAAGCTTCCACAGAAATAATCAGGGAACCATGGTGACTTCCGATGGAGATACCGTGCTGCCTGCGATTACGATTCCATCGAATGCGACTAACGTCACAATCTCTCCTTACGGGATTGTGACAGCGACGATTCCCGGACAGACGGTGGCGGCGCAACTGGGGACGATCCAGTTGGCGACATTTGTGAACCCCGGCGGACTGAACTCTATTGGCGGGAATCTACTGACGCCGACGGACTCCTCCGGCAATGCAATTACCGACGTGCCGGGCGGGACGAGCGGCATGGGAACGCTACAGCAGGGTGGCCTTGAAAACTCGAACGTCGATGTGGTCGCGGAGTTTGTGCAGATGATCCTGGCGCAGCGCGCGTATGAGAGCAACTCGAAGGTCGTGCATGTGGCCGACGATATGTATTCGCAGATCAACGGCATGATCCGGTAAGGGGTGCCATGAAGAACGAATTCTGTTTGTGTAAAAAGATCTTTCTGGGCTGGATTGCGTTGCTGGGCCTGCTGGGTTTGGCGTCGGTTGCCAGGGCTGCGGATTGCGCGGCAACGCCTGCGGCTGCGGCCAAATCGGCGGCGACGATCTCTTCTTTATCCTCGCCCCAGTCAGAGGGTCGAGGTTATCGTGTGGCGAGCGTTCGCTGGGACCCGGTCTTGCGTCAAAGCTGGGCGACGATCGTGAGTTGCGGCCATCCGGAGTGGCCGGGAATTTCACTTCGCACGAACGAGGCAGGTCCTGCGCCGCATGTAGTGAGCGCGCCGGTCCGAGAGGAGCGCTCGCCGGTGGTTCGCGCGGGCGACATCGTTGAGCTTTGGCGGCAGGAAGAGATGCTGCGGATCGAAGTCACCGGCGTTGCGGAACAGAGCGGCAGCGTGGGCGAGACGATTCGCGTGCGCCTGTTGCGGCGGCGGGGAAGCAATCAGTCGGTGGAAGAACAGTTCAGCGGTATCGTCCGCGGACGGGCGGATGTGGAGATGCAGCCATGATTAATTTTGCGTGCGTGGGGCCGGACGTAAAGACGAATCAGTGGCCCGGCGCTGCGACGGCGCCTGTCGTCGCAACCACCGCAACCCCGCGGCCGCCGCGAAACGGTGGCAAGGGGCCTTTTGTTGCCGGGGTGATCGGTTCGCTACTTTTACTACTGGCTGTTGCGTCGTTGCATGCGCAGGTCCATGCAATCAAGAAGGCGATAGAGCCGAAGCCCAATGTCGCCGAAACGTCGCTGGATTCCTATCTCGAAAGGGTGCGGGCTGCGAACTCCAATGTGCAGCCTGTTCCGGGATCGATCTGGACGGACAGCGGACGGCTTACGCGCATGAATACGGATGTTCGCGCCATGCGGCCTCACGATCTGATCTCGGTGGTGGTGGAGGAAAACCTTGCCGCTTCGACCGATGGAACGGTGAAAAACTCTCGCGCATCGAATGCGAACTCCAGCATCTCGGGGTTGATGGGTCAGCTTCACGCGGGGAATGCTCTTCAAAATCTAATCACTCAGCAATCAGGGGCGGGTCTCAATGCGCAGGGAGCGAGCGCGACCAATTCGAGCTTGAGAACGGTGTTCGGCGGACAGGTGATGGCTGTGCTTCCGAACGGCATTCTGGTGATCGAAGCGGCCCGACAGGTCGAGTTCAGCCAGCAGACGCAGACGATTATTCTTCATGGGCTGGTGCGGCCGGAGGACATCTCTCAACAGAATCAAGTGCTCTCGACCGCTATCTCAAGCCTCGAGCTTGAGGTGCGCGGCAAGGGAATCATCAACGACTATACCCACCGCCAGAATGTGCTCGTCCGGCTTCTGCAACAGATCTTGATCTTCTAATGGACACAAAATGCTCGCAGAAATAAGTGGGATAGGCAGAGTGAAAGCGCGGCCGATGGGCATGAGGCAGTTTCTTCGTCATGGATTGGCACTGGTTGGCTTATCGGCACTGGTGCTGCCCGGATTTGCCGTCGATACGGTAGCACCACCACCACAGCGAGAGGCGCGGGTGAAGGACATCGCCTCGATCGAGGGCATCCGCGACAATCAACTGGTTGGCTATGGCATCGTGGTCGGGTTGCAGGGAACAGGCGATAGCCAGCAGACGACGTTCCCGACGCAGACGCTGGCGGCGACGTTGTTACGTATGGGCGTGAGCGTGCCGGCGGCATCGATCCGGGTGCAGAATCTCGCAGCGGTATTTGTGGCGGCTACGCTGCCGCCATTTGCGCGGCCCGGCACGAAGCTGGATGTGACGGTCTCGTCGGCTGGCGATGCGAGAAGTCTCGAAGGCGGTCTGCTTCTGATGACGCCGCTGTACGGGGCCGATGGCAAGATCTATGCGCAGGCCCAAGGGCCGCTGGTTGTAGGCGGCTACTCGGTCAGCGTGAATGGAAATACTAAACAGTACAACCACCCGAACACGGCGCGCGTTCCCTTCGGCGCGATGGTGGAGCGCGGCGTACCGCTCGAGTTGGAGGGAAGAAGCAAGTTTTCGCTCCTGTTGAACGATGCTGATTTCCGAACGGCAGAGGCGGTTTCGCAGGCGGTCAACCATGAATTGGGCAGGACGGCAGCACACGCGCTCGACAGCCGTGACATCGAGCTTTCGGTTGTGCCTGGAGAGGACATTCCTGAGTTCCTTTCGCAGGTCGAATCAGTAGAGGTGCCGGTCTTTCCACGGGCAAAGGTCGTGGTCAACGAGCGAACGGGAACGGTCGTGATCGGCGGAACCGTCGTGCTGCAGCCGGTGTCGATCCTGCATGGCGGTCTGGCGATCAACGTGGTGAGTCAGTTCGAGGTATCGCAGCCGGGGCCGTTTTCTTCAGGCGGTACGACCCAGGTCGTGCAGCAGACACAGGTCAATGCACGAGACAAGCCGGTCAGCCGGATCGAGTTGAAGCAGGGAGCAACGGTTGACGATCTCGTCCGCAGCTTGCAGACGATTGGCGCTTCGGCGCGTGACGTGATCTCGATCCTTCAGGCGATGAAGTCGGCGGGTGCTTTGGAAGCGGAAATTGAGGTGTTATGAGGATTGAATCTGTCATTGCCGGCAGTCCTTCGGCTTCGGCTGCGACCACTGGAGCGGCGAATCCTAAGCTGGTCAACGCAGCCCAGCAGTTTGAATCGATGATGCTGCAGGAGTTGTTGAAGCCGATGCGCTCGGGAGAAGATAGCTGGGGCGGCGATACGGACAAGAGCAGCGACAGCTCGATGGACACGATCAGCAGCTTTGGAACCGAGGCCGTTGCGACCGCGATCGCGAAGGGCGGAGGCTTTGGAATCGCCCGGAAGGTGATTCAACAGGTCACCGAAGAGCACCGTCGGGATGTGAAAGATGCGTCGCACAGTACTAAAGTTCAGTGAGACGACGCCGATAGATTCAGGTAGACGGAGGAACACATGAGTTACACCAACGGGATCGGAAATTTGCAGCAAGTGCTTAGCTCGCTGACGCCTGCAGCGACAACGCCCGCATCGCAGGCGGGAGAAGCGGCGAACGCCCCGAAGGCTCATCATGCAGCGTCGGCTCCAGCGCAGCAGGCTGACCAGACGAATCTGAGTTCGACGAGCGGCGTGATCGCTCATGCGCTCGAGGGCTCCGACGTGCGGATGGAGAAGGTTGCTTCCTTGCAGCAGGCCATCGCTTCGGGAAGCTATAGCGTCTCTTCGTCGGACGTGGCCGGTAAGATGATCGATTCTCTCCTGAAGTAAATATGGCGATCGAACAGGCGATAACGGATGTTCTGGACGAGACCATTCGTGCGCTTGCTCTTCTGGATTTAGACGCTCTGAAGGCCGTGGAAGAGCGAGTGACGGTGCTGTCGCAATCGATGCTGATTGCGGATGAAGCCTGTATCGCTTCCATCCTGCGGAAGAAGCATGTTCTCGAACTTGTCCTGCATCACAGTGAATCGAATCTGAATGCGCTTCAACGCCTGTACGGAAGAAATACGAGAGACCAATGGGAACACTGAGCTCGCTGATGGATCTTTCCAGCCAAGCCTTGCTGGCTGACCAGAATGCTTTGAATATAACCGCGAATAACGTGGCCAACCAGAACACGCCGGGTTATACGCGCGAGGTGGTGAGCTGGCAGCCGATGGACGCCGTGACCTTGAGCGGGACCAGCTACAGCCTCGGGATCACATCGACCGCGGTGTCGCAGCGCGACCGCATTCTTGAGCAGCGGGTGCAGCAGCAGACACAGACCCAGGCACAGAGTGGAGCGCTCGAATCCGCGTTGCAGCAGGTGCAGAACATCTTTGGACTGAGTTCGACGAGCACATCGGCGAGTTCGACCGCGCTTGGCTCGGCGGTCGATGGCTTCTTCAACTCCCTTTCAACGCTTGAGGCAAGACCGTCCGATGCATCGACGCGGCAGAGCGTGCTGACGGCAGCAAACAACCTTGCCTCGGTGTTCAACTCCGCCGCGAACCAGCTTACGCAGGTGGGCGCGGGCCTCGATCAACAGGTTGGCACGGTCGTTGGCCAGATCAATTCTCTATCCAAGACGATTGCGTCGCTCAACCAGCAGATTGCGAGCACGAGTCCGAACGGAGATGCCGGGGCGCTTGAAGACCAGCGGCAGTTGGCGATCACGCAGCTATCTCAATATGTCGGTCTCAACCAGATGACGACCGAGTCGAACGGCATTACGCTGACGACCGCGAACGGCGCGGTGTTGGTCAGTGGAAGTAAGTCCTTCGCGCTGAGCACGACGCTGGTTGCGGGAAAAACTGAAGTCATTGCCGGAGGACAGGATGTGACTTCGGGCCTGAGCGGCGGACAGCTTGGCGGCGTTCTCGAAGCGCGGGACCAGCAACTGCCAGCGTATGCCGGTGCGCTCGACAATCTCGCATACGGCATTGGGTCGGCGGTGAACGCGCAGAATGCGTTGGGCGTCGATGGCAGTGGCAACCCTGGCGCGGCGATCTTCAGCCTTCCGGCGAGCGCTGCCGGAGCGGCGGCTTCGATTCAGGTGGCGACCAGCAATCCACAGGCAGTTGCAGCGGCGGCTGCTGGAGAAGGATCTTCGGGCAGCGGGAATGCAATTGCGATGGCGGACCTTGCGACGGCGAACGTTGTCGGAGCGCAGACTGCGTCGGGTTTTCTGGCTTCCTTCCTTGGACAGATCGGCAACGATACGGCCGGCGCGACGACGAACAATGCCGCGCAGCAGGCTACATTGACGCAACTGACGAGTCAGCGGAATTCACTCTCCGGCGTTTCGCTCGATGAAGAGGCGTCGAACCTGACGCAATATCAGCGATCCTACGAGGCGGCGGCGAAGGTGTTTTCGATCGTCAATACGATCATGGCCAGCGCACTCAATCTGGGCGTGGAGACCACGGTCAGCTAAAGCTTCGGATTTCTATTTTGCGTCTTCTGCTTCCTATTCTTTAATTTTTCCGGCTTCATATTCTTTATCAGGAGGACCGCATGAGGGTCGATCCGAGTTATGTCAGCAATCTTGCAGGATCGCTGAACCAGTCGAGCAGTCTTGAAGCTTCGCTTACGAATGAGCTTTCGAGCGGTTTACGGGTTACCTCCTTACAGGATGATCCGGCGGCGGTGGCCGAGAGTACGTTGATGGCCAGCGCGATCTCGAAGACTGACACCTTTGTGCAGACGGCTTCGGGAGCGCAGTCGATGATGCAGGTCTCGGACTCGACGTTGGGCGAGGTGGTCAGCCAACTGACTTCGGCGGTGTCGCTGGCGATCTCAGGGAGCAACGGGACGCTCAATGCAGCCAATCTCGCCAGCATCAAACAGCAGCTTACCGGCATTCGCGATCAGGTTTTGTCACTTGCCAACACCAGTTACCTGGGGCAGTCGCTTTTTGCCGGCAGCCAGGGATCGGTGAAGCCGTTCGTGCTGGATACGACGACGACTCCGGCCACGACCAGTTATGCGGGCGATACCAATTTGAACTATGTTGAGACCCCCAGCGGCCAGAAGATCCAGACGAACCTTGCGGGTTCGGACATCTTCGGTTCGGGCGGCTCGGGCGTCTTTGGGGCGCTGAACCAGTTGATTGCTGACTTCTCGGGTGCGTCCGCCAGCGCCAGCGCTACCACCGATACAGGAACCTTGTCGGCGGCGCTCGGCCAGGTGTCGGCGCAGCGCAGCCTGCTCGACAGCTCGCTGAGCCGGTTGCAGGCGACCAGCACCTACGCGCAGACGAATGAGAGCCAGATGAAGGTGCAGCAGGGAAGCCTGGTCTCGGCCGATCCGGCTTCGGTGGCGACCCGGTTGAGTGCCGCCGAGGTGCAGAACCAGGCTTTGATGAGCGTTATGACGGCGTTGCGCAAGACGAATCTGTTTGATTACATTCAGTAGGAGGTAGGTTCTACTCTAGTTGCTACCGGCGTGGTCTTCCATGGCGGGCTCCATGGGGTTTTGCATGATGCCCATCTCGATGTAGATGGGGCGCATGATGCGGCGGATCGACTTGAGGCGGGTGGAGAACCAGAGCGCGCCGGCGAGGCAGAAGCTGCCCGTGATCATGATGGCGTGAGGCGCGCCGAAGCGATGGGCGAGGGCTCCGGCGAGCAGGCTGCCGAAGGGCGCCATGCCGACGAAGGCCATGGTGTAGAAGCTCATGACGCGGCCGCGCTTGTCTTCAGGCACAAGGGTTTGAATGACGGTGTTGCTGGCGGCCATGCCCTGCATCATGCCGAAGCCGACGACCGCCATGAGCAGAAGCGAGAGCACGAGATTGCTGGAGAGGCCGAAGAGGACGAGTCCCGCGCCGAAGACGGCGGCAGAGATCTGGATCATGGTGGTGAGGCCGCGGACGGTCTTGCGCAGGGCGAGCGAAAGCGCGGAGACGAGCGCTCCTACGCCGGAGGCGCCCATGAGAAAGCCGAGTGTGTGCGGGCCTCCATGGAGAACCTCGGAGGCGAAGATGGGCATGAGGACGACGAAGGGCATCCCCATCAGACTGAGCAGCGCAAACAGCGTGAGGATGGTGCGGACGGGGTGGAATCCGGTGACGTAGGCCCAGCCTTCTTTAAGTTGCTCGAACATCGGGGCTGCGGCGCGCCGGACGGGGGAGAACTGGATGTTCATCATCAGCAGGGAGGCGACGACGGCGATGTAGCTGAAGCCATCGATGGCGAAGCAGTAGCCTTCGCCAACCGAGGCGATGACGATTCCGGCGAGTGCGGGGCCGATGAGGCGGGCCAGATTGACCATGGAGGAGTTGAGAGCAATGGCGTTGCCGAGGTCCTGCGTATCGGGATTGCCCTCACCCTCCGAGACCATCTGGACGAGAAAGGCCTGGCGGCCGGGCATGTCGAAGGCATTGATGAGGCCCTGAAAGGCACTGAGGGCAATGATCTCGTGGATGGTAATGACTTTGGCAAGGGTAAGGCTTGCCATGGCGAGAGATTGGACACCCGCCAGCACCTGCGTCCAGACCAGAAGGTTACGGCGGTTGAGACGATCGACGAGGACGCCGGCGAAGGGCGCGAGCAGGAAGGTGGGGATCTGTCCGGCGAAACCGACGACGCCGAGCAAAAGCGCCGATCCGGTCAGGCGGTAGACCAGCCAGGCGGTCGCGATGCGCGTCATCCAGGTGCCGATGAGCGAAATGCTCTGGCCGGTAAAGAAGAGGCGGAAATTGCGATGGCGCAGCGCCCGCCATGCGTGGGCGTAGCGGCTGGCGGGCTTCTTTGCCTGGATGCTTTTCAGACTCGGCTCCGCGGTTGATTCGATGCGATGGCGAGCGATTTTTGGCGGAAGATATTCATGGAGTCGCACATCATTTTTACCGAGGCGTGCGCCGGGCGAAGCGTGTGGTGCTCTCGATGAGGATGAGGGCGAGTCCGGCGAAGAGGATGACTCCGATGGCAGCGGGAGAAAGAGCCAGATGAGAGGTGGCCCAGCGCATGAAGCTTAGCCAGATGAGGATGGCGAGGGCGAAGGCGCCGTCGTCGACGAAGAGGCCGAAGATTTCGCGGAAGATATTTTTAATCCACTTCATTCTGGTCTCCTATGGGTTCGATGTGACGGCTTGCGATCGGCTGCGGCAGAGAGGCACCATGACCAGCGCGATGGCCAGATAAGCGGCGATGAGAGCGAGGATCGACCAGTCGGCCGCGGGCCATGCGAGGCGCATTCCTTCGCCGACCCAGAAGGTTCCGAAGGCGGAGAGCATAACGCCGACGATGAACTTGAAGGTGTTCTCCGGAACGCGCGCGAGCGGGCGATGAAGGATAAAACCAAGAGCGATGACAACGAGCAGTGCACCTACCGCGCCAAGACTTGCCGGGAAGAGAGTGCCGGTGCGGCCCGCTCCGATGGCGATGACGATGAAGACGACTTCGGTGCCTTCGAGCATGGTGATGTGGAAGGTGGCGGCGAAGGCAATCTTGTCCCACGCGGTGTGGCCATTGCCGAAGTGGCGCATCGACTCGGCGTTTTTTGCGAAGGCAGCCTGTTCGTCATGGAGAGGGATGAGCCCGGCGGATCGCAGGATGGCTTTGCGCAGCCAGCGAAGGCCGAACAGCAGCAGCAGCGTGCCGATAACCAGCTGGATGATGCGTAACGGGATGTGGGTCAGCACGGTTCCTAGCGCCGCGACGATGACGAGCAGTATACCGATGGCGGTGGCGCTGCCGATCAGGGCGGATCGCCAGCCGCGCACGCTGCCTACGGCGAGGACGACTGTGAGGGCTTCGACGCACTCGACCAGCGAGGCGAGGAAGGATGCGACGACGGAGGTTCCTGTGTGTGCCCAGCCGATGATCATGGTTTTCCTGATGAAATGCGATTTGAGATGTTTTTAAAGTTCTTTCGCCCTGACAGCAAGGACTGTATGGTTCATTTTATGAAACTAACCCTTACGGAAATTTCTCTATATGCAAATATAGGACTCGCAGCGATCACTTTGCTTTACGCTTGCCTGACTTACCGTCTTGTTACGCTCAGTCAAGACACATTGTCTGATGCGCGGTTGCAAAGCCAACGAGATAACCGACCTTATATTGATGTTGTTGCACTTCAAAGAGAAGGCGCTGCATTATTCCAGCTCCGAATAGGGAATACAGGACGGAATGCTGCGAAAAACGTGAAGCTGAGCCTCTCTAAACAGTTCTATCGATATCACCAGATCAAAGAAGAAAATTTGCTTCAAAATAAGCACCCGTTCAAAGAAACGATAACAAGGTTTAGTCCGAAGCTTGAGTTAGTCCTCGACCTTGGAGCAACTTATAAGTTCTTTCAAGATTTGGATAGTGTGACGACCCCTCTAGATTTTGAAGTACGAGCTCAATATGAATGGGAAGATCTTCACTTCGACGAAATTACTCCGATTGATATTCGTGTGTTCGCTGGAAGTTCTGCTGCTGCAAGTGGTGTTCTTCAAGAGTACAAAGATATTAATAAGCAACTTGAGGAGATTACTAAGGCTATCAATTCGCTGCACAGTTAGTGGACGGTCTTCATGCGGCGGGACATGAAGTCCATGAGGAGATAGTTGCCGAGGGTTTCGGGTGTGGTGAAGTAGGCCTTGCCGCGGCACATGGCTGAGACCTGCTGGACGAACTGGACGAGAGTAAAGTCGCTGGCCAGCATGAAGGTGTTGATCATGATGTTGCTACGCTTGCAGCGGCTGACCTCCTGCAGCGTCTCTTCGATGACGAGGGGGTCGAGGCCGAAGGCGTTTTTGTAGATGCGGCCGTCGGCGAGAGTGAGCGCGCTGGGCTTGCCGTCGGTGATCATGACGATCTGTTTCATGTCCTTGTTCTGTCGCGCGAGGATGCGTTGGGCGAGGCGCAGGCCCTCGCGGGTATTGGTGTAGTGCGGGCCGACCTTGACGCGGGAGAGCTGCGAGATGGGAATCTCTTCGGCGCTGTCGTGGAAGAGCACAACGTTGAGCGTGTCGCCGGGGAACTGGGTGCGAATGAGATGGGCGAGCGCCATGGCTACTCTTTTTGCAGGCGTAAAGCGATCTTCGCCGTAGAGGATCATGGAGTGCGAGCAATCGAGCAGGACGACGGTGGCGCAGCTTGAGGTGTAGTCGGCCTGCTGAACGTGGAGGTCGCTGTACTCGATGTTGAGCGGCGCATTCTCTTCGCCTTCGACGGCGGTGCGGATGCCTTCGCGGGCGAAGACGCTGGAGAGGGTTGCGGTGAGGTCGAGGTTGAGGGTGTCGCCGAACTCGTAGAGCTTGCTGCTGCCGTTGGTCTCGACGCCGGAGGCCTCGTGACGGGTATCGTGACGGCCGAGGTTAGATTTTCCGAGTGGGCCGAGGAGTTCGCGGAGAGCTTTGTAGCCGAGGAAGTCCATGCCTTTGTCGGTGACCTCGAAGCGGGCCTCGGTGTTGCCTTCGCCTTGCTCGCCCAGGCCTTGTTCGGGCATCTCGGCGTTGATGAAATTCTGCTCCTGCATCTTCTGGATGATCTGATCGACTAACTCTTCGACCTGATCGGCGTTGAGCTGGTCAAACTTTTCCTGTGCCTCTTCGTCGAAGAGTTCGCCCGATTCGAGAGCCTGCTTGATGGCCTCGCGCAGGTTGTCGAGGGTCTGGTCGTTGAACTCCTGAAACTGCGAGTAAGGATCGGTGAAGCCGGAGTCGAGCAGGAAGTCGGAGAGGGCCTGCATGAGGTCTTCGAGCCCGAAGCTGGAGGAGAGGTCACCGGTGAATTTCGTATAGCGGATGCGCTTCATAGGCCTGCCTCTAGTTTAGACGCGACAGAGGTTAGACGCGACGGAGCGGGCCGCGGTCGCGGAATTCGCAGCTGCGGCCCTGCTTTATAAGCGCGTCCCGGCCATGACGGCGAAGCGGTTGTCTTTGAACCAGCAATCGGCGTCGGCAAAGCCTGCTTCGCGGAGCCAGAGGAGCTGGTCGGCGACGGTGGCGCAGCGGTCCTCCTGCTGGCGGTAGAGGGAGGCTTCGATCTGCTGTTCAGTCGCTCCGGCGGCGCGGACCTGTTCGAGCCAGAGAGTCTTGTAGCGGGCTTCGAGCGCGGGTGTGGGGCCTGCCACCTGTTCGGCGTTGACGAAGACGCCGTTGGGTTTGAGCGAGGCATGGGCCTTCTTGAAGACAGTGCGCTTGTCGGCGTCGTCGAGGTGATGGATGGAGAGCGAAGAGACGACGGCGCAGAGATTTTCCGGCAGCGGCTCGGTGGCGTAGTCGAGCTGATACCAGGTGATGTTGCGATCGCTGCCCATGCGAGTCCTGGCGAGATCGAGCATGGGTGCGGAGAAGTCGATCACGTAGAGGTGCGCTGTGGGGAAGCGGTCGCGGAGCAGGCGCGTCATCAGGCCGGAGCCTGCGCCGAGTTCGCAGATGGTCCTGGCGCGGGGCGGGATGAGGTCGATGGCCCAGCGGTAGAAGTTGTCGCAGCCGGGGATGAGGCGGGAGCGGTCGGCGTCGTAGGTAGAGGCGGTGGCGTCGAAGACAGCTTTGGTGTGGTTGATCATCATCGTCGTATGCTCCTTGTAAAGAAGCATAAGCGTTGCAAATGATATTTTTAATTTATATAAAAATTATGAATACCGATATTTGTACTTCACGGCAGACATCGACTTCACGCATGGAGGATGTGCGCGTGCGGAACTAGTGGGCGAGACCAGCGAGGACGGTGGTGCTGCCGCCGATGCGGGTGGCAAAGGTGAGCTCTTCAAGGCCTTTCACGATGGCGATCGGCATGTGTGCGTGGTGGGCATCATGCGAGTAGAACTCTGCGAAGGCGAAAAAGTCCGGGCCGTCGTTAAGCAGTTGTGTGTCGGGGGTGTAGGCCTTGAGGATCGTGGGATCTGCCAGGGCGTTGCCCAGGAAATCTACGGCGTCGTGGATGGTGCGGCCAGTGGGCGAGCGGTATTGGTAGAGAGGGACGTGCTGCCGTTCGGCAAATGATGCGAGTGGGGTAAGGGGTTGCAGAGCGAAGGACTGGTAGTGAATGGCGCGCTCGTGGCGGGCCATCTCCTTCGGAAAAGCGCCGCGCTGGTCGAACTCGTCGATGGCCTGCTTGTAGACGCCGACGCCCCAGTCGAAGAGGCTGTCATCGGATGAGATGACGCCGGTCGATACGGCTGCGAGGCCGCGCCAGTAGTGGTGATTGTTTGTCTGCGTAGCGGCCTTGTCGAAGTCGATGGTGCGGTGCGCCACTTTGTTCATCCACTGAATGTCGCGCTTCACCATTGCCGGGTCGAGCGACGGCTCGTTGACGAGCACGGACTCGCTGGTGGCGATGGCGCTGAGCGTCCACTCGACCTGGTACCACGCCTGCGAGCTTTCCTTGGGTGTGTAATCGAGCAGCGCGCCAGCCTGTGCCCATGCGTCGATCTGCTGCTGCGCGCACTGTGCTTCGTTTTTGTCGGAGGTGACCAGCCACTGATTCATGCCGGCGGTGACGCGCTTCTCAAAGCTGCCGTAGATGAGTGTAACCGGGGCTTCTGCGGGGTTGATAGGTCCATGCCCTCCGCTGAGATAGTGGTGCGGGATAATCATGCGGCCTGTGGGAGCAGGCACTTCAGGAAGTTTGGTGCAGAAGCCGAGAGAGGCGATGGCTTTTGCGATGCGGGGATCGGTATTGTGCGCCAACTGCGCGTGGCGTTGCTGCACGTCGATGTAAGAGGCCTTGGGGTTGGTGACGTGGTCTGCGGCGAGCATTGCGGTACACACAAGCGGGAGAGAAAAGGCGGCACACATTCTTACAATTTTCGCGGACATACGGTTCCTACCCTGATGAAAGATGGGTGTGATTTGTCTGGAGCTAGTTGAAGCCGCGGCGGGTGCGGTTCTTCGATGCGAAATCGAGCTCCTGTTCGCGTTCGCGCATCTTTTCGGCGTAGTTGGCGGCCTGGTCGTTGCGTGATTTCTTTTCGGCGGCGGAGAAGACGCGCTCTTCGGCGCGGCTGATGCGCTTGTGCGCGTACATGCCTTCAAGGAGGAATTCGGCGGCGCTGACAGCGATTTCGGGTTTGCTCTTCCCGTTGATTTCGAGGGGAGAGAGCTTTTCGAAGAGGCCTTGAATCTGCTGAAGCTCGGCGAGGGAACCGGCGGCAGGTTGAGCATCGTTAAGCTGCACCGTCCCGCCGAGGTTGAACCATTCCTCGATCTGCTGGGTATTGGTGTCGGCAAAGTACTGGTCGAAGATGCCGGCTACGCTGGTGCGGATGATCTCGCGGATGACGGCATCGGCTCCGCGCATCTCGCCCTCGTATTCGAGTTCGATCTTGCCGCTGATGCCGGGCAAAGCGGCGTAGATATCGCCGACGCGGGGGACGGCGATCTTCTCGTCGTGCAGCAGGGCGCGGCGTTCGGCGTTCGAGACGACGAGCTCCATGGTGCTGATGGGCAGGCGCTGCGAGACGCCGCTGCGTTTATCCACCTTTTTATCTTCGCGGGCGGCGAAGGCGATCTGTTCGACGATCTGGCGGATGTAGTGCGGAATCTCGATGTTGCTCTCAGAACGTTGCGACCAGGCTTCCTGCGTAGTGATGGTGATGGCTTCTTCGATCGACTCGGGATAGTGGGTGCGGATCTCGCTGCCGATGCGGTCTTTGAGCGGGGTGACTATCTTTCCGCGGGCGGTGTAGTCCTCGGGGTTGGCGCTGAAGACGATGGCTACGTCGAGCGGCAGGCGGACGGGGTAGCCCTTAATCTGGACGTCGCCCTCCTGCATGATGTTGAAGAGCGCGACCTGAATCTTTCCGGCGAGGTCGGGAACTTCGTTGATGGCGAAGATGCCGCGGTTGGCGCGGGGTAGCAGACCGTAGTGCATGGTCAGCTCAGAGCCGAGGTCCTGATTGCTGCGGGCAGCCTTGATGGGGTCGATGTCGCCGACGAGGTCAGCCACGGTAACGTCGGGAGTGGCCAGCTTTTCGACGAAACGGTCATTCGGTGTCAGCCACGCGATGGGGGTTTCATCGCCGAGTCGGGCGATAAGGTCGCGGGCAAACTTTGAGATGGGCGCGTAGGGATTGTCGCGGGTCTCGGCACCGGCAACGTAGGGGCAGGCCGGATCGAGCAGGGTGGTGAGCGATCGCAGGATGCGGGACTTTGCCTGTCCGCGAAGGCCGAGCAGGATGAAGTTGTGTTTGCTGAGGACGGCGTTAACGATCTGTGGGACGACGGTGTCCTCGTAACCGACGATGCCGGGGAAGAGGCGTTCTTTGCTCCGGAGCCTGGCGATGAGGTTTTCGCGGAGCTCGTCCTTGACACTGCGGGCGAGACGTTCGGGGGTAAATTCTGATTTGCGGAGTTGGCCGAGTGTTGTAGGGAGTGCGGTCGCCATGTCTAAGTATAGATGTTTGACAGTCGCGGAAGGATTTTTGGATTTTCTAGTGCCACCGGTGCGATGGGCTTTGGTCAGGAGATCTCGTCGCGCATCGCCTCCATCTCGGCGAGAGCGTGGGAGTTGTGGGTGCGATTGGCGGCGGCGATGCCTTCGTGAAGACGCGCGGCGGCCTCTTCGGTGCGGCCGAGTTTGATGAGGGTCTGGGCGGACATCTGGTAGGCGGGAACGTAGTCGGGATTGTGGCCGATGAGGGTGTTGAACTCGGCGAGGGCTGCGTCGATGTTGCCTTCGGCGGCGTAGGCCATGGCGAGGCCATAGCGGGTGAAGGCGTCGGTGGGGTTCTGCTCAAGGATCTGGGTGAAGAGAGCGATCTTGTCCATAGCTGTATGGTGCGGTGTCCGGGCTGGGCTTGGCAAATGGATGCCGACTGAAGTCAGAGCAGCGGTGGCTTCGGGCGTTTAGACTTGTAGTAATGAGCGATACAGTTTTAGAGCGGACGGTCGAGGAGTCGCAGTCGGAACGAAGCGAGATTATCTTTCCGGCGGATGCGAATGCGCTGGGGAATCTGTTTGGCGGACGTCTGATGCAATACATTGACCTGGTGGGAGCGATGGCGGCGAGCCGTCATTCAAGGGCGATCACGGTCACGGCGTCGATGGACCATCTGGATTTCGTGGCTCCAGTGCGGGTTGGCGATCTGCTGATCTTGAAGGCCAGCGTAAACCGGGTTTACAAGACCAGCATGGAAGTTGGCGTGCGAGCCATGGTGGAGGATGTTCGAGAGCAGCGGTTGCGCCATGTTTCTTCCGCATATCTGACCTATGTGGCGGTGGACCGGGATGGAAAGGGAATCCCCGTTCCGAAGGTGGTGCCGGTTACGGAGCACCAGAAGCGACGATTTGAGGATGCAGGAAGACGGCGCGAGATGCGCGGAGAAGAGACGGCGCGGAAGCGCGAAATGCGGACGGCGCTCGGTGAAGGCTGGCATCTTTAAAGCAGGGACTAGAAAACGGGAGATATATATGGGACATACAGGAGCAGGAGCACCGCAGGGGCCGCAGCCTCTGCCGGGAGTGGAATACGTGATCGCCGTTGGCAGTGGCAAGGGCGGGGTGGGCAAGACGACGGTTGCGGTGAACCTGGCGGTTTCGCTGGGCAAGCTGGGGTACAAGGTCGGGCTGCTCGACGCCGATATCTATGGGCCGAATGTGCCAATGATGCTGGGCGTCACGCGGCAGCCGAATGTCGTCGGCGAAAACCGGATTGAGCCGATCCTGTCGCATGGCGTGAAGTTTATCTCCGTGGGGCTGATCTCGCCGGGCGACAAGCCGATGGTGATGCGCGGGCCGATGCTGCACCAGATCATCCGGCAGTTCCTGCAGCAGGTGGAGTGGGGCGAACTGGATTTCCTGATCGTCGACCTGCCTCCGGGAACGGGCGATGTAGTGATCTCACTGGTGCAGACGGTGCCGCTGACGGGAGCGATCGTGGTTTCAACCGGCTCGGGCGTGGCGTTGCAGGATGCGCGGAAGGCGCTGGAGATGTTTCACCAGGTGAAGGTCGAAGTGATGGGACTGGTCGAGAACATGTCGCAGATGACGCTGCCTAGTGGAGAGATCATCGACGTCTTCGGCGCGGGCGGCACGGAGCGGACGGCGGCGCAGTTTGGGCTGACATTTCTTGGAGCGGTGGAGCTTGATCCGGCAATTCGTGAGGGCGGTGACAATGGGCTGCCGGTGACGCTGGCCGGGCCTGATTCGACGAAGGCTAAGGCCTTCTATGACGTTGCAAAGAAGGTCGCTGCCAAGGCGGAAGAGATCGCCGATAACAGCGAGGATGTGCTCGAGATCAGTTAGTTGACTCGCAGCGTAGACTTAAAGGCAGTGGAGGTCGTGGGGATGGCGGATGCGGAGCGAGTGACGGCGCGGCAGCGAGCCATTCTGACGGCTGTGGTCGAGAGCTATATCGAGACAGGCGAGCCGGTGGGCTCGGCCACGATTGCGCGATTGCAGATGAGCGATGTTTCGGGAATGAGCTCGGCGACGATCCGCAATGAGATGGCGGAGCTGGCCGATGCGGGGTTGCTGGAGCAGCCGCATACCTCGGCGGGCCGGATTCCCACGGCGCGGGCGTTTCGGATGTATGTGGAGCAGTTGAGCGGCGGGGCGAACCCACGCGTCAATCCGAGGATCGATGCGGCCCGGCTGCCGGCGCGGTCGCGGCGTCAGATCGATTCGAGCTTCGTTGGGCTGGCCGGGATGCAGGCGGTGCTGGAGCGGACCTCGCATGTGCTGGCGACGCTGTCGAGCGGTGTCGGCGTTGCGCTTGCCGCGGCGACTGAAGGCGACATGCTGGAGCATGTACATTTTTCGCGGCTGGCCGCGGCGCGGGTTTTGGCTGTTGTGGTGACGCGCAGCGGCATGGTGCGCGACCGGGTGCTGGCGCTGGATCGGGATTTGACGCTTGGTGAATTGGAGGCGGCGGCGAACTTCCTGAATGAGAACTTTCGCGGCTGGAGCGTCGAACGGGTTCGCTCCGAGATTGCGCGGATGCTGGAGCAGGAACGCAGTGAGTATCAACGGCTGCTGAACTCCGTGCAGCAGCTCTGGGTCAAGGCGGTTCCGGAGAGCGATGTGCCGGTGCAGACCGTCTATGTCGATGGCGTGGCCAACTTGCTGGGCAGCCAGGGAATGGGCAGCTATGAAGACCGGGAGCGGTTGCGCGAGGTTTTAGCGGCGCTCGAAGCGAAGCAGCGGCTGGTTGAACTCCTGAACGCCTATATCGATACGCGGCAGGAGAGCGTGCGCGTGGTCTTCGATCTGGAGGAGCAGGCACCGGAGATGGCGGGGCTGGTGCTGATTGCGGCACCGGCGCGGATGGGCGGCGAGAGCCGGGGGACGGTCGGCGTCATCGGGCCGAAGCGGATGCACTATGAGAACACGATGAATGCGGTGGGCTATATTGCGCAGGTGTTCGACCGGATGCTGCATCCAATGGAGTGAGCACGCTCGACGGTGGGGTGGACGATGATGGTGGAGCGGCAGTGGGATCGACTCGCGCGATGGGCCCGGATGGGCAACAATAGAAGAGGTAACGATATGAGGAGACACGATCACATGCAGGACGAGATGACGGTGGACGCGGTGCAGGAAGGCGATGTTGCGTCTGGCGCGGCGACTGAACCAATAAGTGAGACGAGCGCTGCACACGCGGAGCTGGAGCAGGTGAAGGGCGAACGCGACCAGTTGATTGACCGGCTGGCGCGGTTGCAGGCTGAGTTTGAGAATGCACGCAAGCGCGAGGCAAAAGAGCGCGCCGATGCGCGGGATTATGTGGTGTCGAATACCGTGGAACCATTTCTGGGCGTGATGGACAACTTCCAACTGGCGGTCAGGTCCGAGGGGACGGTGGAGCAGTTGCGGAGCGGCGTGGGACTGATTCTAAAGCAGATGGAAGACGCTCTGCGGGCAATGAACGTGGTTCCGGTGGAGACCGTGGGGACGCAGTTTGACCCGCGAATCCACGAGGCTTTGGGCAGCATCGAAACCAAAGAGTTTCCCGATCATCAGGTATTGGAAGAGATCCGGCGCGGGTACAAGATCCGCGAGAAGCTGCTGCGGCCCGCGCTGGTGCGGATCGCCGCGAATGCGGACCAGGTGACTGATTAGGCGCGTGATTGAAACGCGGCCAGGTGCAAAGTTTTTAGAAGAGAGACTGTGGAATGAGTGCGACGGCAAACGTGACGAAGATCGATTTTTATGAAGTGTTGAGTGTTTCGCGGGACGCGAGCGACCAGGAGCTGAAGACGGCTTACCGCAAGCTGGCGATGCAATATCATCCCGACCGCAATCCGGACGATCCAACGGCGGAGGAGAAGTTCAAGGAGTGCAGCGAGGCTTACCAGGTCTTGAGCGACCCGGAGAAGCGCGCGGCCTATGACCGTTACGGCCATGCGGCATTCAATGGCGGCGCTGGCGGCGGAAACCCCTTCAGCGGCGGATTCGGCGGCGCGCAGGACCTGGGCGACATCTTCGGCGACCTGTTCGGGGAAATGTTCAACATGGGCGGCGGAGGCGGCCGTAAGGCCTCGCGGGTACAGCGCGGACGCGATCTGCGCTACGACCTCACGCTCGAGTTCGAGGAGGCGGTCTTCGGCAAGGAGAAGGAGATCACCATCCGCCGGATGGAGACCTGCGTGGATTGCAAGGGCTCGGGCGCGAGCAAGGGCAAGGCTCCCGTGACTTGTACGCAGTGCGGCGGCCGCGGGCAACAGCGGTTTCAGCAGGGATTCTTTTCTGTGGCGCGGACCTGCTCGGTCTGCGGCGGCACAGGAACGCTGATCGTCGATCCATGCCAGACCTGCCGTGGTGAGACGAGGGTGCAGACGGAGCACAGCATTCTGGTCAAGGTTCCGGCCGGGGTGGAACAGGACACGCGGATTCGCTATCAGGGCGAGGGTGAGGCCGGGAAGTTTGCCGGGCCTGCGGGCGATCTCTACGTTGTGCTGAATGTGAAGGCGCACAAGTTCTTCGAGCGCGACGGCGACGACCTGCATTGCGTCATGCCGATCTCGTTTCCTCAGGCAGCGCTGGGGACGGAGTTGGAGATTCAGACGCTCGAAGGTCCAGCCACGATCAAGGTCCCTGAAGGAACGCAGAGCGGCAAGGAGTTCAAACTGCGCGGTAAAGGCGTGCCTCACCTGAACTCGCATGGCAAGGGCGATCTGATCGTCGAGATTCGCGTGCAGACGCCGGGCAAATTGAACAAGCAGCAGAAAGAGTTGCTGCGCCAGTTGAGCGAGACGATGATTGTGGAGAATACGCCGACGTCGCGCGGGCTCTTCGACAAGGTGAAGGAGATGTTTAGTTAGACATCTTGGATATCGGCATCTACTATCGAGCGCGGATTCCTCTGGACTCCGCGCTCGATTTATTTTGTGGGCTCAGGTCAGGTAAGAGGAGACGATGGCGATGGCGGCGATGGCTGCGGTTTCGGCGCGGAGGATGCGTGGGCCGAGAGTTACTGGTGTCCAGTCGTGCGCGGTGAAGAGGGCCATCTCTTCCGGTGTCCAGCCGCCCTCCGGGCCTATGGCTAGAGCGACGGGCTCATAACCCGTAGGTCGTACCGAGGTGGCGAGAGCTGCGGCGAGAGCGGTGGCTTGTTCGGTCTCGCTGAGCAGAATGCGGGTGGGACTTTTCTCTTCTTCGAGGACGGCTTTCAGTGTGACGGGGGCGGCGATCTCGGGCACATCTGTGCGGCGGGACTGCTTGGAGGCTTCGAGGGCGATGCGTCGCCAGCGTTCGGCTCGTTTGGGAGCGGCGAGTGCGAGATGTTTTTCGGTCCTCCGCGCAAGCACAGGAGTGATACGCGCAACACCCAGCTCGGTCGCCTTTTCGATGGCCCATTCCATGTGATCGAACTTGAAGACGGCCAGTAGAAGATGAAGAGGAAGCGCGGCGTCGGCTTCGAGCTCTTCGTGGAGTGTGAATAGGACTTCGGCTTCAGAGACGCGGGTGACCTCGGCGCGATGGAGAAAACCTCCTGCGACGACATCGAAGATCTGGCCGGGTTCGGCGCGGAGGACGCGGGCGAGATGGGCGGCCTGATCTCCTGTGAGCGAGGCAGTAGTTGCGGTCCATGTGTCTGCGATCCAGCGGCGGCGGGTCATTGCTGATTATTATCGCTGATTGCTTCCACAGACCTGGAACCGATTGCCTTGTTGGTTACTGGCCGAAGTTGGTGGAGATCTTCTTGCTGTTGAGCGGGATGGTGATGGGGAAGGCGCCGATGTGATAAAGGTCCACGTTGAGCACGGCGGATTTGCGATGGTTCCACGTATCGACCGTGATAGGGAACTGGAGCAGGACCATGCCTTCGGCGGTGTCGCCGGGAGCGATGAGGGTCTCGCGGCGCAGCGGAGCGGAGGAGAGCGGCTTGAGCGCGGGGAAGGAGGTGTAGATGTTGGACAGGTCCTTCACCTCGGCGGCGCTGGTAGTGAGCTCCTGATCGTCGGCGGTGAGCAGCGTGGCGGTGAAGTCCTTGAGGAAGAGAGGAAGGCGCAGCGGGTCTTCGACGCGCAGGTTGGCGAGGACGTAGAGGTTATCTTCCGCTTTGTCGCTGCCGACGACGAGCGAGTCGGACTTGAAGACCGTATGCGTGGGATAGATGGCGGTGTGCGTGATGGTGAGATTTACGGCCTGAGGCGGGCCTCGGCGAATGACCAGCGCCAGGACAATACCAAGCAGCAGAAAGGCGATCAGCACCGGCGCGATGAGATTACGGTTCCCGTGTTGTTCAAATTTTAAGGCGTTCACTCGATTGAGAATAGCAAGAGAAAATGAGGTGCGGAGAGACTTTTTTGATGCTTGCGTTACACCGAAGTATGTATACCTCGGAAAAGACCGGCTGTTCTTATTTCACGGCGTATTCATCGAGCAGCACGCTGACGAGCGCGGCGGTAGGAACGGCGACGAGAGCGCCGACGACGCCGGCAAGAGCGGTGCCGCAGAGCAGGGCGACGAGAACGGTGAGTCCCATGAGATTGACGCTCGAACGCATGATGCGCGGGGTGAGGTAGGCGTTCTCGATGTTGACGTAGATGAGGTAGAAGATGAGGACGCCGGCCATTTTGCTCCAGGAGTCGAGCGCGGCGACGCCGAGGACAAGCACCATCGTAACGATGCCGCCGGCGATGGGAATGATGTTGAACAGGCCCATCAGAACGCCGAGCAGAAGGAAGTATCGGACGTGGAGAATGCCGAAGACGATGGTGCTGGAGACGCCGAGAATCAGCATCAGCAAACCTTGTCCGAAGAGCCATTTGCTGATCTTCAACTCGGCTTTCTGGAGCGTGTTGTCGAGACGGTTGCGTTGCTGATAGGGAAACAGGGAGAGAAAGTAGCGATAAGCGTATTCGCCTTCGAGCATGAAGTAGATGCAGAGGAAGGCGGCGGTGAGAATGTCGAAGATATGCGAGAGCCAGGCTGGCAGAGAGGTGAACAGATAGCTGGCGGTTTCGGTAACGGCGCCTTCAGCGCGCTGGATCATGGAATCGACGTTGAATTTTGAAGCGAAGGGAAGCTTGTTGATGCGGTCGATGGTCGCTTGACTGCGTTGGGGAAGCTCGGTCGAAAACTGGCGGAGGTCTCGCACGACGGGGGGAAGACCAAAGGTGAAGAAGATGGTGAGCGCGACCAGAACTGCGGCGATGAGAATGGCGATGGCAACGGCGCGTGACGGCCGGCGGCCGCGGACCTCGAACTTGGTGATGCGGGCGACAAGAGGCGTAAGGACGACAGCGAAGAGAGCGCTGACGTAGATGATCTCCAGCTCTTTGAGCAGTTGCCAGGCCACGTAGAGGGCAATCAGGACGGCAATGCTGAAGAGAATGTGGCCGCGGACTGCTTTCCGGGATTGTTCGTCACCGGGGGTAAGGTTGGGCGTCGAGGTGGCCAGCTTCATTCTCCTGTGGGGCTTCGGACTGTTGGATGCAGATAGTGTGCGCGCTGGCAGTTCAGAGGCGATAGTGCGGAGTTTGATTCAGACCGGCGATCAGGGCATCGACGGTCTCCTCCGAGGTGAGGAAAGCGGTGTCGAGGGTGAGATGGGCGAGGCGGAGGTAGAGCGGATGACGGGTGGCGAAGCGAAGCTGTGCTGTGTCTGGATCTGCGAGGACGGGTCGGGCGATGTCCTGCAATATGCAGCGGTCGAAGAGGACGGGGAAGGGCGCGTCGAGGAAGATGGTGAAGGTCGCGGGGGTCTGCTCGAGCAGAAGGCGGTTGGTCAGGCCTTCGGGAGTTCCGCCGCCGAGGGCGAGCACGGTATTGGTGTGACCGAGGGCGGAGGCGAGGGCGGTGGATTCGAGGCGGCGGAAGCGGGCCTCGCCGTGGCGCTCGAAGAGCTGGGGAATGGTGGCGCCGGTGCGCTGCTCGAGATGGGCATCGAGATCGAGAAAGGTCCAGCCGAGGCGCGAGGCGAGGAGACGGCCGATGGTGGATTTGCCCGCGCCCATGAATCCGGTGAGGACGAGACGGCGAAGGTGCGGCGGGATCGCGGATTCGGCGGCTGGTTTTGCTGCGGGTTCGGTGTCGGATTGATTGGAGGTCATGGCTTGGTTGCTCATGGAGGTCGTGGCCTTTCTTGAGTGTAGTTTGGGTTTGGATTTCCGGTGGCGAACATACGAAAGCCGCGATCTTTGGGGATCGCGGCTCGGGAAGTTCGAAGACTCTGAAAGTTGGCGCTGTTGTCAGAGAGTCATGCGAGGGTTCCGCCGGGCCGCAGCAATGGGCCAGTAACGGAAGCTAAAGAAGGCGGGCTGGAAACGGCTCGACATGATGTTTTCACGATACACAGGCGTCGGTCGGGTTGCAAGAATTAAGTTGCCCCTCGATGACCCTCTAAGGTCTGTGAGAGGCACCCCCTCCCCGTACCTTGATCGCAAAGTATTCTATCTAAAGGGGATAATTTATAAAGTATTGCATCTAAAGGAGATAGTTTCTAAAGTCTTGCATCGATGAGAGTTACGAAGGCGAAGAGGGTCTTGAGGGAGATTTCTGAATGTTCGTTGCAGTTTCTATTTTAACGGATTGCAGGAAACTTGTTTGCAGCTTTTGCGGGTTTATTTTTATGGGGGCGAAGTCTTCCATCGAAAGGGGTTGTTTGGATTTGTGTGACTTGGGGAAGGGCTGGTGGGCTTGACAGGATTTTTTGCCGGGACCAAAGAAGGCATGTGACCAATCTTGCGACCGTGAGGTGGAAGATATTCCCGGGGAGCCGGTTACACCCCCAAATTGGAGTAGGCAATGAGTGATCTACCTGTCTCAGTGAGTGCATTGGCCTGTTGTCGCCAATCGAGATTTGGCGAAGGAGATCGGACATTGTCTTGTTTCAGAATTCAGCGTTGAGTACCGAAATGCCTTGGGGCAAGTTGGAAATCGAGACAAAATTGCTATTCGGCCCGCAGAGCATCGACTGGGTTCACCGAGGCGGCCCGACGCGCGGGGAGGTACGTTGCCATCAAAGCGGACAGAGCCAGTGCCGATGAAACGAGTACCAACGTAGGCATATCCCATGCTTGGGTTCCAAAGAGCAGCTTGCGCATCAGCATGGACGAACCGAGCGAGCACAACAGGCCTGCACCAAGGCCAAAGGCAGTGAGCTTCGTCGATTCACGCAGGATCATCCGATAAACCGAACCGCGTTCGGCCCCCAACGCCATCCTTATGCCGATTTCGCGGGTCCGCCGGCTCACCGAATAGGCAATCACTCCATAGAGTCCCACGACGCTCAATAACAGTGCCAGTCCGGCGAAGCCTCCAACCAACCACGCCGCGGAGCGGTGAAGATAGGCTGAGCCCGACTCGTTAATCCAATCAGTCATGGTGATTGCGTCCGATACAGCAATGCCAGGGTCAATTTCATGGATGGCCGCCGTCAGCACCGGCAGAATTGTTCGTTCGTCCTGCGATGTCCTCACAACAACGACGAAAGAGCGGGACGAATCCTGATTGAACGGCACATAGATCGCAGCGCGATTGGCCGCATCGAGCGGACCTTCCTTGATGTCTTCCACAATACCAATAATGTTCATGAGAGCGTGAGAGCCTTCGTACTCAAGCTGTTTTCCAACCGGATCCTCGCCGGGAAAGTATTGCTTTGCCAGCGTCTGGTTGATGACCACAACGCGCGGCTTCGACGGATCGTCCTCTGCTTCGGAAAAGCCTCTGCCACGCACGAAGCTCGCTCCAAGTGTCGTCAGGTAGCCAGAGCTCACGTCTCGTTCCGGAATGTCATTGCGCTGCCCCGTCACAGGGCGGCCGGGTACGATGATGGATGTTCCTCCATCCCAGGACCTCACCGGCATATTGGCGGAGATACTCGCGGACTTTATGCCGGGGAGGCCGCCGATCCGGTTTGCAATCAAGCGCTCGAGCACCATCAGTCTGTTGTCATCGGCGTATGCCTTGGGCGCGGCAACTCTGAGGGTGGCCAAATGGTCTGTCTCAAATCCCGTATCCACATGAAGCAGAAGATACAGGCTCTTGCCGAGTAGGCCCGCGCCCACCAGCAGCACTACCGCACTGGCAAGTTCAAGCACGGTAAGTTTGGAACCAATCCGCCGCCACGCACTTTGCGCGGAGCCGCGATCTCCTTCGGCAAGGTCTCGTCGCAGATTCGCGCGGGAGATGCACAATGCAGGAACAACAGCGAACAAAATTCCCGCGACCAGTGCGATGATTCCAGCGAAGGCCAGCACCTGCGGGCTCAATCCAACCGTCAGCAAGAATGGCATCCCGCCTATCCTGTCCTCGGGCACAAGCTTGATCAGCAGCTTCACCACCATATACGCCAACCCAAGCCCAAGTCCGCCTCCCGCCAGAACCAGCAACAGGGCCTCAGTCGCAAACTGCCGGAACAGACGAGCTGGAGCTGCCCCCAATGCACTACGCAGCGCCATCTCGCGCTTACGGTTTTCACTCCGTACCAACAAAAGTCCCGCCACGTTGGTGCACGCAATTATCAGCAAGAGAAACGCTCCGCTCAGAAGCATCAGCAACACAGGTTGGATATTTCCCAGCACCGCAACTGTGAGAGGAATTGCCGTGGCACTGAAGCCATGATTGGAATCCGGGTGCTGCTTCTCCAGCCGACTTGCCTCGGTTTTGAGTGCTGCTACTGCTGTCTGGAGCGACGTGCCGTCCTTCAACCGGCCCAGCCCGAACAGACCGTGGCAACCGCGACGCTGGTCGCAATCACTTGGATCGTTCAATGCCGCCCAGAACTCGGCTTCACCGCGAGGAGCGAAATGGAAGTCCTTGGGCAGAACGCCAATTACGCTATATCCGATGTCGCTGAGCGTGATCGTTCGCCCGATCACATCGCGGCTTCCGCCAAACCGCTTCTGCCATGCGCCATAGGTGATCAGGATCGTGCGCGGCGCACCCGGTGCGTCTTCTCCCGCGTAGAAATCCCGTCCCAGGACCGGTGTTACGCCCAGTGCGCGAAAGAAACCGTCGCTCACTCGCGTTCCATGCGCCGGTTCCGTTCCTTCTGGAGTATGGATGAGGTAGTTCGCCCAGCCCCAGGCCTCAAGCGCACTGAAAGGAAGGTCACTCTTTTTCCAGTCGAGGTAGTTCTGGTAGGAGATATTGCAAAGCGGACAAGACGGAACAGTTTCATAAATGCTGACGAGCCGGCCCGGATCCTTGTAAGGCAGCGGCTTGATCAGTGCGGTGTCTATAAAAGCAAAGATCGCAATGCTCGTGCCCATGCCGAGCGCCAGCACGACAATCGCGGTGAACGCAAAACCGGGATTCTTTGCCAGATAGCGCGAGGCAAACCGAATGTCCGACCAGACGCTATCCAGCGCGAGTGCGGCGTCTGCTCCGGTCACTCTTTCTTTCATGAGGGTGCGGTTGCCGAATCGCCGTGCTGCATTCCGTCTCGCATCCTCCGGAGACATGCCGTCCGCGAGATTGTCATCAATTCGCATCTCGATATGTGACTTCAGTTCAGCGTCAATCTCAGCGTCGATCTCCGAACGCTTCGATAGATTTAATAGTCGGCGGCAAATCGACATGAAGTTCTCCTCTCACGCGTAGCGCAAAATTGCGCGAACGCCCTCGACCAGGGTTTCGAAATCCTTCTCCGCTTGGAGCAGCCGCTTTTTCCCAACGACGGAAAGCTTGTAGTACTTCGCCCTGCGCTTGGTCTCAGTCAGCGCCCACTGCGCGGTAATCCAGCCGCCCTGTTCGAGGCGGTGAAGCGCGGGATAGAGCGAGCCTTCCTCCACACTCAACAGCTCGTCTGACGCTCTCTGGATGTGGAGCGCAATTCCGTATCCATGGAGTTCTCCCAGTTGCGAGAGAGTCTTGAGGACCAGTAAATCCAAAGTTCCCTGTAAATCATTCTTCGGCATGCAATGTCATCCCTAGATGGCTTGGTGTCAGTGATGATGATGATGATGATATCCATAGATATGTAGGTATGTCAAGAGTCAAAGAGCGGGGTGTTTGCTTTCCTAAGGGAGAGGGGTGGTCAGCCGCACCGTCCCTGATGAACATTCGGGTTGCCGTGCACGTCCTATGTAGTATGCTATTTTTACAGATAGTATGCTACATAGGAAGCCAATCATGCTGGAACTCAAAAGTGTCTCGAAGAGCTATCGCAGTATTCCTGCGGTGGTGGATGTCAGCTTTGTGCTGAAAGAGGGCGAGGTGCTGGGGTACCTGGGTCCGAACGGGTCGGGAAAGTCGACGACGGTGAAGATGGTGATCGGCATGATGCAGCCGACGAAGGGAAAGATCTTCTTTGGGGGGAAGAACATTCATGACGATCTGGCATCGTACCGGGCGCAGCTTGGCTATGTGCCCGAAGAAGCGCAGGTGTACACGCATCTCTCGGGGCTGGAGTATCTGCAACTCATTGGGCGGCTGCGCGGAATGCAGGAGAGGCTGATCGAGCGCAAGGCGCGGGAGCTGCTTGGGCTGCTGTCGCTGGAGGCGGCGCAGTACTCGGCGCTGACGGATTATTCGAAGGGGATGAAGCAGCGGGTGTTGATTGCGGCGGCGTTGCTGCATGATCCGAAGCTGATCGTCTTGGACGAGCCGCTCTCGGGGCTGGATACGGTTTCGGCGCGGCTGTTCAAGGACCTGCTGGCATTACTGGCGCATGAGGGAAAGGCGATTCTCTACATCTCGCATGTGATGGAGACGGTGGAGCGGGTGTGCAATCGCGTGATTGTGCTGGCAAAGGGCAAGGTGGTTGCCGATGCCGCGCCGGGCGAGTTGACCCGGCTGATGGAGTTGCCGACGCTCGAGAGCGTGTTTGCGCAACTGGTGCAGCAGACGGACACGGCGCAGGTGGCGCAGGGGATGGTGGACGTGATGAAGGTGCGCCATGCGTAAAAAACATGATGTAACTCGTGCGCTGATTGAGCACTTTTTCCGACGCTTTTTCGACAACGACACCATTCAGGTGGATGGAGATACGCAGACTACCGTTGTTCGTGCCGTGGCTGCTGTAGCAGTGCCGGGGTTGATGGTTGCATTCTTTCTGCAGAACCAATATCCGCGCAGAACGCTGTGGGGTGCGATTGAGGATCAGTACTTCTTCGTGCTGTTTTCGTTTGTAGTGATGGGAGTAGTGGCGATCTTCGAGTGGGAGATGCTGTTTCCCGACCGGCTGGATTTTTTGGTGCTTTCGCCGCTGTCGTTGAAGCCGATGCAGATGCTGGGGGCGAAGGCAGCCGCGTTGATCGGATTTTTTGCGCTGTTTCTGGTTGGCTGCAATTGTTTTGGAATTCTGATCCTGCCAGCGGTGAGCAAGGGGGACTTCTTTCGGCAGGTGTTTGCGCATGGAGTCGCGGTGATGTTGGCGGGAATGTTTTCGGCGCTGCTTTTTCTGGCAGTGGGCGGGGTTCTGCTCTGCGTGCTGAGTGCCGCTCAGTTTCGCGTGGCTTCGCCGGTGATACAAATGCTGTCGGTGATGGCGTTGCTGCTGCTCCTGCTGCACTATGCGAAGACCGGCGATTCGATTCAGGCGTTCTTGACGGAGCCGCTGGGCATGGCGCGATGGATGCCGCCGGTCTGGTTTCTGGGCGTGTATGAGCAACTGCTTCGCGGAGACGCTGCTCCGGCGTTCGCGCGCGAGATGACTCGGTATGCGGTTCGCGGGACCGTGATCGCGGCAGCGGTCGCGCTGCTGATGTATCCGCTGGCGTGGGCGCGAATGCGCAGGATGGCGATAGAGGGAGGCTCGCGGCGGCGACGGCAGCCATCGCGGTGGCTGGAGCGGATGGTGCATGGCGTGGTCCGGCGTCCGGGGGAACGTGCGGTGTTTCACTTTATCGGGCAGACGATTGCGCGGAACAATCGCTACCAGGTTTATCTGGCGATGTACTGCGGAACCGGCCTGGCGCTGGCGGTGGCGTGCTCGGTTGGGTTTCGAGTGGATGGTGGGAGGATGCAACCTGCGCTTTCTGACGAGGGATTGCATGCGGTGATGCCTCTGCTGCTGTTCTGGGTGATTGCAGGGCTGCGGACGGCGTTTGCGTTTCCGCTGAATCTGCCGGCAGGATGGATCTTTCGGGTTACGGGCGTGAATCTCAGCGAGTGTGCGGCGGCGGCGCGGAGGTGGGTGCTTTGGTGCGCGGGGGGCGTGATGTACTGCATCCTCGGAGCACTGGTTTTAGCGGGATGGGATGTGCGGCATCTACTGGTGCAGGCGGTGTGCGGTCTATGCCTTTGCATCCTGCTGACGGATGGGTTCTTCCTCGTTCAGCAGGGCGTCCCATTTAATCGGCCGAGGATGCCGGGGCGGACGAGTTTTGCGCTGATGCTTACGCTGTATATAGGGGTGTTTCCACCGTTCATCTTTGCGGTGATCTATATGGAAAGGGTGATGGAGAAAAACCTGTTGAAGCTTGTGCTGCTGGGAGTGGTGACGATAGCGACTCATGCTGTGCTGGATCTCCTGCGTAGGAGATCAGAGGAGGTCGAAGAGAAGATGGAGGGATATGAGGGGGAGTTCCAGTTGCTCGGACTTACTGCGAGATGACAGGTATTTTTAAGACCGGAGCGAGCCAGTGCCCGGTGTGGGAGGCGGGGTTCGCTGCGACCTCTTCGGGAGTACCGGTGGCGACGATCTGGCCGCCTCCGTTGCCTCCTTCGGGGCCCATGTCGATGACCCAGTCGGCGGATTTGATGACGTCTAGATTGTGCTCGATGACGAGGAGCGAGCCGCCGCCTTCGATGAGTTTGTGAAAGGCGGCGAGGAGTTTGGCTACGTCGTCGAAATGGAGGCCGGTGGTGGGCTCGTCGAGGATGTAGAGGGTGCGGCTGCGGGCTTTGGCTGCGGCATCATTCGTGGAGCGGCTGGTGATGCTGCGTGCGGTGGCGAGGTGTGAGGCCAGCTTGACGCGCTGGGCTTCGCCGCCGGAGAGCGTGGTGGCGGACTGGCCGAGACGGACGTAGCCGAGGCCGACCTCGTCGAGAACGTAGAGTTTGTCGACGATCTTTGGGTGTCCGGCGAAGTAGGTGAGGGCCTCTTTGACGGTCATGCTCAGGACATCGTAAATATTTTTATTTTTGTATTTGATCTCGAGGGTGGCGGATTTGTAACGAGTACCGTTGCATTCTTCGCAGGGAAGCTCGATGTCGGCCAGGAACTGCATCTCGACTGTCACGGTGCCGTCGCCTTCGCAGACGTCGCAGCGGCCGCCGGGGACGTTGAAGGAGAAGTGGCCGGGGCCGTAGCCTTTGCGCTTGGCGTCGGGCTGCGCGGCGAAGAGGGCGCGGATGTCGTCGAAGGCCTTGATGTAGGTGACGGGGTTGGAGCGCGGGGTGCGACCAATGGGAGACTGGTCGACGAGGATGACATCGTTGAGGTGCTGGGTGCCGGAGAGTTCGCGGTAGAGGTGCGCGGGGTCGCCGCCTTCTGTCTGGCCGAGTGCCTGCATCAAGGCGCGGTAGAGAACCTGGTGGACGATGGTGGATTTGCCGCTGCCGCTGACTCCGGTGACGACGCAGAGGAGGTTGAGCGGGATATCGAGATCGACGCCACGCAGGTTGTGGATGCGGGCTCCGGTGAGCTTGAGGTGCTCACGGCCGGGCTCGCGGCGGCCATGGGGAACAGGGATGGTGGCCCGTCCGGAGAGATATTTGCCGGTGATGGAGTTGGTATTGGCGGTGACCTCGGCTACGGTTCCACAGGCGAGGAGATGGCCGCCGAGTTCGCCTGCGCCGGGGCCGAGGTCGAGAAGGTGGTCGGCGGCGCGGATGACGTCGGGGTCGTGTTCGACGACGAGGATGGTGTTGCCCAGATCGCGCAGGTCCTTCATGATGCGGATGAGCTTGACGGTGTCGCGGGTGTGCAGGCCGATGCTGGGCTCGTCGAGCACATACAGAGCACCTACAAGGCGGGAGCCTAGCGATGTGGCCAGTTGGATGCGCTGCGATTCACCGCCGGAGAGCGTGGAGCTGAGGCGGTCGAGGGTGAGGTAGTCGAGACCGACCTGATGCAGGAAGTGAATGCGCTGACGGACCTCTTCGAGAATTTTTCCGGCGATCTCGGTTTGTGACGGTGACAGTTGCAGATTATCGAAGAACTGTTGCGCGTCGGCGATGGTGACGGCGGAGGTCTCGCAGATGCTGCGGTCGTTGATGAGGACGGCGCGGGCTTCGGCGCGGAGGCGCTGGCCACGGCAGTCGGGGCAGAGAGCATAGCCGCGATATTTGGAGAGGAAGACGCGGACGTGCAGCTTGTATTTTTTGCGTTCGAGCGCCGCGAAGAATCCTCGGATGCCGGGAAAGCTGCCGCTGCCGTCTTCGATGAAGCGCTGCTGCTCGGGCGTCAGATCGTACCAAGGCGTGTCAAGGGGAATCTTCGCGGCTTTGGCGGCGCGAATCATCTCGCCGTGATGGGGACGGTACTTGGTGGTCGTCCACGGAGCGATGGCGCCCTGGTTAAGCGTCTTTGACTTGTCGGGGATGATGAGGTTGGGATCGAAGTCGATGGTGTTGCCGAAGCCCTGGCAGCGCGGGCAGGCTCCGTAGGGATTGTTGAACGAGAACAGACGCGGCTCGGGCTCGCGATAGGCGCGATGGCAGGTCGTGCACTCAAACGCAGCGCTGAATCGAAGGTGTTGCGGCTCGCCTTCGTCTTCACGCGGGACGGTGTGGAACTGAATCTCGCCGGACTCGCGGTAGCCGGTTTCGATGGCGTCGACGATGCGGGCGCGCGAGTCGGGGCTGATGGCTAGGCGGTCTACGAGGACGAAGATGAATTGGGTGAAGTCTAGTTCGAGGAGGGATTCGGGCGTAGAGAACTCAACGATCTTGCCCGCCTGATAGAGACGGTTGTAGCCGCGGCGGCGCAACTCGGTCAGGCGTTCTTTCAGGGCATCGGCGATGTCGATGACCTTGGGAGCGACTACCGCTTTCGCGGATTTCTTTGCGGCGGCCTTCTTCGGCTTGGGGGATTCTTCCTCCGGCTCGGCGGAGGGTTGCTGCATAGGCTCCAGTTTGATCTCGGCTCGCTCGATAGGGAAGAGGGCGTAGGTGCGGGTTCCTTCGGGCAGGGCGAGGATGGAGGCGACGATCTCGTCCACGGTGTCGTGTTTGACGATGCCGCCGCAGTGCAGGCAGGTGACGGTGCCGCAGCGGGCGTAGAGGAGGCGGAGATAGTCGTAGATCTCGGTGGCGGTGGCGACGGTGGAGCGGGGGTTGCGCGTCTGGTTCTTCTGCTTGATGGCGATGGCCGGAGCGAGGCCGTCCATAAAATCCACGTCGGGCTTTTCGATGCGCTCCAAAAATTGGCGGGCATAAGCGGACAGCGATTCGACGTAGCGGCGCTGGCCCTCGGCGTAGACGGTGTCGAAGGCGAGCGAGGATTTGCCCGAGCCCGAGACGCCGCTGACGACGGTGAGGGCGTTGTGGGGGATGTCGACGTCGATGCCCTTGAGGTTGTGGGTGCGGGCTCCGCGGATGGTGATCTGATCGGGTTTTTGCTCGGTCATGGCCAAACTTCTATTTTCAGGCATTACGGGCTTGAGCGCGAATTAATGGAGTGGCGATGTAGACGCCGAAAGGACAGATTGGCTAGGGCGGAAGCTAATTTCTGCTTCCCATAAGCCGACTTATCGGAACCAATCCGAATCTAATGCGACCAATACAAGGTGGTAGGGTGAATATTTTTCTGCTGCGTACTCTCGCTCGATCAAGCGAACACTACGGCGCAATTCTTTTGGCTAACGCCTGCCAATCAACGGTGCCTCCCTGCCACTCGGTCATTGTAGAAACCCTGCCAAAGAGCCACAAGAGCGCTCGTTTAGAGTCCACTTCGGCGAGATCGGCGAGGCGATTGATCAGTCCGATTGGATCGGATTGGAGGCGAGAAGTGCAGTTCAGTGTGTGCTGAATAAGGTCATAGCCGCGATCCCCTACAAAAGGTTTGGGATCGATGATCTTCCATCCATCATTCTCATCGCTTAACACATTTCCCGCATGCAGATCCGTGGCAAGCAGAACGTCATCGGCGGTGGGACGCCCTAGTGTTCGCAATACTGCCAGACCATCCAGCAGTAATCCTTTATCTCCGACGAGATTTTGCTGTGCGAGGGCTTCTTCCTCCCAGAACGCGAGCATTTCAGAGAGCTTTCGGAACTGCGTGATTTCTTCCCTTCCCATAGAACGTTTCCACAAGCGTTTAAGCAAGGTGGTAATAACTTCATCCTGCCGTTGCTCGGGTTCCGAACGAAGACTGATTCCAGGAAGGCAATGCTTTAGCAACATTGCTCCGGTCTCGTCGTTAGCTTCCAAGATGTCAACCGTTGGGTCGCCATTCCAAAACCTCAGACCATGAGCTTCGTCACGCGCTTCCATGTGCAGAAAAGATATCTTTAAAACTACTGGAATATCGTCCCGAAGCACAGAACAAACCCACGAAGACGTCGGCTTTTCGTGCAAGAGCGCGGTACCCAATCGAAGGCCCCAAAGTTCGAATGCCGTTCTCGTTAGGGATGGTAGACGTTTTATCCAAGCGTCGCGGTCGGCCTTATTGCTCATTCCTGCCTTCTTGTCCTCAGACTATCCGACGTCGAAGGTCCTTCTCGAAAGATTCCTTGGCTTGGCGGATCAGTCCTTATCTTTACAAACGCTTAATTGTTGACGAAAGCTGGAATCGATAAGGGCACGTCAGCTTTGTGATTGCGGGCGAAAGATTTCTATGAGGAGCAGGCAGGCACCGATGACGATGCAGCTGTCGGCTAGGTTGAAGTCGGGCCAGTGGTAGTGGACGATGTGGACTTCGAGGAAGTCGACGACGTGGGAGAAGCGGAGGCGGTCGTAGAGGTTGCCGACAGCTCCGCCGAGGATGAGGGCGAGAGCGATGCCGGTGAGTGATAGCTCGCGGCCTGTGCGCCAGAGCATGGCCAGAACGATGATGACGGCGATGATGGAGAAGGCGATGAGGCTGTTGCGGACGAGGATGGGGGAGGCCGAGTCGAAGAGGGAGAAGGCCGCGCCGGTATTGAGGACGTGGGTGAGGCGGAAGACTCCGGGGATGACCGGGATGGCGTAGCCGGGATTGATGTGGTGAACGATCCAGAGCTTGCTGCAGCGGTCGGCGACGACGACGAGGGCGGCGAGCAGGAGGAGAGGGATTCGGCTGTCCCGTTTGTTGTGCGAGGTGAGGGACATTTAGGCTTGCTGCTCCGTTGGTTGTTGGGCGGTGTATGGGGCGTAGCCGATGGCTTCGAGGGCCTCGGCGCAGCGCAGGCAGACGGTGGGATATTTTTCTTGATTGCCTACGTCTTGCGTATAGCGCCAGCATCGTTCGCACTTCTTGCCGTCGACGGGTTTTGCGATAGCTAGAAAATCTATTGACATGGCCTTCATCAACTTCTCATCGGTATCAGTCGCTGGGCTTTCCACCAATAAAACATCGACTGTGGAGACATTTGCAATCTCAGCCAAATTGCCCAAGTATCGTTGAAGCAGTCTGAATGTACTCTCATTTAAAACCTTCAACGTGACTGATGCTTCGAGCCCCTTCCCAATAGTTCCTGCCTGTCGTGCGATCTCGAGGGACTGCATGATTTCTTTGCGGAGTTTCAGTAATTGTTCCCAATCATCTTCGATCTGCTTGACGTTGCCGGGAACGATGTCGGCGATGTTGGGGAAGAGGGCGATGTGGACGCTGGTCTCGCGGCCTTCTACTTTGGGTAGAAGCTGCCAGACCTCGTCGGCGGTGAAGCTGAGGATCGGTGCGATGAGGCGGGTGAGGGCTTCGGCGATGCGCCACAAGGCGGTCTGTGCGCTGCGGCGGGCGGGGTGGTTGGGCGCAAAGGTGTAGAGGCGGTCTTTGAGGACGTCGAGGTAGAGCGCGCTGAGATCGGTGTTCACGTACTCGTTGAGCGCGTGGTAGGCGCGATGGAACTCGAAGTCGTCATAGGCGGCGCGGATCCTGGTGTCGAGTTCGGCGGTGCGGGCGAGGATGTACTGGTCTAAAGGCTCCATCGCAGAGAACGCGATGGTGTTTGTCGCGGGATCGAAGTCGTGCAGGTTGCCGAGCAGGAAGCGGAGCGTGTTGCGCAGCTTGCGGTAGTTGTCGCTGACGCGCTGCATGAGGTTTTCGCTGGCGGCTACGTCTTCGCGGAAGTCGACGGAGGCGACCCAGAGGCGGATGATCTCGCCGCCGAGACGCTTGGCGATGTCTACAGGGTCCACTCCATTGCCGAGGCTCTTTGAAAAGGCGCGGCCTTGTTCGTCGAGCGTCCAGCCGGAGGTGGCGACCATCTTGTACGGAGCCTTGCCGCGTACGGCGACCGACGTGAGCAGCGACGAGTGGAACCAGCCGCGGTGCTGGTCGCCGCCCTCGGTATAGAGATCGGCAGGGGCGCGCAACTCGGGTTCGATGTCGAGGACGGCGTGCCAGCTTGCGCCGGACTCGAACCAGACGTCAAGGATATCCATCTCCTTGCGGAACTCTTGGTTGCCGCAGGCGCACTTCGTTTCCTTGGGAAGCAGCGCGGCGACGTCGTGCGTGTACCAGGCGTCCGCGCCTTCTTTGTGAAAGAGCTTCACGATGTTCTTGTTGACGGCTTTGTCGTTCAGCGGCGTATGGCACTTTTCGCAGAGGAAGACGGCGATGGGCACGCCCCAGATGCGCTGGCGCGAGATGCACCAGTCGGGCCGCGTGGCGATCATGTTGGAGATGCGCTCTTCTCCCCACGCCGGGTCCCAGACGACTTTCTTGATCTCGTCGAGCGCACGCTGGCGGAAGGTGGTCTCGTTACCTTCGGGGGTTATCATCGGCGTTTCCATGCCGATGAACCACTGCTCCGTGGCGCGGACGATGACGGGATTGTGGCAGCGCCAGCAGTGCGGATAGGAGTGCTCGAAGCTGGTGGCGCTGAGCAGTGCGCCTTTTTCGCGCAGCAGTTCGATGATGACCGGATTGGATTTGAAGACGGTGAGGCCGTCGTAAGGTTCGCTCGGATGACCGCCATGCAGATCGGTGTGGCGCTGCTTGCCTGCGTTGTCGACGTACTGAACTTCGGGCAGGTCGTAGCGCTTGCCGGTGTAGAAGTCGTCGACGCCGTGAGCTGGCGCGGTGTGGACGGCTCCGGTGCCTTGCTCGGAGGTGACGTAGTCAGCGGTGACGCCGAGGACCTGACGGTCGAGGAAAGGATGTTGGAATGTCGTACCTTCGAGTCGGCTACCAGGGAAATGCGCGACGATGTCGGCTTGGGATGCGGACTCACCATTATTTTTTCCGCTCATCAAATTGCAGTTCGCAATGACTGAGGAGAGCAGGGCTTCGGCGACGATGTAAGTAGCGTCGGCGCATTTGATGGCGACGTATTCGAGGCTCGGGTTAAAGGCTACGGCTTGTGATGCGGGTAACGTCCACGGGGTAGTGGTCCAGATGATCGTGTAGATATCAGCTCGATACCCTTTTTTCAGTACATAATCGAGTTCGTGATCATGCACCGGTAGAGCGAGCGTGCCATGTATTTCACTGGGGTCGCTGGTGAGTTGGTAGCGGACGTAGACGCTGGGCGAGTTGTGCTGCTCGTACTCGACTTCGGCTTCGGCGAGGGCGGTGCGGTCGTGGATGCACCAGTAGACGGGTTTGAGGCCCTTGTAGACGAAGCCCTTCTCGAAGAAGTCGTAGAAGGTCTCGGCGATGCTGGCCTCGTAGGGGAAGGACATCGTGAGGTATGGGGTGCCCCAGCGGCCGAAGACGCCGATGCGCTCGAACTGGCTGCGCTGGAGGTCTACATATTTTTGCGCGTAGTCGCGGCAGGCTTTGCGGACCGCGATGGGGTCCATTTCCAGTTTTTTGCGGCCTAATTGCTCATCGACCTTGATTTCGATGGGCAGGCCGTGGCAGTCCCAGCCGGGAACGTAGGGGGAGTCGAACCCGGCCATGGTCTTGGTCTTGACCACGAAGTCCTTGATGCACTTGTTGAGGGCGTGGCCGAGGTGGATGGCTCCGTTGGCGTAGGGGGGACCGTCGTGGAGGATGTATTTGGGCGAACCGGCGCGGGCGGCGCGGATCTGGGCGTAGAGGTCCTGTTTCTGCCACCCGGCCAGGCGCAGCGGCTCGTTGACGGGCAGATTGGCCTTCATGGCGAAGCTGGTCTCGGGCAGGTTCAGGGTGGACTTCAGCGGCTTGACGGGCTGGTCGGGTACGGACTTTGAATCAGTTACTTCCGGCATTCGTTCCTCTTGATCGCGGTTAGACAGATGTACGGTTTGCGCCAAACTCTTATTGTATCCGGGTTGGATATGGGGGCGCGGGGTGACCGATGAGATACGGAAGAGACGTTCAGGAGGGGGAGTGCGTCCAATGGAACGAGCGAAGTCAGGTTAATGTTTGTAGAATGCTTGTGGAGCCAAGTGCCTTGCTGTTGTAACGGAGATGAAACCGGCGGAAGACCGGAGACGTAAACAGACTAGAGCAATGCGCGATTTTCGAAAAGAGCAGGCAGAGCCGGATTCTGCCATGCCGAGGCGAGACGATTTGGCTGATATCCCTATGATTCCGCATGAGAACGAACCAGAGCACGAAGCCCCCGAGCTGCGCCCGGCGAATGCTCCGCATTTGAACAAAGAGACCGAGGGGTCGATGTGGGCCTCGCTCTTCTCAAACCTTCGCGACGCCTTCAACACGAAGAAGGAAGCGCCGCTCCAGCTTGATTCGAAGCCGGTGGAGAGCGACCTCCTTATTAAGGAAGAGGGAACCCTCGCCTCTTTGTGGAGCAGCGTGCGGGATGTGTTCTTCCCGGTGAAGCTGCCGCCGCTGCAACTGGAGTCGCAGCCGATCGCCGTGGTCGACCGGATGAAGGTGAAGCGCGACCCGACCTCGACGGCGATCGCGGTGGTGCTGCACGGCCTGGTTATCCTGCTGATCATCTTTCTGGTGGCAAAGAAGGTGAAGTTTGCCGCTCCGGTGAAACAGCAGCTTACCGAGGTCGACGTTCCGCCGATGGCGCCGATCAGGGCGAAGTCGATGGGCGGCGGCGGCGGGCAGCATGACACGACTCCGGTGACGAAGGGAACGCCGCCCAAGTTTGCGGAGACGCAGATCGTTCCGCCAAAGGCTCCTCCACTGGAACCGCCGAAGATCAATATTCAGCCGACCATTGAGGTGCAGAAGGACGTTCACATGGCCAGCAGCCTTCCCCAGATCGGCGTTGCCAACTCGCCGCTGGTGGGCATGTCGATGGGCAATGGCCGCGGCACGGGGCTGGGCTCGGGCAACGGCTCGGGACTGGGGCCGGGTTCGGGCGGAAATACGGGTGGCGGCCCGCGACGGATCGGCGGCGGCGTTTCTGCTCCGGTGGTGATCTATTCGGTCGAACCTGAGTTCTCCGAAGAGGCGCGCAAGGCCAAGGTTGCCGGCAATGTTCTGGTGAATCTCTGGGTCGATACCAACGGACTTCCCAGCCACGTTCACGTGATTCGTGGCGTGGGCATGGGCCTGGACGAGAAAGCGGTCGAGGCGGTGAAACAATACAGGTTCAAGCCTGCGATGGAGAATGGAAAGCCGGTACTGGTGGAGCTGAATATCGAGGTGAACTTCCAGATCTTCTAGGCCGTTCGGGACTGATTTCGTGAGATGAAACTGGAGACGGATCAGAGAAAGGCATTGCTCTTCTGTTTTCGGGATATCAAAGATATTGATATACAAAATGGTGGAAAACATGGACAACTTTTTGGCTTGGCGGGCGTCTTACTCAGTGTAGTCAGCAATTGCCGGACTTTCAGTTCCCTCGGTTCCGGCGTCCCTTATCCGCAAGGCAACTACCTACCGTAAACGTAAGGCCCCCACAGTATCGGGGGCCTTCACTCCTTAAGGGGTGAGTGCGCTCTCGTGGTTAAAACGAGCAACGGCGAAATACACGGGAGGCTCTCCCTGCGGCGGCAAGAGCGCCGCACTCGCTGTAGCTTCCGGGAAGAATGCTCTAAGCTGGAAGATCAATGAACCTGAAGATTGCAGCGATTCGTTCGGGCACGGACCCGGTGGGCAAGTTGCCGATGGCAGCGTTTCATCGCTGGCTGGATACTCCCCTGAACTGCCCCAGGTGCGATGTGACCTACAACCTCGTGGTTGATTGGGACCAGGCTGCCGACCGCTGGTTTCCGGAGAGCTCGCGGCCGCTGATTACGCTTCTGCGCAAGGCTGTTTTTATGGGGCATAGCACGGACCATCGCGTGACGCACTTCGAGACGGAGGGCGTTATTGTGAAGAGCTTTGTGGTGGAGACGAAGGTAGCTTTGCCGGATCAAACTACCTGAGTCTCCGCTGTCGTCTGGTCGTGGCGCTTGCTGGTGAGGATGTAGTAGATCACTGGCGTGACGATCAGGCTTAGAAGGACTGAGAGTAAGAGACCTCCGATAACGGCGATGGCCAGCGGCTGGAGCATCTGCGAGCCTGCGCCGAGAGCGAAGGCCAGCGGCAGCATACCGCAGATGGCGGCGATGGCGGTCATGATGATGGGGCGAAGGCGTCGCTGGGCGGCGTGAAGCATGGCATCGCGCGCGTTGATGCCGATGGCACGCGCCTTCTCGTCTGCGTCCAGCAGAAGGATGCCGTTCTTGGCCACGATGCCGATCACCATGATGAGGCCCATGAAGCTAGCGACGTTGAAGATGGTGCCGGTGATGAGCAGAGCGACGACGACTCCGGTGATGGAGAGGATGGAGCTGGTGAGGATGGCGATGGGGGCGGAGAAGTTGCGGAACTCTGCGAGGAGTACGCCGAAGACGAGAGCGAGCGCGAGGATGAGGACGCGGGCCAGATCGTGGAAGGACTTCTGCTGTTCCTGATAGGTGCCGCCGTATTCGACGCGGACGCTGGCCGGGATATTGAGATTGGCGACGGCTTGTTTTACCTGCACCATCGCGCCGCCGAGGTTCGAGCCTTCAAGGCGTCCGCTGACGGTGACGAGCCGCTGCAGGTTCTCTCTGAGGATCTCGTTCTGGGGTGGGAGGGCTTCGACCTTCGCCATCGAGCCAAGCGTGGCGGTGTGGCCGGTGCTGCTGTTGAAGACCGTGTTCTGGATGGCATCGAGCGAGGTGCGGCTGGAGTCGGGAAGGCGGACGCGGATGGTGTAGGGGCGGCCATTGAGGATAAGCGGGTTGGTGGTGGGCAGGCCGTCGAGGATGGAGGTGGCATCTTCGGCGACTTCGGTAGGCGTGAAACCGAGACGGCCGGCGACGACGGGATCTACCTGGAAGTTAGTTGCGGGGCCGCTGATGGTGTTGTCGACACCGTTTTGAATGTCGACGACGCCGGGAATCTTGCCGATGGCTTCGGCGACACGCGGGGCGAGTTCATAGAGGAGCGTTGTGTCCGAGGAGAAGAGCTTGACCTGAATAGGCTCGGGCGAGTTGGAGAGATCGCCGATCATATCCTGCAGGACCTGGGTAAACTCGATGTCGAGTTGAGGCTCGCTGGATTTGATCTGCTCACGGACGTCAGCCATGATCTCATCGATGCTACGTGAACGTTTTGATTTCAGACGGACGGTGAAGTCTCCGTTATTGGCTTCGGTGACCGGAGAGAGGCCCATCTGGAGGCCGGTGCGGCGCGAGGTGATCTCGACCTCGGGCGTGTTGTGCAGTATTTGTTCGACGTGCAGCAATACCTTGTTGGTCTCGGCAAGGGAGCTGCCTGCGGGCATGAGGTAGTCGAGGACGAAGGCGCCTTCATCCATCGCTGGGAGGAGGTCGGAGCCGAGGGCGTTGTAGCTGAAGTACGCGGCTACGATGAGCAGGACGCAGATGCCCGCGAGGGCGAGAGGACGGGCCAACGCCCAGGAGAGCGAGCGCTCGTGGGCGTGGAGGACGCGGCGCATGATGGGGCCGTTCTCTTCGTGGTCCTCGGCGTGAGCGGCTTTATCTGGGCTTTCACCGGCTTCGGCGTTGGTCTTTTTGGATTTGCGCAGAAGGCTAAGCGAGAGAGCGGGGGTCCAGGTGAGAGCGAGGGCGAGCGAGGTGAGAAGGGCGGCCGTCATGGTGACGGCGAGTGCGCGGAAGAAGCTGCCCGTGACTCCTGTGACCGAGATGAGCGGGAGAAAGACGACGACTGGCGTGAGGGTGGAGAAGACGAGCGGCGTGGAGAGTTCATGGAGGGCTTTTCGCACGGCCACGATGCGCGATTCGCCGGAGTCGCGGTGGACGACGATGCCTTCGACGACGACGATGGCGTCGTCGATGACGAGGCCGATGGCGGCGGCGAGACCGCCGAGCGTCATCAGGTTGAAGCTTTCTCCGATCATCCAGAGGAAGAGAATTGTGACCGCTACGGTGACAGGAATGACCAGACCGGCGATGAGCGAGGAGGTCCAGTCGCGCAGGAAGAGAAAGAGGACGACGCAGGCGAGGAAGAGGCCGATGAGGATGGCGTCGCGAACGCTGGCGATGCTCTCGCGGACGAGCTCGGACTGGTCGTAGAAGGGTTCGAGGTGGACGCCGGGGGGAAGTACCGACTTGAGCGAATCGATCTTTGCGGCGATTGCGTTGGCGACGGCGACGGTGTTGCTGTCGGGCTGGCGCGCGATGTTGAGCAGGACGGAGGGTTTGCCGTTCGCCGTGACCATGGTGTAGACAGGCATGGTGGACGGCTCGACGGTGGCGACGTCGGAGATGCGGACGGGCGCGCCGCCGGTGGTGGTCTTGACGACGAGGTTGCCTAGCTCGGAGGCGTCGTGCGCCTGGGAACCGACAAGGCCGAGGATGAGCTTGTGGTTGGCTTCGTAGAGACCGGGCGAATCGATGATGTTGGACGCCTGGACGGAGTTGACCAGATCGAGGAGAGTGACGCCGGAGGTCTGGAGGCGTGCGAGGTTCGGTGTGATCTGGAACTCCGGGACCTGGCCTCCCTGAACGACGACGGTGCTGACGCCGAGAACGCGGTTCAAGGGCGGCTTCAGGTCGTAGGTGGCGATCTCCCAGAGACGGGTCTGGGAGACGGTGTCTTTGCCGCGATCGTCCGCGGTGAGGGCGTAGCCGAGGATGGGGAAGGTGGCGAAGGTGAGGCGGTTGGTGGTGATGCGAGCGGTGGGAGGAAGCTCCTGCTGGACCTTGGCGAGCGCCGCATCGGTGAGCTGGAGGGTGCGGTACATGTCAACGTTCCAGTCGAAGAAGAGGCTGATCTCGGCTGAGCCGCGACTGGTGGTGCTGCGTACGGTGAGCAGGCCGGGGACGCTGTTGATGGCGTCTTCGATGGGCTTGGTGATGGTGACCTGCATCTGCTCGACCGGCATGACGCCGTTATCGATGCCGATGACGACGCGCGGAAAGTTGGTCATCGGAAAGACGGAGATGGGGACCTGGAACGCGGCGTAGATGCCGACAAGGGTCAGGACGATGAGGAAGAAGAAGATGGGCTTGGCGGCACGGGAGAGCCAGAACGACTCGGCGGCCGGAGTCTGCTTGTCGGTTACGGCCATCAGTCGTTACCACCATCGGTTTTGGGAGCGGCCTTCTCGGCAGGAGGTTTGCCGATCTTTACCTTGGTCCCATCATCCATCGCATAGCCCCCGGCTGTGATGACCATGTCGGAGGGAGAGACGCCGTTGAGTATCTGAACTTCATCGGGAGTCTGGATGCCGAGGGTGACGGTGCGCTGGTGGGCGATGCTGTCCGGCCCGATGACCATGACGAATTTGGAGGTGCCATCCTGCGCGGTCTGGATCGATTCGGCTGGAATGAGAAGGGCATTCGCCGCGGTGCGGCCCGTGATGCTGGTATGAACCGGGGTTCCTGCTTTGAAGAGGCCTTTGGGATTTTCAAGACGCAGCCAGACTTCGACGGTCGTGCTGCCGGGGTCGAGCGCGGGGCTGATGAGCGAGACCTTCGCCGGGACCGGGTTGGCGACTCCGGGAATGGTGATGGTGGCGGCTGCGCCGAGCGAGAGCTGCTGTGCCTGCATCTGCGAGATGTGCAGCTTGGCCAGCAGGGCAGAGGTGTCCATGACGGTGACCACGGCTGTGCCCGCCGATGCGGTCTCACCGGCGAACAGAGAGCGGTCGGTGACGACGCCGTTGATGGGGCTGCGAATTTCGGTGTAGCTCAACTGTGCCTGTGCGCCGAGATATTTGCCTTTGGCGGAGGTAAGCTGGCCCTGAGCGCTCTTGAGAGCAGCCTTGCCCGCGACCTGTTCGATCGCTGTGAGACTCTGCTTCGCGATGTCGTAGGCTGCCTGCGCCTGTACCAGCGCGGCCTTCGCTGTGTCGAGGTCGCGCCCAGGAATCGCTCCCTGCGCGAAGAGCTGCGAACGTCCATTGACGATGCCCTGATTCAGATCGAGATTTGCTTTGGCCTGCGCGAGGTCGGTCTGCGCCTTGATAAGATTCGCCGGAACCTGCGCGCGGGTCTCGGTCGCATAAGCGCCCTGGGCGGCGGTGTAGGCTCCCTTGTTATCGAGCGCCGCGGCTTGCAGATCGCTGTTCTCAAGCGTCACCAGAAGCTGTCCGGCTTTCACATGCGAGCCGCGCTGGATGTAGAACTTCTTTACCGGCGCGGTGATCTTTGGAGAGATGGCGGCCTGCGCCAGTGGCGCGAGTGTGGCGTCGGCGGTGATCTGCTCGGAGATGCTCCCTCGCGTTGGATGAATAGCCTGAACGTACACCTCCGGCGTGGGCGTGCTCTCCGGCTTGTTGCAGCCCAGCGGCAGAAACAGGGCGACGGCGGAAAATAGAAGCGCGTGCGGCGCCGATCGGATGAGATGAGATGGCTTCATTGGCTTAGATTGTTCCTGTCAGAAGCTGGAGATTGGCAAGCGACATCTGGTAGCGGGTGGTTCCGTCTTCGCGGGCGAGCTCCGCCGTGGTGAGCGAGTTTTCGGCATCGACAACCTCGAGCGCCGTGGCCTCTCCGGCAGTGTAGCGAAGGCGGGTGAGCCGCAGACTCTCGGCTGCGGTCCGCACGCTGAGGTTGAGCGATTCGAGCTGGCCGCGCGCGGTGACGGCCTCAGCGTAGAACTCATCGAGCTGCGCGATGAGCTGGCGCTGGGTGGAGCTCAACGCGACGCGGGCGGCCTGCTGAAGGATCTGGCTCTGCTTGACCTTATGCTGGGTCGAGAACCAGTCCCACACTGGAATATCGAGTGTGGCACTTGCAGAGTAGCCGAGATTGTGGAGGCCTTCGGGTGTCTTCGTTGCAAACTGGGCCGCATCGATGCCGTAGGTATAGTTGAGCGCAAGATCGGGAAGATAAGCGGCGCGGGCAGCCGTGACACCAAGGTTGCTCTCGTGCAGGGAGGCGAGGGCGCTCTGCAACTCGGGGTTATGCTTCGCGGCGGCAGCCTCGACATCGGCGCGCGCGGGTAGCGGTGGCGTGGCGGCCGCAGCCGTCGGCGTATAGGGCGAACGAGGATCGGGGAAGAGCAGGACGCCAAGATCGAGGCGGGCCTTCTGCGCCAGGACAATGGCGTCTGCGAGATCGCGGCTGCGCTGCTGCTGTTGCAACTGCGCCTTGATTACATCGGCATGGGCCCCTTCGCGCGCGGTCTCCCGCTGCTCGGCGAGAGTGACGAAAGCGTCGGCTTCGCTGGCGGCGCGGCGTGCGACCGCGACTTTTTTCTCCGTCGCAAGCGAGGAGTAGAAGAGACCGACGACGGTCGAGACCAGTCCTCGCCGCGCGATCTCGAGATTGGCGGCAGCGACGGAGGCGGCCGCCGAGGCGCGGGAGACGGCAGTAAATTGTTGCAGGCCGATGGTCTCGTTTACAACACCCTGGCTCATGTACTCATGCACGGCGTTGTTGGCGATAAAGCGTGGCGTGGCCGGAGTACCGACAGAAGTGCCGGAGGCGAGCGCTCCGGTTCCCTGGGTGTAGAGATATTGATTGTGATAAGTGACGCTCGGCAGAAGCGCCGCACGGGCGATGGAGCGGTCAAGTTTGCTGACTCCGCTGGCGGCTACGGCCGCGGCGAAGGCCGGTTCGTTGGCCTTCGCGCGGCTGAGCGCTTCATCGAGCGTGATCGCCGGCGCCGGGGAGGCGGCAGCAGCCTGCACCTGCTGCGCCAAAACGACAGCAGGCACCGACGCCAGAGCAATAGAGATCAACGCTGGTCCAAGGACAAAAATACGCATAAAAGCCAGAGATCACCTCGTTATCGTCCGACGACAAGTACCGTAAAACTTCCCGGTACGACAGCAGGCCGTGGACGAGGATTCGTTGCCGTGGCGGCAGGTCTTGGACCAAACTCAGCCGTCACTAGATAGATGCGTCCCGTGCGCGTATCGAGAGACATGGTACGCGCGCCCTTCCGGGTGTTCAGGTTCTGCACCACAGGATAGGTCTTTTTACTGGCATCCACCACGGTCAGCGTGCCGTCGCCGTTCGAGGAGAAAGCCAGCTTATGGGTCGCGTCATAGGCCGCTGCATCCGGCCCATCGCCGATTACGGGATTGGCAAGGGTCTTGCCGGTGTTCGCGTCGGTGACGGCCATGGTCTTTCCATCGCAGACTGAGAACAGACGTCGTCCTGAGCGGTCGATCGCGAGACCGGAAGGCGACTCGCAGTTGGTCAGGGGCCAGGTCGCGGTCAGCGTCTTCGACTTTGCATCGAGGCGCACGATGGAGTTTTTGCTTTCGATATTGTCGAAGATCACGCCTTTTCCATCGGCGACCGGGAACTCCGGCTTGCCGGGAAGCGCGATGGTCGCGACCACCTTGCGCGTGGCCGTATCGATGACGGAGACGTCGCTGCTGCGGCCATTGAACGCCCACACCGTTTTTGTAACCGGTTCGAAGACGATTCCGTCCGGATTCGTGCCGACCGGAATCGAAGCCAGCGTCTTGAGGCTGGAGCGATCAAAGACGACGACTGCTCCAGCGCGTCCATCGCTGATGTAGCCATACTTTCCGGCGTCATCGAGCGCGACGCCATGGATGCCCTGCAAGCCCTGGATGCTGCCAATGACTTTGCCCGAATCGGCGTCCAGAACTTCGACACGGGTTCCGTGCGTGACATAGAGGCGATGCGCCCCGGCATCGGCGGTTAGATAGTCCCAGCCACCTTCGCCGCCGACCTTCCATTGTGTCTGAACGCTGTAAGGCTTCTGCGCTGCCGCGACCGAGGGGGCCAGAAGCGCGCAGGCAAAAGATGCGGTGAGGGCAAGCTTTCCAAATTCCAAGATGCGGCAGACACTTCTCGATGTCATAAAGGCTCCAGGTGAACTCGGCAGGATATGTGCCGGCCTTTTTACTATGCCAGTAGTACCTTAAGCGAGGATGAAGAGCTATCTATTTTCGCGGTGGTTGCATTGGTACTCGTTTCAATTCTCCACCGGGAAGCGCACCGTGACGACAGCCCCGTGGCCTAATTCACTGGCGATATCGATGCTTCCTTGCGCCTTGGTGACGATGGCCCTGCAGATGGCGAGTCCCAGCCCGGTTCCTCCGGTCTTACGGCTGCGCGAAGGGTCGCTGCGGTAGAAGCGGTCGAAGACGTGAGGAAGCACCTCCGGCTCAATGCCGCTGCCGTCGTCTTCGACGCGAAACTCCACACCGTGGAGATCGGCGTGTATCACGGCGCGTACCTCAGATCCTTCGGCGCTGTGCTGAAGAGCATTGAGGATCAGGTTCGAGCAGAGCAGTTGAAGCTGCTCCGCGGCTACATTCACGGTCGCCGCCGGGGCGTCGATGACGGATATGCGCAGACCTCTTTCCTGGGCCACGGTTGCAAGCTGCCCGGCAACGACGTGGACGCAATCGCTCAGACTGGTCGTGTAAGAGACAGGCTTCGATTCGTCCTGACCCTCAACATCCTGGCTTTCCACTCGGGCCAGGGTCAGCATCTTGGCGACGATGTATTCCATGCGCTCGCAATCGGCCTGGCATCGTTCGAGCCCGGCCTCGTACTCGGTCGCGGTACGGTGACGCATGGTCAGAAGTTGGACCGAGGACTTTGCGACGGCAACCGCTGTCTTCAACTCGTGGGCGGCATCGCTTACAAACTGGCGCTGCTGCATAAAGGAGCGCCTCAATCCGTCGAGCACTATTTCGAGCGCACCGGTCAACGGCGCGAGTTCCTTGATCTGCCTTGCGCGTTCCGAGGGGGCGAACTCCCACGAGTTGACCGAGACCATCGACGCCGCGGCAGCCAACTGACGCAGCGGCTCCAGGCCGCGGTTCAGCAGCCAGAACATCAGTACCCCGCTGATCGCGAGTAACAAGAGGCTTGCGATCGCGTAGAACTGAACCGCATCGGTGATAACGTCCCAGACGTGTTCCGTCTCCGATCCATAGAGAACGGTGACGTGCCGTGGAATGCCGCCTCCCTTGTCGCCGGGATCGACGATGCGGACGCCTTGCACTTGAATAACGCGGTAGCGTTCTCCTTTGATTTTCATCTGGAAGAAACCGTCGCCATCGATTTTCTGATTCTCGTTTCCAAACCCGTTCCAGTTAGGGGAGTGCCCGAGAATGCGTCCGCCGGCATCATGGACCTCGTAGATATCTTTGGCGGGCAGGCTGTGCTCGGTCCCATCGAGCATGAGATCGTCGGCAGTATCTTCCGCATCCTGCACCGCGCCCAGCAGTGCGTAGGCGCGTCCGCGCAGCATAATGTCGAATGCGTGGAACTGGCTGTGCCGTTCATAGACGAGCGCGAGCCCGGTGAGAGCCACGGCGGACAGCAACTCCACCAGCAGCACCGCGATGATCAGCCTCCGCGTCAGCGAATACGGACTCATTGACTCTCCTGCCGGTCGACCATCATGCGATAGCCGCGTCCGCGCAGCGTCTCGATGCTCGGCTGCTGGGTGGCGGCGTCAAGCTTTCTGCGCAGGTTCGAGACATGCGCCTCGATCACGTTTGAGTGGTGCTCCCAGTTGTAGTCGTACAAGTGCTCGAGGAGTTCGCGCTTGGAGACGATTACCCGGGGACGGTGAATCAGGTACTCGAGGATGCGGTACTCCATCGGCGAAAGATCGACGGGCCGCCCGGAGCGGTGTACCGTCTGCTCAACCGTATTCAGTTCCAGATCGGAGAGGCGCAGTACCGGATCGGCGACGCCCTTGCCGCGGCGGATCAGCGCCTTTGCCCGCGCGATCAGCTCGCCGAGGTCGAAGGGCTTGCTGAGATAGTCGTCTGCCCCGGCGTTGAGCAGTTCGACGATCGAGGTCGGCTCGCCTCTTGCCGTCAGAATCAGCACGGAGGTCCGGTCGCCCTTCGAGCGGATCTTCGTGAGCAGGGCAAGTCCGTCCAGCTTCGGCAGCATCAGGTCGAGCACGATGAGGTCGTAACACTGGTTGCCCGCAAGATCGAGGCCGGTCAGGCCATCCTCCGCGCAATCGACGGCGAACCCTGGCCCATCACGCAGCGCGGTCGCCACATTCTCTGCCAACCGCCGCTCGTCTTCTATCAGCAATACCCGCATTCGAGCATCATTCCACCATCACAAGATTAAGCAAAGCTGAAGTGCCGTTCGCCGAGGCCCATCTCACGAAAGGTTGAACCGCGGAGTCTATAACTCCGTACACCTCTATAGCGTTTGTGGACGGTTCGCCGACGCGATAGACTCGACTCGTTCGAACCCAGGAGACCTATGCAGAACCGCATCCTCGGCACCACCATGCCCGTCCTCGAATTTTCGCTCGGCCCTAACGACGCCGTCATCTCGGAGGCCGGCGAACTGTCATGGATGTCCGCCTCGATCCAGATGACGACTCACACGCAACATGCCGGTGGTGGTGGAATCTTTGGTGCTATTCGCCGCGTTGCGGGCGGAGGCTCGCTATTCATGACGGAGTATCGCGCCATCGGGGCCACCGGCGAGATCGCCTTCGCTACGCGCGTTCCCGGCCACATCCTACCTGTCGAAGTCGCCGCGGGGCACGACTACATGGTCCATCGCCACGGCTTCCTTTGCGCCACACCGGAGATCGAACTCGGCGTGGGCTTTCAACAATCGCTCGGCGCGGGCATCTTCGGCGGCGATGGCTTCCTTCTGCAAAAGGTGAGCGGGCAGGGAACGGCGTGGCTCGAACTCTCAGGTGAGGTGATCCTCAAGGAACTCGCCGCTGGTGAGACCCTCCGCGTCCATCCCGGCCACGTTGGGGCCTTTCAGTCGTGCGTTAGTTTTCAGATTCAGCGTGTTCCCGGAATCAAGAACATGATCTTCGGCGGCGACGGCGTCTTTCTGGCTGCGCTGACTGGCCCCGGCAAGGTCTGGTTGCAGACACTGCCTATCTCAAAACTTGCGCATCAGTTGATGGAATACATGCCCAGCCAGCGCACGGAGCAGGCCGAAGGCGGCGTAGTCGGCGGCATCGTTGGATCGATTCTCGGAGGCATGAAGTAACGCACTCCTTTCGACCCTTGTTCTTGCTGAAAGCGGAAAGGCCACATCCTGGACAGATCCCATGGTACGCGCGTGGGCCGCGGGGTCGGAGCGGCTATGGCGGCGACCATGGTCATGCCGTTCGCAGCGGCTATGGTGGTGGAGATGGGGGTGGTCATGGTGAGCACGGACATGGCGGCGGCGGGCATCGGTAAAAGCCTGGAGTGTGAAAAGGTTAAATTGAAAAAACCTGGAAGAGTTGCCTCTACAATGCTTGTCTCTTTTCCTCATGAACCACGCAGGCATCGAGCGACCATCCGTTGTATCGCAGAAGGAATAGCAGCACGGAATAGACGAGAGCGTACGTCAGTTGCAGTCCGGCAGCGGCCCAGTCCTGTGTGAGTGCCGATCCAAAGGTCAGCACCATGATCAACAGACTTCCTGCCACCAGCGCAGCGCGGGTCCGCAACCCAAGCAGCAGGAGCAATCCGATCAGAGCTTCGATGGCGGGCAACACCATGGCGAAGCCCCATACGCTCCACGCAGGCAGCGGAGTGTGAGCAAACTGACCTGCGAGATGGGCTGCAAACTTATCCGTCCCTGCGATCATGCGGCTGACGCCATGCATCATCAGGTTCAGCCCCACGACCATTCGCAGCAGAGCATAGGCAAGCCTCTGGTCTCCGCTATCGAGCTTCGTTGCCATCGCTCCTCCATCGCGCAAAACCATCTATTCTTGAAATAAGATGCCACCTTTTCTCGAACTGACTCACGTAAACGTAGCACGGGGCGACAACGTGGTGCTCCACGACATCAACCTCAGCGTCAACACTGGAGAACACATCGCCATCCTGGGCCCGAACGGCTGCGGCAAATCCACCCTCATCAAGACCATCACCTGCGAGTGCTATCCCATCGTGCACCCTGAGACCAGGATCAACATCTTCGGACGGGAGCGCTGGGACCTTACTGAACTCAAAAAGCGGCTCGGCGTCGTCTCCGCCGAACTGCCTGGCAAGCCGACGCTGCAGACCACGGGACGTGATGCTGTGCTCACCGGATTCTTTTCGAGCAGCACGCTCTGGCCCAACCTTACCGTCACGGCTGCGATGCGCGAGCGCGCCCATGAGGTGCTCGAGCAGATCGATGCCGTGAACCTCGTCAACAAGCCTGTGGGAGAGATGTCCGCCGGGCAGCAGCGCCGCATCATGATCGGCCGCGCGCTTGTGGGCTCGTCGCAGATGCTGTTGCTGGACGAACCCTCGAATGCGCTCGACATCAGCGCCCAGCGTGAACTGCGCAACCTGTTGCGCAAGCTGGCCCAGCAGGGAACCGGCATTCTTCTGATTACTCACCACATCGCCGACATCATCCCCGAGATCGATCGCATCCTCCTCTTGCGGGAGGGACGCATCATCGGCGACGGTCCCAAAGCTGCGCTGCTGACCGCACCAACCCTCAGCGATCTCTTTCAGACCGAAGTTCAGCTCACAGTGAGAGACGGCTTCCATCACGCGTGGTGAGCGATACACTGCATCTCACCATTTGTTATGCTTAGCCCGAATTATTTTCGCCACGGAGGTGCCGGTTGAACCGAAGCACAAGAAGGGGACTCACGCGTTCGATCGCCGCCCTCGTCCTGGTTTTCGCAGCCCTCACCTTGAGCGCCCAAAGCGCCGCCACGGTAAACAGGGTCAGCTACACAGGCATGGTGGGCCAAAGCAGGATCGGCATGACGCTGCTCGTCAACTCGGCCGGGGCCATCACTGGTGGCCACTGCTTTTATGCAAACCACCTTAAGGACATCCCGCTCACGGCCGGAACTCAGGGTGCTGGAATCATGCTCTTCGAGCCCGGAGGCGGCCAGTTCGCGCTGCGCTTCAAAGGCAACGGCAGCGAAGCCGGCAAGCCGCTGGACTTCCACAATAGTGTAGGGCTGGAAGGCCGATGGATGAAGCATGACGGCTCCTATCCGGTCGTACTTCAGATGCAGCAAAGCTTGGAGGTTGCTGCCGATGCCCGCTGGTACGCGGATGTCACCGGCGAGAGCGATGCTGCCTTCGAGGCCAGGGTGCAGGCCTTCTACAAGGCAGTGCTCGCCGGCGATCGCACGACCGCTGCACGCTATGTCGATTTTCCTTTGCGGGTAAATCACAATGGCAAAAGCCGCACTGTTCACTCGGCAGCCGAACTGGCGGCGCAGTGGAACCAGATCTTTACTCCGGCCTGCATCGATGCATTCAGACAGGCCATGCCACACGACCTGTTCGTCCGCAACGGACAGTCCATGCTGGGCGATGGCGTAGCGTGGTTTGGAGCGAAGGGCGCTCAGGCCATCAATGTTCCCTGAAAGCGGAAGCCGTACTTTAAGCAGAACTGTAGAGTTATGGGCGACTCAGATTCGCGGCCTCGGCGAGGCTCAGATGCTTTGGCACGATGTGGATGTCGGTACGCGTAGTCTCCTGCTCGCGCGTGATGCTTTTAAACAGCAGGACGCGTCCGTCGACGTGCACATTGATGTGGACGCTCTTCCAGTTCTTTGCGTCCACCGGTGCGCGTTCCAGCTCGAAATGGCCTCCACTGTTGATCTTACCCAGCAGGCCGAACCCGAACTCCACTGGCTGCGTAATGACGGCTTCCAGTTTGCATAACCGGTCGTCCGGCTCCTTGATAGAGACAGTGCCCTGGAGCACATGGATGATGCGTTCCTCGTAGGTAGAGGGTTGAAACGCAGGATTGGGCCGGACGGCAAAACGGACGCAGCCATTCTCCTCACCGGCAGGCGAGATGAGGAAGGCCCTGGGGAGAATCTCCAGTAGTTGCGTGGCCTTGACCTCGTCATCGGTGTGGCTCTGGTTCAACTTGCGGAAGGCTTCAGGATGAGCAACAATGCCTTCGATGCGGCGCTCCTCCGCTTGCGACTGCTCAGCGTTGAGGGGCCGTCCGTCTACCGCCAGCAGACGCCGCAGTACGCCGTCATCTGTCTCGACAACTTTTTCCTTCCAGAGGTGACCGCCCGTCCGGCTGGAGCGCTCCTCCGATAGATACGAGAAGTGCTGCTCCTGCGCGCGTGAAGTCTTTTCATTGGCGGCCATTCGGGCCACTGCATCGGTCCGCTGGGCTATCGCCGGCATGGATGCCAGGGGAAGCATCACGATGCCTATCGTGCTCAGCAGAACATACCGCAGGACCAGACGAATTACGCGACATCGTTGAGGTTCGGGTATAAATTTCACCTTTCTTACTGAGCCCTTTCGATGGCGAAGATCTATCTTTGCACCCCGATCTTTCCATGATCGAGCGTTTTGCTTAAATTTCGCTTAAGGAAGACCTTCTGTTTACAGCGCCACAACACCTGCCGCCTTATAAATCTGCTGCATGCACTGCATGTCCCGCAGGCCCTCTTCGCCCGGAGTTTTTGGTGTCTTGTTGTGCAGGATGCAGTCGGTAAAGTGGTCGGACTGGCGGGTGAACTGCTTCGGATCGGGCTCAGTGTTGGGCTCGTCGAGCACAGTTGCGGGAGTGCCTCTGCCGCCGCTGGTGTAATTCGCCTGGAGCCTGAGCCCCTCGTAACCGAACGATCCCACCTCCAACCAGCCCTTTGACCCGTAGACGCGATAGTAGCTTCGCATATTCGCGCCATAAGTCGTGCAGCAACTTGCCAGAGCTGCTGATGGGAATTTTGTCGTCCAGGTGGTATTTTCTTCGACCGTATCGAAGCGTCCATCATGGTCGATCGTGGATACGGATGCGGTAAAGCTCTCCGGTTCTTCGCCGGTCAGATACCGCGTTGCATTCAGGCTGTAGATGCCGACATCGAGCATGGGGCCGCCGCCGCTCATGGCCTTATTCAATCTCCATTCGCCGAGAGTCTCGTAGAAGCCATTGGCGCTTTCAATCACCTGCACCTTGCCCAGCGCGCCCTGCCGGATCAACTCGATCGCGCGCAGGTTGGTGGGCTCATAGTGCAGCCGGTAGGCGATCATCAGCTTCACGTTGGCCGCCTTGCACGCGGCGATCATCGCCTCCGCATCGGCCACGCTGGTCGACATCGGCTTCTCGCAGAGAATGTGCTTGCCCGCCTTCGCCGACCGGATCGTGTACTCGGCGTGCATGCTGTTGGGCAGGGCGACGTAGACCGCGTCGATGCTCTTGTTGTCTCGCATCCGGTCCATGTCCTCATAGCTGTAGATCGAACTCTTCGGCACACCCAGCCGGGCAGCGAACTTCTCCGCCTTGTCCCGGTGCCCGCTCACCAGGCCGGTAATCTTCGAGGCAGACGAGCCCTGTACGCCGCCGATGAAGTGGTTGGCAATTCGTCCCAGGCCAATGACGCAATAGCCGATCTGGCGGTTCGCATCCTGCGCTTCGGATTTTGCCGCCGGCAAAATCTGTGCCGCCAGCCCCATCGCACCCAACTTTGAAAACTCACGCCGCGAAAGCTCCATGAAAATTTCTCCTGTACGTCGTCGCCCAGCTAAACAGATTTAGAGAATCCTATACTGCTTCGACCATTTTCACAGAGGTTGGTCTTTCTGCAACCAGCGAAAGCTCTAGGATGGAGATTGGAGGGTTTGAGCGTGGCGCAGTGGGTCAGGTTGTGCGGGTTGGGTGAGGCTCCGGCGGCGGGAAAGGTGATGGAGGCGCAGGTCGAGGGCGTGGAGGTCTGCCTGGCGAATGTGAATGGACAGTTGTCAGCTTTGGACAATATTTGTCCGCACCGTCAGGGGCCGCTGGGACAGGGCTGGATCGAGGGTGAGGCGGTGGTCTGTCCGTGGCACTCGTGGACGTTCAGTTTGAAGACAGGCGAGTCGGAGTATCCGGTGCATGAACGGGTGGATGTGTTTGCGGTGAAGGTTGAAGGGGAGGACGTGCTGGTGAATCTTGACGTTCGTGGGGATGAAAAACCCATGTCCCAGAATCGGGACATGAGGTACCCGGCACCCGTAAAACGCTAGTGGTTGCAGGGTTCGGCGGAGGCGTTTCGTTGATAGCGCATCCGGGCGCGGCGCAGCTTGTCGAGATCGGCGTCTTCTAACGGGACAGCGCCGCCGAGCTGATGCGCGGCGAGGCAGACCTGGGCGAAGTGCTCGACGGTCTCCGTCTTCATGAAGGCATCGAGCAGGGTTTCGCCGTAGGTCAGCAGGCCGTGGTTGGCGAGCAGGATGGCGTCGTGGGTGAGCAGGAAGGGTTGAAGGCTGGCGCCTACCTCGTCGGTGCCGGTGGTGGCATACTCCGCCAGAGGGACGAGGCCTGTGGTCATCATGATCTCAGAGCAGATGGGCTGGTCGAGCGGCTTGCGACAGGCGGCAAACGCAGTGGCAACGGGAGGATGCGCGTGAACGATGGCCTGCACGTCGGGTCGCACGCGATACACGGCGACGTGCATGCCGATCTCGCTGGTGACGTTGCGCAGGCCGGAGAGCTTATGGCCGTCGAGATCGACGATGACCATGTCCGAGGTCTTGAGGAGAGACTTGCTGCACCCTGTCGGCGTCGCCAGGATGCGCTGACTATCCAGCCGTACCGAGAGATTGCCTGCGGTCGCGGGAGTATAGCCGACGCGATGCATGGCTTTGCCGATACGGACCAGTTGCCGACGCAGATCTGTCTCCAGGGGACCCATTGCAGCTAATGGGCCTGTTCTCGCGACGCGGACGTGAATGGGCTCTTCGGTAAGGTATTGGGTCATCGCGCTATGAAGCTCTCCTTGAGAGGTCTTTCTGTGGTTGGTCTAAAAGTTTCCTCACGCCCGAGCCGATACGGTCGGAGACCATAAATATACGACCCGCAGTAAGGTTTCCGGCAACTTTATGATGTCCGACGGCGGCCAGACCCATGGAAGCGATGCAACCGCACTGCGAGCAGTCGGGGTTGCCGCCGAACTGACAAGGGGTAATCGCGGTCTTGAGGTCCGCGGAGACGGTGTGCGTGGTGCGGGCAAAGATGCACTCCTCCGGCGATTTTGGCGGAGTGCGGAACTCCTCGATGCAGGACTCGTGCATGTCGAGGATGGGATAGAGAGGACGCAGGCGCTGCAACTCCGTGATGACGGCGGAGCGGACCTCAGGGGTGAGGATCTCCGGGCCCTCCGCACCGATCTGCGGCGTGAAGATGCTCATCCAGACCTTTTTGGCCTCAGGCCGGGCGGACCAGAAACGAAGGAAGTCTTCAAGGTACCCTGGCCGGTCGGCGATCTGTCCGGTAATCGTGCAGTGGATGGTGGCCGATGCGCCCTCAAGATTTTTGAGGATGCGCTCGTAGGTTGCGGGTTTACGGCGGGCATCGTGCTCCGGTTGCAGGCCGTCGATGGAGACGACGAGGTTGAGGCGCGGAAGGCCAGCCCAGTGTTTGGGAATGGGGCGGAAGGCGCTGGTTACGATCTGAACGTGGACGCCGCGACGGTCGAGTTCGGGGAGGAGCGCTTCGAGCTCGCGATAGCGGACGAGCGGATCGCCGCCGACGAGTGAGAGATGGAGCGGGCGATACCTGTCGACTACTTCGAGGATGCCGTTTACCAGAGCATCGCCCTTGAAATCGGACAACTGGCGGAGGGTAGTGTCGCCGCCGAGATGGGCGTCGTCGAAGGCGTAACAGCCGGGACAACGGAGCGGGCACTCCCGCGTAATTTCAATGGATAAGGACGGTCGTCTGCCTTCGAGAATTCCAGCCCATGCGTGTAGTACTTCTGAAGTCTTCACCTGGTCTCTCCTGCGGCCGATATGGCTTTTGGTTAGCGATCTGCCGATGTGTTTACGGGGTGATCGAGAGAGGGCAGTTATCTCCTAGCATCGTAGAACGGAAGAGAACTTGAGGGGCGAACTAATACTCCACTCCGGATCTCGAGGGTGGAATCCAGACGATGGGACCCAGAGCGCGGCGAGGGGTTTGAACGCGGAGAGAGCCAGGCTGAAAGCGGCTGCGATCAATCCCCACAGCAAGACCACGACGGTCTGATAGGTGCGCAGGCTGGTGGCGGGGAGGTCGACGAAGGGGGCGATACAGATCGCGAGAATGCAGAGCAGGCAAACCACTACCACTGCGTATTTAATCGCCTTCTCCATTTTGGATTAGACGAACGAAGGAACTGAATCGTTGCATATTAGTGAACAGCATTCAGCTGCTGCCAGAGTTCGGGGTCCACGGGGACGCCAAGGCGCAGATTCTCTTCGCGGAGGTGGAGGGTCTGCTCGCCGGGATAGCGCAGGGGTTTGGCGCGATCGAGAGGCGTCGCGTCGTGCAGATTGGCGATAATGTCTTCGGCGATCCGGTCCAATTCGTCGGCGGAGCCGAGGCGGGCGGGATCGATCGCGACGAAGATCTGGGACTGCCCGGCTTCGCGTGTGGGGTCTAGAGGGAGTTGGTGGGTGCTGAGGCCGCCCGAGAGCATGGCGGCCATCATGTCGAGGACGAGCGAGAGGCTGGAGCCCTTCCAGTAGCCGATGGGGAGGGCGCGCTGCGTTGCTTCGATGGCCGCGGCATCCGTGGTGAGGCTGCCCTCGGCGTCGTAGCCGCCGGGGACAGGAAGGGGAGCGTTTCGCTTGCTATAGGCGTCAAGGGTCCCGTAGGAGAACTGTGACATCGCCATATCGAGAACGACGTGGCCCTGTTCCCGCGGCACAGCGATGACCAGCGGGTTGTTGCCGACGGTGGGCGCGGCGCTTCCCCACGCCGGGAGATTGGGCAACGTGTTGCTCCAGCAGAGGGCGAAGAGGCCGTCTTCGGCGGCGAGCCAGCCATAGCTTCCTCCGCGCATCCAGTGGTTGGTGTTGGCGAGCGCGACGGCCCCGATGCCGTTTTGCTGGGACAGCACGATGGCGCGCTGCATGGTGGCGTAGGCGTTGAGATTGCCCGGGCCGCGATGGCCGTCCCAGCGCTCGATGCTGCCGAAGGCGGAGGTGCGGGTGGGCTCGGCGGCGACGTCGATGCTGCCGTTGCGGACCATGGCGGCGAAGCGGGGAAAGCGATTGAGTCCGTGGGTGTAGACGCCGTCGCGCGTGGTCTCGGCGAAGAGGCGGGCGCAGAGATCGGCGCGCTCGCCCTGAAGGCCGAGCTGATGCATGGCTTTGACGAGAGCGGAGTAGAGGTCGGCGTAGGGAACTCTGAGCATGGGGATAGTTTATTCGCCGACCGGTTTATTGCGAATCATCTACATCCAGCCGGCGTCGATGATGAGGCTCTGGCTGGTGATGGCGGAGCTGTCGTCGGCGGCCAGGAAGAGGAGAAGCCGGGAGACTTCAGCCGGGAGGATGTGACGTTTCAGGAACTGGACTTCAAAGAGATGCTGTTCGTAGTCAGCGGACATATAGAGGCGCTGCTGCTTTTCGGTGAGGATGGCTCCGGGAAGGACGCAGTTGACGCGTATGTTGGCCGGGCCAAGGTCTTTGGCCATGGAGCGGGTCATGCCCACGATGGCTGCCTTGGCGGTGACGTAGACGGAGAGATGCTGCGTTGGAATCATCCACGAGATCGAGCTCATGTTGATGATGGAGCCGCCGCCAGCGGCCTTCATGCCGGGCGCGACGGCCTGCGCGGCAAAGAACTGGTGGCGAAGGTTGGCGGCCATTCCCGCGTCCCAGGAGGCGGCGGTGACATCTTCGAAGCGGTGGCGGTCGTCGTTGGCGGCGTTGTTGACGAGGACGCGCGGTGTGCCTAGTTGTTCGGTGACGGTGGCAATGGCGGCTTTCAGACTGTCGATGTCGGTGAGGTCGCAGTGGTGGTAGAGAGGTGGATGCTGGCAGCGTTGGCTGAGGTCATCGATCAGCGCGAGAGCGGGCTTGTCGGCGACATCGAGAAAGGCGACGCGTGAGCCTTGCAGGGCGAACTCTTCGACGGTGGCAGCGCCGATGCCCGAGGCTCCGCCGGTGACGAGGACGACCTGATCGGCGAGGCTGGGGTAGGACGCGTATCTCTGAGGCGTTGGCGTCGGTGTGTTTTCAGGCGATGTGGTCATAGATGGAATGCGCTCAACGAACAAGGGATGGGAGCTTGTCGGAGGCTCCGAGCAGGAAGATGGCTCCGATGATGAAGCTGTAGGCAGCGGTGAGCGAGGTGACGATGGTCTGGATGCGCGGGCGATTAGTCGCGCCGGCGAAGATGCCGGAGGCCGAGGCGGTCATCAGGGTGTTCATCATCAGCAGGCCGGTGATGAAGCAGAGCAGGCCGATGAAGCCACGGCTGGTGCCGCCGAGGTTGGCCGCGAGCAGGAAGAGTAAAAGCTGCGATGGCGTCTCCGCGCCGAGACCGTGGATGATGCCGACGGCAAAGACGGAGCTCTGGTTGTACTGGAAGCTGAATGGCTCGGGCTCGGGCGTGGCGGGGTTGAAGCGGCGGCGGACCTGCCAGTGGGTGTAGCGCGCCCCTGAGATGAGCAGGGCAATGCGGCTGCGGGGGATATGGTGGTGATGCTCGCTGCCGGGCTTGCGGCGGAGGAAGGTGATGAGAACGTAGATGGCGAGGACGATGAGGGTCGCGCCGACGAGACGTTCGCTGATGGCATCGAGATGGGCGGGCAGGGAGAGGTGCAGGAAGATGACGGCAGAGCCGAGCAGCGCCACGGTGAGCGCGTGGCCGAGGGCGTAGAGCAGACCGAGCTTCATGCCTTCACGCCAGTTGCGCTGGACGCTGGTGATGTCGGAGATGGCGGCGAGGTGGTCGTAGTCGAATCCGTGGCGGAGTCCGAGGAGGAGACAGGAGACAAGTGCGAGCTCGAGCGTGGACGACATGCTCGTTCCAAGGTACGGTGTGAAGGCGCGGGTGGCAAGAGTGATGGCCGTCCGAGCGCACGACGCTCGTTAACAATAGAATGGCTTTTGCATTAGTGAACGGAGAACGAATGGATTTCGAGAGGGCGATGCGGGAGGCAGTGGCTCCGAAGCCGAAGGTGGCGCGGCCGATTGTGCTGGTGGGCGCGGGCGGAATTGCGCATGACGCTCACCTTCCTGCCTACAGGAAGGCTGGGTTTCCGGTGGTTGCGGTGGTCGACAGGGACCGCGAAAGAGCGGAGGCCCTGGCGAAAAAGTTTGAGGTCCCGTTTGTAGCGGGGACCATCGCCGAGGCCGTGGCCTACGCCCCGAACGATGCGGTCTTCGACTGCGCGGTCCCGGCGCCGTCGCAGCGGTCGGTATTGCCGCAGTTGCCGGACGGCGCGGCGGTACTGTTGCAGAAGCCGATGGGAGAGACGCTGGCTGAGGCTACGGAGATTTTGAAGATCTGCCGGAACAAGGGGCTGACGGCGGCGGTGAACTTTCAACTGCGCTGGGCCCCGAATATGCTCGCGGCGCGTGCACTGTATGGGGCCGGCGCATTGGGTGAGTTGCATGATATGGAAGTTTCGGTGAGTTGCCACATGCCGTGGGAGCTTTGGAGCTTTCTGAAGACGGCGCCGCGGCTCGAGATTCTGTATCACTCGATCCACTATGTGGACCTGATACGAAGCTGGTTCGGCAATCCGCTGGGAGTGTATGCGAAGACGGTAAAGAGTCCCCGGACGGCCGAGCTTGCCGCGACGAAGAGCGTGATTACGTTCGATTACGGAGATGACAAACGCGTGTTTATCGCGGCGAACCATAGCCACGACTTCGACCCGAAGATGCAGCGCAGCTTTGTGCAGTGGGAGGGCATAAAGGGAGCGATGCGGGCGCGGATGGGAGTGAACCTGAACTATCCCGAGGGGCTGCCGGACAATCTCGAATACATCGTTCGCGGCGATGCCGGATGGAGCGAGGGCCCGGTGAGCGGGAACTGGTTTCCCGATGCGTTTATGGGGTCGATGGGATCGCTGCAGGCCTATGTGCAGGGCGAGGCGGCCACGTTGCCGACCAGCGTGGAGGACGCGATCGATACGATGAGGACGGTCGAGGCTGCTTATATTTCGAGCGAGCGCGGCGGGGTGGCATTGCCGGGGATTGATCTTTAAATTGGAGGCACACCGCATCTCACAGGTGCCTCGACCGTGAAGCTCTAGCGGCCCATCCAACCGCCGTCTACGGTGACGATGGTTCCGGTGACGTAATCGCTCGCGCTGGAGCTGAGAAAGAGCGCAGCTCCTGCAAGGTCTTGCGGCTGGCCCCACCGGGCTGCGGGGATGCGTTCGAGGATCTGACGGTTGCGGGTCTCGTCGGCTTGCAGGGCTTCGGTATTGGTGGTGGCGAAGTAGCCGGGAGCGATGGCGTTCACCTGAATCCCCTTCGGTGCCCACTCGTTGGCGAGGGCCTTGGTGAGCTGCGCCACCCCGCCTTTGCTTGCCGCGTAGGCAGGGACGCGGATGCCGCCCTGGAAGCTGAGCAGAGAGGCGATGTTGACGATTTTGCCGGGCGCGTTGCGCGAGATCATGTCGCGCGCGGCAAGCTGCGAGAGTTGGAAGACGCTGGTGAGATTGACCTGCAAGACCTGCTGCCAGTCCTCGAGCAAAGTATCTTCGGCGGCGTTGCGGTGGATGGTTCCGGCGTTGTTAATGAGGATGTCGACGCGACCGAACTTCTGCTTCACCTGCTGGAAGAGTGTCTCGGCTCCTGCGGTGCTCGAGAGATCGGACTGGAAGGCTTCGGCGCGGCCTGCGGCGTTGATGGCGGCGGCGGTGTCGTCGGCGGGGCGGCGGTTGCCGTGGACAGCTACTGCGGCTCCGGCCTGCGAGAGAGCGGTGGCGATGGCTGCACCCAGACCGCTGGCGGCTCCAGTGACGAGGGCTACTTTATTGTCGAGGTGGAAGAGGTCGAGCGCATTGGAAATATTTGACATCGTTAAGCCAATGTACTGCCCTGACGAGAGCAGGGCAACCCAAAGAAGATTGCCTGGGCTGCCCTGCTTTTCAGTTTCGTGTGATGAAGGGAATTACCGGCGCGGGTTGACAGCAACCCCCATGCCGCTGAGCTTGCTGCGCGCCTGCATCGCCTCGGGAGCGTTGGGAAAACGCTGAATGAGCGCGCGCAACTCGCGGACGCCGGCTGCGGTCTGCTTGGAGGCGATGAGCGCATTGCCCTTGTGCAGGCGCGATACCGGGACCTTGTTGCTGGCGGGATACTGCTCGATCACCTTGTCGTAGTTCTTGATGGCGTTGGGGTAGTGTCCGGCACGATAATCGATCTCGCCCATATAGTAGTAGGCGTTTCCGGAGAGGGGATTGTCGGGGTAGTTTTTGGTGACATCGCCGAACTCCGAGGCAGCGAGCGAATACTTGGCGGACATGTAGTCGCCGAGCGCGGTCTTGTAGAGCTCGTCCGCGGGAGGTGCTGCCGGACCTGCAGGAGCGCCGGTGTCGGCTGGCAGCGGCGTCCCGGCAAGCGGTTTGCCGTTAGGCCCCGTGGTCGGCGCAGGCAAGGCAGCGGCATCGTTGGGTGCGTTGGCAGGAAGGGCGGCAGAGTTGTTCGGTATCCCCCCACCGGCTGCAGGCTGCATGTTCGCACTGATCGATTGCTGCTGGTTCTGGATGTTCTGCAGCAGCTTTTCGAGGTTGCCGATTCGTGCCTTGACCTCGTCGATGGAGTCGTTCATGGACTGGATCTGGCCGGAGACCTGGTCGAGCTTGTTGCCCTGCGCGTTCTGTTGGACCAGCAGCTGCTTCTTCAGGTCGTCCATGTTCGCCGTCATCTTATTGACGGCGTCGGCGTTCTGCTGGACGAGGTCCTTCATAACACCCATGCGCTCGTCGTTTGTCTGCTGGAGACGGGCGACGGCATCCTGCAACTGCTGCACCTGGGTCTGGAGCTGGACCATGTCCCGGTTCGCGGCGAAGGAGGGCGTGGTGAACACCATCACCGTGCCGAGCAGGGCGGCCGAGGCGAGGCGGATCGATTTGTTGGCGGAGGGGAGCTTGTTTTTTTCGTTGGCCATGGGCGACGCTCGGCTTTCTGGATGCTGTCAGCCCCCGTGCAGTGAAAATGCACGGGGGCTGAGGGTGAATGAAACTACGCTGGACTAGCGGTCGAGGGAGAACTGCGCCCGGCGGTTCTGCTGCCAGCAGCTCTCATTCTCTTCGGTGCAGAACTGCTTCTCCTTGCCGTAGCTGATGACGCGGAGACGGCTTGCCGCGACCCCTGCATTGACCAGCGCGGTGCGGGCCGAGTTGGCACGGTTCTCACCGAGCGCAAGATTGTACTCGGCCGATCCACGGTCATCGCAGTATCCGCCGATGACGACCTTGATGGCGGGGTGCGCTGCAAGGTAGCTGGCGGCCTGCGAGATGGATGTCTGAGCATCCGGGCGGAGGTCGTAGCTGTCGTAGTCGAAGAAGACGTCCTTGACGTTCTGGTGGAAGACCTCATCGCTGCCCATGTCGCCGTTTTCGTTGCTGGGAACGGTGGGCGCTTCGGGCACACGGACGGTAACGCGGACGTTGGCTTCGGCGGTTCCGCCGTCCCCCTTCGCGGTGAGGTGGAAGTTGGTCGAGGTAGAGGGCGATACGGTCTGGGTACCGTTGGCGTTAACCGGCCCGATGCCGTCGATGGTGACCGTGGTGGCATTCTCCGTGCGCCAGTTGAGGACGACGGACTGGCCGACGTCGATTGCCGTGGGATCGGCAGTGATGGTGGCCGTCGGTGCTGCTGCGGTCTCCGCTGGCCCGAGGCTATTCGGATTGATGCCGCTGTGTTTCTTATGGCAGCCGCTGACGGCCCCCATTGCGATTATGGTTGCGGCCACTACTATGGCCCGGTTGATTTTGGTTCGCGTTACGTTCATCAGTTCTCCCTTGCTCAGGCAGTATCTCAAACAATCAAAGTTGACTGCGAAACAACTTTCGCAGGTGGACAAAAGAATTTATTTCCAGCTCCAGTTTGGCATGTCCGCGCCCACGCCGGTAAGTTCGTGCTTCTGGGTGCCGTCGGCGAGCATGGTCCAGATCTTGTTCTGGGCGGTCCTGCCGTTGGCGCTGCTGGCGTAGACGATGTGCCTGCCGTCGGGCGACCATGACGGGAAGTCGCACGGCCCCTGGTCATGGGTGAGCTGGATCCAGCGCTTGGTGGCGATCTCCATGACATAGATGTCCTGTCCGCCGGGAGCGCCGGGACCGTACTTGCGGTTCCAGGCAAAGGCGAGGAACTGGCCGTTGGGCGACCATGACGGCGAAGAGGCATAGCCGCCGTCGGTCATGCGCTGAACGCCGGAGCCGTCGGTGCCCATGATGTAGATCTGCGGCAGGCCGGTCCGGCCGCTGACCCAGGCGATCTGCGCGCCGGTCTTCGGATTGTAGACGGGCGAGACATCGGGGCCGCGGAAGCTGGTGATGCGCCGCGCAAGGCTGCCGTTGGCGTCCGAGATCCATATCTCCGGGTCGCCGGTACGAGAGGAGGAGTAGGCGACGTTGTTTCCGTCAGGAGACCATGCCGGAGAGAGGTTGGTGCCGCCTGCTTCCGGGAAGCTGACCATCCGGTTGAGCAGAAGCGAGTACATGCGGATCTGGAAACCGTGCTTGCCCAGCGAAGAAAATGCCAGTCGCGAGTTGTCGGGCGAGATGCGCGGCGAGATGGAGATGGTGCCGAGATGCGTGACGGGATGCTGGTTGGCGCCGTCATAGTCCATCGCCCAGATTTCCTTGGTGCCGCCCGCTATCTTGACGTAGTAGATCTTGGTCTCGGCGATGCCCGGAGTACCGCCGCCGAGCCGGAAGATGATCTCGTCGGCGAAGCGGTGGGCCACCTGGCGGGCGGAGTCTTCAGAAGCAGCTTCGTTGTACTGCTTGGCCAGCACCTGCGGATACTGCGCGTTCTTGGCGTCGAAGAGATAGCCGTTGCAGATGATCCTCCCGCCCTGAACACTGAAGCCGCCGAAGGCGACCATGGCTGCCGAAGAGGGAGCGGCGGCCCACTGTGCAAGGCTGATCTCTGCGGGAGCGCCGGGCGTGGCCTGCGGCTGCAGGCTCTTCGATACCACGTCGAAGATGCCCGCGTTGGCGAGATCGTTGTAGAGCGTCTTGTCGAAGGTCTGCTTGAAGGGAACCGTCTGCGGGTCGCTCGAGAGCGGCTTGAAGTCTGCCACGGCGATGCGAATGCTTGAGGCGCCGCTGGATGTCGAGGTCTTGAACCAGTCCTGCGCATGGAGCGTCGAGACGCCCGACAGAAGCAGGCACAGAAGGACGGGCATGGCTGTCATCCAGAAGGGCAGCCGCGCGCGGGAGTGAGTGGGTGTGCGAACTGGGCTAAACATTCTCTCCTATGGTAGACGCAAAAAATGGACGATGAGAGATCGAAAAAGATAAAACAGGTATTGACTGCGGTACTAAATAATTAGAAATTGTCCGCTGTGCTCGAAAAATCGGGTCGTGCCCCCGGTATTAATCAATCAGATATGGCCTCCGGGGATGGATCACTCGCTACTGCCTCCGGTAGTTAAACGTGTACTCAACCGTAATATGGTCTCCCTGCGGCAACGGCCCAAAACCCTCAACTCGCTGCAGGGCGCGAAGGGCGCTGGTGTCGAGCGTAGGAGAGCCGCTGCGGGTCTCGATACGCGCATTCGAGGGAACTCCCTCGCGGTTGATGTCGAAGACGATGGTGACGCTCTTGCCGTTCGAGGCGATGGGGTCAGCCTCCTGCGTGTACCAGTTCTGCGCGACCATGCGATTGACAATGTTGACGTAGTAGGCGAAGCGCGCACCGAAGGCGCGGTCCTGCACGCTCATGCTGGCCGAGCCATTCTTGAGCTGCATGGTCGCTTCGGGGATGCGGATGCCGCCGGTGTCGCCGGTAGCGGCTTTCTTCGGCTGCGGCGGTGTGGGCTGGACGTGCTTCGGCGGTTTTGGCGTCTCTTTCGGCGCGACCTTCGGCGGCTTCACGGCTTTGGTCGGAATGGGAACGGCCTTCAGGTCCGGCGGCGGCACGGTCTGCTCTTTTTCGATCAGCGGCGCGGGGCTTGGAGACTCTGATGTGAGGACGCCGGTATCGAGTTCGCGCTGCTTGGGCGGAAGCGGAATGGACGCGACCATGGTGGCCTGAATGGCCCCCGCATTGGCAGCATTTTCTCCCCACGGCGGGGTGTGCGAGCGAAAGATATACGCCCATCCGAGGATGGCCGCGACCACGAGCGCGTGCAGCACGAGCGAACTGACGATGTTGCCGCCGAGCTTGTCGTCGATGCGTTCGTCGCGGCTGTATTGGAGCTGAGTGGCTATGACCCGGTCCTCACTTGACTCATTGCGCTCATTTTTGGATGGGCTGGGTAACGATGCTGATGTCGGTGATGCCGGCCTGCTTCACGGCATCCATCACAGACGCGAAGGCGCCGAAGGGCACACGCTCATCGGCGCGCAGATAGATGCCGCGCTTCGCGACCGGGGCGGTGCCGACGCTCCTCAGCAGGTTGGGCAGGTCGTTGACGTTGACCGGCTTGTCCTGCAGAAAGACGTTCTGGTCTTTATCGATGGTCACGACCATGCGCTCTTCCGTAAGTTGATTGACGGAGCGCGTCTTGGGAATGGCCACGATGACCCCGGACTGGAGCACAGGCGCGGTCAGCATGAAGATGAGGAGCAGAACGAGCACCACGTCGACGAGCGGCGTGATGTTGATCTCGGCGAGCGCTGTTTGCGTGCGACCTTTGGCAGAGAAGGCCATTGCTAGAAGGCCCTCCGGCGCGGCTCTTCGGGCTGTTGCTGTGGCGGCTGCGCGGGCGGTGTCAGCAGCGCGGCATTTTCAATTGCGTTAAGCAACTCGCGGCCGAAGTCGTCCATGCGCGAGGCGAACTCGCGCAGGCGCGCGGTGAGCTGGTTGTAGCCGACGACCGCGGGGATTGCGACGACGAGACCGGCGGCTGTCGTAATCAGCGCCTCCGAGATGCCGGGAGCAACCGCGCGCAGAGTGGCAGCGCCTGCGGTGCCGAGGCCGTGGAAGGCGTCGATGATACCCATGACGGTGCCGAAGAGCCCAATGAAGGGGGCGATGGCGGCGATGGTGGCCAGCCAGGTCATGCGGCTCTCCATGGCCGTGAGGGCTTCGCTCGATGCAGTCTGCGCGGCGCGTTCGAGTGCAATGGGATTGCGCGGCATTCCGCGTCCGCCGTTCTGTCGTTGATACTCATCGTGAATTTCAACGAAGACAGGAACCAGCGGGCTGGGCTTGAACTGCTCGGCGACCGAGGCAATTTCGCTCAGGCGGCTCGATTTGCGAAAGGCGCGAACGAAGCGCTGGCCCTGCATCTGGGCGCGGCGAAAGCTTGACCATTTGGAGAGCATGATGGCCCAGGAGAAGACGCTGGCGATGAGCAGGATAACCAGCACCGTGAAGGCGACAGGGCCGCTGTTGTGGACCATCTCCACCAGCGCGCTGCTGTTGGCTGCCACGGGAGCCGGGTTAGAGATGTCTTCCTGGAGGAGAGCAAGGGCGAAGGTCCAGAGCATAGTTATTGATCACCAGTCGTTAGTGTAAATCGAGGATACGCAGAAATGCAGGTGGGGGCATCTGCTGTGATGCCTGAGGGGTAACGATAGATGCTTCGGCATGAGGTTTGCTATCCTCGCGGTACGTCATCCGTCTGAGGCCTACATGCTGCTGGAATTGCGCGCGGAAAACTATGCTGTGATCGACCGTGCGGTCGCTAACTTCGGCCTGGGGCTCAACCTGCTCACAGGAGAGACCGGGGCAGGCAAATCTATTTTGATTGATGCGCTTGCGTTGCTGCTGGGTGGCAAGGCATCGGCGGATGTGGTGCGGCATGGGTCGGACAAAGCCGTGGTGGGTTGCGTCTTCGAGATGACTCCCGGTGCGATGGCAATCCTTGAGGCCAACGGGATCGACGCCGAAGCGGACCACATTCTGCTGCGGCGCGAGATCGCAGCGAATGGCAAGGGGCGGGTATTCGTCAATAATCAGCCGGCAACCGTAGGCGTGTTGCGTCAGCTTGCACCGGAGCTTGCGCTGGTTCACTCGCAGGGCGAGACGCTGGGGTCGTTCGACCAGGCGCAGCAGAGGATTTTGCTGGACAGATTTGGTGCTATCTCGACCGATGCTGTTGCTGAGGCGTTTGCGGTGTGGCGAGCAACGACGGACAAGCTCGAAGAGTTGCAATCGGCGGAGCAGGACCGTCTGCGCATGGCTGATCTGTGGAGATTTCAGAGCAGGGAGATCGATCAGGCGGGGCTCGCAGCCGAGGAGGAAGACCTCCAACTGGAGGCCGAGAAGCGCGTGCTGGGGAATGCCGAGAAACTTTATGCGGCTGCGATGGGCGCGCATGAACTGCTCTATGAGTCGGAGAACTCGGCAGAGACGGCGCTGGGCGCGGCGTTGAAGCATCTGGAAGAGTTGGCGCGCTACGATGCGCGGTTTCAGGAGCCTGCGCAGCAGTTGGCCGCGGCGAAGGCTGCGGTTGAGGATGTCGACGCAGGCGTGCGCGACTTTGCCGACAATATCCACGCCGCGCCGGGACGGCTTGAAGAGATTGAAGACCGCCTCGCGGCTCTCGACCGCCTGAAGCGCAAGTATGGTCAGACACTGGCCGAGGTCATCGCCTTTGGCGCTGAGGCGGCGCGGCAGTTGTCCGAGGTAGAGAACAGGGACGCTCTGCTGCTGGAATTGAAGGCGAAAGAGTTGGAGGATGCCGCGGCATATCAGGCGGCGGCGAAGCAGCTTTCCGCCAGCAGGACAGAGGCCGCGAAGAAGCTGGAGAAGCTCGCCGAGGCGCAGATCAACGACCTTGCGATGAGCACGCGCTTCAAGATCCAGGTAACGATGGAGCAGGAGCCTGGTGGCTGGGGTGCGCACGGATGGGACAAGGTGGAGTGTCTGATCGCGACCAATGCGGGCGAGCCGTTGAAGCCGCTGCATGAGATCGCCTCCGGCGGCGAGATGTCGCGGGTGATGCTGGCGCTGAAGGTGACGGTCGAAGAGGCGGCTTCGGGTGGAGCAGGGCGCAGGAAGAAGACGCCGCTACCGCGCACGCTGGTCTTCGATGAGATTGATATCGGCATTGGCGGGCGGGCCGCCGAGGCTGTCGGGCAAAAGCTGAAGACGCTGTCGAAGGGGCAGCAGGTCTTATGCATCACGCATCTCCCTCAGATTGCTGCGTTTGGCGACCAGCATTTTCTGATCGAAAAGACGGAGAAGCGGGGGCGGACGCAGACCGATGTCCGCCGCATGGAAGATGCGGAGCGCACACAGGAGATCGCCCGGATGCTCAGCGGGGCGAAGCTGACCGAGACCAGTTTAAAGCACGCTGAACATCTTCTCGCGAGCAGCAGATAGGGCCGCACATCTTCCCCGAAGTCGATGGCATCCCACGGAGCAGGCAAGTTCTGGAGGGATGCCAATGTCTACACAAGCGAAGAAATGCGCCATGGACGGTTGTACCTGTGTTCCGGCTGAGGGCAAGAAATACTGCTCGACTTATTGTGAGAATGCCAAAGGGCTGCAGACATTAAAGTGCGGCTGCGGGCATCCCGGATGCGCGGGGCAGAAGTTGTAGTTGCTCGAAATAAAGTCCTTGAGCTGGTGCAGTTTAGAGGGTTTCTTGCAGGTCGATGGGAGGCTTTCCGTTGATTTCGCCGCTGTGGCTTTGTCCTTCCTCTTCATGCACCACAGATGGTTCAATTTCGCCCCAAATGACTGCTGAACGCGGTATACTGAAAGGCGTGACTACAACCACACTTGACCATGCTGTGACCGATCAGGGCAGCACCTTAAAGACCAAACGAATTCTCCTCCTCAAGCCGCGCGGGTTCTGCGCCGGGGTGGTGCGGGCCATCGATATCGTTCAGATCGCGCTCGAGACCTTTGGTGCGCCGATCTACGTTCGCAAGGAGATCGTACATAACAGCTACGTTGTCACCGACCTGGCGAAAAAGGGCGCAATCTTCGTCAACGAGCTCGATGAGGTCCCCGAGGGAGCGCGTGTCATCTATTCCGCTCACGGTGTCTCTCCGGCGGTTCGCGAGCGCGCCAAGGAGCGTGGCTTGAAGGTGGTGGATGCGACCTGCCCGCTGGTGACCAAGGTCCACGTCGAAGCGATCAAGTTTGCCAAGCAGGGCTACTCGCTGGTGCTGGTGGGGCATCGTGACCACGAAGAGGTTGAAGGTACGCAGGGCGAAGCGCCAACTGTGACCCAGGTGGTCTCCACCGTAGAAGAAGTCGAGGCGCTGGTGGTGCCCGATCCCGATAAGGTGGCCTATCTGACGCAGACGACCCTCTCGCTCGATGAGGCGCGCTACATGATTGAGGCGCTCAAGAAGAAGTTTCCGAATATCGTTGGACCGCACGCGCAGGACATCTGCTATGCGACCGAGAACCGCCAGACGGCGGTGAAGAATGTTGCCCATGGAGCAGACGTGGTGCTGGTGGTCGGCTCCCGCAATAGTTCAAACTCGAACCGGCTGGTCGAGGTCTCGCAAAACCTTGGGACGAACTCCTACCTGATCGACAAGGCTGAGGACATTCAACTGGGATGGCTCGACGGCGCGAATACGGTCGCTGTGACCGCTGGAGCGTCCGCTCCTGAAGTTCTGGTGAAAGACGTTGTGGAATATTTGCAGGCTAAGGGTTATGGTTCGGTCGATGAAGTGGAAGTGATGCCGGAGAATGTTCGCTTCGGTTTACCTCCCGAAATCGTCCAAGCTATTGCGTCGGCTCCGCAGGCCACACGCTGAGCGGAAATCGTTCGTCCGAGAGTTCGTCATTCATGAGCACATCTTCCATTAATCCCAATCCGAAGTCCGCAAGCCAGACGGCGCAGCCGCGCTTTGGCCGAATGGACCTCGGGCTGGAATATGTGGCGGACGGCATTGCCCGCGCCAAGGAATGGCTGCTGGGTCAGCAGGACCCCGAAGGATACTGGTGCGGTGAACTGGAAGCGGACAGTATGCTCGAGTCCGATTACATCTTCATGCACACGCTGCTGGGAACGGGCGACCCGGGCAAGATGGAGCGGGCGGTCAACGAGATCCTCCGTCACCAGAATGACGATGGCGGGTGGAGCCTCTATCCCGGCGGCCCCTCGAACATCAGCTATGGCGTAAAAGCTTATCTCGCACTGAAATTGATGGGCTGGTCGAAGGACCATCCAGTGCTGGCGAAGGCGCGGGAGTGGGTGCTCGCCCATGGTGGCGTGGTGGAGTGCAACACCTTCACCAAGATTTACCTGTGCGCGCTGGGTCAGTACGACTACGATGCCGTGCCTGCGATTCCGCCCGAGATTGTACTTTTCCCGAACTGGTTTTACTTCAATATCTATGAGATCTCTTCGTGGTCGCGCGGAATTCTGGTGCCGCTGTCGATCATCTATGCGAAGAAGCCGTTCAAGAAGATTCAGCCGGAGCAGGGAATCGACGAGCTGTTTGTGGGCGGCCGCAATCACTCGAACCTGCATCTGCGCTGGGACGGGAAGCGTCCCGTCAGTTGGCGAAACTTCTTCCTCTTCACCGATCGCATGGTCCACTGGTTCGAGCGGGTACACATCCGGCCGCTGCGCAAGATTGCGATCAGGAAAGCCGAGAAGTGGATGCTCGAGCGGTTTGAGAAATCAGATGGACTGGGCGCAATTTATCCGGCGATGCTGAACTCGATCGTTGCATTGCGCTGCCTGAACTACTCCGTCGACGATCCGCAGATGATCCGCGCGATGGACGAGTTTGAAAAGCTGGGCATCGACTGCCCCGAGGGAACGCCCGAATATCCGACACCGACCTTCCGTATGCAGCCCTGCCTACCCCCGGTGTGGGATACGGCGCAGGCGATGTATGCGCTGGGTGAGGCCGGTATCGCCAAAGACGATCCGCGCATGTTGAAGGCCGCCGACTGGATCTTGTCTAAAGAAGTTCGCCAGAAAGGCGATTGGGCGGAGAAGGTCAAGAATGTTGAGCCCGGCGGATGGTATTTCGAGTTTAACAATGAGTTTTATCCGGATATCGATGATACCGGGCAAGTTCTGCTTGCGCTGAACTTCGTCGATAATCCGCGCGAACGCTACCAGCATGAGGTCTGTCAGCGTGCCCTGAACTGGATCTGGGCGATGCAGTGCAGAAACGGCGGCTGGGCTGCGTTCGACAAGGACAATACCAAAAGCATCTTTGAGTATGTTCCATTCGCCGACCACAATGCGATGCTCGATCCGCCGACAGTCGATATCACCGGACGGATGCTGGAGATGCTGGCGCAGTACGGCTATACCCGCAAAGATCCGAGAGTCGAGAAGGCCGTCCAGTTCATCTTGAAAGAGCAGGAGCCGGACGGAAGCTGGTTTGGCCGCTGGGGCGTGAACTATCTGTATGGCACGTTTCTTGTGCTACGCGGCCTGGAGGCGATGGGCTTCTGGAACCATGAGCCCGCCATCCAGCAGGCGGCAGAATGGATTCGCATGGTGCAGAATGCCGACGGCGGCTGGGGAGAGACCTGCGGCACCTACGACGACCCGAACCAGCGCGGCATCGGGCCGAGTACGCCGTCGCAGACAGCCTGGGCGCTGCTTGGTTTGCTGGCCGCCGGAGACACCCGCTCGGATTCAGTGGCAAAAGGAATTCGCTGGCTGGCGGAGCAGCAGCACGAGGATGGCAGCTGGAGTGAGCTTGTACCGGGCCGCAACGGCGAGAGCTATTACACCGGCACCGGCTTCCCGCGGGTCTTTTATCTTGGATATCACCTGTACAAGCAATATTTCCCGTTACTGGCACTGACGACGTACCACCGGGCTATGGGGAACGAAGCGGCAAAGTAGCGGATGCAAGAAATTCGGCTGCATGCAAAAGAGATTCATCGGAGGAAAAACTGATGGCAGTACCAGTTTCGCAGGCTTGGACAGTTGCAACTTACGTTTTGAAGCAGAAGATGAAGGGTAGGAAGAAATATCCCCTCGTGCTGATGCTGGAGCCACTGTTCCGCTGCAACCTCGCGTGCGCGGGCTGCGGGAAGATCCAATATCCGGCCCACATCCTGAAACAGGACCTTTCCCCGGAGGACTGCTTCAATGCGGTTGAAGAGTGCGGCACCCCGATGGTTGCTATTCCCGGCGGAGAGCCTCTGCTGCATCCGCAGATGCCGGAGATCGTCGCCGGCCTGGTGGCGCGGAAGAAGTACGTCTACATGTGCACCAATGCGCTTCTTCTCAAAGAGAAGCTGCATCTCTTCAAGCCCAGCAAGTATCTTTCGTTCTCGGTCCATGTGGACGGGCAGCGCGAGCACCACGACTTTTCCGTCTGCCGCGAGGGTGGTTACGACATCGCGATGGAGGGCGTGCGGGCCGCCGTGGCCGCGGGTTTCCGCGTGACCACCAACACAACCCTGTTTGATGGTGCCGATCCCAACAGCGTTCGTGCCCACTTCGATGAGTTGATGACAGCCGGCGTGGAAAGCATGATGGTCTCGCCCGGCTACACCTATGACAAGGCCCCTGACCAGAAACACTTTCTCGGTCGCGCGCGCTCGAAGAAGCTCTTCCGGTCGATCCTGTCGAACCGCAAGAAGACGTGGCGCTTCAATGCTTCGCCGATCTTCATGGAATTTCTGATGGGCAAGAAGGACCTGAAATGTACCCCGTGGGGAATGCCGACGTTCAGCATCTTCGGCTGGCAGAAGCCCTGCTACCTGCTGCAGGATGGGTACGCCGACTCCTTCAAGGAATTGATGGAGACTACGGTGTGGTCGAACTACGGCACCGAAAGCGGCAATCCGCAGTGCGCGAATTGCATGGTGCACTCGGGCTACGAGGCCAGCGGCGTGAACTACACCTTCGGCTCGATCAAGGGCCTGCTGCAGACAGCGAAGGCGATCTTCTTCAGCAAGTATGAAGACGAAGGCGCGATGAAGCTGCTGAATGAGTGGAAGCCTGGGCACAGCGGCCCGCTTGTCCAGATTGCATCACCCACTGCGGCGTCTGAAAAGACGGGCGAACTTCAGGGAGTCTCGGGAGACTAACAATGGCAACTGAGATACAGGAAGCAGCAAAGCTCGCGCAATTGGCGCATGAGAACCCGGATGAGATCGAAGTCGCTGCCGGGCGAGACCGCGAGGTGCTCGAAGGGTGGGTCCCCGAACTGGCCACGGACGCAGAGATTCGTGAGGCGCTCGAAAAGGCGTTCGACTATCGCGGCGATGTCACCATCACACGCAAGGACGGCTCCAAAGTCGAGGGCTATCTCTTTGATCGTCGCTCCGGAACTTCATTGGCCGACTCGTTTGTGCGGATCATTCCATCGGACGCGCAGACGAAGGTGAATATCGCCTACGCCGATATCGCGGCACTTGCCTTTACGGGACGCGATACCGCGGCAGGGAAGACCTTCGAGGCCTGGGTCAAGAAGTACTGGGAGAAGAAGGCTGCCGGCGAGCAGAATATCCAGATCGAGCCAGAGAAGCTGGACTGATCGCCTTGTCATTCGCAGACCTCTGTCGTTACTAGAGAAAAGAGCGGAACGTGCGCGTATTTATTACTGGGGCGACAGGCTTCGTCGGCGGCCATGTGGCGCGGGCGTATGTGTCGGAAGGCGCGACGCTTCGCCTGTTGACGCGAAAGACGAGCCGCCTTGACTCGCTCGCAGGAATCGATGCGGAGACGGTTGTTGGAGACCTGCGGGAGCCGGAGAAGCTGCGTTCGGCGCTCGAAGGATGTGACGCGCTTGTGCACGTCGCGGCGGATTATCGCCTCTGGGTTCGGGACCCGGCGCAGATGTACGCGGCCAATGTCGATGGCACACGCGAGCTCTTGAGGATCGCGCGAGAGGTTGGCGTCAAGCGCGTGGTCTACACCTCGAGCGTTGCGACCATGGGTTTCAAGAGCGATGGTTCCATCGTGAATGAGGATACCCCTGTTGCTCTCGGCGATATGATCGGCCCTTACAAGCGATCGAAGTTTCTCGGCGAGCAGGAGGCCATTCGCGCCGCACAGGCCGGGCAACATGTCATGATTCTGAACCCGACGACGCCCATCGGTCCGGGTGACGCCAAGCCCACGCCGACCGGCAGGATCATCGTGGACTTCCTCAATAAAAAATTTCCCGCCTATGTCGACACCGGGCTCAATCTCGTAGACGTCGCCGAAGTCGCGCGCATGCACGTCGCCGCGCTGGAGCAGGGAACACCGGGCGAGCGCTACATTCTCGGCGGCGAAAACCTGACGCTGAAACAGATCCTCGACCGCATGTCTTCGATCACTGGCCTACCTTCGCCTACGATGAAAGTGCCTCACGGAGTTGCGATGGCGTTTGCTTTCTTCGACGAAAACTTCACGGGAAGGCTGCTCGGTAAAGAGCCGCGTGCCACGGTCGAGGCCGTCCGCATGGGCAGGAAGACAATGTTTGCCTCTTCGGCGAAGGCTGAGCGCGACCTGGGCTTCAAGGTCCTTCCTGTCTACCATGCGATGCGCGCCGCCATCGACTGGTTCATCACGCATAGTTATGCGCCCGCGTTCGACAAGCAGCTATGAAAGAATGCCCCGCTATCATCGCCGCCTTGCCGCGCGAGGTAAAGCAACTGGTTCGCGGATGGCAGGAGCATCGCCTTCCTGACAAAATCACGGCATACACCAACGACTTTGCGGTTGTTGCCTGCGCCGGTATGGGACCAGTACGCGCCACTCTCGCCGTGCAGGCGGCTCTTTCGCTGAAGCCGGTGACGTCGATTCTCTCGGCGGGCGTTGCCGGTGCATGCGACCCCACACTTCGTGTAGGAGATATCGTTCGCGCTGGAGTTGTTATTGACGCACGCACGGGCGAGCGCTTCACGAACAGGTTATTCAGCGAAACGTTGATCACCACCTCTGTGATTGCAGGGGTCAAAGAGAAACAGCGCCTCTACGCCTCTTATAAAGCGAGCGCTGTCGACATGGAAGCTGCAACGGTAGCGCGCCTTGCTCAGGCGCATCATATTGCTTTTCGCGCCATCAAATCCATCTCCGACGAGGCGTCCTTTGAGATGGAGGAGCTTGCGCAATTTGCCACACCCGACGGACAGTTTCGCGAAGCCGCGTTTGCTGCGCACTCGGCCGTTCGTCCGCATCTCTGGCCAAAGTTGTTTGCCCTTGCGGGTAACAGCAAGCGTGCGTTGCAGTCACTGACCAGCGAACTCGAGTCCCAGCTAAACTGGTATCGCCAGCAAGGATAAGGAAACAAGTTGACCCTACAGCAAAATCAAACAGAGGCAGTTCCCGCGACCATGCGCGCCGCCGTTTATCGTGGCGTCAACGACGTGCGCGTCGAGACGATCCCCGTACCCGAGATCGGACCCGGCGAAGTGCTGGTGAAGATCCACACCTGCGGCATCTGCGGTACCGACCTCAAGAAGATTCACAGCGGCTCGCATGATGCGCCCCGCGTCTTCGGTCACGAGATGTCGGGAACGATCGTGCGCGCTGGTGAGGGCGTCAGCGGCTTCGCCGTGGGCGACCGGGTGATGGCCTATCACCACATCCCCTGCGGCGAATGTTACTACTGCCGCAAGCAGACCTTCGCGCAGTGCGAGGTCTACAAGAAGGTCGGCTGCACGGCGGGCTTCGCGCCTTCAGGCGGCGGTTTTGCCGAGTACATTCGCGTCATGGACTGGATCGTGCGCAGGGGATTGGTGAAGATCCCTGACGAGATTCCATTCGAGCAGGCGGCGTTTCTCGAGCCGGTCAACACCTGCTACAAGGCCATCCGGCTGCTCAACCTGCAACCGGATGAGACCGTGCTGGTCATCGGCCAGGGGCCTATCGGCATTCTGCTGGCCGCGTTGGCGAAGCAGACCGGAGCGACGGTTCTCACCAGCGACCTCTATCCTGAGCGACACGCTATTGCGGAAAAGTTTGGCCTGCATCATCCGCTCGATGCGCGGGGAGACGTTGTCGCGGCGGCAAAGGCTGCGACAGAAGGACGCGGCGCGGATGTTGCACTATTGGCTGTCGGCGGCAATGGACTGATCAAGGTGGCGATGGATGCGATTCGTCCCGGCGGGCGAGTAGTGCTCTTTGCGCAGACCCAGCACGGGGAGGCTTCGTTCGACCCTGCCGCCGTTTGCATGGACGAAAAGACGTTGATGGGCTCCTACAGCGCCTCGGTTGCGATTCAGGATGACGTTACGCGCATGGTCTTCGATGGCTATCGCAACGGCTTCGATCTGACCCATCTCATCTCGCACCGCTTCTCGCTTGAGGACGCAGTCGCGGCGATCGATCTGGCTTCGCATCCCCAGGCCGATTCCTTGAAGATCGTCATTCAACCTTGCAAGTAATTTTTATAAAAGGTGTCGGCGTCTGCCGGTCAAAAAAATCTCTCCACTGACGCAGCGCACGATGAAAAACCGTACGCTAAGTCAGTGGAGATGAGGCCCGCTCTCAGCGGGCTGTGCTTCGTGCCGTGCTTGGTAGCTTGAATGCGAAGAGAACACTGCCGCTGCTGGTCAGCAGATACTGTTCTCCGTCGAGTTTGTAGGTGATTGGGGAACTGGAGATTCCTGCTCCTGAACCCGCATGCCACAGGGTCTTTCCGTTGGCTGTATCCAGGGCAAGAAAGTTTCCATGAGCATCGCCGGTGAAGGTCAGACCGGAATCGGTCGTCAGAACGCCTGCGCCCGAACCATTCGGGCCGAGTTCGTGGCTCCAGCGAATCTTTCCTGTCTGATAATCGATGGCCTCGAGAACGCCTTTGCCCCACAGGCCATAGTCCGCGCCTGCCCATCCATAGGTGCCGTCGGCCGGCTTGGCAAAGTAGAGCGACCAACTGGGATGGGCACTCACGATAAACAATCCTGTCTTCGGATCGAAGCTCGGCGAGCGGAAGTTCGTCAGTCCACCTTCATCGGGCGCAATCAGAACACCGTCCGGGGACGGCTCTTTCGCGGGATTGGGAATAGGCTGTCCCTTCTTATCGAGTCCGAGTGCCCAGTTCACCGGCCCAAAGGGAACGGTCAACAGGTTCTTCCCGTTCGTACGATCCAGCACGAAGAAATAGCCGTTGCGCGATGCCTGCATCAACATCTTGCGCTGTTTGCCGTGAAAGACCCCATCGACCATCACTGGGACCTCAATCGCATCCCAATCGTGGGTGTCGTGTGGTGAAGGCTGAAAGGCCCATACCAGCTTTCCTGTGTCGGGGTTCAGAGCGACGATGCTGCAGGTGTAGAGATTGTCGCCCGGCCGCGTGGAGCCGGTAAGCACCGGCGTGGGATTGCCCGTTCCCCAATAGATGAGGTTCAACTCAGGATCATACGATCCTGCCATCCATGTGGTGCCGCCGGTGGCGGTGTTCGGTGTACCCGCGGGCGGGGTTACATCGAAGTTCCATTGCGTCTTGCCGGTATCAGGATCGACCGCGCGGATAAAGGTAGCGAGATTGTCCATATCGCCGCCAATCCCGATGATGACGTGGTTGCCCACTATTAGCGGTGACTCGGTCGACCAGTACCCCTTATTCACATCCGCGACCTGAATGATCCAGCGCACCTTCCCGTCTTTGGCGTTCAGGCAGACAAGGTGAGCGTCCGGCGAAGCGAAGTAGACCCATCCCTTATAGACCGCCACACCGCGCTGGCCGATGTGGTCGCCCTTGTTCGGCGGATAGGTGTAGTGCCAGATCTGCTGGCCTGTCCGTGCATCCACCGCCCAGACGTTGTCCGGGATCGTAAAGTACAGAATTCCGTCAACCAGAATCGGCGACGATTTGATGGTGGCGTTGCGTTCTGTCTGAAATGCCCATCCCAGCGTCAGGTTTTTTACATTCTGCGGCGTAATCTGCGTCAGTTTGCTGTGACGTTGGCCCGTATAGTCGCCGTGATAGCTAGGCCAACTGTCCGGGGGGGGATGGAGCAGCATGTTCGTATCGACACTCTGCGCGGGTAGCGAGTAAGCGGAGGCGCCCAATACCAGCGCGGCCGCCACAACAACAAATGCTTTCTTCAGAAACTTCATATCGGCAGGTAATCTCCTCTGTGCGGTGCGAACGAAATCAACGCAGCGTCTGGATGTAAGCCATCAGGTTGTGGACGTCGGCGTCGGTGTACTTGGGGAACATCTCGACATGGGCTTCCACGGGCGAGTCCACCACATACTTCACATGTCCCACAGGCCATGACCGATAAGTGCCGCTGTCATCACGCAGGGCGACGACGAATTCGTCCAGATAGGCCAGCGTTCCTGCGACCTTCTGTCCGGAAGGAAGGGTGACGGTCACCTTGCTCTTCACGCCGCGGGGATAGAGCATCCGCTCTTCCAACTGAAGTCCCTGGTAGCGGCTGGCGATGCCGGCGAGGTCTCCCGTGGCGGAGTGGCATTTTGCACAACCGCCCGCGCCATTGAAGTAGGCCTTGCCCATCTCGACGTTGCCGGTCTGTAAATCGGCAACATCGACGCCGCGGCGTCCGCCCTTCTGGGTCGCGGCCTTGGCCTCCTGTGAATGGATGAAGGCTGCCAGACCAAGCACTTCCTGATGCGAGAAATTAAAGGACGGCATCTTCTTTTCCGGACGACCGTCGCGCACAACCTCGGAGATCTTGTCGCCTGCCACGTCCGAGAGCACCAGCTTCGACCGGGTCAGGTCAGGGCCAGTCTCTCCACCCATGGCGTCACGACCGTGGCAAAACGCGCAGTTTTGCTGGAAGAGCGATTTTCCCGCGTCAACCAGGCCGGAGGAGTGGATTGCGGAAGCGTTGGCGTCTCCACCGGGGGCCGTCTCGGCGACAGCCAAAGCTGGCGTGCCAAGATAGCGCAGCAGGGCCGTCATCTCATCGCCGTGCAGGCTCGGGAACCCGGGCATGCGTCCCTTGCCGGTGTGCACGAACGCAATGATCTGCGCGTCCGTCATCTGGTGCTTGATGCCAAGCAGCGGAGGAAAGGAAGGGAGATTGCCTTGACGCTGATCGCCGTGACAGATAGCGCAGTGGTGGGCGTAGGCATCGGCGCCCGGATGCGCCGCTGTCCCGGCCTCTGTCTTTTCCGGAGTAGCGCTGCTGGGCGGCGGACTTACCTGAAATCCTGCGCCCGCACCTGGGGCCGCACTCTCAGAGGCAGCATAGATAGGCATAGGCCGGGACTGAAACATGAAAAAACCGAGCCCAGCGGCCAAAAGCATTGCATTTCGAAATCTCGGCATAAGTAGTGAGACTCTCCCAGCGCGAAGTAGGTAAATCGTGGCGGAACAATAATAGAAGCTATCCCTTGTACTTGATCAACTGCATGAAACCATAATCCATGTGGAGCTGTTGATGGCAGTGCATCAGCGTGTCGCCGGGATTATCGGCAACAAAATCGACCTCCACCGTATCCAGCGGCATGACATTGATAACATCCTTCATCAAGCCGTTGATGGGTTTCGAGCCAATCTGCGTGACCTCAAACGTATGCCGGTGCAGATGCATCGGATGCTGGTCTCCACTGCCATTGCGAAAGACGAGCCGATAGCGCTTGCCTGCCTCCACCATCAGCGGATCGATGTCCGGCCACGATCTGTTATTGATCGCCCATGTATCGAACTTCGAGCCCGGCTTCGGGCCATTGTCGCGGAAGGTGAGAGTGAAGGTCTCATCGGGCACATGGGTCGTGGCGACGGTGTTGGCAAACTGCGTGTAGTCCCACACCGCCGGAGCAGGATCTTTCCACACCGGCGCACCCCTTTTGCCTGCGTACTCAACGACGATGCCCAGTCCCATCTCCCGCGCCTTCGGCAGAATCGAGCCCAGCACCCAGACGCCGGGCGAGTTCATCTCGACGATCGCATCGACGCGCTCGGCGACGGCCAGCGAGAGCACCTCAACCGCCTTCGGATTCGGTACAGGATTGCCGTCCATCGCGATAATCGTGAACTTGTGGCCCGGCAGAGCGAGGACGACATTCTCGGTGGCGCTCGCATTCAGCAGCCGCATCAGCACGCGCTCACCCTGCTTCACGCGGATCGGCTCGCCCGCGCCCAGCCGGTGCGAGCCGATCGTCGCATATCTATAGCCCACATCGGAGCCGGTCGTCAGCGGCGAGTTGGAAGACTGTTCGCGCATGGTCTCGACCATGGGCACGAACGAAGGCTCCCAATGATGAATGGCGAGGTTGATCTCCTGATCGTAATGCGCGGGCTGCTCGCGGCCTTCGATCAGAAAGAAGCCGAACTGCCCAGTGTAGGTGCCGATGGAAAGGTTGTCATAGGCCGCGGCGTGGGTGTGATACCAGCGGGTGCCAGAGGGCTTAGGGGTAAACGAGTACCGGTGCGTAGTGCCCGGCGTAATCATCGGCGACCCCTCCTCCATCGCGCCGTCGTTCAGAGAATCGATGTGGAGGCCGTGCCAGTGAACAATGTCAGGATCGGTGCTGGCGTTGGTCACATCAATTGTGACGGGTACGCCTTCACGCACTCGCAGGGTCGGCCCCGGAACCTGGCCGTTATACGACAGCGTCTTCACGGTGACGCCCGGACTGATCTCGAGCGTGCAGGGCTCGATGCGGAGCGTGTGGTCCGCCTTTCCGTTCGCAGCAGCACCATTTTGTTTCGAGTGCAGAGGAATTGCGGCGTGGAGTGATCGGCTCGCCAGCAGTGCGCCTGCCGACGAGATAAAGCTTCTACGATTCATTATTTGGCCCTGTCATTTTGTTAGGAGCATTCTACCCTGAAAATCATTTTTCAGTCGCAGGGCATCAGCCCATTGTTGTCCTGCCATCAGTTAGAACGCGGCTATCGTTCCGCTAAAGGATTGAGGTTGCCCTCGATCGGAGGCACTCCCCCCGGCTTCGGTTTACGGGGCTTTTTCAGCGGCGGCGCGGAGCTGGGCGGGCGATGTTTCCCATTGCCGTTACCGTTGCCGTTGCGCCGCCTGCCGGTCGACTCGATCACGCTGCGCATCCAGTAGTTGCCCTCGGAGTCGACCTCGACGCCGTGGACCTCCCGCTCGAAGCCGGGAAAGCGCTTGCCGAACTCTTCCATGGCGAGAATGAGGCGGATCACGGGACTGTCGGCCCCGCCGAAGCGCTCACCCGGCATCGACATTGGAATGCCCGGAGGGTAGGGAACCAGCATCACCGCAGCGATGCGGCCAGGCATGTCAGTGAAGCGGATCTTTTCGGTCTCGTTGCGCAGAAGTTTCTGATAGGTCTGCGCGGGCGTGAGGACGGGATCGAAGTCTTCGTCGCAGGCTTCGCCGACCAGGTTGGCGAGCCTCAGTTGCATCATCACCGTATGCATCTCGTCGCTCAACTCTTTCAGAGTGACGTTGCGATACCGGGTGGGATATTTGGCGACGAGCTCCGGCAGCGCTTCTTCGAGAGGAGCTTCGCTGTCGTAGAGGCGTTTGAACTCGAAGAGATTCTCAAGCAGGCTCCCCCACTTGCCCTTCGAGGTGCCGACGGAGAAGAGCACAAGGACGGTGTAGTCGCCGGTGCGCGCGATCTCGACGCGGCGGCTGTCGAGGAACTCGGTAAGGATGGCGGCAGGGATGCCCCAGTCTCCGACCTTGCCCTGCGCATTGACGCCCGGCATCAGGATGGTGACCTTAGTGGGGTCCAACATGCAGTATTCGTCGGCGATATCCTCGTTCTGGAATCCGTGCCAGTCTTCGCCCGGCTTCAACGTCCAGCAGTGCGGGTTGGTGGCGAGAAGTTCGTCGGGAGCTTCTTCAAAAACATGCGTATCGCCGGTAGCAGAGTCGGTGACCTGCTCCGGCTGAAAGAGGCGGAAGAACCAGCTATCGCCATCTTCGACGCGAAGTCGATGGGCAACCGAGGACATGGCCTTGCGAAAGGTGATGGCGTCCTGAATGGTCTCGTCCATCAGCGTAGGTCCGGCAGGCTCGTCCATCATGGCGGCAGCCACGTCGAGCGACGCGATCAGCGGATAGAACGGCGATGTCGTCCCATGCATCATGAAGGACTCGTTGAACTGGTCGAAGTCGAGCGGAGCGCGAGGGCTCAGCTTGATGTGCACCATCGAGCCCATGGAGAAAGCCGCCAGCATCTTGTGCGTCGACTGCACGGAGAAGAGCGTGGGGCGGTTCGGCATGTCGTCAGGAACGCCCATGGCGAAGCGGCCGCGGTAGATCTCGTGGAACTTGGCGTAGGCGTACCAGGCCTCGTCGAAGTGAACGCGTGGAACGGACTTCGAGAGCTCGGTGACGACGCGATTCACGTCGTAGCACAGACCGTCGTAGGTGGAGTTGGTGACGACGGCATAAGTAGGGCTCTGGTTGGGCACGCCGCTACAGAGCGGACTCTTGTCGATCAGGCCCTGAATGAACTCCGGGCTGAAACGCTTGATGGGGACGAGACCGATCATGCCGTAGCCGTTGCGTGTCGGCTTCATGTAGACGGGCCGCGCGCCGGTGACCGTAAGAGAGTGACAGATGGACTTGTGACAATTGGCATCGGCGAGGACGATGTCGTCCTGTGCGATGACGCCATGGCCGACGATCTGGTTGGAGGTCGACGACCCGCCCAGAACATAGAAGGTCCAGTCCGCGCCGAAGATGCGCGCAGCGTTGCGCTCCGATTCGCCCGGAGGCCCGATGTGATCGAGCCACGAGCCGAGCTGCGAGGTCGAGATGCCGAGGTCGGAGCGCATGATGTTTTCGCCGAAGAAGCGCTGGAACTCCATGCCGACGGGATGCTTGAGGAAAGCCACGCCGCCCATATGGCCGGGCGCGTCCCAGGAGTAGGCACCCTGATCGTTGTACTTCTTCAGCTCGCGGAAGTACGGCGGCAGAAGCTGCTCGTGATATCGCTCGACGGCGAAGTCGACGCGGTTGGCGATAAAGGCCGGAGTATCGCCGAAGAGGTGGATGTACTCATGCACCTGCTTGACGACTTCGAGGGGAAGCTCGCTGACCAGGGTGCGGTCGGCGATGAGAAAGATGGGAATCTTCTTATTGCGATGACGAACGGCACGAAGAATCTTCAGCGCGGCGCGTTGATCGAACTGGTTTTCACCTTCGAGGTCCCAGTCCAGCAAAATAGCGCTGTGCGACGGGTCCGAGGTCACCAGCGAAAGACCATCCTCTGGCGTCGAGGTACGGACGACCTCGTAGCCTTCCTGCTTGATGGCATCGACTAAACGTTCCATGGCCCGGTCGGAGACGGAATCCGTGCCACCTACTTCACTCGCAATCAATAAAACCCAACGTCCTTCGTTCATACACCTCTCACTTCTTGTCCAATGTTACAGGGAGTTTCGGGTGGATGTTTCTGCCGGGTAAATGTGGCCGTTTTGACACTTTAAGCAACCTCTGATTGAGTCCTGGTTTTGAAAGGGCACGGCTTCAGCCGTGCCACAGGCGCTCTATTTGCAATGCGGCTTTAGCCGCTGAGGTACGCCTTCTCTTCAGGAAGCCACTTTGCCACCAGATCTCCGAAGGCCCGCTCCATACAACCTCGGGGTAGAGTGTTGTCTTCTTTTTGTTGTCATCCTTCCGCGCAGCGGGAGGACCTGCTGGTCGGGAGCGTCTATACCCTATCGCGACACTGCTCTAGTCAAGTAGCCTGCTACATAGGTAGAATGTCCGCATGACAGGCGAACCCCGGCTCTCGCATACCGCCGCGTTGATTCTTCAAGCCGTCAACGCCGGTTACATCTACGGCTTCAGCGTCATGGAGATGACCGGGCTTCCCAGTGGAACAGTCTATCCCGCGATGCGACGGCTGGAGCGCGACGAATTGATCCGCTCTCATTGGGAGCAACAATCGATCGCAGACACGGAGCAACGCCCTCCGAGGAAGTACTACAAGCTTACCCGCGCCGGCAAAACCACTCTCGACGCATCGCGAAAGCGATACCCTCTTCTGGTCAAGCTCATCCCGTCCGATCAGGTGGAATCCGTATGAGGCCTCTCCCGGTTCGATCGTTCAACGCCTTCAACCGGGCCGCGCTCAGGGCAGCAGCGCTGCTGGTTCCTCGACGCCAGCGAGCAGAATGGTTGAAGGAGTGGCAGTCTGAGTTGTGGCATGTCCGTCAACTCTGCGGGGCGGAGCAGGCGTTCCGCTGGCACGCCGAACAGGACGCCGCCGCCTTCTGTTTTGGCGCCTTTCAGGATGCGCGTTGTCTTCGGCAGTACCTGCGAACCGTGACTCCTCGACAGGAATATCTTTCTTCTCCCGTGCAGTGCCTCCTGTTTCTTCTGAGTCTTGCCACCGCGGCCTGTTGTCTCTTTCTCTTCCTGCCCGGCGCTCGTATCGCCGCGCAACCGTCGCCGTATCGCGATGCTCAGAACCTCATGCTCATCACGCGCGCCGGCCTGTCAGGGACCGGCTATCCTACGATCCGGGCAGAGCAGTATCGCGCATGGAGCGCTCGCAGGCAGCAGTTGTTCTCGAGCTTCGCCTTCTACCAGACCATCGTGAGACCGGTCACGCTGTCGCCGCATCATGCGGCAGAGTTGTCCATCGTGCGATCGAGTCCAAACCTCTTCGATCTGCTCGGTCTTCCCGTTCAACTTCTAAAGCCGTCGAGCGATATGCCAAGACTGGTTCTCACCGACGAGGCACGGCAAAGATACTTTGGCAAAGATCAGGATGTTCTCGGACAGGTCATCGCGGTAGGGAACCGCAAGGTCGAGGTCGCCGGTGTGCTCGCTGCGGACCAATGGAGATTGCCGGGACGGGTCGATGCCTGGCTGCTCGAGCCCGATGACAACGTAGCGTCCATCCCATCCGAGGCGCCGGGCTTTTTGATCGGCCATCTCCAACCCTCGCCTGCGCATGACCAGTTCTCCGATCACTGGGATATGTCGGTCCCGGCAGGGCCGGGTGATACGGACTATCTCACCTGCGACTCGCTCTCCGGGCAGGCGCGCACAACCCTCAACATCTTCCTCTTTATGGTCGTGCTGGCGTTTCTTGCGTTGCCCGCGACGACCTCTCTCCCCCTGGGCGAGTACGCCGCAACCCATCACAAGCTTGCGTGGTCCAAACGGTTTCGTCGATGGGACTTTCTGCTGGCGAAGATCGCGCTGATCCTTCCCATCGTCTACTTCGGATCGATCGACCTTGCCTATCTCAGCCCTTCGATCAGCCAGGGAGCCTCCTTGGGGATTCAGATCGTGACCTCGTTTTCTCTCTGCCTCTTTGCTCTGCGCTGGACGCTTCGAGACCAGCGGAAGCGTTGCCCCGTGTGTCTCGGTAAGCTGACCCATCCGGCCCGCGTCGGGCAGCCATCGCGGACCTTCCTCGCGTGGAACGGGACCGAACTGATCTGCGTTGGAGGCCACGGCCTGTTGCACGTTCCCGAGATGCCGACCAGTTGGTTCAGCACCCAGCGCTGGCTCTACCTCGACTCCTCGTGGGATGTCCTCTTTCCCGAAGCGGACCTTGCAACTCCCGGCCTCTGAATCAGTCGCCGCTCTGCGCATATAAGCCTGAGCCACAGCTCTCCAGCATTCGATACAGCGTAGAGCGGCTGATACCCAGCAGCTCTGCGGTACGCAGCTTGTTGCCGGCGCAATCGCGCAGCACGCGAAGAACATGCCGGTCCACCACATGTTGCAACCGCGTCATCTCGGGCCCGCAGTCGATCAACGCCGTGGCCTCCTGGGTGTTCGAAGTCGCGGCGGAGAGATCTAACATCCCCGCCTGAATCGTTCCACGCTCGCAGCGGAGAACGGCGCTCTCTAAAACGCTCTCCAGCTCACGAACGTTGCCCGGCCAGCGATGCGATCGCAGCAGCTCCATCGCATCGTCCGCGAGCACTATCTTCTTCTGGCATCTCTTCCTGAATCGGTCGAGAAGATACACCGCCAGCGCGGGCACATCTTCTATCCGCTCTCGCAGCGAGGGCACCGTGATCTGGACCATCGCAATCCGATCATGGAGCTCCTGGCGAAGCTGCCCCGATGCAACCAGCCCCTTCAAGTCCTGTTTCGTCGAGGCAATCAATCGCGTGCTCAATCGTTGCGGAGCCGCCAGACCATCCTGCACCCACTCGTCCCGGCGCAGAACCTCCACAAGCTCGTCCTGCGTCTCCAACGGCATCTCATCGATGTCACTAAAAAATAAAGTGCCCCCACGAGCGACCTTCATCAGATACGAGATTCGGTTGCCCCACGCCGCCACAACAAATGGTTCATCCCCTCTCACGCCCGCCTGATGCATCGCGCGCGCCACCAGCTCTTTCCCGGTTCCGCGTTCGCCCTGGATCAGCACCGCACGAAAATGCGGCCCGATCCGGCGAATCTGGAGACGGAGACGTTTCATCGCCGCGCTGTCGCCAACCATCTTCCAGTCGCCGCTCTTGCGTGTATCTGAGAGAGTGAAGAAACCGTTTTGCGAGCTTGTTCCGGCAAGCGGCTGAAGGGAAGAGGGAATGTGGCTGAAGGTTGCCATAGCTGCTTCGTTCATCGGCAAAAACCGCCGCAACATGAATCAGCTTAAATAAAGCGGGCCGGACAATGCACAGAACATTATCCGGCCCGCAGCTATCTAAAACGCTGCCTTGTTAAGCAGTCGTCGTTGTGCAGTAAGTATCAAACGCGCGCGTCAGCTCCTGGGCAATCGCCGGAGCCGTCGAGGTCTCAATCGCCGACCGCTGCATCAGGTAAACCAGTTGGCCATCGCGCAGGATCGCAATCGCAGGCGAGGTCGGCGGATGACCGCCAAAGTAGCTCCGCGCCTTCTCCGTCGCTTCGCGGTCCTGACCCGCAAATACGGTAACGGAGTGATCGGGCTTTGCGCCGTGCTGCATGGCCAGGCGAACGCCCGGACGCATCTTGCCCGCCGCGCATCCACAGATCGAGTTCACAACCACCATCGTCGTTCCCGCCTGCGCTACAGCACTGTCTACCTCGGCTGCGGTGCGGGCTTCCGTCAGGCCGGCGCGGGTAAGCTCCTCGCGCATGGGAATCACCATAATCTCTGGATACATGAGCATCTCCTTGAGACGGCCGAAACAGCCGCCTCCACTGATTGTACGGTCTCACGCCACGCCACGCCAGTCGGCCCCCCCGGTGTTGTACTCTCTAAGCCGTGCCAACTCTTCCTACCCGCGCCCCAAAACTCCGCGTCCAGGAGCAGGTTTCGCTCGCCCCCTACACCACCTTCCGCATCGGCGGCCCGGCGCGCTATTTTTGCGAGATCACCAGCGAAGCCGAGCTTCTCGAAGCCATCAAGTTCGCCCGCAGGCACAGTCTCAAAATCTTCGTCCTCGGCGGAGGCAGCAACCTGCTCGTCGGCGATGAAGGCTTCGATGGACTCGTCATCCACATCGCTATCGCTGACCCCATCGAATCCGTCGCCGACGGCCAGTTTGTCCACTACACCGCCACTGCCGGAACCGGCTGGAACGATTTTGTGCTGAGCGTCTGCGAGCAGGGAATCAGCGGCATCGAGTGCCTCGCCGGAATCCCCGGCTCTGTCGGCGGAACCCCTGTGCAGAATGTAGGCGCTTATGGTCAGGAGGTCGCCGGCACCATTACTGCTGTCCGCGCCTTCGATCTCGAAGCCATGGCCCTCGTCACTCTCTCGCACCGGCAATGCGGCTTCGCCTATCGCCACAGCATCTTCAACACCAGCCATCGCGGCCGTTACATCGTCACCGCGGTCACCTTTCGATTCGACCGCGATGCGAAGCCAAACCTCGCCTACGCCGACCTCGAACGCCACTTTGCACAGTGGGATGCGGCAGGCCCCGCGCCCACTCCGCTCGACGTCTATCACGCTGTCCGCGCCATCCGCCACGGCAAGGGGATGCTTATCGTTGAAGGAGAGGCGGACTGCCGCAGCGCAGGCTCGTTCTTCAAAAACCCCATCGTTGCGCCGTCCACGCTCGACCAAATCGCGGCCAATCTAAAGATCGCCGCCAGCGAAATCCCCCACTGGCCGGCCCCTGACGGTCAGATCAAACTTCCCGCGGCATGGCTGCTCGAACGGGCCGGGTTCACCAAAGGATTCGTCCTCGGCCACGCCGGAATCTCCTCGCGCCACACCCTGGCGCTCATCAATCGAGGCCACGCCACCGCCGCCGATATGATCGCTCTGCGCGACAGCATCCGCGTTGAAGTTCAGGCTCGCTTCGGAATCCAGCTAGAGCAGGAGCCAGTGCAACCAGGCCTCTAAAAATCTGTCAAGTGGCGATATGGGGTTAAAGCGACCAGCCTCCGTCGATCACCGTTGCGGCACCCGTCACGAAGCCGCCCAGATCCGAGGCCATCCATAGCACGGCCTCAGCGATCTCCTCGGGCTTGCCGAGCCGTCCGACTGGCTCCAGGTCGATTGCCTTCTGTATGTCGCCTCCGGTGAAGCGGTCCATCATCGGGGTTTCGATATTACCTGGCAGCACCGCGTTCACCCGGATGTTCTGCTTGGCATAGTCGAGTGCTGCCGAACGGGTAAGGCCAATGATCGCGTGCTTGGATGCAGCGTAGGAAGCGCCACCTGCAACGCCGCGGATGCCCGCGCCCGACGATGTGTTCACCACTACCCCGCTGCCCTGCTTAACCATCTGCGCGAGCTCGTGCTTCATACAAAGGAACGTGCCACGCAGGTTGATGCCGAGGATGCGGTCCCACTCAGCAAGATCAATCTCGTGTACGGGAGCTGCCTTGTTCTCGACACCCGCATTATTGAACGCTATGTCAAGTCGACCGAACCGCGCGACAAGCTGCTTGATTGCGGCTTCCACCTGATCGGGCGAGGACACGTCGCAGGGGATCGCTAACACGTCGCCGCCCGCGGCTTTCACGGACGACTGGACCGCCTCAAGCGCATCCGCCGAGCGGTCAAGAATTGCTACGTGCGCACCCTCGGCGGCGAAGGCGATTGCTGCGGCACGGCCGATGCCGCTCGCAGCGCCCGTGATGAAAGCAACTTTGTTAGTGAAACGATCGATCCGTGCCACGATGTCTACTCCTTGGTACTGCTGCGTCTCCAAGATGAGATGCCCAGCCGTGGTTGATGGCTGGCTCTAAGCAAAAATAGAGGCAAATAACCACCGCAAACAAAATAATTCGTACCTCTGTTTTAGACAGATACTAAAGGTTGTTATGGCGACCACGCGAAAGCTGCTCCATCAACCGCTCCCGTTCTTCCGCCAGCACAAGCTCCACTGGCCCCTGCTGCACCACCTTGCCCTCGGAAAACTTGATGACCTCAGCCCCAAGCTGAAACGCCTCGCCCACGTCATGCGTCACCGAGAGCACCGGCGTCTTCCTCTCCGCAACCCAGCCTCGCAGGCATTCGAGCAGCTCATTGCGCAGCGGAAGATGCAGCCCGGCAAACGGCTCATCCAGCAGCAGCAGGCCGCCTTCCGCCGTGATCGCCGATGCCGCGGCGCGCGCGACGGCCACCCGCTGGCGCTCCCCTCCGGACAACTTCCAAGGCTTCGATTTACTGAATCCCATCAGTTGAAACCGCTGCAATGCCTCTTCGACCACGTCGGCAGAAGCAGCCGGAACACCAAACGCAATATTCTGCCGCACCGTCATATTCGGAAACAGCATAGGTCCCTGCGCCGCAAGTCGAACGCCGCGCCGCCAGGCAGGCAGAAAGGTTCCGCTTGCACTATCAAACAATGTTGTCGCAGCGGCAGAATGCAAAACGATGCGCCCCGCCGCTGGCCGCATCAATCCCGCGATGGCACGCAGCACCGTCGTCTTGCCGCTGCCCGACGGTCCAAACAGCACCGTCCATGGCTGGCTCAGCTCGAAGGCGGCATCGAAGGCAAGCGTGCCCTGCCGATGCTCGATTGCAAAACTCAGGTGCGGCGCGTGCTCACGCCAATTTTCAGACAAGTTCACCCCGCCCCTGCGCTCCGCCCCGACGCGAATAGATCGCGATCAGCGACACCAGCGAGACGATCACCAGCACCAGCGCCGTTCGGTTAGCCGCTCCGTAGTTGAAGTCCTGCACCTGGTCGTAGAGCGAGATCGAAAGCGTCTGCGTCGCTCCCGGAATATTTCCGCCCAGCATCAGCACCACGCCGAACTCGCCGACCGTGTGGGTGAAGGCGAGCACCGCGCTGGTCAGCAGGGAGCCACGGGTCAGCGGCATCACAACGCTCCGGAAGGTCCGCCACGGCGAAGCCCCTAATCCAGCCGACGCCTCGATGTAGCCGCGATCGACAGCGCCGAATCCAGCCACCAGCGGTTGCACGGCAAAGGGCAGGCTATAGAGCACCGAACCCACCAGCAGCCCCGAGAAGCTGAAGGCAAGCGAATGCCCGAAGATCCGCACCAGCACACGTCCCGGAGCGGTCAAAGGCCCCAGCATCACCAGCAGGTAAAATCCCAGCACCGTCGGCGGCAGCACCAGCGGAAGGGCGACCAGCGCCTGCACCAGCGTCCGGCCAGCTCCTTTGCCCGAGGCGATCCACCAGGCCAGCGGAAGCGCGATCACCAGCAGGATCGCGGTGGTGCTCGCAGCCAGCCGCAACGTCAACCAGAACGCCTCAAAATCCATACAGCGTCAGTCTATCGCTTCGCAGGTCTCAGAATTTCCAGCCGTCACACCATGGTCCGAGGGACTCGAAGCGTTGACCGGCGAGCCTTCGTTTTGAGCAGCCCTCTTGACACCCTTGATACAATTAATTCGGAGACAGACACAGAAGCCCGGCCCCGAGCCGGGCTTCCGCCTTTAACAAAAGGTCGACAGAAGTCCAGACCTAAGTCACCTGTTTCTAAGACTTTGAGACTTAAGTACAGGGGGGAGGGAGGGGGTACCTTTTGAGTCATTTCTTGTCATTCCGCAGCGAGGCGGAGGAATCTGTTGATTGGGGCGCCTCGCGCCATCGGGGCTACTTTACGGGAGCGAGCCCCAGCTTGCTTAAATTCCCCTGCACGTCGGGCGTCAGCAACCAATCGAGAAACGCATGGGCCTCAGCCTGCCGCGCCGATGCCTTCATCACCACGGCGCACTGCCGCATCTCGGGATAGACCGTCGGCACCAGCACATAGCTTCCGATCTGTTCGAAGTGCTCCGTACTTGCCGCCGTCAGGGAGATCAGCCCCAATTGGGCGTTTCCCGATTCGACAAACTGGGCTGTCTGAGCAATATTTTCCGCCACCACCAGATGCGAGGCGACCTTGTCGTAGAGCTTCAACTTCTTCAGCGCCGCCACCGCCGCCCGCCCATACGGCGCGTGCTCCTCATTGGCGATGGCGATCCGGGTCACACGAGGGTCGGTCAGCTTCTCCATACTGATCGGCTGCAAAGGAGAGTCTTTCCGCGCCCACAGCACCAGCGAGCCTTTGGCGTAGGCGACCGGTTGCTTCATGTCCGACAGGCCGGCTGCGACGACCTTTTCGGGAAAGACAAAGTCGGCTGCCAGAAAAATATCCATCGGCGCGCCATTCAAAATCTGGGTCGTCAGCGTAGCGGATGAACCGTAGCTTACGACCAGTTTGATTCCGGTCGCATGTTCGTAAGCCGCGGCCAAAACAGGCATGACTGGCTGCAAATCCGCCGCCGCCGCTACATGCAGCTCCTTCTGTCCCAACGCCGTACCTACACCGAAGAACCCGCTCAATATGACAAGGCAAAGAAGAACAGCAGCCATCTTTGGTTCACTCCGCTCTTTACGGTAACCTAGAGAGAACAATGAAAGTCGCGACCCATCATCTTAGATGCACCGAATGCGGAGCCGTCATCACGGGCGGCGCCGTCAACAGCATATTTCGCTGCCCCGACTGCAACGGCCTCTACGACGTCATCTATCCCTGGTCGCCAAACGGCAACGGCTCTGCCGACACTGCCAACAGCAATCTGCCGAACGCCAGCGCACTCCGCTGGCTCTGGCAGGAGCGACGCACTTCAACCCTGTCTATCGATCAGAGCGGCGTCTGGCGCTTCCGCGACCTCTTTCCCATTGTGGAAGACCCCGCGAACATCGTCACTCTTCGCGAAGGCAACACGCCGCTCTATGACCTGCCGCGCTGCGCGAAGGCGCTCGGGCTCGACTCGCTGCTCGCCAAACATCAAGGCATGAATCCGACCGGCTCCTTTAAAGATACCGGCATGACTGCGGCCCTTTCGGTCGCCGCCGACCGCAAGTTCGAGTGGGTCGCCTGCGCGTCGACGGGCAATACTTCGGCTGCCATGGCTGCTTACGCTGCGCGCGCCGGGCTGCGCAGCATCGTCTTCATCCCCGAAGGCAAGATCGCCTGGGGCAAGCTCTCGCAGTCGATGGATTATGGCGCGCTCACCGTGCAGCTCAAGACCGACTTCGACGGCTGCGTCCGCATCCTGACCGATCTGGTGACACGCTTTCCGATCTACCTGCTCAACTCGGTCAATCCCTACCGGCTTGAAGGCCAGAAGACGCCGGCCTTCGAGATACTCGAGCAGCTTGACTGGCAGGTGCCTGACCACATCGTCGTGCCCGGCGGCAACCTGGCCAACTCCTCGGCGCTCGGCAAGGGCTTCATGGAGATGCATCGCCTCGGGCTGATCTCGCGGATGCCGAAGATCAGCATCATTCAAGCGGAGGGCGCTAATCCGCTCTATCGCTGGTTTATGGATTCCAATCGCCTCATGCGCCCGGTCACTGCGGACACTCGCGCCACCGCGATCCGCATCGGCAATCCGGCGTCGTGGCGCAAGGCCGCCAACGTCATCGACCGGCTCGGCGGCTGGTGCGAGCAGGTCTCGGAGCAGGAGATCGCGCTGGCCAAGGCACAGATCGGCGCGGAAGGTGTCGGCTGCGAGCCTGCCTCCGCAGTCACCTTTGCCGGGCTCAAGAAGCTCGTAGCCATGGGCAAAGTCAGCCGCGAGGAGCGCGTTGTGCTCATCCTTACCGGCCACACGCTTAAGGATTCGCAGTACACCATCGACTATCACCGCGGAGATCTGCTCACCGAGGCGGAAGATGCCCAGATCTCGGCCGCCGATCAGGCCCTTCACACCGCCCTGCGCAAGCCCCCCATCGTTCTCGATGCCGATCCCGATGTTGTGCTCCATGCGCTTGAATCCCACATGAAGCTCGCGCAGCCGGTATGACACCCTTACACCTGCGTCTGCCGGCAACCTCCGCCAACCTCGGTCCGGGCTTCGATGCCCTGGGCCTCGCGATGGCGCTTTATCTTACGATCGATGCGACGGCGGCAGAATCATTCAGTATTAGAGCGACGGGACGCAACGCTGACCTCTGCGGCGACATCGACAATAGCCTTATTCTGACGACTTACACCAGCATCCTTGCCGCGAACAGCAGGCCTGTGACGCCGCTGCATCTTGAACTGAACAACGAGATTCCGCTGGGAATGGGCTGCGGCTCCAGTGCGGCGGCACTGCTCGCCGGGGTTCTGCTTGCCGATCATTTTGGGGAACTGAACTGGAGCAGCCAGCAGATTCTCGAAGAAGCCTGCCGCCGTGAAGGCCACCCCGATAACATTGCAGCTTGCTACCTGGGTGGGATGACGGCTTCGGCTGATGATGGAAAGGCTGTAATAACAGCAACCTGTGGGCAGAACTTAACCTGGAACTTGTTTATAGCGCTGCCCTCGGTCAGCCTGGCTACAGAGAAGGCGCGCGCTCTTCTGCCTGCGACCTACTCCCGCGCCGATGCGGTGGCGAATATTCAATCGACGGCGCTGCTCGTCTCTGCCTTTGCGCTCAATCGCGGCGACTTGCTGCGAACTGCGATGCAGGACCGGATTCATCAGCCGTATCGCATGGAGGCCTGCCCGCTGCTGCCCCGGCTTCTACCTTTGACAGAGGCTCCCGGTGTCCTCGGCGTGGCCCTCAGCGGCGCGGGGCCGTCGATTCTGCTGATTGCAGATGAGTCAGCCGCAGCCACGCTGCCTGCGATCATCCGCAAGGCTGCGGAGGACCCCGATCTGGAGATCATTCGCACTACGATCGCCGCCGCAACGGTCGTCCAGAAGTAGGCGAAAGCTGGAAAACGCAGTAATCGTTCAACAAGTTACCTAAGATTTCTTTACCTTTCTCCACTTCCTTCGTACCTTAGCTCCTGTGGGCAGTTCTGGGGAGGGCTGCTACGCCGCCCGTTGACCTCTTTCATTAGAGGTCCGGGCGTTTGCTTTTTCCAGCACTTTCCGGCCTTGAAACTCTTCCTTGCCTCCAGCATCTATTATTGTGAGGACTGCTCGACAACGGCAGAACATCCGGAGGGAAGTACATGGCAGGACAGTTCATCACGAACATCAACGACGCATCCTTTGAAAAAGAGGTCCTTCAGTCGGACCAACCCGTACTCGTAGATTTCTGGGCCGCATGGTGTGGCCCGTGTCGCGCGCTTGCGCCGATCGTCGACGAAGTGGCCAACGCCTACCAGGGCAAGCTGAAGGTCATGAAGATGGACGTTGACGCCAACACCGCAACGCCTGCGCGCTACGGCATCCGCGGTATTCCCGCGCTGTTGATCTTCAAAGGCGGCCAGGTGGCCGAGCAGATCGTCGGTTATGTTCCCAAGGACACGATTGACAAGTCGGTGCTGAAGGTCCTCGCCTGAGTTTTTACCCAACGTCTCAAACCTCAAGCGGCCCGGCAAACCTGCCGGGCCATTTCTTTGCGCCGGTTCGGCTTGTCGCATGGAATCGAGCCTCAGCCGTTACACTTTGTAGATGCTCGAATGGATGCTCTTCCGCACGATCATGGTGGCCTTCTTCATTCTGGCCAACAGCTTCTTCGTCGCCGCTGAGTTCGCCCTGGTCAGCGTGCGCGAGACGCGTATCCAGCAGTTGATCGCGCTCGGCCGGCCGGGAGCGCGTACCGTACTCCAGCTCAAGCACAATATCGATGAGTTTCTTCCGGCGGTACAGTTTGGCGTCACCCTGGCCGCGCTTGCCCTTGGCTGGATCGGTGAACCCGCTGTTGCGGAGATGATCCTCCAACTCTTCCACGTCTGGATCGGCGCCCTTCCTGCACACGCTGTCATCTATGCACATACCGTTGCCGTCATCTTCTCCTTCGCCCTGATTACATATTTTGAAGTTCTCTTAGGCGAGCTTGTTCCCAAGTCGCTTGCGTTACAGAGGGCAGAGCGCATTGCACTCGCCGTTGCCGGGCCAATGGACGTATTCATCCGCATCACCCGCCCTGCCGTCAACCTGATGAATAACTCTGCGGCGCTTGTGCTCAAGCTCTTTCGCGCACCGCTGCACAGCGAAGGCGCGGTCCACTCGCCGGAAGAGATCAAGCTGATTGCCACTGCCACCCGCCGCATGGGGCTGCTACCTGTCTTTCAGGAGGAGATCATTCACCGCGCTATCGAGCTGAACCACGTGACGGTGCGCGAGATCATGACGCCGCGCGGCAAGATCTTTTCGCTGCCCGCCGATCTTCCGGTGGAGTTGGCCAGTGCCCGCATCGTCGAGGAGCAGCACTCGCGCATTCCTGTCTACGACCCGGCTGCCGGGCCCGAGAACATCATCGGCATCGTCTATTCCAAAGACATCTCCCGGCTCATGCACTTTCGCGGAGTGGCGCTTGGCCTGGGCGGCAAAGGCGGATCGGGACTCACCCTGCGTCAGGTCATGCACGAACTGACTGTGGTACCGGAGACCAAGCTGGCGGTTGAGCTGCTGCAGGAGTTTCAGGAGCGCCGCCGCCAGATGGCCATTGTCGTCGATGAGTTCGGATCGACGGTGGGAATTGTGACTGCGGAAGATGCACTGGAACAGATCGTCGGCGAGCTGGATGACGAGTTCGATATTGCGTCTCGCAGTCCGCTGCTCAGCTCCACGGGAGCCATGTCGCTCGATGGCAGCACGACGCTTCGCGATCTTGGAACCCAGTTGCACTGGAACTTTCCCCGCGAGGCCGGAGTCGAGACGCTTGCAGGTTTTCTGCTGGCACATCTCGGCCACATTCCTACTGTGGGCGAGAGTATCGAGCATGGCGGGCGCCGCTACTCTGTCGCCGAGATGAACGGCCGCCGCATCAGTCGCGTCGCCGTCCAGATGTTGACACCGACGAAGGCATCGGAGGCGAAGGGCAGGGAAGCGACGGCATGAAGCCAGCCCTGTGGAACCCCATTCGCCGCATCCTGCTTACGCTTCCTGTCATCTGGGTTGTTGTCTCGGTTGTCTTCCTGCTCATCCATCTTGTTCCCGGCGATCCGATTGCGCAGATGCTGGGGGAGGGCGCGAACACCGCTGACATCGCTGCGCTGCGACACGCCTACGGCTTCGACGCGCCGCTCAGTCAGCAGTACGTACACTACTGGCATGGAATCCTGCACGGCGACCTCGGCCAGTCGCTGCGACTTCACGACTCGGTGACGCATCTGGTTTTGCAGCGGTATCCTTACACGCTCGCGCTTACCCTGGCTGCGCTGCTCATTGGAATTGCCGTCTCTGTTCCTTCAGGCATACTTTCCGCGCTGCATCGGAATCGATGGCAGGACCGCACGCTGGGCGTCGTCTCGCTGGTCGGTCTCTCGTTTCCCAACTTCGCGCTGGGCCCGATTCTGATCCTGGTCTTCTCAATTTATTTTGGGTGGCTTCCGGTCTCGACTGCGGGAACCGGAGGCGTGGGCGACTTTCTTGTGCATCTGATCCTGCCGGCGATCACGCTTGGGCTTGGCCTTGCTGCGATCCTGACGCGCATGGTGCGCACTGCGATGCTCGAAGAGCTGGGGCAAGACTACATCCGCACGGCACGTGCCAAAGGGCTCAGTGAAAACACCGTCGTCTACCGCCATGCGCTGCGCAATGCGCTGATTCCAGTGCTGACTGTCATCGGGCTGCAATTCGGCTCGCTGCTGTCGGGGGCGATTGTCACGGAGACGATCTTCAGTTGGCCGGGCATAGGGCGGCTTACGTTGTCTGCGATCTCGAATCGGGACTATGCGTTGGTGCAGGGGTGCATCCTTGCGGTCGGCCTGACATACGTGGCGATCAATCTGCTGACCGATGTGGCTTACACCATCGCCAATCCGCGTATGCGCAGCGAATAAATCCGTAACATCTCAGGAGCCGAAGCCGGCACGGGCAAGCAGCTTCTTGTCGATGATGATGAAGAGGCCCGTGCCCCGGGCGAGGACGGAGCCGTCTGGATACTGGATCTCTGCGTGGTGGAAGAGCTTGCGGCCGTCGCGGCGGAGATGGCGGCTGATAAGGACTAAAGGCTGATGGAGCGGGGCGGGGTGGAGGTAGTCGATCTCCATGTGGCGGGTCATAGCGAGAAGGTTGAGCGGGCGATTGAGCTTGCTCATGGCTTCGTCAAGCAGGGTGGCGACGATGCCTCCGTGGATGTAGCCGGGTGGGCCTTCGTGCATCTGCGTTAACTGGATGTGAGCGGTGGCGGTGGGAGCTTCGGGGTTGTGGGCGTCGATGGTGAAGTCGAGATGGAGGCCTTGCGGATTGGCCGGGCCGCAACCGAAGCAGTGGCTGGCGAGCTCGTCCAGGGTAGGGTTGGTTTTCATGAGACACGGCCTCTTTGCGCGGTGAAATCGAGCTATCGAGCTCAATATATACCGGTGGGCGATTGTCACTGGAGCAGTATAGAATTCCGTGCAAATGGACTTCTCGCCTGCTAACATTACCGCGCTTGTGATTGCGGCCAGCTTCGCGGCTGGCTTGAATATCTATGCCACGGTGTTGACGCTTGGCATCTTGGCGCGGACGCACTGGGTTGCGCTGCCCGCTGGCCTCGATTCGCTGGGGCATACGTGGGTGATTGTCGTGTGCGCGATCATGTTCGCGGTTGAATTTGTCGCGGACAAGATTCCCGGGTTCGATGTGTTCTGGAATGTGCTGCACACCGCTGTCCGTGTGCCGATTGCGGCGCTGGTGGCCTACCATGCGAGCGCGCAGCTTTCACCGCAGATGCAGATCGTCGCTACCGGAGTGGGCGCGGCGATTGCGCTGGCCACCCATAGTTCGAAGACGGCGCTGCGGGCGGTGGTGACGCCCAGCCCTGAGCCGGTGTCGAATATAGCGCTGAGCAGTGCCGAAGATGTGGTTGCGGTGGGGCTGACGTGGTTTGCCACGCATCATCCTGTGATTGCGGCTTCGATTGCAGTGGTGTTGCTGGTGGCGGCGGTGCTGGCTGCGCGTGCGCTTCTGCGGGCGATCCAGCGGCCTTTGCGGCGGTTGTTCGGGATGCCTCCGGCGGGTGCGCCGGTGGTGAGTAAGCCTCCTATTGAGTGAGCCATGGCCGCGCGATAAGCGGGCGCGATGGTATTCTAGCCGGAATCACGGTGATAGCGAGGCTGTAACTTTTCATGTCCAATCCAGATGTTCCCGAAGTTCCCCAGGTAGAAACGCCCCTCGAAAACAACGAATCATTCGACCAGATTCTTTCGCAGTATGAGCAGAGTCATTCGCACCGGGTGGGCGAGGACGGCAGGCAGCTCGAAGGGACGGTAATTGCTGTCTCTGCGGAATCGGTGTTTGTCGATATTGGATTCAAGACCGAAGGAATCTTGCCGCTGACGTTATTTCAGAGTGCGAATGAGACGGTTGAGGTCGGCAACAAGCTGCTGGTGACGGTGAAGGGGCGCGATGCGGAGGGCTACTACGAGCTTTCGCGGCAGAGGGTCGAACGCCCGAAGGACTGGACTTCGCTCGAGAAGGCATTCGCTGATAAGGCGATTATTGTGGGGACGGTCACCGGCGTTGTTAAAGGTGGATTGACCGTGGATGTGGGGTCGCGGGCGTTTATGCCGGGGTCGCGCAGCGGCGTGCGTGATGCTGCCGAGATGGAGAAGCTGGTGGGGCAGGAGATTACCTGCCGGATCATCAAGCTCGATGTGGCCGAGGAAGATGTGGTGGTCGACCATCGTTCGGTTGCCGAAGAGGAAGAGCGCTCGACCAGGGAACGACGGTATGCCGAGATCAAGGAAGGCGAGACCGTGCTGGGGACGGTGCGCAGCCTTACGGACTATGGCGCGTTTGTCGATATCGGCGGAGTGGATGGTCTGTTGCACATCAGCGATATTGCATGGGGACGCGTGAACAAGCCTGCCGATGTGCTGACGGCGGGACAGCAGGTTGAAGTGAAGGTGTTGAAGATCGATGCGGGGAATAAGAAGATTTCGCTGGGGATGAAACAGCTTCTGCCGCATCCGTGGGACGCGGTGGAAGGGAAGTATACGGCGGGAGAGCGGGTTCGCGGTACGGTGACGCGGACGACGGACTTTGGCGCGTTCGTTGAGCTGGAGCCGGGGATCGAAGGCATGGTTCATCTCTCGGAGATGTCGTGGGCAAAGAAGGTCCACAAGACGGGTGACATGCTGAAGCAGGGTGAGACGGTAGAGGTGATGATTCTTGGCGTCAACGTGGCTGAGCGGCGCATGTCGCTGGGATTGAAGCAGACGTTGGGCGATCCGTGGGCCGAGGCGCAGGAAAAGTTTGGTGTTGGATCGACGGTGGAAGGCCCGGTTGTAAGCCTTACGAAGTTCGGCGCGTTTGTGCAGCTGGCCGAGGGCGTCGAAGGCATGATTCATGTCAGCGAGATCAGCGCAGAGAAACGTGTGGAGCGTCCGCAGGATGTGCTGCGGGTTGGCGAAGTGGTGAAAGCCAAGGTGCTGGAAATTGACAAAGAAAAACGGCAGATCAAGCTGAGTATGAAGCAGCTTGTACCGACCGGTCTTGATGAGTACATCGCCGAACATAAGGAAGGCGATGTGGTGACGGGCCGGTTGATTGAAGTCTCCGGCGATAATGCGACGGTGGAACTGGGCGAAGGGATTCGCAGCAGGTGCCGCGTGGTTGCGGCAGCAAAGGAAGAACAGTCTGCAGCTGCGGGACAGGTTGACCTTTCGGCGTTCAGCTCGATGTTGAAGGAGCGCTGGAAGAGCGGGCCTGTCAGTGCGGCCAAGGCGGATGAAGTTCGCGCGGGGCAGATTCGCAGCTTTAAAATTACGAAGCTGGATCTGGATGCGAAGTCGATTGAGGTGGAGCTGGTCTAGGAGCGTGCCATCGGCGGCGGTTGATAGCCGAAATCACGCTCAATGGCCGCAGCGATGCCGAGGACGGCTTCATCCTGATAAGGACGGCCCGCGATCTGGATGCCGATGGGCAGGCCTTCGGGGGAGCGTCCGACGGGAACTGCAGCGGCGGGTGCGCCAAGCAGGTTGAACCATTGCGTGTAGCGCATGGCGTCGAGGTATGCGACCTGCTGATCGTCGATCTTCCATTGGCGCTCGCCATGGCGAAAGGCGGGGACGGAGCAGACCGGCATGAGCAGGATGGGGAACTCGCGCATCTCTTCGAGGAGAATGCCTCGCAGGGTGTCGCACTCTGCCCATGCAGAAAGTAGCTCGTCGCCGGTGAGCGGCGGGTCCTGACGGGCGATGGTGAGGAACTCCTGAAAGATGGGGCTGAGGCGGGATTCGTTGCCGGTGAAGATTGGGTTGAGCAGCATGGCTCCGCAGCGCACAAAATACTTCCACCAGAGCTTGCGTGCCTGCTCGAGTGCGCGGGGACGGAAGGGCTCGACGCGGAAGCCCTGGCTGCGCAGGGAACGGACTGCGTCCTGTATGGCTTGTCGCGTCTCTGGAGTTACTGGCGTGAGGCCGTCGTCTTCGAAGAAGCCGATGGGTATTTTTTTCAGATCTTCGCTGGTGTAGTGCTGAAGAGATACGGGAGCACCGACGGGGTCGGCGTCGGCGTGGCCGGAGAGGACGCGGAAGAGCAGAGACACGTCGGCGATGGTGCGTGCCATGGGGCCGATGGCGCCGAGCAGAGAGAAGGGGCCGACGCAGGGCGGCAGGTGGCCAACGCCGGGAATGCGGCCGGGTGTTGGCTTGAGTGCGCAGATGCCGGTGAAGTGCGCGGGCTCGCGTACGGAGCCTCCGCCGTCGCTGCCGAAGCCGCAGGTGGAGAGGCCGGCGGCGATGGCCGCGGATTCGCCGCCGCTTGAGCCTCCGGCGGTGCGAGTGAGGTCCCATGGGTTTGAAGTGCGGCCATAGAGAAGGTTGTCAGTCTCGTAGGCCATCAGAAATTCGGGGCAGTTGGTGGTGCCGAGGACGATCGCGCCTGCCTGTCTCATGCGTGCGACGATGGCCGCGTCTTCGTTGGGAATATGGCCTTTATTGAACAGGCTTCCCGTCTCGCAGCGGTGACTGGCTACAGCGATGGAGGCCTTGACTGTCATAGGGAGGCCGTAGAGAGGGGCACGAGGTGCCGAGCTTTTTTCGAGGGCGATGGCTTGTGCGCGGATTCTCTGTTCGTCGAAGTCGATGAGGGCGTTGAGCTGCGGATTCAGCCGCTTGATCTGGAGGATGTGCTCTTCGGCGAGTTCGAGTGGGGAGAGCTTGCGGGCGGAGATCATGGCCAGCAGATCGACGGCGGATTGTAGGACCAGATCGCTCATGGGTCTATCTATTTTGTATTCGAAGGAGTGCTGTGCGCAGGGTGCCGCTTACTTGTGCAATTCCATCTTCGGTGATCCGGTTGAAGAATGGCAACGCGATGGTGCGGCTGGACTCGGCTTCCGTGACCGGCAGTGTGGCGGAGTTGCGCCATGCGGTGTAGCTCGGTTGTAAATGGATTGGCGCAAAGTAGCGTCCGCAGCCGATGCCTGCGTTGGTCAACGTGGCTGCGATGCTGTCGCGGTCTGCCTCGGTCAATGAGGCGTCGAGGCGGACGACGTAGACGAACCAACTGATGCGTGTGTTGGGAACATCGATTGCGGGGAGGACGAGGCCGCTTACTTTTGCTAGTGCGTGTTGATATTGGCGAGCCGCCTTTTCGCGTTGTTGCAGGATGGATTCGATGCGCTGAAGCTGTGCGAGACCGAGGGCGCAGTTGATCTCGGAGAGGCGATAGTTGTAGCCGACTTCGGAATGTTGCAGCCAGTCTGTGCTGTCGTAGCGACCCTGATTGCGGAGTGCACGGATGCGCTCTGCTAACTCTGGCTGCCGGGTGACGACCATGCCGCCTTCGCCTGTGGTGATCTGCTTGTTGGGATAAAAGGCGAAGACTGCGGCGTCGCCGAAGGAGCCTGCTTTGCGGCCTTGGTATGTTGCACCGATGGCCTCGCAGGCGTCTTCGATCACGAGAAGACGATGGCGGCTGGCGATCTCCATGATGGCTGCCATCTCGGCGGGACGGCCGAAGGTGTGCACGACAAGAATAGCGCGGGTCTTCGGTGTGATGGCCTGCTCGATGCTGGCCGGGGACATGTTCAAGGCCTCGGCATCGATGTCGACGAAGACGGCCTGGGCGCGCTCGTAACGAATGGCATTGGCGGCGGCGATGAAGGTGAAGGACGGGACGATAACCTCGTCTCCTTCACCGATGCCGAGGGCCTTGATGCAGAGGTGGAGCCCGGCGGTGCCGGAGCTGACGGCAATGGCATGGGGAACGCCGACATACTCTGCGAGGGTGTGCTCAAAGGCCTCCATCTGTGGCCCGAGGCTGAGCCGCGAGGTGCGCAGGACCGCTGTGACCGCTTCGATCTCGGAGTCGGTGATGTCGGGCGATGAGAGAGGGATCTTCATGGCTGTGCCGACGTTTCGCTAAACGAGGATCGCTTGCGGAGTAAGCCTTCGAGTGGAACTGAGGTCAGGACTTGTACGATTCGTTCCGCTGCGTGGCCGTTTCCGTAGGGGTTCGCCATGCCGTGTAAGGATTCACGGAAGGCTGGGCTTTGCGCGATAGCGATATTTTTGAGGATGGAATCAACGTTGGGATCGGCGTCGAGAATGTTCGCGGCTCGCTCGCGTCCGTACTGGCGCAGGCCGACATTGACTACTGGCAGAGCGAAGGACGCCGCCTCCATGATGCCGCTGCTGGAGTTGCCGAGGAGCAGGCCAGCCTGTTTCACTAGGCTCCAGTAGGTGACAGCGCCGAGGTTGACGAAGACGTGCGCGTCAGGGTGTTGCCGGATAAATTCATGGGTACGCTGCATCAGGCTGTGGCTGCCGGCATCAGCGTTGGGATAGCAGAAGATGATCTGGCCCTTGATCTCGGTAAGCGCAGCGAAGAGTGCATCGGCCTCTTCGGTAGTGTTCTCGAGCAGGGTCACGGGATGGTAGGCAACTACGGTTGGAGATTGTTGCAGCTCTATATTAAGTGCCTGCTCCAACTTGGTTCGCGTCAGCAGTTGACTGCGCGTGAGGTGATCGAGCGAAGGCGCGCCCGCACGATGCACTCGCCAGGGCTCTTCGCCCATGCTGATGACGCGGGTGCGCGCCGCATCCGTCGAGGTGAAGTGAATGTGCGCCAACTTGGTGAGCGCGTTGCGAACGGCATCGTCGATTGCGCCTTCGCTGATCTCTCCCCCTTCGATGTGCGCGACGGGGATACGCAGCGTGAGCGCCACACTGGCGGGCGCGAGCATCTCGTAGCGGTCGGCGATCAGAAGCAGCAGGTCGGGACGCATCTGGGAGAGTGTGTCGGTTAGTCCGAGTACAGCAAGCCCCAGCGTCTTTGCCATGCCGACGTCGGTGTCCGAGTTCAGCAGGCACTCGATGCGTGATGCGATAGTGAAGCCATCCTGTTCGATCTCGTTCACGGTGTTACCGAACGCCGGTGACAGATGCGCGGCGAGAACGATCAACTTCAGATCTACATCGGGATGTGCGGTGAGGTCCTTCAGCGGCCAGTAGAGATGGCTGTAGTCCGCGCGCGAGCTGGTGACGACGGCGATGGTGCGTTTCATGCGCTCACCGTGGCGGAGGAATTTTCGCGGAGTAACAGGCTTGGCTGATATTCGGGCACCATGTGTTGCACGGTTTGCAGCAGCGAGGACAGATCGCGCTGCTGCAATGCCGTTCGGAGATACTGCAAGGCGGCGGCGAGTTCATTAGAGGAAAGTGCGGGGCTGTGGACTGAGCGGAGCAGGCCAGTCTGAGCTTCGGGATAGGACTCGCGCGGCGAGAGCAGGGATTCCTCCATCTTGTCTCCGGGACGAAGTTCCGTGAAGACGATGGGCACTTCGTTCTCGCCGATCATAAATTTTGCGAGATCGAGGATACGGAGAGGTCTGCCCAGCTCCGGCACCGATATGCCCGGGGGAGCGTCAGAGGATAGCGCGCTGAGGAGCATCTTTACCGCCTCTGCGAGTGTCATGAAATAGCGGCATGCGTCGGGGTGCGACACCGTGACCGGGCCGCCCTGCGCGATCTGCCGCTGAAAGAGAGGAACGACACTGCCCGAGGAGCCGAGCACATTGCCCAGGCGCACCGCCTTCATACAGACAGCCTCTCGGCGCGGGGCGAGCAGGATGAGTTCGGCGATGCGTTTCGACGCGCCCATGATGCTGGAGGGAACGACGGCCTTGTCGGTCGAGACCATCAGCAATTGCTCGCAACGGTATTTCGTCGCGGCTTCCGCGAGGATGTGGGTGCCGAGCGCGTTGTTGGCGACGGCGGCAAAGGGATTGCTCTCCATCAAGGGCACATGTTTGAAGGCGGCGGCGTGGAAGACGATTTCAGGCCGGCACTGTTCGAACAGGCTGGCGATTGCCGGGGGATCGCAGACGCTGGCGAGGACGGAGACGAGCGGCGCGGCACCTTTCAGTTCGGTGAGGGCTCGCTGCATGTCGTAGAGGGCGCTTTCGGAGCTGTCGAGCAGGATCAGCTCGCGCACGCCGGTCTGCGCGATGCATCTCGCTAGGGCGGAGCCGATCGAGCCGCCGGCACCGGTAATCAGGACGCGCTTTTCAGCGAGGAGGGCACGAGAGCGCTCCCCCTGGACCTCAATATCCATCGGAGGATTCCGGTGGAGAAATGGATGCCAGTCGGCTGCAGCGGGATTGGTTTGGAAGTGTGAGGTCAAAGCGATTCGTATGTCCTGGGGCAAATTAGCTGGAAGCGCATCGTGGGAAGGCCCGAAAAGTCCTTTCACAAGACTACACGGTGCGCTATGGGCGCGGAGGTGACGGCGGCGGCACTTTTTTCCTTGACAGCGATGGCGGCCCGGAAGTAAACATAGGTGTCACTAAAACGCTTTAGTTTATCGATTCATCGCGGGCCGCCAGAGCCAAGGCTAGTCCCCCAAAAGCCCGTAGTTTAGCGATTATTCCGCCATGATCCACAGAAGTTTTTTGGTGACGTAAAAAACTATTGACAGTCGTTGTCGCGTTCATGTAAACGCTTTAATGTCCAACTGAATCGTTTTAGTGTGTTTAGCGCCGGGGAAGCGTCCGGTCCGCAGGAGCAAAACAAATAGTAACCGGCGGATACGAATCGTGCCGGAGAGCGGTAGCGGACCCCTAACTGGGTTCTGCGAGCGCTGGTTGAAGGTTGTGTCCGATGTCTGGACATTGATGCAGTGGAAGTTTTTGGAGGCAGAATGCAATCTATGCAGGATCGTGGGAAACCTTTCCCGAAGTTGTGGCGGCAGGCATCGCTAAGCCTGGCGCTGGTTTTTGCGTTATTTCTGGTGTTGCTGCCGACGGCAGGCGCCCAGGTCTCGGCCACACTGAATGGCACGGTGACGGATGGGACGGGTGCGGTAATTCCCGGTGCAAACGTTACCCTAACCAACGAGGCCACCAAGGAGGCCCGCAATAGTGTCAGCAACGACAGCGGGTACTTTGCCTTTCCGGCGTTGCTGCCCTCAACCTACACGGTCAAAATCGACGCGAAAGGCTTCAAGAGCTATGAGCGGCACGGCATTGTGCTGCACGCCGCCGACCTCATCAAACTTTCCGGCCTTGTTCTGACCATCGGTCAGACGAATGAGACCATCACGGTCGAAGCGAACACTCAGATCATCCCGGTCGAAAACGGCCAACGCGCTGCGATTCTGGACTTTAAGGACATCCAGCAACTCGCCATTCAGGGACGTAATCTTTCTGAGTTGTTGAAAGTGCTTCCCGGCGTGACCAGCACTCCAAACGGTCTTAATAATGGTTCATCGTTCGATCCTACTGTGGTCAGCGTGGGTTCGAGCGCGGTGGGCAACGGTTTGAATGCGAACGGCGCAGTGAACCGTGGCGGTACCAGCCAGCTTTCGGACGGCGTCGACGTCGACGATCCGGGCTGCGATTGCAACTCGATCGCGATTTTGAACCCCGACATGACGCAGGAAGTCAGCGTCCAGACCTCGAACTTCGGCGCCGATGCGCCGCGTGGTCCGGTGGTCATCAATGCAATCAGCAAATCAGGCGGCTCGGAGTATCACGGCGAAGGCTACCTGTATGCTCGCAACGATGTTTTGAATGCCAACGACTGGCAGAGCGATAACGCAGGAACGCCCAAGGGCAGCGCTCATTACTACTATCCTGGTGGCAACTTTGGCGGCCCGGTGCCCTTTACGCATAAGAAGTTGCGGTTCTGGGCGGGCTATGAGCGCATCCTGCAAAACACGGGTAACTCGAACCGTCTCGAATCCTTCATTCCCACGCCGGACATGATGGCGGGAAACTTTACTAATACGGCAGCAAACGTGGCATTCTGCCAGGGCCCTTTGACCGCGGCCAAAACCAATGGCTGTAACGATCTGACCGGAACGGTCCTGCCCGATGGAACCATCATTGGCCAGGGAAGCCGTCCTGCAGGCATTATCCCGACTCAGTTCCTCGATCCGGGAGCTACTTCTCTTGCAAGTTTCTGGCCCGCGGCGAATGCCAACCCTGCTACAACCAAGGGCGGCTACAACTACAATCAGGTCATCCCCGGAACCCACAACGGGTATCTCTTCCGCGCACGCGTGGACTACAACCTCAGCGACAAGACCAGCTTTTTTATCTCTTACCAGTATGGCCAGGACTCTGCTCCTTCGCAGGGTAACGGCGCCCACATCTACTGGACGCCGGGAAATTCGATACCGTACCCCGGTGGCGGACTGATCAGCAGTTCCTTCTCGAAGTCAGTTGCAGGACACTTTACTCACATCTTCAGCCCAACGCTCACCAATGAATTTATTGCGAGCTGGGGCTTCGGTAACTTCCCGGTTGGACCGCCCAAGGCATCGGCCGCATACAAAACGACCCTTGGTTATCCGAGTGGCTATGGCACCATCTTCAAGGAAGGTTCCCCGCTCATTCCTTCTTACAGCAGCGCCGGAACTCTAACCTTTCCTGACTTTTCTCAAAACGACATCTTTGAAACGGGTGGTAAATATCTGGTCCGCAAAGAGATGCCAGCGTTTTCCGACGACCTGACGAAGGTCATCGGTACGCACACCATCAAGGCTGGCGTGTACGCCGAAAACGTTGGCAATATTCAAGGTGCCTCCTTATCGCCGAATGGCAACCTGAGCAGTTTCAACCAGGGCGGCACCGTGCATAACAACCTCTTCAGTCCAGCCGGTGCGCCACAGGCTCTCGGCTCTCCAAACAACCCGACTGCCAACTTTGTTATGGGCGTGGTCAACGGCTACGGCGAGAACAATGCGGCTCCCATCAGCGATATGGCGTATCAGACGTTCTCGTTCTACGGAAACGATTCGTGGAAGGCGACGCAACGGCTCAACATCGAGTATGGTATCCGTTTCGACCATATCGGCCATTGGTATGATCGTCAGGGCAACGGCCTTGCCGTCTTCATCCCCTCGCTGGTCGCTTCGGACCAGGCATCGGGCAAACTCAACCCCGGCGTCTACTGGCACGGCATCAACCCCGGTATCCCGAAGAGCGGCCAACCGGATCGCTTCCTCCTTGTCTCGCCACGGTTCGGAATCTCCTATGACCTCTTTGGCACAGGAAAGACCCTGATCCGCGGAGGCTGGGGCATCTACCGGTTCACCGATCAATACAACGATTACACCGGCGCTTTGACGACGGCCCAGAGCATCCAATCCTATGGATTGCCCGGGCAGACCAGCGTGCTGCTCTCGCAGATCGGCAACATTCCTGTACCTCAGCCCGGCGGCATCAACGGCGGGGTCAATGCACTGGATCCGACCGACTATGGCATCCCTGAGAGCCGTGCTTACAACATGACGATCTCGCAGCAGGCGCCGTGGAAGTCGCTGGTTGAAGTTGCCTACGTCGGCAGCACCAGCAAGGAGCTGGTGATGGGCGGCGAGAGCACCTCCGGCAGCGGCTTTGGCGACTTTACCAACCAGAATAAGGTTCCGCTGGGCGCCTTCTTCAAAGCCGATCCGGTCACCGGGGTCGTTTCGCCGAATCCGGAGAACCTCTCCGAGGGCGCTCCGAACAATAAGGAAGCTGACTATCGTCCTTATGGAAAGGCATATGGAACCAACTCGATCCTCGTAAATACGAACACGGGTTACGCGAACTACAACGGACTGCAACTGAGCTGGGTCAAGCGTTCCGATCGTCTTACGTTCAACTTCAACTACACCTGGTCCAAGACTCTGGGTACTGGCCAGCAGATTGATCCATTCACCATCCATGGCAACTATGGCGTTCTTAGCATCGACCGTCCTTATGCCTTCAACTCGTCCTACTCGTATAACTTCCTTCGGGTCTACAACGGCGATTCGCGACTCCTCAGCGGCGTGGCGAATGGCTGGACGCTCTCCGGCATTACGTCGTGGCAGTCGGGTGGCAACCTGCAGGCGATCAACAGCCCGAACTTTGGACTTTCCATCAAAGGGCTGAGTCAGAACACTTACTTCGGTACGTCGGCTGCGAAGCTGATCATGCCGGTTCTGACCTGCGACGCGGGCGCTCATCTACAGGACAAGCAACGGGTCAACGAATCCTGTTTTGCAGCTCCGGCAATTGGAAGCAATGGCCCGCGGAACCTTCCGTACTACCGGATGGCGGACTACTTTGATAGCGACCTGGCAGCGTACAAGACGTTCCACGTTACGGAGCATCAGACGGTCCAGTTCCGTGCCTCGGCATTCAACTGGATCAACCATCCACTGCCGCAGTTCAGCAGCGGCAACCAGTTGGCGCTCCACTACAATAACGACCTGACGCCAAACAACGGCTCCAACTCTAAAACTCTTGGTTTCCTTGACACCAAGACTGGCGGACATACACAACGCACCATCGAACTGGCTGTCAAGTACAACTTCTAGCCTGTTTCCTGAATATGGGTGGGGCGGCTCTTTTTGAGTCGCCCCATTTTTTTCCCGCCACCGAATGATGAAACATAATGGATTCCATGAATCGCATCATTGCCCTTCGCTATACTCTGGTTTCATGCTGGTAAGGCCCACCACGACTCATCTCCAACGCAGTGATTGCCGGGGCCGCTTTATGCGCGGATGTTGGCTGATAATGCTGTCGGCGATCTTCTGCTTTGCCATGGGCAAACCTGGCTTCGGCCAGCGCACGGACAAAGCCGCTGCTGCTCCCGATCTTCAGCAGAGGTACGACGCGGCCCAGCGCGCTCAATCGGCGGGCGATCTGACGCGTGCCACGCGGGACTATCAGGAATTTCTGGCCGACGCGCTCCGTCGTCTGGCTGACGATAACGTGCGTGCAGGCGATTATCCCAGCGGCGCGAAGCTTTTTGGCGAAGCGCTGGCTGTCGTACCGGAGAGCGGGGCCACGGAGTTGCGTCTGGACTATGCGCAGGCTGCCCTTTTGGCGCGCGATATACCGACAGCGAAGTCTCAGGCGCAAGCTGTAGTTGCAGCCGACTCGAAGAATTCAGTTGCGCGATTGATTCTCGGCGAGGCGCTGTTGCAGTCTGATGAAAATCAGGAGGCGCGTAAACAACTGGAGGCCGCGGTCGCGCTCGATCCCAACTATAAAAATGGCCTGGCGCTGGCGACCGCCTATCTTGCACTGTCCGACACGAAGAATGCGACTAGGCTGTTCAGCGAGATGTCTACCGGCTTCGGCAATACGGCTGCGATTCATCTGGACTTTGGGCGGGCTTACGCCGAGGCTGGGAACCCCGACCTTGCCATCGTTGAATTCAAAAAAGCCATTTCGCTCAATCCGCGCCTGCCTGAGGCGCATTACTGCCTGGGCGCGTCGTATCTGCTGAGCCAGGGGCAGGTTGGTTTTCCCGAGGCGATCAAGGAGCTTCATCGCGAACTGGAGCTGAATCCGGATGATTATTTCAGCCTTGCGCAGCTTGGCTATATTGCGTTCAGCGAGCGCCGGTTTGAAGAAGCGGAGCAGCACCTGAAGCGTGCGGCAAGTTTAGATCCGCGCAATCCCGATAATCCTTTGCTGCTGGGACAGGTCTACCTTCAACTGAATCGACCAGCGGAGGCGGAGCTTGCCCTTCGCAAAGCGATTGCGCTGACGACGGACCTTTCGCGCAATCACTACCAGGTACAGCGTGCGCATTACCTGCTAGGTCGGTTGCTGGTGCAGACCGGCCATCTCGATGACGCCAAGCAGGAGATGCAAATTTCGGCGGGCCTGCTTAAGCAGAACATGCTGCGCGACCAGGCGAAGCTGAAAGAAACGACCATGGGAGGGGAAGCTAGTATCGCGCCGTTCCAGCCGCGGCCCGATGCTGCGCCGATGGATACGAAGGCGAGGAAGTCATTGGACGCCTTCGCAACGCGCGCCGCGCCGGCGATTGCGGACAGCTATAACAATCTCGGAGCGATGGCTGCGGGGGCCAATGAGTTCGCAACCGCAACCGGATACTTCGGGAAGGCGGCGCAGTGGAACCCGGCGCTCGAAGGGCTCGACTATAACTGGGGCAGGGCTGCATTTTCAGCGCGGTTTTATGCACAGGCTGTACCGCCGTTGAGCCGTTATCTGGCGGCGCATCCCCATGAGGATGGTGCGAGACGAGTGCTTGGCATCAGCTATTTCATGGTCAAAGACTATGCCGCTGTGGTGAGGACGCTTGGCCCGATTGCGCCATCGCTTCGCTCGACGCCGCAACTGGCTGATATGTACGCTCAGTCGATCCAGCACGTGGAGAAGAAGGGGACGAATGTTCAACCCTGACGCAGTCATTCGCAAAGGGGTACTCGCCGTTGCGATGACGATGCTTCCCTCGATCCCCCTTCATGCGCAGAATACATCTGCACTTCACTTTCGCGATATCGGGCCCGAGGCTGGTCTGACTACGGTCCCACACTCCGCGGCGGTAAAGCAGTATCTTGTGGAGATGATGGGCGGCGGCGTTGGCCTGTTCGACTGTGACAATGACGGCAAGCTCGATATTGTTACTGCGACGGATTCGACGGTGGACACTTATCTCCACGGCGGCGAGCTGATGGTGACGCTCTATTATCAGGACACGCAGCCGGGTGGCCCTATCCATTTCACCGACATCACGCATGCCTCTGGATTAACGACGCTAGGTTGGGGAATGGGCATTGCCATTGGGGATTTCGATAATGATGGGCTTTCGGATATCTATGTGACCGGCTATGGCCACAATGTTCTCTATCGCAATCTCGGCGGCTGCAAATTTGAAGATGTGACGTCGCAGCAGAAGGTAAGCGGTGGAGGCTTCAGCGTAGGCGCGGCTTGGGCAGACTATGACCGCGACGGCAAACTTGACCTGTTCGTCTCGCGCTATGTGGACACCGACCTGCATCACCTGCCAAAGCCCGGTGACAAGGCGTTTCAGTATCAGGGCCTGCCGATGGAGGTGCCCGTGCTGAACGGCGAGACCGATCTGCTCTTCCATAACGCAGGCGGCAGTTTCGATGAAGTAGCGCAGAAGGCGGGTGTCGAGAATCCTGACAAGCGGCTGGGCATGGGCGTCGTCTGGGGAGATTACGACCATGATGGCTGGCCTGATCTCTTCGTCAACAACGATATGGGGCCGAACTTTCTGTATCGCAATAAGCACGACGGCACGTTCGAAGATGCCGGCATGATCTCCGGCACGGCATTGAGTGCGGAAGGCAGGTCGATGGGCAATATGGCCGCTGACTTTGGCGACTATGACTGTACCGGCCAGCTCGATCTCGTGGTCACTCGCTATGGCTATCAGCCAATGAGTCTCTACAAGAATCAGGGCGCGCTGGGTTTCACTGACCGGGCTCCGGTGGCGGGACTGACGCGGGCTTCGGACCAGCTGGTCGCATGGGGTGCGGGATTTGCGGACTTCGATAACGATGGCTGGCCAGGCATCTTTGTGGCCAATGGCAATGTGAGTTCGATGGTCGATAAGCTGCCGCACGACCTTAAATATCGCGAGCCAATTCACCTTTATCGAAACCAGCACGACGGCACGTTCACTGAGATCGCCAACGCCTCCGGTTTGAATGATGGGCCGCTGCATTCGCGCCGGGGCACTGCCTTCGGAGACATCAATAACGACGGCAACGTGGATGTCGTGGTCTATAACGTCGGTGGCCCGCCCTCGCTGTTTTTAAACGAGACGAAGAATACGGGCCATCGCGCACTCTTTCGGCTGGTGGGCACGAAGAGCAACCATGCCGCCATTGGCGCACGAGTTACAGTCACAGCGGGAACCTTGGTTGAGATTGACGAAGTGCGTGCGGGAGGGGGCTATTTGTCTTCAAACGACCAGCGCCTTCACTTCGGACTGGGCGCTGCGCCAGTGATGAAGTTGGTGAAGATCGAGTGGCCCAGCGGGGCGACTGAAGAACTGCACAACGTTGCGGCGGACAAGCTTTATACCATCGTCGAAGGCAAGGGCATCACGCAGACGATTGAACTGAGTAAGCCAGGCCGCTAGGCGTAGCGCGAATGCAGCGTCTTACTTCGGGATGGTTTGAAAGGCAGTTACCTTGAGAGCGCCGGTTCGCCGTTGCCTGCGGCACAGGCAAGCGGGCCGAGAGCTATCAGTAGAGCGATGGTTACTGTCTTCCGGTTTACCTTTTTCATGGAGACATTGATGATTACCCAGGAGAGGATGGGAAGCAAGACCATTTTGAAAGTGGCTGTCAGGTGACTATCCTTTTGTGGAGCATGGTTGACGAGCATCAGATCATGTAGTCGCTGCTGCTTCTTCCATGCCGGTGTCTATGGAACGTTTGGCTCATCTCTATCGGTGGCTGTTCGACTCCCGGAGCGGGGCGGGGAATTTCCTTATTGCACGATGGCTCTTTCTCAGAGCATTGGGCGCGATTTATTTCTCGGCGTTCTTCTCTCTTCTCTTTCAGATTAAGGGACTCATTGGTCCGCACGGTATTCTTCCCGCCCAGCAATATCTAGCTGCGGTTGCGCACTATATGGGTGCGAACCGGTATTGGAATGCGCCATCGCTGTTCTGGATCTCGGCCGGCCCGCACATGCTGATGGCGGTCATGTGGATTGGGCTGCTGGCGTCGGTGCTGGTGTTCTTCAACGTCTGGCCGCGGTTGTATCTCTTTATCTGCTTCATCTGCTTTCTATCGTTTGTCGCGGCAGCGGGTGATTTTTCCGGCTATCAATCCGACGGCATGTTGCTGGAGGCTGGGTTTCTGGCGCTCTTCTTTGCTCCGCCGGAGCTGCTGCCCGGATTGGGTGCGGGCCATCCGCCTTCGCGCGCAAGTCTGTTTCTGCTGCTGTGGGAGTGGTTCAGGATCTACTTCGAGTCGGGAATGGTGAAGCTGCTGAGCGGCGATCCGCAGTGGCGAAATCTGACTGCGATGGATGCGTACTACCAGAACAGTCCGTTGCCGACGTGGATTGGATGGTATATCGGGCATCTTCCGCACTGGTTTCAAGCCGCTACCACCGTGCTGACGCTGTTGCTGGAGTTTGTCGTTGTGCTGATGCTGTTCTTTCCCCGGCGGGTACGGTTGATCTGCTTCTGGATCGTCACGCCCTGGCAGATTGGTGTGATTCTGACCGGGAACTATACGTTTCTGAACTATCTTGTTGCTGCGCTCGGCTTTCTTTTATTGGACGATTTGAGCGTGCGTCGCCTGATTCCTGCACGCTTCCGCCCGCGGATATCTGTGGAGAACGAGAGTGTAGCGATACCGTGGCTTCGCAATGGCCTGCGCGCTGCGAGCGTGGGTGTGTCGGCAGTGCTGCTTACATGGGTCGGTTATGCTACGAGCGTGGAGATGGCAGCGATGGTAATGTCGAGGGTGCCGCTGCCGCTGACCCCTGTAAAGGCGCTCGCGCCGCTCCGTATTGCCAACCAGTATGGGTTGTTTGCGGTGATGACGCGCGGGCGCTACGAGATTGAGTTTCAGGGATCAAACGACGGCACAAGCTGGCAGCCGTATTTATTTCGATACAAGCCGCAGTTGTTGAATGAAGCGCCAGGCATCTATGCGCCTTATCAGCCGCGGTTCGACTGGAACCTCTGGTTTGCCTCGCTGGGTGACTGGCGGCAGAACCAGATTGTTCTGCTGACGGAAGAGAGGTTGCTGGAGAACAACGGCGATGTGCTGCATCTCTTTCGCGGCAATCCGTTTCCGCAGTCGCCACCGCGTTATGTGCGGGCGGTGCTGTGGCAGTACTGGTTCACGTCGATGGACGGGAAGCGGCGGACGGGAGACTGGTGGGGGCGCCAGATGCTGGGGCTGTACGCTCCGGCGATTACGCTGGGCGCGGACGGGGAGCCTGCGGCGGTCGAGATGCCTGCGGAGTTGCCGCCTCATGATTAGCAGGGTCGGAGAACTTGTTTCAATGGGGCTGCGGATACTCTGAGGGCGGAAAAGCCGCTTAATCAGGATATGATTCTCGGAGTAACCTCTCGCGCCCTGATGCGCGGGAGATGGGGAATTTAAAGCAATGGCAATGACGAATGCAGGCAACTCCACGCAAATAGCCGCTGCGCCGGGGACTGGCTCAGGTACCAACTACCGCAGCGCTTTTGCGATGGTCACCACGCTGTTTTTTGTGTGGGGATTTCTTACCTCGCTCAACGATATTCTGATCCCGCATTTGAAGGCGATCTTCGATCTGAACTACGCCGAGGCGATGCTGGTGCAGTTTGCGTTTTTTTCGTCCTATGCCGCGTTCGGAATTCCATCAGGCAAGGTGGTGGAGTGGATCGGCTACCAGCGAACCATGGTGCTGGGCTTGCTTACGATGGGGGTTGGCGCTGCGCTGTTCATCCCGGCGGCGAATCTGCCTTCGTTTCCGCTCTTTCTGGCGGCGCTGATCGTTCTGGCGGCGGGCATTACGGCATTGCAGGTAGCGGCGAATCCTTACGTGACGGTGCTGGGGCCGCCGGAGACGGGATCGAGCCGGTTGAACCTAACGCAGGCATTTAACTCATTGGGCACGACGATTGGGCCTCCGCTGGGTGGCTGGCTGATTCTGCGCGGCGCTGAAAAGACAGTCGAGAATACCAGTAATATGACTCCCGCGCTGCTGCACGCTTATAGGATTCAGCAGGCGGCAACGGTCAAGTTTCCCTACCTCGCGATTGCGTTGGCCCTGGTGCTGCTGGCGATGGCAATCTGGTTTTACAAGTTTCCTCGGCTGGATGCCACACAGGATTATCGTCCCAGCAAGGCAGGCGAAAAAGGACATGGCATCTGGCGGTATCCGCATGTGGTGCTGGGCGCGGTCGCGATCTTTGTGTATGTCGGCGCCGAGGTTTCGATTGGCAGCTTCCTGATTAATTACTTCAACCAGTCTTATATTGCCGGTTTATCAGCGCTGGCGGCGGCGAACCTGGTCCCGTTCTACTGGGGCGGAGCAATGGTGGGCCGGTTTATCGGCTCGGCGGTGCTGCAGAAGGTGAAGACGGGAACAGTGCTGGCTCTGTGCGCGGTGGTGGCGACGGTGCTGGTGTTGATTTCAATGCTCAGCTTCGGGCATGTGGCTGTGTGGAGCATCCTGCTGGTGGGACTCTTCAATTCGGTCATGTTCCCCTGCATCTTTACGCTGGGTATCGCCGAGATGGGGCCGCTGACGGGCGAGGCCTCGGGACTGCTGGTTACGGCAATCGTCGGCGGAGCGCTGATTCCCGAAGTGCAGGGAATTCTGGCGGACCGCATTGGTATCCACCACGCATTTATTATTCCAGTATTCTGCTACATGTTCATCATCTATTACGGATTGAGAGGGTCGCGGGTGATCCAGCCGGCTGCGTGAGGCTGAGGCCTGATTGGATCGATGTATAACTCGAGGGATTGATAAATTTTGGCGTCCCCGACAAGATTCGAACTTGTGTCTTCGCCGTGAGATGGCGGTGTCCTGGGCCGGGCTAGACGACAGGGACGTTTCAGGATGACGGGGCCGCACCGCTGCCCTCATCGCTTTCAACGCTATCAATATAGATAGAGCGTGTCAAAACGACGAAGGCCGGAGCGCTCCCACTTCTTTTTTCAGAATAGTTAAAGATTGCGAACCCTCCGCGGTGAGGACGTCATCTAAAATTGAAACTCCTAGTGCTCTTGCGGAATCAGACACTTGACCTATCCGCGGTCGTTTCTTTTCAGATATTGACCAGGGCTGGCCGTTGCAATTGACGTTTTTTGAATTTGAAGGAGAAAGACTGTGTCCTCGACTCTAAACCTCCGCCGCATTCTGCCCCTCGCCGTCTGCGCCAGCATCTGCCTTCTGGCAGGTTGCAAATCTGCTCCTCCGCCAGTCTCCGCAGCGCCCCAGGCGATGCCCGTGCAGGTAGCGCCGGTGACGCTTTCGCCGGTGCCCAATAGCGACACCTACGTCGCCACGATCAAGAGCCGCCGCTCGGCCACCATGCAGCCGCAGGTGGATGGCAACCTCACCCGCATCTATGTGAAGTCGGGCGACGCCGTCAAAACCGGGCAACTCCTGATGCTGATCGATCCGCTAAAGCAGAACGCGACCGTCCAGCAGCAGCAGGGGACCGAGGCGCAGAAGAAGGCGGTCTATCAGTACAACGAGGGAGAGGTGGAACGCCAGCGCAAGTTGTATGAGGCGGGCGTCACTTCAAAACAGGCCTACGACCAGGCGGTGCAGGCGTATCAGAACTCCAAGGGAGACTTCGACTCGTCTAAGGCCCAGACCAATACGGCGAAGCAGCAATTGGCCTACTACCAGATTCGTGCGCCGTTCGCCGGTATCGTCGGTGATATTCCGGTCCATCTCGGCGACTATGTTTCGGCAACCACCATGCTGACGACGGTGGATGAGAATGCCGATCTCGAAGCGTACATCTATGTTCCGACGGAGCGATCCTCCGAGGTCAAGCAGGGCCTTCCCGTCGATATCCTCGACAACAGCGGGAACGTAATCGTTAAATCCAAGATCAGCTTCCTTTCTCCCCAGGTAGACAACGGGTTGCAGAGCATCCTCGTGAAAGCGGAGATTCCGCGGACGACAGAGCGCCTGCGCAACCAGCAACTGGTCAAAGCGCGCGTGACCTGGAACACAAACCCCGTGCCCACGGTTCCGGTGCTCGCCGTCTCGCTGATCGGTGGGCAGACCTTTGTCTTCATCGCTCAGCCGAAAGGCGACGGCTATGTCGCCCATCAAATAGCGATTGATGTCGGCGAAACCGTAAATAATACCTATCCGGTTCTCTCCGGTCTCAAAGCCGGCGACAAAGTCATCACCTCCGGTCTGCAGTTCATGCAAGAAGGGGAACCCGTCAAGCCATTGGGCTAGGCGGCATCGTTCGGCCACTTCTGCGGAGCTGTTGACCAGTTTCGCACCGTCTTTCGCTTACCGCCGGGGCCCAGGCTCGCTGGCTAGAGGTTCATCTTGGTAGATTTTTTCATTCGCCGCCCGATCTTCGCCACGGTCTGCGCGCTGCTCATCGTTCTCGCGGGCGCGGTCTCGATTCCTACTCTGCCGATCTCCCTCTATCCGCAGCTCGCTCCGCCACAGGTGATCGTTACCGCCAACTATATCGGCGCGAACTCGAAGGACGTTGAATCCGCCGTTACCACCATTCTCGAACAGTCGATCAACGGCGTCGAAGGAATGCGGTACATGAGCTCCACCAGCTCGAACGACGGCACCTCTGCCATCACCGTCACCTTCGATACCGGCTACGATCTGAATATCGCAGCCGTCGACGTTCAGAACCGCGTCGCCTCCGCGCAGGGCCGTCTGCCCGCCGTCGTCAATAACACCGGTATCACCATTACCAAAGCCAACTCGAACTTTGTCCTCGCTGCCGGCTTTATCTCGCCCGACCACTCGCTCTCAACCGAATTTATCTCCAACTATCTCGATGTTTACGTCAGCGATGCCCTCAAGCGCGTCCCTGGCGTCGGCGCTGTTGTTATCTTCGGCGAGCGCAAATACGCCATGCGTATCTGGCTCGACCCCAGCCGCCTGGCCGCTCGCGGACTCACCGCGCTCGATGTTACGAACGCTCTCGCCGAGCAAAACGTCGAAATTCCCGCCGGTCAGCTTGGTCAACAGCCCTCCGATCCGAAGCAGGAGTTCCAGATGGCCGTTCGCGTCAGCGGCCGTCTCTCTAATCCGCGAGAATTTGAAAACATCATTATCAAAAATAACGACAGCGGGATCGTGCTGCTCAAAGATGTAGGGCGCGCAGAAGTAGGCGCGGAAAACTACAACACCGTGCTCAAGTTCGCTGGCGGCGGTATTACTGCTGGAGACGCCGTCGGTATCGGCATTCAGCAGCTCTCGAACGCGAACGCTCTCGAGGTGGACAAGCGCTGCCGCGCGGTGCTTACGGAACTCGCAAAGTCCTACCCTCCCGGCATGAAGGGCATCATCGCCGTCGATACCACCACGGTCATCGGTGACTCTATTCGTGAGGTCGTCGAGACTATCGGCGAAGCCGTCATCATCGTTATCATCGTCATCTTCCTGTTCCTGCAGGACTGGCGCGCGACTATTATTCCCTCCGTCACTATTCCCGTATCTTTGATAGGCACTTTTGCCTTCATCAAACTATTCGGCTTCTCTATTAATTCGCTAACCCTTTTCGGTATTACCCTGGCTACCGGACTCGTCGTCGACGATGCGATCGTCGTCATCGAAAACGTCCAGCGCCACATCGAGAAAGAGCACTGCGACAGCCATCAAGCTACCTCCGAAGCCATGGCCGAGGTCACCAGCGCAGTCATCGCAACCTCGCTCGTGCTCATCTCGGTCTTTGTTCCGGTCAGCTTCTTTCCCGGGACGACTGGCATTCTCTACAAGCAGTTCTCGCTGACCATTGCCTTTTCCATCGCCATATCTGCCTTCAACGCGTTGACCCTTTCTCCGGCCCTCGCTGCTATCCTGCTGCGCGGAGAGCAGAAACATACCGGGATCATGGGGCTGATTCTTAATCCCGTTGAAAATTTCATCCAATGGATGATCCGTGTCTACGCGAAGATGGTGACCTTTGTCGTGCGTATGCGGTACGCCATGCTTGTTCTCTTCTTTGCGGGCCTGGCCGCCACGGCATACATGTATAAGCATGTACCCACGGCGTTCGTTCCGCAGGAGGACCAGTCGTACTTCCTCATCATCGTGCAAACGCCTCCCGGCGCATCGCTCAGCTATACCAGCGAATTTGCTGACCGTGTCTCTGCGCTCGTCCGCAAGAATGATGGTGTCTTCGGCACCTTCTCGGTCATGGGCTTCTCCCTTTCGGGCGGCAGCTCGCCGAACTCAGGCCTTATCTTCGCTCCGCTCAAACCCATCAACGAACGTGCCAAGATGGGCCCGCAGTACAGCGCCAAGGCTATTGTTCAAGAGGTTGGGCCGAAGCTCTTTGCCGTACCCGGCGGGATCGCCTTCGCTGCTGAGCCGCCTGCCATCGCCGGAATCGGCACCGTCGGCGGATTCCAGTTCATCCTTCAGGATGGCGGTCGCAATACGTTCGGAGATATCGACCGCGTCGCCCACACGATCGTCGGCCAGTCCCGCGCTCCGGGTTCCGGTCTCACCGGCATGAACACTACCTTTACTTCGAACGATCCTCAGCTTCATGTCACCATCGATCGCGAGAAGGCGAAGACCATGGGTGTTCCCCTCAACCAGATCACGGCTGCGCTTGGCACCTTCATGGGTTCGAGCTATGTCAACGATTTCGATTTCAACAACCGCTCCTATCGCGTTTACGTCCAGGCCGACCAGCAGTTCCGGCGCAACTCCCAGGACATCCGGCAGTACTATGTCCGGTCGAACTCGGGCCAGATGATTCCGCTCGACAACCTCGTCACTCTGCAGGAGACCTCCGGACCACAGGTCATCGATCACTACAACCTCTTCCGTTCTGCTGAGATCGACGGTTCGCCCGCGCCCGGCCTCAGCTCAGGTCAGGGTCTCGCGGCCATGGAGAAGCTCTTCAACAAAAACAAGATGCAGGGCATGACCTTCTCCTGGACCGGGCTCGCGCTCGAAGAGGTCGAGTCTGCCGGTAAGGCCATCATCATCTTTGGCCTTGGCCTGCTCGTCGTCTATCTCACTCTCTCGGCGCAGTACGAAAGCTTCGCACTGCCGTTCATCATCCTGCTTGCCGTTCCCATGGCCGTCCTCGGTGCACTTGGGCTGGTCGCGGCACGCGGCCTTGTGGACGACGTCTACGTGCAGATCGGTCTCGTCATGCTCATCGGCCTCTCTGCCAAAAATTCCATTCTCATTGTGGAGTTTGCTGAGCAACAACTGGAGCACGGTAAGTCGATCATCGATGCCGCGATCATTGCGGCCGAACTGCGCCTTCGCCCCATTCTGATGACTTCGATCGCCTTCATCCTCGGCGTCGTTCCGCTTTATTTCGCCACCGGTGCCGGTGCCTATGGCCGTCACTCGGTCGGTACCGCGATCATCGGAGGCATGGCCCTCTCTACGCTTCTCAACCTGTTCTTTATCCCGGTTCTTTACGTCATCCTTAAGACGATTCTTGGAAAATTCAAGAGAGATCCGAAGGTGAGAAACCCCTGCGACGAAGAACTGCCGCCGCCTGAGCCGGTTCACTAATCTGACATAGCCCGATGTGCGTAGCGATTTTCGCGCACATCGGGTTTTACGTCGGCGCTCGGTCAAATGCATCTATATCCACGAAAACCCGCATAAACATTCATGTTGACGAAGGTCGAGTGATCCTGCAAAGCTCATCATCAGAGGCACACTTCGATGAGCACCAGCATGAGTTCGTCGCCCGGTCATTTCATTACTTCTGTTCCTGCTCCCGATATCTCTGCCGTTCCAGTTACTTTTCTAATGTGCCCGCCGAAGTTGTACGACGTGAAGTATGTCATCAATCCCTGGATGGCTGGTCACGTTCATGACTCATCGCGAACGATAGCCACAGCGCAGTGGACGCGGCTTTATCAAACCATTTCCCAAATAGCAGATGTTGTTCTGGTAGAGCCGCAACCGGGGTCGCCCGATATGGTCTTCACCGCCAACGCCGGGCTCGAGCGCAACGGCACCGTCGTTCTGAGCAGCTTCTTCCATGCCGAGAGGCAAGGCGAAGAACAACACTTCCGCCGCTGGTTTCAGAAGGCTGGATATACGGTGCGAGTGCTTTCTCGCGAAACCCCCTTCGAAGGTGAAGGCGATGCGCTGTTCGCTGTCGATGGATCTCGTTTATGGGCCGGCTACGGCCCGCGCACTCTTCAGTCCAGTCATCACTGCCTGAGGGAGGCGTGGAAGATCGAGGTCGTTTCGCTTCACCTCATCGATCCACGCTTCTATCATCTGGATACTTGTTTCGCGCCGCTCGACGATGGCTCGGTCATGTACTATCCCCATGCCTTCGACGAAGCTTCCGTCGCGAAGATCGAGGACTACTATCCGGCCGGCAAGCGCATCATCGTCACGGAAGCGGACGCTCTGCGCTTTGCCTGCAACGTCATCAATGTCAATCGCACCGTCATCCTCAACAAGGTCAGCATGGAATTGAGCGATCCGCTTAAATCGAAAGGCTTCCGCGTAATCGAGGTAGCACTCAGTGAATTTATGAAAGCGGGCGGAGCCGCAAAATGTCTGGCGATGAGATTGAGCGGTGCAACATCCTAGCTCTCCAATTACGCCGTGCGTTTCATTCCCACACTGACCAACGCCTCCGCTGTGATGCGCTGCTTCATCCCCGCCATCAACTTCCAGGGATCGGCCTTCAGCCGCCCTTTCCACTCCTCGAACTCTGCGACGCGAAACACCGGTCTTTCGGCCAGCTTCAAATCTGTCCATTGCAGCGGTAACGAAACAGGGCCGCCCGTCCGCGCCCGTGGAGAGAAGGGAGCCACCGAGGTCGCTCCTCGTTCGTTCCGCAGATAGTCCAGATAGATTTTCCCCTTGCGCGCGGCCTTCGTCATCTTCGTCAGATACAGCGATGGATTTGCCTTCTCCATCGCATTTACAAATTGATGCGCAAACTCTTTCGCCGCAGGCCACTCCAGCTTCGGCGCGATGGGCACGACGACGTGCAGCCCTTTGCCGCCGGTAGTCTTCAAAAAACTCTCTAGGCCAATCGCATGCAAACGCTTTCGCACCTCAGCCGCCGCTCCGGTCAGCACATTCCATGGCAGCGTCTCGTCCGGGTCGAGGTCGAAGATCAGGTGGTCGGGATGTTCGAGGTCTTCGTTCCGCGAACTCCAGGGATGCACCTCCAACACGCCCATTTGCGCCAATCCAGCCAGCGCCTCCGCGGTCGAAAGCGTAATATAGGGCTCGACCTTTCCCTTCTTGTCCGCAATGTCCACGCTGCCAATGCCGGGCGGCAACATCGCGTTTACGTGCTTCTGAAAGAAACAAGGTTTGCCCGATCCTTCGGGACATCGCACCAGACTCAGCGGCCTGTCCGCAATGTGCGGCAGCATCTCTTCGGCGACGGCCCAGTAATAGTCGGCAAGCATCTGCTTGGTCAATCCAGATTCTTCATCCAGCACCTTTTCCGGATGAGTTAGGCGCACCGGAGCATGTTCCATCGCCATTGAATGTTTCGCTGCCATGCGGCCCTTCACTCCATGCGTGGCATTCGTCTTTGTAGGCGATTGTGTAGCGAGAGTTTTCTTCCCCGAACTCTTCGGGCGCGGAGCAACCGTTGCCTCCTCGCGCACCACCTCCCTCGCGCTCTTGTCCTCGCGCACGCCAAGAAACGCCGCCTGCCTGACAAGATTATCCGCGGTCCACGTAGCAAATCTCACTTGAACCACCATCTCTGGCCTGACCCACTTCGCCCCGCGCCGGGCATCGCCGGGCAGCGTCTCAAAAGGCGTCACAGTCTCAATCAGCTCATCCAGCTTTTTGCGAATTAACTTGTGCGTCTTCTGCGTGAAGCCGGTACCGGTGCGTCCCGCATAGATCAGCTTGCCATCACGATAGTAGCCAAGCAACAGCGCTCCTACGCCTTGAATACCGTTCGACGGCAGCGTAAATCCTCCGACGACAAACTCCTGCTCGTGGAGACACTTCATCTTCAGCCAGTCGCCGCTGCGTCCCGAGGAGTATTGCCCCGTAGCTTTCTTCGAGACAATTCCCTCCGCGTGCAACTCGCAGGCCTTGCGAAAAAGCTCCGCCCCGTTTGTCTCCAGGTGCTCACTCATACGAAGGTGATCGCCATTCACCCCATCGAGAACATTGCTTAACATCTTCTTGCGCTGCCTCAGCGGAAGCTCCCGCATGTTGCGTCCATCCACATGCAACAGGTCAAAGCAGAAGTAAGTCAGCAGGTTCTTTGCTCCGTCTTGCAACGAGGCCTGTAGATCCGCAAAGTTGGTCGTGCCATTCTCCGCAAGCACGACGACCTCGCCATCGAGCGTCACCTTGTCCACCGCCAGCTTCGCCACTTCGTTGGCAACGGAGCGGACCCGGTCTGTCCAGTCCAGCCCCTTGCGCGTCAGCATCTGCACGCCGGAGCCGTCCTTACGCGCCTGCATCCTGTATCCATCTAGCTTCAATTCATGCAGCCACCCCTCACCGGCTGGCGGAGAGATCGCCTGCAATGCAAGCTGCGGCGTGACGAATCCCGGCTGGAGTTCTTTTGGCAGCTTGCTTAGGCTCTTTTCAAAGGCACTCACACTCATCGAGCGCTTTTTCTCAAAGGCCGATTTCTCTATCGTGTCATCAGACTCTTCTGTCTTGCCAGCCTGCCGATACCAGGCCTTGCCTTTGGCCGTGTCCTTCGAGTTCCACACATGATCTTCATTGTGTGCAATCTGATCCATCGTGCGTCCGGTCACGACGCTGTCCGGCTCATCGACGGTTACGCAGGAATCGTCCTCGCCTCGTTCAAAGTCGTCGTGCTCCTTGATCAAAAGCCAGTTAGGCTTGCGCTCGTTTGCCGCCTTGCCGCCCATGCGAATCAGCGCCCATTTCCCTTTGATCTTCTCGCCGTGCATCACGAACTTCAGGCTGCCATCGCGCAATCCCTTATCGACGTCCTCGTGTCCCGCCTGAGGTTCCCACGTCCCCTGGTCCCACAGCATCACGGTGCCACCGCCATACTGACCGGCAGGGATGATTCCTTCAAAGCCGCCGTACTCCATCGGATGGTCTTCGACCTGTACTGCCAGCCGTTTATCGCCGGTAAAGTAGCTCGGCCCTTTGGCAACCGCCCAGCTCTTCAGCACGCCATTCCAGCCCAGACGAAAGTCATAGTGCAGATGCGATGCAGCATGTTTTTGAATGCAGAAGGGAAGTTGCTGCGGCTTGCTTTTGCTCTTGCCGCTTCCACCGCTCGGCTCCGCCGTAACCTGAAAATCGCGCATTGAACGGTATCGTTCCAACTGCTTGTCGACAGCGTCGGAGGCGCGACTGGAGCTTGTGGCTTTTGTCTTTGCTGCCGCGGTCTTCAAAGCTGTCTTCCTGCCCGCGGCTTTTTTTACTGATTTCTTTGCCCCCGCCATCCTGTCCTCCGCCGTATCCAGTCAGACTAAGCCGACTTTCGCTTCCTGCTGCCTGTCGACTTCGTCGAGGACTTCACGAGGGAGAGCCCCTCTTTAGAAAGGCTCTTCACCGAGGCAGGCTTCTTCTTTGGCACCGAGGCCTCTCCTCCGTGAACGCTCTTCCTCAGTGCATCCATCAGGTTGATGACATTCCCGCGTTTGGGCGTGGAGACCTCTTCTTTAGGAAGGGGAGCATGTTTGATCTTGGCTTCGACCAGTTCTTTCAGTGCGGCCTCATATCCGTCGGTAAACTTCTCCGGATCGAACTTCGCAGTCTTCTTCTTGATGAGGCTCTCGGCGAGTTCAAGCGAATCCTCATTCACCGCGACTTTCTTGATATCGCGGAAGTACTCCGCGGGATCGCGCAGCTCCTCCTGATACCGCATGGTGTACGCCATCATTCCAGGCAGTGTGTCGTCGGCAGGCGCAGTGATGGCGATCACATGTTCGCGCCCGCCAAATGCAATCTTGCCCAGCGCCGCCTTCTTGCTCTTCTCGAGCGCCTTGCGCACCACCGCGAAGGCCTCAACCTGTACGTCATTCTCCGGCACTACAAAGTATGGTTTCTCCAGATACTCCGGCTCTAATTCATCGAGTCCCACAAATTGAACCACCTCGATAGTGTGCTTCGAAGGCACGCGCAGATGCTCAATCTCGCTGGGCTCAATGGTGATGTACTCGCCCTTGCGATACTCATACCCCTTAACAATCTCGTCCTTCTCAACCGGCGCGGCGGCCTCGTCGGGAGCCTCCTCCAGTGCCGACGCCAGCACCTTCTGATGACGGACCCGCTCGCCCGTCTTGCGGCTGATCTGATGAAAACGAATCTCACCCTTCGCCTCGGTGGCGACGAATAATTTCACGCCGAAAGAGACTAGGGATATCTGAATCTGCCCGGACCAATAAGGACGTGCCATGGGAAACCTCGCAGGACGGAGATCTCCGCCTGCAATTAGGATTCGCCGTCACGCGCCAAAGATGCCCACTCATCCTCAGGCAGACGGTCAATCAGGCAGCGCCGAACCTTCGACTCCAAACCGCAGATTCACCTTGCCCGCGGTCGAGAACTGGACGTCCGTCACCGATCCCGCCGAAGCCAACGTGTACCCCGTCCAGCTTCCGGTCGTAATCCAGTCGCCGCGCTTCAGGCCGCCGGTACGCGCCGCGCCCTCATTGGCGAGAAAGGGAAGCAGGCGCAGCAAATCTCCGGACGTGTTCGAGCCTGTCCGCTCCACGCGCACCGCGCCATCGACGGCCAGGGTCACATGCTCATTGGAAAAATCGATACGCTGCCAATCCGGAACGGCCTCGCCGTAGACAAAGCCGCCATGAATCTGCAAATCGGCGATCATCGACAGACGCGCAACCTGCATGGGATCGACGAACGCCGTCTCCAAAACCTCAATCGCCGGATGGCAGCTTGCCACCGCGCCTAAAACTTCCTCGCGGGTATAAGGGGTCCGCCGTGGAGGCAGGTCCTCGCCCAGCAAAAAAGCAATCTCCGCTTCGAGGCCGCGATATCGATGCGTCCTGCCGCGCAACTCGCATCCGCTGCATGAGATCCACGCCGCGGGCATGGGCGCGAACATAGGCTCGACGTCCGCTGACGGCGCACCCACCTTCCATCCGCCAATCGCTTCATACGCCCAGGACAACTTGTCCTGAACAAAGTAAGCCTCTTCCACCGTCTGCGGTCGCAGATCCGCCGGAAGGTCCACAATCGGCTGGTTGGTCCTGCGTGCATCGAGCAGTATATCTACCGCACTCATCATCTGCCGTTCCTGGGCGCCATTCATCATGCAGACAAGTTTGCACCAATCTGGCTCGTTCTGTCTCGTTTCAGGAACTACTTTGCAGCTTTTCCCGCACTCAGCAGATTGGCAAACAGACGGTACGCTCCAGGAACTCCGTCCGGCAGTTGCCGATAAAGCGCATAGGCCACGTAGATGTATGCACCCTTGCCTGTCCGCGTATAGATCAGGCCGCCCTTCTGCGGGTCTTCGCCCGGATCGTGCGTCTCGAGCAAGGCCTCGTAGCGCGGGTCCCAACTCTCCAGAAACCCATGTCCGCGCTCCTCGACCCAGCCATCGAAATCACGTGTCGTGATCTTATTCGGCCAGGTCAGCAAATGACTCGAAGGAACCAGCAGCCGCACCGGGTCGGTCTCATTGACCACCCGCTCCGCACTGCCCAGCGATAGAGGATAGGGGCCATAGTCGTGGTCATATTCTCTCGTGTTGTACTGCACAATCACCACGCCGCCATTCTTTGCGTAATTGAGGAGTTGTCCATTCGCTGCCGCAAGCTCCGGATGCGCCGCATAGGCGCGCACACCCAGCACCACAACATCGTATCCAGAGAGTCGGCCCTCTGCGATATCCGCCATGGTCAATGTCGCGGCGTGGACCCCGATATTTTCGAGCGAGGTTTGCACGGCGTCGCCCGTGCCCGGCAGATATCCCACCTTCAGATTCGGGGCGACCTTCACATCCACCCCACGCGTGCGGTAGGTCGCCGGGGAGTATAGATTCGACCGCGTCAACCCCGTATATCCCACCGCCCTGTACCCCTCGGTATAGCTCCTGTCGGTCACAGAGGAGGTCGCCTTTGCCGTCAGCGTGTAGGCCTTCTCGCCCAGCGTTCCCGGAGTGACGATGAACTGTACTGCCTGTTCTTCGCCGGGTCGCTTCGTCAGAAATTTTGCCGACTCCGGCTGCGATCTCCATCCCACCGGCATCTCCAGTCGCACCGTTCCACGGGCTCCTTCCGGCTCCGCGCTGCGCACTCGCACGGTCAAGGGAAAGCTTCGCTCGCTCAGCGGAGTCACTCCCGCCGAAGGCTGCATCGATACGCTCAGCTCCGGTTCAAACAGAAGCGGCTGCGATACGAGCCCCGCTCCATGAATGGACTCTGCCGCCATCGCGACCTGCCCAAACCGCATCTCCACGCCGTCATACTTTGCCGTTATCCAGACCCTCTCGGCAGGCAGCGGCAGCGGAGCCAGCCGCATCGCAGCCGCATGGACGTCGTAGTACGGCTGTTCCACATCCTTCACCGTGAAGTATGGCCGAGTCGCCGCATCACCATCAGCCTTCTCGCTGACTTTGAATCCGCAATCGAATGTCGCTCCCGCCTTCAGGACACCATCGCCGGGAACCGCCTTCGATCCATCCATCCATTGCGTCCCGTCCATCGAACGGTCGTCGTTCGCAACGACGTGCACCGCATCCTTGCCACGGTTGACGATCTTTACCTTCACGTCGACCGACGAACCCGGCACCACCGCGCTGTCCGGCGCAACTCTCGCCTCCATGCTCAACCCCAGCGCTTCCACCAGTGCATCGTTGAACTGCGTCTCTTTCACCCGTAATTCGTGCAGCACGTCATACTTCTCCCGGGCCGTCAGATCTTTCGCCGACTCAACCCGCGCAATCAACGTTCGCGTCTCGCTCAATCCTTCCTTCAGCAGCAGAGCAATCTTCTCCGGAGCGCTCGGTGAAAACTCACCTTGAGCTTCATTTATTACTTTAGATAGTTGCTGTAATCCATTTTTTAGAAAGGTCTTTTCATTGGGAGCTAAATCCGCAATTCCCATCAGCGAGACATCCACGCCATCAAAGAATCCCTTCTCCGACTCCGCTCCCCCCACTCGCGAGCCATACCGCGTATACCCCACATCCATTCGTCCCGACGGAGCGGTGCGCCCGCCAGGCCCCATCTGCGAGCGCTGCAGCGACAGGCCACGACGGGCAAACTGCACATAGCTCATCCCCAGCAGATCGCTGTGGTCTCCCTCCGGCACCTCTACGTTCGCCCGCGGCTCTTCGTTCGACCACGTCTTGGTCACATAGTTGTAAAACCGTGCCGGAGCATACTTTCCCGTCGCATAGTCGTACATCCCCTTGTCCGTCACCCGCGAGAACGGCACCCGCGCATAGACCTTCGCCGGAGCCCACGGCTCCAGCCTCATCTCGGGAAACACCTTCGGATCGGCGGCAGCGGTAAAGACCTCCTGCGCGATCTCTCCGCTTACCTGGTGCTGGCCATGGCCATCGGTCACGCCGCCTACAAACACGCTGGTCACCACCAGCGGGCGATACAGCCGCACCGCACGCACGGCGTCGTACAGCACGCGCTCATGCGTCCACTTCGCAAAGGCCTCCTCCTTGGTCTTCGAGAAGCCGAAGTCTACCTCGGTCCCGAACATCTGATCGACGCCCATATAGCGGTCGGCGGCCAGCAACTCCTGCGTCCGTATCAGTGCCAGCGCACCGTCGAAGTCCCCCGACATCGCATTTTGCCCACCTTCGCCGCGGGTCAGGGTCAACATGCCCACGCGCGCGCCCTGTCCGCGCGATTCATAGGTCAACATCCCGCCATCCTCATCATCGGGATGCGCCACGATCATCAGCAGGCTGGCCCGGGTCGAAAGCCTCTTAAGGTTCTCTTCGAGCGCCGCCGTGCCACGGTTTACGGGCAGTGTATCCGCCACCACCGATGCCTTGACCTGCTCTCCCGCCAGGTTCGCTGGATCATGCTGTGCCTGTCCCCACGCGGTCACGCCCGCTAAAGCGAGCACAATCACCACCAATGGCCTAAGCCCTGAAAGATCTCGTCGAATCATCATTTCGTTTAAATCTCTCACATTCGCCGCCCTAAAAGGTGCATCCAAACCCCGTGCCGCGACGTAATCTATAGCAGTATGACCTTGCGCTGTAACCAAACCGCCTCTCCAAGGGTCTCAGTAGCAGGGAAAAGGAAGTGTCACATGTTGATACGCAGAACAGACAGCCTCGGTCCAAGCATCCCGTCCTCTGAGATCACCTCGAAGGAGGTCTTCGAGCAGCACCAGCAGGCCCGCAGCCGTCGCCGGTTTCTTACCGGAGCCGCGGCGCTTGGGGCAGGAGCGATTGCCGCCACACGCATCCCCGGCATCTTCGATCCACATGAAGAAGTCCAGGCCGCGACCCAGCTCCAGACGGTTCCCAGTAAATACACCGTCACCGACCCGCAGACGCCCTTTAACAAGGCGACCAATTACAACAATTTTTACGAGTTCGGCACCGACAAATCCGACCCCGCCCGCCACGCCCACACCCTCGTCACCCGCCCGTGGACGGTGAAGATCGACGGCCTCGTCAAAAAGCCGCAGACCCTCGACATCGACGGCATCATGAAGTATCGCCCCATCGAGAGCCGCATCTATCGCCATCGCTGCGTCGAGGCGTGGTCGATGGTCATTCCCTGGGACGGCTACTCGCTCTCGGAACTCATCAAGTTCTGCGACCCGCTGCCCAGCGCCAAATACGTGGAGTTCACCACGCTGCTCGATCGCAAGCAGATGCCCGACCTTCCCGGTGGTTTCAGTTGGCCCTACACCGAAGGCCTGCGCATGGACGAGGCCATGAACCCGCTTGCCCTGCTCACCTTCGGCTGCTACGGCCAGCCCCTGCCCAACCAGAACGGCGCGCCGATTCGTGTCGTCATGCCGTGGAAGTACGGCTTCAAGAACTGCAAATCCATCGTCAAGATCAGTTTTAAAGCAAAGCAGCCGCCCACGCTCTGGAACGAGATGGCGCCCAACGAATACGGCTTCTACTCCAACGTCAATCCGCACGTCGATCATCCCCGCTGGAGCCAGGCCCACGAGCGCCGCATCGATTCCAGCTTCCTGCCCCACACCATTCCGACCCAGATGTTCAACGGTTACGGCGATCAGGTGGCCAGCCTCTACACCGGCATGGACCTCAAAAAGAATTTCTGATCTTCTCCAACTCGGACAACAGCGCAAGCACACAAAGCGATCAACTATTCATGTCGAAACGATCCATCATTGTCCTCAAGGCTCTTCTCCACCTTGCCTGCCTTGCGCCCTTCGTCTGGCTGCTGCACCTCTATCGAAATGGCGCGCTCGCGCTCAATCCCGACCCGGTTAACTACATCACCCATTTCACCGGCGACTGGACGCTCTACATCCTCCTCGCCACGCTCGCCATCACGCCGCTGCGCCGGCTCTCGCCGCGCATCGCTTTTCTGGTCCGCTTCCGCCGCCTGATTGGCCTCTATGCTTTTTTCTATGCGACGCTCCACCTCGCGACTTACATCTTTCTCTTCTCAGGCTACGACGTCGCCACCGTCCTCGCCGGCATCCGCGCGGACCATCCCGGCGAGATCGTCAAGCAATGGAAGCTGATCTGGCCCGGTATCGTCGATGACCTGCTCAAACGCCGCTTCATTCAGGTGGGCCTGCTCGCCTGGTTCATCCTCTTCCTGCTCGCCATCACATCGCCCGCTTTTATCATGCGAGCGATGGGAGGCAAAAACTGGCAGCGCCTGCATCGCCTGATCTACGTCGCCGCCATCGCAGGAGTCATTCATTTCTGGTGGCTGGTTAAGACGGGGGTCAGAACTCCGTGGAAAGATACCGCTGTTCTGGCGGTCCTGCTGCTCGCCCGGATCGTCTACACCGTATGGAAGCGCACCCACAAACGCAAGCCGGCAACAAGGATCAGTATTGAAGCAGTGAGTAAGTAGACCCCAACGCCAGTCGCGTATCATCTCGACCGGCCGTACTCCAAAACCTCGTCGTCCTTCGCCGCACCGGGGTCCCCGGCGAGCGGCTTCTTGCTCGCTGGGGTGGTCAGGCGGAGGGCCTGCTTTTGTCTGCGCCCACCTTATCTCTGAAAGCGCTTCAACAGATTTATTCAGGTGGTGCTTCAGACTGAGACTGTTTGTCCTTGTCGTTATCGCCACCGCCGCCAAAGAGCCTTTGGAAGAAGTTCTTCTTCTTCGGTTTGGCCTCGGGCGGTGGTGTCTGCTCGGGAGCATCGCCAGACGGCGGTGTTTTGGACGCGGGCGCGGGAGTGTACGGGCGGGCCGCCTGCGGAGCCCTCGGCATATTCGGCTGATTCGGCTGCGCAGCAGGCTTGTTGCCGCCGAGACCGAAGATCCTCTGAATAAAGTTCTGCGGATTTTCGCTCATCTGGCTGCAATAGTTCTGCGGCGCCGTTCCGTCGAGAAATGCCGCGCTATAGTCGTCGGGGCAACTGGAGTCGGCGAGAAGGTTGGTGGTCTTGTCGAGCGTGGCCTCCGTGATCCCGCTGGGCGGCGAGAACGGCTTGACGTCGGAGTACTGCGGCAGCTTGATGGCCCGGTTCATGAACTCGGCCCAGACGGGTGCGGCCGCATCCGCGCCCTGGATCTTAATATCGGTGTAGTCGTCGTTGCCGATCCAGACGATGCAGATGAGGTTGGAGGTATAGCCGACAAACCATGCGTCATGTTCGGTGCCGGTCTTGCCTGCGGCGGGGGCGGTGAAGCCGGCCCGGCGGGCAGCGAGGCCGGTGCCATGGTCCATCACGCTTTCCATCATCGATTGGGTGAGATAGGCGGCGCGCGGGTCGAGCACCTGGCGCGCCTGGGGTGCGAAATCGGCGACGATGTCTCCGTTGGCGTTGCGCACCGATGCCAGCAGCCAGGGATCGAGATGGACGCCGTTGTTGGCGAAGACGGTGTAGGCTCCGGCCATGTCGATCGGCGTGGCGCTGTAGGTGCCGATGGCGACCGATGGCGTTCCGCGTGCGCTTACGATGCCGGAAGCCCGGGCGAGCGCGGCAACGTTATCGAAGCCGACCATCTGGGCAAGCGAGATCGTTGCGATATTCAGCGAGTGGTCGAGGGCGGCGGTCGCCGTGACCATGCCGGGATATTCGCCCTTCACGAAGTTTCCCGGCGTGTAGGGCTTGCCGTTGAACATGAAGGTCGTCGTATCGTCGTTGAGCAGGGTTGCGGCGGTAAACACTCCGCTGCCCCCAAGCGAAAGCCCATTGAGACTGGTGTTATATGCGGCGGCGTAGACGAAAGGCTTGAAGATGGAGCCCGTCGGACGTTTGGCGACCGCGTGGTTGAGCTGCGAGGCCGTGTAGTTTCGCCCGCCGACGAGCGCAAGAATCTGCCCGGTATGCGGATTGATAGCCACCAGCGACACCTGCGGATAGGTGATGTGCGTTGCGCTCTTCTTATACCGTTTGCGGACCAGTTCATCGACATGCTTCATGCCGACCTCAACCGCCTCGGAGGCGGCGCGCTGCAGATCGGGATCGAGCGACGTGTAGATGCGCAGCGTCTGATGGGCAAGGTCCTGGTCGCCAATCTTTCGTACCAGTTGGTCGTGTACCAGATCGACAAAGTAAGGAGCTTCGTTGGCGTCGATATTGGAAGGCGCCAGGCGGATGGGCTCGGCCTTAAACTGGCTGGCTTCACTCGCAGTCAGTGCGCCGGTCTCGACCATCGAATCGAGGACGACGTTGCGCCGTGCCATGGCGCGCTCCGGGTGCCGGTACGGATTCAGGCGACTCGGACTTTGGATCATGCCTGCCAGCAGAGCGCACTGTGTCGTATCGAGCTGGCGCAGCGGTTTGCCGAAGTAGGTCTGCGCTGCCTCGCCGAAGCCGTTGATGGCATAGCTGCCGCGCTGGCCCAGGTTGATCTCGTTGGCATACATTTCGAAGATCTGCTGCTTGCTGAAGCGGGCTTCGAGTTGAAACGTGATGAGAACTTCCTTGAGCTTGCGGGTAATGCGCTTCTCAGGAGAGAGAAAGAAACCGCGAGCAAGTTGCTGCGTCAGTGTCGAGCCTCCACAACTCATCCGCATGGAAAGAATGTCCTGCACGGCACATTTGCCGATGCGCACAAAGTCCACGCCGGAATGCTCGAAGAAGCGACGGTCTTCGATGGCAGTCACAGCCTGCACCATGCGCGGAGGAATGTCTTTATAGCTGACCAGACGCCGCTTGGTACGATTGTTGTCTTCCGAGAGCGCCGTGATGAGCTGAGGCTCTAAATCATAGGCCGCCAGCGCCGCTCCATTCTCCGCCGTGATCTTCTGCACCACACCCCCGGTGGTGTCGATGGTGGCCCCATCGGTGCTGTGATAGCTCTCCGGCCCCGGCTTGATGAAGATCGTATTGCCGCTCAGCTTGAATGTCCCGAGCTGAGGGTTGCCGTTATAGTTGACGCGGCGCAGGTCGGTCGCAATCTCAGCGGCGGTCAGCTTCTGCCCCGGACGCACCTCGCGCGGCGCAGCGTAGATCTGCGACTCGCTGGCGAAGATCGGCCCGGCGGCGAGCCGGTCGTCCACCACCTTCTGGTAGTGAAAATAAGCGAAGCCGAAGATCGCGACCCCGATGGCCAGGCACCCGAGCACGGCGATCAGCAGTCCGCGCACGAGGCTCGAACGGAAGCCGCTGTTGGCGTTCGATCGGTTGTTGCCGTATTTGAGTTTGACAGGCAAAGGTGCTCTCCCGTTGGACGTTAATTAGATGGCTGCGGGAAGCACTGTGCGCAGGCTGGAGGTTATCTCGGCGGTTACCCTGCTGGCGATCTCGTTCAGCGGGATGTCATGGTTCCGGTTCTCTAAGCGGTCGACAAACTCGACCTTTCCTTCGGCTACGCCCCGTCCGATGTTGACACGATAGGGGATGCCGACCAGATCGGCATCTTTGAACTTGACTCCGGCACGCTCGTCGCGGTCGTCGAGCAGCACATCGAGACCCGCTGCCTCGAGCTCCGCAGCCACTGTTTCGCCCGCAGCCAGCAGCGCTGCATCGCCGACATTGGTAATCGTGACCACCACCTGAAACGGCGCAATCGCCGGATGCAGCGCATAAGCCTCGCCGCCATTCGCCGCGGCCGAGCTCTCAATCGCAGCAGTCAAAATCCGCTCCACGCCGATGCCGTAGCTGCCCATAATCGGCGTCACCTCTTTGCCGTCGCGATTCAACACGCTGGCGCCCATCGACTTGGTGTACTTGTAACCGAGCTTGAAGATATGGCCGATCTCGACCGCCTTGCCCAGCCGCAGCGGGGAGCCATTCACGGGACAGCCTTCGCCTTCATTCACGCTGCGGATGTCAGCGGTAAGGGTCACGGTGAAGTCCCGGCCCGGAGTGACGTTGCGCAGGTGATAATCGAGCTTGTTGGCTCCAGCCACAAGGTTCTTGCGGCCTTCGAGTCCGAGGTCCATTACGACAATTGTCTTGAGAACATCGGGCGAATCCTCACGAAAAATTCCCTTAACCTTAGCGAGTTCCTTACCTGACTTGAGACCATTCAACGAACCCGGCGTCATCACTTCGGAGATGCCGACCGGACCAAGATATCCAGCGGGACCGCCGATATGTAGCTCCAGCTCCTCGGCCACCATGGGACGCAGCTCCGACACACCTGCGATGGCCATCAGCTTGGTCTCGTTCACCTGATGGTCGCCCCGAAGAAAGGCGACAACCGGACGCGCCTGCGCGGCCGATGAAGCAGAGGTCCCCATAAAGGCAACGCACTTGATGTCCTGGGAGGCCTGAATGCCGAAGAAGGCCGTGACATCGGCGATTGAAGCCATGCCCGGCGTAGAGACAAGTTCGGGCTGACCATCGCCGGTCGGCGCAAGGTCTTCGACCGGAGGCAGAACGCTGGTCGCCTTCTCAAGATTTGCCGCATAGCCTGAGGCGCTGCTGGCAATCAGGTCTTCGCCTGCGTCGGTGTACACCATGAACTCCTGCGAGGCCGAGCCGCCCATCGCGCCCGAATCCGCATCGACCGACACGAATTGCAGGCCGCAGCGGCTGAAGATGCGGCGATACGCGGCATCGTGCTTGTTGTAGCTCGCGTCCAGCCCGGCCTCGTCGATATCGAACGAATAGGCGTCCTTCATGATGAACTGGCGCACCCGCAGCAATCCCGACTTTGGACGGGGCTCATCGCGGAATTTGGTCTGAATCTGGTACCAGATCTGGGGAAGCTGTTTATAGCTGCGCAGCTCCTTGCGCGCGATATCGGTCATCACCTCTTCATGGGTCATGGCCAGGCAAAGCTCCGCGCCCTTGCGGTCCTTCAGCCGGAACATGTTGTCGCCCATGCCTGCCCAGCGGCCGCTTGCCTCCCAGACCTCGCGGGGATTGAGCGCGGGGAGCAGAAACTCCTGGCCAATCCGGTCCATCTCCTCGCGGATGATGGCAATGATCTTATTGATCGAGCGGTTCCCCAGAAAGAGGTAGCTATAGATGCCCGCGCCAAGCTGGCGGATATATCCGGCGCGGAGCAGGAGTTTGTGACTGGCGACTTCGGCATCTGCCGGAGCTTCACGAAGTGTGGGAATAAACAATTGCGACCAGCGATGCATGGACAAAGGAGCACTTTCCTGCCCGCTGCATCAAGATGCGCGGACCTAAGGGATGAAGCTCCATTCTAAACGTGCCGCGCTCGTGGGAACCACGTCCTCTTAAATCCGTAAGGGTGCGGGGGTACCCCCGAGGTACTTTAGGTCTAAAGTCTTCATTACAAGGGGCTTAATTGCTAAAGTCTTCTATTCAGGTGACTTATAGTAAGTCATTGATAATACTATGGTTAATGGGGGTTGCTGGTTTTCTTGAAGGGTAAAAGCAGCTCTTCCGCCTGACCACCCCATCGAGCAAGAAGCCGCTCGCCGGGGACCCCGGTGCGGCGAAAGATGGCAAATCCGGGAGCTGTCTTTCTCTATTTCCATGATAGCAAGTGGGGTGAAACTGTTTTGCATTTTGGCTGAGTTTTATTTTTGGCAGTAAGTTATTGGTTCGATGGTTGTTATGAGAGAGTCGGCGGGCTGGATGGCTGCGGCGGGGCTTGACAGCAATCGGTGCGTTCCTTCAAAACCAACAATCATCAGAGGTTCCTGAAGGTCTGATCTTCAGGAAAGAGTGATCGTCCAGAGGTCGTGGAGGTGGACGACGCCCTCGACCCGACCTGACCCTCCGAGGACGATCAGAGAGGTGATTTTTTTCTCCTCCATCAGGGCGAGCGCCTCGGAGGCGAACGCTTCTCCCGCGATTGTCAGGGGATGGCGGTTCATCATGTCGCCGGCCAGGCGCTCGAGGGCATGAGGGCCGTCCCGCTCGAGCAAGCGGCGCAGGTCGCCGTCGGAGATCATGCCCAGCAGCGAACCTCGGTCGAGAACGGTGGTCATCCCCAGCTTTTTGTGCGACATCTCGTGGATGACCTGCGGCATGGGGGTATCGACCGCGACAGCGGGCAGCGCATCGCCGGTGTGCATCAGGTCGCGAACCCGCGACAGCCGTCTTCCGAGATGCCCTCCGGGATGCAGATCGGCAAAGTCCTCGGCCTTCCAGCCGCGGCGGCGGCTTACCTCGAGAGCCAGCGCATCGCCGAGCGCGAGCATGACCGTGGTCGAAGCGGTGGGCGCAAGGTTGAGCGGACAGGCCTCGGCGGAGACGCTGGTATCGAGAAAGATATCGCTGGCCTCTGCCAGCGTTGACGTCGCGCAGCTGCAAAAAGTAATGAGCCGGGCGCCGAGCCGCTTGAGCGTGGGCAGAAGCCGGAGCAGCTCTTCCGTCTCTCCGCTGGAAGAGAGGGCGAGAACGCTATCGCCGCGCGCGATCATGCCGAGGTCGCCGTGCAGAGCTTCGGCAGGCTGAAGGAAGTGCGCCGGTGTTCCGGTGGAGCGCAGAGTGGCCGCGATCTTGCGGGCGACGATGCCGCTCTTGCCGATGCCGGTGACGATGACGCTCTGCCGATGATCGGCTGCGTGGATGAGCTGGTTGACGGCTTCCGTGAACGAGGCGAGCATCGTGGTGTCGAGCCGGTCGGCGAGGTCGCCGAGCGCGACGGCTTCGATACGCACGAAGCTCGAAGGCTGGCTGGGGCCGGACGGTTTGTGGGCTTGGTTCGCCATGGATATTGGGCCATGTCGATGCTAGCAGAGCGGCGTTGCAGACGGCTTTGCGTCTAAACTGGAGACAGGCCTGTGCGAAGCATGTGCCGGAAGGATATCCAGATCAAGTGAAGCGAAATGCGCTGGTCCTCGGTGTGATGATTGTTGGAATCTCGCTGCTGTTGTGGGCGGGATGGCATAACCTGCGCGAACGGCGCATCGCCATGCAGACGGCCGCGGCCAACCAGGTGATGCTGACTCCCGCCGCTCCGCAGTCGGCGTCCGGGCAGGACAGCGACTCCGAGGAACAAAATCCGGGGGCGAAGCTGCGCGGCAAGACCGCTCCGGCCTTTACGCTGTCGAGCCTCGACGGCAAGAAGGTCTCGCTTGCCGATTACAAGGGCAGGCCGGTGCTGGTGAACTTCTGGGCCACCTGGTGCGCTCCCTGCAAGATCGAGATGCCGTGGTTTGAAGAACTGAGGAAGCAGTATGCGGGGCAGGGGTTCGAGATCCTCGGGCTGACCGCCGATGCCGACGCGGGCAAGGACGCGATCGCGAAGACGGCGCAGAAGATCGGCGTGACCTATCCGATCCTGCTGGCGAACGAGAAAGTACAGGACGCTTACGGCGGCATCGATTATCTGCCCATGTCGTTCTACGTCGACCGGAACGGCAAGGTGGTTGAGACGACCGGCGGGTTGAGTTCAAAGGACGAGATCGAGGCGAACATCAAGAAGACCATCGCCTCAGGAGCGACGACGGCTGCGGTGAAGGGCGGCGAATAGGTGCGGTCCGGCATGGTGTTGGGGGCGCTGATGATCTGCGCTGGAACCCTGGCCGCCCAACCGGCGCGCCAGATGGGCGACCTGACTCGCGCTTCCGTGCGCGCCACGTCGTATGTGACCTACGATGCGGAGCCGCAGGTGATCGAGGCAGGGAAGCGCAGTGTGCTGGCGCTGCGTTTTCAGATTGCGAACGGATATCACGTCAACTCGCACACGCCGAAGTCGGAACTGCTGATCCCGACGAAGATCACTTTACAGCCGGCGGCGGGCGTGAAGGCGGAGGCGGCGGAGTATCCGGCTGGAACGGAGTTCAGTTTCAGCTTCAGCCCGAAAGACAAGCTGAATGTCTATGCCCGGGACTTTACGGTAAGGCTTCCGATTGTGGCGGCCGCCGGGACGCATGAGATGGATGGGACGCTGCGTTATCAGGCCTGCGACCATGCCGCCTGCTATCCGCCGAAGAGTCTGCCGGTGCGTGTACTTTTTACCGCGAAGTAGTGGCTTTGCGGGTTCAGACGGCGGGATGGTGAACGCAAAATCTACTTTCACTTCTCCGCCGTGGCATCATCGATCAAAGCAGGAAATTTCTGGAGCGAGCAGGGAGCGATGGACGAGTTTAAAAGGCTGACACGGTTGCCGGCGTATGTGTTCAACATAACGGGCGAGTTGAAGGCCGCGGCACGCAAGCGCGGCGAGGACATTATCGACTTCGGGATGGGCAATCCCGATGGAGCGACGCCCAAGGCAATCGTCGACAAGCTGATTGAAGCAGCACAACGCACGGCAACCCATCGCTACTCGCTCTCGCGCGGCGTTCCGCGTCTGCGCAAGGCAATCTGCAACTGGTACAAGACACGCTACAACGTGGATCTCGATCCGGAGACGGAGGCGATCGTCACCATTGGCTCGAAGGAAGGCATTGCTCACCTTTGCCTCGCCGTGCTCGACGACGAGGACACGGTTGCGGTGCCGAACCCGAGCTACCCGATCCACATCTTCGGGCCGGTGATCGCCGGGTCGAAGGTGCAGAGCATTCCAGCGCAGGATGCGGACGCAAATACCCTGCTGGAGCGGCTGGAGTACGAACTGCCGCGAATGCAGCCGAGGCCGAAGCTGCTGATTTTAAACTTTCCCGCGAACCCGACGACGCAGTGTGTCGATCTTGCGTTCTTCGAGCGCATCGTCGCACTGTGCAGGGAGCTGGGAATCTATATCGTTCACGATCTGGCCTATGCCGACATTGTGTTCGATGGCTATCGCGCGCCCAGCGTGCTTGAAGTTCCCGGCGCGAAGGAGATTGCGGTCGAGTTCTTTACTCTGTCGAAGAGCTACAACATGCCGGGCTGGCGCGTGGGCTTTATGGTCGGAAATCCGAAGCTGGTTGCGGCGCTGGGCCGGATCAAGAGCTACTTCGACTATGGGACGTTTACGCCGATCCAGGTGGCTTCGATCTCCGCACTCGAAGGCCCGCAGGACTGCGTCGCGGCCATCCGCGACAACTACAAGGCCCGCCGCGATGTGCTGGTGCCGGGACTGAATAAGCTGGGCTGGGCGGTCGACCTGCCTAAGGCGACGATGTTTGTGTGGGCAAAGATCCCGGAGCAGTACCGGGCTTTGGGTTCGGTGGAGTTCTCAAAGAAGCTGCTGGCTGAGGCGAAGACCGCGGTGAGCCCCGGCATCGGTTTTGGCGAGCATGGCGACGGTCATGTGCGTTTCTCTCTGATCGAGAATGAGGAGCGGACACGGCAGGCGTTGCGTGGCATCAAGCAGATGTTCAAGGTAGGCTAGCGCGGGACTTCCGCGTTCGATCATCAGGGGCCGAAACTTAATCGGCCCCTGATGTTTTGGCTCTGCTGTCGGGGATGATCGTGTCGAGGACGCCCTCCGGGATGGGGTAGGAGCGGCCCTGCCAGCGGAAGGTGCCGCTGAGACCGTGTGGTAGATGGATGACCGCGTGGAGGCTTCCGTTGAGAAGGGTGTATTGCACCTGGATGGGGCCTTCGGGGTGGGGATAGCTGGCGGTGAGAGTGTGTAGCGGCCCGAGGTGGGGTTCGATGAGGACCGTTTTGAAGCCGAGGCTGGCGGGCTGGATTCCGGCGACGATGTTGAGCAGGTCGAAGTTGGGGTGGGCGCTCCAGGCGTGGGAGTCGGAGCGGGTGGGCTCGGGCTGCTCGGCCCAGGTGGTGAGGCCGAGGGCGATCATGTCGCGCCATGGTTGTAGCTGCTGGATGTACTGGTCGCCCATGCCTGCGTGTTCGAGTGCGCGGTTGAGATAGAAGCGGTAGTAGTACGACGCTGGCGAGATGGGCGGCGTTCCGTTAGTGGTGAGGATGCGGGTCATGATGGCGCGCTGGTCGGCGGGTGCAGCGACGTCGAGCCAGACGGCCATGGCGTTGGTGTGCTGGCTGTAGTGGTGGCCGTGGGGCAGATCGGTGAAGAGATGGGTCTGCGGGTTCCAGCAGAGAGTCTGGATTGCGCTGACGGCTTTGTCTGCGGTCTGGCGATAGCGCTGGGCGAGGACGGGGTCGCCGTAGGTAGATTCAAGGTCGGCGGCTTCGCGGAGAGCTTCGACGAACTGGAGGGTGAGGATGGCGGAGTCGCCGTTGGCGTCCTGCGGTGGCTCGCCGCCTTTGAAGTCGTGGGTCCAGTCGACGAAGGACCACCAGGCAAGTTTGCCGAGGAGGCCATTGGCGTTCTGGTGCTGGAGGAACCAGGCGAGGACGGTGCGTGTGCCTTCGAGCTGCTGGCGGACGAAGGCGGGGTCGTCGCGGTAGAGGGCGTAGTCATGCACCATGCCGACCCAGAGAAGCGAGAAGGGCGGGATGGCCTGGAAGAGAGAGGTGGGGTAGCGGCTGAGGGTGATGCCGTCGGGCATACGGGAGTCGTTGATGGCGGTGATGGCCTGGCGGGCGAGGCGGTCGTCGCCTGTGTTGGAGTAGGAGATGAGGGCTTGCAGGCGGGTGTCGCCGACGTACTGGAGCCGCTCCCAGTAGGGCGTGTCCATGTAGGTGTCGTGGGCGTCGAGGCGGGCGGTGCGCCAACCGATGTTCCAGATCTTCGTGAGCGAGGGGTCGTCGCTGGTGAAGTGGGCGCGCTGGATAAACGGGAAGGCCGAGAAGATGGAGCGGAAGCGGTGGAGCTGGAGCGGCTGGCTGCCGGTGTGGACGTCGATCTGGAGATAGCGCCAGGTGCGCCATACGAGTGGCGCGAAGGTGCGATGGGCGGTACCGTCGGCGGTGTAGTCGTCGTAGATGCCGTCGATGTGCTTGCCGGTGATGTCGTTGCGATTGCCCTTTTCGCCATGGGCGTCGTAGAGGGCTTCGGCGTAGGTGAGGCGGATGGTGGCGGTGTTGCCTCCGCTGAGCGAGAGCTCGGGATAGCCGGTGGTGAGGACTCCGTTGTCGATGAGGATGCTGGCGGTGGTGTTGGCGGGGATGGTGACGGCGCTGTCGGGGAAGCCTGTTGCGGAGTCGATGCCGGTGGTGCGGACGACTTTGCCGCCGGACTGGGGGGTGTACTCCATCTGCGGGAGAAGATCGGGGACGAGTTGCCAGTTGCTGTCGGCGTCGCGCGCGCCGCGTGAGGCTGCGCGATCGAGTGGGACGGCGGGTGCCCAGTGGGAGCGATCGGTGATGGGCGCGTCCCATGCGGGGTCGAAGTTTTTCGCGTTGATGACTTCGATGGGCTCGGAGGCATAGTAGTTGTGAGCGATGGGTTTGGTGAGCGGCTCGATGGTTACACCGTGGTCGATCTCGGTCTGCCAGCTTTTATTGGTGTTGGCGGCTTCGGTTTCGGGTGTGGTGCCTTCGAGGAGGAATGCTGTGCGGTTGGAGATTTGCGCGGCGGATCTGTACTCGCCGTAGTTCCAGACGGTGGCGGCGAGGATGTTGCTGCCGGAGTGGAGGAAGGGTGCGAGGTCGATGGTCTCGAAGCGCCAGTGGGCGAGGTCGCCTTTGGCGGGGCCGCGACCTGCGGTCTCGCCGTTGACGTGGAGCAGGAAGGCGTTGTCGGCGCTGACGCGGACGATGAAGTGGTCGGGCTTGGTGGGGAGATCGATGGTTCGCTGGAGATGCATGACTCCGGGCGCGAAGGGAGGAAGGCCGGGAGCGGTGATCCAGTCAGCGTGCCAGCTGAGCACGGGGGTTTGCTGCGCGATGGTGGCGGTGCAGGATGCGGCGACGAGGACGGTGACAGCAGCGAGGTGCCAGGCAGGATGACGCATTCTCTCTCCCTGATTTCAATACCGGTATATTGTGTGAAAAGTCGGCATGGAAGTTATAGCAGGATTTGGGGTGGGGCTACTTCGAGGTAAGTATGATGGCTCTGCGATGGAAGCTACATGTCTCTGAATCGCAGAAGTAAAAGCTGTATCGCTATTCAGTTGGAACCTGAATTTGAGATGGGCAAAGCAATTCGTCAGAGAGGTAGACGGTGAAGAAGGTTATTACAGGCATTATCGTTTTGATTGCGATCTACTCTATTTGGACTGCTTTCCGGATTTCAGTTATCCGCATGACATGTTCAGCGGCCAACGTGAAGCAGGTCAATCTATCGAGTTTGAGATTTGAGATTGAAGATATGAATTGCGACGGGTTGGCGAAAGACGAGGCGATCAGGGTCTATGCGAAAAATACCGCATTGGATGGGGGATGGTTCTTTTCCAAGTGGAGAAACCAACGAACCCTTCTATTTCGTTACGACCCAGGAAATTGGGATAATCCCCTTCCATCAATTACGCGCCCAAATTCATCAACGATTCTAATCTCTGTTCCAAAGGTTTCATCAATTGACTATCAGAACCGCAACTGGGCAAACATGTCTGTCACCTACCAAATAGGACACGTGGACTATCCTTCTGCACCGAAATAATGGACTCAATTTTGTTTTCTGGTGTATGGCTTCTGGTCTTTGCGTGACCGTTTTGCGAAGGCAAGGAAGGCATCGGCTACGTGGACTTCGAGGTCTTTGGGGGCGTTCTGGCCCAGGCGCTGCGCGAAGATGTGGCGGTACATCATGGGGCCGAGGAGAAGGGCGATGCCTACCTCGGGATCGATGCCGGTTCTGAGTGCGCCTAGTTTTTCGCCGCGCTTGATGGTGGCGGCGAGGCCGATGCGTGCCGGTTCGAGCACCTTCGCTCGCCAAGCTGCGCCGAAGGCTCGGTTGCGTGCGCTGTAGGCCATCAGGTGCGGCCAGATCTTGTCCTTCATCGCTTTGCGATCGGCTGCGGGTTGATAGCGTAGCTGGTCGATGAGGTCGGTGCGAAAGTCGCCGGAGTCGAAGATGGGGGGCTTTTCGTCGAGGCCGTGGACGTAGCCGAGGACTTCGAGGCAGAGCGCGTCCTTGTCGGGCCAGTGCTTGTAGATGGTGGCCTTGCTTACGCCGGAGGACTCGGCGATGGCATCCATGCTGGTGGCGTAGATGCCATGCTCGGCAAATAATGCAGCGGCTGCTTCTATAACTTTGCGGTGTGCCTGAATGCTTCTGGGGCGTGCCATAGCTATGCTTCAATCTTCGAGAACAGGTAAGCGCCGCTGCCGAGAAAGACACAGGCCAATGCCGCCAGCACCGCGAGATCGAGGGTTGCGCTGAACTGCCATGTAGAGACGAGCGCGCCGCGCAGACCATCGACACCGTAGGTCAGCGGGTCGAGGCGGACGATCACTGCCATGGCTGTGGGCAGGTTGGTGAGCGGATAGAGCGCTCCCGAGAGAAAGAAGATGGGGAGCACAAGGAAGTTCATCACTAACTGGAAGCCCTGCATGTCCTCGAGCACGGAGCCGATGCCCGTGCCGAGCGCGGCGAAGACGACGGCGATGAGGACGACAAAGAGGAAGGCGAAGGGAATCGCCATCCACGACTGGGGCCGGAAGCCGGCGATGAGGCAGATGACGAGGATGAGCACTCCCTGAATGATGGCGACGGTCGCGCCGCCGAGGGTGCGGCCAACCATGATCTGCAGGCGTGAGACGGGAGCCACCAGCGTCTCTTTGAGGAAGCCGAACTGGCGGTCCCAGAGCATGGCGATGCCGGAGAAGACGGAGCTGAAGAGCACCGTCATGCCGACGACGCCGGGGGCCATGAACTGTAGATAACTGCCGTGGCCTGCCTGTTTGAAGACCGGGCCGAAGCCGAAGCCGAGTGCCAGCAGATAGAGGCAGGGCTGGCCCAGCGACACCACGATCTGCACGCGGGAGCGGACGTAACGTTTTAATTCACGCAGCCACAAGATATATATCGCGCCCATCGATGATCCTTTCCTTTTTAGAAGGTCCGATTGAGTTTCGGAGCATTCCCTCAGGGGCTAAAGCCCCTTTGCTACCGAAATACTTTCGGCACGGCTGAAGCCGTGCCCTTAACAAAACGAGGATCCTTTCAACTCCACGGTTTTGTTGATTTTCATTTCTTTGGCCCCCTTGATTTCCATCTCTTCGGTTCTAATTTGATTTCCATCTCTTTATCGCTTCCACATCTTTGTGATTTGCCGCAGGCGGTCTGTCGCGTCGGCGCTTTCGTCGCGCAGGGAAGAGCCTGTGAGCGCAAGGAACGCCTCTTCGAGAGAGTCGGTGCCGGTCTGTTGCTTGAGTTCTGCCGAGGTGCCTACGGCGATGATGCTGCCGTGGTCCATGATGGCGATGCGATGAGCGACGCGGTCGGCCTCGTCCATATAATGCGTGGTGAGGAAGACGGTGGTCTTTTCGGTCTCGTTGAGGCTCTTGACGTGCGTCCAGAGCTGGTTGCGGCTCTGCGGATCGAGGCCGAGGGTGGGCTCGTCGAGGAAGAGGATGGCGGGCGTGTGCAGGAAGCCGCGAGCGATCTCGAGGCGGCGCTTCATGCCGCCGGAGAAGGTCTTGACGTAGCTGTCCTTGCGCTCCCACAGCTCGAAGGTCTTGAGCAGGCGCTCGATGCGTTCGGCGCGCAGCTTGCGCGGGACGTGGTAGAGAACGCCGTGGAGGTCCATGTTCTCGTAGGCAGTCTGCTCGGCGTCGAGGCTGGGGTCCTGGAAGACGATGCCGAAGCGCTGGCGTGCCTCTTTGGTCTTGACGGTTGGGTCGAGGCCGTCGAGCTCGATGGTGCCGCTGGTGGGATGCAGCAGGGTAGTCAGCATCTTGATGGTGGTGGTCTTGCCTGCGCCGTTGGGGCCGAGGAAGGCGAAGATCTCGCCCTGGCCCACGTCGAAGGAGATGTCTTTGACGGCGGTGAAGTCGCCGAAGGTCTTTACCAGATTTTGAACTCGAATCATGAATCAACCTCGGTTGGGTACGGTAACAATACTGAACGGTATAGTTCAGTATTGTCAAGAAGATTTCGACCTATGACACAGACTTTCTGGTTCTTGCCTTTTATGGGTTGCAGAAAAGTCTGGTTGCCATGAAAAGCGTACCTCAGGGGCTAAAGCCCCAATTGCGAACAAAACGATTGTGGCACGGCTGAAGCCGTGCCCTTAAGCACAACCGACTTATTCTTTAACTTGTTCAGCCTGAAACCGCGCTCTTCAACGCAACTGACTTTTCTGTAGCCTGCTTTGCCACAGAATGAAGCTAGAAGTGGAGGGCCAGGTCGGCGAAGTGGGCCAGCTCGAAGAACTGGCGGCCAGCGGGAGGGTGGTCGATGTTTTCGCGTTCGAGCGCCCAGGTGAAATCGTGGGGAATGAAGATGGCGTTGAGTCCGGCGGCGAAGGCCGGGTTGATGTCGGACTTGGGGCTGTTGCCGATCATCCATGTGGTCGAGGCTTCGCAGCCGTGATGCGCGGAGAGGCTGCGGTAGGCGGCGTGATGTTTTTCGGGCAGCACCTCGACGGCGCTGAAGTGCGCGGCCAGGCCGGAGCGGTGCAGCTTGTCGGTCTGCTCGGCAGAGTCGCCCTTGGTGACGAGGATGAGGCGATGACGGGTGGCGAGATCGGCCAGGGTTTCTGCTACGCGGGGCAGCAGTTCGATCTCCTGATCGGCGATGGACTGGGCGAAGCTGACGATGCGGGCGTGTTTGTCGGTTGTGATGGGGCGATCGGTAAGCTGCTCGAAGCAGATGACGAGCGAGTGGCGAAAGCTGTGGAGACCGTATCCGCGAGCGGAGATGGTGGCCCGTTCGACGCAGTTGAGGTGTTCGCGTACCTGTTCGGCGGTGTAGACACGGTGGTCGAGATAGGAGATGAAGGAGGCGATGGCGCGCTCGAAGTAGATATTGTTTTCCCAGAGCGTGTCGTCGGCATCGATGAGCAGGGTCTGATGGGTGGGGTAGCGGACGGTCTGGCTTTTGCGCGACATAGGGGGTGATTATAGGTCTGATTGCGTTTGAGGGCGATAGGTCCGGAAGGATGTTCGTGGACAGGCGCCGGTCGCTGGTACGTATGGAAATAAAATGGCTGCAAGGGGAGTCTATCGATGAAGCTCATAAAATGCGTGTTGATCGGCCTGATGCTGCGCTATGGCGCGATGGCGCAGAGCCCGGAAGCGGCCAAGGCAATGCCGGCGCAAAGCGAGATATTTCATAACTCTTCCACCAGCTTTGAAGCTCACGCCGTTTCCGTGATTCAGAAGTTTACTTTCGACACGTTCGATCCTCGCCACCTGATCGCCCATAACAACCTCTACGAATTCAGTACGCCGGGATTCAGTTGGGGTAATGCGGGCGGATGGAGCGTGCAGGCGGGGACTTCGGATAGCGGCACCTTCAATACTCGCGGGATTGGGCAGATGCAGACTTCGAGATCGGTAAAACATGCCACCGGCGACTTTGCCGCGCAGTATGTCTATGCCTTTACGGATGGGGGCGCGACCGCGAAGTCGGATGAAGGTTTTACGCTCGATACGCGCGAGGGTGGAGAGACCGACCGATGGTTTCAGGGGACGGCAGCGGCGGGGGCCACGCCGGGAACGACACTGTTGCCGGTCACTTATACTGCCAGTCCGAATTCACAAGACGCGACGACTGACGGTGCATACATGCTCGATATCAGCAAGGGAACGATCTCGGGCGTGGTGACCGGGCCGGAGACCCTGGTGGAAGGGACTTCGGTCCATGTGATCCCCGTCTCGGCCAGACTGCCACCGTCGACCGGAATCGGAGTTGTGGATACTTCGATTCCGCGGATCAAGGTGGAAGATGTACCGGAGGCCATTACGCTGACCGGCGTGCGACTTGTTCGAGGCTCGTTTGTAACTGGCAAAGCCTGCCTTGCCGGAGGATGGTACCCGGAGCAGGTCCTGGTGACAAAGGCAGGACAGGCGGCGAATGGTTTGCAGGACGTTACGATCATCCACAAAAACCCTAATGGCAAGGACGCAGCGAATCCTACTTCGCTGTGGCAGGGGGGAGTCTGCGGCCAGTATCTCAGTCTGGATCGCAATGTGGCGCGAGATGGGTTTCCCACGAGTTATGAGGTGGTAGGAGCTACGGATTCGAGCCATCTGGCTTATATATGGAATGTAAAGGGAGGGACGAAGGACAATGTGCTGCGGATCTACCGGGCGCCGGTAGCTCTTAAGAACCTGTCTCGATCCAATGGCATCGTTACGGCGAGCTTTGGGGGTCCGAACCAGTCCTATATCTTCAACCATGCGGCGAATGCCGTCATCGCGGGGGCGAGCAATCCCTCGTTCAATGGCACCGTCCATCTGCCCAGCTATACGGACGATCTGAACAGGACGCTGAGCTGGTCGCAGCAGGGGCCGGATGCGACGGCTTCATCGGCCACAATCGATCTTCCTGCTTCTTACAATGGTTTTCATCTCTATCCGGGAGCGGAGGTGCTGGGGCCGCGGATTGCAGGTAAAGTTCCACTGGAGCCTAACTCGGTTGCGTGGGCCTCGGGAGATGTGATCGAAAACCCTCATAACCCCAGCTTTTATATGGGGGGGAGAGGGACGGCCTTGGTTCAACACACGCTCCCAAGCAATTCCAATTCTTATGGGCAGATGTGGGGATTTTCCGGTTCGGGGGTCAGCGCCAACTACTATCCCGCGGAGTGGAGGAATTTTAATCCATGTTCGATTTATATCGGCTGCGGGGGATCTTTGGAGCCGATCTTGTGGACTTCGTATGTGGGGCCTTACTCCAGGCTCATCAGCGTACGGACGGCTCCCCTCAACGAGGGGACATTGATTACAGTGGGATGCGACGAAAGGGGCTGCGACCATAAGTCACCGTATCGCCTGTTTCAGCTACAGAATGGAGCGGTGGACTATGACCCGGCGGATGGAACCGTTACCGTCCCGAAGATGTCTGCAAGCCTGCTCTCCGGACATCTGAAGGGGCCACTGACGACGACGCAGATTGATCTGGAAGACCCTCATTCGGCTGGTCAGGGATTGACGATCACGAATGCCAACGGCCGGATGCTCATCCGTCCGCAGGGCCAGCAGGAGCAGAAGGACGGCGCGCTTGCGTCTTCCGATGCGGCCGCCTCAATTCAACCGGGGCCAGCCAATACCGGAGGGATTGCGGCGTGTGCCAGGGGATATCGCTGCACCGCCAACCGGGGCCGGGTGACGCTTGCGGCAGCGACGGCCTCTGCCGCAGGAACGATTGCAAGCGTGAGGACCGTGCTGGCTGCGGGGGCGATCTGCACGGCTGTTCAGAACGGCGGCACCGCCTTCTTTGGCATCGGAGGCGGAGATGAGAGCGCAAAGGGGTTCGACATTACAGCAGCCGTCGCTTTGCGCGGAACCATTACGGTTGACTATAGCTGCCGCTGATTGTTGCAAGTCCGAAAGATAAAACTCGAGTGGCACCAACATGGTTCCGGTGACTGCCGCGGTTTTCAGCGATGGCAGGCTCAGGTTTCGGCTGTCGGTGATGCAGTCAGGCCGCGCACCAAGAGCACCAACGGCAAATGAGGTGAGGAGTCTTGCGGCTTTTGATCGGCGGTTAAAGACGGTCGCTGAGTGTTCCCAAATGGACAGCGATTTCCGATTATGGACAACCTTGAAGAAAAAGTCCGTCTCAAGTGACTGAAAAAAAGGTACCCTTCAGTGGCCATCGATATGCAAGAAAGATTGGTGCCATGAATATCTTCAGACCTGATATTAAGCGGAAGAAGTTGCGCCAGCGCGAGACAGGATACATCTGATTTGGGCCGAAACCGAGGCGATCATGGCTCGCATCCGCGTGCTGCCGTGTGCAAGGGTTGGACCGGACACTATTCTGATGGACCCGACGTTGTTCTCGATATCGGGAACCTAAACTATTCTGGTTGCGTAACCAGATATAAGGATCTTAAAAACCACAATGAAAAAAGTATCTCCTCCTGCCCCGAAGCTGAGTGATGTCGCCCGCCTGGCTGGGGTAGGCACGACGACCGTTTCCAGAGTTCTGAACGGACGCATGCATGTCAGCGAAGAGACGAACCGCCGCGTGCAGCAGGCGATCAACGACCTGAGCTACAGTCCCAATCGAATCGCCCGGAGCCTGAGAGGCGCTACATCGGGGATGATCGGGATGATCCTCCCCAGCATCTCGGACATGTTCTTTTCCCAGTGCGCCGAAGCCGTCGAGAAGGTTGCCAGGGAAAACTCCTCCCTTCTGATCGTGATGGCGTCGCACGATGATCCGTCGATCGAGTTTGAAAATCTGCAACTTCTGCTGCTTCACCGGATCGATGGGCTTATTCTCGCCTCGGCGCAGACGCACAATACCAAATTACATGAGGAGCTTAGCGGGCTGACGGTGCCGGTGGTCGGGTTGGACCGCCCTCTGCGAGAGGCCAACATTCCTTCCGTCATCAGTGAAAACCGCGAGGGCGCAAAGGCTGCAACGGAACACCTGTTGGCACATGGCTATTCCAAGGTCCTTTGCATTCACATCAAGCCGGAGTTATATCCCGTTCAGGAGCGGTTGCACGGATATATCGAGGCAATGCAGGAGGCCGGTCTTGAACCGCTGCTGTATAAAGCGGAAAACGCGGCCGACGCACAGGCCTGCATCCTAAAGCATATCGACCCGGCGGGAGGGGTACTCGCTGTCTTTGCCGCAAACAATCTTGCGGCTCGTTTTACCTGGGAAGCGTTGCGTACGCTTCATCTCGCAATTCCAAGCCGGGTCGCCATGCTCTGCTTCGATGACTTCGATCTTGCCGACAGTCTTACGCCCCCCATGAGCGTCGTGCAGCAGACTGTAGACGATCTCGGGCGCAACGCCGCGGAACTGCTCTTCCGAAGGATGCAAGGACAGGCAGACGGGATATCGCAGACCAACGCCGATCCAATGCGTTTGCCGACACGGCTCGTCATCCGGGATTCGTGCGGCTGTCATAAGATCAAAACGTAAAGCCGTCGAATGCCTCTGATCTGGTCCCTTAAGCCCAACGGCCACCGATTTTAGCTCGGTGGCCGTTTGGATTCAGGTTGCGATAGGGGTCAGCGCAGGCCCAGCTTGCGCATGTAATCCGCATCGACCTTGAGCGATTCCATCGGAGGCATATCGAAGCCCTCCTGCTCGACAAAGCAGTGTTTGATGTGACCGGTCTTCGCCGCTGCCGCGAGGATTGGAGCGTAATCGATGAAGCCCTGACCCAGCTCTGCGATCGCCGGCCGATTGGTCTCGGAGAAGGGAGCCGCCGATTTCTTGAAGTCCTTCACATGCAGCATGACGATGCGGTTGGAATACTTTCGCAGGTATTCGACCGGATTGCCCCCGCCGACGATGACCCATCCACAATCCATCTCAAAGGCCACTTTGGACGGATCGGTGCGGCTCTGGAGCACGTCGTAGGGGATGACTCCGTCGGTCTTATGAAACTCGGGGTAGTGGTTGTGGTATCCGAATTTCAGGCCGGCGGCGTTGACCTTTTCTCCGAACTTGTTGAGTTCGTCCGCATTCCATTTCCAGTCGTCGAGCGTCATGGGCCCGCGCGCTGACGGGTCCTTCTTTCCGGGGGAGGCGCAGATAATGTACTGGACCCCCAGCTCCTTCTCGAACGCAAGGATCTTGTCGAAGTTTTTCTGCAGGTCTCCCGAGGGGTGATGCGAGCTGACCAGGTGCAGTCCGGCGTCGTTCATGGCCTGCTTGACCTCGGCTGCGCTGTGGTTGTAATAACCGGCGGCTTCGACCTCGCGGTAGCCCAGTCCACTCAGCTTCTTCAGCGTTCCTGTGAAGTCGGTGGGCAGTAGTTCGCGGACGGAGTAGAGCTGGATCGCGAGCGGCAGATGGAGGGTCTGGGCGTGCAGTTCCGTGCTCGAAAGCAGGGAAGCGCCGACGAGGGCGGCGGAGCTGGTTTTGAGAAAATCTCTTCGTGAAGGCTTCAAGATAAGACCTCTTTCTGTGAGTCGTGAGAGTGGATCGTTGAACAAGACCGCTGGTTGTGGTGGACGGCGCCGGCTTTGTCAGCTCAGACTGGCAGAATCCAACCATGACGATTGTGCTCTGAAACCCGGCAACTCACATGCCTCGCGGCAGCGTTCGCCGCAAGTTTTAAATTCAAGGTTCAAATAATTTGGGACCGGCCGGATACCCGAATCGCGCCCGGTGGAAAGCTTAAGAGTCTGCGCCCCGAATTGCAAGCTGACCTCTTTCAAGTGGTCGATTGCTGAGAATATCGATGATCGGAAGGGCCATCTGACGACGGAGACAAGCCGGGCGTTAGCTTGTCTCACCTGTCGCCGACTGTTCCTGTGCCTCCATCCACCCGCGCAGGATCACGACGGCGGCGACCTGATCGATGACATACTTGCGGTCCTGTCGCCGGTGCCCCGCTTCGTTGAGAATCTCGTGCGCCGCAACCGAGCTCAGCCGCTCATCCCAGAGCTCGACCGGCAGCCCGGAGCGCCGGCGCAACTCTTCGGCGAACTCCTGCACTTTGGCCGCCCACGGGCTCACGTCACCGGAGAGATGCAGCGGATTTCCCACCACAATCTTCACGACCTCGTGCTTGCGAATCAAGCGCAGAAGGCTGCGCAGATCGTCGCTTCGGTTCTTTCGCCAGAGGGTAAGCAACGGCTGCGCCGTATAGCCCAGGGGATCGGTCAGCGCTACGCCCACGCGCACCTTTCCAACGTCCAACGCCATCACGCGCCCTGTCAGCATAGGCATAACCGCCATCGCTGACTGCATGTCGCTAAAAGGATTTGGCCGTGCAATAAATGATTGAAAAGTGAATTAAGAATATGGCGGAGAGACAGGGATTCGAACCCTGGATACCTTGCGGTATACACGCTTTCCAAGCGTGCGCCTTCAGCCACTCGGCCATCTCTCCGCGATCGAGCCACCTTTTTGAATCTAACACAGTTGAGATCGACAGGAAGGCGGCTGGCAGGAGAGTTCAGGGCGTCTGGGCCTCAATGGTCTCCTTCATCTTCCGCGTCGAGGTCAGATCCACCGGAACGCCGTGCATCATGTAGCTGCGCAGCGTCGAAGGGTCTTTCCAGTTGACCTGCCAGCCGTGATCGATGGCCAGCAGGATGTACTGGCCGGGCAGAACATCATTGAGATCGAAGCTGCCGTCTGTATTCGTCTGGTCGCGGCGAATGATGTTCAGGTTAGCCGGTTCGCCGAGCGTCGCAGGGATGAGAAGGACCATCGCGCCGACGGACGGCTTGCCCTCGATCCTGGCGACGCCGGTAAGCGTGGATCGACCATCGGCGATGTGCAGCGTAAGGGTCGAGTCGCCGCTGGGCACGGTGACGAACCGCCCCGTGGCCTTGACCGATTGAGCTGTAATGCCGGTGAGATAGAGGTTGGGTTTGCCTGCCAGTACAACTTCATAGCGCCCGGGCGGTACTTCGACCGTTCGGCTGGCCGCCTTCGCCCCTCGTCGACGTAGCAGAGCGCCGGATAGAAAATAGGCGCCGGCGTTGTCTCGCGCGGCATCGCGTCTGCTCTCAGGGTCGATGAAGTTGACTCGAACGGAGTTGGCATCCTCGTCCGAGACGCCGTCAAGGTGGATCGTTACATTGGCCATCGACGCTGCCGTGCTCATGTCCAGCGTCTGAGCAGAGCCCTCGGTTATATCGACCAGCGCAGGCTTGATGGTCTGCCCCGGTCCCTGCATCCTTACCTCGTAACGTCCGGGCGCAAGTCCGCCGATATCGATCGTCCCCTGGGGGCCGATGTGCGTGGAGACGGGAACGGAGTCATTTCCATCGGAGGAGATCCGTTCGATCATTGGATAGGTCTGCATGCGCCGGCCACCTGCGTCCGCGCTTGTCTCGGGCAGGATGCGAAGGTGAATTGCGGGGATCGGAGTCAGTTGAAAGTCCGCCTGGCGGCTATCTCCTGCATGAAGCATCAACGTCTCGGCCGCCGATGGATCGCTGGTCCCGGGATACCAAATCAGCGGATAGGTCACGTCCAGCGAGGCGTCCAGTGGATGCTCCGGCTGCGATCTGGAGACAGTTTGTTGGGCGGCCATGGCGTACCACACCTGCGCCTGCACCTTGATGCGATAGTCTCCCGGCTGCAGGTTGTCGAACTCGTACGAGCCGCGGTCATCGGTGGAGGTGCCGGCGCGGGTATGCGGCGGCGGCTGGCTCGAATCGGGTTCGGCTGCGGGCACCGACAGCAGCGAGACGCGCGCGTTGCGGACGGGCTCGCCCGCCTCGTCGACGATGTTGCCCGTAATCACTGCCTCGGGCGAGAGCTGAAAGCGAAGATCGATGACAGGCGATGCAGTGGTCAGGACGATCCCGCTCGAAAAGTATTCATGCTCATCGTAGGCCTGCGTCACGTAGCCGTGAGCGCTGCCCACCACCCGCCACATCCCGGCCGAAGGCAGCGTCATGGAGAAGTGGCCGTGTTCGTCGGCGTCAAAGGTGCCGACAGGCGCAGAGAGCTGCCGTTCGCCGTCGTCTCCTCGTGGAACAAGGGTAGCGGTCAAATGACCGTGAGTCATTGGCGAGCCGTCGGCGCTGCTGACGAGGGTACCTGTAATTCGATAGGAGATCGCAGGCGGGGCCTTGCTCTGTGCGACAGCGCTCCATGCGACGGCGGCAACCATGACGATCAAAAGTCGGAGCAGGGAAGTCGGTTTCATCGAGCCATCTCCGCTTCGGACACTGTATCCAGATCGAGCGTGGGTTTATCTCCGGCGTTGACGGTGATCGAGCGAACGTGGGTGGCAAATGGAATAAGCGCAGCCGGATCGCTGTAATCGGCAGAATGTTGCTGCTCAAACGCGATAACCTGATAGCTTCCCGGCGGCAGGTGAGCGTAGTTATAGATGCCCTGCTCATTGCCTCGTTGGGGAAAGACGGTGGTCGCGCTGGGAGTCGTCGGAATCAGATAGACCCAGCAGGCTGCGGGAGCGCCGCTCAGTTTGCAGGTTCCCTGGACGCTCGCCGTCTGGTTGCTTACCGTGACGAGAATGGGTGTGCCGCTTGAACCGGGTGCGATGACTACCCCCTGTTGCAGAAGGTCCGACGTTCCATCGCTGACGGATTTGATGTACCAGCTGCCGCCGATATTACGCGCGCGCAGTCGATAGCTGCCGGGAGAGGCGCTGAAGCTCATCGTGCCTCCTCTCTGTGCTGCAAGAAATACAGAGGAGTTGATGCTGTCCGTATCGGCCTGGTCGCTTTCGAGCATCAGGCCGAACTGCAACAGATTCGGCGGCCGATCCTCAGCCGTTGCAGCGCTGTCGACCAGAAGCTCCACCGGCAACTTTGGCAGAGGTGCCAAATGAAAGGCAACACCGGAGACGTCGTGCCCTGCGACGGCCACGGTGGTCTCCCCTTGTTCGATGCCCTCTGTCGAAAAGGTGCTGACACTCAGCGTATACGTGCCGTTGGGAAGCTCGATCCGGGTGGCGCCAGCCTCCATGCGAACAGACGGGGAGAGGGTGATGCCGTTGCCGGAGCGCGCGGTGATGCGGGGAAAGCTGTGCCCCAAGTCGGCATCGAAGGTAACAGCAACGGTATAGGCGCGACTGGTGACTGGATGCAGATCGAGACGCTGTTCCTCGCCGCTGCGGATATGAATCGAACCGGAGGGGCTCGATGCATTTTCAGCGGGAAGCACCACCGGCAAAACAGCTTGGTCGGTCCCATTCAGTTGCGAGGCATAAGCCGACATCAGCTTGTAATCGCCGGAAGGCACGGTAAGACGGTATCGGCCATGAGAGTCCGTCTGCATCTGCGCCACCGGTATCCAGGTGTGGCCCGAGCCATTGAACATGTTTCGGCGCGCGCTGACCAGAATGTTCGGCAGGGGCTCGCCGTCGGGCGCGGCGACGGTGCCGGTAAAGATGGCCTCGGGATAGAGCCGTATCTTGAGCCCAGTCGTTGGCTGGCCTGTCCGCAGGAAGAGGCCGGATGAGCCGCCCGGCTCGGTGCTGGGATAAAAGCCGGGTTTGTTGGCTTCGAGGTTGGTTCCGCTAACGGTCGCCTCGTCGAACTCGAACTTTCCATCGTACGTGGTCAGCATGGCCCGATCGTTCAGACGTACCAGCGCTCGCGCCACCGGCAAACCATTGCTGGCATTCACCACGCGGCCGGAGACGGTTGTAGGGCCAGTGGAGTCCGCCGCCTCCCCAGACTGTCCGCCGCCGCTCTGCATCTGCGCTGGAGCGAAGGTCGCCGCTCCCGCCAGGCAGAGCAGGAGAAGGAGACATCGGAGAGGAGATCCGGTTCGGATTGGACGCACGGTCTCTCGCATCGGCTCAACCATGAGACTAGTCGAATCCGGGATTTGTGAGGGGAATGGCGCTTAAAGGGAGGCGGCCGAATCCCCGCGGCGTCTCGGCCGGCGCAACGCTGGACGCAGCCTATCGGAACAATTTAGAGTTGGGCCTGAGCGTCCCAAATCCACACGCATCTTTAAGTTAAGGGTTACCGTGACTCTATCCATCATTGACTGGCTGATAATGCTGGTCTATTTCGTCTTCGTTCTGGGGATCGGGTTTGCGCTGAAGCGCTACATGCGCACCAGCAACGACTTTTTCCTTGCCGGACGCTCGATTCCGGCCTGGGTCTGCGGTCTCGCCTTCATCTCGGCGAACCTTGGGGCGCAGGAAGTCATCGGCATGGGGGCGTCGGGTGCGAAGTACGGCATCATCACCAGCCAGTTCTACTGGATCGGCGCGATTCCGGCGATGGTGTTTGTCGGCGTCTTTATGATGCCGTTTTACTACGGCTCGAAGGCGCGGTCGGTGCCGGAGTATCTGCGTATGCGCTTCGACGAGAAGACGCGCGCGGTCAACGCCTTCTCCTTCGCCGTCATGACCATCTTCAGCTCCGGCATCTCGATGTATGCGATGGCGCTGCTGATCCAGACGCTGGGGCTGTTTCACGGCATCATTCCGGACCAGTACGTCTTTCACGTCTCCATCATTCTTTCAGCGGTCATCGTGCTTGGATATATCTTCCTCGGCGGCCTGACCAGCGCCATCTATAACGAAGTGCTCCAGTTCTTCCTGATCGTCGCGGGCTTCGCTCCTCTTGTCTGGATCGGCCTGCGCAACGTCGGCGGGTGGGAGGGCATCAAGCGCACGCTGCCGTCCAATATGACGCACTCGTGGCAGGGCATGGCCCATGCCTCCACCAACACCCTCGGCGTGGAGTGGGTGGGGTTGGCCATGGGGCTCGGCTTCGTTCTCAGCTTTGGCTACTGGTGCACGGACTTCCTCGTCATCCAGCGCGCCATGGCTGCCGACTCCGAAGTCTCGGCACGCCGCGTTCCTCTGATCGCTGCCATTCCGAAGATGTTCTTCCCCTTCCTCGTCATCCTGCCCGGCCTGATCGCCATCACGGTGACGTCGCACATGGCGACCCCGCACACCGCCGTCTTTGCGACGAAGGCGCCGAACGGTCACGCCCTTCCGCTCGACGAGCAGCACCCTCACGGCATCATTCCCGAGAAGATGGACGCCATCACCGGCAAGCCTGTGCTCGACACCAACGGCAACCCGGTCTATAACTACGACCTCGCCATCCCGGTTATGCTGCTGCACTTCTTTCCCACCGGCATCCTCGGTCTTGGACTGACGGCGCTGCTGGCCAGCTTCATGTCCGGCATGGCAGGCAACGTCACTGCCTTCAATACGGTTTGGACCTACGACATCTATCAGGCTTATATCAATAAGAAGGGAACAGACGCGCACTATCTCTGGATGGGTCGCATGGCAACCGTCGGGGGGGTCGTCTTGTCGGTTGGGGCGGCCTACGCCGTCACCAACTTCAACAACATCATGGACGCGCTGCAACTGGTGTTTTCGATCGTCAATGCGCCTCTGTTCGCGACCTTCCTTCTCGGCATGTTCTGGAAACGGACGACCGGCCACGGCGCCTTTACCGGCTTGGTCTCTGGTACGGCTGCCGCGCTGCTGCATCACGGACTCACCATTCCTACCGACGCCCTGCCCGGCATGCATGGCGGATGGATCGCCATCGTTCATCACTATCCCAGCGACATGGCGCAGAACTTCTGGACGGCCATCTTCGCCTTCTCCGTCAATCTCATCGTCACCGTGGTAGTCAGCCTCGCCACCAAGCCGCGTGAAGAGACGGAACTCGTGGGGCTGGTCTACTCGCTGACCCCCAAGCCGGAAGAAGGCCATCTCACCTGGTATCAGAAGCCGGCGACGCTCGCCGTTGCCGTTCTCGCAATGCTGGTCGTCCTCAACCTCGTCTTCGCCTAAACGCGCAAAGGAAACTTCCATGGGACTCGACATCCGCATCCCCCTCGGCCTCATCTTCCTGATCACCGGCGGCATGATGAGCGTCTATGGCCTCATCACCCGCGGCAACGCCGCCATCTACGAGAAGTCGATGGGCATCAACCTCAACCTGACCTGGGGAGCGATCATGTTCGTCTTCGGCCTCATCATGTTTCTGGTGGGACGGCGCAAGAAGTGGCAGGACGATCCGGTCGACCCGCGTCCGTGGGAGCGAGGCGCCGGGCCGCGTCACTAAGGAACCTTCTTTTCGCGCAGGTTGCGGCAGGTGCATCGGAAGCGGATCACACGGCAAGAGATGGTCCTCGGCACTGTATTTGTCTTCTCTGGATGGCTGTGTTGTACTTTATTGCTTTCTGTAAACGGTTGCAGATGTTTGTCTGCCTGTGAGGTTCTACTTTTGCCCCCTGAAACTGTCTGCAATACCGAGGAGTTGGTCATGAACGAAACCCGCGCTGTGTCCTTCGCATCTTTGCTCCGCAGAACAGGACGCAGCTTCGCACCTCTCTGCGCGTTCGCTCTGCTGTTCTGCCTTGCCGGCTTTAGCGCCTCCGCGGCCACCGCGAAGACCGGTGCCGCCACGATTCGCTTCGATGCGGCAACCCGCGTCTTCCGTATCGATGCGGCCGGCACCACTTACATCATGGGCGTGAATGAACACCAGCAGCTCCAGTCCCTCTACTGGGGTAAACGGCTGGGAGCTAATGACAGCTTTCCTGCTGCCAAAGCGAAGCCGGAAGCGGCGGCCTTCGATCCCCCCGTCACAACGACTCCGCACGAGTTCGTCGGCTGGGGCGGCGGCCTCTACGTCGAGCCGGACCTGAAGATCACCTTTCCCGACGGCAATCGCGACCTTGAGCTCAAGTATGTCTCGCACCATATCGACGGCAACAATCTCAGCATCGTCATGAAGGACATCTCGCGCGAGGTTTACGTTACTCTGCAATATCAGGTCGACGCCGAGACCGGCATCCTCCGCCGTTCCGCCGAGATTGAAAACCGAACCGACGCTCCCTTCACCATCGAGCAGGCTGCCGCCGCAACCTGGAACCTGCCGCGCGGCACCGACTACCGCCTGCGCTACTTGACCGGACGCTGGGCGGCCGAGGACACGGTTCAGGAGCAGCCCGTCCGTCCCGGAAAGACCGTGCTCGAGAGCCGTCGCGGCACCACTGGCGCGCAGAACAATCCGTGGTTCGCCATCGATCACGAAGGCAATAACGATCAGGACACCGGCGGCGTCTGGTTCGGTGCGCTTGGCTGGAGCGGATCGTGGCAGATCTCCGTCGAACAGGACCAGCTGCAGCAGGTACGAGTCACCGGCGGCTTCAACGCCTTCGACTTCGGCTACCGTCTCCAGAAGGGCGAGCGTCTTCAGACGCCATACTTCTACGGCGGCTACTCCAGCCACGGCATCGGCGGCGCATCGCGCCTGCTGCACCGCTTCGAGATCGATTCGCTACTGCCTCACGCGCCCACGCCGAAGTTGCGGCCGGTCTTATACAACTCCTGGGAGGCAACCGAGTTTAACGTGGATGAGGCGGGCCAGATGGCGCTTGCGGAGAAGGCCGCCAGCATCGGCGTCGAACGCTTCGTGATGGACGACGGCTGGTTCGGCCAGCGCAAGAATGACCATGCCGGCCTCGGCGACTGGTATGTGAACCCGCAGAAGTTCCCCCACGGCCTCAAGCCGCTTATCGACAAAGTCCACTCGCTCCACATGGACTTCGGTCTGTGGGTCGAACCGGAGATGGTCAACCCCGACAGCGATCTCTACCGCAAGCATCCCGACTGGGTGTTGAACTTCACCGGACGTCCCCGCACCGAGGGGCGCAATCAGTTAGTGCTGAACCTCGCCCGTCCCGATGTGCGCGCCTACGTCTACGGCTTCCTCGACAAGCTCCTCAACGAGAATGATATTGCCTTCCTCAAGTGGGACTACAACCGCAACTGGTCCGAGCCCGGCTGGCCTGCCGTCGCGCCGGAAGACCAGAAGAAGGTCTACGTCGATTTCATCAACAATCTCTACTCCATTCTCGCGGAGCTGCGCGCGAAGCATCCCAACGTCGAGATTGAAAGCTGCTCCGGCGGCGGCAGCCGTGTCGATCTCGGAATCATGAAGCTTACCGATGAGTTCTGGACCTCAGACAATACCGACCCCTATGACCGGTTGCTGATTCAAAATGGCTTCACCTACGCCTACACTCCCGGCGTGATGATGGCATGGGTCACCGACTCTCCGGGGGGCAAGGTCTTTGCTCCGTTCTCGCTGGAGTACCGCTTCCTCTCCTCCATGCAGGGTTCGCTGGGTATCGGGGCCGATCTGAATAAGTGGACGCCGGAAGAGTTTGCCACGGCGAAGAAGATGGTGGCGCAATACAAGTCAATCCGCGAGACCGTGCAGCGCGGCGCGTTGTACCGGCTCATTACGCCCGAGCACAATAGCGAGCAGTCGGTCACGGAGTCTGTCTCCCGCGATGGAAAACAGGCGGTTACCTTTGCCTTCCTGCACTCCAGCACCGAGGTATATCCGTTCCCGCGCATCTATCTGCGGGGCCTCGACGCAGGCGCAATGTATCGGCTGACCGCGCTCGACGGCAAGCTGGCAGGCGACACGCCGGAGTCCGCAAGCGGAGCGTACTGGATGAACCGCGGAGTCGATGTTCAACTCCGCGGCGATTTCCAGGCGGCGGCGTTTACGCTCGAGCGGGTGGGAGAGGCAGCAGCAAGGAAATAGGTCGTCAGCGGCTCACGGCGTTGCTGCGCTCAGGTGCGCCGTGACGATCTCGAAGATGCGTTTTTGGATCTGGTCAATGGAGGCTTCGTCTCGGATCGGGAGAACTCGCTGTGGCTCCCGCGCCGCGATCTCCTCGTACTTTTCGTAGATGCGGCGGTAGAAGTCGTCGGACTCGCGCTCGAAGCGGTTCTCGTCAGTGCCCTGCTTCTGAAGATGGCGCTGGTTGCGGCGGCGGGCGCGGCGAAGCGAGTCTTCGAGCGATGGCAGCAGAAGCAGCGTGAGATCGGGCTGGAGCTTGCCGCAGGCGGCAGCGTGCATGGCGAGGATGCGCTCGCTGCCGAGCTGACGGCCTCCGCCTTGATAAGCCTCGGATGAGTCGGTGAAGCGGTCGCAGAGGACGATGCTGCCTGCGGCGAGCGCGGGTTCGATGATCTCGGCGATGGCCTGGGCGCGGTCGGCGAACATCAGCGCCATCTCGGTCGCGGGAGCGATGGGACCGAGTGCGGCTTCAGAGCGGGAGTCGAGCAGGATGCCGCGAATGCGGTCGCCGAGCGCGGTGCCGCCGGGCTGGCGAAGCGTGACGACGTTGCGGCCCGCCGCGGTGAGCGAAGCGGCGAGGAGACGAAGCTGGGTGGTTTTGCCTGAGCCGTCAAGGCCCTCGAAGGTGATGAAAGAACCGCGCGCCATGCAGACAGGTTATCTCAAGCAGCACGAATGGCATCCAACAAGATGGAGCGCGCTGCCGACGAAGGATGGCGCAACGCTCAATCGACCCGCGGAAAGGACGGCGGACTTTATGATCATCCTGTATTTGTTTGTGCTGGTGGTTGTACTTGCAATTTTCATGCTGCTGGGCGGACGGAGCCGCAGACGGAAACGGCAGAGTGCGGAGCCTGTGATCAACATCACCAATGAGCCTCACGTCGGCCGCGCGCCCGGAGAAGACTAGCTCCGTCGCCGATGGCGGTTACGATTCGGGAGGTGCCTGCATCGTCGTCTTCGGACTGGTCTGCCAGTGCACGCCGTTGGCATCGACGGTGATATGGATAGGGCCATCGGCTCTTTCGTTGAGGTAGGGGCCTTCCGACTTGTGATCGTGGTGGGACTGGTCGGTATAGGTGAGGTGCAGTTTTCCCGTGCCGAGGACCTTGAACTGGTAGTGGAAATCCGCGCCGGGCGCGAGTACCTGTGTGCCGAAGCTGGCACTGGGATAGTCCACTTCGAGCAGAAGGAGCGGCTGGCTCGTGTGATTGCTGACGGTCGCCTGGACATGGGCGGAGTGGCAGCCGGTGACGGCGAGCAGGCAGACGAGAAAGGCAGCGATGCGGAACGGACGCATGCTTCCAAGGTAACAGTTCAGCGCTCACAAATCCGAAGCGGTCTCCGATTCAACCCTGGTTTGGCGTCATCGGTTGCCGCGCTGATATGCTGCCGTCAGAATTAAAAACTCTGCAACAGCAGCGTTGAGGGATATTCACGATGTACTTCCGGCACGTTCTTACCTCAGCCGCGCTCGGCCTGCTTCTGACGGCCGGTCATGCCGCGGCGGCACAGCCTCCCGCTCAGAAGCAAAAGGTCATTATCGATACCGATATCGGCGACGACATCGACGATGCCTTTGCCGTGGCGCTGGCGTTCCGTAGCCCGGAGCTTCAGGTGCTGCAGATCGATGCGGGATACGGCGACACGCATCTGCGTGCGAGGCTTCTCGGGCATTTTCTGCGCGATGCCGGATTGCCGCAGGTGCCGGTGGCGCAGGGTGTGACGACGCACACTACTAATGTCTTCACGCAGCGCGCCTATGCGGAGCAGCAGGCCGAACCTTCTCAGCCCTACGCCGATGCGATTGGAACTTCGCTCAACCTGATCCGCAACTCTCCCGGCGAGATTACGCTGATTGCCATTGCACCGCTGAGTAACATTGGAGCGATGATCGACCGCGACCCCGCGACCTTTCGCAAGCTGAAACGTGTGGTCCTGATGGGCGGCTCGATCCATCGCGGCTATAACGACAGCAAGACGCCGGAGCCAGAGTGGAACATCAAGATGGACATCGGCTCGGCCCGCAAGCTCTTCGCGTCCGGCGTGCCGATCTTCGTGATGCCGCTCGATGCGACGAATCTGAAGCTCGATGCGGCGAAGCGTCAGTCTGTCTTCAGTCATGGGTCGCGGCTGACGGACCAGCTTGCCCTTCTGTACAAACAGTGGGGAAGTGAAACGCCTACGCTCTTCGATGCGATGGCGGTCGCGTACGCGATCGATCCGGCGCTTTGCCCGACGACTCCGCTGCATCTGAGCGTCGATGATCGGGGCATGACGATTCCTGGTGCTGGCGTGCCGAACGCTCAGGTCTGCCTGAAGTCCAGCTCCGATGCTTTCTTTCACTTCTATCTGCCGCGCCTGCTTGCTCCGGATGCAAACTAAACGTAGGTGGACGGCGAGCGGTCGAGGATGCGGGCGGTGAGGACGACTCCGCTGCCGTTGTCGTGCAGTGTGATGGGAAAGGCGAGCACGCTCCAGGTTGTGTTCTGCTCGTCCGGTTTGGGGACGCTGAGCAGGCCGCGGCGCGAGCGGTCGATGTAGGTCTCGCGGGTGTGCGAGACGGTCTCGATGATGCCGCTCCAGTCGCGCATGAGCGTCGGCATTTCGGCGGCTGGACTGCGGCCGGGAAACCAGTCGCGAGGCTGGCCGAGATAGGCCGCGACGGAATCATTGCAGTAGAGCCAGACGCCGCGGCTATCGAAGATCTGGACGAGCACATCGGAACCGATGGCCATCGCGATGCGCGAGTAGAAGAAGTCGCGCGCATCGACGACGACGGGAGCGCCGCGGCGTTTCGCTTCAAGGGCGCTCAGCGCGGAGAGGATGTCTTCGACGGAGCTGTGTCCTTTGAGCAGGTGCATGTCTTCGGCGCCGCCGAAAAAATGTTCGAGGGTGGCCGAGAGGATGATGATGGGCACATGCGGCCGGCTGCGGCGCAGCAGCGTGGCCGCCTCGGTGCCGAACTGGCCTGCGCCGAGATGGTAATCGAGTACGGCGATGTCGATGTTGGAGAAGAGCGCGGTCGCCTCTTCGATGCTGGAGGCGGGAATGCAATCGTAGCCGTGCTGGCGCAGGATGGTGGCGCGAAGAAACAGGTTGTCCGGCTCGTCGTCGAGCAGAAGCACGCGAACGCGGGGCGGACTGAGCGACACCGTGCCATCGCCGTTGCGCGTTTCGGGTGGAGTGATCATTAGCTAAGTCCTTGGATGCTGTGGCGCTGCTCGGCGTCACCAAGGGGCGGTTATTTTGAGTTGGATATCTTGAGGTTGCGCAGGATCTCGGGCAGCCGGTTGACGAGTGCGACGGAGCGGAGCCACTGGCGGTTGTCGATGGCGGGGTAGCCGCTGACGACCTTGCCGGGGTCGACGTCGCCGGGGATTCCCGATTGCGCGGTGGCGATGGCTCCGTCGCCGACGGTGCAGTGACCGGCGACACCGACCTGACCGGCGAGGATGACGCCGCGTCCGATGGTGGTCGATCCGGCGAGGCCGACCTGGGCGCAGAGGAGGGTGTCGCTGCCGACGGTGGAGCCGTGGCCTACCTGAACGAGATTGTCGATCTTGGCCCCGGCGTGGATGCGGGTCTCGCCGATGCTGGCACGGTCGATGCAGGCGTTGGCCTGAACTTCGACGGCATCTTCGAGGACAGCGGGACCGGATTGCTGGATCTTGTACCAGTTTTTGCCCGGCGGCACGCCCGCCTGTTTGGCGAAGCCGAAGCCGTCGGCCCCGATGATGGCCCCGTTTTGCAGGATGACGTTGTCGCCGAGCCGGCAGTGTTCGCGGACGACCGCGTGGGCGTGGGCGAAGAAGTGATTGCCGGCGCGGACGTGGGGATAGAGGACGACGTGAGGAAGAAGGGTCGCGTTGTCACCGAGGACGACGTGATCTCCGACGACGACGTAGGCGCCGATGTGGGCGTTTACGCCGATTTTTGCCGAGGGAGAGACGACGGCGGTGGGGTGGATGCCGGGAGCGTAGCTAGGCGGCTGGTAGAAGAGCTCGATGGCGCGGGCGAAGGCGAGGTAGGGATTGTCGATGCGCAGGGTGGCGGCGTCGATCCGGGAGAAGGACGGCTCGACCAGGACGGCGGCGGCGCGGGTGGTGCGGGCGAGGGCAGCGTACTTGGGGTTGGCGATGAAGGAGAGGTCGCCGGGAGCAGCGTTGTCGATGGCGGCGACTCCAGTGATCTCGAGCGCGGGGTCGCCGTCGAGGGTGGCTCCGAGACGCTGGGCTAGGTCGGCGAGTTTCATGGATGGGATTGTAGCGCGCTTCGGGCTGGCCATCGTCTGCTCCTCTCTGCGGGAGGTACCCCTCCCCGTACTTATTAGTCGTAAAGTCTTGATTCCAGAATGGTTATTCCGTAAAGTATTGATTCTAGAATAGTTACATTCAAAGTATTGATTATAAATAACTTAGGCCCAGCTTGGTCGCCGGGCCCTTTTGACTATCTTCTATTTCAGTATAGCGAAGGGAGTAAAACTAATTTGCAAAAGAGCAAGAATTTATTTCCCTTGCGGAAGTTGTTTATTTTGTTTTCCTTAGGAATGGCTGCCGGGGAATTGTAAAGGATTGAGGGCTTGACAGGAATTCGTTGGGCAGCTCCTGACATTCCCTCAGGGGGTGAAGCCCGCCCTTTCACAAAGGAAGACTTACAGAGGTTCCCTAAGCTTCCACTCCTAGCTGGGTGAGGAGGAAGGCGTAGTCGAGGGCTATCTCCTTGAGGTAGTCGTAGCGGCCGGAGGCTCCGCCGTGGCCTGCGTCCATGTTGATGTGCAGGAGGAGAGGCGTGTCGTTGGTCTTCAAGGTGCGCAGGCGGGCTACGTACTTGGCCGGTTCCCAGTACATGACCTGTGAGTCGTTGAGGCTGGTCTTGACCAGCATGGCCGGATAGGGGCCGGGCTTTAGGTTGTCGTAGGGGGAGTAGGAGCGCATGTAGGCGAAGGCCTCGGGCTCGTTCGGGTTGCCCCACTCCTCGTATTCGGCGACGGTGAGGGGTAGGGTGGCGTCGAGCATGGTGTTCATCACATCGACGAAGGGAACGTGCGAGAGGACCACGCGGAAGAGGTCGGGGCGCTGGTTGACGACGGCTCCCATGAGCAGACCGCCTGCGCTGCCGCCCTCGATGGCTACGCGGTCCTTCGCTCCGTAGCCCTGGGCGACTAGCTGCTCCGTGATTGCGATGAAGTCGGTGAAGGTGTTTTGCTTCGCCATCATCTTTCCGGCATCGTGCCATGGGTCGCCCATCTCGCCGCCGCCGCGGATGTGAGCGTAGGCCATGACGACTCCGCGGTCGAGCAGCGAGAGGCGCGAGGGGCCGAAGCCGATGGGCAGGGGATAGCCGTAGGAGCCGTAGCCGTAGATATAGAGGGGGCTGGTGCCGTCGCGCTTGAAGGAGTCGCGGCGGTAGACGATGGAGACGGGGACCTTGACTCCATCTTTGGCCGCGATCCAGAGGCGCTCGGAGGCGTAGCGGCTGGAGTCGAAACCGCCGGGAATCTCCTGCTGCTTGAGGAGGGTGGAGGCACCGGTATCGACGGCGTAGTCGTAGACCGAAGCGGGGGAGACGAGCGACTGGTAGCTGTAGCGGAAGTTGCCGGTGACGAACTCGCGGTTGACGTGGGCCTGGGCGGTATAGGCGGGTTCGGGGAAGCTGATCTTTGCGGCTTTGCCTGGTTTGCTGTTTGGGGTGAAGTGGATGACTTCGAGTGCGGTGAGCCCTTGTTCTCGTCTTGAAGTTACGTAAAATGAATCAAATACGTCGAAATCTTCGAGTGGTGCTTGCGGGTCTTCGGGGATGAGTTCTGCCCATGATTCGCGGCCACCTCCATCGACGGGGGTGGTGACGACGCGGAAGTTCTTGCCGGTGTCGTTGGTGCGGATGTAGAAGAGGCCGTCGCGGTGATCGACGTAGTACTCCTGCTCGTCGACGCGGGGAGCGATGACGAGGAAGACGCCGCCGGGTGTGTTGGCAGAGAGATAGCTGCACTCGTTGGTGGTGTGGCTGCCCGCTTCCATGAGGAGATATTTGCCGTCGCGGGTCTTGCCTACGCCGAGGTTGAAGCGCTCGTCTTTCTCTTCGTAGATGAGGGCGTCGTCTTCGGTGTCGTCGCCGAGGCTGTGGCGATGGAGCTTGTCCTGGCGCTTGGTGATCTCGTCCTCGGTGGTGTAGAAGAGCGTGTGCGAGTCGGCAGCCCAGGTGAAGGAGCCGACGCGCTCGGCGGTGTCGGGGAGGTCGGCTCCGGTGGTGAGGTCGCGGAGGTGCAGGGTGTACTGGCGGAAGCCGGTGTTGTCGGCGGAGTAGGCGAGCTTGAGGCCATCGGGGCTGACGCTCATGCCGCCGAGCGACATGAAGGGCTGGCCTTCGGCGAGCTTGTTGACGTCGAGCAGAATCTCTTCGGGTTGGGTGGGGTCGAAGATTGTCGACGCGGCGAGCTTGCGGCAGTGGATGGGATACTGGCTGCCTTCGACGGTCCGAATGTAATAGAACCAGCCGTGGTCGCGGTAGGGAACCGACTCATCGGTCTCCTTAATGTGGGAGAGCATCTCGGCGTATAACTGCGCCTGCAATTTCGTAGTGGGCGCCATGACGGAGAGCGTATATTGGTTCTCCGCTTGAAGGTGAGCTAGCACCTCTGGTGAGTCTTTGTCGCGCATCCAGCGGTAGTTGTCTTCGAGCGTTTGGCCATGCAGCGTTACAGGCGTAGGGTTTTGACGGGCAGTCGGCGGCGTGATGATGCTTTCGGTCATTCGATAAACTCCAGCCGTCAGGATACAGTGCCGGAGGGATTTGAGAGAGGCAACCCGAACCGGAAGCAGTACACCAAACCAGAAGGAAGAAGGCGGCGCGAGAACGACCAACAGATGTCCGCCGGAGGGCTAGAGATAATGAAATTCAGACCAGTGCAGATTCTTTTGTTGAGTGCGGCGATGGTGCTCTTTCCAGTTGCGCTTCTGGCGCAGGCGGAGCCGGGCAGCCTGCCGGAGACCTCGGCTCCAAACGACCAGGCTCCATCGAGCCAGCCACAGCCTCCACGAAGCCAGCAGAGGAATGCGCGGCCTTCGATGCAGGATTCTGTCGGCAGCACCGGACAGACCGCGCAGATGACGAAGGACCAGATGTTTGTTCGCAAGGTGGTGGAGGGAGGACTTGCGCAGATACAGTTCGGCCAATTGGCGGCGGAGAAGGGCGGCGACGATGTGAAGGCGCTTGGCCGGAAGATGGTCGAGGACCATGGAGCGCTGAATAAAGACATGGAAGACGTGGCCGATTCGATGGGGGTGATGCTGCCGAAGCACATCAACAAAGAGGATCAGGCAATGCTCGACAAGCTCAAAGGACTCTCCGGCGACGCGTTCGATACGGAGTATCTGACGATGATGATGAAGGACCATCACCACGACCTGCGCGAGTTTCGCGTGGAAGCGGAGGGCACCCAGGACGCTGCGTTGCGGGATGCCGTGGTGAAGGGCGCGAAGGTGATCCACCAGCATCTGGTTACGGTGGACGAACTGGCGAAGAGCAAGGGCATCGAACTGCCGCATCGGCATCATGGGAACGGTGCGGAACAGTCCGCACCGCCGCCGCAGTGAAAGAGACCTTCGATTGGCTTGAAAGTTTTTATTTGAGGGAAAGGGACGCCGGGAGCGTCCTTTTCTTTCGCCCTGTGATGGAGGCCGGCAAGGCGTAGAATAGACGTTCGATGAAGCGCATTTCGCGATGGCTGGCAATCGTTGTTCTGCTCCTTTCGCCAGTCGGATTTCTGACGGCGGAGACGGTAGCTTCGCTGCCTGCGCCTGCGGGCTACGTCAACGATTTTGCCGGTGTGTTGTCGCCTGCGACGGTCGAGAGCGTAGACGCATTGTGCACGCAGGTTGACCGTCAGGCCCATGCCCAGATTGCGGTGGTGACGATCAAGACGATCGACGGCGACCAGTCGATTGAAGAGTTCGCCACGGCGCTGGAAGAGAAGTGGAAGGTGGGCGCGAAGGGAACCGACCGCGGCGTTCTGATGCTGCTGGTGATGCAACCGCGACGCGGACGGATCGAGGTCGGGTACGGGCTGGAGGGCATCCTCAACGACGCCAAGGTCGGCGATATCGGCCGGGCCATGGCTCCGTATGCAAGACAGGGGGACTATAACCGCGCTGTGGCTCTGGGCGTTCGGCAGCTTGCACAGATTATTGCGGCCGATGCCAATGTGACGCTGACGCAGCCGATGCGGCGACAGTACAGTCAGCAGCCGCAGGGAGTTCCTGTTCACCTGAGTTTGTGGCAGGTAGTGCTGGGCGGGGCCGGCATTTTATTTGTGCTGTTCATCCTGGTTCGGACAGGGAATGTCGGACTGATCTTTGTCCTGCTGGGAAGCCTGATGGGCGGCGGTGGCGGCGGCAGACGCGGTGGTGGCGATGGCGATGGCGGCGGGGGAGGCGGCTTCGGCGGCTTTGGCGGCGGCAGTTCGGGGGGCGGGGGTGCGAGTGGCGATTTTTGAGATAACGTGAGTTGTCGTTCGTACCGGAGACTTTGAAGATGTTTTGGTTGAGGGCAAAGGACAGCAGAGACATCCGGCAGTGATACAGTACAGCCGGAGACACCTGAGGAAAGATCAAAACCAGATGAAGGAGATGGAAGACGAATGAAATCTTTATGGGTTGGGCTTGGAATCGTCGGCGTCATTATTCTTGTCGTGCTGTTCGGGTTTGGCAGCTACGTGAGCACGAAGAATACGTTGGTCCAGAAGAATGAGGCCATCAACCAGGCCTATTCGCAGGTGAACGTGGTGCAGCAGCGCCGCCTCGACCTGATTCCGAACCTGGTGGCGTCGGTGAAGGGCTATGTCAGCGAAGAGTCGACCGTGCTGACCAACATTGCGAATGCGCGCGCGGCGATCACCAGCGCTCCGGACCGCGCGAGCAACATCGCTGCGAACTCGAAGCTCGACGTTGCGCTGGGGCCGTTCTTCCGCCTGCAGGAGGAGTATCCGAACCTGAAGGGAAGCGAGCAGTTCACCCGGCTGACCGATGAGCTGGCGGGAACGGAGAACCGGATTGCGGTAGAACGCGGCCGCTACAACAAGACGCTCGAAGACTACAACGTCTATGTTCGCCAGTTTCCCAACAGCATCTGGGCCAACATTGCGGGCTTTCACTACAGGGATGAATATTTCAAAGGGAACCCGGAGAACAGCGCCGCGCCGAAGGTGGACTTCTCGAAGTAAGTTGTCGCGGGCATGAAAAGGCCGTCGCATGGGCGACGGCCTTTTCATGCGGACAATGTTATTTCGAGAAGGAAGAAATGGCGGAGGCCTCGTCGTCCTTGACGTCGAAGACAGTGTAGAGCTTGGTGATCTGGAGCAGATCGTGGACCTTCTTGGTGAGATTGAGCAGCTTCAACTCGCCGCCTACATTTTTCACCGTGGTGAAGGCGCTGACCAGTTCGCCGATTCCCGAGCTGTCGATGTAGTTGACCTCGCCGAGATTCAGCAGAATCTTGTTCGAGCCTTTGGCCAGCACATCGCGGACGGCATCGCGAATGGTGACGCTGCCTTCGCCGAGTGTGATGCGGCCGCTGAGATCGAGAATGGTGACGCCATCAACCTGGCGAGTCTGTACTTTCATACTCATGAGTAATCGTCTCCTTAGTTCCCCGGCTGAGCGGGTCTGCGATGCTTGATTAGTGTCAGTTCCGTGCCGGGATGTAGCTGGCGAAAGTGTACCTCATCCATGAATGCCTTGATAAGGAAGATGCCACGGCCTGAACCGCGAAGGATATTTTCCGGCGCCAGCGGGTCTGGAATGCTGTCCGGATTGAGCCCGGGGCCCTGGTCGGCGACGCGAATGACGAGTGCGTCCGACGTTGTTTCAAAAGAGGCGGTGATGTGCTTGTTGGGATCGTAGGCATTGCCGTGGAGGACGGCGTTGACGGCGGCCTCGCGGACGGCCATGGCGACGTGAGTGGCGGTGTCTTCGTCGAAGCCGGCGCGCTGTGCGGTCTGCTCGGCGGTCAACTCTACCTTGTTGACGCTATCGAGAGACGAGTCGAGCGTGAAGCTGACGCGGCTTGTAGTTGAGTCGGCCAATGCTGTCCCTGCGGAGTCCTCGTCTCGGTCGATCCGGTCCTGGCTTGCGGACGAGAGCGATGATGGCAGTGTGCTTGTGGATGGGCCGAATGTCAAGGATGCGTGGCTCATGAACTTTTCCAATCTTCCTCCCAGCGGTAACGTCAGCGATTCGGGCTGCCTCATTGCTGCTCTTTTCGGCGGTTGGGCCCGTTCCAGTGAGCTACCATGCGGTTATGAGGAGTATACGGTTACTCTCGGCAGTAACGCACTCTTCGCACAGGTTTCGTTAGATGCGTGTTTTTTGTCTCCAGTCTCAGAGGCGGGAAATTGGCAGAGCCGAAGGTGAGAACGGGACTCATGGCCCTTCGTTTTGAACGATGTAAAGTATGGCAGGACCGCAGTTGCCAATAACTATGACGAAGCTGAATCAACGGACGAGCGTCTCTGCCCTGATGGGCGTCAGCGTGATGGATGCGCGGGGCGCGGCCTTTGGGCGGGTGTGTGAGTTCGTTGTCGCACCGGAGATTGCCACCTCTCGGGTGCATGGACTCGTTCTCAGGCGGGCTGGGGCCAAACGCGGGGAGCAGCCTGCGCTGGTGCTCATCAGCGATCTGAAGCTGACACATCGCAACGAAATGCACCTGCGCGAGGGAGCTTCGCCTGGCGCGCTGCAAGAGGACGAGAGCCAGTTGATGCTAGAGCGCGATCTGCTGGATCAGCAGATCATCGATGTGCATGGGCGGAAGGTCGTCCGGGTCAACGATGTCGATCTGGTGTGGGAGACGGCGGAGGGTGATGGCGCTGAACTATCGCTGCGCATTGCCGAGGTCGAGGTTGGCCTGCGCGGAGCGGTCCGCCGGCTGCTGAAGGGCCTGCATACGGCGACTGCCGATCGCATTGCGACGCGTTTTAGCCCCAGCCTTATTCCGTGGGACTTCGTTGACCTGATCGACCGCGACCCGTCGCGCCGTGTCAAGTTGAAGATCGAACAGGACCGGCTCTCGCAGATGCATCCTTCCGACATTGCGGACATTCTCGAAGAGCTTGCGCCCGCCGAGCGGCAGGCGCTGTTCATCAGCCTTAACGAGGAGATCGCCGCCGAGGCGCTCGAAGAGGTGAAGCCGAAGATGCAGCAGGCGCTGATCGAGTCGCTGAACTCGGGCCAGATCGCGGACATTGTGGAAGAGATGGACCCGGGGGCTGCCGCCGATCTGCTCTCTGAGCTGTCGGACGAGAGGTCGGAAGAGATTCTTGGCGAGATGGAGCCGGAGGAGCGGCAGGAGGTCGAGGAGCTGCTGGAATTCTCCGGAGACTCGGCTGCGGGGCGCATGACGACCGACTATATCGCGTTGCCCGCGACGGCCCGGCTTGGGGAGGCTGTTCGGGCGCTGCGCGAGTTCGAGGGCGACATCGAGATCGTCACCGACATCTACCTTCTTGACGAGGAGGGGAGGATCGCCAGCCTCATTCCTCTGGTTCAGTTACTGCTGGCTGCGCCGGATGCGCCGCTGGCGGGCCTGCCCGACAGCCATGTCGTCACCTGCGATAGCGACGCCAATGGCCGCAAGGTGGCCGAGCTTTTCGATAAATACAATCTGCGCTCGCTGCCGGTGCTGGACAGCGAGAAACGGCTGGTCGGGGTCGTCCATGCCGAACAGGTGATCGCGCTGCTGCGCGCGAACCACTAGAATCGAACACAGCCAACGATCAGGAAGACTCCGCTTTCGATGAAGATCCTCTATGCCGCCGGTCTCACTCCTAACGACACCTCGCTCTATCGCATGTGGGCGCTGGAGCGGCTGGGGCATCAGGTCATTCCGGTAAATACTTACGACTATCGATATCGCCATCCCTTTGCGCGCAAGGTGTTCTTCCGCCTTGCCGCGGGGCCCGAGGTGATGCGGGTGAACCGCGATCTGCTGCGGGTGGCTGCCTCCGAAAGACCCGACCTGCTATGGACGGACAAACTGCTTTCGATGTGGCCCCGGACGCTCGACCGCATGAGGGCGATGGGCATCGCCACGGTGAGCTATATGATCGACAACCCCTTCGGCCCGCGGCAGGACCCCGGCTGGCGGCTCTATATGAAGGACATTCCGCACTACGACCTGCATGTGGTGCAGCGCGATAAAAATATTCTTGACTATCGTCGGCGTGGGGCGCGTGACGTCATTAAGATCCAGACCGCCTATGAACCAACGCTTCAGTATCCGCCGCCCGAAGACTGGTCGGACGCGAATCGCAACCGGGAGGTCTCCTTTGTGGGGACGCCTTACGATGACCGTGCCGAGACGCTCGATAAGCTGTCGCGCCTGAATGAGTTTCAGGTGGTGATTTCGGGTAACGACCGGCAATGGAAGAGAGCGCTCGGGGAGGAGCCGTTCAACCGCCTCTATCGCGAGGGCGAGCTCTACCGGCAGCAGTATCGCGAGGCCATCTGGCGCTCGAAGATCAATCTCAGTTTTATCACCCACTCGAACCTGGACGAGTTTGTACATAAGAGCTTTGAGATTGCAGGGTGCGGCGGATTTCTGCTTGCCGAAAGGTCGGAGGGACATCTTCGGCGCTTTCGCGAGGACGAGGAAGCTGTATTTTTCTCTTCGTACGATGAGTTGCTGGCGAAGATTCGACGCTATCTGCCGGACGAAGCTGCCCGCCGCCGGATAGCGGCCGCTGGGCAGGTGCGTGCTCAACGAGATGGCTATCACAACGACCGCCAGGTCGGTCTCATCGTCGAACGCGCCGAGACGATTGTTAACCGTCTGCGTACAGCCTCGGCATGATCGCGGATTTAAGCCGTCTTTGATTTAGCCTGTGAGTGAACGACTTTAAAAGTCATGCGCCGCGAGCGGGTGCTCCCTCGTTGGCCGATCGATGAAAAGGGCGGGGTACCGGCATGACTTCCTGGCGCAGATGGAGAACGAGCCTCATCCTCTTTCTGGCCGTGCTCGGTCCAGGCTTTATTACTGCAAACGTCGATAACGACGCCGGCGGCATCCTTACCTATTCGCAGGCGGGCGCGCAGTTCGGCTATACGCTGCTGTGGACGATGATTCCTATCACCCTTGCGCTGATCGTTGTGCAGGAGATGTGCGCGCGCATGGGAGTGGTCACGGGCAAGGGGCTCAGCGACCTGATTCGTGAAGAGTTCGGCCTCCGCATGACATTTGTAATGATGATCCTGCTGGTCGTGGTCAACTTCGGCAACGTCATCGCGGAGTTCTCGGGCATTGCGGGGAGCATGCAGCTCTTCCACATCAGCAAGTACGCCAGCGTTCCGGCGTGCGCGTTTCTGGTGTGGATACTGGTGGTCAAGGGCGACTACAAGAGCGTCGAAAAAGTCTTCCTCATAGCCAGCGTCTTCTATATTGCCTACATCGTGGCGGGCGTCCTTAGCGGGCCGGACTGGCATCTTGCTCTGGTCGAGACGGTGAAGCTGCCCACGCGCGGGGTGTGGCATGACAAGCTGTACGTCTACATGACGGTCGGCATCATCGGCACGACCATCAGTCCGTGGATGCAGTTCTATCTGCAATCGACCATCGTTGAGAAGGGTATTACGGTTCGCCAGTATAAGGCCTCGCGGCTGGATGTGATTGTCGGTTCCTTTTTTACCGATCTGGTGGCCTGGTTCATCGTCGTGGCTTGTGCGGCGACCTTGTTTACGCATGGCATCCGCAATATTGCCGACCCCGCCGATGCTGCGGGAGCCATGAAGCCGCTGGCGGGGCAGTACGCATTTATCCTCTTCGCCGCGGGGTTGTTCAACGCGTCGCTGTTCGCGGCGTCGATCCTTCCACTCTCGACGGCGTACACGGTCTGTGAAGGGCTCGGGCTCGAAAGCGGATTGGACAAGAGCTTCAGCGAAGCGCGTTTTTTTTACTGGTTCTATACGCTACTGCTGGCGGGGGGAGCGGGCATCGTGCTGATCCCGAACTTCCCTCTGGTCAAGTTCAGCATTCTGTCTCAGGTGCTGAATGGTGTTCTGCTGCCCATTGTGCTGATCTTTATGCTGCGCCTGATCAACAAGCATGAGTTGATGGGGAAGTATACGAACAGCCGCTGGTTCAATGCGGCGGCGTGGCTGACCACGATCATCGTAATTGCGCTCTCGGGCGTGATGGTGTGGAACGGGTTCCATAGCTAATGCAGGTCATCAGCCGGATTATTTTGGTTCGCCGTATGGAATGTCTTTCTTACCGGGGGCGATGGGAGTGTCGGTGAACCTTACCTTGCTGCCGTCGGCGGTCTTAATATTGTTGTCGGTCATCGTCCAGTTATTTGCGTTGGCGATGGTGCCCGCGGTTTTGGCTTCGATGTCGAGATGATCGAGACGGAAGTTGGTGAGCGGGGCGTTGGGGTAGGCGCTTACGTTGAAGGCTTGTTTGGCTCCGACCGCTTTGATGTTCCAGATGTGGACGTCGGAGAAGTGGGGCAGTCCCTTGTCGGCAGGAACTTTGGTGGTGAGGACGACCCAATAGTGCGGCGGGTTCTTTACGTCGGGCGGCAGCGTGGCGTAGCTGTAGCTCGGGTTCCAGTTCATGGTCATGTGGATAGGGATGGCTACGCCATGCAGGTTGAGGTCGTGGATGCGGATATCGGTGGCGGTACCGCCGCGAGTGTGTGCTGATTTGAAGAGGACGCCGGAGGGAACTCCGCTGAGTGCGGTGAGGTTGTAGACCTCGATGTTGTGGAAGCCGCCGGAGGTCTCGGAGCCGATGGTGATGGCGGCGGCTCCGTGGCGGATGACGGAGTCGCGGATGACGATGTCTTCTGTCGTCCGGTTGACGCGGAGGCCGTCCGAGTCGCGGCCGGATTTGAGGCAGAGGGCGTCGTCGTTGACGTCGATGTCGGCGTGCTGGACGAGGACCTTGCGGGAGGAGTCGATGTCGATGCCGTCGGTGGAGGGGCCTTTGCCGCCCTCGTTGTTGCGGATGGTGATGCCGTCGATGGTGATGTCGTGGGAGTAGAGGACCTGCACGGTCCAGAAGCCGGAGCGCCGGAGCAGGATGCCGCCGCCGAGGTGGATGTTAGAAGAGTTTTGCAGAAGGACGAGCCGGGGTCGTTTGGCGTCGTAGTCGGAGGCCCAGCGTAGACCTTTGGGCTCGTAGATCTTGCGCAGGTCCCAGTAGGACTTCCACCAGATGGGGCCGTCGCCGTCGATGGTGCCTTTGCCGGTGATGGTCACGTTTGACTGGTTGCGGACGTTGATGAGGGCGGCGGGCCATGTCATCTCGATGCCGGCGATGCGGGTGGGGAGTTCAGGGTAGTCGGCTAATTTTTCTGAACCGATGAGGGTGGCTCCTTCGGGGACGTCGAGCGTAGTGCCGGACTTCAGGAAGAGCGAGCCGGTGAGGTAGGTTCCCGGCTTCAGGGTGATGGTGCCGTGGACCTTAGCGGCTGCGTCGATGGAGCGCTGGATGGCGGCGGTGTCGAGCGTGGTGCCGTCGCCTTTGGCTCCGTAGTCATTCGCGACGAAGGTCTTTGGCGTGGCTGCGGAGGCTGAGGCGGTAAGTGCAAGTGCACAGACGAGGACTAAAGTGCGAGACATCTATTTCTGCTCCTGAGATGCTGTGGTGACAAGCTTGATGGTGCCGAGGATGCCCGACGACGTCGGCACGACCTTGTTGAGGTCCTGCATCTGGAAACGGTCGCCGTATTTGGCGATGAGGGGTTTGTAGTCGTGCGGCGGCAGGGCCGACCATGCGTTGAGGGCGGTGTTGTAGACGTGGATCTCGATGTGGTTCTGGCCGGATTTGAGGAACGGCGAGACATCGAGGCGGTAGGGCGGATGCCAGAGCGAGCCTGCGCGCTTGCCGTTGATGAAGACGATGGCGGCTTCGCGGATGGGTGGCTCATAGTAGGCGCGCATTCCCGGGCCGGTGCGGGTAATGTGGGGGTTGGGCAGGCCGTCGGGGCCGAGAGTGGGATGTTCCAGTCGAGCATCCGGCGCGCCGGGAAGGGGTTGCCCGCCGCCGATTTCTAAATAAACCGGAAGATGCTGCGCGTTCGGGCCGATGGCAAAGTCGCGGGTGTAGACGACCTCGCCGGAGTAATGGATGGTGTCGGGGCTGGCGATCCAGTCGGTGAGAGTGGCTTCGGATTTGGTCTTGCCGATTGCGGCGAAGCGGACCTGCCAGTTGCTGCTGAGGTCGGCTAGCTGGGCCGTGGGAGCAGGCCGCGGTGCCGGTGCTTTAGGGTCGGTGTTGCTGAAGATGAAGATGCGGGACTCGTAGGGAGCGAGGTGAAGTTGGGCATTGGCGGAGGGGGTGCTGGAAGCTTCGCCGCCGGCCGGGTTCCACTGCTCGCCGAACTTGTGCGCGGTGGTGAAGGTTGCGGTGGTGTCGATAGGGTGGTTGCTGGTGTTGGCTACGAAGTAGATGTCTGAGGCTGGGAGCTTGCGGCGGATAAAGCCGATCTCTGATTGAGTGGAGCTGTCTGCACCGATTAGTTCCAGGTCGGGGCTTCCAGCATTGTTCAGGGCTTTGCCGAGTTGAGAGTCGTTCGGGACGACCGGAATTGTGTTCGAGAGTTCGGTCAGTTCGCGTGACGACTTACCTTCGGGGTCGATGGAAGGAGTGTGGCCGATGGCGATCACCTTACCGCCTCTTTCGACGAAGGCATGGATTTTGCGCAGGGTTTCGACAGGGATACGGTCGGTGGGCGGAAGGATGAGAATCTGGTGGGTGCCGAGGCCGACCGAGTTGATGGCGTCGGCGTCGATGTAGTCGATGTTGTAGCCGGCGGAGAGGATGGTGGACATCAGCTCGGGGGTAATGACCTTGGCCATGGCTGCGGTGACACTGTCTTTGCCGGGAGCAAATGCCGCCCAGACGTCGTCGGTGGGGAGAAGGATGGCGACTTGGTTGGCGGGCTTGCCCTGACGGAGGAGGTAGCTGACGACGCCGATGTAGCGGGTGACATCGGGCATGACCGGGTGCCAGGGATTGTGATCGTTGAAGACGGCGGCGGCGTAGAGCGACCAGCCGGGCTCGCCTGCTTGCGGCGCAGAGTACGGCCAGCCGTGGCAGATGATCTGGTTTTCGCCGGTGAGGAAGTCGATGTCGGCTTCGGCCTTCATGTCGAGCGGGGTGGCTCGGAAGACGGGGGAGTGCAGCCAGGTAAAGGTCTCACCGGAGGTGACGTTGTTGCCGAAGACGTGATTGGCCGATGTTGCCCAGCGCAGGGTGGAGAATTGCCGCCACTGTGGCCCTTCGCCTTCGGGCAGCGCCGCCAGACGCTGACTCGAAAATGAAACTGCTGGGTTCCCATAGGTTTGCGAGCGAAACTTGGTGTGATGCTCGATGGCCCAGTTATTGATTTGAGTCAGGTAATTCTGATCTACCAACTCAGTGAGAGTCTTGCCCCAGTCGTGCCGGACTTTTTCGGCCTCGGAGGTTCCACCGGCGACCAGCTCGGGCAGGTGAGGGAGGAGATCGTAGCCTCGACGTCTCTTAAATTCGGCGGGGAGGTCGGGGGTCCAGTCGGCTCCGTAGGCTTCGAGGGAGTCGGAGAAGATGGCGTAGGGTGGCGTAGCGCCGAAGGCTTTGAGCAGAGGCTCGCCTACGGATTTGAGGTGATTGGCGACGGCCTGATGGCTGAAGGGATCGAGGACATAGCCTTCGGCTCCTGCGGCGGCGCGCTTGACTTGCTGTTTGGTGTGGCTGGCGATGAAGAAGAGGGCGGTGCGGGGGGTTGAACTGGGGGGCAGGTTATCCCAGGTCCGGGAATCCGGACCGGGGGCACCCAGCGTAGTGGCAGTGGCGGCATCCCAGTGTTTGGGATCTCCGTTGACCAGTGAGACCGAGATGATGGACTCGCCTTCGGCTAGCTTGAGTTTGGGAAGAGAGGTTGCGCTGGCGGGGATGGCGATCTCAGCGATGCGGAGGCGGCCGGCGGCTTCGGCGAGCGTGGTGGCGGGGCCTCCGTAGGGCCAGCCGCTGCCGAGGGTGACGTCGATGCGGAGACCGAGCTTGCGGCCCTCGGTCTGGGCGTAGCGGACGTCGTCGAGGAACTCGGGGGAGAGGAAGGGGAGGTTCTTCAGGCCTTCGGCTGGATCGTCGAGGACTTGCGGGTACTCGAAGGCCAGTTCGGCTCCGCCGATGCCATCGGCCTTCATCTGTTGGAGCTCGCGGAGTATCTCGGGCTTTTGGACGGCGAGGCCGAACCACCACCAGCGCACCATGGGCCGCGCGTTGTTTGGTGGATTTTCAAAGTTTTGATGGAGGTTTGTGATGGATGTCTGTGCAGTCGCAGGAGTTGATGGCGTGCAGATCAGCGCGGTCGCTAACAGGGAGAGCGTGGCGATGCGGCGTCTTTGACGAGGTGAAGCTGGCATGGAACTACTCCTGTTTATTGCTGATTGCTGGTGGTCTGGTCCGCTACGGAGCCGGTGAGGATGGGCTGGGCTAGTCCGGCGACATACGGGTGGGCGGATTGGGGGACCATGTCGAAGACGATGATCTGATTACGGCCTTTGCGGAGCCAGGGGCCGGGGATGTAGAGGGTCTGCTGGGGGCCGGTGTTCCAGAAGCGGCCGATAGCGTGGCCGTTGATCCAGAGGGCCCCTTTGCCGAGGTCGCGGATGTCGAGGAAGGTGTCTCCGGTGCGGGAGAGCGTGAAGGTGGCTTGGAAGAAGGTGGGGGTTCCTTGTGAGGTTGAGACGTTACGGTGAAACTGCAGGGGTCTCTCCGCTCCGCTTCGCTCCGGCCGAGATGACGTAGCAGGAGTTTGATTGAAAGTCATCGGCAAGGGGTAGACCTGCCAGTTCGTGAGGGGTTGGCCGGAGAGGGTGACGGAGTGGGTGATGCCCTTGGATTCGCCGCGCATGTTGCGTGTGGAATTGATGCGGCCGTCTTCGGCTACGAGGATGTCGAGGCGGGCGGGGCCGGTGGTCTGAATCGAGACGGGAGGTAGATTGCCCTTGGGATCGGCGAAGCGGCGGTCAAGGGCCCCGATGAGTTTGCCGTCCACATAGATCTGGGCGTAGTCGTGGACCTGATCGATGACGAGATTGCCGTGCGTGTGTGAGGGTAGCCTGGTGCGGTAGAGGATGTAGCCGTAGGACTGGCCGAAGTGCTCCATCGGCTGGGGGAGTTCGCTGAGGATCGGCGCGGGGAGGTTGGCCCAGAGGGAGGTGGATTGGTTGAATGTGATTTGGGGGATGGTGATGACGGGCGGCGCGGCGGGAATGGGGGGCAGGCAGGACTCGTTGCCGCAGGGAGAGTACTGCGCGAGGACTTTGCGGTAGGCGAAGAACTTGGGGGTGGTGTGTCCGGCCTCGTCGAGCGGGGCGTCGTAGTCGTAGCTGGTGACGTCGGGAAGGAAGTGACCCTTGATGAGGCTGGAGCCGGACATGAAGCCGAAGCTGGTGCCGCCGTGGAACATGTAGATGTTGATCCCGGCTCCGCGTTTGAGAATATAGTCGAGGTCTTCGATCTGCGGGCCTATGGGGCGCGTCTCGTGCGGGTGTCCCCAGCTATCGAACCAGCCGGGCCAGTACTCGGAGACGAAGAGGGGAGCATTGGGGCGGACCTTTTCAAGTGCGTCCATGCCGCCCTTGTGGTTGCCGATGCCGAAGTTGGTGGCGGCGAAGAGACCTGGGATGGAGCCGTTGGGGATGTTGCGCCAGTTGTCGGCGGTGTAGAGGAGCGAGTCGGTGAATCCGGCGTGGAGGAAGATCTGGTGGAGGTGCTCCATGTAGGCATGGTCGGAGCCGAAGTTACCATACTCGTTTTCGACCTGGGTCATGAGGATAGGCCCGCCGCGTCTTATTTGTAACGGCGTGAGTTCTTTGGCGAGGCGGTCGATCCAACGCTCGGCGGGGATCATGAAGGCAGGGTCGTTGGAGCGGAGAGCGGCGGCGGAGGCCGGGTCTTTGAGCAGCCAGGCGGGGATGCCGCCGAGGTCCCACTCGGCGCAGGAGTAGGGGCCGGTGCGGAGGATGACGTAGAGACCTTCTTGTTGCGCGGCGCGGATGAAGGCAGCTACATCGTTGTTGCCGGTGAAGTCGAAGTGGCCGGGGGCGGGCTCGTGCATGTTCCAGAAGACGTAGGTGGCGATGGTATTGAGGCCCATCGCTTTGGCCATCTTGAGGCGGGCGTGCCAGTAGGCTCGGGGAATGCGCTCGTAGTGCAGCTCACCGGAGAGCACCTTGAAGGGCTTGCCGTCGAGGACGAAGTGGTCTCCCTGGGTGGCGAAGGTGTGCTTCTTTTGTGCGTGAAGAGGAAACGAGCAGAGGATGAGGAGAGAGGTGAGGAGGATTCGTTTCATGAGGAATGGATTTCGGGCGTCGGAGCCAAAGGTAGTTCATTTGAAAGGATGTTTCAAGGGAGAATTTATTCCAAAGAGATTCTGGAGCTTCACGGAAGATTCTGAGGCTGGGTGAAGCCTATGTCCGAAGATCCGGACATGGGGGACATGGCGTTGTTCGGGGATGACAGTTTTGCGGGGGACGGGATATTTAGTCGGGGACCTGCCAGCCGACTGGGGTCTGGGCGAGGGTGGCTACACCGGTGGCGTGGCCGCTGGTGATCTGGGCCATGGCAGGGAAGGCCTTGAGGACACCGGCGGATTTTGCCCAGACGGGCACTTCTTCCATGGTGTAGTGATAGGTCACCTGGGTTTCTTTGAAGCCGTTGGCTAGGGCGGGCGGAGTGAAGTGGTCGATGGTGTTGGCAACGCGATGACCGTAGCAGAAGCGCGGCGCGTAACGGGCGCCGACGGCGTTGACGGTGTAGCGGCTGACGTGGATGGACATTTCCACGGTCTTATCGAGGAGCTGCGACTTGACCAGGGAGTCCATCTGGGCAGTCTCTTTGGGGTCGGAGGTCTCGTAGGGAAATTGGATGTTACTCAGCAGGCAGTCGGGGTGATCGACGAAGTGCTTGTTGAGGCCCTGGATGAAGTTTTCCGAGGTGGGGGCGGATTTGGAGTGGCATCCGGTAGAGGGAAAGAGAAGCATGCAGAGTAGCGCGGAACTTAATAGAGTCGATGATTTCATAGGTCGTTGGTCTTCCCTGGTTACATTTTGGTTGGATGCCGGTTTTGGCAGGAGAGACCTCTTGTTTTCGTCAGATGATGTTTTGCTTGAGCTTGCTGCCGTAGTGGGGTTAATGAAGAACCTTGATGAGGGTGCCCCATATCTCGATTTTGAGATGTGGGCCTTCGGGGAACAATCTCTAGGCGTGGGTGATTAAGACCGGGCCTGGTTCTTCCAGAAGATAGTGGCGATAGGACGACCAGTGCCAGTCCTCAGGATGCATCACGAGGCCGCGTTTGACCGGGTTGCGGTGCATGTACTTCAGCTTCTCGACTCGCTTGTCGTGCGTAAAGACGTTGAAATCGTAGTAGCGGGTCTGCCAGAAAGGGCGTTCCGTGAGGCGTCTGGAGACGGAGATCTTCAGGGCTTGCAGGGCTTTCGACAAGGGATCGTGGGGAAGTTCGCTGACGAGCAGGTGAACGTGCTCCGGCATGACGACGTAGCCGAGGATTTCGAATTGGTAATGGCTGCGGGTGCGCTCGAGGGAGTCGAGAAAGATGTCTCTTGAGGCTGGGTGTTGAGATAGGGTTTGCGGTGGTGGCAACTGAAGGTGATGAAGTGGTCGTCGCCTTCTTGTTGGTATCGCTTTAGGCCCAGCGGCATGGGGTGATTTTAGGGTATCGGGTTCGCGCGTGGCGCGAATGCCCACATCTCAAAATCGAGATATGGGGCACCCAGGTTCGTAGAAGAATTTTCGATGTGGGGGCCACCCGCTATGTGATAGATTTTCCCAGACATGAAAGGATACAAAATGAACGTGATTTGCAAGATTTGCGACAAAGGCCACCTCATTCAAAAGAAGAAATACCGAATGTCTGGCCCTGTTGTTTTTATTGGCTATATTCTTCTTGTTCCATCTGTCTTGGGAGTCATCATTAGTACGATGACATTTTTCGAAATTTCTTCCGCTGCTTCCCGGGTGAATGCTGGGGCTGGGGCAGGTCTTGCGGGCGGATTCTCCATTTTTATTGGCGTTGCTTTTTTTGTATCAGGGCTATTGGGCTGGTTACTAGTCATGAAGAAGCAGATACTTCAGTGCAGTGTATGCGGTGCCGCTGTGAATGCAGCTTAGTTGAACAAAAATAACCTCATGTCCTTCGACTCCGCTGCTCGCAAAATGCGCGAGCAGCTTCGCTCAGGATGACAGGTCTGTTGAAGGATTTAAGAAATACTTAGCGTCCGAACTTCTGTCTACCTTGCATTTGGCTCATCATGCGTTGCTGGGCTTTGATGCCGCCGCCTGAGCCCATGGTTTTGAACATCTTGCGCATCTGGCCGTATTGGCGGAGGAGGTTGTTGACGTCCTGCACGGTGGTGCCGGAGCCTCGGGCGATGCGCTTGCGGCGGTTGCCGTTGATGATCTCGTGGTTCTGGCGCTCTTTGTTCGTCATCGAGTTGATGATGGACTCGACGCGGTTGAACTGGCCTTCGTCCACGTTTTCGACGGCCTGCTGCATGCCCGCGAAGGGGCCGACCGAGGGCAGCATCTTGAGGATGGACTTCATGCTGCCCATCTTTTTGATTTGGCGTAACTGCTCGCGGAAGTCGTCGAGCGAGAAGCCGTCGCCGGAGAGGGCCTTTTTGGCGAACTGCTCGGCTTTGCCCTTGTCGAGGGTGGATTCGGCGCGCTCGAGCAGGGTGGCGATGTCGCCGTGGCCCATGATGCGGCCGACGATGCGATCGGGGTGGAAGGGCTCGAAGGCGTCGGGCTTTTCACCGGTGCCGAGGAACTTGATGGGTGCGCCGGTGACGTGGCGGATGGAGAGAGCAGCGCCGCCGCGGGCGTCTCCATCCATCTTGGTGAGGACGGCTCCGGTGATGGTGAGGTGGTCGTTGAAGGCCTTGGCGGAGTTGACGGCGTCCTGGCCGGTCATGGCGTCGGCGACGAAGAGGATTTCGCTGGGGTTGAGCAGCTTTTTGAGCGCGGCCATCTCAGCCATGAGGGCGTCGTCGATGTGGTTGCGGCCAGCGGTGTCGACGATGAGGATGTCGCAGCCGTAGTTGGCGGCTTCGCGCTTGGCCTCTTTGGCGAGACGGAGGACGTCGTCGGTGCCAGGGTTGGCGTCGGTGACTTTGCCCTCGTAGATCTGCGAGGAGGTGGAGCGGGCGACGATGGCGAGCTGTTCGCGGGCGGCGGGGCGATAGACGTCGACCGAGACGAGCATGGGGCGGTGCCCGGCTTTTTTGAGCCACTGGGCTAGTTTTCCGGAGGTCGTGGTTTTGCCGGAGCCTTGCAGGCCGGCCATGAGGATGACTGAGGGCGGCTGCGAGGATTTCTGGAAGCGCGCGGTGTCCTTGCCGAGAACGTTGACGAGCTCGTCGTGGACGATCTTGACGATCTGTTCGGAGGGCGAGAGCGCGGTGGCGACCTGCTCGCCGAGGGCGCGGGTGCGGATGTGCTCGATGAGGTCTGTGACGACGTTGAGGTTGACGTCGGACTCGAGCAGGGCGAGGCGGATCTCGCGCAGGGCGTCGGAGATGTTCTCTTCGGTGATGGTTCCCTGGCCGCGGAGGTTCTTAAAGGATCGCTGGAGTTTGTCGCTTAGGTTTTCAAACATGACTGCTTTGAGTTTATCAGTGGCAGGCATAGGCGGTCTGGAGGTGTAGGCCGGATTAAATGTAGGTGATTTTTTAGGGATTTGGTGATGGCGGGTGAATCTTTCGAGGGGGCGGACATCCAATGGGAGTAGGCAATTCTTACTTGAGGTGTTTGGAATGCAATACAAGCTATTGGGCAATACAGGGTTGCAGGTTTCGACGATCTGCCTAGGAACGATGACGTTTGGGCCGGGAGAAGGAATATGGGGAAAGATTGGCGGCTCGGGACAGGCGGAGGCCGATGAGCTAATCAAAGCCTCGGTGGATGCGGGCGTGAACTTCATCGATACGGCGGATGTGTATTCGGCGGGGCACTCGGAGGAGACGGTGGGGCGGTCACTGAAGAATCTGGGGATTGCACGGAAGGACCTTGTGGTTGCGACCAAGGCATTTGGGCGGACGGGACCGGGGAGGAATGATGTGGGGGCTTCGCGGGGGCACATTATGGATGCGGTGGACGCGAGTTTGAAGCGGCTGCAGACGGAGTACATCGACCTCTACCAGATTCATGGGACGGATTTGGTGACGCCGGTGGAAGAGACGCTGCGCGCTTTGAATACGCTGGTGGAGCAGGGGAAGGTGCGGTATATCGGTCTGTCGAATTGGCACGCGTGGCGGATTATGAAGGCGCTGGGGATTGCGGAGCAGAAGAACCTAGCGAAGTTCGATACGCTGCAGGCTTATTACTCGATTGCGGGACGCGATCTGGAGCGCGAGATTGTGCCGCTTCTGGAGGACCAGAAGATGGGACTGCTGGTGTGGAGTCCGCTGGCGGGTGGGTTGCTTTCGGGAAAGTTCAGTCGCGAGAACCAGAAGCCGGAGGGGTCGAGGCGGTCGGAGTTCGATTTCCCTGTGGTGGATAAAGAACGTGCGTGGAGGATTCTTGATGTGATGAGGCCGGTTGCGCAAGCGCATGGATCCTCGGTTGCTACGGTTGCGCTGGCCTATGTGCTGGCAAAGCCGTTTGTGACGTCGGTGATTATTGGCGCGAAGCGGATGGAGCAGTTGAAGGACAATCTGGCTGCGGTGGACTTGAAGCTGAGCGCCGAAGAGATGAAGAAACTGGACGAGGTGAGCGCGTTGCCGCCGGAGTACCCGGGATGGATGGTTCCGTTCCAGAATACTGACCGGTTGGAGAATATTCCGCGCTGGTAGATTGGATGTTTTTTGATCGAGATGCCGGCTCGGGTGCACCTGAGCCGGCATTGTTTTGCACGGTTGCGAATTGGCAAGTAGCGGACTTGGTGCGTAGCCAGATGGGTACATGCGAAGAGTAGAGGATGTAGAGAGGCGCGTGGCGCGGGATAATCAAGTCCTATGCAAGTAGTGGAGCAAGTTGCGGGGAACGCGCAGACGGTGCGGGAGTTTGTTGCGTATCTGCGTGTGGAGAAAGGTCTGCGACCGGCGAGTTGTGAGGCGTACCAGGTCGATCTGGAGCAGTTTGCTGAGCATGTTGAAGGGCGGAATGGGGTGCTGGTATCGGCGGTGCAGGCCGACGTGAGCGGATTTATGGAAGGGCTGCGCGGGCATGGGGTGGAGTCGCGGTCGATTGCGCGGAAGTTGAGCGCGCTCCGGGGTTTCTATCGCTGGCTGCTGATGGATAAGCGGATTGATCACGATCCGACGGTCAATATTGAGACTCCTTCGAGTTGGAAGGTGCTGCCGAAGTCTCTGGCCGAGGGGGAAGTGGGGGAGATGCTGGAGAGGACAGGCGTGGCTGCGCGGGCGGCAGATGCGGATGGGCTGGCTCTGCGCGACCATGCGATTCTGGAACTGCTTTACGCCGGGGGATTGCGGGTGGGGGAGATTTGCTCGCTGCATGTTGAGGATGTGCATCTCGATCAGGCGCGGGCGCAGGTGCGGGGCAAGGGAGATAAGGAGAGGATTGTTCCGCTGGGGCGAAGCGCGGTGGAGGCGTTGGAGCGGTATCTGGTGCTGGGGAGGCCGGGGCTGGTGCGGCGTGGGGCTTTATCGCGAGCATTATTTTTGAGCGTGCGGGGGAAGGTGCTGACGCGGCAGTGGGTTTGGGAGATGGTGCGGAGTGCTTCATCGACGGGGGCGAAGGCGAGTCCGCATATGCTGCGGCATAGCTGCGCGACGCATATGGTGGAGCATGGAGCGGATTTGAGGAGCGTGCAGACACTGCTGGGTCATGCGGATATTGCGACGACTCAGGTTTATACGCATGTGGCGCTGAGGCACCTGAAGGCGGTGCATCGGGAGCATCATCCGCGAGGGAAGCGGCGGTTTGTTGCGGGATGATGGGGCGGGAGCGGTCGCGCTTCGCGCGATGCCCACATCTCAAAATCGAGATATGGGGCACCCGGATTTGTAGCGATCTCTCGAAATGAGAGGTAGTGCAGGTTTTGTGGTGGTCGGAGTGCTTTGGAGTTGGGAGCTATGAGCGAGATTGCGGGACTGGCTGAGGGATTTCTGGCGATGCTCGCGAATGAGCGCGGTGCGTCGGAGCATACGGTGCGGGCTTATGCGCGGGAGGTTCGCGGGTTCGCGGCTTATCTGGGGGAGGCGCTGGGGAAGAATGCCCAGATTGATGCGGTAGAGCATCTGCATATTCGGGCGTATCTTGGTGTGCTGTTTGAGCGCGGATTGACGAAGGCGAGTGCGGCGCGGGCGCTGGCGGCGATTCGGAGCTGGTTCAAATGGCTGGCAAAGGAGGGGAAGGTGGCGCAGAATCCGGCGCTGCTGGTGAGTACGCCGAAGCGACCGCTGCATCTGCCCCGGGTGCCGAGCATGGAAGAGGTGAACCGGGTGCTGGATTCGCTGGAGGAACCGGGCAAGCAGGAGGCGGCTGAGGCGGCGGCGTGGCCGGAGCGTGACCGGGTGATCTTTGAGCTGCTTTATGGGTGCGGGATTCGCAACTCGGAGCTGGTGGGTTTGAACATGGGCAGCGTGAAGTGGCGCGACGATGCTGTGCTGGTTCGAGGCAAAGGGAAGAAGGAGCGGCTGGTTCCGCTGGGGGATGAGGCGGCGGCGGCGCTGAGGATTTATCTTCCGCTGCGCGAGGCGAAGCTGAATGCGGCAGGGAAGAGTGGGCTGGTGCATGAGGGGCCTCTGCTGACGAATCTGCGGACGCGGGGGGATTGCCGGTTGACGACGCGGAGTGTGGGACGGATTGTGAAGGCGATTGCCCTGAGCCGGGGACTGGCGGCGGATGTGCATCCGCATACGCTGCGCCATGCGTTTGGGACGCACATGTTGGAAGAGGGCGCGGACCTGAGGGCGATTCAGGAGATGCTGGGGCATGAGCGGCTGTCGACGACGCAGCGGTATACGCAGTTGACGGTGGGACAGGTGCAGCGGGTTTATGACGAGACACATCCTCGTGCAAAGTAGGGCTTGCGCCGGTTGCCTGTGGTGTAGGTGTCTGGGGTCGTTGAAACCCACGTCCCAGAAGCGGGACATGGGGCACCCACTTTCTTGGCTGCATCATTAACTAAGTTCGTTGACCTAGTGGTTGGCGGAGGGTTTGCTTGGAGCGCGGACGTGGTGGATGAGGAAGACAAGGGGCGCGGCGGCGAGCGTGATCCAGCCGACGATGTGAAAGCAGTCCATGAAGGCGAGGAGCTTGGTCTGATTTTCGAGCTGCGTGTAGTAGTAGAGAGTGGCGGCCCGGGTGGCGTCGAATGAAGAGAAGCCATGTTGGCGGAGATACTCCGTCATGGTGTGGATGGCCTGCTGCAATGGGAAAGATGATGCGGGCAGGTTGGCACCTACGACGCTTTGGTGAAAGTTTTGTCGCCGTTCGCTCATTGCTGTGACATACGCGATGCCAAAACTGCCGCCCCAGTTGCGAAAGAAGTTGGTGAGGCTGGAGGCGCGGTTGTTCTGGCTGGGCTTCAGCTGGGAGTAGGCGATGACGCTGAGCGGGACGAAGAAGAAGGCGTAACCGAGTCCTTGAAAGCCGCGTGCCAACGCATAGTGGGTGTAATCGGTCTGAAGGTTGAAGCCGCTGTAGAAGAACATGGATGCGGCTACGGTAACGACGCTGATGCCGAGCAGGATGCGCGGATGCACGATGCCGCGCTGGACGAGTTGAGCGCCGACCGGAGCCAGCAGCGTGATGACGAATGCACCTGGCCCAAGGACGAGCCCGGCATCGATGGCCCGGTATCCATAGAGCGATTGCAGGACCTGCGGAATCATGGTGGTGGTGGCAAAGAGGCCAAAGCCGAAGATGAAATAGAAGACCGAGGCGATGCTGAAGTTGCGATTAGCGAGCAGGTGGAGGTCGATGATAGGGTCGTCGTGTTTAAGCTCCCAATAGATGGCGAACGACCAGGTGACGATGCCGATGAAGAACATCCAGCGGATGAAGGAGCTTCCGAACCAGTCATCGATCTGACCGCGATCGAGCATGATCTCAAGGGCCATGGAGCCGATGCCGATGAGCAGGATTCCGACGGCATCGATGCGGAGTTTGCCGCCGCGGCGCACGGTGGCGCGCTCGGCTTGAAACTCCGGGGGATCGTGTACGAAGCGGTTGGTGAGAAAGAGTGAGAGCAGGCCGATCGGGATGTTGATGAAGAAGATCCAGCGCCAGTTGTAGTTGTCAGTGATCCAGCCGCCAAGGACGGGACCGATGGCGGGCGCAGTGACGATGGCAACAGTGTAGAGCGCGAAGGCCGAGGCGCGTTGAGCAGGAGGAAAGGTGTCGACGAGGATTGCCTGCTCGACAGGAGCGAGACCGCCGCCGCCGATGCCTTGCAGGACGCGCGCGATGAGAATGATGCCGAGGCTGGGGGCGATTCCGCAGAAGAAAGAAGTGATCGTGAAGAGCGCGACGCAGGCCATGTAATAGTTCTTGCGGCCGAAGACGCGGCTGAGCCATGCGGACATGGGGAGAACGACCGCGTTGGCGACAAGATAAGTGGTGAGTATCCAGGTGACTTCGTCGAAGCTGCGGCCGAGCCCGCCGGCGATGTAGGGGAGTGAGACGTTGGCGATGGAGGTGTCGAGCAGCTCCATGAAGGTGGCCAGCGTGACCGTAAGGGCGATGAACCAGGGGTTGATGGGTTTTCTGGAACGGCGGACGGATGGTTTGAGCGCGACCGGTTCGGGGATGGCGGTTAATGTCGACATAAATAAATGAGACCGTTCGGTTTCATTTATTTCGATGCGATGGTTATAGAAAAAGAACCAAAAGGTCTCTTATTTTTTTCTATTTAGGGCAGAGGTTGATTTGCGGAAAGTGAGTTCCTTCGAGGCAGGAGACTTGCGGACCTGGGTTTCGAGGTAATCGTCGAGATGACGGCGCGCGCTGCGCAGGGCTGTGTCGTTGCGCTCAAGGCGGCTGATGACCATGCCCCCTTCGAGGCTGGCGATGATGTGATTGGTGACGTCTTCCGTATCCAGATTGGGATGGATGGTGCCCTGAGCGATGCCTTCTTCAAGGATTTTGCGGAGTGTAGCCTGCCAGGTGCGAAGGGCTTTGCGAACACGCTCGCGCAGGACTGGGTTGCCGTCGTCGGAGTCGATGGCGGTGTTGAGCAGGGGACAGCCTCCCGGGATGCTGGAGCGGGTGCCGAAGCGGGCGATGTACTGTTTCAGGCGATCGATGGGGTCGGCAATGGAATCGAGGCCGTGAGTGCGGAGAGCGAAGGTGGTAGTCCATGCGAAGTCGAAGGCCTCCGCTGCCAGCTCTTCCTTGCTTTCGAAGTGGCGGTAGATGCCGCCCTTTTCGAGGCCGGTAACCTCCATGATGTCGTTGAGGGAGCACCCCTTGTAGCCGCGTTGATTGAAGAGAGGGGCGGCCTGGGCGATGATGCGCTGCCGGGTTGCTTCACCTTTACTCATGTTCGCTCCGCATGATGAAACCGAACGGTCTCTAAATTATAACAAGAGAGCGGGAGTGCATTCCGGGCTAATAGAGAGGGACGGTGGGATCGATGACGCGGGACCAGTGGTCGATGCCTCCGGCGAGCGACTGAGCGTTATCGAAGCCCTGATTGCGGAGCCACATGGTTACAGAGAGGGAGCGCACTCCGTGATGGCAGAGGACGACGATGTGGGCGTCGGGATCGAGTTCCTGATTGGCGCGAGAGGTGACTTCGCCCATGGGCATGAGGAGCGAGTCGGGGAGGCCGGCAGTTTGGAACTCCCAGGGTTCGCGGACATCGAGCAGGATGGGCGGGTTGGGCTGCTGGCGCTGTTGGACGAAGGCTTCGGCTGTGATCTCGGGTTCTAACATGAGTTCTATTATCAGGGATCAGGGATCAGGGATCAGGGATCAGGGATCAGGGATCAGGGATCAGGGATCAGGGATCAGGGTGAGATGTTCGGTTCTTTCGGAGGATGCCTTTTTTCTTCAACGGGTGACGAGCGCAGCGGCGATAGTGGCGAGGGCCAGTGCTGGGGGCATGATGATGCAGCCAGCTTTCAGAAACTTCCAGGCGCTTACGTTCAGGCCTTCTTTGCGGATGGCGATCAGCCAGAGGATAGTGGCGAGGGAGCCGGTGACGGAGAGGTTGGGGCCGAGGTCGATGCCTACGAGGATAACGTTACGGAGTGCTCCGGTGATGTGCGCGGCTTGAATGCTGGCGGCGGCGATGAGGCCCAGCGGCAGATTATTGATGAGGTTGGTGCCGATGCCGGTACCGAAGGCTGCTGCCATGGTTCCGGCGATGGGTGGTAGCTGTTGCAGGGTCGGAAGCGCTGTCTGAGAGAGGGATAGCGCTCCGGCGGTGTTGATGGCTTCGACCATAATGAAGAGGCCTGCGACTAAAGGGAGGACGCTCCATGAGATCTCGGAGAGGATGGCTGATGGCCGCGTTCGCTCGCGGAGGGAGATAGCGACAGCGATGAGGATTGCCGAGATGCAGGTGGGGAGGCCGAGGTCTTTGCCCATTGCCGAGGCGGTGAGGAGTACGGCGGCGACGATGGCGATGCCAGCGAGGGTGAGTCTTCCTGCTTCGGAGAGGTGCGGTGTTTCTTCTGTGCTTGCTATGGGGCCTTGGAGATCTTTGCGGCAGTACCAACGGAGGGTGAAGTAAGTGGCCACGATGGAGAGGATGGAGGCGAGGAGGAAGATGCGGAGCCATTCGCCGAGCGGCGGCATTCCGGTGTGGAAGACGACGAGGTTGGCGGGGTTCGAGATGGGGAGGACGAAGCTGGCGGCGTTGGCGATGAAGGCGCAGATGAAGAGGTAGGGGAGCGGCTCCACCTTTGATTTGCGGGTGGCGGCGAGGACGGCAGGAGTGAGGACGACCGCGGTGGCGTCGTTGGAGAGGAAGATGGTGACGAAGGTTCCGACGATGTAGATGAGGGCGAAGAGGTGGGTACGTGAGCCTCGGGCGTGCTGGATGGCGATGGTGGCGAGCCAGTCGAAGACGCCGTGCATGTGGGCGAGTTGGGCCAGCAGCATCATCCCGGCGAGGAAGAGGTAGACGTCCGTGCCTTCGGCGATGGCGTGGGCGGCGAGGGGAAGAGGGATCAGGCGGAAGACTACGAGAGCCGCTGCGCCGATGCCGATCCACCATGCTTCGGGGAGGTCGCGTGGGTGAAGAAGCATCAGCGCGATACTGATAGCCGAGATGATCCAGATGGCGAGGTGGGCAGGTGGCAAAACGTACCTCAGGGGCTAAAGCCCCACTTTATATCGCGCAGTTATGGCACGGCTAAAGCCGTGCCCTTAAGCAAACCCGCGCGGTAAATCAATCGAGATGGTGCGACTTTGTGGAAAGCTTTACAGATTTGTTCAGGCGATGGCGATGTTGACGAGATGTTGAGCTTCGGTCTGGATTTGTTTGAGGTGGGTTTCGCCTTTGAAGGATTCGGCGTAGATCTTGTAGACGTCTTCGGTGCCAGAGGGCCGGGCGGCGAACCAGCCGTTCTCGGTTGCGACTTTGAGGCCGCCGATGGGGGCGTGGTTGCCGGGGGCTTCGGTGAGGATGGCGGTGATGGGCTCTCCGGCCAGTTCTTTGGCGGTGACCTGCGAGGGGGAGAGTTTACCTAGTTTGGCCTTCTGCTCTTTGGTTGCTGCGGCATCGATGCGCTGGTAGGTTGGGTCGCCGTATCTTTGCGTGAGGTCGCGGTAGAGTTCGCCGGGATCGCGTCCGGTGCGTGCGGTCATCTCCGCACTGAGCAGGCCGGGGATGAGGCCGTCTTTGTCGGTGGTCCATACCTGGGCGTTGCGGCGCAGGAAGGTGGCTCCTGCGGACTCTTCTCCGACAAAGCCGAGGGTTCCGTCGATGAGGCCGTCTACGAACCACTTGAAGCCTACGGGGACTTCGAGCATAGGGCGGTTGAGGCCTTTGGCTACGCGATTGATTATGGAGGACGAGACGAGGGTTTTGCCGATGCCGACTTTTTCCGACCAGTCGGGGCGGTGAGTGAAGAGGTACTGAATGCAGACGGCCAGGTAGTGGTTGGGATTGAGCAGGCCGGTGGTCCGGGTGACGATGCCGTGGCGATCGTGGTCGGTGTCGGCGGCGAAGGCTACGTCGTACTTTGATTTATTGGCGATCATGCTGGCCATTGCATAGGGGCTGGAGCAGTCCATGCGGATGCGTCCGTCCCAGTCGCACGTCATGAAGCGGAAGGTGGGATCGACGTTGGGGTTGAGAATTTCGATGGGAAGTTTATATTGCTCGGCGATGCGCGGCCAGTAGTGGACTCCGGCTCCGCCTAATGGATCTACGGCGAGCTTGAGGGGGGTGCCGCGGAGGGTCTCGAAGTCGATGACACTGCCGAGATCGTTGACGTAGGCGGTGATGTAGTCGTGGCGATAGGTCCTGTCGGCGGAGAAAGCGCGGAAGTAGGGAATGCGCTTTACGTCTTTGAGGCCGTCGGCGATGAGTTCGTTGGCGCGGTTTTCGATCCACTTGGTGGCGGAGGTGTCGGCGGGGCCGCCGCTGGGTGGGTTGTATTTGAAGCCGCCGTCTTCGGGCGGATTGTGCGAGGGCGTGATGACGATGCCGTCGGCTCGGTGGAGCTTGGGATTTTGGTTGTGAGTCAGAATGGCATGGGAGAGGACGGGGGTTGGAGTGTAGCCGAGTTGCTCGTCGATCATGACCTCGATGCCGTTGGCGGCGAGGACTTCGAGCGCGGTGGTGAAGGCGGGTTCGGAGAGGGCGTGGGTATCTTTGGCGAGGAAGAGGGGGCCGAGGGTGTGTTGGGAGGCGCGGTATTCGACGATGGCCTGGGTGATGGCTGCGATATGGTCGTCGTTGAAGGAGGAGCTGAAGGAGCTGCCGCGATGCCCCGATGTTCCAAAGGCCACGCGCTGCGCGGGGATGGCAGGGTCGGGGTGGAGGGAGTAATAGGCGGTGATGAGATGGGGGATATTGACCAGCGATGCAGGGAGGGGAAGCTGACCGGGCTGATTGGCTGGGGTTGTGCTCATGCTTTTGGTGTCCTCGGAATTATGGTGCCGACACTTGCACTATATGAGATGCGAGTGTGGGAGGGAAATTGCTCGGGCAGGGGCAATGACACGGAAGTCGTATGAAGGATGCTTGTGTTTCAGATGCGGTTGGCCTAAAACGGGAAATGCTCCCTGGTTTTCTGGTTAGAACACAACTTAATTGCATGGGCAGTCCATGCCCGGCACAACGTGCATTGTTGAGCTTCGATCGTTGGAAGTCGGCGGGGTGGCCCTTCATTACAAGAAGGAGGGCCAGTCCCTGCTGAGGTTTTTGATGGGTGGAGTGCGGAAAGTCCTGTTGTGGGTGGGTCTGGCGGCGTGGCTCTTCGCCGCTCTGCCGGTGTGGGCGGTAGAGGTAACCCTGGTGGCGGATGCGCATGTAAACAGCGCGCTGCCGGGCGTGAATAGCGGAGCCATCTCTAATTTAAATGTAGGCGCGGGATACACGGCGCTGCTCCAATTCGACCTTGGAGTGCTGCCTGCGGGAACCACGGCGGGGCAGGTGACGCGGGCGGTGCTGCGGTTGTATTGCAACCGGGTGGATGCAGCGGGGTTGGTGAGCGTGCGTCCGGTGGATGGTGCGTGGGGCGAGTACAGTGTGACGTATGCGACGCTGCCCGCTCTGGGGAGCGCGGCGCAGGTTGTTCAGGTGGATGAAGCTGGGGCTTATGTGGCCGTGGATGTGACGGCGGAGGTGCAGGGTTGGCTTGCGGCTCCGGCGACAAACGATGGGCTGGCGTTGACTGCGGATACGTCAGGAGTTCAGTTCGACAGCAAGGAAAATGATCTGACCGGCCATGCGGCGGTGTTGGAGGTGACTCTGGCAACTGTGGGGCCGATTGGGCCTGCCGGCCCGATGGGGTTGACGGGAACTACAGGAGCGGTTGGCCCTGCGGGCGCACCCGGTTTGCCGGGAGTCGCGGGACCTGCGGGGGTGGCGGGGCCCAAGGGAGATACGGGGGCTACCGGAGCGGCCGGTCCTGCCGGGACTCAGGGGCCTGCAGGGATTCAGGGACTTCGAGGCTTGCAGGGCGTTGCTGGAGCTGCGGGACCAGCAGGGATTCAGGGTCCTGCCGGGCCGATGGGGGCTACCGGGGCTGCGGGTGCTGCCGGATCTACAGGACCTGCGGGACCTGCCGGGGTCGTCTTTCGGGGAAATTATTCTTCTACGGTGAACTACGGATTGAATGATGCCGTGAGTTACCAGGGCGCCACTTATATTTCAGTGGCTGCGAGCAACCAGGGAAATACGCCGGGGTTGAGTCCGGCTTTATGGAACGTTCTTGCGATGGCAGGAGCGGCGGGGGCGCAGGGGCCGGTGGGAGCTACCGGCGCGACTGGACCACAGGGAGCTTCCGGGCCGCAAGGACCGCCGGGCGCTGCCGGAGCGGCCGGTGCTATCGGGATCAACTATCGGGGTGCGTGGAATTCTCAGGCGAGCTATCAGTCCAACGATGCGGCATCGTTTGGAGGGAGCACCTATCTGGCGCAGGTAAGCAGTTTTGGGATGCAGCCGGATCTGTATCCACTGGCCTGGGCGATCCTGTCACAGAAGGGCAGTGCGGGGCCGACGGGACCCGTGGGCGCGGCGGCAACGGTGAGTGTGGGAACGGTGACGACGGGCTCAGCGGGCTCGGCGGCGACGGTGACCAACAGTGGAACGGCATCGGCGGCAGTGTTGAACTTTGCGATTCCGCAGGGCGCGGCGGGTGCAAATGGGACGGGTGGAGGCACGAGCAGCGCGCCTGGAGCGTTGTCTGGATCGATGTATCACGCGGTCTCGTTCAATAACCTCTACTATTCGGTGAGCAACACCAACGCTGCCGGGGGCGAAAGTGCTTCGGTGCTGACCTGGATACCGTCGGGTTGCACGGCGACGACGCTGAGCGTGTATTCGCAGCAGGCGCAGGCGATTACTGTGACGCTGCGGCAGGGGATTCCCTCGAGCATGGCGGATACGGCGCTGGTTTGCACAGCGGCGGCTTCAGGTGGAAGCTGCTCGGTCACGGGAAGCGTAGCAATCGCAGCGGGAAATTTTGTGGACCTTCGGGTGAATAATGCAAATGGGACGGCGGCTGCGGTGTGGATAGCTTTAACGTGTAACTAAAGGATATTTCGAGCTAATTGTTCCGTATGATCTTTGTACGCGAATCAATCGGATTTGCTGGATGCGGCGTTTGTGATTTTGAGGGGAGCACGGGAATGACGTTCGATCTCACCGGACGATGCGCGGTGGTTGTTGGAGGGACTTCGGGGATCGGGAGGGCCATCGCGATGGGATTGGCATCATCCGGAGCGGATGTTGTGGCGTCTTCTCGGTCTGCGGAGTCGGTTGATGCCATGGCGGATGAACTGGAAAGATTGGGACGCAGGACGCTTCGGAGGGTGTCGGATGTTACGGATCGACGATCGTTGCAGGAGCTGCACGATGGCGTGATGGCGAGCTTTGGCCGGATCGATATTCTGGTGAATTCGGCGGGGATCACCAAGCGTGTACCCACGCTCGATTGTTCGGAGTCGCTGTGGCAAAGCATTATGAACGTCAATCTGAATGGCACCTTGCGGGCGTGCCAGATCTTTGGAGCATCGATGCTGGAACAGGGGTGGGGACGAATCATTAATATTGCGTCGCTCTCGACGTTCGTGGCGTTTCGCGACGTGGCTGCCTATGGAGCCAGCAAAGCGGCAGTTGGAGCGCTGACCCGATCGCTTGCCATTGAATGGGCTGGACAGGGGGTGTGTGTGAATGCGATTGCGCCGGGCATCTTTCCTACCGATCTGAACCGCGCGTTGCTGGATTCGCCGCGCGGGCAGGAGCTTCTGCTGCGAACGCCGATGGCTCGCTTTGGCGTGGTCGATGAACTTGCGGGGGCCGCGATCTTTCTTGCATCGGATGAGTGCTCTTATGTGACCGGACAGATCGTTACGGTCGATGGCGGCTATCTTGCGAGTGGAGTGAATCAATAACGCGATGGCCATATCGATGATTCAAAACCTGGCTCGAAAAGCTGATGGGTGCGTGCTTCGCGGGCTTCTACGCTGTCTTACACTTGCTGCCCTTTTCAGCTCGACCGTGTGGGCTGCGCAGGCGGAGACTGGCTCCGCGGGCTGGTTGCGTTATAGCCGGATTACGAATCCGTCCGCTCTTCAACAGGATCGGCTGCTGCCGCGCCAGATTGTGCGGGCGGATACGTCCCCTGTGGGACGGAGTGCATCGGACGAACTGGCGCGAGGGTTGCGCAGTATGCTTGGCGACGAAGTTAAAGTGGGCTCCACTTTGTCTGTTGCCGATGCTTTTGTGCTGGGAACTCCGAAAGAGCTGCGTCGCTTGCTGCCGCAATGGAGACAGCCGGTCGATCTTGCTGAGGAAGGCTTTGCGGTTTCAAAGTTCAATGAAGATGGACACGTTCTCTGGATTGTCGCTGGCGGCAGCCCCAGAGGCGAACTCTATGGGGTCTTTCATCTGCTGGAGCAGATCGCGGAGTTGCATGAGATCGCGCCGGACACGGAATCGCCCTCTGCGCCGATTCGCTGGGTGAACCAGTGGGACAATTTCGATGGCTCGATTGAACGCGGCTACGCGGGGCGCAGCATCTTCTTCGATGGCGGCCACGTGCGCGGCGACCTGACCCGCGTCTCCGAATACGGACGGCTGCTGGCCTCGGTTGGATTGAATGGCTGCACGGTCAACAATGTGAACTCCGACCTGCGCACGTTGCAGCCGGAGATGTTGCGGGAGCTGGCTCGAATCGCCGATGCTCTGCGTCCGTGGGGCGTTCGCATGTCGCTTTCGGTAGATCTGTCGAGCCCGCAGGTTGTGGGACACCTTTCTACATTCGATCCGCTCGATCCTCAGGTCATTGCGTGGTGGCAGGAGAAGACGGATGAGATCTACAGGCTGATTCCGGACTTCGGCGGCTTTGTCGTCAAGGCGGACTCCGAAGGGCGGTTGGGGCCCTCGCATTATGGGCGCAATCCTGCTCAGGCTGCCAACGTTCTTGCTCGCGCATTGCGGCCGCATCATGGGGTCGTGCTTTATCGCGGCTTTGTCTACAACCAGCATCTCGATTGGCATGATTTGAAGGCTGATCGCGCGCGTGCGGGCTATGACAACTTTCGTGCGCTCGATGGCAAGTTTGAGCTGAACGTCGTGATCCAGATTAAAAATGGTCCGATTGATTTTCAGGTACGCGAGCCGGTCTCTCCACTCTTTGCGGCGCTGCAGCATACCAATCAGGCCATCGAGTTGCAAGTGACGCAGGAGTATACCGGTCAGCAGCGGCATATGGTCTTTCTGGTGCCGATGTGGAAGACCGCGCTCGATACCGACCTGCGCGCGCAGAATCGGAGCACGCCGGTCAAAGAGATCGTCGAGGGGAAGAGCTTTCATCAACCGCTCGGCGGCTTTGTCGCTGTTGTCAATGTTGGGCTGGATGACAACTGGCTGCATCATCCGATGGCCATGGCCAATCTTTATGGCTATGGAAAGCTGGCGTGGAACCCCAACCTGACAACGGACCAGATCATCGATGGCTGGACTCGGCTTACCTTTGGCAATGATCCGAAGGTAGTCTCAACGATCGACGGTCTGCAACGCAATTCATGGCACGTCTATGAGGAGTACACCGGACCGCTTGGTCTGGGGACGCTGACCGATATTATTGGCGTTCACTATGGGCCGGGAATCGAATCGGCAGAACGGAATGGATGGGGGCAGTGGATTCGCGCCGACCATCGAGGCATTGGGATGGACCGTACCGTTGCGACAGGGACTGGATATATCGGGCAGTATCCGCCGGAGCTTGCGAAGGTCTATGAGTCGCCGGCCACATGCCCGGATGAGTTGCTGTTATTTATGCACCATGTTTCCTATGACCATGTCCTGCATAGCGGTAAGACTGTGATTCAGTATGTCTATGACTCGCACTATGATGGCGCTGCGGCTGCTGCGACCTACGCGTCGCGCTGGCAGGCGCTGCATGGGCTTATCGATGAGGCTCGCTATCAACGAACACTTGCGCTCTTCGAATACCAGGCTGGCCATGCTGTCGTCTGGCGCGATGCCGTAAGCGAATGGTTTCTGCGCATGTCAGGCATCCTAGATGCGAAGGGCCGGGTGGGCCACTATCCCGACAGGATCGAAGCTGAAGCCATGCAGAGTGACGGCTATACACCAGTCGAAGTGACGCCGTGGGAGACGGCTTCCGGCGGGAAGGCTGTGGCGTGCGGTCGTGCCGCTGCCTGCACGCTCACGACGAAGCTCGATAAGCCTGCAGGTACCTACAACATTGCTGTCCAGTACTTCGATATTCATCCGGGGAATGCCCGATTTGAAGTTCTACTGAACGGCAAAAGCATTGCTCATTGGACTGCGGGCGATACGCTGCCTCCGGCTGTCGCAGATAAGAAGCTCGACGGCCACACTAGTACGCGTTTCACCATCCCGACGGTCCACCTTATGCCGGGAGATACACTGATGTTGCGCGGCGTTCCTGACGGCGCCGAGCCCGCACCTGTCGACTACATCGAGATCACACAACAATGAAGATCACCGCCGCCCGCCTGATTGTCTGCTCGCCTGACCGCAACTTCGTCACGCTAAAAATTGAAACCGATGAGGGAATCTACGGTCTCGGCGACGCGACGCTGAATGGCCGTGAACTTGCGGTTGCGAGTTATTTATCGGAGCATGTTCTTCCATGTTTGATTGGCCGCGATCCGTTCCAGATCGAGGACATCTGGCAGTATCTGTATCGCGGGGCGTACTGGCGCCGCGGGCCGGTCACGATGGCTTCTGTTGCTGCGGTTGATGTTGCCCTGTGGGACATCAAGGGCAAGGCGCTCAATACGCCTGTCTATAACCTGCTCGGCGGAAAAGGCCGAAATGGCGTGCTGGTTTACACTCACGCGAATGGCGGCGATATTCCGGAGACGCTCGATTCCGTTCGCAAGCATATCGACGAAGGTTATATTGCGGTACGTGCGCAGTCCGGGGTGCCGGGGGTGGCGGGCAGCTACGGTGTGCCCAAGGGTGGCAAATCATACGAGCCTGCGGAACGGGGACTGCCTTCGGAGAGTCTGTGGTCGACGGAGAAGTACCTCAGCTTTGCGCCATCGCTCTTTGAGAAGCTTCGTGTCGAGCTTGGAACCGATGTTCATCTGCTTCATGATGTACATCACCGGCTTACTCCGATTGAGGCAGCGCGTCTGGGAAAGGCGCTGGAGCCTTATCATCTCTTCTGGATGGAAGATCCGTGTCCCGCTGAACTGCAGGAAGGTTTTGAACTAATACGTAAGCACACGACCACGCCGATCGCTACCGGCGAGGTCTTCAATTCGGTGTGGGATGCGCATGACCTTATCCGACGGCAGTGGATCGACTACATTCGCATGGCCATTGTTCATGGCGGTGGAATTACTCACGTCAAGAAGACCGCGGATTTTGCAGCGCTCTACCATGTACGTACCGGCTTCCATGGAGCGACGGATCTCTCTCCTGTGACGATGGCCGCTGCTCTGCATCTTGGGCTTGCTGTCCATAACTTCGGAATTCAGGAGCACATGCATCACAGCGCGCTTACCAATGAGGTGTTTCCTCATCAGTACACGTTTGATGCTGGTTATATGTATCCGGGGGATGCGCCGGGGCTGGGCGTCGATATCGATGAGGCGCTCGCCGCGAAGCATCCATATCAGCGGGCCTATCTGCCTATTGCACGCAAGCTCGATGGCACACTTACGGACTGGTAGTTGTTACTACTGATTGCATTGTTCAAGACGGCGAGTTAGCTGATCGAAAGGCTTTCGCCAACGGAGACTGATTCATGCCGCGATTTGTCCGTATAGCGTCTTCCTGCTTAGCTATTGTCGTTGTCTTCACGTTGCCTGGAGTTATGCGCGCGCAAGGTACGGCTGGCAGCGATGGCTCCGGGGCCTACCGCACCGGACACTATCGCGATCTCTTCAGCGAACAGGGCCATAGTGCGAGACAGAGCCGCGCCAAGATCGATGCTGCTTTCGAGCAGCTCTTTCATGGTGATAACAAAACGCAGGCTGTCTACTACGAGGTGGGCCGCAACGCGAATGGGCCGCTTGCTTACATTACCGACATTGCTAATCGCGACGCCCGTACCGAGGGTATGTCCTACGGCATGATGATTGCCGTTCAGATGAACAAGAAGCATGAGTTTGATGCCATCTGGAACTGGGCCAATACTTATATGCTGATCACCGATCCGGCCAATCCATCGGTCGGCTATTTTTCCTGGTCGATGCACACGGACGGGACGCCGCGCTCCGACTCGCCTGCTCCTGACGGTGAAGAGTATTTCGTTATGAGCCTCTATTTTGCGGCAAACCGTTGGGGAAACGGCACCGGCATCTATAACTACAAGGCGCAGGCCGACCGCATCCTGAGCCTTATGCGGCATCATCCGGTCAAGACCGGTGCGCCGCCGTTTCGCGTGAAACTCGGCGAACCGCCTTACGTTTCGCCTACTCGTCCCGGCTTTACTCCGCACAACCATCCGCAGACGGTCGGCCCCATGGTTAATGAGCAGCACAAGATGATTCTCTTTGTTCCTGGTCAGGAACGAAATAGTTTCACCGATCCGTCGTATCATTTACCTGCTTTCTATGAACTGTGGTCGCGTTGGGGACCTGTCGAAGATCGCGCCTTCTGGGCCGAGGCCGCAACTGCCAGCCGTGATTTTTTTCAGAAGGCCACCAATCCTGCTACTGGTCTCTCGTCGGATTATGCCGACTTCGATGGCAAGCCGCACGCTACGCGTTTTAATCCGATGGCGGCTAACTTCTCCTATGACTCATGGCGCACGGCCAGTAACTGGTCGGTGGACTATTCGTGGTGGCACAAGGATGCGGAGGAGACTGTCCTGAGCGACCGCATCCAGAAGTTCCTCTTTGGCCAGGGTATTAATACCTTCAGCGACCAGTACACGCTGGATGGCAAACCCCTCTCTCAACGCCACTCTACCGGGATGGTGGCCACAACAGCGACTGCGGGCCTTGCCGCTACGAAAGGGCCGATCTCGAAAGCCTTCGTCGATGCACTGTGGAATTCGCCTGTTCCATCGGGAGAGCAGCGCTACTACGACGGTATGCTTTATATGATGAGCATGCTTCATTGCAGTGGGAACTTCCGTATATGGGGTCCGAAGTAGCGTTTCCATGGCGTAAGCTTTCCGTTGCCAGACGCTGACTTTCGCCGAGGGATGATTTCGCATCAAAGGCTACACGTGATACGGGAGGAAGGATGAGTGGGGAAGCGATGAATGTGGACCGGTTGTCGGGGGTGCTGCTGCATGTGACGTCGTTGCCGTCCTACGGCGGGGTGGGAGATTTTGGCCCGGCGGCATATGCGTTCGTCGATTTTCTTGCGGCGGCAAAGCAGCAGCTGTGGCAGGTGTTGCCGCTCAGTCCTACGGGATATGGAGGGTCGCCGTACTCGGCTTTGTCAGCGTTCGCGGGCAATCCATTGTTTATCAGTCTGGAGCGGCTGGTCCAGGAGGGCTGGATTGGTGCGGAACGGATCGCGGGACTCCCCGGACATGATGGGCCGGCGGATTTCGTGGAGGCGATGCGGGTAAAGCTGCCTCTGGTCGAGGAGGCGGCTGCGAACTTTCTCGATCGCGCGCCGAGTGAGGTGCAAGCCCGCTTTCAAAAGTTTTGCCAGGACAACATTTCGTGGCTCCCTGACTATGCAATGTTCAACGTGTTGCGGAGAATGCATGGATATGTCAGTTGGATTGATTGGCCGGAGGACTATGCGCGACGGAAGAACGATGCGTTGACGGCGGTGTTGAACTCGCATGGCCGCGAACTGGCGGTAGAGCAGGCGGTTCAATTTCTGTTCAATGAGCAGTGGTGTGCTTTGCGAACGTATTGCATGGAGCGCAAGATCAGGATTCTTGGCGATGTCGCCATCTTTGTAAACTATGACAGCGCCGACGTGTGGACGCACCCCGAGATATTCGAGTTGGATGACGATCTGAAGCCGACGCGGGTGTCGGGTGTGCCGCCGGATTATTTTTCGAGCACAGGGCAGCGTTGGGGGAACCCGCTCTACAAATGGGGCCTGATGAAGGAGCGCGGGTTCGACTGGTGGGTGGCGCGGATTAGACGGGCGTTGACGCTGTATGACTCGATACGGCTGGATCACTTTCGCGGGTTTGAGGCGTTCTGGTCGATTCCAGCGGATGAGCTGACGGCGATCCATGGGTTGTGGGTAAAGGCCCCCGGACATGAACTCTTCGACCGCTTGAGAGAGGTGTTTGGGGAACTGCCGTTTATCGCGGAAGACCTTGGGCTGATTACGCCCGAGGTGGATGAGCTACGCGAGCATTTTGGTATGCCGGGGATGCGGATTCTACAGTTCGGCTTTTCGGACAGAGGAAGTCATCTCTATCTTCCGCACCGGTTTGTGCCGAATACCGTGGTCTACACCGGAACGCATGACAACAACACGACGCTGGGCTGGTGGCGCGACGATGCCGGAGAGATGGAGCGGGCCCATGTGCAGACGTATCTGCAAACAATCGAGCACGAGGGTGACATCGTATGGGCGATGATGCGTGCCGCGGCGAGGTCGGTCGCGACTCTGTGTATCTTTCCGATGCAAGATGTCCTGCACCTGGGCAGCGAGTGCCGGATGAATACGCCAGCCGCAGGCGCAGGGAACTGGACGTGGCGCTATGATCTGAATGCGCTGCATCCAGACTTTGCGATCAAGCTGGCGGCGCTGATGGAGATGACGGACCGGGATGACTACGAAGCGCCAAAAGAGGGAACGGAATTCGGGGAACCCGCGTAAGCGGCTCACAGGCAGAGCCGGGCTCCAGCATTTAGACTGAAGAGGAGCACATTAAATTTTTCAGGAGCATTCATGCCTCTTTCTGGCGAAGCTATCCGCACGATGAATTATGTTGACGATATTTCAGTTACGCTGCGCCGCATTCTCGCGGTGCTGCCGTCGTTGACGGAAGACGAGCGTCAGCGCGTCTCCGACCACATCAAACAATCCGAGCCAAGCTACGAGTCTGTCATCAACGCCGTCGCGAGCAAAAAATAGTGCAGCCGGTAACACCGCAGCCGCCGTTTGAGATTTGTACCGTCGCAGTGATTGGTGCGGGGACGGCGGGCCGCAGCTTCGCTTTGTCGTGCGCTGCCGCGGGCTACCAGGTTGTGCTCGAAGATGTAATGCCAGCCAATCTACGGCGTGCTGAGGCGGATTTTGCGGAGATGGAGCTGCGCGATTCGTCCGGCACGCTTTCTCTCGCTTTGACTGTCGAAGATGCCGTAAGGGAGGCGGACCTTGCCATCGATTTTGTCCCCGATGAGCTGGAGTCGAAGCTGGAGATCTTCAGTATGATCGACCGCATGGCCCCGCCAAGGACGATCTTGTGTACGCCGAGCGATGCCTTGAGCATTACTGACCTGGCATCCTGCGTGTATCGTCCTGAGCGGTGTTTTGCGGTGCGGGGGGGGCGTCTGGCGGCAGGTTCGACGATCCGGCTGTTATACCCGGCTTCTGCCGAAGAGCAAGCGCTGACGGCGGCGACCTGTTTTTTGCACTCCCTGCGCATAGAGGTGCAGCGTGCTGCGGACCCCGATGTGCCTGTCCTGTTGAAGAATCTGGCGCATACGGCAATCTAATTTGCGGCGGGCACCTGCGGAGCGGAACTGATTCAGTGGAATTTACGTAGCTGAAGGTGGAGAATAAGTCCACCTCGTATGCGCACGCTCTTCGACATCTTCGCCCAGGTCTTCCAATCGATTGGAGCTAACAAGCTGCGGTCGTTTCTCACGATGTTCGGCATTGCGTGGGGCGTGGCTTCGCTGCTGCTGCTTATTGGCCTCGGGGAAGGCTTTCGCTCCGGGCAGCGCAGGAGCCTGTCGGAGCTGGGATCGGACGTCATCATGCTCTTCAGCGGGACGGTGCCTGCGCTGCCGAATCAGCATACGGGCATGCGGCCATACAAGCTAACGCTCAGCGATGCGGACGCCATCCGCGCCGAGGCGTCTCATGTCCGGAATGCAACGGCATTCATCAATCGCGAGGACATAAAAGAGGTGAGTGAGTTTTCGAGCGCGGGCGGCCCTGTACTGGGGGTTGAGAGAAACTACCCCGAGGTACGTCACCTTCCCGTCGCCAAAGGGCGCTTTCTGAATGACGATGATATCGCGCAGCACAGGCAGGTCGTATTCCTGGGGGAAAAGAACGATAAGCTGCTATTTCCGGGGCGACCTTCAATCGGGTCTTTTGTCCTGCTGAATGGATATCGCTTTCAGGTGATCGGCATTGCGCCGAAGATCGGGCGAGGCAATAACGACAGCGACAACCAGAAGATTTATATTCCGCTGTCGACGATGCTGCAGCTCTTTCCGATCCTTGGCGACAATGTGCCGGCGGATGCGGTCACCTCAATTCAATATCAGCCGACCACCGAGGACATGAATGAGGCGGCGAAGACGGACGTGCACCGCATTATTGCGGAGAGGCATGGATTCGATCCAGGGCTGACGGATGCGTTCGAGGAGTGGGACACGATCAAGTCGAACAAGACGGTTGGTCTTATCTTCACGGCGATGGATGTCTTTCTTGGCGGAGTGGGCATCGTGACGCTGGCGCTGGGTGCGGTTGGTATCGTCAACATCATGCTGGTGACAGTGACGGAGCGAACCCAGGAGATTGGCCTGCGCAAGGCGCTGGGCGCGACCAATCGCAGCATTCTGATGCAGTTCTTTCTCGAAGGGATCATGCTGACCGGGATCAGCGGCCTGATTGGGATTGCCGGCGCAGCCTCGCTGATGCTGGCGCTGGGACACGTCATGGGCAACAACCAGATGGGATTCGATCCGCCGCGGCTGGTGCCGTGGTCGGCGGCAATGGCAATGGGAACCCTCGTGCTCTGCGGTGTCATTGCCGGAATCTATCCGGCTAGCCGGGCGGCGAGGATGCAGCCGGTTGAGGCGCTGCGTAAGGAATAAAAGAGCAGGGAAGCGTTATACGGAGTAAAGCAATGCTGCGAGATATCTTCGGTCAGGCGATGGAAGCGATGCGGCACAATGGACGGCGGACCGCCATTACCATCGTCGGTATGGCGTGGGGCATCGCTACGGTTGTCCTTCTGCTGGCTTATGGCGCGGGCTTCGGCCGGGCGTTTGAGACGATCTTTGCCCAGTTCGGCACGAACATGATCGGCGTGTTTCCGGGCACGACCAGCGAACAGGTGGGGGGAACCAAGGCGGGAGTGAAAGTACGCCTTCAGCAGGAAGATGCCGAGCGCATTCAGGAGACCGTCCCGGGCGTCCAGCATGTTTCGCCGATCTTATGGAAGCAGGTACCGGTGCAGAATGACCTGCATACCTACACCTGGGAGGTCGATGGCGTCACGCCGGCGTTACAGGACATCCAGAAGATGAACCTGAGTGAGGGCCGCTTTATAACGGCGGCGGATCTGCAGCAGCGAAACCACGTTGTCGTCATCGGATCTGAGGCGAAGACCAAACTTTTTTCCGGGATGTTTCCTCTGGGACAGAGCATACGGATCAACGGCATCAGTTTTGAAGTCATTGGTGTGCTGAAAGCCAAGATGCAGGAGGAAGGTGACAATATCAATCGCATCGACTATATCCCATTCTCGACGATGGGGGACATCAAAGACACCAAATATCTCGATGGCATCTGGTTCAACTATCGGGGCGACCCGAAGGTCGTCGAACATGCGCTGCGGAATACCCTTGCGGCGTCGCACGCCTTCAGACCATCGGACCGAAACGCTATTTATGTGGCCAATATCATGGAGCAGCTTGCCCAATTCCGTATTATTTCGCTGGCCCTGCAGGTCCTGTTGCTCTTTATAGGGACGCTGACGCTGGGCATCGCCGGCATCGGGCTGATGAATATCATGCTGGTCAGCGTTCAGCAGCGAACTCGGGAGATTGGCGTGGAGAAGGCGCTGGGCGCGCGGAAGCGCCATATTCTGCTTCAATTTCTTGCCGAAGCCCTGGTCATCACCGGGGTTGGCGGAGTTGCGGGAATTGCTCTGGCTTATGGAGTCAGCGCAGCAGTGGGCCGCATCACGTTCTATAGCGCGCTCGCCGCCAACGCGACTGCCGCCGACATCTATCTCATTATCTCGCCGCACATCGTCATTCTGGCGACGGCCGTGCTTGTCGTGGTGGGGACGGTGAGCGGGATGATTCCCGCGATCCAAGCGGCCAATCTCGATCCGATCGAAGCGTTACGGTATGAATGAGGTTGAGCTTCATCTGCTGCCATGAACCTTCGGCGACGTGGATTCCAGCGGTGTCCCCGAAGGTGGATGGCAAACAGCAGATTCCTCCGCTTCGCTGCGGAATAACAAAAAAGGAGACAGAACTCTACACCTGTGGGCATCCTGCCTTAGTTTGATTCGGCCGGGTGCTTGTAGGGCTTTTGCATCAGGGCTCGTGCTTCGTTAATGGCGCCCTGAGTGTTGTCATTTGTCTGGACGGCGAGGCGGTACTCGTTGACGGCGCGATCACGCTGGCCGGTGAGATCGAAGATGCGGCCCAGCTCGATGTGACTCCAGACCTCGACCCACTTGGGATCGCCATCTCCGCGCAAGGCATCGCGGAATGAGTTCGCCGCCGACTGATAGTTGCGCTGCATGAAGAAGACCTCGCCGATGCGGTAGGAGGCGAGGGAGCTGTTCTTGTTGGCGTCGAGGGCCTTCTGGTATTCGACCAGGGCCGCCGTGAGGTCGCCCTGCGCAACCTGCTCCTGTCCGCGCAGGACGGCCACGCGAACGGCGAGATCCGGGGTGCTTTTCAGCAGCCAGTTTTCCGGGTCGATGCTGATGCGGCGGGGACGGCCAAAGGTCTCGATGGAATATTGCGACTCGTTGCCGCTGACGACGATGCGCCGGGTTTCAGTCTTTCCGTCAGTCTCGATGCGCAACTCGACAGGCATACGGAAGAGGTCGAGATCCTGTGTAATGGCCCCGACGGTGCGGAAGCCCTTGTTGTTTCCCAGACGGAAGACGGTATATTTGTCTCCGAAGTTCGGCGCTCCGGTGCCGTCGATCCATTGCGAGAAAAATGGCGTCAGTTGCAGATGCGATTGAGCTTCTGCGACAGCCTGAACGTCGGAGCTGCGGACGGGTTTATCGGTATATTGCGAGAGCAGGCCGCGAAGAAATTGAGTGAAGGTATCGTTACCCATCTCCCAGCGGAGCATGTGGAAGACCATCGCGCCCTTTTCCAGCGTCATGGACTGAAACTGCGGGGAGAACGGATCGAGACGCCCGAGGGAGGTGAGAGGAACGGTATCGTAGGCCAGCGCTCCGGCAGAGACGTCGGTGATGGCGGATTGGAAGGCGGTCTTACCTGCGGAATCCTCGAGGTACATCAGTTCGGCGTAGCGTGACATGCCGTTGGTGATCCAGGCGTCGTTCAGGGTTGCGGGGGAGATCTCGCTGCCCCACCATTGATGGGCGATGGTATTCGAGAGCAGTCGCTGGGCGTTGCGCGCGGTGATGCGGCCCCCGCCGATGGCTGCGATCTCAGGCGCCCAGGTCGCGGAGACGGCATCGTCGGGCAGTTCCACCAGGTTGAAGATAGGGGATTCGGGTTGCCCGAAGGTGCTGGTCATGTAGATGAATTCGCGCGTGGCGGTGCTGGCGAAGTCGGCGGCAAATTCCTTGTGCTTTTCGGTGACGTAGACGTGGATGTTGTTGGTGTTGGGGAACGAGGAGGGATCGAGGAACTTGCCTGCGATGATGGTCCCGGGGAAGCCGGGTTTCGTCCAGTTGAAGTCGTACTCGGTTCGGTTGCCGGAGAGGGGCTTCTTTCCGGCGACGCCGCTGCCGACGACGCGCTCGTCAGAGGGCACGCTGATGTGCATCTCGGCGGTGAAGCGGTCGGTGTAGAGTCCGGTCATCGGGAACCATGCGCCGGGGTAGAGCAGGATGCTGATGGGATCGTCGATGGACGCCAGTTTGATTCCGCTGACCGGGCTGGTGTCCGAGCCGGTGAGGGTGCCGGAGTATTCAAAGTTATAGGTGGTGCTGGTTCCCTTGGGAATGGGGTTGGCCAGGTTGAAGCGCACGGTACTGTTACTGGTGAGCCGTTCGGATTCGAGGGGCTTGCCGCTGGCGTCCGTGACTTTGGTGATCTTGAGGCCGTTGTTCAGCTCGAAGATGGGGGCAGTGAGATCTTCGAGCGCTGTGAAGGTAACGGCTGCCTTCGCCGTGAGCTGATGAACCGCCGGGTCAAGATCGGCGGTAATGACATAGCCGGTGACGCGCAGTTGAGGTCTGACGGGCGCCGCCCATAGGGGAACAGCGAGGATGCACGCGGGGAGCAGGGCCGTGACCAGAACTCGGAGATACCTGAAGGGTAAATGCATGTCGGGCGAAGATCCTCAAAAAAATAATGGTACAGCCTTCGTGATGTTAGACGCTTGCCGCTGAAATTCGGCCACTTGTGGGCCGGTTCTGCCCGAGCAGCGTCTCGACCGCGCCCGCGACCTGAAGGATGGAGCTTGACCCGGCGGTGGGGAGCAGTTTGAGATTCGTTTCAGCGAGGTCGGCGATCATGCGCTCCCGTTGAGGGCCGTTCGCCAACAGGGGATGGAGGGCTGCCTCTATATTTTTCGCGGTAAACCGAGCTTGCAGGAGTTCGGGCACGATGCGTCTTCCGGCGATGAGATTGACCATGCCGATGGGGAGATTGCCGTCTTCATCGACCTCGGCCGGAATTTCAGCAGGGTATCGGACAAGCCGTTTTGCGAGCGCAAAGGTGAGCGGGGAGACGCGGTAGACGACGATGAAGGGATTTCCAATGACCGTAGCCTGGACGGTGGCCGTTCCGCTGGCGACGATGCTGGCGCGGGCATGATGGAGCGCCTCGCGAGCGTCATCGACAAGGACAACTCTTGCCTTGGTTGCGCTATAGAACGGATCTTGCAGGAAGTTGAGAATGTATGAAGGATTGACCGTGGAGGCGACGGGGAGCACGAATTCATACCTGCCCTGCGCGCTCAGAATGGATGCTGCGTGCAGCATCTCCGGCAGATTCAGTTGTACTTCTTTACGGCGGCTGCCGGGGAGCAGGGCAATCCAGGTTTTTTCGGGATCGAGGCGGTGCCTGACCGCGTATTCTTCACGGGTGCCAGAGGGCAGTGTTAGTTGGGCCAGCGGATGGCCGACAAATGCGGCATCGACTCCGCGTGCACGGTAAAAAGTCTCTTCAAAGGGGAAGATGACCATCATGCGGCTGACCCGCTGCTGAACCCAGCGGAGACGCTTGCGCTTCCAGGCCCAGAGTTGGGGGCTGACGAAGTAGATGACCGGGATGTTCAGCTTGCGAAGTTCGCGGGCAAGACGCAGGTTGACGTCGGGGAAGTCAATAAGGATGGCCGCATCGGGGCGGCGTTTTTTGATGGATGCGACCAGGCGATGGTACTCGCCATAGATGTGGGGCATGTGGCGGACCACTTCGGTGATGCCCATGTGGGCCACATCTTCTGCACGGACGATGCGCTCCATGCCTGCGGTTGCCATCGCCGTACCGCCGAGGCCGAAACATCTGAGCTGGGGTAGCCGGGTGCGTAGTTCGGCGATCAGTTGGGCGCCGTAGTAGTCTCCACTGGCTTCGCCGGCGGAGAGGAAGAGGCGCGGAGATGGATTGTTTTCTACCACGTTGATTTCGTGCTCGCTGGTCTGCGGTATCAGGGTAAAACCGCGTCGGAGATTGGGGAGGGAAGCACGATGTCGGCTGCCATCTCCTGGTCTTTGTACTGTAGCTGATAGAGCTTCCAATAGAGGCCGCGATGGGTGAGCAACTCCTGGTGAGTCCCGCGTTCGCGCAACTGCCCCTTGTGCATGACGAGGATGATATCGGCCCGTTGAATCGTGGACAGCCGGTGCGCGATGAGGATGGAGGTTCGGCCGGTGACCATGCGGGAGAGCGCGGCGCGCACACGGAGTTCGGTGTCGGTGTCGACCGAAGATGTGGCCTCGTCGAGGATAAGGATTCCGGGATCGTGGGCCAGGGCGCGGGCAAAGCTGATGAGCTGTTTCTGTCCGGTAGACAGGGTGGCTCCGCGTTCCTGCACCGGCTGGGCGAATTGCAGCGGAAGCGAGCGGATAAAGTCACCGACGTTGACGTCGTCTGCCGCGAGTTGGAGGCTCTCATCGGTAATCCACTTCGAGCCAAGTCGGATGTTGTCCGCAATGGTGCCGGTGAAGAGAAAGGGGTCCTGCAATACAACAGCGAAGCGGCGACGCAGGGCGTGCATGCCCCGCAGGCGCACGTCGACGCCGTCGACGAGAATGCTGCCGCGTTGAATGTCGTAGAAGCGCATCATCAGGCTGATAATGGTGGTCTTGCCCGCGCCGGTATGGCCGACGATGGCGGCGGTCTCGTTGGGCTCGACCACGAAGCTGACGCCGCAGAGAATCCATTCGATGTCGGCATAACCGCGCAGTTCGTCGTCGGTCGCCGCTGCTACGCGAGCACGCTGCGCCTCGTCGAGAGTTTGATAGGTGAACCAGACGTTGCGGAACTCGACGCGACCCGATCCGTCGCCCGGAGTCGGTTCGGGGGGAGATACGATCTCCGGTTCGGAGTCCAGCAGCTTGAAGACGCGTTCGCTGGCGGCCATGGCGGCTTGCAGAATGTTGTACTTCTCGCTGAGGTCCTGAATGGGGCGGAAGAAGCGCTGCGCGTATTGGATAAACGCGATGAGGACGCCGAGGGTGACCGTGGCTCCCGGCGCGCGCATCGGATGCAGAAGATACTCGTAAAAGGGCAGTCCCGCAGCGAGGGGGACTCCGGTGAAGAGGGCGCTGATGCCGCCGCGCCAGATGACCAGCGCGATCGCAATGGAACTCAGCAATTCGACCGCCGGATAGTAGAGCGCGTAGGCGAAGATGGCGTCTTTGAAGGCGACCATGTGCAGCCGATTGACGGAGGCGAACTCATCAAAGGCGTGCTGCTGGCGATTGAAGAGCTGCACGATAGACATACCGCTGACATGCTCCTGCATGTAGCTGTTGATCCGGGCGATGGCCGAACGAATGCGACGATAGCTCTCGCGCACGTGCTTGCGGAAGATGCCTGTGATGTAGAGGATCGCCGGCAGAACGGCCAGGGTGAGTAGCGCCAGCGGCCAGCTCATGCGCAGCATGATGATGATGATGAAGGCGAGAACGAAGACGTCTTCAAAGATCGCAAGAACGCCTGAGGTAAACATCTCGTTCAGGGCGTCTACGTCAGAGGTTACGCGCGTGACCAGTTTGCCGACAGGGTTATGGTCGAAGAAGCCGGGATGCATGCGCTGGAGATGGCGGAAGATCTGGCTGCGCAGGTCGAACATGATCTTCTGGCCAGTCCACTGCATCAGGTAGGTCTGGACAAATTCGAGGACGTAGGTAATCAGCAGCGCGCTGAGGTAGAGCAGGCCCAGTTGGGTAATGCCTTTCATCGGCTGCGGGCTGAGGTGGTGGGCCAGCCAGGAGAGTTTCTCTGGCGGCGTGTGGGTCATGTAAGTATCGACGGCGACCTTTACGAGATAAGGGCCGACAACGTCGGTTCCAGCCTTGAAGATGATGGCAACGGCGGAGAGCGCCACCTGCAACTTGTAGGGGCGAAGATAGGTCAGCAGGCGGCGCATGAGGCGGCCATCGTAGGCCTTGCCGACGATATCGTCGTCGTGCGCCGCCTTCTTTGCGGCTTCCTTGTCCGTCTTTTTGGATTTCTGCTCGTCTGCCATCTAAGTGTATCTATTCTAGATGCTTGGAGGCGGGAGAGGATTCCGAGGAAAACACTACTGACCCGTAGGGATTGAGGTTACCCCGATTACCTGGGCTGGCCCTGAAGATTGAGCGAAGACGACCACACGCATCTTTTGGGCAATTGCGTCAGGCGGAGCGAGCAAAGTGGCTTTGATTGGCCTGGAATCGAGGTCTCTCAGCTTGCCAATCTTCTGCAGTGACCTGACGACAGCAACGTGGTGCAGTTGGCGACCCCGGTTTTCGCCGCCGCCAACATTCGTCGTGTCCGCAGGATCGACGAGGGCGGCATAGAGATCCACTTTTGAAGATGGGTTTGATGTAGAAGTTGAGACGGCGATTGTGATTTTTCGCCCGTGCACCACCGGTTTTGCAAGCACCAAGGGCGACTTGGGCGCGTGGCCGGCCCGAGCGATGGCGCGAAGAGCGTGAGTCGCATCGTTACCGACAAACTGTTCGGTCCCATCGACGATCATCTGCGGGGTGTAGACATCGTCTATTTTGAAACGAGAGCCGTACTCACGCTGGCGTTCCGTGTATTGGGGTGACGAGAATCGGTCGCGCCAGCCGAGATTGTCCCAATAATCCACATGCTCACCCAGCACGATGATGTCTACACCAGCGACGGGCTGCTTGCTCTCAAGCTGTGCCAGTAAATCGTCCGCGGGCGGGCAACTGGAACAACCTTCCGCAGTGAACAGTTCAACCAGTACGGGAGTACGGTTCTGCGGCGGATTTGCCTGTGCTGCTGCCGGGCGATACGCCAGGATCAGAAGGATCACGAGGGTCCCCGCCGCAGCAAGTGGGCGGAAGCGCGAAGATTGCGGCATGGTGAAATCCTTTCCTGCTGCCGGGCGTGCACCGCTATGTCCAGATCCAGCAGTCGAAATCATATCCATGAAACAATTACAGGTGGAATGCGTTCCAATCATATGCCAGCGCCAGCGGGAATTTACATTTCGGTTCCTTTCTGCAAGGCGAAGTGTACCTTCTGCAACTTTGCCTCGGGGGTATTCGCCCCGGACCGGATGCAGTCGTATGTTGATCGGGTGTGCGATGAGATCGGCACGGCGCGGGGCAGGGCGGCGCAGTTCGGTGCGGAACTGTCTGAACAGGTGGACACGATTTACTTTGGGGGCGGAACGCCGAGCTTGCTGACTGGGTCGCACTTTCGCCAGATATTTCAGCGGTTGCGGGACAATTTCGGGTTGACGCGAGATGCCGAGATAACCCTGGAGTGCGCACCCGGACAGCTCGGGGACGAAACGCTGGCTGAGTTACTGCGGCAGGGAATGAATCGCATCAGCTTTGGGGTACAGTCCTTTGTCGACCGGGAGACGGCGGCTGTGGGCCGTCTGCACACGGAGCGGGATTGCGTGGCCGAGATGGAGCGAATTCGCAGGGCTGGGGTTGAGAACATCAACGTTGACCTGATTGCAGGGCTTCCATATCAGACGCGGGAGAGTTGGCAGTATTCCGTTGGACAGGCTATTGGCAGCGGCGTGTCGCATGTCAGCGTGTATATGCTCGAGGTCGATGAGGAGTCTCGCCTGGGTGAGGAAGTGCTCGCCGGGGGAACGCGTTACCATGCGTCTGCTGTTCCCTCTGAGGATGAGAGTGCGGAGTGGTATCAGATGGCGTGTGAGCAGTTCGATGCTGCGGGCCTGCGCCAGTATGAGATCTCGAACTTTGCGCGGCAAGGTCATGCGTCGCGGCATAACCTCAAGTATTGGCGACGTCAGCCTTACATTGGTTTTGGTCTTGACGCTCACTCGATGCTGCTGACCGATGCGGGCGCGGTACGGTTCGCGAATACGAGCGATATGGATGTTTATCTTGGTAGGACTGAGTCAATTTTTCGTCTGGCCGGACACAATGTCGTCGATCCGGAGTTCGATGTGATCGACCTCGAACGGGCCTTCGAGGAGGCGCTCTTTCTTGGGCTCCGGCTCAACGACGGCGTCAATCTTCATCTACTGCGAGGCCAGTTTGGCGAGGCGATGATCCAGGGCTCAATCCCAGCACTTCTTGAAGTGCAAGAGGCCGGACTGCTGGAGTTGGAGGACGATCAGGCGCGTCTGACGGCGCAGGGTCGAATGGTCTCGAATGAGGTCTTCAGCCGGTTGTTGATTACTACCGCTGCATAATTCGAAAGATAAGTGAAGGGATTCATGATCGATCTGCGGAGTGACACTGTTACAAGGCCGACGCCCGCAATGCGCGAGGCGATGTTTGCCGCCGAGGTGGGCGACGACGTCTACGGCGAAGACCCCACCGTCAACCAGCTGGAAGCCGATGCCGCCGCCTTGTTTGGCAGGGAGGCCGCCGTCTTCGTGCCGACGGGTACGATGGGAAACCAGATTGCCATTCGTCTTCACACGCAGCACGGGCAGGAGGTGATCTGCGGGGCGCGGGCGCATGTAATGGACTGGGAGATGGCGATGGCTGCGGCGTTCTCGGGTTGCCAGTTGCGCACCGTCACCGGGGAGCGGGGAATCCTTACATGGGAACGGATCAGTCAGGCGATCGGGCCTAAGCTCTATTATCGCGCTCAGACTGGTTTGGTTTGCATTGAGAATACGCACAATATGGCAGGGGGCACCGTCACTCCGGTGGTGGCTATGCGCGAAATCTGCGAGGGCGCTCACGCTGCCGGCCTGCCGGTCCATCTCGATGGCGCGCGCGTCTTTAATGCCGCCGCGGCGCTTGGCGTCGGCGTGGCGGAGTTGACTGCGGGGTGCGACACAGTGATGTTCTGCCTGTCAAAGGGTCTCGGGGCTCCGGCTGGCTCCATGCTGGTGGGCAGCAGGGAGACGATCGATCGGGCTCGCATCTTCCGCAAGGCGCTGGGCGGCGGGATGCGACAGGCGGGCGTGCTGGCTGCCGCCGGCCTGGTTGCGTTGCATGACATGCCCGCGCGTCTGACGGACGACCATGCCAATGCTCGATTGCTTGCCGAGGCAGTTGCCGCTGAACCCAACGCGGAGATCGATCTGGCCGCCGTTGAAACCAATATCGTCATCTTTAAACTTCGCGGGAATGCGGGTACATTCTGTGCCGGGTTGAAGGAGAGAGGCGTATTGGCCAGCGCGATTGGGCCGGATTCGATTCGGTTTGTGACCCACTATGACGTTGACCGTGAGTCCAGTGGAAGAGCCGCTTCCGCAGTGGTGGAACTGCTACGGGATCTTGAGAAATAGAAATCCGGCTAGTGCTGGATAATAGTCGATTCGCTCGCGACAGGCTCCAGAACGAATGGTGGTTCCTGAGTGGTAGGCATGGTTTTCAGGAGTTGCAACTCGGACTGCACACGCGCCCATTTTTTCCGATTCTTTTTGGTGGAGATGGGTGCGTTGGGGTCGGCATAGTACTCTGCTATGTTTTGCTTGAGGCCCGAGGGTACGGACCGGTCTGGAACGCGCGCGAGGACATCGAGCAATTTTGCATAGGTCTTATCGGTGAGATGATAGCGGCCGGGCTTAATTTTGGCTCCCGTGTCGAGATCGCGATTGGGAACGAGCGACGCCACGGAGTCGAAGTTGGCGAGGATGTGGCGCAGCGACTCTGTGGAACGGTTGAGACTCTGGACGTAGAGGTGTTGCGTTTCGGCATGAGGGCCACGGATGGCAGCGTCCGAGAGCGGCCCGATGCGGGGCAGGATGAAGATGACATAGGCCAGCAGGTGGGTTCCGATGCCAGGCTTTTTTCGGTACTGGTTCCAGCCATTTTCGAAGTCGGACTGTGCAAGATCTTTAGAGAGTTTGTCGAAGTCAGGGCCCGGGGTGTCGGCTGGGAAGCTCTTTTTGTGCAGAACAACCTCGGCATAGGCGATGCGGGGAAGGAAGCTGCGAATGGCAAAACGGTAGCCCTTGAGGACGGGCCTGCGGTAGCCGATGACCTTATAGATGTCGATGCCGTAGGTCTGAAAGAAAGCGCGGTGGAGTAGGGGAATAGGAACACCGAGGCCGACGTGGCGGAGGTAAGCGGAGGGGGCGAAGCGGCGCTTGCTGATCTCGTTGACGTCGAAGGCAAATTCAGTACGGACGTGGGCGTGCTCGTCGTCCTCATAGGTGACGACAGGGCCATATTTCTTACCAAGCTTGGGAAACTCTACGGCGACGGCCAGGTTGACTGCCTGGCCATGGCCGATGGTGTCGCCGATGTAGTGAGAGAGGGCGCCGATGGCGAAGGCCAGTTCGTCGGCGGTGTGGGCGTTTCGGATGAGACTGAGGATGAAGTCACCGGGACGGACATAATGAGTGAGATCGCTGAAGAGCGGATTGCCGAAGGGATAATAGCCGAGGTCTTGAATGGCGCAACCGCCGTAGGCGTAGGCATGGGCTTCCTGGATCTGGGCTTCGGTGAGAGTGGGATAGCGGGCAAGCAGAAGCGGGCGTATAGACTGCTTCCAGGCGAGGTCGATGAGCTGCTCGTGCGTCTGGACGGAGTAAGGTTGTCCGGTTTGAGAGAAGATCAAGAGAACGAGCACGAGCGCAAAGGACTTGATGGGGAGACGGGTGAGGTTCGCTCGTTGCGGGGGCATGAGGAGAGGATAACCGCAAGTGGGCCGAGATGGGGAGACTTGTCTTCGGGCGGGATTCTGATGGGATGAACGGCAGGGGCCTTCGTCTGAAAGCAAACCTGGGCTAAACCTGCAAGACATCCCCATCGCGAGCGACCATCTCGTAAAGCACGGGGTTGACGAAGAACCCGAGGAAGAGCCGCGAGATCAGCCCCGCAACGATTACGATGGCAAACGGCTTTTGCGTATCAGACCCGATGCCGGTAGAAAGCGCTGCAGGCAGGAGCCCGAGGCAAGCGACGAGGGCGGTCATCATGATGGGCCGCAGCCGCAGCAGCGATGCCTCGCGGGTTGCGGTGCGTATGTCCTTGTTTTCGAGTCGCAGCTTGTTGATGTACGAGACGAGGATTACGGCAGTCTCAACTGAAACGCCCATCAGTGCAAGTAAGCCGAGACCTGACGAGACGCTAAAGGGGGTGTGGGTCAATTTAAGAGCAATGAGCGCGCCCACAGGCTCGGTCAACAGGACGCCGAGTGCGATGGTTAAAGGAAATTTGAAGTTGCCATAGAGCGCGAACAGGATCATAAAGATGATCAGCAATGCGAGCGGGCCGATGAACTCCATCTGATGTTTTGCTTCAAGGAATTCGCCATACTCTCCACCCCAGGCAAGCCGATAGCCGGGTGGAAGCGATTTTGCAATGTCAGCGATGGATTTCTGACCGGCGAGGACGGCGCTCTCAAGATCGCGTCCGTCGATGCTGTATTGCACTCCGATATAGCGCGAGTTGTTTTCGCGATAGATGAACGAAGCGCCCGCGGCTTCGTGGATATTCGCCAGGTCGCTCAACGGGATCTGTTGGCCGGTGGGCGTGCCGACCAGAAGGTTGCCGATCTCGTGTGCATTTTCGCGGAACTCGGGTTTCATGCGGACGACAAGGTCGAAGAGCTTTTCGCCTTGAATGACCTGGGTAGCCGCCTCGCCGCCCACCGCCGCTTGAACCACCGCCTCGACATCGGCTACGTTGATGCCGTAACGGGCAATCTTATCGCGGTCGACATCAATCAGCAGGCTGGGCTGGCCCAGTTCGCGGACGACGGTCAACTCCGAGAAGCCAGGCACTTTTGAGAGGCGACGCTTGATCTCCAGCGCCTTGCTTTGCAGGACATTCAGATCGGGCCCATAAATTTTGACGGCGAGAGCGCTCTTGAGACCGGTCAGTGCCTCGTCGACGGCATCTTCGGCGGGCTGCGTGTAGTTGAAAATGACGCCGGGAAATGCCTGGAGATGCTTCTGAATGTCCGCAGTCAGTTCAGCCTTGGTGTGAATAGAGCCCTTCTTCCAGGAGACATCGTTATATGGCTTGAGGCCTACGTAAAACTCGTCGTTGAAGAAGCCGGTGGCGTCGGTGCCGTCGTCAGGGCGGCCAAGCTCAGAGCCGACATCGGTGACCATCGGATAATTCATCAGGAGATGACGGACCTGGGGCGAGAACTTGCTGGCCTCTTCGAACGACACGGTGTACGGCAAGGTTGCGCGCACCCATAGCGCACCCTCGTCCAGATGCGGCATGAATTCTCCACCGATGAAGGGAACCAGCAGAAGCGTGGCGCCGAAGATCAGCACGGACACAATCATGGTCACCTTCGGGTGGTCGAGGCACCAGTCGAGTTGGATCGCATACTTCTTGCGCAACCACTCAAACGGCTTGTTCGCGCGTTCGCGCACACCGCCTTTGAACCAGTAGGCGCACATGACGGGCACGAAGGTCAGAGTCAGGATCAGCGCGCCGACGAGTGCAATCGACACGGTATCAGCCATAGGTTTGAACAATTTCCCCGACGGCCCGGTGAGCGCATAGATGGGAAGGTAGCCCGCGATGATGACCGCAACAGAGTAAAAGATCGGGCGATCAACGTCCTTGGCGGCCGCCAGGATGACCTCTTCAAGTTTGTAGCTCTGGCCCTCGCGCTCGCCTAACTCGCGGAAGACATTTTCCACCATCACCAGGGTGCCGTCGATGAGGATTCCGAAATCGATGGCACCGATAGAGAGCAGGTTGGCGGCGATTCCTTGCGCGTGCAGAAAGATAAAGGAAAAAAGTAGAGCCAGAGGGATGGTCAGCGCAACGATCACCGCGGCGCGAACGCTGACCAGAAAGGCCATCAGGACGAGCAGGACAAGGGCCATCCCCAGCATCATGTTGTGCTCGACCGTGTCGATGGTCAGTTGAACGAGGTCGCTACGGTCATAGAACGGGCGCACCTTTACATCGGGCGGAAGAAGACCCTCGTTGAGTTGCTGCGTCTTCGCTTCGACGCCCTTGAGGACATTCTGCGTCTGCTCGCCGCGCCGCATCATGATGACGCCTTCGACGGCGTCATCTTCTTGATTAAAGCCGAATTCACCCAAGCGGGGCGCATGCCCCATCACAACGGCGCCAATGTCGCGGATACGCACCGGCACGCCATTTTGCGATCCCACAATAATGTTGCCGATATCGGAGGTATCGCGAATGAGCCCAAGACCGCGTACGTAATAGATCTGGCTGCCCTGCGAGTAGAAGCCTCCTCCGGCATTGGAATTATTGACGGAGAGCTGCTGTATGACGGTCGGCACGGTGAGGTGATACGCGTAAAGTTTTGCCGGATCGAGCAGCACTTGATACTGCATGACCGTGCCGCCAAAGCCGGAGTCGTCGGCGACGCCCGGCACTTGTTTATATTCACGGTTAACGACCCAGTCTTCAAAGGTCTTCAACTCCTGCGGCGTGCGGTCGGGACTCTCCAGGGCATATCGATAGACGAGCCCGGACGGAGAGGCCAGCGGCGCAAGGCTCGGGGTTACGCCCGTGGGATAAGTTATCTCGCTCAGGCGTTGAAAGACCTGCTCGCGCGCGAAATAACTGTCAGTGCCTTCGTCAAAAGTTAGCCTGACGTCGGAGAGCCCATAGAGAGAGATCGAGCGCATGACGGACATCTTGGGAACGCCGTTCATCTCGACTTCAGTCGGAACGGTCACCAGTCGTTCGATCTCTTCAGCCGCATGGCCCGGCCATTGCGTGATAATTTCGACCATCGGCGGGGCGAGGTCCGGGTATGCGTCGACAGGCATGTGGTGGAACGAGATCACACCGCCGATGGCGATGAAGACCACCATCAGCAGGATCAACACGCGCTGCCGTAACGCAAACTGGACGACATGATGAATCATTTCGAGCCCGCCTCCTCAGTGTTGCAGCGAATTAGCAAACTGAAGAAACAAGCTGCCATCGCCTACAACCCTTTCTCCAACGGAGATGCCGTTTAGAATTTGCGTCTGGCCATTCTGGCTTTCGCCCAGTTCCACATCGTGCCTGCCGAATTGATCTGCACCGTTGGCTACATAGAGGAATGGCTGATTATTGTCATCGTGCAGAATGGCGGAGTTGGGCACCACGATCACATTCGAGAGCTTGCCGTCGGTGACAATCACGTTGCAGTACATGTCCTTCTTCAACTTCTCGCCAGGATTGTCGACGACGATGCGCGCCTGCAGCGTCCTTGTATTCGGATCGAGCGCGGGTGAGACGTACGAGATTCGTCCGTGAAAACTGCCCGGATAGGCATCGGTCTGCACGACAACGTCATCGCCGCTGCGGATGAAGGCGAGGTCGGTCTGGTAGACATTGGCGAGCACCCAGACCGTGCTCAAATTCGAGATCGTAAACGCCTGCGTTTGACCGGCCTGCACCACCTGACCGGGAGAGACGAGGCGCTCGACCACCTCGCCGCTGATGGGAGCCAACACGGGAATCTGCGCTGAAGACGAGGCTTTCGCCAGATTACCTGGATCTTTGATTCCCAGGATTTTCATTCCCTGCTCGGCGGAGTTCAGATCGTCCCTGGCCTGGTTACGGTCCGATTCCGCCTGCTCGAAATCGCGCTCCGCGATAGCGTGATGCTGGTAAAGGTCCTGGGCGCGAGCGTAGTTTTTGTCGGCCAGACGGGAGGAATCAGATGCTTTCAGATAAGAACCCAGCAACTGGGAGTAATCGGGACTGCTCACATCGAGCATCGGCTGGCCCGCTTTCACATGCTGGCCGGGCACAGCCAGAATCCGGCTGACCGGGCCGCCGACCTGCGTGATGACCGGGGTGGTGTTGAATGCGTTGTATGCGACGGTGCCCGTCAGTCGAAGCGTATTCGTCAACGTTGTCGGCTGAATCGTGATGACCTGTACATGCGACATCTGGTCTTGCGGAATAGTGAAGAGTTGCGGCGTGGCCGATTTAGAAGCTGTCGCGGAAAAGGAGGTCATCTGGCTCGCATGTTCGCGGTCCTTTGAACTGCAGGCCGTAAGGATTAAGGTAAGCGCGAGCGCCATCGCACCTGGAATTCTGTAGTTGCGGCGCGTGATCGGTGCAGTGGTCATGGTAAGCTCCTGGTCCCTACCGCTTCACGAAGCTGCTCGAGTGCGAGCAGATACGATGCAAGCGCCTGGCGGTAGCCGAGTTGGGTCGTCCGATAACTGCGCTCCGCATCGAGAAAATCGAGCAGGCTCGCCGCGCCTCGTTTGTAGGCGTATTCGCTGATGTCGCGCGATTGCTGCGCCTCGTCGAGATAGCCGGAGCGATAGAGACCTACGACCTGATCGTTGGTGCGCAGGTTCTCAAAGGCGTCTCTCACGTCCGTCAGCACCTGCCCGTTTGCGAACTTCTCCTGCTCCTCGGCCTGAGCGATGGCGAAGCCGGTACGCGCAATCTCACCCTGGTTACGGTCGAAGATGGGCAGCTCCATCTGTCCGAAGAAGGAAAGGTTGTTGATATCGCTCAGGTGTGAATAGCTGACCTGACCCGTGATATCGCGCTTGCCGTTCGCCTTTTGCAGATCATGCTGGCTGTTCGCCGCGGCGACTCCGAGCCGGGCAGCCTCGAGGTCAGGCCTGCTTTTTAGAGCGGCTGCCTGAAAATCTTCCAGATTGCCTTTTACGGGCTGATAGTCGAACGATCCGGCGACATCGTAGTCAGCAAGGATCGATCCATATCCCAGCATCTGCCGCAGGTCGGAGAGCCCCTGCACCCTGGCGAGCTTCGCCGTCGACACGTCCTGCTGGAACTGAAGCATCTGAAGCTTGATCTTCAGAAGATCGCCCTCGCCAATGTCTCCCGCCTTGTAACGCGCTTCGCCGATATCGACGGTGTTCTGAAAGCTCTTGAGGTCTTCGGTCGCGAGGGCAAGCGTCGATTCTGCTAGCTCAACATTAATGAACTGCGTGGCGACGTTAAAGGTAAGGCTGCGTTCACTGTCGGCGACCTGCGATCGAGTGACGGCGGTCTGGTCCTTGGCTGCCTGAAGCCGGTGCTCCCGTTTTTTCCCCCGCTCAAACAGATAGCTGAGACCGATATCGAACTGCGCCGTGGTGTTGAGGTAATCGGAGCTGAACTGGCTTGGCTGAAAGATCGGCAGAAACTGCGAGTCGGCTGAAATCACAGGGTTCGGGCGCAGGTTTGCTGTCGTCTCCGCCGCCTGGTTCTGCTCGATTTCGGTGCGGGTGGCCAGCAGGGTGTGATTATGCTGAAGCGCCATCCGAATGGCATCGTCGAGTGTGATGATGACCGCGCCCGGTTTCTGGGCAAGGGTGGACGCCTGCGGCGCGGGCGACGACGGGTTTTGCGCGGGCGGAGATTGGGCGTCGGCAACTCCGAAAAGACACGCAGCTACTAGCAGAATTGAAAAATAGAAACGTCTTGGAAACATAAACGATCAGCCTTCTTCAGCAGGGCAATGCACCGATTGGCGTGCCGAGGCGACACGAAGGACATGCAAAGTCTATGCGGGAGGCGCGCGGGCGGGGATGTGTCGGGCAGAGGAATCTTGCGCCAGGCTGATAGATTGAGGCTCAAGCTCCATGCGGGTGGGGACCGGAACGGACACAGGGACGCTTGCTACGGAGGGCTCGATGGCAAGATGGCTGAGATGGCAGATCGGGCAGGTGTCGGGAGATGTTGTGACGTGATGATGCCAGACCGTCCCTAGCGTAGTACACATCAATAGCGCGAGAAGCGCTATTGGGACTATCATTCGCCAGATTCTCTTTTGCCCGGACATGGTGGAGATACGTTTAAGGCCCTGCATCGCTTGAGGGTAAGTGTAGTCCACAACCCTTCACCCCGGCTATGTCTTGGAATTTAAATCGTGATGAATCCTATGCTTGAAGAAGTGATTCCAAGCCATTGATTTTTTGAGAGAAGGTGGTGGACGCGGTAGGGATCGAACCTACGACCAGTCGATTAAGAGTCGAATGCTCTACCAACTGAGCTACGCGTCCATTTTTACCTCAATTGCATGAGGGGAAGTGATTGAAGGGCACACCTTGAAACCAGTCTGCCGCAACCAATCGACTTAGTTAAGATAACACAGCTTGCAGAGTGGAATCACCCTGCAAGCTGTCGGCTAACCAACAAAATCTACGTTCGCGCGAATGGGGATAATGCCACGGTCGAAGCCCATGTCGAGCAGCTTGCGAATGGCCTCCTTACCGTCCTCGCCATAGTTCAGCGTGCGGTCGTTGACGTACATGCCGACGAAGCGGTTGGCGAGGGTGGGGTCAAGATCGCGGGCAAACTGCATGGCGTAGGCCAGCGCCTCTTCGCGGTGGTCGAGAGCGTGCTGGATACTGTCGCGCAGGGCATTGGTCGTGGTCAGCAGTGTCTCCTGGCTGAAGGAGCGGCGGATCGCATTGCCCCCAAGAGGGAGGGGAAGCCCGGTCTCATCGCGCCACCACTGGCCGAGGTCGAGCAGCTTCACAAGACCGTCATTGGCATAGGTCAACTGCCCTTCGTGAATAATGAGGCCGGCATCGAACTCGCCGGAGACAACGGCGGGAATGATCTTGTCGAACGGTACCACGACAGTCTCAATATCCGGCGCGAAGAGCCGTAGCGAGAGATACGCCGTGGTGAGCGTTCCGGGAATGGCGATGCGCGTCTTCTTCACCTCATCGAGCGTGAGCTTGCGCGTGGCGACGATCATGGGGCCATAGCCTTCGCCGACGCTGCCGCCACATGCCATCAGGGTGTACTTGTCCTGGAGATAGGGGTAGGCATGGAATGAGATGGCGGTGACATCATAGAAGGCTTCGTTGATGGCACGGTGGTTCAGCGTCTCAATGTCGGTAAGAGTGTGGTTGAACTTGAAGCCGGGGACGCGGACCTTGTTGGTGGCCAGGCCATAGAACATGAAGGCGTCGTCGGAGTCGGGGCTATGGGCGATATTGATCTCTTGAATTGCAGCGTTGGCAGAAGTCATAATTCGATGTCCTTGGGAGAGTAAGAGGGATAGGAGACGCGGCCCGGCAGTGCAGGTTCAGGACGTCAAGATAGTCAGGATATTGGATGCCGGTCGCACTCAGGAGCGCCGCCACCTCTGCAACGAACTGTAGATTCCGGCGGCAGCGGTGATCTTGATAGCTTCGCCCGCAAGGAACGGGGCAACCGCAAGGCTCCATACAGCGGTGCTGCCGAGATGCAGCAGATGCGCCAGCCATCCGGCTCCAAGGGCAAAGGTGATAACGCTCGAACCGATACCGGCGAGCACTGCGCTGCTGAAGCGCGATACCACCCGAGGCATGGAACGCACGATCCATCCGGCTGCGGCCGCGGCCAGCGGGTAGGCAAAGAGAAAGCCGGCGTCGGGTCCGAGCAGATGGGCTATACCACCAGGGCCTGCCGGGCTGAATACCGGCAGACCGGCTGCGCCTTCGGCGAGATAGAGAACCATCGTCGAGAAGCCGGCAACCGGTCCGAGCGCCATGCCGATCAGGATGACAGCGAATGTCTGGAGGGTGATCGGCACAGGCGTAAAGAAGAGCGGGATGGAGACATGCGCACAGGCGGCAACGAAGAGCGTTGCAGCGACCGACAGCAGGATGCGGCCGGGAAGCGTCTGGTGGAGCGGTCTCGTGCCTTCGATCAGTCCGGATTGAGAAGAGATGACAGGTTGCATAGAAGGTCCTTTCGCGTTAGCCGCGTTCGGTGGAGATCGTCTTGTTGTAAGAATCGGCGTGGCTTTGGTTGGCAGGTCCGACTCTGCTCGCTACATGATCCTGAGATGAAGGGCTATCTACGTCTTTTGCTGCGGAGAATAAATATTGGCTGAAGTCCGGCTGAGGGGTGGCCGATGAACTTTCGCGTCGATGGCCCGCGCGAATACGTCGGGTAATCGCCACCACTGCCCACAGGAGGACGAAGAAAGAGAGAATCGAGATGGCAAACAGGATTCGCATCAAACAGAAGACCTGAAAGAAGAATACCAAGATTGCAGGCGGTTCGCGCAGGGGTTACGATCTCTCGCGCCGATTACGGTGGAAATTCGAGAGGGAACTCTTCAACCGCCGCGTTTCTCCTCTGGCAGTACGAACTTGGTACATCCGCCCGCGAAGATTGTTTTCCACTTGACGGAGGGTGGCGCAAAATTTGTACTGGACAATAGAAGAGATATGACTCGTTCCAGCACAACAGGCGCAGGGGTAAAGCGGTCGAGCGGCCTTGTGCGCGCGTACGAGTGGGCCCAAGGCGGCTGGCGAAAGGTCGCTACGGGTGCTGCCGCGGTGCTCGCGCTGGCCATGGCCTACCATGTGATCTTCGGCCAGAATGGGTTGACGGTCTATCAGCAGAAGCGGCAGGAGACGCAGGTGCTGGCGAAGCGGTTACAGAGCCTGCAGCACGAAAACGATCTGATGAAGGGCCACGTCGACCGGCTACAGAACGATCCGAATGCGATTGAGCACCAGGCGCGCGAGGAGCTGCACTACGCTCGCCCGGGAGAGGTGATCTATACCCTTCCTCCCGATCCGGCGACCAGGAACCCAACCGGGACGGGCAGCTCCGCAAAGCCTTAGCGGGATGGCGCACCGTCGATCCCGGATAATCAACAGAGCAAAGAAGACAATAATCTGGTCAGGAGATATATTCCTTGAGCCAGGGATCGTCCGAGTGCACCAGCGCCTCGGTCGTTCCATCGAAGACGACCTTCCCTTCGTTCAGCACAAGAAATTTGGTGCTGTCGTCGATTCCATTGTTGGGAATCAACTCCATCCTGCCGGTCTCCGCGTTGAAGCGGTTTCTGGCAAGCGCGAAGGCGTCCTGCAGACGATGAGTAATCAACAGAGAGGTCGTGTGCGAGACGTCGCGCTGCTTCACTACAAGCTCGATGATGGTCGTCGATGTGATGGGGTCAAGACCGCCCGTAGGGGAGTCATAGAGAATAAGGTCCGGACTGGAGATGATGGCGCGGGCGATGGAGACGCGGCGGCGCATTCCGCCCGAAAGCTCGGATGGAAACTTGGCGATGGCCTGTTCCAGCTCGACGAACTTTAGCGCTTCAACCACCCGTTTGTGTGCTTCTTCCTCTGGAACACCATCTTCGTGGAGGCGATAAGCGACATTATCCTCGACGGAGAGTGAGTCGAACAGCGCCGACTCCTGAAAGACCATGCCGATGCGGGCCCGCAGTTTGTATAGGTCCTTCTCTGGCATCGTTGTGATCTCATCGCCGAACACTTGGATCGTCCCGCTATCAGGGCGCATCAGCCCATTGGCGAGCTTCATCAGGACCGATTTGCCGCAGCCAGCCGGTCCGAGAATGATGCGGGTTTCCCCACGTTGCACAGTAAGAGAGATGTTCTCAAGCACCGGTTTCTGGTCGAAGCCAATGGAAACATCGTTGTAGACGACCACGGGCTCGGTCGAACCAGAACCCTTCCCATTTGGTGAAACGCTCGTGCTGGCAAGGTCTTCGGGCATGGTCTGGGGTCACCGGCCGAAGATGCCGATCATCGCGCGGCTGACGATGAAGTCGACAATGATGATGAAGACCGAGGAGACGACGACGGCCTGTGTCGTCGAGCGCCCCACGCCCTGGGTCCCACCCTTGGTCTTCAGGCCGAAGTAGCAACCAACGGTAGCGATGATGAAACCGGAAAAAAGAGGCTTGGTCAGCCCCTGAACGACATCGCCGAAGACCAGTGCGCGATAGGAGTTATGGAAATAGGCCGACGCATTGAGGCCGAGCAGACCGACACTGACCAGAGCGCCGCCTGCGATACCCACCGCATCAGACAGGATGGTAAGAAAAAAGAGCATGAAAACGGTAGCGTAGAGGCGCGGCGTGACCAGTTTGCGGATGGGATCGGTCCCCAGCGCCCGCATCGCGTCGATCTGCTCGGTCACCTTCATCGAGCCCAGCTCTGACGCCATTCCCGAAGCGTTGCGGCCCGAGATCATCAGGCCGGTGAGGACGGGGCCGAGCTCCTTGACCATCGAAAGCGCGACCAGGTTGCCGGTCATACTGACCGCGCCAAACTGCTGCAACGAGGTCGCCGACTGTAGCGCGAGAACGCAGCCCGTAAAGAATCCGGTCAGAACGACAATTGGCAGGGAGCCGAAGCCGATGGAGTCCATCTGCGTGAAGACATCGGGCCAATAGCGCGGACGCGAAAAAATGTTCGTGATTGCGTGCCAGGAGAGCAGCGCGTAGTCCTGAACGGCGGCGATCTTTTCTTTGGCGAAGACCTCTGGAGAGACGAAGGGCATGTCGTTATCAGGCTCAATGTATCAGATGCAGAGGCTTGCTTGAAGATTGCATCTTATTGCCGGGATTGGAGAAGTTCTTTTGCTGCACTCCTGAACGGGGATAAAAATGAGAAAATAAAGTGGATCATGGCTGAAATGACAGCAGCGGTACTGTATGGCAAACAAGACCTGCGACTGGAACAGGTGCCGGTCCCGTGTCCGGCCGCCGGAGAGCTGCTTGTCCGCGTAGCGGTCGCGCTGACCTGCGGCACGGATCTCAAGGTTTACCGCCGCGGCTATCACGCTCGTATGCTGAAGCCGCCGATCCGGTTCGGCCACGAGCTTGCCGGAACCGTCGAGGAGGTTGGCCTTGGTGTAACCGCGTTTCGCAAGGGAGACCGGGTCGTAGCGCTGAACTCTGCACCCTGCGATGTCTGCTTCTTTTGCACGCACGGCCAGCAGAACCTCTGCGAAGATCTTCTGTTTAACAATGGCGCCTACGCCGAGTTTATTCGTATCCCGGCGCGAATCGTGGAGAAGAATACTCTGTTGATCCCCGATGGTGTTCCCTTTGAGCACGCCGCACTGACAGAGCCATTGGCCTGCGTTGTTCGAGGGCTTGAAGAGAGCGGCGCAAGGGCGGGCGATACGATGATCGTCATCGGCGCCGGTCCTATCGGACTGATGTTCATGCACGTCGCGGAGATTGCCGGTGTCAACGTGATCGCCGTCGTCAAACGAGAGGATCAGGTCGCCGCCGCAAAGTTATTCGGCGCGACCAGCGTCGTGCAGATCGGCGCGGTCGATGACGCTGTCGCCACAGCACGTGCGTTGACCCCACAGGGCCGCGGGGCAGATGTTGTCATCGAGGCTGTGGCGATCCCCTCCACCTGGGAGTGGGCTGTCGACATGGTGCGCAAGGGCGGGGTCGTCAATTTCTTCGGAGGGCCACCCAGCGGCACCAAGGTGCAACTCGATACCAACCGCCTGCACTACGGCAATATCACCCTGAAGGCCAGCTTTCATCACACGCCCGCAACCTGCCGCACTGCGTTTGAACTGGTCACGAGCCGCCGCTTCAAATGCGCGGATTACATTACCGGGCGCGTCGGCCTGGACGAAGTTCCCGCGATCTTTGCGCGCATGTTGAACCGCAGCGGAAGCTCGCGTGAGATCAAGACCGCCGTCTTTCCCTCGGGGGTGCCGGAGTGAGCGAAGTTACGATGTCGCAGCACGCGCTGCTGGGCGCACCCCACGAATACCTCACGCCGCTGGACCGTCCGACGCTCGAAGAGGCGCAGGCCTGGTGCCGCCACCTGGCCTCGACGCACTATGAAAACTTCCACGTCGCGACCTGGTTTTTGCCGCGTCGGGTCAGGCCCCACTTCGAGAGCATCTACGCCTATTGCAGGGTCGCGGACGATCTCGGCGATGAGGTCGACGATCCGATACTCGCCACGCGCCTGCTCGACGCCTGGGGCTCCATGCTCGATGAGTGCTACGACACGCCCGAGCGCTCCATGCACCCCGTCTTTATCGCGCTGCACGAGACAGTGCGCGAGTGCGGCGTCCCCCGAGAGCTCTTCGCCGACCTGCTTCACGCCTTCCGCATGGACCAGGTCAAGACCGAATACGAGACATGGCACGAACTGATCGAATACTCACGCTACTCGGCCAACCCCGTTGGCCGGCTCGTCCTGTGGGTCTGCGGATATCAGGAAGAGCCGCTGGCATTGTTGTCGGACAAGGTCTGCACCGCGCTGCAACTGGCAAACTTCTGGCAGGATGTGACCGAGGATGCAGATCGCGGCAGGCGCTATATTCCTGCCGAAGCCATGGCGCAATTTGGTGTAGAAGACGGCCAGATCGAGGGGCGGGTCTTTACCCCCGAATTTGGCGCCATGATCGAAAGCCTGGTAGAGGGGACCCGTGCAATGTTGCGTGACGGTGGTGTCATCAGTTCCCGCGTCGATAAGGAATTGGCAGTCACGCTTGACCTCTTTCGTAAGGGCGGCGATGCGATTCTCGACGGCATCACTGCGGAGAACTTCGACGTGCTGCGTGGAAGGCCGGTCGTCTCAAAGGCGAAGAAGTTGACTCTGCTGGCTGGAGCGTTGATAGCGAAGACGCGGGCGGGGCTTACGACGTGACCACTGCTGAAGCCTATGCCGCCTGCCGAACGATAGCGCAGCGCGAGGCCAAAAATTTTTACTACGCCTTTCGCGTGCTGCCCCGGCACAAGAGCGACGCCATGTGCGCCGTCTATGCCTTCATGCGCCGCGCAGACGATATCACCGACGACGAAGCGCTCTCTATTTCGGAGCGCAGGCAGGCCATGGCCGCCTGGGTCGAATCATGGCGTGCAGCATGCCGCAGCGGAGTGTCGGACGATCCCGTCTTTCTTGCCCTGAACGACACTCAAAAGAAATTTGCAATCCCCGACGCTTTGCTCGAAGAACTGGTTCAGGGAACCACCATGGATCTCGAGCCGCAGGCCCTCGACGCCGAAGCGATTCAGACCTTCGCTACCTTCGAGGATCTCTACCGCTACTGCTATCTCGTCGCTTCGGTGGTGGGTCTGGTCTGCATCCGCATCTTCGGCTATACCGATCCCCATGCAGAAAAACTCGCTGAGGAGACCGGCATCGCCTTCCAGTTGACCAACATCCTTCGCGATGTAAAAGAAGATGCCGAGCGCGAACGAATCTATCTGCCGCAGGACCTGCTCCACGAATTCGGCAGCAACACCGACCGGGTCGCAGCCCTCACCCACGGCGCTCCGATCAAGCCCTCTGACCGCGCTATGCTCCATCAACTCGCGGCGAAGGCCGAAACGTACTACACCTCAGCGGACAAGCTGCTTCCCCTGATCGATAAAGACAGCCGCGCCGCGTTGTGGGTCCTCGTTACCATCTATCGCAATCTCCTCCACAAAATTGAAAAACTCGACTGCGATGTCTTTTCTCAGCGCATCAGCGTCCCCACATCCTCAAAGCTCCTGACTCTCGGACGAGGCATGGCGATGGCAGTCCTCGATCGGGTAGCGCCATGAACGATTCCGGCAACCGCGACGTCATCGTTATAGGCGGAGGCGTAGCTGGTCTCGCCGCCGCCGCAGCGCTTGCCGACGCAGGTGCTGCGGTAACACTGCTCGAACGCCGCCCATACATCGGTGGCCGCGCCTACTCGTATGAGCATCCCGCCCTCGAAGAGACCATCGATTCGCAGCACGTCGTCCTCGGCTGCTGCACCAACATTCTCGACCTCTGCCGTCAGGCTGGCATCTCCGACACTATCCGCTGGTACGAAAAACTGACGTTTCTCGAACCCAACGGCCAACGCACTCTGTTGCATCCGGACAGCCTTCCTGCGCCGGCGCATCAGGCGATCAGCTTTTTACGCGCTCCCATGCTCACGTTGCGCGATAAGGCTGCAATCGCCTCCGGTCTCGCTCGCTTCCTGCGCGGCTACCCCGCGGATGATAGCGAGAGCTTTGCGTCATGGCTCAAGCGTACCGGCCAGACCGACCGTGCCATCCGCCACTTCTGGGAGCCGGTCGTTGTCGGCGCGCTCAACGATAGCTTTGAGCGATGCTCGGTAAAGTACGCGGGCAAGGTCTTCCACGAATCTTTCCTGCGGTCCGCCGGGGCCGGACGGCTCGGCATTCCGGCGGCGCCGCTAAGTGAATTTCTGACGCCGATAGCCGGGCTGGCCGAAGGCAAGGGTGTCGTCATCCAACTCAAGGCGGGAGTCGAGCGGATCGAGCAAACTTCCGAGAAACACTGGCTGGTTCAGGCTGGCGATGCGATCTGTACCGCTCGGTCCATCGTTCTAGCAACCGACTATCGTCAGACGCAGAGACTGATCGCATGCCTCCAGCCATCTTCCAGCAATCCTTTCGCCTACGGTTTCGACAAATTTATTCCCGCGCCCATCACCACGATTCACCTCTGGTATGACCGCGACGTAATCGGCATCGATCACGCCGTTCTTCTGGATACCCGCATCCAGTGGATGTTCTCCAAGTCGCGCATTCGCCGCTGGCCGATGGAACGGGGAAGCTACATCGAGCTGGTCATCAGCGCCTCCTGGCCCGAACTGGAGATGGGAAGGGAAGAGATTCTCGCTTCGGCGTTACAGGAGCTGGAGCTGTTCTTTCCTGCGGTAAAAGCCGCAAAGCTGGTAAAGAGCGGGGTCCTCAAAGAGGCCCGCGCAACCTTCTCGGTTACTCCGGGGCTGGACAGATTTAGACCCAAACAGGCCACTGAATGGCCCGGCCTCTATTTAGCTGGCGACTGGACTGCGACAGAATGGCCCTCGACCATGGAAGGTGCAGTGCGCAGCGGAAGGCTCGCCGCCGGAGCCTTGATGGGTAATTCTGGCCGATTCATGGCCCCGGAAGCTCCTGCACAAGGGCTCATGCGCTGGCTCAGCCGCCAATAGTGTCCATCTTTAGCAGAGCGCAAAGAAAAGCCTCGGCGATTGCCGAGGCTTTTCTCAATCGCATTACAATCTCAAACGGCCAAATCTTCCAGTGCGGCCTTCTCGGCGTTCGCTTTGACCGATTCAATCCCGGCATCGCGGGCAGCGGTAGAGGAATAACCCTGGCTGGTTCCGATGACCTGATGGTTCGCCGCCTTCAGATTGAACATCGCATGACCGCTATGCTGCTCCTTGCGTTCATAGAGCGCATCGTTGCCGGCATTCTTCCGCACTGAAGCAATCCCGTTTTCGGCTGAAGCCTTCGCGACATACATCTCGCTCGTCAGAATCACCTGACCGTTTCCGGCCTCCAACACGAAGTAGAACTGCCCGTCCTTCGCCGTCTTGAGCACAAACTTGCCTGCCATAGTGTCTCCTTACCTCTGAGATTGACATCCGCAACCAAGCCCTTCAGCCGCGCGCCACGATTGTACAAGCCCAGTGCCCTCTCTCAAACCACTCACGCCCTAAGTATTGAAAGAGCGGCGTATACAACGAGGCAACCGGTAGCGGAGTTTCTCGGATTGATTGTCCTACGTATTAAAATGAGAACGCCCCGGCAAAGCCAGGGCGTTCTCGTTCATGCTTTTTTGAAGTTAGACAGCGGTGAGCGCAAGCCCAGCCATCTTCTCTTCGCCATCCGAAGCGATTGGCCGGTAGAACAGCGAGTTGTTCTCCATGTAGACCTCAAGGAACGCTGGCCGCTGCACGATTCCGCCGCCAATCAACGCCTCCGACAGAGGATCTTCGACATAGCGCTGCAAAGCGCGGCGCAACGGTCGAGCACCATAGGAGCGATCGGACACCGTCTTGGCCAGAATCCAACGCTTCGCCTCGTCGGTCACCGAGATCGTAATCGCCTTATGCACAAGGTTCACATTGAGCTGCTGTACCAGCAGTTCGAGAATCTGCATCAGGTCCTGATCCGACAGCGACGTGAAGATGATGATCTCGTCCAACCGGTTCAAGAACTCAGGATTGAAGGTGCGCTTCACCTCGCCGCGCACCAACTCTTCCATCTTGTCCATCACCATGTCTTCCTTGTCGCTCTGGAAGCCCAACCCCTGCCGCTTCTGCAGGTGCTTCGCGCCAATGTTCGAGGTCATGATGATGATCGTGTTCTTGTAGTCGACCGTGTTGCCGAGGCCGTCCGTCAACTGTCCGTCTTCAAAGACCTGTAACAGCAGGTTGAATACATCCGGGTGCGCCTTCTCGATCTCATCGAGCAGCACCACGCAGTACGGATTTCGCTTCACGCGCTCCGTCAACTGGCCGCCCTCTTCGTAACCGACATATCCCGGAGGCGAGCCGATCAGCTTGCTCACGGAGTGCTTCTCCATGAACTCCGACATATCGAACCGGATCAGCGACTTCTCCGAGCCGAACAGGAACTGTGCCAGCGTGCGCGCCATCTCCGTCTTGCCGACACCCGTAGGCCCAAGGAACAGGAAACTTCCAATCGGACGCGCCGGGTTTTTGAGACCGGCACGCGAACGACGAATCGCCCGCGCCAGCGCCGAGATCGCCTTGTCCTGCGAGATCACGCGCTTGTGCAGCTCTTCCTCGACGCGCAGCAGCCGTTGCGTCTCCTCCTCCTTCAACGAAGTAATCGGAACCCCAGTCCAGCGACTGACGACATCCTCAATGTCTTCCCGCGTCACAATACCCGCCGAAGAATCATCAAGATGATACTTGTCGCGCAGTGCCCGCAGGTTCTCGCGCTCCTTGCGCTCCTCGTCCGAATAGAAGCGTGCCTTCTCGAACTCATGGTTCGCAATCGCGTTCTCCATCCGGTGAACAATAAACTTGATCCGCTTTTGGACCTCGGTCAACTCCTCGGGCAGGGAAGTCTGCCGCAGCTTGACGCGCGCCCCCGCCTCATCGATCAGGTCAATTGCTTTGTCCGGTAGGAAGCGGTCAGGAATGTAGCGACTGGAATGCGAGACGGAGAAGGTAATCGCATCATCGGTATAGCTGACAGCATGAAACTTCTCATACTTGTCCTTGATGCCCATGATGATCTTGATGGCGTCTTCCTCATTCGGAGGAGGCACTTTGACTGCCTGAAAACGCCGTTCCAGCGAGCGGTCTTTCTCAATCGACTTGCGATATTCCGCCGGAGTCGTCGCTCCAATGCACTGAATCTCGCCACGGCTCAAGGCAGGCTTCAGAATGTTCGCCGCATCGAGCGAGCCCTCGGCCGACCCTGCTCCAACCAGCGTATGCAGCTCGTCGATGAAGACGATCGAGTTCTGATTCTCCATCAACTCCTTCATGATCGTCTTGAGCCGCTCTTCAAACTGGCCGCGATACTTCGTGCCTGCAACGATCAACGAAAGATCAAGCGCCAGCACTCGCTTGTCCGCCAGGAAGCTGGGCACTTCACCATCGGCGATCTTCTGCGCCAGGCCCTCGACGATTGCCGTCTTGCCTACGCCCGGCTCGCCAATCAGTACAGGATTATTCTTTGTCCGGCGGCACAGAATCTGGATGACGCGGTCAACCTCGGCATCACGCCCAACCAGCGGGTCAAGCTGCTGGTCCATGGCCGATTGCGTCAGGTCGCGCGAAAACTCCGCCAGCATACTCTGCTCACCGCGCTGGCCTTTGGTCCCGCCGCTCTGCGAAGTGGGCACCTTCTCCTGCGTCGTCCGCTGTAACTCTTCGCGGATCGCCGGTAACCTCAGCCCGCGTTCGGTAAGAATCTCCGCCGCAAAGCACTTCTCCTCCCGCAGCAGACCCAGCAGCAGATGCTCTGTCCCAATATGCTTGTGCGAAAGCCGTTCTGCCTCTTCGGCCGCATAAGCCAGCACTCGTTTGCACTCATTCGACAGCGGCAGATCGACCGAGGTCGAAACCTTCTCCCGAATCGTCGTATGTCCTTCAATCTGCTTGCGTATCGATTCGACCGATGCGTGCGACCGCAGGAAGCGGTTCGTCAACGCCTTGTCCTCCCGCAGCAACCCCAGCAACAGGTGTTCTGTCTCGATATAAGGCGATCCGAACTGGCTGGCCTCATACCGAGCAAAGAAGATGACCCTCCGCGCCTTCTCCGTATAGCGTTCGAACATGTTCTCCCCTTCAACGCCGGACACCACCCAGCCCGAAGGCCGCATAGCGCCGTTGGTACCGTACCGTCTCCGTGCTATCTGCTCACGAGAGACCTTCAGGCTACTTCAGACTGCGAAGCATCCATCCCACTTCTATCAGTGTAGTCGCCTGCGCAACACATCCGGAAATCCCTCAAAAGTTATGCAATACCCTAGCACTATCCATTAGATGAAAGCTGTGTAAAAAAGGCACCAAACCTGGTGCATCACACCTCTGCTTCTTCCAGTCGCCCTTCGCGCAGCCGCAGCATCCTTCCGCAACGCCCTGCAAATTCAAGACTATGCGTGACAATCACGCTGGTCAGCCCGTGCGCTGCGTGCAGTCGCTGAATCAGTCCGAACACCGCCTCCGCCGTCTTCTGATCAAGGTCTCCGGTGGGCTCGTCGGCCAGCAGAATCGTTGGCTCCGTCACCAGCGCGCGCGCCAGCGAGACCCTCTGCTGCTCCCCTCCGCTCAACTCTCCGCTGCGATGCTCGGCCCGCTCCGCCAGTCCGACCTCGCCCAGCCAAACGCGCGCTCGCTCTAAAGCCGAAGAACGTCCCATCCCGCGGGCCAGCAAGGGCATAGCAACATTTTCGAGCGCTGTAAACTCCGGCAGCAGGTAGTGGAACTGCCACACATACCCCACATCCCTGTTCCTGAAATCCGCAGCCTGCCCCGCCGAAAAGGAACTCAATCGGCGCCGCCCGCACCAGACCTCACCCGCCGTCGGCTTGTCGAGCGCAGCCAGCAGATGCAGCAGGGAACTCTTCCCCGCGCCGCTCTCCCCGACGATTGCCACCATCTCACCGGCATAAACAGCTAGATCGAGCCCACGAAAAAGCTCCAATACGCCCCGCCCAGCCGCCCCGGGAACAGCAGCATAAGTCTTTGTCAATCCCTCAGCACGAAGCACGATGTTCCGCTCGGCTGCTTCCGGCAGTGGCTGCAACCTTCCCTCTGTTTCCACGAAAGAGACGTCATCTCGACCGGAGGCGGCATTTTTGCCGCCGGTGTGAAGAGACCCCTGTATTTCATCCTCTCGCTTAGCCACTTATCTCTCCATTCGATCCAGCCGCACCCGCATGACCGGCGTAAGCCCCCAGCGAGATCGCAATTCGGTTCCATGCATTGATCGTCGTAATCACCAGCGTCAGGTTCACTGTCTCCACCTCGCTGAAGTGCGCCCGCACCTCGTCGTAAACGGCATCCGGAGCATGGCCGTCCTGAATATTGGTTACCGCTTCGGTCCACGCCAGCGCCGCCCGCTCCCGTTGGGTATAGAGATCGGAGTTCCGCCACTCTGCCAGACCATCGATCCGTTCCGCCGTCTCATTTACCTTGCGAAGCTCCGCCGTATGCACATGGACGCAATACTCGCAGCCATTCATCAACGACGTCCGCAACCTCACCAGCCCTAGCAGCGAAGCCTCAAGTCCCGCTCCGGTATTCAGGTAATGTTCGAGTTCATGCATCTTCGCCATGCCATCCGGCGCTAACCGTCCGTACTTCAACCGTGGTTCACTCATACCGCAAAGCCTCCGCCGGCAACACTCTCGCCGCCGATCCCGAGGGATACAGCGTAGCAATCAAACTCACTCCCAGCGACACCGATGCCACCACAACTCCGTGCCAAACCAGCGGAGCAAACGGCAGATAATCAATCGAGTACACCGACGCATCCAGAGGGAAGTGGTAGTGCCCGCCCAGCCAGCTCAACCCATACCCAAGCACCAGACCGATCACCGTACCGATCACTGAAATCAGCAACCCCTGCATCAGGAAAATCCGCCGCACCTGCTCCGCACGCACCCCGAAGCTCATCAGCACAGCAATATCTCGCGTCTTCTCCATCACCATCATCGTCAGCGCAATTAGAATATTCAACGCGGCAACGCAGACAATCAACGCCAGCACGATGAACGTAACGATCTGTTCCAGCTTCAGCGCGCGGAACAGTTCCCGATTCTGCTCCATCCAGTTCGTCGTCTCGAATCCCTTTCCCGCCGCCTTCTCAATCTCGTTGCCGATCCTGTCGGCATGATAGAGATCATCTACCTTGAAGCTGATGACGGAGATCAAATCCGGCTCGCTGAAAAGCTTCTGCGCATCCGACAACCGCACGAAGGTATAGGTCGAGTCATACTGATAAAACCCTGACTTGAAGATCCCCACCACCTGAAATCGCTGATACCGGGGAACCAGTCCCAATGGCGTCAGCTCTCCCTGTGGACTTGTGACCAGCACATCGTCTCCAACACCCGCGCCAATTGTCTCGGCCATGTCCTTCCCAATCACAATCGGCGGTACCGCCTGCACCGCCACAGAATCGGGTGCCCCATGTCTCGCTTCTGAGACAGGGGTTTTCGTAGCGTCAACCGGCTCCAACCCCGCAGCCGACCCTTCTCTGACCGATTGCAACAAGTCCCCCACCTTGCGCTCATCCGCGGGAATCACACCCTTAATCAAAGCCCCGCCACTCCGCGCCCCGCGCGAGATCAACACCTGTCCATAAAGCCCCGGCGCCGCCGCCGTCACATGCGGCAGCTTCCGCAGCTTCTTCAGCAGCGGCCGCCAGTTCTGAATACCATCCGCCTTCACCCGCATCAGGTCTACGTGCGAGGTCGAGCCCACCAGTCGCGCCTGCAGGTCGCGCTGCATCCCATTGGTAATCGCCAGCGCAATAATCAGCGAAGCCACCCCAGCCGCAACGCCAATGACCGAGATCGCCGTGATGACCCCTACCACCGCCTGCCGCCGCTTGGCCCGCAGATACCGCGTCGCAATAAATAATTCAAATCGCATCGAACCCCAGCTTACTATCCTGCGAAGTTCCGCACTCAATTGCGTACTTTCTGTCGCTCAAAAAGAAAGGCGAAAGCCGCAGCTCCCGCCTTTCCTTTCACTCAAAATCAAGCCACGTTAGTTGGCCAGGACCGCTCTGTATCTCACCTGGTTCTTTTTTACCTTGGCCACGGCATCGTTGGCCTTGCTCATGGCAAAGCGCTCGGTGATGGCCTTCACGCCATGCCGTGCCGCTACGTCGAGCATCTCGTGGAGGTCGCGCGGACTTCCCGTCGGGCTTCCCGAGATCGCCCTTTGTGCTCCCAGCAACGAGAACGCCTGTATCTGGATCGGCGATGGAGGAACGCCAACCACGCAGAGCATCCCCTTGGGACGCAGCGCATTCACGTATCCCTGCCAGTCCTGGTCCGCGCTGACGGTCGACAGCAGAAAGTCGAACGATCCCGCGACCTTCTTCAATGCGCCGGTGTCCTGCGTATTCAAAAAATGATGCGCGCCAAGTTGCCGCGCCTCCGCCTCTTTGTCCTTCGAGGTCGAAAACGCCGTTACCTCCGCGCCAAATGCCTTCGCAAACTGCAATCCCAGATGTCCAAGGCCGCCAATTCCGATCACGCCCACACGCGATGACGGACGAACTCCATGGTTCCGCAGCGGACTGTAGACCGTGATCCCCGCGCAGAGCAGCGGAGCTACATTCTCGCTCTCGAGAATCGCGGGCACAGGAATCGCAAAGCGCGAGTTCACGCGAATGCGGTCGGCATATCCACCATTGCGTCCCACGCAGGTCGGCTGCGATTTGGCGCAAAGATGCTCGTCGCCCTGCCGGCACCACTCGCATACGCCGCAGCTATCGGCCTGCCAGCCCACGCCGACCCGGTCGCCCGTTGTCCGATCGAGCACGCCGCTGCCCACCGCGACCACGGTGCCGACGATCTCGTGTCCGGGAATGAAGGGATACTTGCTGAATCCCCAATCGTTATCGATCAGGTGAACATCACTGTGGCACACCCCACAGTGCGAGATCTTGATCTCGACTTCATTCGCCTGCAGCTCACCCGGATCGTACTTGTAAGGCAGCAAATGCGCACCGGCCGCGTGCACAGCCAAACCATGAATCTCACTCATTTGAAATCTTTCCTTTAGGTGCCTGATGAACTCGTCCACACCTGCTGTCTGATGCTACAACATCGCTTCGAGCAACGATGCCGATGTAATATTCATGACCTTCCCCACAAAGGACTGCAACAGCTTGCAACATAAAGTTATCAGGGGAGCGAAGAGAATCGCAGGAGGTGCGAAGAAAAGGATTGCGATCTTTGCGGTGTTCCGAACTGGGAACGAAAGGCAGATCAGCGACGGCAGGAGAAGCTAAAAAAATATTCTGGTGTAACTTGGACGCCCTGGACCCGTTCCATCAACAACGAATCCAGGGCGGGTTAGTCAATTGTTTTAGCGGTCTCTATCATCATGATCGTGGTGGTCGCGATCACGGTCATGGTGGTCACCGTGGTCTTCATGATCCCAGTGGCCTTCGTGCATGCGCCAACCTCTGTCGTAGTGATCGTAGTGCGGATGACTCCAATAAGCCCCGGCATATGGGGGCTGCTGCCAACGACCCGGCACCCAGACATAGCCTCCATCTCGTGTGCCCCAATATCCGTCAGTCCAGACAAAGCCCTGGTTCGGCGGTGGTGGACGCCGCTCATAACGGATGGGTGGAGGTGCTGATCCGATATATACCTGAATTTGTCCAAAAGCTGGAACCGCCAAAGTTGCGGCGACGAGTGCACTGGTAATCCATTTTGCTGTCATAGGTTTTTCGTTCTCCATTTACTGCGTTACATAGGATGCTTGATTGTGGGCATCGAAGGTTGTGTTTGATGAGTTTTATGGGACGGGAGGGCAAGATTATTCCGCTGAACCCGACGACACAGGCTGACCTGCGAGCAGGTCAAGAGCGCCTTTGGATTTAAGATCGTCGGCGACCCATTGACCAAAACACTCAGCAGTAGCATCAAGGTCCGTTTCGGTGTCGATCTGGATCATGGCTTCGCCATCGGTCGCGATGACCTGGGCGAACATGCGCCACTTCTCGAACTCGGGCAGGCAGTGAATGCCGATGGGAAGCGAGCAACCGCCGCCGAGAGCGTCGAGTGCGACGCGTTCGGCTTCGACGCAGAAGCGGGTCTCAGGATGGTTGAAGAAGGCCACAGCCTGACGAATATACGCGTCGCGGTCTTCGTCGACAGGATATTCAGGGCTGCGGGTTTCGAGTGCAAGCGCGCCTTGACCAGGAGCAGGACAAAGCTCTTCGGGGGAGAAGCGATGATGAACCCATTCGGCGCGCTTGAGGCGGTCGAGTCCAGCGGCTGCGAGGACCAGCGCGTCGCATTGACCTGCGGCAAGCTTCTTGAGGCGAGTGTCGATGTTGCCGCGGATCTCGACGAACTCCACGTCGGGACGAAGGGCGAGAAGCTGGGCGCGACGGCGAGGACTCGTCGTTCCGATTCGACCTCCTTCAGGAAGCGTGTTGAGCGACCAGTAAGGTTCGCAGACCCAGACGTCGCGCGCGTCGGCGCGTTTGGGAATGGCAGCGAGCATGAACTGGGGAGCGAGCTTTGTGGGCAGGTCTTTAAGGCTGTGGACGGCGAGATCGATGCGGCCTTCTTCAAGCGCCTCTTCGATCTCCTTGATAAAGACACCTTTGCCGTCGAGATTCGCCGGGGCGATAAATCCTGGCTGTTGCATTCTGTCGCCAGTGGTGCGAATGACTTCGAGTTCTACGTGATAACCAGCGTCGCGCAGAGCGTAGAGAATGTGGTTGGCTTGCCAGAGAGCAAGCTGAGAACCTCGTGAACCGATTCGGATCGGGTTTTTCGGATGATTGAATTCGCTGCTCATAATTTTTCCCGGGTTTGTCTGATTGTAGGCGAGCGGATCGAATTTTCGGGAATCGATGGATTCAGGGGCTTGCGGCAGCGGATATCTCCCCCTGTACTTAAGTCCTAAAGTATTCTAAACATTAGACCTAAGTCTGGACTTCCATGGGGACTTCTTGCTGAGGACCGACAACCCCACCTCCGTCTGCGGGATGGGTTTGTCAAGTTTTTGCCTTCTGTTTGGGCGATACCGAAGAAAAGAAAGATGCCGACTGAAGCGTCAGCCGGCATCTCCAAGTTAAAGTTTTACATTAGGGAAGGTCTGATTCAGTCTCCGAAGATTCCCTCGGCGGCTAAAGCCGCATTGCGGGCAGACCACTTGCGGCACGGCTGAAGCCGTGCCCTTAACAAAGACGGACTTAATCAGAGGCTCCTTAGGTTTAAATCAGCGATGGCCACCGCCATGGGAGGCCGCTCCGCCGCCACCGCCGCCGTGGAAGCTACCACCGCCTCCGCCGTGGAAACCGGCAGAGGGAACGTGGCCTGCGCTTCCTCTGCTGGGCTGTTGTCCTCCGTGACCGGGAGAGCCACTGTGTCCGGGGAGCCCTCCTCTGCCGGGAAGGCCCCCGCGGTGTCCGTGGCCGCCGTGATATCCATAGCCGCCTCGATATCCTCCGTAGTAGCCGCCTCGGCCGTAGACGAAGCCGCCGCCATAGAGGTAGTAGGGCGAGTAGAAGCCGTAGCCGAACGGGTTCCAGAAGAGGCCGTTTCCGGGGAGCCAGGTGTAACCGAAGGGACCGCCGGCCCAGTACCAGCCGGGACTGAAGTCGCCGTATCCGGCGTACCGGGAGGCGAGGTCCACATTAGCGTCGCCGAGGTAGGCCGAGCGGAGGCTGCTCCATTTGTAGAGGTCGTCGTTCTTCGCCTGGTCTTTGTCGAAGCGCTGCGGTTTGACTGGTTCGCCGGTCAGGACGAGTTGGCGTCCGCCTTTGACGTCGATGGGCTTGATATTGCTCTGCAAATTCTCGCCGGGATAGACGGCTGCCTTGCCATCGAAGACACGGACGGTAGCGTCGTTGGCGTTGAAGGCATAGAGGCCGTGCTGGAGCAGCTGGGTCTGGCCATTGGAGAGATCGATGAGGACGGTGTTTTCTTTGTAGATCTGGTCGACCTCGACGTTGGCGCGGCCTCGTTCGAGCCTGACCTCGGTGTGAGTGAGGTCGTTCGAGACCATCTGCACGGTGCTGTCGTCGCCGAGGCGAAGGAAGATGCCGGGGGTGAGAAGAATTTCGGTCTTGCCATTGGCCGTGGCGATGATCTGGCCGGGCTGCATCTCGGTATGGCCAACGGATTTGGAAGAGAGGGGAGTGCCTTCGATCGAGGCTTGTCCTTCGATGTAATTGAGAGTTCCCGGGCGGGCTGGGTTCGCGCTTTGCCCGAAGGCGGGTGCGTATAGGGTCGCCAAGGAGAGGGGGAGAATAAGAAGTGCTTTCAACCTGGACATCGTAAAAAACCTCTACTACTTAGATGCGGAGAGGTGTGAAAGGTCACAGAGCCGGGCGACACAAGACTATTGAAATACTTACAGATAGCAGGTCAATCGAACGCAACTTTTTTATGATTGCGGGTTGCAAATAGCATTGGCGCGAATTGTAGTGCTACGAGCAAATCTCCGATCCTTCGACTGCGCCTCTCGCGATAACGCTGCGAGAGGCTTCGTTCAGGATGACAGTTCTTTATGAAGCCCATCGAACCGGGCGGGTCATCGGCTCGCGCCTAATCTACGGGCATTCGAGACCGCCAGCAGAGCCGCGCAGGCGGATGCAGAAAAAACGGAATAGGCGAGCGGCTGCCTAATACCCAACGACCATGTCATCGCGAGGCCGAACAAGGCCAGCAGTACGGCGCTGCACAAGGAGACCCAGCGGGGCCAGATGCCGGCGATGAGTGCCACACCGAGCGCAATCTCCGCTATGGTTGCCGTCCAGGCGAGGAAGGGAATGCTGAATGCCGGCATGAAGGGATTGAGCTGGGCCGTGTACCGTTCAAAGTTGGCAAAGTTTCCCCAACTGCTGTGCTTGCCCCATAGTCCAAAACGGTCCGCTACCGCCGACAGAAACGCAAGGCCGAGTGCGACGCGCGCATAGCGGACCACAAGCCATTCGAGCCTCTGTCCGTTTCTCTCATTCATGAGGCGATGATAGGCAGAGGCGGAGAGGTTGTACATGGCAAATAAGGTTGAAGTTCGTTCTCGTCAAAGGCAGGATTTAGTCTTCGCTATTTGGGTCTGATTTCAGTCCGGACTGGCCGGTGTAGAGGCGTTGCAGGTCGGCGAGAGCCTGCGCGTCTCCTTCCTGCGCGGCCTGTCGGATACCGGTGAGAGGGTGGTGGAGGAACTTCGCCGTAAGTGACCGGGTTAGGGCTTCGACGGCTTCGCGCTGGTCGGGGGTGAGGGTGGCCAGTTTCGATTGGGAGCGGTGGAGTTCAGCCTTCCGGATGGTCTCGGCGTATTGCTGGAGCGACTGAATGGCGGGGACGGCGTTGAGGGTCTGGAGACGCTGGAGGTATTTATCGACCTCGCGGGTGACGATGGTCTCGGCGGCTTCGGCCTCGCGGCTGCGGTCGGCGAGGTTGGCCTGAGCGACCTGTTGCAGGTCGTCGATGTCGTAGACGAAGCAACCCTCCACGTCGTTCATGCCCGGGTCGACGTCGCGGGGGACGGCGATATCGATGAAGAACATGGGACGGTTGCGGCGGCGTTGGAGGAAGTGCTGGCCGTGGGATCGTCCAAAGATCTTTTGCGGCGCGCCGGTGGAGGTGATGACGATGTCGGCGCGGTCGGCCTGCTCGTAGAGCTGATCGAAGGGGATAACCTGGCCTTTGAAGTCCTGGGCGATCTGCTCGGCCCTCGACTGGGTCCGGTTGGCTACGAGGATGGAGGCCGCGCCCTGCTGGATGAGATGGCGGGCGGCGAGCTCGGACATCTTGCCTGCTCCTACAAGGAGGACGGTCTTGCCTTCGAGCGAGTCGAAGATCTTTCGGGCCAGATCAACGGCGACCGAGGCGATGGAGACGGAGCTGGAGCCTATTTGTGTTTCCGTGCGGACGCGCTTGGCTACGGTGAAGGCGCGCTGCAGGAGGCCTTCGAGCGTGGTGGAGACTGCGCCTACTTCGCGGCCTGTGGTGTAAGCCTCTTTGACCTGGCCGAGAATCTGCGGCTCGCCTACGACCATGCTATCGAGCGAGCTGGCGACGCGGAAGAGATGGCGGATGGCCTCGCGCTCGCGGAACTCGTAGAGATGCGGATGGAGATCGGTTGCCGGAAGGTTGAGGTACTCGTAGAGGAAGCTGAGGGTGCCGGGGTTTTCGTCGGCGGGATGAGCGGAGTCCTGCACGGTGAGCAGTTCGACGCGGTTGCAGGTGGAGAGGATGATGGCTTCGCGGATGCCGGGCTGATGGGCGAGGGCGCGGGTAGCGTCGGCGAGGCGCGAGGGAGCGATGGCGAGGCGCTCGCGTACCTCGATGGGGGCGGTGTTGTGATTGATGCCGAGGAGAATCAGATTCGGCGCTGTGGGATTTTTGTTCATGGCGCGGTGAACCTGTGGACGACCGAAAGTTGGTTGGCCGCCCAGACAGCGAGGACGACGAGAAAGACGAAGCTGGAGAGATAGACGGCGCGGCGTCCGCGCAGGCCGGAGTGGCGGCGGATGAAGATCATGGCGACGTAGGCCAGCCACATGGCGAAGGAGAGCAGGACCTTGGGATCGAGAAAGTACGACGCACCGATGGTCTGCTGGGCGATGACGGAGCCGATGAGCAGGCCGGCGGTCATGCAGGGGAGGCCGAAGAGGAGAGTCTTGAGGGCGATCTGATCGGTGGTTTCGAGCGGCGGAAGCCACTTGAGCGCAGGGGATTTTCGCTTGAGACGGCGCTCTTGAATGAGATAGAGAAGGGAAGCGAGCAGCGAGAGAAAGAGCGCTGCGTAGGCTGCGAGCAGGAGGGCTACGTGGAGGAAGATCCAGCCGGTGTGCAGGTGAGGGAAGGCGGTTGCCTCTTCGCCGGGACGGAAGGCGGGGATGAGGCCGAGGAGGAAGCAGATGGGAAGGATGAAGATGCCGAGCGAGACAGTTTTGTATCGTCCGTAGATGAAGAGGAAGGCCAGGGCGAGGACGAGGCCGAGGAAGGACTGGGTCTCGTGGGTGTCGACGGGGAGGCGGTGGTGCGCGGCGTTGAGCATCTCGATTAGGGAGACGAAGTGGAAGAAGAGTGCGGCGGTGGTGGCGGGAATGGCGATGTGGCGCCAGCGGGGACGGTCGTACAACGCCGCCGGAAGGACGGCGAGCGAGGCAATACCGTAGAAGAGAACCGCGACTCTGAGCCAGAGGAGGGACATGGGTGTGATTCGTTCGCTTTGTTGCGAATATTAAGTATATCGGGTTGCGTCGGTTAGGACATGGTGCGGCCATTTGCTAAAGCGACTGGAGGATGCGCCCAATATCACCTATCTTGTAAGGATGCGACTTCGATGTGCTTCATCAGGTGCCTGCGGCTGCCTTCATGCGATGTTGTTACTGCTTCTTTTGACAGGCCTGATGCTGGGCCGCGGTGCCTATGGACTTGCTCCGACAGAGGGGTATCGCGTGGTGCATGCCTATCCACACGATAGGTCGGCGTTTACGCAGGGGCTGGTGATGATCGATGGAATGCTTTACGAAGGGACCGGGTTGAAAGGGCGGTCTTCGGTGCGGGCCGTGGACCTAGCCACGGGGCGGGTGTTGCAATCGGTGAAGGTGCCTGATAAATATTTTGGCGAAGGGCTGACGGATTGGGGCGGCAATCTGATCGAACTGACGTGGTTGGCGCACCTTCGTCTACGACCGATTCAGTATGCGCGTGGTCAGGACGTTCAAGTACAAGGGAGAGGGCTGGGGGCTGACGCACGATAGCCAGCATCTGATTATGAGCGATGGATCGTCCGCGCTGCGGTTTCTCGACCCGGTGACGTTTAAGGTGGTGCGGACGCTTGCGATATCGGATGGCGGGAGGCCGGTGCAAGAGTTGAATGAGCTTGAGTACATCCACGGCGAGATTTACGCGAATGTATGGCAGACGGATAGGATTGCAAGGATCTCTCCTGCAACGGGAAAGGTGATTGCCTGGATTGACCTGAGCGGACTGTTAGGGCGTGAGCCGCGGGACGGCAATGCGGTGCTTAATGGCATTGCGTATGACCAGAAGAACGACCGGCTGTTTGTTACCGGAAGCTCTGGACGAAGCTGTTTGAGATTAAGCTGGTGCCGGGGATGGTGGGTTCGAAGTAATACTGGGTTCTGTTGGAAGGGTTAGGAATCCCACTCATCGCAAACGGCGCGATGAATGGGGCACCCGAGGATTTGGGTGATGCCAACAAAAAAGCGAAAAACAGGTTATCCGCTTCGTCGAAGATGGGGTACCCGGTTTGTGGCTGGGTGAATTGTGATGGGCGGGTGCGGTATTCTGGCGGTTCCTGCTTATGGCAACTGAGACGACAAATGAGACGATCCTAACGCCGGTGATGCGGCAGTACTTCACGGCGAAGGGGCAGTATCCGGATTGCCTGATGTTTTGCCGGATCGGGGATTTCTATGAGCTGTTCTACGAGGACGCGATCACCGCTTCGCGTGAGCTGCAACTGACGCTGACGGCGCGTGACAAAGAGAAGAAGCAGCCGATGTGCGGGGTTCCTTACCATGCGGCGGAGGGTTATTTTCAGCGGCTGCTGCGCAAGGGGTATCGCATCGCCGTCTGCGAGCAGATCGAAGATCCCAAACTGACCAAGACCATTGTGAAGCGGGAGGTGACGCGGGTGCTGACGCCGGGAACGGCGGTCGATCCTGCGCTGGGGGCGGAGCAGAGTAATTATCTGGCAAGTGTTGTGGCGCTGGATAAGTGCGTGGGGTTGGCGCTGCTGGATCTTTCTACGGGAGAGTTTCGAGCAACGGAGTTTTCAGGGTGGGCTGAGGCGGCGGATGAGTTGGGGCGGGTTAGGCCGGTGGAGTTGCTTTATGCGCAGGGTGGGTTGCTTGGGTTGAGCGCGGGTACAAGCGGTTTGCTCCCCACTCATCGCGGTAAAACTGCGATGAATGGGGCATCCGAGAGTTCGGGGCCGAGTTCGGCGGAAGATGAAACGGCTTCGGTGGGGCTGGATGGGATTCGGACGAAGACTGCGGTGGAGGATTGGGTTTTTACTGCCGATTATGCGGTGCCTTTGTTGCGCAATCATCTTCGGGTGCAGTCGCTTGATGGCATGGGATTGGGGGGGCATGAGGCGGCGGCTGTCGCGGCGGGGGCGCTGCTGCATTACATGCGGGCGACCAAGCAGGGTGGGTTGGAGCATGTGGATGGACTGAGGTTTTATGAGCGGTCTACCTGTCTGGAACTCGATGCGGTGAGTGTAAGAAATCTTGAACTGGTGGAGCCGCTGTTTTCGGGGGAGTCTGCGCAGACGACTCTGTTCTATACGCTTGATGCCTGCTGCACACCTATGGGGAAGAGGCTTTTGCGGGCTACGCTGTTGCGGCCTTCCACTCAGTTGGCGGAGATTGAGGCGCGGCTGGAGGCGGTGGGTGAGGCTGCGGCGGACCTGCGCAAGCGGGAAGAGCTGCGGCGGTCGATGAATGGCGTGCTCGATCTCGAACGGCTACTAGGGCGGGTCGCGCTCGATTCTGCCGGGCCGCGAGAGGTGATGGCGCTGGCAGGGACGCTGGGGTGTCTGCCGGGGATTCTGGCGGCGGTGGGAGCGTTTGATGCGGGATTGTGGCGGAGGCTGGGAGGTGCTCTCGGGACGATAGAGCACCCCACTCATCGCGATAAAACTGCGATGAATGGGGCACCCGGTTTTGAGGCTGGGTTTGATGCCATGGAAGACCTCCACGCGATGATCGTGGAGACGATTGCGGAGGGACCTCCGGTGTCGTTGGCGGATGGCGGTGTGATTCGTGCGGGCGTCGATGCGGAGCTGGATGAGTTACGCGAGCTGTCACGGAGCGGGCGGCAGGCTCTGGTGGCGATTGAAGAGCGCGAGCGGCAGCGTACCGGGATCGGGTCGCTGAAGGTGCGGTTCAATTCTGTGTTTGGCTACTACCTTGAGGTGACGAAGGCGAATGCGAAGGCGGTTCCGGCGGACTATGAGCGGAAGCAGACGCTGGTGAATGCGGAAAGGTTTACTACTCCTGAACTGAAGGAATATGAGTCGAAGATCCTGACCGCGCAGGAGCGGAGCGGAGAGATTGAACGCAGGCTGTTTGCAGAGCTGCGGCGGCAGTTGTTGGACGCGGCGAAACGGATGCGGGAGACAGCGCGACGGGTAGCCGAGATCGATATGCTGGGCTGTTTCGCGCATCTGGCTGCGCTGCGCGGATGGGTGCGGCCCGGTGTGGATGCGAGTGGCGTCCTGGAGTTTGTGGGGGCTCGGCACCCGGTGGTCGAGCGGCGGCTGGAGGAGTCGGGTACGGGCAGGTTTGTGCCGAACTCGGTGCATCTGGATGCAGGCTTGATTAACCCCACTCATCGCGGTGAGACTGCGATGAATGGGGCACCCAAAGGTTTCGGAGAGTCACAAAATTCACGGCTGGATGCGGGACCCGCGGTGCTGCTGATTACCGGGCCGAATATGGGCGGCAAGAGCACGTATCTGCGGCAGACTGCGTTGCTGGTGGTGATGGCACAGTGCGGGTGCTTTGTTCCGGCGGAGCGGATGCGGTTGGGATTGGTGGACAGGATTTATACCAGGATTGGGGCGAGCGACAATGTTGCCCGAGGGCGCTCGACCTTTATGGTGGAGATGACGGAGACGGCGGCGATTTTGAATACCGCGACTGCAAGATCGCTGGTACTTCTGGATGAGATGGGACGCGGTACGGCTACTTATGATGGCTTGAGTCTGGCGTGGGCCACGGTGGAGCACCTGCACGACCGCATCGGCGCGCGGACTCTGTTTGCGACGCACTACCATGAACTGACGCTGCTGGCGGAGCGGCTTTCGCGGCTGATGAATCTGCGAGTGACGGTGAAGGAGACGCAATCGGGGATAGTGTTTCTGCATACGGTGGAGGCTGGGGCTGCGAGCAAAAGCTATGGCATCGAGGTCGCCCGGCTGGCGGGGTTGCCGGGGGCGGTGATCTCGCGGGCGCGCGAGGTACTGAAGGTGCATGAGCGGGCGGAGACGCAGCAGGTCCGGGATGCAGCTCCGGCGACTGCGCAGATGCAGATGACGATGTTTACACCACTGTCACAGAGGATTGTGGACCGGCTGGGCGAGGTGGATGTGGATGGGTTGACTCCGCGTGAGGCGCTGAATCTGCTGGCGGAGTTGCAGCGGGAGTTGAAGGGATAGGTGAGGGCAGAGCAATGGCAGGAACAACCGCAGGTCCTTCGACTGCGCTGCGCTCCGCTCAGGATGACAATTCTTCGTAGCCAAAGGATGGCGATGGTTAAGGCGATGGTGGTGGCGGGGGTGATGAGCGGGACTTCGGCGGATGGGGTCGATGTGGCGCTGTGCCGGATTTCTCCTGCGAAGGACGAGGGTGAAGTGCCTCGGGTTAAGTTGATTGGACATACGGGGTTTGGGTACTCGAAAGCGGTGAGGGCGGCGGTGCTTGCCGCGATGGATGCGAAGGTCGTTTCGGTGGCGGAGCTGTCGCGGTTGAACTGGCGGCTGGGGGCGATCTATGCCGATTGCGTGGAGAAGACTGCGGCGCAGTTTGGGGTGAAGGTGGGACTGGTGGGATGCCATGGGCAGACGGTCTATCACCAGGGAGTGGCGGCAAAATATCTGGGGAGCGGTGTGCGGTGTACGTGGCAGATGGGCGAGGCCAGCGTGATAGCGGAACGTCTGCGGGTGCCGGTGGTGAGTGACTTTCGTCCGGCGGATATGGCCGCGGGAGGGCAGGGCGCTCCGCTGGTGCCGATGCTGGATTATGTGATGTTCCGGTCGGCGAAGGTGAATCGCGTGTTGCAGAACCTTGGAGGGATAGGGAATTTGACGGCGATTCCCGCGGGGGCTGGGGTGGATGGTTTGATGGCGTTCGATACAGGGCCGGGAAATATGGTGATCGATGCCTGCATGGAACGGCTTTACGGCAAGGCTTTCGATCGTGGTGGCGCAGTAGCGCGGCGAGGAAAGGTGATCTCGTCCGTGGTGGCGCGGATTTTAGAGCGGAGATATTTTTCAGTTCCACCGCCGAAGAGTTGTGGACGGGAGGAGTTTGGGGCTGAGTTCGCCACACAGTTCATCTTGCTGTGCAGGAAGGCGGGCGGCGGCGATGCCGATGTGGTCGCTACGGCAACGGCTTTGACTGCGGAGTCAGTATTGGTGGGTTACCGGAAGTTTGTGTGGGCTCATCTAGGGACTATTGCTCCTCTGGCCCGAACAGAGTTTGTGCTGGCCGGGGGGGGAGCTAAGAATGCCGCATTGATGGGGATGCTGCGCGAGAGGTTTGAGGCGCTTGGAGTGAAGGTGCGGCTGATGGAAGAGTTGGGCGTTCCGGGGCAGGCGAAGGAGGGAGTGGCGTTTGCGCTGCTGGCTTGGCTGACGTGGTTTGGGCTGCCGGGAAATGTTACGAGGGCTACGGGTGCGGCGAGACGTGTGATTTTGGGGAAGGTTACTCGCGGATGAGGAATGCGGCTGGGTTGAGGAATGCGGTTCGCGCATTCGCGCGAATGCCCACTCATGCGATGAGACCGCATGAATGGGGCACCCGGTTTTCTATCTGGGTTTGTGTTTGGTTGATGGTTGTGGTTTGTTTGGGTTTGGCGGGGTGCCGGGGACGGGGGGAAGATCCTGGGACTGTGACGATGATTATTGAGAGTAGCCCTAATAATCTTGATCTGCGGCAGGGAACCGATGCGCAGTCGGCGCGGCTCGGTAGCTTGATCTTCGATGCTTTGGTAAAGAAGGATGACCACTACAATCTGAAACCCTGGCTGGCTACGAGTTGGGAGCAGCCCGATGCTCTGACTTGGGTGTTTCATCTGCGCGATGGCGTGCGGTTTCAGGATGGCAGACCGCTGACGGCGGACGATGTGGCCTATACCATCAACAGCCTGATCGACGGAACATTGGTGACAGGGAAGAGCGGGAACTTTGCTTCGGTGTTGAAGGCGGAGGCGCGCGACCGATTGACGGTGGTGGTGCATCTGAAGCGACCGGACGAGGGGCTGTTGTTCAATGTCAGCGATGGACTGTTTGGTGTGGTGCCGAAGGGCGCGGGGCGGGATTTTGGGCTGCATCCGGTGGGAACGGGACCGTTTGAATTTGTGAGCGCGGTGCAGGACAAGGATGTGATCCTGAAGCGGAACCCGAATTATTGGATGAAGTCTGCGGCGCCTCCGCCGGGGACGCAGAGGATCGAGCGGGTGCGGTTTGAAGTAGTGCCGGATACGATCACGAGCGCGCTGGAGTTGCAGAAGGGTTCGGCGGACCTGGCCAGCAATGTAGTGACGCTGGACATGGTGCATGAGCTGAGGCGCAATCCTAATTTGAGAGTTGAGACGGGCGAAGGGTCGCAGGTCTTTTATCTGACGTTCAATGTGACCGATCCCTCACTGAAGGACCGACGGGTGCGGCAGGCAGTGGCCTGTGCCATCGACCGGCAGGCGATTGTGCGCGATCTGTGGCGCAGTCAGGCGAGGGTAGCGAATACGCTGCTGCCTATTGGGCATTGGGCGGCGGCCAGTGAGGCTGAGATGGCGCAATATCCGCACGATGTTGCGCGCGCGCAGCGATTGCTGGGCGAGGCTGGATTTCATGCAGGCAAGGATGGCGTGCGGCTGACGCTGACGCTGAAGACGAGCACGGACGAATCGACCCGGCTGATGGCGATGGTATTGCAGCAACAGCTACGCGCCGCCGGGATTCGCCTGAATATTCGCGCGGCGGAGTTTGGGACCTTTTACTCCGATGTGACGCGCGGGGCATTTCAGATGTATGCGCTGAAGTGGATCGACAGCAACGAAGATCCGGACATCTTTCGCTATGCGTATGCTTCCGAAAGTTTTCCGCCGAAGGGAGGGAACCGAGGGAAGTATTCCAATCCAAAGGTGGACGCCTTGTTGAAGGCTGCGGCGGCGGAGACGGATCAGGCCAAACGTCGCGCGGAATATATCGAGGTGCAGAAGATTCTGGCGGTAGATCTGCCGGGGATTCCGCTCTGGTATCCGAACAATGAGGTGGTCCACACGCGCAGGGTTGGTGGGATCGAACAGCGCGGATCGGGGAGCTTCGATTTTCTGCGAGACGCGTGGCTGCGGTAGCGGCCCATGCCCGAGATATTCATCCTGTTGTAATCAACGATTCGGCCGCGGAACCCTATACTCCACGCTATGCAGGATCGAGAACTGACCTATCGCTCTTCAAACGGAGCTAAAGACGGCGTCCTTGTTGTGACTCTGGACGGGCCGTTGCTGCTTGGCAATCTGTTCGACTTTCAAAACGAACTTTGAGGATTGAAGGCGCCTTGCCTGATTCTCGATTTGAGCGGCGTCCCCTATATGGATTCGGCGGGGCTCGGCGTGCTGATGAATGGCTATGTTTCGGCGCAGAACAATCATCGCGAATTTCTATTGACGGGTGTCAACGAAAGAGTCCAGGCACTGCTTGAGATGACGAAGGTAGATCGGATCCTCAGAATCTATCAATCGGTCGAATCGGCAGAGGCGGCGCAGAAATAGGGGCTTCTGGTCTTTTAGTCTTCAGATTCTTCAAGCCCAAATGAATTCTACCGGGGTCTGAATATCGGGGTGAAGGCTCTTGTGCACCGGACAGGTGTGGGCGGCTCGCTCGAGTTTTTTTCTCGCATCAGGGCCGGGGGAGTGTGGCACATGAATCTTTACCGTCAGACGAGCAATCCTTCTCGGCGGCGCGGCGGTCATCTCCTTTTCGACGGTTGCCGTCGTCCCGGCGATATCGACATTCAGCGTTCGGGCCATGATTCCCATGACCGTCAGCATGCAGGTGCCGAGTGCGGTTGCGACCAGATCCGTGGGTGAGAAGCTCTCGCCTCGGCCCTGATTGTCTTTGGGAGCGTCGGTGCTGAGCTCGGTTGCGGAGGGACCGTGAACTGCTTTGCAGTGCAAGTCTCCCTGATATTCGAATTGAATGGCGACCATCATTGCTCCCTTGAATCTATGTGGAATGGGGCGAGCGAGGAAGTGCGGGAGGTTCAGGATTGGTTGCCCCTCAGATATTATGAGATATCGAAAATAAAGAAGATATAGGAATTATCTTGCGGCCGTATCCTTCTATGTACATGGCGGTCCACATACGGAGATTCTCCATCGTATCGGAGCCCGAGCTTCCTGCATGGTACCGGAACGGCAGAGTATCTGAGTTACTGCCATCCGGAGAAGATGCCGGAGCCTGCGTATCAAAAGGGGAACTGGCGAACAAGCCGCAGTTTCAGCAAGTGGACCACGGCGGCGCGTACTAGAACGCATCCTCAAAGTTCAAGAGCGACAACCTCGTACATTTCTACCTTCGGCACCGTTAGCGATACGTGATTGCCTGTCTGCTGAAAGGCAATCGTAGTGCCAGCGTGCAGCAAGGAAGCCTGGCGGATCTTCTTCTCCGAAGGCAGCGTTACCCGTACTTCCTGCGCTGTAAGCGCAACTGGTTTTCGCATGTGACCCCGAAATGCGTTAGCGCCATTGTAGTTAAGCAGATGCACCGCGAACCCTCGCTGTGTCTCCCAGGCAATTACTTCCATGAGGCCATCGCCTTCAACATCCACTGCGTTATTTCCCTTCAGCAGCCAACGCAGTGCGTTGCTCATCTGCCTGCCAAGGTCCATATTGTCCAGTCTCCAGAACGAGCTATCCACATCGCCTGCCATATAGACCAGTCGCGAGTTCCCAACCTCACGCGACATCAACGCAGGAATATCGCTCGGCGGCTCACGCTGGTACACCGCCTCGGGTGGATAGACAGGATATGGCTTGATAAATGTCATGACGGCATCGGGGGACGGCTTTATGGGCTGTCGCCATACCGGGCCCGCGATCCACGTCGTCTCTTCAAACCCCTTGGTTAGCGCGCAGCGCTGCCGAATGTATTGGAGATGGATTCCACCTATCGCCTGGTGGGCGCTTTCACCTGCCCGTGCTGGCTCGCCTGCTTTATGGATGCCGAAGAGATCACCGAGAGCAAAATCTTTTCTGGCATTACCCGTCTCGTCAAATAGTCCCGTCTGGAACGTGGCCAGCACAGACCCTCCGCGCTTCGCATACTGATGAATAGTTGTCGCCTCGGCATCCGACATCAACGCCATGTTCGAAAGGATCAGTACAGCGTATTGCGAGAGGCGCTCCTGGTTGATGTCTTGCTCATGGACAAAATCGAAAGGAATCCGCGCCTCCACCAATGCAGCGTAGAAACCTTCCAGGTGGTCTGTGCGATCCTCTGAATAAGGAGCTTTATAGAAGTTCAACGAGCGTGGAGAGACAACAACGGCGACACTCGCCAGCGACCGCTTGTTGTGAAAGTGCGCATCGTTCTTTGCGTGCCATGAGAGAAAGTCACGCCCTGGGGCCTGCCAACGACGGTCATCCTTGAATCCCTGTTCTAATCCCAGCCAGTGATACCAGATGATGCCTCCTGCGGCCGCGGTCTGGGCCATGCGAAACGAAGGCTCGGCTGAAGTATCGGTCGCCTGACGCCACGAGATTTTTCCGGAGCGTGCATAGCTTGCGCTCACTGCAGCGACGGAGCGATCGCCCATCAACGCGCGCGCAAACTTTACCTGTTGAGCGTCTTGCCATACAGGAGCCACAACGGCGGAGCGCGATTGATTATCTGCGGTGTACCAGCTTGCGTCTCGCGTCAGTCGCCACTGATCCATCCCAGACTCTTTCAACCCTCCGCCAAGGTTGCATGAGTAGAAGTTATTCGCGCTCTTTTCGAGCACCGTTGCTTTGTAGAGCTGTATCAGCTCCACCGCCTTGTCCATCAGAGCCTGATGATATTGCTGCGAGTGAGGATCGCCGATCCTACGACAGTTTTCGCAGTAGCACACCTGCATGGTGGGCCAGCCGTTCATGTAGACCCCGTCGATCTCATAATTTGCATTCAGTTCACGAATGATCGCCGGTTGCTGCTTCGTATAATGCTCACTGAAGATGCATGTGTACGCTATATCAGGCGCAGGCTGCTGCAGGCTTCCATTCTCGTTTCTGCGAAACCATAGTGGATTTGCCTCCAGCAGCTTCGGATCGGTCCACTGAATGTCAGGACTCATGCGACCGTACACGTACAGCCCGCGCTTCTTCGCGGCGCGAACGCACTCGCCGAAGAGGTCGCGTCCTTTCAGATAAACGCTGTGATGAAAGTAGGGAATCTTCGATGGATAAAACGCAACCGGCCCCGAAACAGACAGAGCAACCGCCTGGACCTTCGCCGACGCCCAGAAGTCTGCCCACTGCTCTACATTTTGCGAATCGCCGTCATGTTCGTTGAAATTTGTCTGACCAACGCGCTTGATTGTCCTATACCACGGCAGAGCAACAGAAGAATCACCTGGGTCTATGGTTGCCGCTGAAACACTCTCCATCGAAGAAAGAGATGAAAGAAGCGTGCCTGCGGAGAGCACATTAAACTCGCGCCGTGTCATTCTCATAGGATTTCGAAGCTCCTTTGGTTCAAATGCCGTTTGAGACGATTGATACTCTGGCAAACCTTATCCGATCCGTACCGGCAAGTCGGCTTCTGATTACTAGTCCGCAGTCTTCACGTTCAGGAACGTAAGCGCATGGCCCCCGTCATCGGATCTGTTAGTGTCACGTTCTCCAGAGCCTGGATGCGCCATTCGACACCGCGGAGCGTTACAACCGCAAGGATCAATGTGTCAACCTGATGCGGTCCGGCAGGATGCGCGGCACCGGTGCTGAGTCGCGACCAGAAATGTAAAATCGCCGCATTGTCAGAGATTTGATCGATGTCGGGCGCGTCATTTTTAAGAGTTGAATCCCGATAGATCGAGACGTGGATGCTCGCGTGACCGGCGACAATCTCGTCGACGCCGCGCCAATAGCTCCCAAACCGATTTACAAACGTCGCGTCGGGATGGAACAGCCTGCCGAGTGCTTCCATGTCGTGCGTATTCCACGCTTCCTCAAAATGCGTAGTGATTTCAGTCAGATTTGTAACCTGATTCATGCTGCCTTCCTTTCGCGCTAAGCCAGCGGGTCTGCAAAAATGAGAGAGGAGATACCCACCAGGCAGTGTCGAAACATCTAGCTGAGACCTCGTTCCACCATCACGACTAGCCGTTCGCCCAACATTAGTACCATCTTTTGTGGCATCTTATTCAGCGGCCCCTCAAGCGCCAGAAGCGCTAACCCGTGAACCGTCGACCACGCAAGATACTCCGCATCCTTGCGACCCCTCTTGCTGAGCAGGCCGCTCTCCTGCATGCGATCCAGAGCCAGCGAAAGGAGTTGGAAGGGGTTCAGCCCCATAGACGCCGTATTCGCTGGATCAGGAGAATGTACCGGCGGTGGAACCGAAAAGGCCGTGCGAAACATTCCCGGCTCTCTCATCGCAAACCTCAGATAGCCCATGCCCACCGCGCGCAGACTCTTTCGTGCAAACGCTTGCGGATCGCGTCCTGCTTTGTGCTTCTTCATCTCATCTTCAATTGCCGCGGCGACCCGCGACAGGCATGCCGACCGTACCGCATCCAGCAGCTTAGCCTGGCCAGCAAAATGTCTATAAGCCGCATTCGGAGAGACACCCGCCTGCCGGGTCGCCTCCCGCAGGATGACTGCAGTGGGACCTCCGGTGCGGGCCATCTTGAGCCCCGCCGCCAAGAGCGCGTTGCGCAGATCTCCGTGGCGAAAGGTCTTGCGTTTCTTAATGGAGACGTTCTTTTTCATGATTTGTTCAAGAAGAGTGTACCGCGGAGAGCACGATTGTAGACAGCATCCACTTTTCGGTGATACCGTATGTGGACGATGTTTACTTCTTAGCGATATATCGCAAATGGATGGTGGTGCAATATGGCAGACGGATTCATCTGGTACGAACTCGTAACCAACGACATGGAGAAGGCAGTCAACTTCTATAAGAAGGTTGTCGGGTGGGATGTCAAAGACGCCGGTATGCCTGGCTTCATCTACATGATCTTCGGGAAAGACGGCAAAGACGTCGGCGGCATGATGACCTGGGCTGGCGCAGGCATGCCCGAGCTCCCTCCGGAGTGGATGGGACACATCCATACCGCGAAGCTCGACGAAGAGCTGAAGGCTGTAACAGCCGATGGCGGCATTATCATAAAGCCTGCTCAAGATATCCCTGGCGTGGGCCGTTTTGCCGTAGTACTGGACCCGCAAAAGGTGAAGTACCTGCTCTTCGAACCAGGCAAACAAGATGCTCGGCCACATCTCGATCAAATGGCAGTGGGCAACGTGGGTTGGCATGAGTTGCTCACCGATGATCCTGCAAAAGCCTTTGATTACTACTCCAGGCACTACGGCTGGGAGAAAGATTATGCGCATGACATGGGAGCTATGGGCACCTACCAAACTTTCCGGACAGACAAGCCCCTCTATACCGGCGGGATGATGGCTCGTCAGGGCCCCGGCATGCCCGAAGGTATTCCGCCGCACTGGCAGTACTACTTCACGGTCGACGACATCGAAGCTGCGCAGAAACGTGTGATCGATGCCGGCGGTAAAGTACTCCTGCCTCCCATGGATGTGCCCGGAGGTTCACGCATCCTGCAGGCCACAGACGACCAGGACGGCCACTTTGCTCTAATGCAGGGACCAAAATCGTAAGGCGACCTACGTCATGACCGGCGAAGCCGTTCTTCATTTGCAGAAGAACGGCTTCGCCAAACTTACAGTGAATTTTAAAAGCTGAGAGGAGGGAACGATGTCCGAGAAGATGATCACCTGCCTGTGGTTCGACCACGGCAAAGCCCGCGAAGCAGCCGAATTCTACGCCGCCACCTTCCCCGACAGTCACGTTGGGAAGATCAGCGCCTCGCCCACGGATACGCCATCCGGTCCCGAAGGCCAGGAACTCATCGTTGAGTTCACCGTCTGCGGCCGTAATTTCATGGGCCTCAACGGCGGTCCGATGTTCGTCCCCAACGAAGCGGTCAGCTTTGTGATTCTTACCGACGATCAGGTTGAGACGGACCGACTGTGGAACGCCATCGTCAGCAACGGCGGCCAGGAAAGCATGTGCGGCTGGTGCAAGGACCGCTGGGGTTTTTCATGGCAGATCACTCCGCGGGCACTGCTGGCGGCGACGGCGGACCCGGATCGCGCCGCAGCCAAGCGTGCGATGAATGCAATGATGACGATGCGGAAGATCGACATTGCCGCGATCGAGGCCGCGCGCGCGAAAAAGTAAAAGATCATCCACCCAAGACGGAGAGCAGCTACGATGAAAGACCTCTCTGCCCCATTCTGGCAGAAGAGATAAAGCTGCAACATGCCAGCAGACGCATCGATCGTTACCGGTCAGAGTGTCCGCAGAGCAATAACGCTGACATTCTTGTCCGGCGCTTGCGAGGGCAGTGTGATCTGGACGCCGCTCTCGGTTTGCGCGAAACGCAGTGGTTGATTGTTTGCCAGCAGCCGGGCGGATAATACCTTGGATTTAATGCTGGCCAACTGCATCGAAGCGGCAGGCCAATCCATAACGTGGATGTAGAGGTTGTTGTCTCTGGCGGTGGTGCGATAAGCCTGTTCCCCTTGAATGGAGCCGTAAGTGGTTCCGTAAATGGCATCGCCATTGACTGTAATCCAATCGCCGATGGCGCGGAGGCGCTCCTGGAATTCAGGCTGAATCATGCCATCGGGTTGAGGGCCGACGTTAAGCAGGAAATTGCCTCCACGGCTTGCGACCTCGACTAGTGCTCGAATGAGGTCTCGCGAAGACTTATAGTCATGATCGTTCGCGTTATAGGCCCAGGTGTTGTTGATCGTCATACACGTCTCCCAAAGCTGGAAGTCGGCAGCGGATGGTATGCCCGCGTGAAGCTTGTTCTGCACACTGGTATCCACGCCCTGAATGCGAACGTCCTTTGTCGGAATGGACGTGGGGATGAACTGCTCGGGGGTAACGTAGTCGCCCGGAACTCCGATGCGATCGTTGACCAGAGCTCCCGGTTGAAGCTTGTGAATCAGGTCGAGGAACCGTTGGCCGTCGTACTTCTCCTGGTGGTTGAGGCCGTCGAACCAGATATCTTTCACCACGCCGTAGCGCGTGAGCAGTTCGCTCAGTTGTAACTGCATGTAGTCGAGATAGGACGGCCATTCAGGCCGCTCCGGCTGTCCGTTCCAGTTTTCACGTACAGGCTTTGACGTGTCGCGAAAGCCAGGATGATGCATATCGGGAGGAGAGTAATAGAAGCCGAGCTGCATCGCCCGACGCGCGCAGGCGTCAGAGAGCTGCTTGACGATGTCCTTGCCATAAGGAGTGTTGGTGATCTTGTAATCGGTGTAGGAAGAGTCGAACATGCAGAAGCCGTCGTGGTGTTTGGTGGTGAAGACCATGTACTGCTGGCCGGCAGCACGTGCGAGATCGATGAAGTGATCGGGGTCGTACTTGGTGGGATTGAAGCGCTTGTACAGAGCAACATACTCTGCCTCGGTAATCTTCCACTTGCCCGGCTGCATGATCGGCCATGAGGCTTCAACGCTGGCGAGCGAATAGGGCCCCCAGTGAATGAACATGCCAAACTTTGCCTTGCGGAACCACGCGGTGCGTTCATCTTCCTCATTTTCGCCAAAGGCAAATCGAGGAAGGAAAGGAGGAGAGGCGGCAGCAAGACCGGTGTAAAGAAATCGACGGCGATCGAAGATATAAGCACTCATTTTGAAGAACAATAGGACTGCTAGAAGTTGTTTGTCAAGAAAAACCAGGAATTAAATGGAGGAAATGCAGTGGTGATGGTATGCTATCGATGCTTAATAAGCGCTTAAATAACACACGCTCAAGATAGATTCTGCAAATATTTTCAGTCGAGATGGAAGACCTCTGCCATGGAAGCCCACCATTCATTCTCGCCACGGTCTTCGAGAGGCTTTTGCATGGGGTTAGTGATGGCCCACCATTCCTGGGTTTTGGCATCGGCGGCCATCTTTGCCATGTCCGCGTCGAAATTGCTGCCAATATATTCGAAGTAGCTGAAGAGAATGCCGTTGCGAAGAAAGATGGAATAGTTGCGAATATTGCAGTCGGTGATCCTGCGGAGCACTTCCGGCCAGACTGCCTGATGACACTTCTTGTAGTCAGTTTCAGCTTCGGGGCGAAGATGGACGATTTGGGCGTGACGTTGCATAGTGCTCCTGGGAGTAAAGGATTATTCAAGCGCTCATCAAGAGCCTGTTTAAGAGCATTAACGCAGAAAATATGCATGCTATAAGCTCTGGCACGTTAGTATAGGCGCTTATGTCAAAAAAACAGATAACAAAACACGTGACGAAGCGAATGGCCGCCGAGAGCGAGCCGCTGGTGAAACACGCACTGGCGGATCGATTGCGCGCGGAGATCGTAAGTGGAGTATTAAAGCCGGGGTCTCGGATTGTGGAAGGCACCTGGGGCCGGAAGTTCAGTGTTGCGCAGGGCTCCATTCGGGAGGCGATCAACATCCTTGCCCAGGAAGGCTTTGTCGCCAAGGCTGCGGGACGAAGCGCACGTGTGGTCCGCCTCAGCGAGGACGATGTGCTGCGGCTGTATGAATTACGCGGCGCCCTGGAGGGGCTTGCGGGCCGGTTGGCTGCGGAGAACAAAGCCGATACGGAGGGTTTGCAGGCCACGGTGGATGGAATGCGACGTGCGGTAAAGCGAGGTCGCGCTCCTGAGCTATTGGATGCGGACCTCGCATTCCATCTGGAGCTTTGCCGGCTTTCGCAAAACACTTTTCTGCTGGAACATGCGCGCAGAATATTGCTGCCGTTTTTCGCCTTTGTGCGGATGCGGGTAGTGGCGAGCGGGCAGGGGACTTCTCCATGGAGCCACGACCTTGAGGCGCATCAGCGCATCCATGATCTGGTGCAGGAAGGCGAGGCGCGCATCGTAGAGCAATATATCCAGCAAGTGATGGGACGTTTTGCGGCGAGAGCCTATGACCAGTGGGAGAAGAAAGCGCAACCGGGGAAGCGAGGCAAGCGGTAGCGGGACCTCTGGTGCTGCATAGATTGATAGCGTGCATGTTGCAGTATTGGACAAGTTTTCATGTAAGGCGGGAGAAGAGGATGGCAGCGTGTTCGATCGATCGCATTTCAACGTTTGATGCGAGGTATGCCTTGCCGCCCGGCGCGGGAAGCGATGCGGTTCATACCGATCCGGAATATTCTCTCGCGGTGACGCGGCTCGGCTCAGTAGAGGGCGGAGTGTGCGGTACGGGATTTGCATTGACGCTGGGCGAAGGGAATCGTCTGGTATGCGAGGCAATCGAGCTTTTGGCTAGGCCATTGCAGGGCAGGCCGATTGAAGATTTGATGGCGGAGTTTGGAGCGGTCTCGCAGCAGATGGCCGATAACCCTATGTTGCGATGGCTCGGGCCGCACAAGGGCGTCGTGCATCTGGCGCTGGCTTCCATCACCAATGCATGCTTTGATCTGTGGGCGAAGAGTCGTGGCGTGCCGCTGTGGAAGCTGTTGCTGGATTTACAGCCTGAAGAGGTCGTGCGCCTGCTGGATCTCAGCTATCTGGACGAGGTGCTGGATGAGCGACAGGCGGTGGCAATACTGCAGGGACAGATGGCGACGCGCAATCAGCGTGCTGATGTGTCGCGCACGGGATATCCGGGGTATGACACCTCGGTGGGATGGATGGCGTATGACGATGCCAAGGTGCGTGAGCTGACGGCGCGAGCGATCAGCCAGGGTTTCAGCGCCTTCAAATTAAAAGTAGGTTCAAAAGATCATGCGCGCGATCTGCGTCGTGCAGCTATGCTGCGCGAGTGCGCGGGCGATGGCGGTACGGTGATGTTTGACGCGAATCAGCAGTGGACACTGCCTACAGCGCGAAAGATGTGCGCGGAACTGGTGAAGCTGCGACCGCTATGGATCGAAGAGCCCACACATCCGGATGACGTGATGGCGCACGCGGCGCTGGCGCGAGAGATCGCTCCGGTGAAGATTGCAACCGGCGAGCATATTCCTAACCGCGTAGTGTTTAAGAACTTTATCGAGACCGGAGGCGTGCATTTTGTACAGGCCGACTGCACACGGCTGGCGGGCGTGAGTGAGTTTCTCACGGTAAGCCTGCTGGCCAGGAAATTCGACCTGCCCGTGGTGCCGCATGTGGGCGACATGGGACAGCTTCATCAGCACCTGGTGCTCTTCAACCATGTGGCTATGGGGCATGAAGCGACATTTCTGGAGTACATCCCTCATCTCAGAAAACATATGGCGCATCCGGCGGTGGTGGAGGGCGGCCATTACCGCACACCGGAGGAACCCGGCGCATCCTGCGACCTGGTTGAGCTGGCAGGAAAGAGCTGCGGGTGAGCGGCCCTGTAATGCAGGGGATTGGATTGACGATGATTGCCGGAGTGATGTCCGGCAACTGCATGCTGCCGATGAAGTTCGCTCGTCGTTGGCGGTGGGAGAATGTGTGGCTGGTGTTCAGCCTGGTCTCTTTGCTGGTGCTTCCGTGGGCACTGGCATTGATGCAGGTAGACCGATTGATTGAGGTATACCGTGCAGTTCCACTGACGATGATGTACGCTCCGCTTTTGTTTGGCGCAGGATGGGGCGTAGCGCAGATTCTGTTTGGCATCTCTGTATTGCGGCTGGGAATGGGCGTTGGCTATGCGGTGATTGTAGGGCTCGGGGCTGTGCTGGGAACACTCGTTCCATTATTTCTGGGGCAGAGACGATTCGTCACAACCGCTGCGCTGGTGGAGATACTGGCTGGCGTGGCTGTGATGGTGCTGGGAATTGTGCTGACGGCGTCGGGCGGCCAACTGCGTGAGCACGGTGATCATTCAGCAACTGTTGGTGTGGATGCACCGCGCCAACAGGGGTACATTGCGGCTGTGATGCTGGCCGTGCTTTGCGGCGTAATGGCGCCGATGTTGAACTATGCGTTTGCGTTTGGACAAGGGCTTGCAGAGGCGGCGGTACGAGCGGGGAACACGCCCGTGGCTGCTGCCTATGCCGTGTGGCCAATCGCATTGCTAGGCGGCCTCATTCCAAATGTCGCCTATAGCGTGTATCTCTTGCGGAAGCATAAAAGCTGGGGAGGATTTGCAGAGCATTCGCCCGATGCCGTATGGCCGGTATTGATGGCGGTGCTGTGGATGGGAGCGTTTGCGCTGTACGGCGTGAGCTCGGTATATCTGGGGGCGCTGGGGACATCGATTGGATGGGGGCTGTTTCAGATATTCATGATTATGACCGCGACGATCTCGGGCCTGTTGACGGCGGAATGGACACGCGCTTCGCGTAAGGCGATAACATTGCTGGGAACAGGAATGGCGGGGTTGGTGGGAGCGACCATTCTGTTGTCGATGGGGAGTCGCTGAAAGAAGGGGCTGGATCGATGGGCCGCCGGCATGGATGGATGCAAGGCAGAAATGGGATGGGGCTTCTGCTGCTGGGTGCAATCGCTGGCGCCATTGTTCCGAGTGCCCACGCACAGCCTTCTTCGCTTAGGCGGCTAGCTTCGGCCACTCATCGTAGAACGGGCCAGTCAGTCCGTATACGATATTGGATCGCCACGCCGCTCGCTGGATCGATAGAGCGCTTCTACAAGCGCCATCGTTTGGAACGCATCTTCAAAGTGAGAGGGTAGTGTAGCGATCGAGCCTTCCGCGAAGGCTTGCAGTGCTCCCATCGTTCCCATGAAGGCATCCGGAAAGTTATTGCCTCTGACCGGCAGCGACTGCCAGGTGGGGGCCGTGTTTCCACGTTCGGCATATTCGAGCGTGTCCGGCCTGCCGGTTGGATAGTCGAGATTGACTCCCATTGAGATGCGGGCCGCTCCCGTCAATCCTTCCCATTGCACGAAACTGTGCTGATGGGCCGGGCCAAAGTTGTGTCCATGATTGGCTGTGACGAAGACCCGTTTGGAATCGCCATAATCCAGAATGGCCGTGGTGCGGGTGGCGGCAAGATTGGCGGAGAGAGGGTGCTTTACCGTGCGTGCATAGACGCTCTGCGGATTACCCAGCCATGACCGGATAAGGTCAAAATAATGAATGCTATGGTAGAGGATCTCGAGCCGTGGAGCGGTGGAGAGAAATGTCCACAGGTGCCAGGGAGTGTAGGTACGTGTCTGCACCTCAATGTCATGGATCTCGCCGAGAAAACCCTTACTGGCGAGCGCTTGAACTGCGAGATTGTTCGGTGAATACCGCAATGAAAAATTGACCGCGGCAATGAGCCTTTTGCTCCGGCAAAGATCCCGGATTGCGCGTGCTTCTTCGATCGTCTCGCCCATTGGCTTTTGCATCAGAACGGTGGCCCCATCCGGTAACTGCGAAAGGATCAAGAGCAGTTGCGATGCGGGAACAGCGATATCGAAGACCGCGTCGCGGGGGGCGAAACGGACCGCCTCAGCGATTGCCCCGAACGAACCACAGATGCCTCGCTCGGACGCAAGATTCGCTGCTTTTTCCGCCGAGGCATCCATGATGCCGATGACGGGGAAGCCGGCTTTTTCGTATGCCGGCAGGTGTGCCGAGCGCACGATACCGCCGGCCCCGAAGATCATGATGGGACGGCCCTGCCTCGGTCGCGGCGGCTGTGCGCATTCAATGGTTGCCAAAAGGGAAGAACCGAGGTGCTTAGAATTCGAGGTCATGTCTTTCAATAGCTCCGGGAATGCATAACACGCAGGATAGCTTTAGTACTTCACTGATACACAGGGTACCTCTTAAGCGCTTGTTTTTGAGCTACAGTGGCAAGCCGTAAAGCTGCTCGACTCAGATTGGAGGCGCCTGTACACCATTGGGGACACTGCTTTAGCTCTAATCGATTCGGGACCCTCGTTGCATAAGCCTCTTCGACTTAATGCTGCGGAGCGGCCGATCCGGCCGACCGCAATAGATTGAGCGCCTTCTTGATGTCCTCATCTGCCGGAGACAACTTCTGCGCTGCGAGCAACTCTGTTCGTCCATTGGTGTAGTCGCCGGAGCGGCAATAGATCAGACCGAGGTCCTTGTGAAGCTGCGCCAGCGAATCGCACTGTCCGCAGGCATTGATCGCTTCCTTGAGCTGCGCGATCGCCTGCGGCCAATCATGCGCGTCGGCGGATGCCAGGGCGAAGTTGCCAAGCGTGTTGGCGCGATCCGTGATGTGCTGGGCCGCCTGCATTGCCTTGAATTGTGACTGCAAACGTTTGGCTTCATCAGGATTCGATTGCATCAGGAGCCGAGAAAGGCTGTAGAACGCCTCGCTGTACTGTGGTTCAATTTGGATTGTTTTGCGCCATTGCTCAATCGCACCAGCTTTGTCTCCCTTTCGTTGCAGCTCCTGCCCCAGCATGAAGTGGGCTTCAGCATTGTCAGGTTTGATGGAGAGTGATTTTTTGAAATTGAGGATCGCTGCCTCTGCTTCTCCCGCCTGCCTTGAGATCAAGCCCAGCAGGTACCAGGAATCTGCCGAGTTTGGATCGAGTTGCGTAGCCGTCTCGAGTTCCGGCTTTGCCTCGCTATTGCGTTGTAAATCGAGGAGGACCCGGCCTTTATTGTAGTGCGCTACAGCGTTGTTTGGATCCAGGTTGACTGCTTGGGAGAACTCGCCAAGCGCGCCGTTGAGGTCGAACTGATCCGCCAGCGCAATTCCCAGATTCAGATGTGCGCCCGGCGATTTGGGATCGAGCTCCGTCACCTTGCGAAAGTAGGTCAGAGCATCGCTTCCCTTGTTAAGGCGCACCAGGACCATCCCGTATGCGCTAAGCGCGCCAGTATTTTTCGGTTCAATTTGAATCGCGCTGGAGAGAGCCTGACTGGCCTCCGGAAATCGAGATTCGCTGGCCAGGATCATGCCCAGATTCGCAAAGGCCTGACCATACTGAGGATTGTTTTCCGTGGCTTCACGAAATAACTTTTCGGCTTGCGCGTTATCGCCCAGTTGGCCACAAAGGACGCCCAGGTTATTTTGCGCTTCAGCATACTGCGGATCGAGCGAGATGGCCGTCTCAAATTCTTTTTTCGCGGCGGCGACCTGATTTTCCTGCAGGTAGAGAACTCCCAGTTGATTGTGGGGACGAGACAGTTGAGCATCGAGCGCCACCGCCTTCTCGAGCGCTTCCCGCTCGCCGCGGTAATCGCCCGTCCGCGACAAGGCAAGGGCAAGGTTATAGTATGTCCGCGCATTCCCTGGGTCTCCGGCGAGTGATTCGCGATACAAGGCAACGGCCTTTTGCGGATCTCCTGTCTGCAAATCCGCGTTCGCCTGATTCGCCTTCACCCCGGCGACATCCTGTTTGACACTTTGCTCCTTTTGCTTCTCGAAGGTACTCAGCTGCTTATTCGCTTCATTCTTCTCTCCCAGAGCACGCAAGACAGCGGCCAGCTGAAAACGCGCTTTGCTTGAATCCGGGCTGAGCTTCAGCGCAGCTTCCAGTTCCGGGCGTGCCTCCGCGGGGCGGCCAAGGTGTGCAAGGACATAGCCCAGGCTGTATCGGGCATCGAAATAATTCGGGTCAATCGTTACGGCCTGACGCAGAAAACCTTCGGCTTCCGCATAGTTCCCCAATCCCTTTTCCACTACGCCGCTGAAGTACAGCGCATCGAACTCGTGCGGCCGGTGCTGTCGATACTCCTGAATGAGGGGAACAGCGGTATCGAATTGAGCGAGGACCACCAGCGCTTTTACGTAGGACAGGCGCGTGACGTCGTCGGAGGGATCGAGGCGCAGTGCCTCCTTGAATTCCTGCGCGGCCTCGCCGAACCGGTTCTGTTGAACATAGACGGCCCCCATGTTGAAGTGTCCCTGGGCGTAGGAAGGATGCTGTTTGATAATTGAGGAAAGGACCTTCAGCGATTCGTCGGTGTTGCCATTCTTCGAATATGCGACGGCCAGATTAAGCTGCAAAACCTCATCCGGAGGCGCGTTCTTCAACTCCGCAATTGCCGCGGTGTACCTCTTTTCTGCGATGAGCGCTTTGGTCAGCCCGTCGATCGCCCTCACCGACTGCGGGTTCTCTTTCAGAATGGCCTTGAACACTTCGATGGCACTGTCTTGCCGGTTCAACTCGCTGAGAGCTGCTCCCAGGGGCAATAGAATCTGCTCCGAGTTAGGCTTCAGATTCGACGCTGTCTTGAGTTCCGTAATCGCGCGACCGGGGTTGCCACTCGTCAGCAGAGTGATCCCGAGATCATAGTGGCTCTGCCACGATTTGGGATCAAGACGTAATGCCGTGTCAAAAGCAGAAATGGCACATGAGAATTGGCGTTGCTTTGCAAACCAGGTTCCCAGTGCTTCATAGGCGCCAGCGGAAGGATTGGAAGCAAGCATCCGGTTCAAGGCCGCCGGCCCTTTGCAGCTGGGCGTGCTCTGGGCCAATGCGGCCAATGGCAAAGCACAGAGAGCAGGAAGCGCAACCAGCAGCGAGCGCCGCGCCGATCTTCCTCTTCCGGCATGCAAGTGGAAGGACTCGCTGTGGACAGACAATAGAATTTGACTCCAGACCATGAGAGCTCCGCTGTATTGCTTCGTCGTGAATCCACTATATCCGCTGCATCGATTCCACGGTGCAGTGAGCAGAATTGCGCGTCAGAAGGAGAGAAGAGAACGGGGAAGATCCGCGCTATGGCGGCCGCCGTTCCGGCCGCTGAACCAAATGGCTGGCCGCAACAGATCACATTTTCCGCTGCTATAATTCGCCAGAACATGGAGAAACTCCGTCTCAGCGCTGCACAAAATCCCATCGCTTCCTTGCTTCGATGGGCAGCATTTTTTCTCTGCTTCGTTCCGGCCGGTCTGTGTCGCGCGCAAATGGGAGTGTCAACGGGGAACGGCGTAGCCATGCCTGCGAAGCCTTTGCCTTCGGGAGTGAAGGCGCCTGTGGTGCGTTATGAAGACATCGCCGCGCAAGCCGGCCTTACCGGACTTAATGTCTCCGGAGCGGCAACGAATAAGCAGTACATCATCGAGACGACTGGGACGGGAGTGGCTGTCTTCGATTACGACAACGATGGCTTGCCGGACATTCTGTTTGTCAATGGTGACCGCTTTCATGATGGCGGCACGTCTACGCCGCTGCTGTATCACAATCTCGGCGGTCTGAAGTTTGAAGATGTCACCGCCAAGGCCGGTTTGAGGCATACCGGGTGGGGCCAGGGAGTCTGCGCCGGGGATATCGACAACGATGGGCATGTCGATCTCTTCATCACGCAGTGGGGACAGAACGTGCTTTACCATAACCAGGGCAACGGCACGTTTAAGAATGAAACGGAGGCGCGGGGCCTCGCATCGCCGAAGCCACGCTGGAGTACAGGGTGTGCTTTTGTGGACTTCGACCGGGATGGGGCGCTCGATCTGGTCGTTGCCCACTACATCGAATTCGATCCCGCGAAGACACCGCATCCGGGCGAGAAGTCGCAATGCGAATGGAAGGGGCTGCCAGTGATCTGCGGTCCGCGAGGGCTGCCGGGCGAGACGATCTCTCTGTATCGGAATGATGGGCACGGCCACTTTACCGATGTCTCGGACCAGATGCACATCACCACGCCCAAGAACTACTATTGCTTTTCCCCTCTGGTTGCGGATTTCGACAACGATGGCTGGCCGGACATTTATGTCGCGTGCGACTCCACCGCAAGCCTCTACTTTCACAATCTCAAAGGCAAAAGCTTCGAGGAGATTGGCGTCGAGTCTGGCGTTGCCTATAACGACGAAGGACGCGCGCAGGCCGGTATGGGGGTAACGGCAGCCGACTTCAGCCATAGCGGTCGCCTCGATATCTTCAAGACCAACTTTGCAGACGATACCTCTACCCTCTACAGCAATCAGGGCGCGAATAACTTCATCGACGCAACGATCGAAACCGGCCTCGCAGTCAATACGCGGTACCTGGGTTGGGGTACGGCAGCAATCGATATTGACAATGACGGCTGGAAAGATCTGATTCTCGCCAACGGACATGTGTACCCGGAAGTCGATACCGGGCACACCGGTGAGAAGTTCAAGCAGAGCCGGTTACTCTACTGGAATCGGGGGGACGGACAGTTCTTCGACCTCTCTTCTTCGGCAGGAAGCGGCATTACCGCGGCGCATGCTTCACGAGGGCTGGCCATTGGGGACCTCAACAACGACGGCAACCAGGAAATCGTCATCGTCAATATGGGAGAGACTCCATCGCTATTGAAGAATGTGGCGCCCCCTCTGGGCCGCTCCATCCTGATACGCGCTCTAACGGCAACCAACCGGGATGCAATCGGTGCCCGAATCACAGTCACCGCGAACGGGCAGACTCAAATCGATGAGGTTCGCAGCGGTGGCTCGTATATATCCCAGAGCGACTTTCGACTCCACTTTGGCTTGGGAAAAGCGACCTCGGCCGCCCTTTCAGTTCATTGGCTCGATGGCAAAGTCGAGAATTTCTCTTCGGTTGCCGCGGACCAGATTGTCACCATCCAGGAAGGGAAAGGGATTGTCAGCAAGGTCCCGTACAGGCCCTCTAAACTCTGAGTCCTGGGAGCGCTTCAAGGACGCGGGCTGCCCTCCGCGCGGTTCAACATCTGCCGCATGAAACTGTCTTGCGGAAAGACTTCGAGATAGTCTTCGAGTGTCTTCTGCGCCGTTGGATATTGTTTGGCCTCGATCAGATTGACGACCAGCATCTTCCTTGTAACAGGGTTGAACGGATCCAACTGGATTGCCTTCTCAATCAGTGGGCGAGCTTCGGCAGTCCTTCCAAGATGAGTGAGCGCGTCTGCCAGATCGGCATAAGTCGTCGCGACGCCTGGACCCGTCTCAAGCGAGCGCCGGAGATGGCCGGCTGCTTTCACAAAGTCGCCATTTTTCAGATCTCTGCGCCCCAGCGCCGCTTGCACCAAAGGGTTATTGGGCTGGGTCTGCTCCAACTGGTCAAGGACTTTGAGATAAGAGGTCACGTACTGCGGCTTGTTTTCCGCAAGCTCTCCATACGCCTGTAAAAGCGTCAGCAACGAAGGCGAAGCGGCCTGCTGACCTGGCACTGAGAGATGAGCAGGGTTGAGGTGGATCAGATTCGGCAGTGCAGCGGTCGTCTGTGTAAAGGTGACATCCGGAAACGGTTCATCGGGGGTCGCCACGATGCGGTGGTTGGTGGCGGTGGAGTGCGAGATGACCTGGATGTCTCGTTGAGGCATGTGGCAGCCGATGCAGTTGTTGGCCGGTTTTTGCTGCATTCGAGCTTCTAAAGGAAGTTTGCAGCTTCGGCTGGTATGGCAGGTCAGGCATTTGTTGTTGAAATATGCCGGGGCCTCTTCCCGGGATGGCTCGACGTGAGGATCGTGACAGCTAATACAGCTAAGCTTTCCCTTGCTCGCGCGATAGCACTTGCTCAAAGTCATGGAGTAGTAATGGTCAACGTGGTCCGCAGCGGGAGGGGACTCTCGTGTGGGTGGAACCATAAGGATCGACAAGATGTTGTCGAGTGGAAGTCCGGGGCGAATGTCCCTGTACGTCTTTCCAGGCTTGAGAACTCGAACATCGCCCGCCTGATGGCAAGCCATGCAGATGTTGTCCGCCATATACGGCGTGAGGTGAGCAGGATTCACGATCATGGTGACGGGATCGGCCGGAGACCCCTTCGCCAGTCTGGGAACATGTGCGCCACTCATAAGCGCCACATGTGCAGCTCCGGGGCCATGGCATCTCTCGCATCCAATAGCGAGTTCGGAAAAAGGAGTACGTTCAAACTCTCCCGTGCTTCCCGGCACAGCATTTGGCCGGCCGCTGTGACAGGAGATGCAGCCTGGGGTAATCGGGCGATTGAAGCCCAGGTCGGTAAACTCATATCCAGGCGAGGGTTCCCAGCTCATCGTCCTGGAATAGAACGACAGTGGCGCCTGGAACAGGTGATTATCTTCCCGGAGAATTGTTCCGAAACCATTGACCCCGGCACCGATGATCCATTGCAGCTCGTGAGCGTCCCGAAAACTTTCCTTGCCGTCGGCGTCGGTCCCGGACTCGCTTTGATAGAGCTTTCCGTCTTTGGTAAAGACCTCGAACCTGCGTTTCAATTGTGGATTGACATAAACGGCGGAGGAAGGGCTCTTTTTTAAAAATGCTGGTGTCGCCGGCGACATGGAACGCCCCATGCTCGTCCGTGAGAACTCTCGATAAATCTCGGAATGGCATGGGGAGCAGGCGCTGGAACCGACATATTCATCGTTGGATTGGATGGACGGCGCGGCGGCGCGATTGTTTGGCGGCTGCCCGAAACCAAGTCCCGGCAGCATCAAAATGAAAAACAGGATCGCCGCGGATGCCGCACGCCACACGATGAAGACGCTACCTGGCCGGGAAGGCCTTTCGTTCCAATCCATGACGGAATCGGGCCTCGCTTTGCAAACGGGTCGCTTCATTGGTCCTTTTTTCATGCGTCGATGAGCGTACTACAAGACCTGGCTCCAATACAGCGATCTTGCAGCCCATTTTTCCGGTGAGACGCAGCTCAACCAATAGGTTGACTTTTTCACTTGACAAAGTTGTTATGCGTATATAAAAGTTGATCCCACCTCGTAAAGTACTCGAAACAGCAACTGCATTCCCTTTGGGCCAAGAGTCTTCTGTAGGACGCCTTCCACGAGATGGTGGGATGAGATCAACAAAATGAGAGAGGTTCCGTCGATGCCAAGTTACGCGCAAAGCCTTGCCAGACAAATCGCTGCTCTGCTTCCAGGGGCGCACAAAACCTGCTTTCTTGGCCTTCTCCTCTTGCTGATTGCAGGTCCGGTAAGAGCCCAGGTCTCGACCGCTTCCGTCAATGGAGTCATCCGCGATCCCAATGGCGCGGTGATTCCAGGCGCGACGATCTTGCTGCAGAACACCGCGACGTCGGTTGTGCGTCAATCCGTCTCCAATAACGCCGGAGCCTACGCTATTCTCGATATCACGCCGGGCCACTATACCGTCCAGGCGAGTGCCACGGGATTTAATCCACAAAAGGTTTCGGAATTTGTCCTCTCTGTCGACCAGACGGCTACACTCGACTTCAAACTTGCAATAGGAACTAAGACGGAAGTCGTTACAGTGGACGCCACGGCCGCCCAGTTGAATTTGACCGGAGCCAGCCTTGGAACTGTGATCGAGACCAAACAGGTCAACGATCTTCCTCTGAACGGACGTAACTTCACTTCACTGCTGTCGCTCACTCCGGGCGTCGTTCCGATCATGACCGGACAGAGCGGTGGAATGTCCGGCAGCGGTGGATTCGGTGCCGCGGTCGCCATCGGTTCGGACTACTCTTTTCCTTCCATCAATGGGCAGACCAACCGCAGCGACTTCTTCCTGATGGACGGTCTCTACAACTACGGCGCAATCGAGAGCACCTATGCCATCGCACCCATCATCGACGCGATTCAGGAGTTCAAAGTGGTTTCGCATACCGATGACGCGGAATACGGCTCCGTCCTCGGCGGCGTAGTGAATATCGTCACAAAGAGCGGCACGAATGAATTTCACGGCTCTGGTTGGGAGTACGTTCGCAATACCGTCTTCGATGCGCGCAATTATTTTCTACCGAAGTCCGCGCCCAAGCCATCTTTCCACCAGAACCAGTTCGGCGGATCGATCGGCGGTCCTGTCATCATTCCAAAGCTCTACAACGGCAGGAACAAGTCCTTCTTCTTTGGCGCATATCAGGGGTATCGCTATTCGACACCGCAGAATAACCTGTTTCTGGTGCCCACCGACGCAGAATTGGCTGGCAACGAAGCCGACAACAATCAACTTCAGATCTACAACCCGTTTCAGACCACGCCAACTATCGACGCCAAAGGTCAACCCAACTTTACCCGCCCGGCATTTCCTGGCAACCAGATTCCTTCCAATCTGATCGACCAGCGGATGGTCTCCTTTGCGAAATTTGTCTTTCCCGCGCCAGGACCTTGTCTGCAATTTGGTGCGAGCGGTACGTGTACAGCCAATGCAATCGACGCTACTCCATTGACGCAAAAGCAGAATGAGTTCGATATTCGCGGAGATCAGAGCTTTGGGACCAAGGACACCGCATGGTTCCGCTACAGCTTCATCAACAGCACGGTCAATTCTTCAGGCGGCCTGCCCGGACTGCTGACCGACCACGAGATCCAGGGGCGCAATTGGGGCGGCAGCTTTGTTCACACCTTCAGCCCCACCCAGATCCTGCAGGTGCAATATGCGCGCACGACCGTGGCTGACAACTCCGCGACACGCTTCACTAAATCAACTTCCAGCACTATTTCGACCATGGGCTTTTCCGATGCCTTTGTCAGCGGCTTTGCCGGGGCAAACGGAGGCGCTCTGCTCCCGGGCCCGGGCATCAGCGGCTATGGCAACGGTGGCGAGAGTATCAACAAGACGCCTAAGTCCACGGACAGTCATGAGATTCGTGGTTCCTACACGAAGATCATGGGCAATCATGAGATTAAGTTTGGCGCAGGGTTCGACACCGTGAACTTTGCCAGCCCGTTGTCTCAGATTGGCCTCAACTTCAGCGCTCCGCAGACTGGGAATCAATCCATCCTGGGTCCCGACGGCAAACCTGTTTCCAACGGCGACGCTCTGGCATCTTTTCTGCTGAATGTGCCCAGTGGCGCCAGCCGACGCAACGTGGACGAGACAGAGCGCCCCGGCGGCCTGCTAAGTGTCTTCCTCCAGGACTCCTGGAAGGCAACGCCACGGCTCACCCTGAACTACGGATTGCGCTACGACTATCCCTTCCTGCCAGCGTATGGAACCAACGCAAACATCGGCAAGCAGGGCGGCCCGGAAACCGGCGACATGGATTGGGGAACCGGGAATTACATCATCCAGAAGCTGCCGCCATCTTGCAACTCGCGCGGCTTCGCTCCCTGCATCCCCGGCGACGGCACCCTGCCTGCTCATGTCATTGTGAGCCCCAACGGCAAGATCTCTCATAACGTCCATACGAACCTTGGTCCAAGATTCGGTTTCGCCTTCAAGATCGACGACAAAACGGTGATGCATGGTGCTTACGGCATCGTCTTCGATGACTGGGCAGCGGTCACCCAGATGGCCCAGAACATCGAGGGCTCGTGGCCCGACATTGGGCAACAGATCACCGGCTCGCTCACCAACGTTCCCACCTCCACTCAACTTACGCCAAATGTAACCTCTCAGAATCCCTTCAACGCAAGCGGATCTGGACTCTTTCCGGCCGCCACGCCATTCACCAGCAATCAGTGGTTCTATGACCCGCACATTAAAAACCCTTATGCAGAGCAGTGGAACTTCGGGGTCCAGAGACAGTTGAACGGCTCCCTGGCACTGAGAATAGACTATGTCGGCTCTGCCTCTCATCGCACGAACGTCGGTGGTCAATACAACACGGCTCTCACGCCAGGTCCCGGCGATCCGCAGACAAGGGCGCCCTATCCGTATGGCATTCCAACTTTTTATGACCGCAGCATTGGCAATGGCAGTTACAACGCTCTGCAGGTGCAGTTGGATAAACGCTACACCAACGGCTTCTCCTATCAGATTGCCTATACCTGGTCTAAATCAATGGCCGAAGATGACGGCTGGTTTGGTGTTGAAGGCACCGTAGTGCAGGACGCATATCATCCCGGGGCCTCCTATGGCTTGTCCGGGACCAATATCCCCCATGTCTTTGTGGTCAACTCTCTTTATGAGATTCCCGTCGGCAAGGGCAAGAGATTTTCGACCGGCAATCGCTTCATCGATTATGTCGTCGGAAATTGGCAGATCAACAATATCTTCACCTGGCGCAACGGACAGAACTTCACGATCAAAGACAGCAATGACATCGCCAACATCGGAAACAGCGGCTATGAATGGGCTGATCGGGTTGGCAACCCGCATCTTTCGCATCCCACAATAGCGAAATGGTTCAACACTGCGGCCTTCGCCGTTCCAGCGCAATACACCTTTGGAAATGTCGGAAGGAATACGATGCAGTCGCAACGGTGGATCAATCTGGACAGCTCGGTCATTCGCTCATTCCCGTTCTGGCGAGAAGATCGAATCGAATTTCGTGCAGAGGGATTCAATATCCTTAATCACCCGGTCTTCGGTGGTCCCCAGAATGACATTAGCAACACGAGCTTTGGAGTCGTCACCAGTCAGGCAAATTCACCCCGGCAACTACAGTTGAGCGGCAAGATCATATTTTGAGCAGCAGGAGTACTCGTCCTGTTCATCAAAAAACTCTGCGCGGTCGAGTCTCCTCGGCCGCGCACTTTTTCACCCTCAACTCTTCTCAGAGCAATGATCGTGAGAATGCTCCTCTTTCGCGAATCGGCCGGGTAAGTTCCGGACAGGGACAAAAATCCGGATAAAAGGGAAACGGGCGCTCAAAGGGCGCCCGTTTAGATGGGTTGGCGTTTCCGCTAAATGGTTGCGGGGGTAGGATTTGAACCTACGACCTTTGGGTTATGAGACGATGAAAATCCCGGTAAGTCATAGAAAATAAAGGGTACGAGTGGTAACCCATCGGAACAATCGGAAATGATCCAAGTGGCACATTCGGAACGGGATAGGAATAAATCGGAACTTTTGGGAATCGATACAAGGGGCCGTAGTGGGGACTTAAAGAAATCTTAAGTCCCCATTTTGCCCAAACCAGCTAAGTGATTAATTTCAGGTCTGAGAAGGATCTGAAAACTACACCTCTGGCCGTTGTACGCAGTCCCCAAGGGCCGCCAGTTCAATTTCTAAAGCCCTTCAGAATGGCCGTTTTGGCGACTTTTCCCCTGTCGTCGCAGCCGCGCGGGAGCATCGCTTCGCGCCTGGAGCCACCATGATTCCATCCATCGACACACCGTTCGAGCCAGCAACACTGCTGACCGAACTCGCAAGCCTCCCACCTAAACCGCCGCGCTCAAAACTCGAACCGCACCGAGAACTGATCCGCGAACTCCGCCGTAGTGGACGAACCTACCGGGAAGTCTCCCGACTCTTTGCCGATCGGTTGGGGTTACAGGTCGCACCCAGCACCCTCCATTCCTTCGTCAAAGTCCGGGCTCGTCATCGGAAGCAGGTGCAGTTCGAACTGCCTGCGGTCGAGGGGCCGGGTATCCAGTCGCCGGCGAGCGCCCGCCTCGCCGCCTTCAAGGCCAAGTCCACAGTGCAGGAGTCCAGGCGGTCACGCTTTGTCTTCCGCGAAAACGAACCCCTGACCTTGAGCGCTGATGGAGGTGCCCGATGACACAAGCAGCAAAGACTCAAGCCGCGCCACCGAAGCGCGTGGTTTTCACGATGGGCGGTAAAGGCGGCGTCGGCAAGACCGGCGTTATGGTGGCCCTCGCCGAGTGGTTCGCCGCAAACGATATTGCAGTGACGCTACTCGATCTGGACACTGAGAACAAAGCTCGGGGCTCTCTCAAGCATTTCTTCAACGGTTCGGTCACCAAGGTCAACATTCATACTCCTGCGGGCCTAGATGCCTTCGTCGATCACCTCGACGGCGGTTCAGAGATCATTCTGGCGGATATGGGAGCCGGTGCCGGACAGGTTGCCGCAGAATGGTTCGAGAGCATGTATGAAGATGTTGCCGCAGCCGGCGTCAGCTTCACAGCGGTCGGTGTGGTCACGCCCGACCCGGCAAGCGTTGAGAGCATCCTCGCCTGGGCGAATCGGCTACAGGATCGCGTTGAGTACGTGGTTGTCGAGAATGCGACCAGCACTCTCTCCGATTTCACCTACTGGAAGGGAACGGAGCAGGCCAAGCGTTTCCGGGAAGCGTTCTCTCCAACGATTCTTCAGATGGAGTTCCGTTTGGCAGAGCTGGAAAATCCTGTACGCCAGCACGGAATCAAGCTCGGAGATGTAGCGGATCGCAAGGCATCGGTAGATGAGCTGAAGCGTGCATCGCTTGTGATGCGCGCACAGAGCAAGCTGTGGCCGATGTATACCGAGAGATGACGGCGGAGTCTGGTCGCAAGGTGCTCGTCGTCGCGCCCACGCATGAAGAGATCGGGCGGGTAACGCAGGCAATCCGCGAAGATTTGAAGCAGAGGTCTGTATTGGGTGATGGTGAAACTCTCCAGCGACATATTCCGTTGCAGTGGACGGAAGCGCAAAAGAAGGACATCTCCAACTACCAACCCGATCAGGTGCTGGTGTTTCATCGTGCCTCACACGGTATAGAGAAGCATGAGGCGCTGACTGTCACTGGCGTTTCGGGTTCCAGCATGCACACGATGAACGAGCGTGGTGAAGAGAAGTCCGTCAGTCTCACTCAGGCAAGATCGTTTTCCGTGCATGAGCGCACGGAGATTGAAGTCGCTGCCGGGGACAAACTCCTTATGATGGGCAATCGCAAAGAGCCGGGGTTCCGGGCAACGAACGGCGAGCTAACGACTGTGCGGAGCGTCGAGCAAGGCATTATCAATCTGGAAGACGGTCGAAGCGTGCCGGCGAACTATCGGGAGTTAACGCATGGCTACGCCGTCACGGCACATCGCAGCCAAGGCAAGACTGTCGATCAGGTCATCATCTCCGCTGACACTATGAAGCAGGAACTGTTTTATGTCGCCGCGTCGCGTGGCCGTGAAGGGATTGCAATCGTCACTTCAGATGTAGAACGGCTGGGAGAATCGCTGGGCGTTTCAATGGCGCGTCCTTCTGCGATTGAACTGGCGAACGAGATAACGCAAGCAAAGGCATCGCCTCAGCAAGATCTCGGACAGGTTCTTAAGCAGGACATCAAAGTCCCTATCCAAACTCAAGAGATCGGGTTGGAAATGGGATTGGGCTTGTAACGTCCCTCCATCAAAAATATTTTCACGTAATGCCTAGCAGCGCTGAACAACGCATTGCACTCCTGTGCAACAGCGAATAATTCGTCACGCTTTGCGACCCTCTGGACAACTCAAGTAATTCGCGGCATTGTGGATTTAGGGAGTTGTGAGCTATGCCAAATCTTTCCATCTCCAGTAACCCATTTATGAATACCGACGAAGCGGCGGCAATGCTCGGTGTCCATCCGAAGACATTGCAGCGACTGGCAAGATCAGGACGCATCACTGCTTACCGAGTCGGCAAGCTATGGAGATTCCAGGCTTGTGACTTGTGGGCGGATGTAGCCGTTCGCGTGACACCTTTGAGCGGCCTGTATGAGCGCGTCGCTCCGGTTCAAGCTATTTGAGTCGAGGGACGCTTGCCAATTTGGCTTTGTCAGATTTGTGGGTAGAGCCTCGGGAACAGTTCTTCCAGGGCGCTGTCGGGGAAGCGGAGTGAGACAGGTCCCTTTGGCGTTGACGACGCAAGCAATCCCAAGTCGGTCACGTCGGTAAGCACGCGACGGGCAGTTCGTTCTGGAAGGCCTGTGATGCGAGCAACCTCTCCTCTTTCGAACTCGCCCCGCATGAGCGCTTCTTCCAGAAGCGCAGCCGCTTGAGGTTTGAGAGTGCTGCCCCTCTCAACGAGGGGCCGAAGCCTCTGCTTCAACTCATTCAAATCGAACAGTCCAGACATGAACTGCACTTGATCCAAGCAGACCTTAAGAAACCAGAGCACGTACTCTTTCAGTGCTTTCAGGGAGAGGTTTCCTCGTCCGTCCAAGTCTCCTTGTCGCGGCATGTCGGCCAAGTCCATCATGCGCTTGTACTCGCCTCGACTCTCAAGGCCTCGCGCCAGACCGCGTGAGATTGACCATAGACCGTGCGCTCCGATGCCGGTCTGATGCGCCATAGCATGGCTCACCAAACGACTCACCCTGCCGTTTCCATCAGGAAATGGGTGGATGTAATTCAGACGATGATGTGCCGCAGGGATGGCCATGATTCGGCTAGCGGTCCCGAGATGCGAGAGGTTATAGCGCTGCTCGAAATACCGCATGAAGTCCGTCACGCGCTTGCTGGAAGGCGGAAGGTGACGACCGACTGCGTTGTCGTGTTCGGGCCTCGAGCGCCATTGACCAGGGGCCATGACAATTTCCCGAGTCTCATTCTTGAGGGTGAGCATTGTCGTGGGAGCATCCCGATAAAACTCGTTATGAATCCACTGAATGAAGTCAGCGGATGTCGCGGGCGGCAATGTTCCCCGGAGAAACATCTCATCGATCTCTGTTTGCACTCGGACATGCGCCGCCGCTTCGATTTGCAGGTTACGGCGTTCTTCATTCTGATCCAACTCGCCCGAGAGCGCGCGCTCAATGTCGCGAGGCCGCGTATTATGGCCTTCGATCAGATTGCTGTAGTAGGTATTCATGATGCGCACAGCGTCGGCCAAATTCGCGGCAGTGAGCGGATGCAGAAACCTACCGAGTATGGATACGGCTGCCGTTAGATCTGCAACCACATCGGCGATATCGGATGTGGGCTCGCCGATGAGAGCTGGTTCGATCCGACTTGGACTTTCGATATCTGGCATGGTTGGCCGAAGTGTTTCTAGTAAAACACCCTGTATTTATTGATAGTACGCTATATTCGCGCCAATATTGGCCGATGTTGTGGCCGATGTTTGGGCGATCTCGATCATGCAGCGTAACGGCTTACAGCCGGGGATCGATTGGTTCGCTCTCTAACGCGAGAACCCCGAAGACGCACTCATGAGTGAGGCGCAACGGTTCCTTGCGAACGAATCGCTCCAGTGCCTCGATACCGAGCGCAAACTCTCGGCTTGCCAGAGAGCGCTTGGCTCCGACGTTCCGCGAACGCAACCGTTCAAGATTTCCGGGGAGAAGATACTCCGGGCCGTAGATGATGCGGAGGTATTCTGCCCCCCTGGACTTTATGGCTGCCTGGGTGATGCCGCGTCGCCCTTCCGCGATGAAGTTGAGCGGCTTTACGACCATGCCTTCTCGTCCTTGAGCGGTCATCTCCGTCCACCAAGCGACTGCATCCGCAGTGCTCGCCTGATCTTGAAGATCAACAATCTTGAATGGGGTAGCGAACAAGATCTCCGTATCTGCACCGCAGAGCTTGGCAATCGTCTCCATGTGCCAAGTGTGCGGCTTGTCTGTATGAACTGTTCCTTCACTCGCCAGGATGTGGAATGGTGCAAGTTTGAGATCGGCCAGTGAACCGACCGGCCAGCAGTATTGCCGATAGGCCTTGGTGTAATGCTCGACAGCGCTGAGTCGTTTAGCGGTTTGTTCGGATAAGGGCTCATTCGGAGGCAACCTGCTGCTCGAGATGTCGCACCCACGCACCGGCCAAGTGAGCGCACATACGGGCAAGCCGGAGCGCATCTCTCTGCCGACTGGCTTCAAGGACTTTGAACACGCCTATCGCCGCACGTCCGCGTCATGATCTTCATTGCTATGCTGCTCGGTCTCCGCGCCAGCGAGATTCTGGGGCTCCGATGGGAAGACTTGAAGGACGGCGAGAGCGACCTCGGCATTATGAACATCTGCCGATCCTACGTCGGCAAAACGGTAGATGACACGAAGACGCCAGAATCAGAGCAGGAGTTGAGTATGCATAAAGACCTGCGTCTCGTCCTCGATGCATGGAAGGAGGAGCAAGATCCTGTCAACGGCTGGCTTTTTGGCAATATCACCACCGGGCGCCCATTCTGGCGAGACTCGCTCCAAGTCGATCATTTGCGGCCAGCCGGCAAAAAGGTAGGCATTCCCAACCTCGGCTGGCATGACTTCCGCCACACTTATCGCGCGATGATGCGGGAGCTCAAGATCAGCCTCGAGGAGCAAAAGACGTTGATGCGCCACGCCGACATCAAGACTACACTGGGATACGGCGGCAAAACCCCGGCAGAGCATGGCCGGGCAGCCAATGCAAAGGTTGTCGAAATGTTGAGGAAAAGAGCATGAGCGATAAAATTCTGAGCATTGTGAGATGGATATTTCCGCGACGTCACTCTCTGTATGCCTCCTGTACGTTGTGTCGTTCAGTCAGGAAGAAGTCTGAGATGCTGCATACGCTCGATGGAAACTTCTGCAACAAGGATGAGGCGCAGGAGTATTGGCAGTTGAGGCAATGGTGAGCCCCATTCAATCCAAAGCACAGAAAAAGCCTCCTTCTCGGAGGCTTCTCTGTTGGTTCTACGTCCGCTGTGTTCCAGCGTCCTTTGAGGGTGGGCTGAATCCTTACTTTGCCCTTATCTTGCCCTCGATCTTGCTAAATGGTTGCGGGGGCAGGATTTGAACCTGCGACCTTTGGGTTATGAGCCCAACGAGCTACCGGGCTGCTCCACCCCGCTCTTTGAATATACCGCTGTTTGAATGGCAGGTCAATTCGCTCGGACACCGCAATAATACGCTGTATCTGCATGTTGTAGTAACTTTTTTCCATAGATCGCGTTTTAATAGATAGCGAACGGTGCAGTCGCTGCGAGGGAATCATGCAACGGTGGAAGTGCTTTCAGATCTCAAGTCTCGTGATCTCTGTACTGCTTACAGGGGGCGCGGTGGCAGTCGCCCAGGAAAAGCCCGCGATAGTGCCGGATGCGCAGGTTGAAGCCAATGTTTTGAAAGCATTAGCGTCCGAACCTCAACTGGCAGATCAATCGATCAGCACGACGACCGTTTATGGTCAGGTCACGTTGACCGGGACCGTGCGCGATGAGGCGTCCCGGGACATGGCCGAGACCGTCACATCCAACACCCCGGGCGTCAAGAAGGTCATCGATCAACTGGCCATCGGCACCGTTACAGCTGAAGCTACCCCGGCGCCTGATCAGGGCTCGGCAGCCGAAGGCAATCAGTCTGAGGCGCAGACCGACGCAACCTATCCGCCCGCATCCAATGGGCAGCAGCCGGATTATCAACAGCAAAGCCAGCCGGACGACAATCAGCAGCAGATGGGCGCAGCCGGCGAACCCTCGGCGAATGGTCCACAGTATGGCCCTCCCCGACCTCCGCAGGAGAGCCAGAACGGACAATACCGCCCCCCTTACAACCCGGCCGAAGGTCAGGCGCCTCCTCCGTACCGGCGCCCCTATCGCGCCCAGCAGGGTGGCGAACCGGTCGTCGTCCCCAGCGGCACGATGGTCCGCGTCCGTATCAATGAGGGCATGAACAGCAAAAACACTGCACCGGGAACGATCTTCGACGGCATTGTTATCAGCGATGTCGTCGCCGGAGGCGCCGTGGCGATTCCGCGCGGCACCGCGGTGCAGGGAAGAGTGGTGGATGCGCAGAACGCCGGTTCGCTCAAGGGCAAGGGGGAACTGGCGCTGCAACTCACGCAGATCACGCTGGGCGGTCAGACCTACCCCATTGTCTCCGACGCCTGGAGCCATCAGGGTGCGGACAAGACCGGGCAGACCGTCGGCAACGCGGTCGGGCTGGGAGCGTTTGGAGCGATGATCGGAGCCGTTGCCGGGGGTGGTCCTGGAGCCTTGCTCGGAGCCGGACTCGGTGGCGCTGCGGGCGTCGGCGTCTCGGCAGCGTCCAGACGCGGTGAAGCGACGGTCCCCGCCGAAGCGATCCTGACCTTTCATCTGGCTCAGCCGGTGCCTCTGACGACGGTGTCGCAGGACGAGATGGATCGCCTCGCATCCGGCATTCAACCGGCGCGACGATTGTACCGTCGTCCCTATTCGCCGCCCTATTACTCCTACGGCCCCGCCTATTACCCTTACTAAAGGGTGACCAGGGGAGAACAGGCTGGTGAGAAGCAGCTCGCCCGGATGAATTCGGACGCTGGCTGATTTATACTTGTTGCTTGCCCTGCAAATGGCGTGGTGCGCGTCGAGAGACATGCTGCCATGTCACGCAAAACCCCGGGCACGCGGTCGCCTTTCAAAGTGAAGGCGGGAACGCGCGAAGTGAAGGTCTTTCGTCTAGCATGATTCGTATTCTGCAGCAGGACAACCGCCTCATCAAGATCATCTTTGCCGTCATCATCACCGTGGCCTGCGTCACCATGGTGATCACGCTCGTTCCCGGTATCTTCGACAACGCCGACACGACCGCCGGGCCGAATGGCACCTTCGCCACCGTCCGCGGTCCCGGCATCCTCGGCCGGTTCGTCGGCGAGAGCATTCCCATCAAGGAAACCGATGTCGATCAACTGGCGCAGCGGCAGTTGCAGCAGCAGCATCTTCCGGATTTTCTGATGCCGTACATGACCCAGCGCGCCGGACAGGTGCTGGTACAGCGTGCGATCCTCAAGCGCGAAGCCGACAAGATGAGGCTCCAGGTGAGCGACGAAGATCTTCGCCGCGAGTTGCAGACCGGGCCCTTCGCGCAGTACCTGTTTCCCAACGGACAGTACATCGGCGACGACGGCTACATGAACTTCGTACAAAGCAACTTTCAGACCAACCGCAGCGACTTTGAATCGAAGGTGAAGAGCGACATGGAATTGAATCGCCTTCAGGCTCTGGTTACTGGCGGCGTCTCGGTCTCCGACAGCGCCGTTCGCGAGGCGTACCGGGTGCAGGGAACGAAGGTCAAGTTCGACTACGCCGTCATCTCGTCGGACGATCTGGCCAAGACGATCAATCCCAGCGATGCGGAGTTGCAGGCATTCTTCAAATCGAACCAGGCCCGTTATGCTACGGCAATTCCGGAGGCCCGCAAGATTCAGTACGTCGCCTTTGACGCATCGAACCTGCCCGGCGGCAAGCCGCAGGTCACCGACGCCGAGATCCAGGCTTACTACAAGCAACATCAGGACGAGTACGAGGTGAAGGACCAGGTCAAGGTCCGCCACATTCTGATCGCCGTTCCCCAGGGCGCGGATGCCAAGACCGATGCTGCGGCCAAGGCGAAGGCCGAGGGTGTGCTGAAGCAGATCAAGAGCGGCGGCAACTTCGCCGATCTCGCCAAAAAGAACTCCGACGACCCCGGAAGCAAGGACCAGGGCGGCGAACTTGGCTGGCTCGACCACGGCAAGACCGTTCCCGAGTTCGACAAGGCGGCCTTTGCGCTCGCTCCCGGACAGACCTCCGATCTCGTCAAGACGCAGTTCGGGTATCACATTCTGCAGGTCGAAGATAAAAAGACCGCGCACGAGCGGCCTCTGGAAGAGGTCAAGCCGGAGATCGTTCCCGTGCTTGAACAGCAGAAGGCCGGCGCCGCCGAACAGAACTTTGCGACCCAGTTGGCGGCGGACGCCAAGAAAGACGGTCTCGATAAGGCTGCCGCAGCGAAGGGTCTGCACGTCGTTACGACCGACTACATTACCAAGGACGGCGTTATCGCCGGGCTGGCTGACGGATCTGCTCTGCTGACCCAGGCATTTGCTACGGCCAAGGGAGCGGCCCCGGCGGCGGTCTCGACCGGCAACGGATTCGCGATCTTCCAGGTAGAGGACATCAAGACGGCCCACGCGCCTGCCTTCGCGGACTACAAACCGCACATTCTTAATGACTACAGGGAACAGCAGCTGCCGCAGCTACTGACCGCGCAGCTCACCAAACTGGCAGACCGCGCCAAGGTCTTGAATGATTTGAAGAAGGCAGCGGCGGAGATGAAGATACCCGTCAAGTCGAGCGACTTCGTCGGCAAGGACGGACAGGTCCCCGACCTGGGCGCGATGAGCGGCCCCGGCGCGGTGGCGTTCTCGCTGGCCAAGGGAGCGATCTCCGGGCCAATCAATGCGGGCAGGGCTGGCGTTGTGCTTACCGTGCTCGACAAGCAGGAGCCGACCGCGGACGATATTGCCAAGAACTTTGACAAGACGCGGGCGCAGTTGATGGGAGAGCGTCAGGATGAGATCTTCCGCATCTACATGGGTAGCCTGATGGAGAAGTACGAAAAGGGCGGGGCAGTGCGGTACTCGCGGAAGCCTACGGAACCGGGGCAGCCCAGTCCGGCAAGTCAGGCCCCCATTCCCGGTTAGGAACCTGTAGCCTTGCAGTAAGGCCCGGACAGATGTCCGGGCCTTGTTTTTTTTGCTCAGCCTTCAAATGCTGGATGCGATTACACGAGCGCGATTCGTTGAACCATGATTGCTATTTGCCCAGCAATGTCTGACGCAGCTCCGCCGTCAGCGTTGTGAGATGGTGGAAACGATCAATAGCAGACGACTTCAATATCACCTCTATTTCACGGGCGATCTCCGTGCCATGCTGGTAGCCGAACATGCCGAGCGTGCCGGAGAGCTTGTGCGCGATCTCCAGGGCCTCTGCTCGCAACGCCACCGAGAGATGATCGGACGCGGCCTCCGAAGCCGCACGATCAAGAATCGCAAGCCGTTCGTGCAGCAGCGGCAGATTGCGTTCCCACAGACTTATCAGTAGGGCACCGATTTTAGCTTCGTCTTCAGGATTCATCGGAAGGGTCATGGGGAGGGCCAGAGCCGGTGTTGAGTGACTATTCCAACCAGCTAATTTTCTTTCCAGCCAAGGGCCTCGGAGATTTGATGCGCCAGCGTGAGAGGGTCGAACGGTTTGAAGAGGACTGCGGCCACGCCAAGGCTGGCGAAACGGCGCTGATCGACGCCTTGCACCTTGGCGGTAAGCAAAATAACGGGGATGTGGGCGACCAGCGGGTTCTGCTGCATGGTGCGGAAGGTGGTGGGGCCGTCGACGCCGGGCATCATGACATCCATGAGGACCGCGTCGGGCTGCTCGACGGTTGCGATTGCGATCCCTTCGACGCCCGAGCCAGCGGTGAAGATCTGCCAGCCGGCGGTGGCTTCGAGCGCGAGCGCGGCGACTTCGCGAATATCGTCTTCATCGTCGATGATTAAAATCCGTCGCATCAGCGTGCCTATTCTCTCATGCTGGAGCTAGCCGTCGCGCTTCACCGTAGACTGCTTTAGATGGACCGGCCAGCCGGAGCGAGGTCGGATTGTTTCGAGCGCAGGCGCTGGACCATGGAAACAACAAGCTCTTCTACCTCCTGCGGCTGGATGCGCGCCTTGGTCAAAAACTCGGTGGGCCCGAGACGGAGCTGGGCCATCTCGTTTTCCGATACTTCGCGGCCGGAGTAGACGATCAGAGGCAGCGCCCGAAGTTTGGGTTGCTGGCGCAGCCATTCGACCAGGCTGAAGCCATCGCCGTCGGGAAGCATCAGGTCGAGAATGAGCAGGTCCGGCGGCGAGCCGATGCATTGCCGGATCGCCTCCTGCCGCGTTGCAGCGTGGCTGATCTTTATGGCTGCGTTCTGGAAGCTGGCGATGACGACGTTGGCCAGGTCGTTGTCGTCCTCGATAAGGAGGACGTTGGCCGGCCCGTCGCCGTGATGAAGGATGCGGCTCAGCTCGGCGAAGAGCAGCTTCTCGTTGAATGGCTTCTGCACCCAGCCTTGCGCGTCGCCGGTAAATTGCGGGCGCAGCGTAGAGGAGAGGACGCTGAGGACGACGACAGGGATGTGCGCCGTCGCGGGATGATTGCGGAGATGCTGAAGCGTCTCCCAGCCGCTGAGACCGGGCATGTAGAGATCGAGCAGAATGGCTTCGACCTGATGTTCGGCGGCGAGCACGAGCGCTTGCTGGCCGGAGTTCGCTTCGATGACGGTGTAACCCTGACGTTGCAGATGTTCGGAGACGACGGTGCGGATTCCGGGATCGTCGTCGCAGATCAGGATCGATGCGTTGACAGCAGGCGGCGGCACGTCCGGTTGAGCAACATCGCTCGCTCGCGTGACGCGGGGGAGCATCACATAGAACGTCGTTCCGGGACCGAGATTGCGCTGCGCCCAGATCGAGCCGCTGTGTTGCTGGACGATGCTGCGGCAGATGGCGAGACCAAGTCCGGTTCCACCTTTCTGGCGCGCGTCCGATGGCTCGACCTGCTGGAAGCGGTCGAAGATGCTGTCCAGCTTCTCGCTGGGAATGCCGCGGCCTTCGTCGGAGACCTTGAGCAGAATCGAGTCCGAGGTCGCTTCGGCGCGAATGCTGACGGTCGATGCGGCGGGCGAGAACTTGATGGCGTTCGAGAGCAGGTTGGTGAGGACCTGAAGGATTCTGTCGGAGTCGCCGTCGAAGAACAAGCCTTCCGTCGAAGCAGCCGGGGCGAAGAGTTCGAGATGGACGGTGTTGGCTTCGGCCATTGGAGTCATGGTCTCGATGGCCTGTTTGCAGAGCTCGCGCAGAGAGCAGCGGCGGACCTGCAGAGGAGCGCGGCCCGATTCCATGCGCTCGATGTCGAGGATGTCGTTGATGAGGCGGATGAGGCGATCGGTGTTGGTGACGGCGATGCGGAGAAGGTTTTGCGCCTTGGCGTCGACGTTGCCGATGACGCCCGAGGAGAGCAGGCCGAGCGCGCCGCGAATGCTGGTCAGCGGCGTGCGCAGTTCGTGAGAGACGGTCGAGATGAACTCGTTCTTTAAGGTGTCGAGCTGGGAACGTTCGGTGAGTTGCAGATTGTGCTGGTGCTGCTGTTCGCGGGCCTGTGTCAGTTGGGCGGAGATGTCGCGCAGATTCCGCCGGGCGCGCAGAGCTGCGACGAGAAGGGCACCGATGATGACGAGCAGGACAAGATAACCGAGAATGAGAACCGTATGCATTTCAGCCCATTAAGATAGGGTAACGTATTGCCAGCGTAATAGTAACGCAACGAAGATGACCGCCAGACAGGTGGAATCAGATTGATACCTATTGATAGCTGAAAATCTTATCGGATCGATTTCCGAAAAGTTGATATTTGGTACCTGAAAAGGGACGCTCCCGATGGAACGCCCCTTGCTTCGGTCACGAAGCAAGTCAGGCGTTTACCGGGACTTGATTGAGGATCGTCGCCCATTGCTTGCCCTGCCGCGCGGCCTGCGCCTTTTTGTGGAAGGCGTAACCGGCGATGAGCGGAAGCGCGAGCGTGGCCTCGGAATAGACCATCTGCTCGTAGGTGAGATCGACCTTGCCCCAGCTTGACGCCTCTTTGAGCGTGCTGCCGGAGAGAGCACCGTCGCGGGCGTCGGCCACGGTGATCTGGATCGCGTACTTGTGCATTGTGGCTTCGGCGCCGAGTACGTCCGCCGCGACGACGATGTCCTGTGCGAAGTTTTTCGGCACGCCGCCGCCGATCATCAGAAGGCCGGTGGTGGGGTTGGCGATCTTGAGCTGGGTGATCTCGTAGAAGTCCTTCGCGGTGTCGATCGAGACCATCGGCTTGCCCTGGCGCGCGTGCTGGTGGGCGACGAGGCCGAAGCCCGCCGAGCAGTCGGAGAAGGCCGGGCAGAAGATAGGCACGTTCTTCTCGAAGGCGGCGAGGACGATGGAGTCGCGTCCGCCTGCCTGGGGCGTCTTGCCGTTCTTGCTGAGGTATGCGCCCATCTCGCGGATGAACTCGCGGGAGCTGTAGGGGCGGTGTTCGAGCGAGTTGGTGATCTGGTGGATGGTCTCGTCACAGATGCGCAGCTCGTCCTCGTCGATGAAGGTGTCGTAGATGCGGTCGATGGCCATCTCGCGGAGGTCGGCATCGCCTGCGCCGTACTTGTACTCATCCCCGGCGATGTAGTGGTTGAAGCCGAGCGCCTCGAAGAAGTCCTGATCGACGATGTTGGCTCCGGTGGAGACGATGGCGTCGACCATGTTGTTGCGGACCAGATCGATGAAGACCTTCTGCAACCCGGCGGAGATGAGCGATCCGGCGAGGCAGAGGATGACGCCGCAGTCGGTGTCGCGGAGCATCATGTCGTAGATGGAGGCGGCGCGTGCGGCGTCGCGGGAGCTGTAGGCCATCGACTGCATGGCGTCGACGAGGGCGACGACGTTGTGCTGCTTGATATCGATGTGCTGAATGGGCTGGCTGAGGAGTTCTTTTTTCGTTGGCATGGCAGTTAATAGGATAGCAACTTTAGTGCTCTATTAATGCGGGGTCATGTGAATTTACGATGCAGAGGAAGCGGAGATGCGGGCGGGTTTTCCCGCGGACGATACGCTGCATTCCGAGGCAGGGTACTTGCTGCATTCTTCGACTTCGCTCCGGACAGGATTGGATGCCGTGTCCTTAATAGAGCGCGACTGTTCCGTGGCCTCGATGACGTGCGCGAAGGCAAAAGCAGGTCCTCCGCTGCGCGAAGGATGACAATATTTTTTGCGTGTGCCGCTTCTTTTGCGTGTGCCGCTTCGATCTTCGCGCGTGTAGCTTCGCTGGAGCCGCTCCGGGCGCTCTGTATCTGCGCTGGCCTGCAGGTTCGGGAGGATCGTGGATTTAACCGGTTCCAGAGTGGATTGTTTGTAGTAGCCGGGTGTGTGGATTCCGTAGCTGACAAACAGTCTGGGGGGTTGGGGTGTATTGGGTTGAGCCAGCGTCTGCGATGTTGCATGTGGCTCTGCGGAAGCGGGTTGCTCGTTTGAATTCGAGGGTTCGCCTGGCGCGACGTCCGGCCCCGCGTTATCGACAATCTCGGCTACAGGCGCGAGATCTCCGTAACGAGGGTTGGTGATGACCTCATCGACGAGCTGATCTCTGGGGTCAGCTTCGTTGATTTCGGGCAGGTTTTGGCTGGCAATCTGCAAGCCGTAGAGAAGCAGGCCGGCTTGTTTGGACGGGAGTTTGTCGCAGGCGATGCGTTGCAGCACCTCGTTGATGGCGGCCAGAACGGAGCTGCGATCTTCGAGTTGGGGAAGCTCGAACTCCGCCCAGTCCCGGCGGCTTCGCCTCTCGTCCGCGAACCCGCGAGTGGTGTGATGGTAGTAGCAGAAGTGTTCGCCGCGCAGCGAGGGGCTGCCGCAGCGGTGGCCGTCGACGAAGAGGTGGCGGCAGCGGTAGCGTTTGGATGGCTCGTGCGTGGCCTCGGTTGTGGCTTCGATGATCTTCATGGTGTATTCCCCCTGGACCTAAGTCCTAAAGTCTTCAAAAGAAAAGGCCTATCCCCGGACGTCGGGACAGGCCTTTTGGGTTAAATGCGAAGACCCGGTTGGATGGCCGGGTCTTGAGATTTACTGCATTGAGTTAATTGTAGCAGGATGAGAGAAACTCTTTTGCAATTTTATGTTGTTGATTTGGAAAGAGTTGCACGATTTAGGGCTTGACAAGGTTTTCCACAGGGGCGGAGAGCTTGTGCCCACCCATCGCGGTGAGACTGCGATGGATGGGGCACCTGATTTTGGGACTTCGACTTTGCCTCAGGGCAGGCTCTTCGACTCAACTAGAGGTCCTGGCGCATGGTGACGAAGGTGCTTGCTGCGATGAGGATGATTGCCGCCAGCGTGAAGCCCGCGATGGGTGCGAAGGGAATGTTGCCGGTCCAGAGCAGGGTGTGAGGGTTGAGAGCGCGACCGAGACGCGCGCTCATGAAGTCTGCGGCGTGCATTGAATAAGGCCTGAGCCGAGGAAGACGACAGGCAGCGAGATAGAACACGTAGGACAGGTAGCCGACAGCGAGCGCGGTGTACTCGCTGGTGAAGATGACGGAGCAGAGAAAAGTGACGCCGAAGGTGAAGAATCCTCCAATGGTCCAGTAAGGAATGAAGCCCAGACCATAGGAAAGCGGCATAGATTGGTGCACGATCGGCGATGTCGCCCAGATCAGGAACGGTGCCAGCAACGACAAGGCAAAGACCTGTACGAAGCCGACGGCGGCGCGGGTGACGACGAGGCGAGGACGGCTGACAGGAAGAGCGAGGGTGAAGGCGAGGCTGTTCTGATTGCGATCGCGCTGCAGACCGCCGAGGCCAAGCAGGAGGCAACAGAGCTGGAACAGGCCACGCGCGGCACCGCCGAAGATCGTCCAGTAGAGATACTGAATGTAGTTATGGACGGCGGGGGCCTCTTGGGCGACGCCGGGGAAGAGCCTGGGCTCGAAGAGAACACGAACCAGACAGACACCGGCGATCGCGAGAGCGGAGATGAGGAAACGGAGGCTGCTTTCGCGCCAGACTTTATACCAGAGCATGAATCTCTCCTACGACTTTAGAAGTCCATCGGCTGCATGCGGCGGGCCGCAAGAAAGACGAAGGCGGCGGCGATGGCCACCATGACGATGAGCGCGAGCCAGGGCATCGGGCCGATGAGTAGATGCGACGTTTCGTTGAAGAACGGCATATCTTCTCCATTGATGATGCTGAAGATGTTGAGCATGGGAAAGTGAGCGAGCCAGGGGATAGCCATGAGAAAGCCGTAAGCCATGAGTGAGGGCACAGCTACGAGCATGGCGGTGTATTCGCCTTCCATGAGATGAGAGAGAAGGAAGGTATAGCTGTAGAAGATCGCTCCGCAACAGGCCCAGAGAAGACTGAAGCCGAGCGTCTGTGTTGCGGGATAGTACTGGCCGATGAAGCTGGAGCTGAGCGGAAGGACGATGGCGGGGATGAGAGATATGGCGAGGACGCCACAGTAGCCGACGAAGGCGCGGGTGAAGCTCCTGCTGGTCGATTTGATTCTGCTCCTGGACGGTATCGAGGAAGATCTCACGGAGGCTGATGGGAGAGACGTCGATATCGACGGCGTCGCGCTCGCGGCCGAGGCGGGCAATCGCGTCGGCGTTACGGCTGGCGAGAATGGTGATCTGGCGGCCGCTGATGCGAGTGCGCTCGATGCCGTCGAATTCGGGTGGAAGCGCGGGGGGCGTGTCCGCGAAGCCGAAGGTGATGCGGCGATAGTTTTCGCGGATCTGCTCGAGCGGCATGTCGACGACGGGGGAGCCGCGGTCGATCATAAGGATGTCGTCGGCGATGCGCTCGACCTCGGAGAGCTGGTGCGAGGAGAAGAAGACGGTGGTGCCGGTGGCAGGCGCGGTGACGAGGGTTTGCAGGAGCTCTTCGATAGAGACGGGGTCGAGGCCTTCGGTGGGCTCGTCAAGGATGAGGAGCGCGGGACGGCGAGAGAGGGCGAGGAGGAGAGCGAGCTTGGTGCGCATGCCTTTGGAGAGGGCTTTGACTTTGCGGCTGGGCGGGAGACGGTAGTCGACGAGGAGCTTGCGCTCGACGTCGGACTGCCAGTCGGGATAGAACGATCGCGTGAAGCGGATGAGCTGCGCGACGGTCATGTAGCCATAGAGACCTTTGTCCTCGCCGACGTAGGCGACGCGTTTGCGGATCTCGAGGGATTCTTTGGGGTCGTCGATGCGGTGACCGAGGACGGTGCCGGTGCCGGAGGTGGGCGCGACCATGCCGAGGAGCATTTTGATGGTGGTACTTTTGCCGGCACCATTGCGGCCGAGGAAGCCGGTGATGCGCTCGGCACGGACATGACAGTTGAGTTGGTTGACGGCGGTGAAGGAGCCGAAGCGTTTGGTGAGGGCTTCAGCTTGAATGACGCGCTCGAGCATTATCTTTTCCTCTCGGTTTGATGAATGTCCAGAATCTGGGCTTCGAAGAGACGGCGCAGCTCTTCGGAGGTAAAACCTTCCTGCTGGAGTGTGTCGATGAGTTCAGCAACTTTGAGCTGGGCCTGGCGGAGTCGGTCGGTGCGAGTCTTCAAGCGGCGGCTTGCGGTGATGAATGCTCCGGAGCCGTGACGAAGCTCAAGCAGATTCATATGCTGCAACTCGGTGTAGGCCTTGGCGATGGTGTTGTGACTGACGACAAGCTGCTCGGCGAGAGCGCGGATTCCGGGCATCTGGTCGCCGTCCTGCAAGACACCGGTTTCGATGGCGTGGCGGACCTGCTCGATCAACTGAAGATAGAGAGGCTGGCCGGAGGCTGGATTGACGCAGAAGATTATAAAACTTACTGTACCACAGATATGGTACACAAGGCAGTTAAGGTTGAGCTGGAAGCTGATTCAGGTTGCGTGTTGTAGGACCGAAGTTGAGACTGGTGGCATGAATGTTAATTTTGCGGAGCGGGCGCATAACCATAACTGGAAGCTGGACCCGATCGTTCGGTCGCTGCTCGATACGGACTTTTACAAGCTGCTGATGTTGCAGTTCATCTGGAAAAATTTTCCGCAGGTGCATGTGACGAGTGAAGTCGTGAACCGGACGGTCAAGGTGCGGCTGGCCGAGCGCGTGGGGGCGGGGGCGCTGGTGGAACAGATGGAGCATGTGCGCGGGCTGCGGTTTCGCAGGAGCGAGATGGTGTGGCTGGCGGGTAATACATTCTATGGCACGCGGAGCATCTTCGAGCCGAAGTTTCTGGAGTGGCTGGAGCGCGACTTCAAGCTGAGCGACTACGAAGTCACCGAGCAGGACGGACAACTGGTGCTGCGGTTCAGCGGGCTTTGGACCGAGGTGACGATGTGGGAGATCTATGCGCTGGCGATTGTGAGCGAGTTGAAGACACGGTCGGCGCTGGCGGAGTTGAATGAGCTGGAGCTGGATGTTCTGTATGCGCGGGCGAAGACGCGGCTGTGGGCCAAGGTGGAGTTGCTGCGCGGCGTCAAGGACCTGGAGGTGTCGGATTTTGGGACGCGTCGACGGCATAGCTTTTTGTGGCAGGAGTATGCGGTGCAGATGCTGCGGGCAGGGCTGGGGAGTCGGCTGACGGGTACATCGAATACGGCGCTGGCGTATAAGCATGACCTCGAAGCGATTGGGACGAATGCGCATGAGCTGCCGATGGCGATGGCGACGATGGCGAGGAGCGATGAGGAGTTGCGGGCTTCGCAGTATGAAGTGTTGGAGCTTTGGCAGAAGAGTTATGGCGGCGCGTTGCTGGTGATGCTGCCGGATACGTTTGGGACGACCCAGTTTCTGGAGGGCGCTCCGGATTGGGTGGCGGACTGGACCGGGCAGAGGGTGGACAGCAAAGATCCGACGGCGGCTGGCGACGAATATATTGCGTGGCTGATGCGGCGCGGACGGGATGCGAGAGGGAAGCGGTTGATCGCTTCCGATGGTCTGGATGTCGAGGACATCGTTCGGCTGGATGCTTATTTTCGCGGACGGATTCGGTTCAGCGCGGGTTGGGGGACGCTGCTGACAAATGATTTTCGCGGGTGCCATCCGCGAGGGGAGGACACGCTGGAGCCGATCAGCCTGGTGTGCAAGCTGATGACGGTGGAAGGGAAGCCGGCGGTGAAGCTGAGCGATAACGCGCATAAATCGACGGGACCTGCGGACGAGATTGCGCGGTACCGGCGCGTGTTTGGGAGTGTGGCGATGGAGGGTTCGGCGGTGGTGGTTTAGGGGACTGCGAAAGCTCTCAGCGCCATGCGCCGCCGCGCGGTTCGCGTTTGAGGTAACGACCGCGGCCAGGTTTGCCGAGAAACTTTCCGTGCTCGACGATCAACTCGCCCGCGGAGTAGACCTGACGCGCATTTCCCCTGACGCGGTAGCCCTCGAACATGGAGTAGTCGCAGCGCATGTTGTGGGTTGCGGCGCTGATGGTGTGCTCGGCTTGAGGGTCCCAGAGGACGATGTCGGCGTCGCTGCCGGGTGCGAGGGTGCCCTTCTTTGGATACATGCCGAAGATGCGGGCCGGGGCGGTGGCAGTAATTTCGACGAAGCGGTTCAGCGAGAGACGGCCGGAGTTGACGCCGTGATGATAGATCAACTGCATCCGGTTCTCGATGCCGGGACCGCCGTTGGGGATCTTCGTAAAATCGTCGATGCCCAGGACCTTCTGATCGGCGAAACAGAAGGGACAGTGGTCGGTGGAGACTACCTGGAGATGATCGTGCTTCAGGCCATCCCATAGTTTGGCCTGGTTCTTTTTTTCGCGCAGGGGAGGAGTGAAGACATACTTGGCATCCTCGAAGGAGCCGGTGTTCATATTGTCTTCGATCGACAGCAGAAGATATTGCGGACAGGTCTCGGCGAAGGCGGGAACGCCGCGGTCGCGGGCTTCGCGGACCTGGTTCAAGGCGTCTTCGGAGGAGAGATGCACAATGTAGACGGGCGCGCCTGCGATCTCCGCCATTGCGATGGCACGCTGCACGGCTTCGGCCTCGGCTAGGGTGGGCCGCGTGAGAGCGTGATAGATCGGCGCGGTCTTTCCTTCGGCGAGCGCCTGCTGCACGATGACGTCGATCACGCTGCCGTTCTCGGCGTGCATGCAGACGAGCGCGCCGTTCTTTGCGGTCTGCCGCAGCGCTTTGAAGATGGTCGCATCGTCGGCCATCAGAACGTTGGGATAGGCCATGAAGAGCTTGAAGCTGGCGACGCCTTCGCGCACGAGGTCGTCCATGTCATCGAGCCCAGATTTGCCTGCGTCGCTGCCGAGATCGGTGACGATCATGTGCAGGCCGTAGTCGATGCAGGCTTTGCCCTCGGCCTTCTTCCACCAGAGATCGAGGGCATCGCGCATCTTTGTTCCTTTGGCCTGGATGGCGAAGTCGACGATGGTGGTTGTTCCGCCGATGGCTGCGGCGCGGGTTCCGGTCTCGAAGTCGTCGCTCGACATGGTGCCGCCGAAGGGCATGTCGAGATGCGTATGCGCGTCGATGCCGCCGGGCAGGACGAGCATTCCTGCTGCATCGACAACCGTATGGCCCGCAGCGGAGATTCCGGCGCGGACTTCTTTGATGACTTCGCCTTCTACCAGAAGATCGGCGGCAAAGGTTTTGTCCGCGGTAACGACGGTCCCGTTTTGTATCAGCAACCCCATCAGCGGCTCTCTCCCGTCGGGCACGCGGTGGTGCGTTGTTCCCAGGTCTCCGCTGGCAGACCGGTTTCTACCTCGACCATGGTGATGCAGTCATCGACCGGGCAAACCAGCGAACACAGATTGCAGCCTACGCACTCGGTCTGGTCTACACGGGGAATCCGAGTGAGTGGAGTTGCACTGGCGTGAGGAGACGTGGTCGATGCATCGAGCTTTGCAATTGGAGTGACGGTGATGCTGCTTCTGGTTGCAGCTTCTACTTCGGCGGGCTTCGCGTGCAGTTCGGCGGGGCCATTGATTGGACCGCTGACGCGATCAACGTGAATGCACTGATGCGCTCCGTCCCAACATGCGGTGTAACAGAGTCCGCAGCCGATGCACTTTGACTCCTCGATGTGCGCGATGATCTTGTAGTTCAGGTTCAGGTCTTTCCACTCTGTCACCCTGGGGAGGCTAAGTCCGCGAAGGCTCTCGATGGATTGAAAGCCCTTCTCGCACATCCAGTTTTGAAGGCCGTCGATCATGTCTTCGACGATGCGATATCCGTAGTGCATGACCGCTGTGCAAACCTGAACGGTGGCTGCGCCAAGCAAAATAAACTCAGCTGCATCTCTCCACGTCGCGATGCCGCCGATTCCGGAGATGGGCAGCATCGAGTCCGGATCGCTCATCACCTGCTGCACCATGTTGAGCGCGATGGGCTTCACCGCCGGTCCGCTGTAGCCGCCGTGCGAGGACCTGCCATCGACATTGGGCTGTGGCATGAATGTATCGAGATCGATGCCGGTGATGGAATTGATGGTGTTGATGGCGGCGAGCGCGTCGGCACCGCCGCGTTTCGCCGCGCGCGCCACGGCACGAATGTCTGTGATGTTCGGCGTCAGTTTAACGATGACCGGGGTGCGGGCCTTCTCCTTTACCCATGCCGTAATCATCTCGGTGTACTCCGGCACCTGGCCTACGGCAGAGCCCATGCCGCGTTCGTTCATGCCGTGAGGACAGCCGAAGTTTAACTCCAACCCATCGGCGCCGGCGTCTTCTGCCTGTTGCACAACTGTGTGCCACGCTTCGCGTGTGGACTCGACCATAAGTGAGGCGATGAGTGCCTGCGTGGGATAGCGCTTCTTTACCTCTGCAAGCTCACGCAGATTCACATCGAGCGGTCGGTCGCTGATGAGTTCGATATTGCTGAAGCCCATCATGCGCTGGCTGTTCCAGTCGATAGACGAGTAGCGCGACGAGGTATTCGTAATCTGCGCGCCCATCGTCTTCCACACAGCGCCTCCCCATCCTGCATCGAAGGCCCGCATGATCTGCTCGCCGGTATTGGTCGGCGGGGCGGAGGCGAGCCAGAATGGATTGGGTGACTTAATGCCTGCAAAGGTTACCGCTAGATCTGGTTTGACGCTGTAGCTAGACATAGGCGGCCTCCAGCATACGAGCGATGGCCACTCCGGCACGCTTGCCGTCAGCCACTGCATCCACTACTTCGCGTCCGCCGTTGACGCAATCGCCGCCGGCAAAGTACTTCGGGTTTGTCGTCTGTCCGGTGGCGCGGCCTACTATGACGCGCCCATGCTCCAACTGCACGTCCTTGCATTGCGCCAGAAGCTCGAGCATGGGAGATTGGCCAATCGCAGGAATCACGGTGTTGCACTCTATATGAAAGTGTGAATCTTCAAGCGGCTTGATTCGTCCGTTAGAGTCGATCTCCATGCGTTCGCATTCGACCGAGGTGATGCTGTCTGCCGAACCGTGAACAGCGATCAACTGGGTGAGCCAGAGAAAGCGGACGCCTTCCTGCAAGGCCTGACGATATTCAAAGTCAAACGCGGAGATGTGCTCACGGGTGCGTCGGTACAGGATCGAAACCTCTTTCGCGCCGAGCCGCTTCGCAGCGTTGGCAGCGTCGATGGCGGTGTTGCCTGCTCCTACAACGACTACATTCCCTTCGATGTGCGTGATCTTTCCTGTCTTGTAATCGGCGATGAATTGCAGCGCTTCGATGACGGCGGGGTGATGATCGTCAGGGATGGCCAGCTTATGCATTGCGCCAAGTCCGGCACCGAGGAAGATGATGTCGAACTCCGCTTCGAGTGTTGCGAGCGAAGCCTCGCCGCCAATCTCGACGCCAAATCTAAAGTCGACACCTAGTTCCTTAATTAGTTCGATCTCACGAAGGCTATCGATCAGCGGGAGTTTGTACTCCGCAATTCCGTAGGTATTCAAACCACCCGGCAGGGGATGTTTGTCGAAGACAGTGACTTGAAAGCCGCGCTGCTTCAACTCCGCCGCGGTGGCCAGAGATGCTGGGCCAGCGCCGATGCAGGCGATCTTTTCAGGGCGATTCTCATGCGACTTGCGCGGCAGCCTTCCACCCTGCGCGTGGAAGTGATCCATGGCATGGCGTTGCAGCCGCCCAATCTTAATTGGCTGCTCGTTGAGACCATGCATGACGCAGGCCCCTTCGCAAAGTACGTCTACAGGGCATATACGAGCGCAACTGGCTCCGAGAATATTTGCGTCGAGGATGCCGAGCGCGGCTCCGTGCAGATTGCCGCTGGTGATTTTTTTAATAAACTTCGGCACATCGATGTGCGTGGGGCACGCGCCGGTACAGGGCGCATCGAAACAATTCAGACAGCGGTCGGCCTCAAGCACTGCGGCCTGTGCCTGAAATGGAGGATGCAGATCCGCGAACTTATCTGCGATTGCGGGCGTCTGCTGGAGTAACTCCTGCATTGCTACTTACCTCGTGTGAAATGCTATCGATTGAGCCGAAAGGGAACTAGAGCTTCACCAGATCGCCATACATCTCGGGCCTGCGGTCGCGGTAGAACTGCCAGGTCTTACGGACCTCGGCAACTTTGTCCAGATCGAGGTCTGCGGTGAGCACTTCCTCTTTGTCGCGCGAGGCCTCGGCGAAGATCTGGCCGCGTGGATCGCAGAAGTAACTCTGGCCAAAGAACTCACCGATGTTCCATGGCGCTTCCGTGCCTACTCGATTGATCGCGCCGACAAAGTATCCATTCGCCGCCGCGTGTGCGGGTTGTTCGAGCTTCCACAGATACTCGCTCAAACCCGCGACAGTGGCGGAGGGATTGAAGACGATCTCTGCGCCGTTCAGGCCAAGCGCACGCGCGCCTTCGGGAAAGTGGCGGTCGTAGCAGAGGTAGACGCCGATCTTGCAGAAGCCGAGATCGAAGACGGGAAAGCCAAGATTGCCTGGACGAAAATAAAACTTCTCCCAGAAGCCGGGAGCGAGATGAGGGAGATGTGACTTGCGATACTTCCCGAGATAGTTTCCCGTGCCATCAATGACCGCAGCCGTGTTGTAGTAGACGCCCGTACCTTCCATCTCATAGATGGGTGCGATGATGGCTACGTGTAACTCCTTCGCAAGGGTCTGCATGAGTTTTATGGTTGGGCCATCGGGTACGGCTTCGGCCATGTCATACCAGCGGGGAGACTGCTCCGCGCAGAAGTAGGGCCCATAGAAGAGTTCCTGCAGGCAGACGATCTGCGCGCCGTCGGCGGCGGCCTGACGGATCAACGGGACATGCTTGTCGATCATGGCCTGTTTAATCTCGGCCAATGATCTTGCTTCATGAGGAATGCTTGTAGCCTGGATCAGAGAACAGCGAACGATACGCGACATGTTAGTAAGTCCTTCCGTGGATTCCGCCTCATGTGAGAGTGCAGATCCCTTGGCAAAATCACATTGCCCACTGCTTTAGAGACTTTGCCGACGGGCCAGGAGCCCTGCGGATTCAGTTCTCATGCACGCGCTTCGCAGTCCATGCAGGATGGCGAAATACTTGCAACGGCTTCATTTTACGCCATCGGCATAAAAATAGCCGACCCAGGGAGGGTCGACTATTTTTATGCTCAGCAAGAGCTGTATTGCACGGTGACTGCTGGGGATTATCGCTTCGGCCCGAAGAAGGCAACGACGCCAACCTCTAGTGTCGATTGAGCATCGACGAGGCGGCCACCCTTCATGAAGTACGGCTGGTCTGAATCGTCGCGGCGGAACTCGAGCCGGGCCAGAAGTCCCTCGGGCATCTTGTACTCGCCGGTGAGCGTAAATTCATTTACGTTTTGCACGGTGCCAGTCGAGAAGCCGGACTCGTCCTTGAAGTATTCAAAGCGCGGCGTGAAGGCCACTTTGCCCGTGGCCTGATAGTGCAAGGCCGCGGCGATGCCCTGCCAGTGCGATAGATCAGTGGTCTGATATTGCAGGTGCGCGGCTTCAGGGTCGATAGCACTAGCGTTCCGGTTCTGGCCATAGTCGTAGTTGATGTACGCACTTAGTTTTGGAGTGGGCGTCAACAATAAATTAGCGTCGAGAAGATTGCGATAACCCTTGTTCGTGTTGCTATTTTCCGGACCGACGTAGTAGGTGGTGCTTAGCGTGAACTTAGGCTTGGTATAGACTCCCGTCAACCCAATGGTCTTGCCGCTGTTGTTGTCGCTGAAGTTATTCCACCCATTCACAATTTGAACACCGCCGGTAAAGCTTTTGGTCAATGGCATCGAGGTACGAAGTCCGACATGGTAGTAGGGAATTGCCAGCGCGAACAGGAGCGAGCGTGAGTAGTTCCAGTTGTCTTTGGTCTCGATCACTTCAGCACCGGCGGAGGTTACAAATTCGCCGAAGTCCGCTTCGAAGCCTTTGCCTTGTTTGGGCTTCCAGCTAACGTAAGCCTGCTCAAGATGTTTGAAGTTCGGTTCGGTCGAAAGAATTTGATTGAATGCTTTGCCAAATCCGAGATCGATGCGGAAGCCCACCGGATCGGGATCGTGGGACATAGTGAGCTTGGCCATGTTCAGGCTGAAGGTGTTGGCATCGTAGTCGAAGTTGCGAAGCTGATTTCCATTGGTGCTCGCGGGCGGGTGATTGGCGTTGAAGTTGTAATAGCCGTCTACCAGGCCGCTGAAATCAATGCCGCCGACGCTCCAGACGGATGGAGCGGCTGCAGGTGCAGGTGCCGGTGCCGCAGCAGGGACGGAGGCAGGTGGAGGGGATGCATCCTGCGCGCGGGTCTGCCGCACAGTTAGAAACGCTCCGATGCAACAGAGCAGGATCGCGGTCGAAGTCATTGTGGGTGCAGTCTTCCTCTTTGATTGAGCCATCGCTTTAGTTGTCCTTTCTCTTATCTCTTGCTTGAGGTGCTGTGATGGTAGAGCGCCAAATGATAGGAAGTCCGTAGAGAAGCCGTTAAGAAGTCATAAGCAAACCGATGCGGGATGCCAGCGGTTATTCGGGCCCAATGCCCTGTCGGGAAGTAAGTCCGAGCAGGTTCAATCAGTGTGTAAGTTGGGTATAGCACGCGGATTTCGGCATTGTTCTGCAATTAGCGCATTCGATACGGCGCATCACAATTATTTATGGCGGGCGTGTTTATTCAGTGCCGACACTGGTGAGTCATCGCAAAAAGTGATGCTGTCTATAGAAAAAAATTCTTCTGCGAATCAGTCCTTGCTGCTCGACAACCGGCTGTGTAACGGTACAGCTACCGCAACGGAACCAGGGATTTGCAGCATCAGGCGGTTGGGGCCCAGCACCTTCCATGTCTAACTGAGACGTGTCTTTTATAGCTTCATCTACTTTCCAATAAAGGAGTTCTCTGAATGTCACCAACAGTGAACCAGACAGTAAGACTCACTCTCCCGCAGAAGATCAGGCGCCTTGGCGAACGCCTTCACGAGGCCGAATGGCGCCGTTACGGCATGGTGTTGCTCGCAGGCAAGGTGCTGGGTGTGGCGGCGGTCATACTGTTCGCCACCTTTATCACCGAACTCTGCTTTACAAACGTGCTTGCGGCGGATACGCCGATCAAGGCAGCGGACATCGTCAACCCGGTCAATACGATGTGGACGCTGGTTGCCGCATTTCTTGTCTTTGGAATGCAGGTAGGCTTCACCATGCTCGAAGCCGGCTTCTGCCGGTCGCGGGAGACGGTGAACGTATTGATGGAATGTATCGTCGATACCTGCCTTTGCGGCCTGCTCTTTTATGCCATCGGCTTTGCGTTCATGTTCAGCCACGGCAATGGATTTATTGGCTATCACTGGTTCTTTCTGAAGGACATCCCTGCGACGTACGAGTCTACCGGCGTCAGCTTCCTGGCCTTCTGGCTCTTCCAGTTCGCCTTTGCCGATACCTGTTCCACGATTACCTCGGGAGCCATGATCGGACGCACGGGGTTTGTCGGCGATCTGCTCTACAGTCTCGCGGTGTCGGGCTTCATCTATCCCATCATTGGCCACTGGGCATGGGGTCCGGATGGCTTTCTTGCAACCATGGGAAGCAAGGGCTTCTTCCTTCCAACGCTGGGACAGAGCTTTCACGACTTCGCCGGGTCCACGGTCGTCCATACTATCGGCGGCATGGTTGCGCTCGCGGGAGCGATCGTTCTTGGTCCTCGGTTGGGACGAAAGTTCAAGCGCGATGGCGGCGGCCCGATGCTTCCTCATGACTTGACCATCGCTGCTTCGGGCGGTCTGCTACTGTGGTTCGGCTGGTACGGATTCAATCCCGGCAGCACGCTCTCCGCGATGGACTTTGAGGGCATTGGGAGAGTCGCTGCCAACACAACTCTCGCAGCCTGCTCCGCTGGTCTTGTGGCAATGGCTTTTGCCTACATCATGAGTAAAAAGTGGGACATTAGCTTTACGGTCAACGGCTTCCTGGCCGGACTGGTGGCAATTACCTGCCCCTGCTATTGGGTCAGCCCAGCAGGATCGATCGTTCTGGGCGCGGTCGCGGGCATCATCGTGGTATTAGGAGTCGAGTTATTGGAGTGGCTTCGCATCGACGATCCTATCGGCGCGGTGCCGGTCCACGGAATGTGCGGGATATGGGGCACGCTGTCTCTGGGCTTCTTTGCAGCAGGGAAGTACGGCGCGACCGGCCCGCTTGCTCCGGACAATAGCGCTCCACTCAGCGGACTCTTCTATGGCGGCGGCTTGACGCTGTTGAAGGCGCAGTTCATCGGCAGCGCAATCATCACGGTGTCCACCTTCGCGGTAGCGATGCTGGTGATGTGGATGGTCAATCTGACAGGCACACTGCGGGTGTCGAAAGAGGGCGAGCTCTATGGCATCGACCTGCATGAGCACGGCATCTCCGCCTATCCCGAATACGTCATCACGGCTCTGGGTTCGCCTTCCGGCATGGTGGAGTCGAACCGATAGGCCGCGAGGGAGTGGCCGGACGCTGGCCATTCCCTCGTATCGTCACCTTCTCCTGATGACTACGAAAGCTCACTTTTCAACCTGATGAAGCGATGCGAGGACAGCATGACAAAGATAGAAGCGATTGTAAGACCCAATAAATTCGATGCGATCAAGGAAGCGCTCTCGGAGCTGGGTGTCGAGGGGATGACGGTAGGCGAGGTCCGCGGCCATGGCAGGCAGAAGGGGCATACCGAGACCTATCGCGGACGAGAGTACGAGGTCAGCCTGATTCCCAAACTGAGGGTCGAGATTGTCGTCGCAGATGAGCGGGTCGAGCCCATTATCGAAGCCATTATTAAACATGGCGCGACCGGCGAGATCGGTGACGGAAAGATCTTCCTTTACAAGGCGGAAGATGCGATTCGAATCAGAAATCAGGAGCGCGGCGAACGCGCCTTGTAGCGCTTTGTGAATTGGGAGAGCTCGCCGGGTCGATTCGACTCGGCGAGCTATTTTTAATTCCTAAAGAATCCCTCAAGCGAGAGAGTTTCTCCTTCAGGTGTGGCTGTGGTGATTCGAGCAAAACACAGATTTCCTTCGGGAATGACAAACAAAGGAATCTACACCAACGAAGGTTCAATCGAATTCAAGACGGAGATTTAACCAGAGGTTCCTGAGCTCTACTGAGCTGGAAGGCCTGCGGATCCCGGGCCTCCGACATCACGAGTTGCTATCTCGAGAAATGCCTTGGTCGCTCGCGTCATCGCTTTTTCCTTGAGATAGACGAGGCCAAGATCCCGCGATAGGCGCAGGGATTCCAGCTTCACGATCTCGAGCGTGCCGCGCTTGATCTCATCGGCGATATTGGCGCTGGGCAGGAACCCTATCCCGAGCCCCGCAAGGATGAATCGCTTCATCAACTCGCCGCTCTCGACCTCCATCACCGTCCTGGGCTGAACGTCCTGCATGCCGAAGATGTTGAGGATCAGCTCCCGCTGGCGGCCCTGCTTGGGCAGCAGAAAGGGATACTTTACGATATCTTTGACGCCGACGCCCTTCATGGAACGCAGCGGATGGTCCTTCGGCACCGCAAGGACAAGCTCGTCGCGATGGATCGTCTCGACCGCAAAGCGCGAATCTTTTACGGGAAGGGAGACGACGCCGAAATCGATCTCCCGGTTGGCCAGCAGCTCGAGCGTGCGTGCCCTCTCGGAGCGGATGATCTTCAGCGCCACCTTGGGGTAGTATTTTTTGAACTCGACGAAGACATCGGGCAGGACATAGAGGCTCGTCGACTCCTGCGCGCTGATGCCGACCTCTCCCCGGGGAGAGCGGAGCTGCTCGGCGACCATCATCATCATGTGCCGCTGGCAGTCGAGCGCATGTTCGGCGAAGGGCTCGAAGACGCGGCCTGCGGCGGTGAAGGTGACTTTGCCGCCCTTGCGGTCGAAGAGCGTCTCGCCTACCTCGCGCTCGAGCGAACGGATCTGCGCCGAGACGGCGGGCTGCGTGATCCGCAGCTTTTCGGCAGCTTTTGAGAAACTCTTCTGGCGCTGCACCTCGATGAAGGTCTTCAGTTGCTCGAAATCCATGATGATCTCCGGCCCATCGAGATTGGTGTCGTTCTGTTTCCCATCCTACCTTGTCCTGAAGGCGTCTTCATCCACTCTTTCCGGCACACGTTATACTTAGTTCATGTCCAAAGTACGCGCAGCAGCAGCCATAGCCAAGGGAATGGGTGTCACCCTCAAGGAGATGTTCCAGCCGACCGAAGTCGAGAACTATCCCGACGGCAAGGGGCCCATGCGAGGGGCCAAGTTTCAGGAGCGCTTTCGCGGCAAACACCAGTTGCAGCGCGACGAGAACGGCCTCGAAAAATGTGTCGCCTGTTTTCTCTGCGCCGCCGCCTGCCCGTCGAACTGTATCTATATAGAGGCAGCGGAGAACACCGAAGAGACGCGCATCTCGTCCGCCGAGCGCTACGCCAAGGTGTACAACATCGACTACAACCGCTGCATCTTCTGCGGCTACTGTGTCGAGGCGTGCCCGACCGACGCCATCACGCATGGCCACGGCTTCGAGCTGGCCAGCCTGAATGCGACCACGCTGGTCATGCGCAAGGAAGACCTTCTGGTCCCGTCGCATAAGCTGCCCGACGCTGTGCTCTCCGAAAAAGACGAAGCCGAAGCGCTCGCGTAACAGGATCGTCAATCTCTGACTGCTCAATCCCCCACATGGCTGGGGGATTTTCAGTGATTGCCCATCGACGCCGGATATACTGCGCTGATGAAGAGGATGGGTGGTGTGGCGCGGTTTGTGATGGCGTGGGCGATGGTTCCGCTGGTGGCGGTGCAGCCTTCGTTTGGGTGGGGCAGGGAAGGGCACTCGATGATCAACCGGTTGGCGGCGGAGAACCTGCCGCACGAGGTGCCGTTGTTTCTGAGGGATGCGAGTGCGCTGGATGCCATGAGCTATCTTGGGCCGGAGCCGGACCGGTGGCGGAACCGGGCTGAGAGGGAGCTGGATGAGGTGCAGGCTCCTGACCACTTTATCGATCTGGAACGGGCTGATCTGGTGGGGACGCTGCCGCGGCGGCGGTACGACTTTATCCGCGATCTTGCAAAGCAGCAGAGGCTCCATCCGAACCTTCCGCTGACGGCGGAGAAGGTGGGGATGCAGCCGTGGGAGGTGGAAGAGATCTATCAGCGGCTCAAGGCCGGGTTCAGGGAGTACCGGAACCTGGTGGCCGCGAATGAGGACACAAAGCCTGCGGAGTTGGCGATTGTGTTTTATGCGGGGTGGCTGGGGCACTATGTCGGCGATGGATCGCAGCCGCTGCACACGACGATCCACTACAACGGATGGACGGGGCCGAATCCGAACGGATATACGACGGAGCGCCACATTCACTCGAAGTTCGAGAGCACGTTTGTGTCGGCGAATGTGAAGCCGGAGGATGTGGCCCCGCTGGTAGCGGCAGCGCGGACGAGGGTGCTGGGAGATGAGTGGGAAGATTACATGACCTACCTGCGGCACACGCATGCGCTGGTGGAGGAGACGTATCAGATCGATAAGGCGGGTGGGTTTGATGGAGCGGGAACTGCCCAGGGGAAGGCGTTCGCAGAGGAGCGGCTGGCGGCGGGCGCGATCGAGCTGCGCGACATGATCTATACGGCTTGGTTGAGGAGTGCTGATCCGGTGTTGGAGTTTCATGAGTAGGAAGAAGCGAGACACCCACTCCAAGGCTCGAATCTATTCTTTTGCATAGGAGTACAGACCTTGCTCGACTGTCATTGCCCTGTTATCGTGCTCCCATGTTGTCACTCCTTCTTGCACTAGCAATGCAGCAGCAACAACGAGTGAGCATTTGCTCAGTGTTGAAAAGACCATCAGATTATCGACATCGCATAATACGTATTCCCGCAGAGATTTTGCTGGCATTGCCTCACGGGGCGATCCTGTTGGATAGTAATTGCCCCAAAACAGCGTTACGATTGGGCGTCGATCTTCCGGACGCAGATTCCAGTGTGAAGAATTTGATTCCGTCGATTATGAACGACTGTTTACCTCATTCCAGATCAGGTACAGTAGCGGGTATTTTCGTTGGAAAGATCGGCTACTCGGCTGAAGGCACGATCAACTTGAGATTATTGTCAGTGGAAGAGCTTCAGGCGCACCCTTGCGATAAACCTGAGGCGTCTGTTCCTTTGCCTCCTATGTCCAGCTCACAGTTACCCATCTTCCATTCCCGCCAAAAATAGTTGCCTAGAATGTTGATTCTTCAGTGGCGCTTGGGGCTAAAGCTAAAGTCTTGGGTTGGAAGTGTGATGCGATTGTTGTTGCCTTAGGAGTCGGCGCGTTCGAGGGAGAGATGGGGCGCGTGGAGGATGGGATATTCGTGGTGCTCGATGCGGCGGAGGAGGCGGTGCAGGACGGGCGTGATCGACAACGCGATGATGGGGACGAGGACAACGGCCAGGCCGAGCCAGAGGGTGAAGGCGTGCCACTCCCATCGCCAGAGCTGGCGGGTGAGGGCGATGGGGCTGGTGCGGGCGGCGTGGATGAGCGTTCTGGTCGAGAATGGCATGGGCGCGGTGTGAAAGACGATGTCGCCGAGATGGATGAAGGGGATCAGCAGCAGAAGCTCGAGCGGGTAGACGAGGTGGTTGGCCAGTTGTGATGCGGCGACGTTGAGGCGGAGGACGAAGGCTGCGGCGAGGCAGACGACGGTGGTGCTGCCGAGCACGGGGTTGATGCCGATGAGCAGGCCGACGGCGATGCTCCAGGCGAGCTTTCGCGGGGAAGCGCCCATGCGCAGCAGCGCGAAGATGGGAAGAGCGATGCGGCGATAGAGCCAGTTGTGGTGGAGCGGCGAGGGGCCGGATTGGATGCTGGCTGGGTTCACGTCGCTCGTGGTCACTGATTACAGGATAGACTGCGCAACGAGGGTTGTGTTCGTTATCGAGAGGCGGGGACGGATCTGGTGAGTTTTCTGCGGTCATTGGGGCGGAGCGTTCGGTTGGCGGGAATGTTTGCGGTGGCGGGGACGGAGCTGTTGGTGAAGCGTCCGGAGACGCGCGAGGCCAGGGCGGATTGGCTCCATCGTTTTGCGGCGCGGGCGATTCGGGGTCTGGGAATTGAGATCGATGTCGTGGGTTCGTTTCCCGGGCGAGGCGCGCTGATCTCGAACCATTTGGGCTATCTGGATATTGTGGTGTTCGCCGCGCTGCATCCTTGCGTCTTTGTGTCGAAGGCGGAGTTGCAGCAGGTTCCGGTGCTGGGATGGATGACGACGATGGCGGGAACGGTGTATGTGGCGCGCGGGCATGGCGGATCGGCAGTGAAGGCGCGGAGCGGGATGCAGGCGGCGGCGGATGCAGAGTTGCCGGTGGTGTTTTTTCCCGAGGGGACGACGACCAACGGAAGCGAGATGCTGCGATTTCATTCAGGGCTGCTGGCGCAGGCCATGGAGAACGGAATGCCGATTACGGCGGCTTATCTGCGCTACAGACTGGACGAAGAGAATGATGCGACGGTGGCGGACGATGTCTGCTACTGGGGCGATGCGAAGATGCTGCCGCATATCTTTAAATTGCTGGGGCTGCGCGGACTGCGGGCGGAGGTGCGGTTTGGGGAAAGGCCGATCGAGTTTTCGAGCGATTCGATGCAGCGGAAGCTGGCGGCGGTTGAGGCCGGGGCGGCGGTGGTGGCTTTGAGAGACAGTGATATTTGAATGGTGGAAACCCACATCTCAAAATCGAGATGTGGGGCGCCCGCGGCGGTGGCACCCGCACCCGCACCCGGCTAATTATTTTAGAGACACCACACTAGGTTGCGGCGATCTGGGGAATGAGGGCGGTGAGCAGGCTGGTGAACGGTTGCTCGATGCGGCGGCCTGTCTCCATGACCTCTTCGTGGTGGATGGGCTGGTCGAGGACTCCGGCGGCCATGTTGGTGACGACGGAGAGGCCGAGGACTTCGAGACCCATGTGGCGGGCGACGATGACTTCGTGGACGGTCGACATGCCGACCAGATCGGCTCCGAGGGTGCGGAAGGCGCGGATCTCGGCGGGAGTCTCGTAGCTGGGGCCGAGGACGGCGAGGTAGACGCCATCGCCGAGGGGGATGTTCCGCTTTGCGGCTTCGGCGTGGGCTAGGGCGCGGAGCCGCGGGGAGTAAGCGGCGCTCATGTCGAAGAAGCGCGGGCCGAACCTTGGATCATTGGGGCCGAGCGCGGCGTTCACGCCGGTGAGGTTGATGTGGTCGGAGATGGCGACGAGGCCGCCTTGCGGGTAAGAGGCGTTAATGGCTCCGGCGGCGTTGGTGACGATTAGAGATTTGCAACCGAGAAGGCTGAGGACGCGGACTGGAAGGGTGACTGCGGAGAGTGGATGACCTTCGTAGGCGTGGATGCGGCCCTGCATGACGGCTACCGGAACTCCGGCGAGATGGCCGAGAAGAAGTTTTCCCGAGTGGCCCTCTACTGTTGGTTGAGGTAAGTTCGGGATGTCATTGCAAGAAATGGTTGTTGCGTCTTCTACATGAGAAGCGAAATTGCCGAGGCCGGAGCCGAGGATGATGCCGAGTCTGGGCGTGAGCGATGTAACGGCGCGGATGTGGGCGGCAGCGACGGCGGCCTGATCGTATTGTGTGTTCATCAAGATTGACATGCCTTATGGTTTACCGGGCTTGAGACGGGCTGGGTTTCCGATGACGGTTGCGCCGGAGGGAACGTCTCGGGTGACGACGCTTCCGGCTCCGATGATGGCGTCGTCGCCGATGGTGACGCCGGGAAGGAGGATGGCTCCGCCGCCGATCCAGACGTTGGCTCCGATGCGGACGGGGCGGCCGTTTTCGAGGCTGGCGCGGCGGGCTTCGGGGTCGCGGGGATGGTCGGCGGCGTAGATCTGGACGGTGGGGCCGACCTGGGTGCGGTCGCCGATCTCGATGGAGGTGACGTCGAGCAGGACGCAGTTGAAGTTGAGGAAGACGCCCTGGCCGAGACGAATGTTGTAGCCGTAGTCGCAGAAGAACGGCGGCCGGATGACGGAGCCGAGACCCGAGGCGCCGAGAAGCTGGGCGAGCAGAGGGGCGTGGGTGACGGGGTGATGGGGCGTGGTGTTGTATTGATAGAGGAGAGCGGTGGCGTGGTCGCGGTCGGCGATGAGGATGGGATCGCCTGCGTCGTAGAGTTCGCCGGAGAGCATCTTTTCTTTCTCGGTTTTGAGTGCCAACGGGTTTCTCCTTATCTTTTGCAGGTGCGGGGATACCCCCCTGTACTTAAGTCCTAAAGTCTTCGAAGTAGATACTTTAGGTCTGGACTTCCAGGCGTGCCAGTCCGGACTTAAATGCGAAAGTCCGGCGGTGGGCCGGACTGGGTTGGTGTTTTCTCTCTCTGATTAATTATAGCGGGCGTGTCAAGCCTTTGGCTCAGTTGTCGGAGTGTCTCTTCCATCTTTGCGGTCAGCTCTGCCGGGGTTGCTTGCTCATCGGGCAGGATCGGCTTGCCGATGAGAATCTTCAGATGGCCGGAGCGGAACCAGCCGGTCTTTTTCATTTGACTGAAGCCAATGAGGGCAACCGGCAGCACGGGGGCGCGTGACTGCTGTGCGAGCAGGCCGATTCCGGGGCGAAAGGAATGCAGCGTGGCATCCGGACTGCGGGTGCCTTCGGGAAAGACCAGAACCGAGTAGCCCTGGTCCATGGCCTGGCCTGCGTGTTCAAAGCTTTGCTGGAAGCCGCGCAGCCGGGGCAGGGGGAAGACGTTGAAGAACGCTGTTACTAACCAATACTCGATTGGCGAGAGCAGATTGAGCAGAGCGTTCGGCTGGTTCCGGCCCCGGCGAAGATCGAGCAACATCTCGCCGGACATGGCAATTGCTATCCTTTGCCTGAGTTTTGGAGGCAGGGCGTAAAGCACCAGCGCGCCGTCGTAGGCGGTGACGTGGTTGGCGATGACGAGAAAGGGACCTTGTGGCAGATCGTCGGTTCCGCGAGTGACTCGCGGCGCTGCGAGCAGGCGGACCAGTGGCCTCAAAAGGATTTCGATGAAGGCAATGCGGATGGCTTTGACTGGCCAGATCCACGGCCAGCGTGGATAGATATTGTCGGGCGGTATCTGTCTTTGCTTTTCAGGTGATTTGATCTGAGGGTGTGATGCATTTGTCGTTGCGTCGACGGACGGTGTTGCAGGGGTGGTCTGCATCGTCGCCGGCGGGGGGAGATTCGGACTGGAGTCCTGTGCGATCAGGTTGCGGAGATCGCCGAGCGTTTCCATCGAGGCAATTGCATCGTCCTGAAGTTCGAGACCAAGCCGTTGCTCCAGCTCGGATTGCAACTGTACGCGGCCCAGGCTGTCGAGATGCAGGTCTTCTGAAAGGCGCAGGCTGTCTTCCGCGCCGGGAACAGACTCGCCTGTGATTCCGGCGATTAACTTGAGCAGGACTTCTTCCCCGGGCGGTGTCGATGACTGCCGGCGCGAGAGGGAATCGCAGGCCCACTGCGCTACCTTTCTTCGCAGCAGCTTTCCGGTGGAGGTGTAGGGAAACTGTAGTTCGGGCCATCTGAGGATGCGGCGAATCTGCTGATACTCGGCCAGGGTTCGGTTGGCGCTGGCCGCCGCCGCTTGCAGCTCTTCGTCGGTTACTGAGGAAAGCACGACTGCGACGGGTACCGAGCCGCCTGCTGTCTCGCAGGGGACGATCACCGATCCGCGGACGCCTGGCTGGATGTTCATCGCCTCTTCGAGATCGGCGGGATGGATGTTCATTCCCGCTGCGGTAACGATGACATCCCCTTTTCTACCGAGGAAGCGGAGTTCGCCGGACTCGTTTTCTATTGCGAGATCGCCAGTCGCGAGCCACTCGCCTTCGCGTGGGTACATTGCGCCGCGTTGCCATGTGGCAGAGGAGAGCATGTCGCCGCGCACGAAAATCTCGCCTTCGTTGCTGATGCGGACTTCGCGGCCGGGAAGCGCTTTGCCGATGGTTCCGCGGGCGATGCGGAAGGGGTGATTCAGCGTGACCAGCGCGGCGGTCTCGGTCATTCCGTAGCCCTGGATGAGAGCGATGCCCAGATGGTTCCAGAAGGCTTCCAATTCGACGGGGAGTGCGGCCCCTCCGGAGATGACTGCCCAGAACTTCAGGCCCAGTGTTCGATGGATGCGGCGGAGATGCCACCAGCGTCTCCAGAGAGAGAGGCCCCTGGTGCGCTCCAATGCCGCCGCGAGAGAAGGGAACTGCCCGAGCAGGTGCGCTCGCAGGAGTTGCAGGATGCGGGGGACGGCGATGAGCACGGAGATGCGTTCGCGCCGGATGAGATCGATCATGCGCCGGGCTTCGAACTGATCGACGAAGTGAACCTCGGCTGCCAGCAGCGGAGGTATCCAAAGGCCCATGAACTGTCCGAAGACATGGCTGAGGGGAAGAGTCTGGAGGAACCGCAGCGGATGCACCCAGCGCTCGTATTTTTTATACTTCGCGATTTCGTCTTCGATGGGTTGGAGGCTTGCGAGCACGTTGCGATGGGTGTGGACGATGCCCCTGGGCTCGGATGTGGTGCCCGAGGTGAAGATGATCTGAAACGGGGTGTGCTCGCTGACGGCTTCGTTTACCGCGAAGAGGGGCGTGGTGGGGAGATGTTCTGCGAGGCCGGAGAGGGATAGCTGCGGGATGTCTGCTTTTAGATTGGCTAAGAGATTCTGATCGCCTGCAAGCAGTCGTGGGGCAATATCTTTGAGGATGCGCTCGGCGAATTCGGTTGTGCCCGCAGCGTCGAGAGGCACCACGATGACGCCGCGCAGCAGGCAGCCGAAGAAGACGCCGATCCATTCGGCGGAGTTCTCGCCCCAGAGGAGGACTCGCTCGCCGGGTGCGATGTTGCGGCGCTCAAGCTCTGCGGCAAAGCGGCCTGCGAGATGCGCCAGTTCGCCGTAGGTGGTTTGGCAGGTGCGGTTGCCGCGATGGGACACCACTGCGGTTTGGGCGGTGTGTTGGCGGAATTCGTGCACGAGGCTGGCCAGATGAGCGCGCACGTTTCCATCATAGTTGTTGGGCTGAGTCGTTGGTTGGGGCGGCTATTTGTGGCTGTGCGACGGAGAGCGGTTCGCTTCGCGAATGCCCACATCTCAAAATCGAGATGTGGGGCACCCAGATTTGTGGTGTCAGTCTGGTTCGCTTGCAGTGATGATTTCGCGGATAAGGGGTTGGAGCCTTGGCGGGGTGGCGGAGAGTTGGATGGTTTCGCGGAGCATGGCTTCGGGTTCGCTGAAGAGGGACTCGTCTTCGGCGAAGAGGGTGATGAGGGGCTGGCTTTTTTTGAGTTGGTCGCCTAGTTTGGCGTGCATCTCGATTCCGGCGTGGGCGCTGACCGGGTCGCCGGGTTTGGCGCGGCCTGCTCCGAGGCGCTGGACGGCCCAGCCCGCCTGTTTGCAGTCCATGCTGGCGAAGAAGCCGTCCTGGGGAGCGGTGATGGTGCGGGTGACTTTGGGTTTGTGGAAGGCTGCGGGGTTGGCGAAAATGGTGGTGTCGCCGCCCTGGGCTGCGACGATGTTTAGCCAGGCTTTGTAGGCGGCTCCGCTGGTGAGGATTTCGTCGGAGAGGGCGGCTCCGGCTTCGGGTGTGGCGGCGCGGCCGGCGAGGTGGAGCATCCAGCCGGCGAGGATGTTCGAGAGTTCGATGAGGTCGGCTGACATGGGGTGGCGTTTGCTTTGCATGATGTCGACGCACTCCCATACCTCGACCCAGTTGCCGGAGAAACGGCCGAGAGGCTGGTCCATGGCAGTGAGCAGGGCTACGGTGCGGGTGCCCGCGGCTTCGCCGGTTGAGACCATCAGCTCAGCGAGGAATCTGGATCTCTCGTAGGTGGGCATGAAGGCCCCGCTGCCTGCTTTGACGTCGAGCACGAGAGCGTTGAGGCTCTCGGAGAGCTTCTTGCTCATGATGCTGGCGCAGATGAGGAAAGGGGATTCGACGGTGCCGGTGTGGTCGCGGAGCGCGTAGAGGATGCGGTCGGCGGGGACGAGGCATGGGGTCTGGCCGATGAGGGCGGCTCCGCATTCTTTTAATACAGATGCGAGTTGCTGGAGATCGAGCTGGGTGTTGAAGCCGGGGATGGTTTCTAGTTTGTCTAAGGTGCCGCCGGTGTGGCCGAGCGAGCGGCCGCTGATCATGGGGACGCAGATGCCGGGGACTCCGTCGGCGTTTGGGAACGCGAGGCCTGCCGCGGCGAGGATGGGGGCGATAAGGAGCGAGGTCTTGTCGCCGACGCCGCCGGTGGAGTGCTTGTCTACGGTGAAGGTGTGGAGGGGAGCGGCGTCGAAGGTCTCGCCCGAGAAACGCATGGCGGCGGTGAGGGTGGCAAGCTCGCGGGTATCGAGGCCGCGCTCGAAGATGGCCATGAGGAGGCTGGCGATCTGGGCGTCGGTGACGAGCTGGTCTTCCGGCGTGCGGTCCGTTCCCGAACAGCCTGGGATGGCGCGGATGAAGGCGTTGATCTCGGCGTCCGTGAGGGCGAGGCCGTCGCGCTTGTGCAGGATGACTTCGATGGGATGGATCATTTTGATCTTTCGATTGGAGCGATGAGGTTGATCGCCCGATGCCGTTAAGATGGGGCCAATAGCCGCAACAGAAAGAAGGCTACGACTCCGGCGAAGAAGATGAGGGCCATCTTGATGCCGGGCTCGTGGTTGACCTCCGGCACCAGATCGGTCGCTGCTACGTAGATGGTTACGCCTGCGGAGAGGGGCAGACCGGCGCGGACGAGAGACGGTTCCAGATTGATGACGAGAACGCCGAGAATGGTGGTGGCCCCGAGGAAGAGCGCCGAGTTCAGGGCGGCGCGGCGTCCCTGGCCGCCCGCCATCATGACGCTGGCGACGGTAAACCCTTCGGGCAGCTTGTGCAGGAAGACGGCGAAGAAGAGGACCCAGCCCAGCCAGTCGGATATGACGAAGCCCGAGCCGATGGCGACGCCGTCGAAGAAGGTATGCGTCGCCAGACCGAGGAGCACGGAGTAGCTGGTCTTGGCCGAGAGGAACTCGTGGTGGTGGGTTTCTTCGCCGAAGTGAAAGTGGGGGACGAGGGAGTGCTCGAGCAGATGTACGCCGCAGTATCCGACGAGGATCAGCGCGGGAGCCCACTTCAGGTTGACTGCCATAGCCTCGGGCACCATCTCAAGCAGCGCCGCGGCGAGCATGAAGCCCGCGCCGAGTGCGACGAAGTAGCGCAGCGCCTTCGAGGAAGGGGAGCGGCGGACGAGCAGGATTCCGCCGAGGTAATCCGCCAGACCGGCCACTAATCCGAGACTAAGGCTCAACCAGAGCTTCGACATTGTTAACGGACGTGGCGAAGTTGCAGGACATCGCCATCCTTTGCCGGGCTGAAGGGATGTCCGATGATTTCAATCTTCATATCAGCTTGATTTTACCCGTCTCGGGCCACTGCGCCTCGCGGGCGAGGAAGAGGACGACGCCGAGGCCGCAGAGAAGCACGAAGCCTTCGAGGCGTTCGGACTGGGTGTGCAGGCGTTCAAAGTCCTGGCGCGCGGGGTTGGTCGTCTCGACGGCGCTGATCTCTCCGCCGGCTTGTGCGCGGTCGATCTCCATCGCAGGAAGGATGCTGAACTGCGAGTAGGCCGTGATGGCGAGCATGACGAGGGTCAGTGCGGTCTCGACGGCAAATCCTGCCCGCGCCGGGACCTCGGCACGCAGCCAAAGGACAGCGGTCGAGAGGCAGAAGACGCAGCCGCCGATCATGCCGATCCAGTGCAGGATGCGCAGCGTGCCGCCGACGACGAGGCCCGCTTCATGCGGACTTGCCAGGGTTTGAAATGCGACCGGCGCGACGACAAAGGCGAAGAAGGCAATACCGCCTACCCAGGCGACCATTGCCAGCATCCGCAATCCTCTGAGAATCTTTTCAATCATCAAACGTGGTCCCGTCCGATCAGGCGCCGAATCCGGTCGGGAATCGGCGGGTGGGTGGAAAACAGATTTCCGAAGCCGCCGCCGCCCAGCAGCGGTGCGACGATAAACAAGTGTGCGGTTGAGGGCGAGGCCTGCATGGGAATCCGCCTGGAGTAGTCGTCCAGTTTTTGCAGGGCGCGCGCGAGGGCGTAGGGATTGCCGGTGACGTGCGCGCCGGTGGCATCGGCTTCGTACTCCCGCGAGCGCGAGATGGCCAGTTGAATCAGAGTTGCCGCAATGGGCGCGAGGATGAGCATGAAGAGGCTACTGATGCCGCCGCCGCGCTCCCGGCCGTCGCGGTCTCCGCCGTAGCCGCCGAAGAGGGAGGCCCAATAGCCCATGCGGGCGATCATCGTAATCGCCCCTGCGAGGGTGGCCGCGATGGAGCTGGTGAGGATGTCGCGGTTGCGCACATGGCCCAGCTCGTGGGCGAGGACGCCTTCGAGCTCTTCGTCGTCGAGGAGTTCGAGGATGCCGTGGGTGACCGCCACCGATGCGTGTTGCGGGTTGCGTCCGGTGGCGAAGGCGTTGGGCGATTTGGTGGGCAGGACGTAGATCTTCGGCATGGGAAGGCCCTGCTTCGCCGTCAACCGCTCGACGACCTCGTAGGCGCGCGGCAGCTCGGCGCGAGTGACGGGCTGGGCGCGGTACATGGCCAGCGCCAGCTTGTCCGAGTAGAAGTAGGTGCCGAAGTTGAACAGAACCGACAGCACGAAGGCCAGAATCATCCCGTTCTGTCCGCCGATGCGCTCTCCTACAAAGAGGAGAAAGAGCGTGAGGACCACGAGCAGCAACGTCGATTTAAACGTATTCATTGGTCAGTCCCTCGGCGAGCGATGGGGAATTTTTAAGCCTTCCTCAGCGGCTAAAAAGGCTGCGGAAAAACTCTGGATGCCACGAAAAGCGTACCTCAGGGGGCTAAAGCCCCATTGCAAATGAAACGCTAGTGGCACGGCTGAAGCCGTGCCCTTAAGCAAAACCGACTTCTACAACAAACTCTGTCTATACCGACTTCTATCCAACAGAACTTTGTCCATTTTTTCTATACAACAGGCCCATCAATCTTAGACGTATCGGCCGCAGTTTCCGTGCGCGCGAGAGCGCGGCGTAGTACGACCTCGAGGGCGGACTTCTGCTCGGCGTATTCGGCGTCGGTCAGGCGGCCTTGTAACTTGTCGGCCTCCAGCGCAAAGAGCTCTTCTTTTAATGCTGCCAGAGAAGCGTTTGGCCCGGCTGGAGTTGACGGTGCGGTCCCTGCGTAGGCGGGCTTTGCGGGTGTCCCTTTCAGCATGAGTCCGGCGCCGGTGGCCATTGCCAATCCAAGGGCGCCGAGAACCCACCACTTATACTTTGCCCAGGGATCGTCGTTGCCGCTGGGGTCGAGAGGATTGCCCAGACCGCCGCCGGGGCGGGTGTCTGCGGCCGCGGATTGAGGGGCGGATGTGGGCTGGCCGGAGTCTCCCCCGGTGGCCGCTGCCTGTGTGTCCTTGGGGAGCTGTCCGGTTCCTGAGAGGGTGAAGTCGAGTGGCATCGATGGAACGGCATTGCGCGCGACGTAGGTCTGGGCGGTCATCTCTTCGGTGACCGGCGCGTAGGAGGTGGAAGCGCCGGCCGCGAAGGTCATGCTCTTGGGCATCATGACCGCAACCGTGTCGGTGGGAAGCGTCAGGTGCGGGGCAAACTGGAAGGTTCCGCTATAGGGAAGACTGTAGCTAATCTGAAACTGCGTTTCACCGGGCCTGAGGGGAAAGACGAAGGCGTAATGGTTCGGATCGCCAAGCGACATGGGGTCAGCCCTCACCGGCATGCTTCCGGGGGCGAGCGCGGCAGACCCTTGAATCACAGCCCCCGCGGGCAGATAGAACTCGAACGAGCGCGGGCTGAACTGTGTCTTCGGCGGATCGGACGCGTTTTTGATGAAGAAGTGTTCGACCACGTTCAGCTTCTTGCCGTCGGGGTCGGTCTGGATGCGCATGACGTCGGCTTCGCCGGTGACTCCGGCGACCTTGGCGGCGGCGTTGTAGACCTCGACCTCGACGGACTCCGTTCCCGGAGGCGCGGGGCGGAAGTAGGCTGCCTTGTCGTGGGTCACCCGCACCAGATGCATTCCCTTATTGGGGACCTGGAGGGTGAAGCGGCCATGCGAATCGGTCTTTGTCCGCGATGCTTCCTGCATCCCCTGGGCGAGCTGGATGAGAACGACATCGTCGCCGACGGCGGGCTTGTTGGTCGTCTTATTAATGACGGTGCCGGTGATGGACTCGGCGAAGGCAGGGCCGACGACTGCCACGAAGAGCGCGGCAACTGCTGCAATACGTTTCAGGTTTCGAGTGGAAAAGGTCACAGGTTGAGTTTACGTCAAACCGGATGGTCGCGAGGCGGCTGGCCAAATTGACGAAGCCAGGACGCACCGATCCATTCGAGAGAAGAGGCTGGATCGGGAAGGGAATTGCGATGACCCGATTGAGCTGGACCAACGGCCACACGGCGAAGCGCATTTCCCGGCACCAGGTCTCAGATCTCAAGCGTGGAGTCTTCAAACCGAAAGAATGCCGTTATTTTGCAGTGTCGCAAAGAGAGCAGGTGACATGTCTGGGGCAAAGAACTTACACTCACACCCGTGAGAATGAAAATCCTGTTTGCATCTATCCTGGCGATCGCGCTAGCCTCGACTGTCTCCGCGCAAGACACTCAAACATTTCTCGGCCGTTGGGACATGACGGTGACTCCCGCCACCGGCACACCTTATCCGCAATGGATGGAGCTTACCGATAACGGCGGAAAGATTGAAGGCAAGGTTCAACCGCAGGGCGGCGCATGGCATCCGATCGCAGGCGCGCAGGTGGAGGCGGGCAAACTGATCGTAGATGTGGGAGCGCGCTCCGGTTCGGAGTTCAGATGGGAGCTTACGTCCCCGAGCGCAGGAAAGCTGACCGGTGTTGTGAAGCGCGGCGATGCCGATGGCCCGACGCTTGTCGGCGTGAAGGCGCCTCTGCTCGACCGGCCCATGCCGAAGAAGTGGACCAAGCCCCGGCCGCTCTTCGACGGCAAAGATCTTAAAGGGTGGGTGCCGATAGAGCATGTCGAGAACAACCGATGGGTGGCGCGCGACGGCGAGCTGGTGAATGACAATCCCGAAGTGCCCGGTCAAAGAATGCGCCCCGCCGCCAACATCATGACCAAGGAGAAATTTCAGGACTTCAAGCTGCATATTGAAGTGAACTGCCCGGAGGGCGGCAACAGCGGCATCTACCTGCGCGGCCGCTATGAGTTGCAGGTGGGCACGGAAGGCGGCAAGCTGCCGTCGCATGAGATGGGCGCGATCTATAGCTGGTATCCGCCACCGGCGGGAGCCCAGAATGACCTCGGAAAGTGGACGAGCTTCGACGTCACCCTGGTCGGCAGACATGTGACGGTTTTGCGCGACGGCAAGATGTACCACGACAACGTCGAGCTTCCTGGCCCGACCGGAGGTGCGCTCGACAGCAATGAGGCCGAACCGGGACCGTTCTATCTACAGGGCGATCACCACGGCGTCATCCAGTATCGCAATATCACGATCTCGGTTCCGAAAAAGTAAGGTCTTGTCATTGGAATGCGTGCCGACTGGCTGCTTGTTGCTGCCAGTCGGCACGCGGTTGCTCGGCATGAAGCCGGTCTGCATCGTAGATATCTAACTCCGAAGTAGTCGAGCCCTGACTGGGTGTCTCTTTCTTTGCCGGTAGAACGGGATGCGGCTAAAGCATATGAATGTGCAAAGCGTGGAGTGCAGTCGTACGCATACCGGCTTGGGTCGTAATCATGTTCCATGGGTAGGCGAAGACTTATCCAGTTGCGCCGGCCCATATCCATCCTTCGTCATAACATACCCCGTATTGCGTAGTTAGGAACTCACTTAAGATGAGGAATCCCTCGGCCATAGGTTCCGGGCGGGGCTAGTTCTGTGCGGAGAGCTGGCTCTGTCATCTCGCGCTTGTCGGAGGTAAAGATGGCATCGCGTTGAGAGATCAGATAGTCTGCGGTGCGCGCCGCGAGAGCTTGAATGGTGAGGCCGGGGTTGGCGGAGCCTTGGGTCGGGAGTATCGATCCGTCGCAGACAAAGAGGTTGGAAATATCGTGAGTGCGTCCGAACTTGTCGACGACCGAGGTGCGCGGATCAGAGCCCATGCGGGCAGCACCGACGAGATGAGCGAAGCGCGCCTCCTGAACGACTTCCGTCGCTCCGGCAGCATGCATGACCTCTGAGGTCTTCTCTTTGGCCGCCTTGATGAGCTTCTTATCGTTGTCGTGCAAATTAAAGGAGACATGGGCGACGCGGAGGCCGAAGCGATCCGTCTCGTCGGCGAGGGTGACGCGGTTGTCCGGCCAAGGGAGAATTTCACCCAAGAGGCCAAAGCTGGCCCAGTGATTGTAGTCCATCATCTCGCGACGTAAACCCCAGCCCCAGGCCCGTTTCGCAGCGACCATTTCTTTGCCGAAGGCGATGGGCAGAGGACCTACGGTTTGTATGGCGAATCCGCGGGCAAAGTCATTCTTTGGATCGGTCTCGTAGAACTCCTCGGTGAGCGCGTGGGCGGGCGGAGCCTTATACATGCGAACGGGTTGATCAAAACGGCCTAGGACGACGTTACCTGCCTGGGCCATCATGTAACGGCCGACTGTGTCGCTGGAGTTGGCTAAACCATCTTCGAAGCCTGGGCAAGCGGAGTTGAGGAGCAGCCGCGGCGTTTCGATGGAGTAGCCTGCAATGATGACAGCCCTTGCTCTCTGAAAATGAGTATTGCCATCGCGGTCGAAGTAGTGGACACCAGTGACACGGTGATTCTTTCCAAGCTCAATGCGTGAGGCCATGCAATTGTCTCGGATCTCGGCTCCGCTCTTGAGTGCGTCAGGGACATGGGTAATCAAGGTGCTGGCCTTTGCGCCGACCTTGCAGCCTTGAATGCAGAATCCGCGATAGATGCAGTGTGGCCGGTCGCCGTGCGAACCAGAGAGGATGGCGACGGGGCCACCGATTGAGACCGGGATGTTCAGCGCAGTGCAACCTTTAATGAGTGCGTTGCCGACTCCTCCCATGGGATGCGGTCCGTAGGGATAGCCATGCGGATGTCCCCATGGATAATATGCGGGACCTGCGACCGGCATCTCGAGTTCGAGTTGCTCGTAGTAGGGACGGATGACGTCGTAGTCGATAGGCCAGTCGACGGCTACGCCGTCGCGAGTATAGACCTCGAAGTCCGAAGGATGGAAGCGCGGCGTGAAGGCGGCCCAGTGGACCGATCCGCCGCCGACGCCTTTGCCGCAGTTGTTAGCACCGAGGGCGAGGGGGTCGGAGCCGCCGGTCACGCGTGGGTCTTCCCAGTAGAGTTGATGGGAGCCGGACTCGTCGGAGACCCAGTCGCGCTCCGTATCCCAGAACGGGCCGGCTTCGAGTGCGACAACGTCGAAGCCTGCGCGTGCTAGACGTTGAAGGAGAACTCCACCTGCAGATCCACACCCGACAATTACGTAGTCCACTTCGTCAGACTCAGAAAAGCGTTTCATGGGAAGGTGAATCTTCTGCAGCGGACCTAGCAGATGAGCGTTACTCTTTGGTGTCTTAAACGGCCCCAGTAGTGGTGTTTTCACGAAGCTTCACTCCAGAAAATAATTGTTCTGATCGGATTCAAGATGAAGTTCGAGGGTGTCCTCGATTACGTCGGAGACGGTGTAGAGAGGAGCCAGCCATTCATGGCGTTTTTCCTCCACCTCCCATGGTTCGGGCTCGCCGCGCTCGAGACGGGTATAGGCGCGAGGGTAGGCTGGGCCTCCGAAGCCGATCTCATCCCACGCCCAGGGATGAGAGTAGTAGGCTTCCAGAGCGTCCTGCATTAGGAGTTGCCAGAAACGCCGAATCGACATCTGCTTCCAGATCTGCTTTCCGGCAATATTTTTGGCGTCGTGCAGAGCCTGAAGAACGAGATCTTGCTGATGATGGGGAAGGTAGATAAATTCTCCGCCGAATCGCGCCTTCGCTTCTTCATTGATGGCCTGCTTACCGAGTCTGTACGCTTCGCGGTCCTGTGGCATCTTTTCATAGCGGTAGCCGATGCCGCGATTTTGATAGAGCCTCTCGTCCAGTGGCTCGACGATTGGAATGCGGTGCTCGGGTGTTCGGTCATGCTGGGGAATGAGATGATCGAAGACTGCTCTCCAGAAGCGAGCTTGATCTGCCGTGAAGTGATGAAGGCTGGGTGGCTGCTCTACACGCATGGTGATGACGTCACGCGTTGTCTGGTCCCAGTACGCCTTTTGCGACATGGTGCTAAAGCCGCGATAGTAGCCGGGCTGGTCGGTTGGCAGTAAAGGTTCGCCGGTGGCCGCGTCACGGGGTAGCAGCGAGGTGTCTGGATCGTTCGGGTTCATGTGTGTGGCGGCCCCTTCCGCTCGGATTTCATGAGTGCCTTCGTCGCAGGAGACTGGCGAGTGCGCCAAGCATGCCCGCGGCTCCAAATAATAGTGGTGCAAAGATTGGTGGTCCGTACATGATGTTGTAGATCAGGTGCTTGCTGCTGCCGGGGCGGCGTAGCACTCCTCGCGAGTGATAGAAGAAGCCGACCGCCGCATCTGCGCCTGCAATCGCCGAAAGTGCAGGAAGTGCAGTAGAGGCAATCCGTCGACTCTTGATCGAAGTGAATGCTGCCAGCGCAAGTAGTGGAGCAATAATGATTGGGCTCCATTGAGCCTTGTAGCGAAAGTTATTTTTGTAGTGGGAGTAATAAGCTTCGAAGCCACTAAGAAGAGCACTTACTCCCGCAACCATCGCTACTTGGCGTTGAAATTTTCCCTCACGTATGTCCTGCTCCTCACCGATAAGCTCGCGGCCTGCGTGGGAGGGGAGCAGCCGCGCAAGCCAGTGATCGTCGCCATCTGCGTCATGGGCGAAGATGGTGGCATCTTCGCGTTGGAGATACGATGCGATCAGCCCAAGATAAGCGCTGGTGCCGAAGAGCAGCGGCGCAAAAATGGGTGGCCCCATAATCATATTGGTCATGGGCAGCCGCCAGCCGCCAGGTTTGCGGGCTACTCCACGGGCATGAAAGTAGAAGCCGACTAAAGCGTCGACTAGCGTGACGAAGCTGGCGAATCGAAGTACAGAGGAAGCGGCACGGCGGCTGAAAAAAGCGGCGACGCCCGCGATGGCCAGTACACCACTCAGGATGACAGGGGTGTACATGACACGGCGGCTGTAGCTGCCACGGTAGTGCTCATACGCTACCTCAAGGCCGCTAATGACGCTGGTTGCGGCGGTAAGCAAGGAGAGACCGCGTTGAAAGCGGCCTTCCCTGATGTAGTTGGCAATTCTCTCGGCATCCTGTACCGGGTTGACGAGTGTAAGCGATTCCGATTCCATGCGCCTGCGCCCTAGATAACCTCTCGGAGTTGATCTTCCGCGACGGTCTTTATGATTTTTATGGCATCCCTTTGCCCGCGCAACAGAGACTTTGCAAATTTATAAGCCTGTTCGGTGGTCACCTTTCCGGGCATTGGAGGTTCATTGGGATCGACAACGGCCTGGACCACGGTCGGACCTGGTTGATCGAGCGCTTCGCGAAGAACCCGCTCAGCGTCTTCTGGCCGTTCGATGGTGTAACCGCGTGCACCGCAGGCTTCGGCGACTTTGGCAAAATCGATGGGCTCCAGCTCCACGCCGAACTCGGGATTGCCCTCAAGAATCATCTGTTCCCACTTGATCTGTCCGAGTACATTGTTCTTCACTACAACGACAGTGACGCGCAACTTGTATTTGACGAGTGTCGCTATCTCGCCCATCAGCATGGTGAGGCCGCCATCGCCGACGACGCAGACGACCTGTCGCCCCGGGTAGGCTATTGCGGCACCAATACTATAGGGCAGCCCGTTCGCCATGGTTGCCAGCGAACCGGAAAGAGAAAACTGCATCGCACTGCGCATCTCGATATATCGTGCTGTCCAGGTGGCGATGGTTCCACTGTCAGCGGAGACGATTGCATCGTCCTCAAGCAGCTTATTGAGCGTATGAGTAACGACCTGCGGCTTCATCGGCATGTCTTTGCGAGTGCCTCGTTCTTCCATCAACTCGTTCCATGTCTTCATACGCTCCTGCGCCTTTTTCAAGAACTTATTGGTTTTGCGCGTGAGCAACGGCAGAAGAGCCTGAAGAATCGTCTTCGCATCACCCACAAGCGCGGCGTCGGTCTGATGACGAAGTCCGATGCGAGTCGGATCGAGTTCGATCTGCACGCATTTTGCCTGACCGGGCTTGGGCAGGAATTCCATATATGGATAGCTGGTACCGATGAGGATGAGCGTGTCGCACTCTTCCATAGCATCGACCGAGGGTGCGGTACCGAGAAGACCGAGACCGCCTGTGGTATACGGACTGCGATCTGGCAAGACCCCTTTACCCAGCAGAGCTTTGACGACAGGACCGCCCACCGTCTCTGCCAATTGGGCGACTTCCTCACGCGCACCGAGCGCACCTCGACCGACCATGATCGTGACCTTTGAGCCGTCGTTGATGATCGACGCGGCTTTGCGCAGAAGGGTCTCGGCTGGTTTGGCGGTCGATGGCATGGCCCAGTCTCCGCTGTGACCTTTGATGTTGGCTCCACTGCGCATCTTGTCGGAGACAAGCCACTCTTGAATATCCTTGGGAATGCAGATGTGCGCGACGCCGCGACGCCCATACGCGGTGCGCACTGCCATGTCGACAACGTTCACCGCGTGTGCTGGTCCCATGACGCGCTCGTTGAAGACGGTGACGTCCATGTACAGCTTGTCGAGGTCGACGTCCTGCTGGTAGTCCATGCCGATAAGGTCATGGAAGGTATGGCCGGTGATTGCAAGGACGGGCTGCAAGTCGCACTTCGCGTCGTAAAGTCCATTGAGCAGATGAATACCTCCAGGCCCAGAGGTGGCGCAGCAAACGCCCAAACGACCCGTGTACTTCGCATAGCCGCAAGCAGCGAATGCCGCGGCCTCTTCGTGCCGAACCTGAACGAAGCGAAGCTTGTCCTGGTGGGTACGCAGAGACTCGAAGAAACCATCTACGCCGTCTCCCGGAAAGCCGAAGATCGTGTCCACTCCCCACTCGATAAGCCGCTCGACAATCAAATCCGATACCTGCTTCGACATCTTCTTCTCCTTCAACTTCGGGATTTGTAGCTCACGGTAAAGAGCGGTGAGCGGCTACACCTTGTACCTGGCTGCATCTTTCTCTTTCAACTCGATCCCCATGCCGGGCCGGGAGAGGTCGGGGATCATCTGCCCGTTGACGGGCTCGCAAAATCCGTCAAAGAAGATGCGTTCGATGCGAGCGTGATCATGGAAGAACTCCATGTGGACGGCACGCGGAACAGAGCAACATATATGTAGATGCATACTTGGGCCACAATGGGATGAAAGAGGTACATTATGCGCCCAGCAGAGCGCCGCGGCATCGAGAAAGCCGCTGATTCCGCCGCATCGTGTGCAGTCGGCTTGCAGAACGGTGACAGCTTGCGCGTCGAGCATAGAACGGAAGTACCATGCGCTGTAACCATACTCTCCCGCTGCGATATCCATGCCTACTGGTGCGCGCTGGCGCACCTGACTAAGGCCGGCGAGATTATCGGAGCTAACTGGCTCCTCAAACCAACTGACATTCTGTTCGTCAAAGCGATGAGCCAGTTCAATCGCCTGTGTCACCGTGTAGGCACCGTTGGCATCAACGAAGAGGTTGCACTCTGAACCGATAGACTCTCGCGCGATGCGGACACGCGAAGGATCTCGATCCGGTTTCGTCCCGATCTTCATCTTGACGCTTCGAAAGCCTTTGCTCGCCCATCCGCCCAATTGATCGACAAGCTGCTTATCTGTGTAGCTGGTGAATCCTCCACTGCCATAGACGGGAATTGAGTTACGTACCTGCCCTAAGAGATTGACAAGGGGGAGATCGGCAAGTCGCGCGCGCAAATCCCACAGTGCATTGTCGAGGGCGGAGACAGCCATCATGGCGATGCCGGTTTCACCAAGGTTTCTAATTTGGCGAAGCATTTTCTGTCGAGTGGCCGCATGGCAAAGGGGATCGGAGCCGATGACTACTTCTTTGAGAAGCGAATTCGCTACGGCTGCGGTGCCTGCGTCCGCATAGGTGTAACCGAGAGCCTTGACTCCGGCGCACTCTAATTGTGCGAGCACCATGGAGGTGCTATTCCATGAGCAGGTACCATCGGCTTCCGATGCATCCGTTGGTACGGTGTATAAGTCAACCGATCCGCCGGTAATCGTGAACTCTCGTTGCATAGATCCTGAGATTTCCTGTCGGACCGAACTCGTATGTTTCTACGGGTCGATAGCTACAGTGAATCGCTCTCCAATGTTTCGAAAGGAGAAGAGAAGCGGAGGCATCAAGATGAGTCATCGTGCTGTCTGGAGTGAATCGTCTTACAGGCATTACAGGCACGAGCGTGCTGATATAGGGTTAGAGGTCAATGCATGTCAGGAAGATGCCTCAACCGTTTTGAAGCTTTCTGCAATGTGAATGTGGGCAAGTATTTAAGTGTCGCGGCGGAAAAAGAGAGAAGGCGCCTGAGGTCGAACGAGCTTCGACTGCCTTAAAGCGTGATCATTTGCGATGAGAGAAAAAACTGTTTGGCTACGGTAGCAACGGCTCTCGCACTCCACTCTTCATTGCATCCAATTGTGACAGGAGAAGATTAAGGATAGTTGTCGCCAGTATGAGGCAACAGGATACTAACTACCTCCGTGTCTGATAACACATATTATGTATAGTCAACTACTGCACCCATCATGACGGATCATCTCATCCCATGATCCCATGCAGCAGCCGCGGTAAGCCGACCGTGCCGGGACTTCCCTTATGGCTGGGTGGTCAGCATAGTCAGAATCAGTTGCGACCCCACACCGAGGCGGAGAGTGCGGTCGGTACTTGTAATTCTGGCACTGCACCCCGGCCCTCCCTGGGGTTCGAGCTTCAGGTGCGGCATGCCGGCGACGATGCCCGGATGCACCGTGTGCGGCGCGCCGCCGGGGTTGAGGTTCACTTCATCGAAATCAGAGGCCGAATCTGCCGCGGCCATAGAAATGTTGCGGCCTCCTCTGGCGACCTCCGTTGGCAGCACGCTATGCAATCCGACGAACTGGTCCGGCGAAGCGACCAGCCCGATAAGCGTGAGCGGTATGGCTTTCTTCGGGCCGCCTCCGCACTCTCCGTGGTCGAAGATCAAGGACAGCACAGACGAGTTGGGATCTTTGCTGGAGTGGGACTCTGTCACATGGCCATACAGAATCGATCCGCCGGGAAGGGTGCATTCGGGGAACAACCATGTTCTCGCCACGGTGACGTGGACTTCCCTCCCCGGCTTCAGATGGGCGGCGTCGAGCAGACCGGTCACCTTTGCCTGAATCGTCGATCCGATGGGACGGTCCCTGTCATCGATAACCGGGCAGGCTGGCGCGACACTGGCGCCGCCCGCGATCTCCCTGGTGGCGCTGCTCGAGGACCCCTTCGCCTTCGTGCCCATCGACTGCGGCGAATCGAACCGGACCAGGCCGTCCCGATAGTCGAGGTGGAGGACGAGCGAGTGCAGGATGTCGAAGCCGATCATTCCCGCGACTTCGATTCCGGTATTGTGCTCGATAGACGCCGGATCAAGCTCGATGATGTGGTTCTGGTTTGTCAGGTTGAGATTTGCAAATTGAAGATTGAAGCTGTCGCGATAGATCTGTAACTTGGCACCGGAGACGGTCTGCGCGGCATTCGTAAAGTTGACCTTCATCTTCGAGACCGAGTGGGCGGCCTCGGATGTCATGGTGCTGTAGCGAATGCCGGAGTCGAGGATAAACAGCCTGGGCGTCGCCTTGTCCAGGGTCACCGGCACCAGAAGATATTGCCTGCGGTGATAGACAGGCGTAAAGCCCTGCAACTCGGGAGAGCCCACGCGGTCCCCCGGCACGACCCCCTTCTGCGGAGGCAGAGGAGCGAGGACCAGCTTCGCCGCAGGATGGTCGAGGGTAATCAGCCATTGGGCAAACATGTCCGTCCCGATCGCGCCGTCTGCGTGGTCTGGGAATGGGGTGTCGCTTACACCGACGATGCAGTCGCGAAATTCGAGTGGGCCGATGTGCACCTCGTCCACTCGAACGGTGCCAGGCGGATCGCCGAGGGCGGGCTGAAAGCCGTTCTCGTCGGCGAGGACCTTGCTGATAAAAAGGCCGGAGGCGGCTGTATCGATCTGCAGGCTGCCGTTCTTTTTGGAGAAACCGACCTCCAGCCGGTAGCCATCGATGTGTTTGGCGTCCGGATGCGACGGCTCCAGCGTAAACGCAGCGGGAACCACAGCCGGAAGCACCTGGCAGGTCTGGTTGTTCTCCGACAGCAGAGGCATGAGGGAGCGGACCGTATCCTCAGCCCTCTTACGGCTCTCGGCATCGATATCTTTCGAGGTCGAGAGCGACTGATCGACGCTTTCGACCTCCTCGGCGGACGATACCGTGCTCGACCATGCGCGGCGAATGTCCGGATCGCTCGGGTCGATGGTGTAGGCGCTCTGGATCTCGGCGCGCTCGGAGGCGTACATCGAGTCGATCCGCAGGACCTTGGCGCGCACCAGATGCACCGAGGCATAGCAGGGGTCGGCCGCTTCGGCTGTTTTTAGCGTCTCAAGCGCCTTCGTGGGCAAGCCCTGATGGAGTTGCACCGCTGCCATCGCCGTGAGCGCGACTGCGGAGTTCGGATTCGCCGCAAGACCTTTATCTGCCTGCGCCGCTGCCTCTGCAATCTGGTTCTCCCGCAGCAGAATACGCACCAGCGCCGCTGAGAGCTTCGGGTCGGTGGGATTGGCGCTCAACGCCGCCTCATAGAGATCTTTCGCCTGCGAGAGATGGCCGGCGGCGTATGCGGCTTGCGCAGGCGTGGAAGCCGCGGCAGCAACGACTGGACAGGTTCGGCCTTGAGCAACAGCAGCGACCGTGAGGCAAAGCATCGCCGACACAACACAGAAAGCGCGCCGCCAGGAGAGAGACCGGCGAGGGGAACAGGCAGGAAGAGTCATAGATTCCAATCAGACAGTACTGTGCATCCAGAGCAGGAGTATACGCCGACTATTGAGGACGTGAGACCTCGTCCGGCAGGCGCGCTCCACTCCCGGTCTACGAAATATCTCGCAAGGCGTAACTCCAGTAAGCTAGACTCCGGGTGGTTAGAAGGAGGACTCGGTTGTCATTCGTCCGTGGTTTGTTCGTCTGTGTGTTGTGCGTCCAATTCGCTGGGTCGGGCGCTGGAATGATGGCCCAGTCGACTACCACGGCACGACGCTCTTCCCTCTCTCCTCTTTCTCCAGACACTCCTCAAAAAAAGCTGCCTGTCACGGCCGACGACATCGTCGATTCCGGCCCGGTGGTCTTTGAGGATGTCACCCGGGCTGCCGGGCTCTCCGGTTGGAGCCATACGATGGGGACCGCCGAGAAGAAGCTGATCATCGAGACGAACGGCTCCGGCGTGGGTCTGATCGACTATGACAACGACGGCTGGCTGGATATCTATTTGGTGAACGGATCGACGTTCGACGCGCTGGATGGAAAGACGACCTCTCCTCATGCGGCGCTGTTTCACAACAACCACGATGGGACCTTTACCGACGTTGCGGCCAAGGCGGGAGTGACCAACGACCGCTGGGGGTTTGGGGTCGCCGTGGCGGACTACGACAACGACGGCTGGCCGGATCTGTTCGTCTCCAACTGGGGAAAGAACCGGCTCTATCACAACAATCACGATGGCACCTTCACCGATGTGGCCGAGAAGGCGGGTGTGACTCTGGGCAACTGGTCGGCGGGCGCAGCCTGGGGCGATTATGACGGGGATGGCCGGCTGGACCTGTTCGTCTCCGGCTATGTGCACTTCGACCGCGATAACCTGCCCTATGAAAAGACCAAAGCCGTCGGCTTCACGTTATGCGAATTTCGCGGCGTGTCGGTGATGTGCGGGCCGAAGAATATCCAGGGCGAGCCGGACCATCTCTTCCACAACAATGGCGACGGCACCTTTACCGATGTCAGCGTCAAGGCTGGTGTCGCGGATGCGGTCAACCGCTACTACGGGCTGACTCCCGTCTTCGCCGATGTGAACAACGACGGCAAGGTCGATCTGCTGGTGGCGGACGACTCCACACTGAGCTACCTCTATCTCAATCGCGGCGACGGCACGTTTGAAGATGCCAGCCTGACCTCCGGCTTCGCCCTCAGTGAAGACGGAGGGGTTGTGGCGGCGATGGGCCTCGCTCTGGGCGACTATCTTAATAATGGCCTTCTGGACGTCGGCATCACCGACTTCTCCGGCGAGGCCAAGCTGCTCGACCGCAACGACGGCGGCGGCAACTTCACCGAGACCGCCCTGCATACCGGCATCGGACGCAAGTCGATTCCCTTTCTGGGTTGGGGGACCGGGTTTCTGGACTACGACAACGATGGCTGGCTCGACCTTATGATGATCAACGGGCACATCTATCCCGTGGCCGATAAGGTGGACTGGGGAACGTCGTACAAAGAGCGGCCTCAGCTCTTTCATAACCTGCGTGACGGAAAGTTCGAGGAGGTGCCGCCCGTCAAGGGCAGCGGTCTATCCGCGGTCATCTCAGGACGAGGCGCAGCCTTCGGAGACCTCTTTAACGACGGAAAGATCGACGTCATCATCAATCCCGAGGACGGTCCGCCCATGCTGCTCAGAAATGTGGACCCCAACCATCACCACTGGGTTGAGCTGAAGCTGATCGGGACCTCCAAAGGTCCTCGGGACGCAGTGGGCGCGACGGTCTATCTGAAGGCGAATGGAATGCGGCAGCGTCAGGACGTGATGAGCGGAGGCAGCTACGTCTCTTCCAACGATCAGCGTCCCCACTTCGGTCTTGGGGACGCCACCGATGCGGGAACGGCGGAGATTCATTGGCCCGGAGGAGCAAAAGAAGAGGTCAGGCTCCCCGCCGTGGACCGTATCTATACCATTACCGAGGGCAAAGGTATTACCGCAGCGTTATGCGGCGGTAAGCCGTGCTTATAGAAGTTAACTGTCCGGAATCGGTCATGTTGACGATACAGGAAACGAAACCATCGTACGATCTGCGCAAATGATGCCATCTCGATCAAAAAAGTTGCCGGAAAATTGAGATTTGAAAAAAAATCTTGACATCGCATCAGCGTGACCCGTATATTCCGGACTCATGGAATCGATTCCATCCATCTTTAGGTGGAGAAGATTCTAGATCAATACCTTTACTGAGTAGTGGACAGGCACGGAGAAAGCAATCCTCCGTTGGAGCCTGAAAGACCGGCAACAATCAGTGCAGCATATTTAGGAGGACTTGTGAGATCTAACGCACCGCCTTTGGAGTCAAATCGTTCCCTTCTGTCGAGCCGAATATTTCAATTCGTGTTCGCAACCCTCTGTCTCCTTTCTTTCGTGTCTGTGTCAGCGAATGCTCAAGCCAACGCAGGTATTACAGGTACTGTGACCGACACCAGCGGGGCTGCTATCCCCAATGTCAAAGTCACAATCACCAATCAGGCCACCTCGGTCTCGAGCCACCTGGCCTCGAACAGCGCCGGAACCTATGCAGCAAAGGGCCTCAATCCCGGCAGATACACCATCACCGCTGAAGCGCCCAGCTTCAAAAAGTCTGTGCAGAAGGATGTGAACGTCGAAGTCAGCACCACGGCGACGATCGATATCACTCTGGCCGCCGGCGATGTCACTGATACGGTCGAGGTCACTTCAAGCCAGATCGCTCTCAATACAACCTCGCCGCAGTTGGGCAGTACGATCGAGCCTGAGGTCGTAGCCTCCCTTCCGGTGGAAGTATCGGGACGCGGTCGTCAGATCGACCAGCTCCAGTTCCTCGCCCCCGGCACGACAGGAGATACCTTCTCCCACCGCGTTGGCGGCGGCGCCGACTTCGAGCAGGAGATCGTCTACAACGGTATTCCTGTTCCCCAGCCGGAGACGGAAGGATATACGACCAACTTCAACCCGCCCTTCGAGATGGTCCAGGAGTTCAAAGTTCAGCGGTCCACGTTCGCGGCTCAGTTCGGGCTCGGCATGGGCGCCCTGACCTACCAGATGGCCTCGGGTACCAACCGCTACCACGGCGACCTCTTCGAGTACAACCGCAATAGCTTGTTCGACTCGGTCGGCTTCTTCAATGGTCCCAGCTGGGATCCAAACAATCCCAAGAACAAGCCCCCGGTCGACCACGAGAACAACTACGGGTTCACCATCGGCGGCCCCATCCGCATCCCTCACCTCTACGATGGCCGCGACAAGACCTTCGGTCATTACAGCCAGGAGTGGTACAAGCAGAACCACCAGGACACCAGGACCTCAACTGTACCCACCGCGGCAGAAAAGCGGGGAGACTTTAGCGGTTTCACGGACGGCACAAAACAGATTCCGATCTTCGACCCCACCACCGGACAGCAGTTCGTCTGCAATGGACAGTTGAACGTCATCTGCCCAAGCCGAATCAGTGCTCTTTCCAGCACCCTGCTCCCGTACCTTCCCGATCCCGATCTGCCAGGTACCGGCGGCGGTCTTGTGAACAACAAAACCTATGTGCCCTTCAACAACCCGAACATCCAGCACAACTGGGGATTCACGGTTGACCAGGTGCTGACGCAGTCGCAGAGCGTTCACTTCAGCATGTGGCACAACAGCTTCCACAACTTCGGCTTCGACAATCCTCCCTTCGTCCTTGCCCCCAACCCGCTTAACAGCATCAGAGACTTCCCTGCCCGCGGCAGCGGATATCTCCTGACCTACGACAACGCGCTGACCGCCCACCTCGCCATGACCGCAGGCGCTGCGTGGATCGGTGAGATCAACAACCAGTTCAACCACAGCAGCTACAACTTCCCTGGAGTGCAGAACGGCGTCATTCCGCCAAGCTTTACGTTTGACGGTACGGCTGCTCCGACAAGCTGGGGAACCGGCGGCTCCAACGGCGGATCGGTCAACCGCAAGCTGGGAATCGCGATCGTTAACAACTGGCTTTGGACGAAAGGACGTCACACCTTCAACATCGGTGGCGAGTTCCGTCGTTCCTACCAGGATGACAACGAAGACCAGACCAGCGGCGGACACTTCGCCTTCAGCCAGCATCAGACCTCGCAGCTTGGTGATAACTTCAACAACTACGGCAGCTCCTTCGCCAGCTTCCTGCTGGGACTGCCCGACTCCGACAACCGTGCCAACACGCAGGAAGAGCGTCTCCGCAACCTGGACATCTCTCCCTACGTGCAGGACGACATCAAGCTGTCTGCCAAGCTGACCGTGAACGTTGGCGTTCGTTGGGACATTCAGGTGCCGTACACCGAAAACAACAACCGGATCGTGTTCATGAACCCCAACGGGACCGACCCGCATTACAACACCGTCGGAGGTGGAAGCCCCATTCCGGGAGCCGCTACCAAGTTCGGCACTTGCACCGGATGTGCAGGCTATACCCGCGCCGATACGCACTTCACGCACATCGGCCCGCGCATCGGCTTTGCTTATCAACTAACCCCGAAGAGCGTACTCCAGGCCGGTTTCGCCATTGCCTTCCTGAACGGCGGAGCCTACGAGTACGGTACGAACAAGGTCGCCGTCAACAATGGCAACCTTCTCGTCGGGACCTACAACCGCAACTCGACCGGAAGCACCACCTCCGCTGTCGGTCAATGGGATGCCACGCCTCAGATTCTTCCCGATCCTCCCGCGACGCCGTTCACGACGGCCCTCGGCGCAGGAACGCAGATCGAAGCGTTTGACAAGAAGAAGGACGGTTACGCACCCTACGCTCAGCAGTGGAACATCAACTACCAGCGTCAGATGCCTTTCGATACGTTCCTCACCGTGGCTTGGCTCGGGAATCGTGTGATTCACCTGCCCAGTCAGTTGAACCGTATCGGCCAACTTGATCCCAAGTACCTTGCTCTGGGTAATGACCTTACCTTGAGCTTTGCGGACGGATCGGCTCAGGCTAAGGGATACACACTGCCTTACGCTAACTTCGTCAATGACTTTGGCGGTTCCGCTACCGTGGGCCAGGCTCTCGGGCCATACCCTCAGTACTCCTACATCTTCAACAACTTTGAAGGTTCGGGAACCACCTATTATCAGAGCGCCCAGGTCGAACTGGAGAAACGCTTCACCAATGGCTTGTCCTTCCTCGTGGGGTACACCCTTTCTCACCAGATGGACAACACCAGCAGCGGATTCTCGAGCTTTGCCAATGGCGGCATCAACAAATACAACCAGAAGCCGGAATGGGCTATTTCCAACTCCGACGAACCGCAGACCCTCAAGATCAGCGGAACGTATGAGCTGCCCATCGGGCCGAACAAGAAGTACCTCTCGAACAGAGGCGTCACTGGCCAGATCCTTGGCGGGTGGCAGGTCGGTTGGATTCTCGACTACGAAGCCGGCACGCCCTTTGGCGTAGGTCAGAACGGTCAGCCGTTCCCCAACGGCTTCAATCGTCCGACCCGTGTTTCGGGAGTAAAACTCAGCACCGCCAGCTACAACAATGCGCGTGACCAGTTCATCACGGGGGTGGTCAAACCCATCTTCAATCCGGCCGCGTTCACCGAAACGCCTCAATACACGCTCAGCGATGCGAAGAGAAACTATAGCGAACTCAGGAATTCGGCCTTCTACAACGAGAGCCTCAACGCCAGAAAGAAGTTTTTCTTCGGTGAGCGCTTCACGGGTATCCTGCAGGTCGACTACTTCAACGCGTTCAACCGAACCATCTTCAATGGTCCGGACACCAACATCAACGATGGTACGTTCGGTCAGGTCACGAGTACCGGCTCACGGATCATCAACCGGCAAGGCCAGGTTGGGTTCCGTCTGGAGTTCTAACTAAAACGGTGCGTGCTTCTTTCTGAGGCCTCACCCTAACAAGCTGTACTTCGATGCCGGGCTGCTTCCAAGCAGTCCGGCATTTTTCTGTGCGCTCCGCCAAGACATTCTTAGACCATCTGCGGAACGCTTCGACGACGGCTTTTTACAGAACGCTGGCCATGCAGTCCCTCTGTAAATCCACTATAATTTCGTATCATGCGCAAGGCCCGGTTCAGTGTGAAAGTCAGGCAAATTCTAGGTTTTTCGCTACTTTCTTTCGTATTCTTCTCTTCCGTTGCAGCGTTCGCGCGCCAGGGCGAAGATGAGGTGACGCCGGAGGTCCAGCGCCTATATGCGCAGGCAAAAGCTGCGCAACAACAGAACGACGCCGCTGCGGCCATCGGGAAGTATCAGGCGATGATCAAGCTCGCTCCCCATCTGGCGGCTGCCTACAATAATCTTGGAATGCTCTACTTCAACGAACATGACTACACCCACTCCGCGCAGGCCCTTGAACGAGGACTCAAGCTGCATCCGGATATGCCGACTGCATCCGCCATGCTGGGCATGAGCTACTATCGGCTCGGCATGTACGAGAAGGCGGACCCTCTCTTACGCGGCGCTCTTGCCGCCCATCCCGAGGACAATCAAATCGAGATGGAGGTGGCACAGGTCCAGATCAAAACCAGAAAGTACCAGGAGGCGTCCCTGACGCTGAAGCACTTTCTGGAGCGCAACCCGAAGAACCAGGACGCCTGGTATCTGCTCGGCAAGACCTATCTCCAGATGTCGCAGGATGCGCTCGCAAAGATCAACGAAATCGATCCCAACTCGGTTGTAGCCCACGAAATTAATGGCGAGATCGACGAGAGTATGCACAACTACGACGTCGCGCTCGTCGAATATAAAAAGGCCATCGACCTTGCGCCCCGGCAGCCGGGGACGCACATGCACATGGCCAATGTGTACTGGCTCATGGGAAACTGGGCGGCGGCGCAGAAAGAATTCAAAGCCGAGCTCGCGATCGACCCGAATAATTGCGATGCGCGGTGGAAGCTGGCGAACGCCATGCTCCAGGCAAACGATCCGAGCGAACCGGCGTTGACGGAGTTGAACGGGGCCATCGACCGCTGCCCGACGCTGATGCAGGCCCGTGTCGACCGTGCCCGCGCCCTCATTCGGCTGGGCAAGCAGTCGGATGCGCTTCCGGATCTGGAGATGGCAGTAAAACAGAGCCCCAAAGAGCCATCCATCCATTTTCTACTCGCGTCGGTCTATCGAGCGGCGGGGAAATCCGCAGAAGCCCAGCAGGAGATGCAGACCTACGGTCGCCTACAGCGGGAGGCCAGCGCGGCCGTCGCAGCACAGGCCTCCGACGCCAGCGCCATCAAGAGCACGATGCATTAACTCCGGGAGCGAGCTCCCGCGACCATCGATTTTTCCGGCTCCTTCACTCGCTCTGCATTCGCCTGAGAAGGACTGCACCTTCAGAAACCGCCCGACTCTCGGGCTGATCGAAAGATCTCCATCGAACCCTGCCAGGCAGCGCCACAACGAGAAGTTTCGACAGCGTCGCTTTGGTACTATCGACACAGACCTCCCCGAGCACCCATGCGAATTGTTCAAGCTGTCTTTGGCGTCTTTCATCACTTCGAGTTGGCGCGTGAACTCGAGCGCCGCGGCCACCTTGAAGCCATCTACTCCACCTGGCCATGGGCGCGGCTGAAACGCGAAGGCCTGGACCATGCCAAGGTGAAGACCTTCCCCTGGTTGCATACGTCGGAGATGCTGCTCCTCCGTTCACGGTTCAACGCGCGCTGGATGCGCGACCAAATCGGCTACGCCAACGCGCTTGCCTTCGATGAATGGACGCTCCGCCGCATCCCCCCCTGCGACGCCTTCATTGCTATCTCCGGCGCCGGGCTCAAGACCGGCCGCCTCGTCCAGCAACGCGGCGGCAAGTTCATCTGCGACCGCGGCTCATCGCATCAGCGCTATCAGGAGCAGCTCGTCGCCGACGAATACCGCCGCTGGGGCGTCAATCTTCCCATCTCCGACATCCGCGACACCCTCCGCGAGGAGCAAATCTACCAAGCAGCGGACGCCATCACTGTTCCATCGCGCTTCGCGGCCCGCTCTTTCATCGAGAGCGGCATCCCGGCGGAGAAGCTCCGCGTCATCCCCTACGGCGTCCGGCTCGAACGCTTCACGCGCACCGGTGAGCCGCCGGCCGACCGCTTTCAGGTCCTCTTCGCCGGTTCCGTCAGTCTGCGTAAGGGAGTTCCCTATCTGCTCGAAGCCTTCGCGCGTCTTCGCCATCCCGCCAAGGTTCTGCGCGTAGCCGGGGCCATCAATCCCGACCTCAAGGCCGTGCTCGATCGCCTGCCCCGAGAAAATGTGGAGTTTCTCGGGGTCGTCAAGCAAGACATCCTCGCCCGTCTCATGAGCACCAGCCACGTCATGGTTCTTCCCAGTCTTGAAGAGGGGCTCGCGCTGGTCCAGGGGCAGGCGCTGGCCTGTGGCTGCCCTGTCCTCTGCTCGACCAACACGGGCGGCGAAGACCTGTTCACCGACAGCGTCGAAGGCTTCATCGTTCCTATACGCGACATCAGTGCGCTGACCGAAAGAATGCAGCAGCTTGCCGACGATCCTGCGTTACAGGCACGAATGAGCGAAGCTGCCCTGCGGCGTGTCCGAAGCCTCGGCGGCTGGGGCGACTACGGCAACCAATGGGAGGCCGTGCTCAAAGAACTCGTTGGGGATCGTTCTTAGTGGGTATGAGCTGTATGGCTTCGCTTCCGCCACCCACAAAGTGGACGACTTCAAGCCGGTCCTCAGGCGCCACGCCGGTCTCGGGCCACGAGCTGCGAGGAATAATCTCGCCGTTGTGCTCCACCGCCACGCGGTCTCCCTTGAGCCCAAGCGCGGCAATCACCGCGTCAAGGCTGGCTGGCTGTGAAAGAGCGTCAAAGGTTCGGGACTGGCCGTTGAGAATAAGCGTAAGAGACATGGCTCTTCAAGGGTAGCAAATCAAGGGGAGCAAACCCGCGCCATGACTTCCCTGCCCCTAGTGGGCCCGCACCCGGGCGGCCATCCAGGCCTTCAGCCGCTGTCTGACCGGAACGATCTCTTCGCACTCGGAGAAGACGCATCGGTTGAGGCGCATCAGAATATCCAGGGCCTCGGCATCGGCCTTTGTCGAGGGCTCATGAATCATCGCCAGACGTGAGTCCATCAGATACTCGATCGCCCGCCCCAGTTTCTCGAGCGCTTGCCCCTGGGTCTGGTTCGGGCGACGGCGAATTACGCGCCGTGGCGACTCGGGCTCCGACTCCGGAGCAACTTCGGTCCGTACTATCTGGGAGGCGTCGGGAAAAGGTGCAGCAATGGACATGCCAATCGATCCTTCGTCGGAGTCTTCATCGGCACGGTCATTCACGACTTTAGCCAGAGTTTGCTTCGGCAAATAGAATTGTTCTCCTTACGCCCTCCGTAGTCAATAAAAAACGTGTCGTCTAACCACTCGGCGTCCCATAATGGCACAACCGTTTCCCTCGGCCTTACATGCGTTCGGGAGCTTCGATGCCGAGGTACCCCAGCGCGCGCACCATCTCGCGCTGCGCCACCGCAGCCGTGGCCAGCAGCAGCGCCCTGCGCGTGGGGTCAGTCTCCTTGAGTACATGGTGGCGGTGGTAGAAGTTATTGAACTGCTGCGCCAGTTGGAAGGCGTACTTGGCCAGGTAGGCCGGTTCCGCCGTCGCGATGCCCTGCTCGATCATCAGCGTCAGCTTCGAGGCCAGCAGCCACGTCTCCCACAGGCTGGTTCCCTCTTCGCTTTCGAGAATTGTCCCGAGATCGAGTCCGGCGATGGCGGCCAGCGAATCCTCCGCCATAGTATCGGCCTTGCGAAAGATGTTGGCGGCGCGCACGATGGCGTATTGCACGTAAGGTCCCGTCTCGCCCTCAAAGCTCAATGCGTCTTTGAAGTCGAAGGCAAGGACGGTATTGCGCGTGAAGCGAAGCATGAAGTACCGCAGCGCGCCGACGCCGATCTGGGTGGCGATGGTACGCCGCGCCTCGGCTTCGAGTTCGGGGTGGCGCGTATCGACCTCGGCCTGCGCCGCGGCGATCAGCCGGTCGAGAAGATCATCGGCCTTGACGCCGAAGCCCTTGCGCCCGCTGACCTCGATGTAGGATTTGGCGCGGTCTTCGTCGCTGATGGCGTAGCCCAGTTCGATCGCGCAGCGAGGGGTGAGCGCGACCATCTCATAGCTGAAATGGGTGTAACGGTCGGCGGCATCGGTGAAGCCCATGCCTCTCAGCGCCTGCACGACGTTATTCTGCGGATCGTTCTGCCGCGAATCGATGACGTTGTAGATGGCGTCCGCTTTACCGAAGACGGGATGGCTGGGATCGCTCGGCTCATCGGTCGAGATCCAGCAGGTGTGCGTCGGATACTCGTGGAACTTCGCGTAGCCGAAGTCCTTGCCGGGAAGCAGACCGAACTTCCAGAGATGGTAGGCGATGTCCTTTCCGACATAAGTGACCGTTCCATTGGAGCGGACGATGACCTTGGCATCTTCGTCGGTCGCCTCGGCGTCAACCTCTGAACTCGCGCGGCGCATCACCATGCAACCCTTGTTCTTGCCCTCGGTCTCCTCGTAGAGGACGCCTTTAGCGATCATCAGTTCGCGGGCGGCATCCCAGAAATGAAGGTGCAGAATCTCGCTCTCGCGCGGCAGAAAGTCATATTCGATGCTGAGGCGCTCCATCGTTTCGAGATGGCGATGAAGAACTGCGGTCGAAATAAGATCGGCAATCGCAGCGGTATCGTTGCCTCCGGTTTCGAGCGCATGTAGCGTGTCGAGGCGGAGCTGCTTGCGTCCAGCCAGTTGCGCCGGGTCTGCCGTATACCACTGCGAGACGCGGGCATAGAGGTCCCAGCAATAGAAGTCGATGCGCTCGCCACGGCTGGTTAGGTCGGCCAACAGCTCACGTGTGCTCGCCAGCGTCTTGCCTTCGAGATGGACCAGACCGACGACAACGTCCGCGACCTGCACGCCGGTGTTGTCGATGTAGTTCTGTACCCCAACCTCGTAGCCGCGTTTATAGCTGTCCGGGCGAAGCAGGCGCTGAAAGGTATCGCCAAGGATCGCATTGCGGAGATGGCCGATGTGCGCGGCCTTGTTGGGATTGATGCTGGTGTGCTCGACCAGACGGAAGCCGGGACCGCCGATGTCGGCGTGCCTGTCCGCGGCGATGTTTCGGAGGACTGTCGCCCGATCCAGTCGAAAGTTGAGATAACCGGCACCCGCCACCTCGACGCTGGCGACGCCTTCAAGTTCCGGCAGAATCGCATTCAACTCAGCGACCAGTTCCGCTGCGATGACACGAGGCGCCTTGCGCAGCCGCTTGGCCAGTTCAAAGGCGACCGGCAGGGCGACCTCGCCGAGAGCGATATTCGGCGGCTGCTCGATGGCAAGACTAGCAATCGTGACGTCGTATTTTGCAAGCAGAATGGCCTGGAGACGGGCCAGCAGGGACTGTTGAATTGTGCGATACATGCTTCGGGTTCACCGCTGAGAAGATTTTTTGTGGGGCTCGGTTAAGTCTACTTGACTCTCTGGGTGGTTCAGCAGCCATCGTCTGACACCCTGGAACTTGACACCCTTGGTACAATTAATTCAGAGAGAAATCAGTCGTCCGGCATCGCGCCGGGCTTTTTTGTTTAGGCATAAGATCTGGTTTATTTTAAGGCCAAGGCCTGGACCTAAATCAGACCTTAGTCCTTTCGATGGAAGACTTTAGGACTAAAGTACCCCCGGGGGTCCTTCAAAAACGAGTCTACGGAAGTTCGCCGGGCAGGCCTTCAATCTCTTCGAGCAGCGGCTTGTGGTTGTGGATCTTGAAGCGATGGATGAGGAAGATCAAGCCACCCGCTCCGGTGATGGAAATGAGCATCCACGCGTGAATGGCAAGGCCAAAGACGGCGGCCTGGGCCTGCGGAGCTCCATGGCTCGTCAGCGCCGATTTCACGGCCCACTCAAAGGTGCCGATCGCGCCGGGCGAACTGGGCAGCATGTAAGAGAGATTGGCGAAGGAGACCGCCTCCCACGGGCCGAGAACATCCGTTTTGAGGCCGACGAGATGGATGGAGGAGAGGAAGATCATCCCCTCGCAGAACCAGATAATGAAGCTTTGCAATAGCAAAGAGAGGTTGCCGGCAATTCCCTGTTGGCGGAGCGTATCGACCGCGAGGAGAAGCCAGTGTTCGGCCTTCTGCATAAGCTTGTTCGCCGGAAGCTTAAGGAAGATCCGGCGAAGAGGCGCCTCAAGGTGCGCCGCCCCGAGCATAAAGACGAGAAGACCGACGACGGAGATGAGGACAGCGATATCGGCACCGTGGCGAATCTTGGCCGGGAGATCGCGGCCCATGGTGGCGATAAAGATGAGCCCCACAACAAAGACATCGAGGAGCTTTTCAAGGATGACAGTGCTGAGAATGACCGACGGCGACGCTCCCAGATCGGGCGCGTAGGTGAAGATGCGCATCACATCGCCGATGCGGAAGGGAAGAATATTATTGGCCGCAAGCGAGGTCATCAGCACGCGGGCGCAGACGGCAAAACGCGCGCCTGTCGAACGCATCATCTGTGTCCAGCGAACACAGCGCAGCGTATAGCTCGCCAGCGTAAAACCGAGTACACCAAGAATCCACGCGGGATGCGCCAGCCTGAGGGCGAGAATATGCGAAAACGAGATTCCCTTGAAGGTGTACCAGAGGAAAAAGGCGCTGATGAGAAGGCCGGGAACGACCTTCAAGAGATTGCGGCCGCTGTTTGACGTACTCATGCGGGGACGAGTCCTCGGTTGAAGGTCATGGTGTCAAAAGCGAGTAGTTTATGCATAAGCAGTTTTATTGTACCGTCGTACCGTCTCAATCTCTGCGAATCGGATTGCACACATCAAATCAAGTAGGATGCATCTTCCCGGTAGCTTGAAGGGGATTAAATCGATATGAATCGCAATTTATTTAACCTGTAATTTCGTGTGACGTGGATTCATCCTTCAAACATTGGAGCAGCACTCTTGGCAACACCTGCAACATCCCCAGCTTCCTCTTCTGTTTCACGGAATCCCGTTCGTTCGCAGAACTCTGTCTGCAGATCTGAGTTGGGCTTTGCCGCCGCGCTCGTTAGCCTTCTGACTGTCCTCGTCCTGCTGATACATGGCTATCACCCGTACGCCGAAGACGGCGGCCTCTACATGGCCGGTATCAAATGGCTGCTCGATCCCACGCTCTATCCCCATGGAACCGCGTTTGTAACAGAGCATCTGCGATTCTCATTCTTTGCACCGATGGTGGCCGCGCTGGTTCGCCAGTCGCATCTGAGCTTGCCGGTCGTTTTGCTATTGCTGCACCTCGCAAGCATCTGGCTGGTGCTCTTCGCTGCGTGGCTGCTGGCGGCAAGATGTTATGACTCATTCAGAGCGCGCGTCGGCGCGGTATCGTTGCTGGCGATGTGGATCACGCTGCCAATTGCAGGAACATCGTTGCTGCTGATGGACCCGTATGTGACCGCGAGAAGCCTCTCGACGCCTTGCGTTCTATTTGCGCTGGTCGGCATGATCGACTTTCTTTGTCCGGCAACAAATCTGCGAACTGGTCGATGGCGCGGTCTGGTGCTCTGCGGCGCGGCGCTGATCGTTGCAGCGGCAATGCATCCGTTGATGGCCTCCTACGGGTTGGGATGTGTGCTGGTGCTGGGCTGTCTGTTGTCGCCGATCCGTCGGCTGCGTCTCTGGGGAACAACTGCGCTGTGTCTTGCAGCCTTCGGTATAGCGGCGACGATGCAGGCACTCTCTCCAGCCGCAGATGCGATCTATCGGCAGGTGGCGATGACACGCTACTACTGGTTCCTTGCGGCGTGGCATTGGTATGAACTGTTCGGGCTTGCCGCCCCGCTAATGATTCTCGCAAGTTTCAGCGTCCGGAAGGATGACACGACGGCGCGAGTCGCCCTCGCACGCATGGCAGTCGTATGCGGCGTTGTGGCCGTCGCGGTTGCGATGCTCTTTGCGAGGCCACAGTCACCGGCCCTGATGGTTGCACGATTACAGCCGCTGCGAATCTTTCAGATCGTCTACATTGTCATGATCTTTGCGGTGGGCTCGGCGGTTGCGGAATGGGCGCTGCGACGGCATTGGTGGCGGTGGGCGGCGATGTTCAGCTTGCTGGCCGGGGTCATGCTCTTCGCCGAGCGACAGACCTTCCCCGACTCCGCGCATCTCGAACTGCCATGGACGTTGCCTCAGAACCAGTGGGAGCAGGCGTTCCAGTGGATCAAGCAAAGCACGCCGAAGACAGCCCTGTTTGCGATTGATGCGCACTACATCACGAGTCCAGGCGAGGACGCGCAATGCTTCCGCGCCATCGCCGAACGGAGCGTGTTGCCGGATTATTCCAAAGATGGAGGAGAGGCCTCCATTACTCCAGCGCTAACGAAAGCATGGGAGGACGGAGAGATTGCTCAGGCAGGGATCGATACTGAATCCGACGCACAAAGGACCGTCGCGCTGAAACCGCTGGGCGTGACCTGGATCGTGCTCAAGCGGGATGCGGCCACAGAATTTACTTGTGCCTATACCAACGGGGCGGTCAAAGTCTGCCGCCTGCCCTGACCTGTCTGCGAAGATTTTTTATTGCTTAGAGCGGAATCAACATTGAAGTGTCCCAAAGGGCAACCGCAGATCCTCCGCCTACAACGAAGGATGACAACTTCCAGAAGACATCGCTTCATTGGTTCCGCTTTAACCTTCGGTCCAGCGAACATTGCGGAAGCCCGCCGTAGCTGGCGGCACAATCGAACGAAGCCATGTGGCGACGTTGAGAAAGTCTTCGGCAATCGGATTGTCGGGTGCATAGTCGACCACGGTCATTCCCTCGGCCAGCGCTTCGCTGACCGCCGGCGCACGGCGGATGACAAAGGGCAGCAAGCGGTCGCCGAGCTTTCGGCGCAGGACTTCGCGAACATCGAGATGCAACGGAAGCGAAGGATCGAACTGGTTCAGCAGATAGAAAGGCTGCAATGGGCACGCATCGCCATCGAGTAGCCCGCTGAAAAACTTCTCGACGAGACCGAGGCTGATGACGGAGTTCATGTCCGGCGCCACAGGCACGAGCACGGTCAGATTCATGCGCGCCATCTGACTGATCACCCAGCTCGAAGCAGCCGCGAGGTCGAGCAGAATGCGATGCATCCCCTGGCTGTTGGTCAGGACCTCTTCGACAAAGAGCGCCTCCGCGGCAACGTCGCTTCCCTTCTTCTCCATCTTGTGGCTGACGAGAAAGACAGGAGCGTCGGTGCTTCCGCTGGGAGGTGAAAAGGTGCGCACGGTGTCGTGTTGAAGCTCGTTGGCTCCAAAATAGAACGGCAGCAGCCCATGCGATGTCGTATCGGTGAGGAGCACCTTCTCGCCCATCGAAGACAGGCAACGGCCCACGGTGGCGACCAGACTGGTCTTGCCGACTCCGCCGACCAGGGAGTAGACGGCCAGCACCGGGGTCCGCGTCTCCTTCTGACGGAGCGCTTCGACTCGATCGCCCTCCGGCTCTTCAAATACGCCTTTCAGGGCGAACCAGCGCGAGGCCATACGCTCGCGTGAGGACTGCAGCGTGTCGCCGACCGAAGCCGGAGTGGCAGGAGAGAGAGGGTTCAGCGGCTTCGGCGAAAGCTGTGGCGTGGGAGGCGCATAGAGCCATGCGGGAGCAGCATCGGCCATGCCCAACTGGGCTACTGACTCGGCTGCAGCCGTCCCCTCAGCGCGATGGACAGTGGGCTCTGCAACGGGGGGCTGTTGGACAGGGGCCTGCGCAATAGCGGATGGACGGCGGCGCTGATCGAACTCTGTATCGCGAGCATCCTGCCTCTCGATAACTTCGCCGCGTTCCTCATGGCGGGTCGCAGCTTCCGCCACCTCTACTGCCTCCACTCGGCGAATGCCCTTGCGGCGTTCGACTTCACCGGTGCGCGATGCCTGGTTGGTCTCGCGCAAAGGCCGCAGAATGGGCAGGCGCGAGAGAGGCGTCTCCGCGATGTCTGATGGGGTCAAGTCACTGGAAAGCGGATCGCTCTCGTACTGCGCGCCGTGGTGCCTCGACGGGGCGCGCGTTTCGCGGCGTGCTACCGAAAAGTCACGGTGCTTGTCTCCATGCAGCTTCGTCCAGGAGTGCAGTTCAGGGCTGTCGCAGGTCGCGTTCGCCAGCGGCCGCTCTTCCTTCCTGTTCATGTCGTGGTCGTGAGAATCCATCATCGTGCGTGATCTACATTCCGAGACAGCTATCGGCTGGGAACTCGATGGGTCTCCGCGCTTTATCGTAAAACAAGAGGCTACTGGGGACGCAGGCTCAAGTCAATCCATCATCAGATGGAATTGATGTTACTTAAGTTCGGTTTCAGTCGAGAGAACGCTGTTCTGCGCCAACGGGCCGGCGTGCCGTAATTTGCGCATCCAGATGTGCTAAGTTTGTAATGTGGTTAGAGAGCGTAGCTCAGTTGGTAGAGCATCGCCCTTTTAAGGCGTTGGTCCTGGGTTCGAGCCCCAGCGCTCTCACCATAAATTCTATAATTTACCGTAATACCTTAATGTTAACCTTTAGGGTTTACCTGGAAGGTGAGCACGGCGGCGCTGCCTGCCGGGATGTGAATCCTGCCTGCGTTTCCTCGAAGAGGAACGGATTCTATCTTTGCGGCACGCCATGTTCCATTGGCGGCGACGGTGGTTCCAGCGAAGGTGACGCCCGACCTGCTCTGAAGCGATGGGCCGGTAAGACGCATAGCGCTTGCGTGGGTGAAATGCTGCTTCAAGTTGAGTTTGATCTCGGCATCACGCGAGGCATCTTTATTAATAATGGTCACCGTCAGGTGGTCTCGGCTCTGGGCTGCTGCATAAACTTTCATGTTGATCGCTCCGGGATCGTAGTCGAGAGCAAGCCGCTCTCCGTGGCCTCCCTGCGCGAAGGCAAGCATCCCGTAGTAGTCGGGAGCGGCGGAATAAACTCCATGGCCGCCATCGCTGATCGGTGAGTAGGAGCTGATGAAGTCCAGTTGATTAACGCCGGTCTCCATATTCACGCCACCGCCTCCGTTGTCGGCCACCGTCCACATATAGTCCAGCATCCACAGCGCGGAGCCAAGCGTATCGCTCACGCCCGGCTTGCCTCCGCCGGAGAACGAATTTGTCTCACAGATGCGAAATGGAATATGTGCCTTGTCGGCAGCCTGTTTCATCTTCGCGAGATCGGGTGCAAGTTTGGGATCGCTTTGCAGAAGCAGATCGAGGGTGCTGGCTGGATTGCCAGCCCCGCCCCGGTAATAGTGGTGAGTCAGCAATTTCAGATCGCTGCCCTCATCTTTTGCGAAGCGGACAGCCCAGTCCGTAGTCACTGCAACATCAGGGCCTGCAAACGGGACGCCGGGCAATGCGGAGTGGATCGCGGACTTGTAGCGCCGATAGTCGGCGAGATAATTCTCATAACTATATCCCCGCGGCCTGTGTCCCTCATGCGCGAAGAGGTCGGGTTCATTGCCGATCTCGAAGGCAAGCAGCTTATCCTTTGCGAATCGTACAACCGCGCGGGCTTCTTCAACCGCATTCTGTTCTGTGGCGCTCCCGAGATTCAATCCCCAGATCAACTTCCATCCGGTAGCGTCCAGAAAACTTCCCAACTGCCGAAGGCTAGCCTCGTTGACGATGGTGCCTTTGGGAGTCGAAAGCAGCTTGCCCTCGGGCTCAAACGAGGAATAATCGGAGGTATTCCCGCCAATCCGGATCACTCCGTTCTTTCCCAGGTTGCTGACGAGCTGTACATAGGCGTGATTTGTCGCTGCCAGAAGATCGGCCGTTGCGACTGAGGATATCTCGAAGCCAAGGCCAGTAAAGTCCGACGGAATTGTGCCCATCCTGCGGGCAGAGTCCAGCGTAATCTGTATGGGACCAGGACCGGCGGTCACCGCGTTGAAAGACCCCAAGGCCCTCTTCGAAAAGATTCCGGCGCACGCGATGGATGTTGTTGCAAGGAATGTTCTACGATTTATGCCGGATTTTTTGATCATTTTCTCTCAGTCTATTTTGCCTAGCGGGCATTCTTGTAGATGATCTCCAGCAACTCATCGTACATTGCCTTCTTTTCTTCTTCAGAGCCGACGTTGATGGCGTGGGTGGCGCAGTGTGTCAGGTGATTGTGCATCAACGCCCGGGCCACCGACCGCAATGCCTCCTGCACGGAGGAGACCTGGATCAGAATATCGGCGCAGTATCTGTCTTCTTCGATCATCCGTTGCAATCCGCGAACCTGCCCTTCAATACGGCGCAGACGGCGGAGGTTCGACGCTTTAATTTCGGGATCTACGCCGACAGCCTTTCGACCCGCCGTCTCAACTTCACAGGGACCTTTCACAACGACGCGACGATCTTTCAACGCAGCTTTCTTCGTAGCCATCTCTCTCCTATGCGAGCCGTAAGCGGCGCAGGCGCAAACTATTCATCACAACACTGAACGAACTGAGGGCCATGGCCGCACTGGCAAGCACGGGACTGAGCAGCAGGCCGAAGACAGGATAAAGCGCTCCAGCGGCAAGGGGAATCCCAATCACGTTATAGACGAACGCCCAGAAGAGGTTCTGGCGAATCACGCGCATAGTGCCGCGTGAAAGCGCAATGGCTGCAGCAACACCGGTCAGTTCGCTGTGCATCAGGGTCACATCACCGGCTTCCATGGCTATGTCGGCGCCTGTTCCCATGGTGATGCCTACATCTGCCTGCGCGAGCGCGGGAGCGTCATTTACGCCATCGCCTACCATGGCGACGATCCGTCCCTCCGCCTGCAGGCGCCGAATTGCATCAACCTTGCCTGCCGGAAGCACACTTGCGACGACATCGTCTATGCCGATCTCGCGGGCAATGGCATGCGCCGTCCGCTGGTTATCGCCGGTCAACATCACGACGCGAAGGCCTTCACGATGGAGGTGCTGAATCGCAGCGATAGACGTAGGCTTCACCGTATCGGCAACAGCAATCACCCCCGCCAATGAGCCCCCGATGGCAACCCATAGCGGTGTCTTCCCTGCCTCTGCCAACCGTTCTGTACTTGCTTCGAGCGGCTGCACGGAGATGCCATTCTGCTTCATCAGCAATGCGTTGCCAACCAGTGCCGCACCTCCTTCAACAACGCCGGAGATGCCAAAGCCGGTCTGCGACGTGAACCTCTCGGGCGGCTGCAATACAAGATTGTGCTGCCGCGCATAGCGGACCACGGCCGCGCCGAGAGGATGTTCGCTGGAACGCTCGAGTGCAGCGGCAATCCGAATCAGACGTTCTTCCACCTCGTCACCAGCAACCAGGACGTCGGTTACCTCGGGTCGTCCTACGGTAATGGTGCCGGTTTTATCGAGGACGACCGTATCGATCTTTTCGAGCCGCTGCAATGCCTCCCCGCCCTTTACGAGTAGACCGAAGGTCGCGCCACGCCCCGTCGCCACCATCACTGCCGTCGGAACGGCCAACCCCATCGCACAAGGGCAAGCGATCACCAACACCGTCACGGCAGCGGCGCACGCCTGCATCATGCCCGCCCCCGGCGCGATGAAATGCCACGTCAGGAAGGTCACGATTGCGATGCCCAACACCGACGGCACAAAGATTGCGCTAACGCGATCGGCAAGCCGTTGAATCGGCGCGCGCGACCCCTGCGCCTCGCGCAATGAGCGCACGATCTGCGCGAGAGTACTCTGCGCGCCCAGCATCGTCGCGCGATATTGCAATGCACCCTGTTGATTGAGTGTGCCGCCAATTACGCGATCCTGCGCTTTCTTCTCAACTGGGAGCGACTCGCCCGTCAGCATCGACTCGTCCACGCTGCTCTGGCCCGAGACAACCTCGCCATCCGTAGGAATGCGTTCGCCGGGGCGTACCAGAATAAGATCACCCTGCTGAATCTCGCCCACGGGGAGATCGTGCTCCGTGCCGTCTCGCAGCACCCGCGCGGTCTTCGGCTGCAACTCCACCAGCTTGCGGAGTGCGGCTGCGGTCTCTCCTTTGGCGCGGCTCTCGAGCGTATTGCCGACCAGCACCAGGCCGATGATCAGGATGCCCGCCTCAAAATAAACATCGGGGGCTATTCCATGCGCTACAAAGTAACCTGGCGCGATCGTGCTCGCGGCGGAGTAGATAAAGGCCGCTCCTGTACCCAGTGCGATCAGCGTGTTCATGTCGGCGGTCTTGTGCAGCAGCGCGGACCAGGCCTTGATGTAAAAGTGTCGCCCCGCCCACCCGGCAACCAGTGCCGCCAACGCAAACAGAAACCAACGGATGCTACTGGCATCCATCGAATACATCCAGGGCAGCGCTTTGCGCAAAGCTGGATCGAACACGCGCATTGACCAGTACAGGAAAGGCTCCTTCATGCGCTCCATGCCGCCGACGCTGTTCAGGCTCATCAGCGGCATCGATACGATCATGGCGATTGCGCCCGCTACAAGACTCACCGCCGCTTTCAGGCGCAAGCGGCGATACTCGCTTCGTTGCTCTTCGTCATGCTTCTCCTGCGTATAGAGGACCGATTCCTCGAATACAGGGAGCTCCGCCCCATATCCTGTGCCGCGAATCGTTTCAACCAGCTTTGACGCGGACACTACGCGCGGATCGAAGGTGACGGCGGCCCGGTGCAACATTAGGTTCACGCTGGCATCCTGTACCCCGGCTTCACCTTCGAGCGTCCGCTGCACAAACGACTGGCATGCCGCACAGGTCATCCCAGTCACAGGGATATCAACACGCTCCAGCGTGGTCTTCCCTGCTTCCTCACTTATTAATGCATTCGGCATTCCTGGTCTCCTCCTCAATCCGCGACGCGCGCCGAGAATCCGATACGATTCAACGCCGCAGTGATCTTCTCGATAGAAATTTTTGCGGAATCATATCCAACCGAGGCCGATCCCACATCCACCGTTCCCACCTCGACGCCTTCTAAACCTTTCAGCGCAGCCGTAACCCTGCTCACGCAAGCTCCACAGTGCATGCCTTCAATTGAAAGTCCTAATGTTTTTCCCATGTTCTGGCTCCTCACACCATGTTAGATGCAAATAGCCCCCAGGGGTATGCAATATTTAATATTCAGCAACGCCCAGCTCTCACTCATTCTCCAAAATCGCCTCAATTCACGGCTGACACTCAGGACACCAATAGGTTGACCGCGCCTGCTCCCCCTGCTTTCGCATCATCACCATAGCGCCGCATCTCCGGCACTCCTGCCCTTGCCGCCGATATACCCAAAGCCGCTCGTCACGATTCATCGCATGGGTTGTCCTCCGGTTACCCGAGTAGGTCACAACCCCCTCTCCCTTCCCATCCACCACGTTTGCGTTCATATAGCGATACGCGAAATCCACCATCGTCTCTATCTCTTTGGCTGTAATCGTCCGCATCGCACGAAACGGATTCACTCCCGCTGCAAACGCCACCTCGCTCTTATAAACATTCCCCAAACCCGCCAGCACCCGCTGGTTCAACAGCACCACCCCAACCTCTGCATCAGCATGTTCCCGCCCATAAGCAGCAAGCCGATCCACTCCACCCGCCACCGTAAATTCGCCGGCCAGAATATCCGGTCCCAGCTTCGGAACCTGAGCGCTTCGTTCCAGAGAACGCGCTGTATGAAACTCTGCAATCGGCACATTGAAGGCCACAGCCTCCCAATCCTCGGTGCGAATCATCGCGCGCATACGATTCCGTCCCATCCGCCATCGTTCGCCCGGATGATAGAGATACCAGCTTCCACTCATCAACATATGGGTGACGAGAATCAGATCGCCGGAAAAATAAATCAGAAGCCACTTCCCACGCGACTCCACCTTCTCCACGACGCGCCCTACCAATGGAACATCATCATTCACCCGTGCCAGTTTCGCCAATCCCGTCTCGAACCCGGTCACTACCTTGCCGCCAAGCGCCTTCTGCATGGCTCGCGCCGCCCGATAGATCGTGTCACCCTCAGGCATTGGCTCTCACTTCTCTGCGAGAGCCGGGCATAGGAGGCAATCTCCGGCGCACATTAAATCCCATCGCTCCCGCGGCAAACCCTGCGTCCAGCAACATCCGCGCCATCGGATGTTCTGCTGCCGCGATCCCATTCACCGTCGCAATCAGCATCCCTGCATGGCCACTCTCATCTTCCGGCGCCTGGACGCGCTTGACCAGAAACACCGCCAGATTTTGCATCACATGCGACCGGTGCGGTTCTTCCTCCGGCAAAAATACCTGCACATTCGGGTTCCCTCTTCTTAGATAAGCCACCAGTTCCCCATCACACAGAATTACCTGCGCACCTACACTTCGGGTCAAGGAAGACCCCGCATCCGGAGGCGCAGGCCACCGCAGCAATGCACCATAAGGGTTCGCCGGATCGGTAGCCGCCAACTGCAACATCTCCGGCCGCTCCGGCTCCTGCTGTACTCGAAGTGAACGCAATAGATCCACCGCCGCGGGTAATGCAAACTGTGTGGCTCCAAGGTCCGCGGCAAAGTATCCGCGACGAATTTTTCCACTCTCCTCCAGTGCCTTCATCACGTCATAAATCGCGGAAAAGCCACCCGGCAGATTTTCAGCATGCGCGGTCTCGCGAAACACGACACCGTACCGCGTCAACAACTGCTGTGCCATCGCATGACTCCACGTCGTAGCTGACCAATCCTGAGCAAACGCTGCGGACTGTAAAGCCCACCTCCCCTGCGCGGTCGGAGGCGTCGTCCGCCGCGAGCGAAACCCAGTCTGCTGATGTACCCGCCGCTGCTTACGCGCGCTCGACATGGGCCGCTCGCAGTAGGCCCGCAGTGCAGCCATCCCATCATTCGTCACGAGGCCCTTCCAAGCCAGCTCCCACAACGCATCAAGCGTCTCGCCCGGATATCCTCCGCTTACACCATCATGCAGATCCTGAAAGAACGAAGCGCCGCGTGCGCGCAGATACTCAATAATCTTCTCTTCTCGTTCGCTGCTCTCTGCTCCCTGAGTCTTGTTCCCTGCGTTCCACAGTCCCGGCAGCTTCTCTGCCAGATAAACCCCGATTCGCCCATCTCGTTCGCCAATTGCATCGAGCCCCACCCACACCACTTCGCCCGCTGCGATCAAGGTATCGAGATCAGCAGGCTTATATCCCATCAGGCGCGACGGCAGAATCTCCGTCTCCAGGATCGAAGCCGGCAGCGGAGCGCCTTGTAAATTCTCAATCACATCGAGTAGCGCATCGAGTCCTTTCCGTGGCTGCACTACCCCTTGCCACCGCGTCAGCAATCGCGCCAGCGTCCGCTGCTCAACGGGCTCGACCTCCTTGCGCAACTGCGCCAGGGATTTTCGTCGAATCGTCCGCAGCACCTCGTTATCGCACCACTCGCGGTGAATCCCGCCCGGACGAAATCCTCCTTCCACAATTCGTCCCGACTGCACCAACCGTTGCAGTACCGCCTCCACATTTTCTATCGCGAGTTCAAACCGTCCCGCCGCATCATGTGAAGTAAACGGCCCGTGGGTCCTTGCATACCGTCGCAGCAGATCGACCGTAGCCTCGGGAGCAGCCTCCAGAAAGGCAGTTGGCAATCCCGGCGGTAGCGGCACTCCAAGCGCATCCCGATATCGAGCCGCATCTTCCACAGCAATTAGTCGCTTCTCTCCGGCAAACTGTACCTCCAGCACCCGTCGCGCCCGCATCAACTTCGCGACGCTTTCTGTCACCGCATCACTCATACAGCGCGCACGCAACTCTGCCCGGGTCATGTCGCCCAGCCGCAACAGCAGATCATGCACCCCATCCATTGTGCGTGCCTTGTAGTTCTCGACGATGCATTGCAACTGCTCCTCGGTCTCTTCGATCGCACTCGCATCCAGTAACTCGCGAAGATCGGCATCGCCCATCAACTCCCGCAACTGGTCCTGGTCGATCGAAAGTGCCTGCGCGCGCCTCTCTGCCAGCGGAGCATCGCCGTCATAGATATAGTTGGCCACATAGCTGAACAACAGCGCGGAAGCAAAGGGACTTGGCGTCCGCGAGTCCACCGTGTGTACGCGCACCGACCGGTTTGCCATCAGCCGCAGCGTCTCCATCAAGGCAGGCATATCGAAGACATCACGCAGGCACTCGCGATACGACTCCAGCAGAATTGGAAACGAAGGGTATCGGCTGGCCACACTCAACAAGTCATACGACCGCTTGCGCTGCTGCCATAGCGGAGTTCGCCCATCCATTCGCCGTCTCGGCAACAGCAACGCCCGCGACGCGCTCTCGCGAAACTTCGCCGCAAACAACGCTGTCGAACCCAACTGTTGCAGCACCAGCTCCGCAGCTTCTTCCGGCTGCAACAGAATCGGCTCGATCGCGGGCGCCTCCTCCGTCTCCGGAAACCGCAGTACAAATCCATCCTCGCTCCACATCGTCTCGACAGCAGGCCCACCGTGTGCGCGAATCTTCGCCGTCGCCGCCATCGCCCACGGCGCATGAATCCTGCTGCCAAAGGGAGTCAGTACGCACACGCGCCAGTCGCCCAGATCATCGCGCACCCGCTCAATCACAATGTTTCGGTCATCCGGCACAACCGTCGTCGCCAACTCCTGGTCGGCAAGATATAGCAGCACATTCTCTGCCGCTCCAGCCTCCAGATCATGCTCCTGTGTCAGTCGCGTAATTGCCACACTGCGCGGAGTCTCCCGCAGTTCCCGCACCAGCGCGCCGATTCTGCGCCCAAACTCCAGCGGCCTTCCCGCACGGTCGCCGTGCCAGAACGGCATCTTGCCCGCCTCACCCGGAGCAGGCGAAACCAGCACTCGGTCATGCGTAATCTCTTCAATCCGCCAGGCCGAAGCTCCGAGGATGAACGTATCGCCGTTCCTGCTCTCGAAGACCATCTCTTCATCCAACTCGCCCACACGAACCGGCTTGCTCCGCTCTCCCGCCAGAAAAACTCCATACATGCCGCGATCAGGAATCGTCCCGCCATTCAAAATCGCAATCCGCTTCACCCCGGCGCGTGGCGTAATCCAGTTCCGCGTCCGGTCCCACGTCACCCTTGGCCGCAGCTCCGCAAACTCGTCTGACGGATACCGCCCCGCCAGCATGTCCAGTACGCCATCAAAGACGCTCCTGCTCAAACCCGCAAACGGAGCCGCACTTCGCATCAGCGCGAAGAGCGACTCATAGCTGATGCCCGGACTCTCTTCCTCCTCCGTCTGATGTTTCGTCCTCCTCTCCGCATCGGCAACGCCCAGCGGTGGATGCGCAATCACGGCTACCATCTGCTGCGCCAGTACATCCAGCGGATTGCGCAGAAACCGCGTCGACTCCACATGGCCTTCATGCATCGCCCGCGTGACTGCCGCACATGCAATCAAATCCGCACGGTACTTAGGAAAGATAATCCCATGCGAAGGTGCTCCCACCTGATGCCCCGCTCGCCCTATCCGCTGCATCCCGCTCGCCACCGAAGGCGGAGCCTCGATCTGAATCACCAGATCGATCGCTCCCATATCGATGCCCAGCTCCAGCGACGAGGTAGCGATCAACGCCTTGATCTTCCCCGCCTTCAACATCTCTTCAATCTCACTCCGCTGAGCTGCCGCCAGCGATCCATGATGTGCTCGAGCAATTGCCTCGCCAGCCAGTTCATTCAATGCGCCCGCCAGCCGCTCTGCCACTCGCCGCGCATTCACAAAGATGAGCGTGGATGTACGTCCCTGAATAATTTCCAACAATCGCGGATAGATCGACTGCCAGATCGAAGTCCGCTTCGGCGCCTGCGACGCCGGCCCGCTGGGCTGATCTTCCATCTCACCCAGCCTCGCCATATCTTCCACCGGAACCTCTACCTTCAGCTCCAGCACCTTTCTCGCACCCGCATTGACTACCGTCACGGGACGATACTGCGGAGCGTTGGACCCCACATCCGCCTTCACCCCGTCATCACTGGCCGCATCCATCAATACATCTGCAAGCGGCTCTTCTGTAAAAGTATTTGCTGCAATTTTGTGTCCCTCCGCTCCGCCAAGAAACCGTGCCACCTCTTCCAGCGGCCTCTGCGTCGCAGACAACCCAATCCTTTGTAGCCGCCGTCCAGTCAAAGTCTCAAGGCGCTCGAGCGACGCCGCCATGTGCGCCCCGCGCTTGCTCGGCACCAGCGCGTGAATCTCATCCACAATCACTGTCTCCACCGTCCGCAGCGACTCGCCAGCCTCCGACGTCAGCAGCAGATACAGACTCTCCGGCGTTGTAATGAGGACCTCCCCCGGATGCCGCCGAAACCTAGCCCGCTCCTTCTGTGAAGTGTCTCCGGTACGAATACTTATCTCCGGAATCCGCACCTCAACGCCATCGCGCTTGGCCATATTGGCAATCCCGACCAATGGTGAGCGCAGATTGCGCTCCACATCCGCAGCCAGCGCCTTCAGCGGAGACAGATACACCACTCGACATCCCCGCGCTGCATCGGGAGCTGTACGCAGCATTAATTGATCGAGGCACCAAAGAAACGCGGTCAACGTCTTGCCTGTTCCCGTCGGCGCCAGAATCAGTGTCGATTCTCCACGCGCAATCGCCGGCCAGCCTTCTATCTGGGGCGCGGTCGGCGCTTCAAAGACAGCTCTGAACCACTTCGCCGTAATTGGATGAAACAACGAAAGCGCAGCGTCCGCACTCAAGGGCGTCACTACGCTTACCTTCTTCGGCCTGGAGGAGACTCGCGACACGGTTCGCACACTCTATAAGATGCGCCCAAACCTGTCACCGTCCTAGTCAAGTCCCAGAAACGGGCCGATAACAATAGGAATTCGAAGCAAACTCCACTTCAAACAGATCGGACGAGTCCTCTGCCTGTTCCGCATTTCCCAACACCAGACAACCATCGGGAGCCAGCAGACGATGGACATCGCTGAAAAGATAGCTCCGGTCCTGCGGCGGAAAATAGAGCAGCACGTTCCGTAACATCACCAGATCAAAGATTGGCAACTTCGGCAATGCTTCGCACAGGTTCGCATACTGAAACTCGCACATCGAACGAATCCGCTCAGAGATCTCCCACTCTTCTCCATCGCGTACCAGATATTTCAGCAGCATTCGCGCAGGCAGGCCTCGATTCACCTCCAACCGGCGATACCGGCCTTGCCGTGCATAGTCGAGGACGTACTGCGAGATGTCTGTCCCAATAATCTTTACGTCCCAACTTGCGAGTTCAGGAAAGTGCTCGACGATCAGCATCGCGAGGCTATAAGCCTCCTGTCCGGTCGAACTCGCCGCGCTCCATACGCGCAACCGCCGCTGTTGCCTGCGCTGTTCGATCAATCGTGGAAAGATCGTCTCTCGCAGCATCTCGAACGACTTCAGGTCGCGAAAGAAGCTCGTCTCATTGATCGTCATCGCCTCGGCCACCGCGCGATGCAGATGCGGCGCCCGGTCGAGCTTTAAAAGGCTGACGAAATCTTTAAGGTTCGACGCGCCCGCCTTCTTTGCAATCGGCTTCAGCCGGGCATCGAAGAGCGCATTGCGCGACGGATTGATCAGGTTGGCCGACTGTTCGAGCACCAGTTTCCGCAGATAGGCGTAATCCGAATCAGAACAAGTCATACATTCCCTCCCTCCGCGAAGTCGGTGCACTGACTGCGTGTTCGGCAGAGATGATCCTCATCGGGCGCCCCGCGCTCACTCTTTGCCTTATCTCTCCCGCAATCGCCGCCAGCGGCAGCACGGCATTCGCAATGCCGGCGTCTGCTACGCGTCCCGGCATTCCCCATACTGCTGACGTTGCCTCGTCTTGCGCGAGCACCACGCCGCCCGCCTCATGCACGGCTCGCGCGCCACCCAATCCGTCCGCGCCCATTCCCGTCATCATCAACGCCAGCGCGCTTGCGCCATAGAGGCGTGCTGCCGAATGAAACAGATAATCCACCGATGGCCTGCAATGGTTTAGCGGCTCCTGCTGGTGCAGTCTGACTCTGGCCCCACGCCCCCTGGCGTCAACATCGGCGGCGTCAAATCCCATACGACGCGCAGCCACTTCCATGTGCGAGTCCCCCGGCGCCAGCCAAACCGTTCCCGGTACGATGGACTCTCCGTCCTGCGCCTGTCTCACCCTCAGCGCGCAGCATTTATCCAGCCGCTCCGCCAATGCGCCGGTAAACAACTTCGGCATGTGTTGAACGATTAGCACCGGGACAGGAAAGCTTGACGGCAGCCGGGGCAGCATCTGTTCGAGCGCAGACGGCCCACCCGTCGATAACCCGATGACCACTACCTCAATCGGTGAATCCTTGAGCGTGGCGGTCTCTCCACCCCGCGCGTGCTTCGATGTCGGCGCAGCGCTTTCGCCGGCCTCTGGTCTGCGCCCCCTGGTCAATGCCGCGATCTTTGGCAGCAACTGTTCGGCCAGCGACTGCAACGCCGCGGCCAGATCACGCTGCGCGCTCGGCTTCATCACATAGTCTGCTGCGCCTCGTGCCAATGCCTCGAGCGTCGATTGCGCGCCGCGCTCAGTATACGAACTGCACATAATGACGGGCAGCCCCGGGTTAGTCTCCCGAAGCCGTTCCAGCACATCCAGTCCATTCAGTCGCGGCATCTCAAGGTCCAGCACCAGGAGATCCGGCTTCAACCGCGCCACCGCATCCATGCACTCCACGCCATCCTGGGCGGTACCGCAGAGCTCCATCGACGGCAACCTGCTCAACCGGTCCTCTCCATGCATCTCGAAGAGCTTTTGCATGATTCCGCGCATCACAGCAGAGTCATCTGCCGCCAGAACACGAAGCGGTTGTTCTCTCGAGGTCCCCATACCGTCCACCCTTTTCTTTCTCTGCTCAGGCCGCCGCGAATCCAAGCAAGGCCATCTTTTCGCGCAGGCTCTCCGGCGTAAACGGTTTCATTAAAAACTCATCGGCGCCATTATTGAGCGCCGTCATGATGAAGGCATTGTCCGCCTCGGTGGTCACCATCATCACCTTCATCTCCGGTCCCAGATGTGCGTCGCGCAGCGCTTTCACACATTCGAGCCCGTCCATTACCGGCATGTTCACATCCAGCAGCATCAGGTCGAACGCCTGCGCCGCCGCCAGCACCTCAAGCGCATTACTTCCGTTGACTGCCTCTTCGCACGAGATCCCCATACGGTGCAGAAGCTGCCGCAAATAATCACGGATAAAGCTCGAATCATCGACTATCAGTGCTCGCATCCATCGCTCCCGTTCCAGCTTGTCCCGTCCCACCTTGTCTAAATAGTCCTGTCTCCGCCAGACGTGATGGCCGTAGCTTCTTCGGATCGAGCTGCACCATCAATCCCGTCTGCATCTTGTATGCTCCGTCGAACAGCCACTTTCCGCGCGCCTCGAGCGTGCATGGATTTGTCTCCAGCATGTTCCGGTTCGCCGTCACCACGCCACCCACCTCATCCACCATCAGGCCGAACCGCTCCGCGACCTCATCATCTTCGAGCACCAGCACGCAACTCGTCGCGCTGTTCTCAGGCATTCCCAGCAATGCGCGCAGGTCAACTGCCGTCAGCACCTCGCCGCGATACGGTACGACGCCTCCGATAAATGGAGGCGCCATCGGTACCCGCTGGAGATCGCGTTTGCCCAGTACCTCGCGAATCTTCCTGGTATCGATGCCAAAACTTTCGCTGCCCGCAAACATCGAGCACAACGACACCGCATCATTCTCATCCTGCATCTCGTCGACTGAGTCCATCGCGTTCTGACCAGCAGGTTTCATGCGACCTCCTTCCAGCCTGCCGCTGCCTTCGCGCCAAACTGATGGTGCACCATCGTCAACTTTTCCTTCACCAGTGCCAGCTCCATCCCTTCGGTCGACGTGTCCTCCTCAAGCATTCTGCCGGAAGAAACGTCGAGCACCCGCCGCACCACCATGCCAATCCGGTGCCGTCCGCCTGCGCCTGCATTGGCGCAGATCAGCACCGTCACCAGGGCTTCCTCGTCCTTCTGGCCACCGGCTTCCATCTCCGCCAGCACATTGCCGTCATCACGCAACGGCAGCAGATCGCCGCGGTATTGCAGCAATGCGCGCCCACCGGCATATTCAATCTGCGTCAAGAGCACGCTCTCAATCCGTTCCACCACGTCCAACGGAAGCGCGGTGCGTTCTTTCACGCGCTCTTCAAAGACCATGAACGAAACATCCTCAGCATCGTCCGCCTTCGCTATCTCAATCTCTCCTGTTTCTTCTTCCATCGGCTTCACCCCGGCGCGAGCTGCCGTCGCGGCGATATCGAGAATCAACGCCAGCGTTCCATTGCCCAGCACGGTCGCGCCCGAGAACAAGCCAATCTCCCGGAGCACCGAAGACAACGGCTTCACCACAATCTCCTCCGGCGCCAGCAGATCGTCCACGACCAGTCCATAACGGCAACCCTCGGCCTCGAGCACAGCCAGGTAAAATCCATGCGCTGCGTCTGTCCATTGCGAGTCCAGCCCGAGCAGACGGTCGAGCCATACCATCGGCAGCAGGCGCTCCCGCAGCCGGTATAACTCTGCCGCTCCAATCTTCTCGACTGCACTCTGCGCCTCGCGCTGGGGCACATACACCAGCTCTACCAGAGCAGTCTGCGGCAGCGCAAAACTTTGGCCGCCGCTCCGCACCACCAGCGCCGGAACGATCGCCAGCGTCAGCGGGACCCGCAGCCGCAAGGTCGTTCCCTGACCCATTTTTGATTCGACTTCAACGCTGCCGCCCACCTTCTCGACGTTCGCTCGCACCACGTCCATGCCGACGCCGCGGCCGGAGACATTGGTTACCGCCGCAGCCGTAGAAAATCCGGGTAGAAAGATCAGTTGCAGCGCTTCGCGCTCCGACATCGCCGCGGCCTGCTCCGGCGTTACCAGATTGTGCTCCACCGCCTTCGCCAGAACGCGCTCAATTCCGATGCCCGCACCATCATCGGCGACTTCGATTACCACCGAGCCGCTCTGATGAAAGGCACGCAGCTTGACACAACCCTCGGCAGATTTGCCAGCCAGCACCCGTATGTGCGGCGCTTCAATGCCGTGATCTACGGCATTCCTGACCGCATGCGTCAATGGGTCTTTAATGGCTTCGAGGAGACTCTTGTCGAGCCCCGTCTCCTGCCCGCTGAACTCGATCCTCACATCGCGTCCGCACGTCCGCGCCAGATCTCTGACCAGCCGCGGGAACTTGCCGAACAGGTTGCCCACCGGCTGCATCCGCGCCTGCATTACCGTCTCGCGCAGATCGGCTGTAACGCTGTCCAGTCGTCGCGCCAGCTCGGGAAAATTTGCGGCATCCATGTTGCTTTGCAACATCTGGTTGCGCGTCAGAACCAGTTCGCCGACGAGGTTCATCATTCGGTTCAGCACATCCACATCGATGCGCAGCGTCTTGTCGCCGTTCCCCATTGCAGACGCCGATACTGTCGGCCCTTCGTGCGTGGCCGCCCCGGGATGCATCTCGACAGTCTCTGCTTCGTGATGCACCGCTTCCGCAGGCGCGGACGTTCCGTTCAATGCCGTAAGCTCCGCGATGAGTTCGCTGTCCTCATCGTCGGCCCGCGTTCCCTCGCCGCCGGTCTCTTCGATCAACGTGATGATCCCACGCAGCCCGTCCAGCAGACTGAGCAGCCCGCTGATCAGCTCTGAGGTCACCGCCAGCTTTCCATCCCGAAGCGAGCCCAGCAGGTGCTCTCCCGTATGCGCCAGCTTCTCCAACCGGTTGAAGCCCAAAAAACCCGTCGTGCCTTTGATCGTATGCACCGAGCGGAAGATATCTCCCACCAGTTCGCCGTCATCGGGCCGCATCTCAAGCTCAGTCAGGCACCGCTCCATCCGGTCCAGACCTTCCTGGCTCTCCGCGATAAATTCTTTAGTCAGGTCATCCACAAGTTATTTATCGGGAGATACGACTAAATCATTAGCCGCCCTCACTTGCCTATCTGGATACCCACCCATTAGCCTCACAGTCATGCCGTCGAACCCCGCCATCGACCTCTCCAGTGCCGTAATCGAACAACTTCAGCAGCAAGCCATCACGGCTGCCCAAAACGCTTATGCGCCCTACAGCCACTTCCGCGTAGGGGCTGCCGCTCTTCTCGAAGACGGAGCCACGGTCACCGGCTGCAACGTCGAAAATGCCTCCTACCGCCTCACCACCTGCGCCGAGCAGACCGCCATCGCCGCTGCCGTTACCCTCCATGGGCCAGCGATTCGCATCCGCGCCATCGCCGTCGCTAACCTCAACAACGCCGCCAGCCAACCCTGCGGTGCCTGCCGTCAGACGATTCTTGAGTTCAGCACCCGAAATACGATCATCTTCTTTCTCAAACAAGACGGTACCTTCGGCCAGGCCACCATTACAGACCTGCTGCCCGCAGCCTTTGTCCTTACGGGCGCATAGCTTGATCTCCGGACACTAAGCGCGATATGTTCCTTCGACAACCCGGCACTAACGAAGAAGCAGCACTACGGTGTGCAACTTTCACCACACCTCCGTCGCCGATGCCTGCTATCGGATGTATTTCCCTTTACCTTTTCTCCAACACGATGTGTGTCGCGCGCTCCGTAGGCTTGTGCTCCGTCACAGAAAATCCCAGGTCGCGCAGGTCAATGCCGTGAAGCAATGCCTCACCTTGACCGAGGGCCGCCGGTGCAAACGCAAGGTGCAGAGAATCGATCAACCCGGCCTGAAGGTACTGCCGCACGGTAGAAACTCCGCCTCCGATCTTGACGTCCTTTTCACCCGCTGCTTGCTTCGCGAGCTTTAACGCCTCTTCGATTCCGTCGCTAACAAAATAGAAGGTCGTCCCGCCTTCCATCACGAGCGGTTCGCGCTCGTAGTGCGTCAGAACGAACGTCGGCGCATGGTATGGCGGATTGGGCCCCCACCATCCCTTCCACGAGCCGTCCTGCCAGGGCCCGCGGACCGGACCAAACATGTTGCGGCCAAGGATGAAGGCGCCAAAGTTCTCCATGGCTCTCCGAGCGAACTGGTCGTCGACATCGACAGATCCACCTTCCTTCCCTTGCATCGCGCAAAATGTCCTGGTGTGGAAGAACCACTGAAAGATCTCAGGACCGCGCCTGCCCAGCGGATCGTCCAGGCTCTGCTCTATCCCGGCGCTAAAACCGTCTAACGAAACACCAAATCCCGCGACACGAACCTTTGACATCGGAACTCCTCTCCACAAAGACTCCCTGTTGTTCCGGCTTGAAGCGACACCAACACCAGCTTCCCTATGCCAGTTGAAAAAACATGATTGCCGCCAGGCCAGCCCCGGCCATGATCCTCGTCATGGCCGGAGCTAGTCTCATTGTGCGATGTTCTTTCGCCGTCGTTGCTCACTCTCCTTAATCATTTCGCTCAAATCCGCCGCCGGACGTATCTCGAAGGGTCCAGCCTTCACTCCAGGATGCTGAGAAATAAGCTGAATTGCGTGATTCAGATCTCGCGCTTCAAGCACCAGAATTCCTCCCAATTGCTCCTTCGTTTCCGCGTACGGGCCGTCTGTCACGGCAACCTTTCCGTTTTTCCAATACACGGTCATCGCCGTGTTGGCGGGCTGAAGAGCTTCGCCAGCGGCAAAATGTCCCTTCTTCCGCAACTCATCATCGTAGGTAAAACACTCGTCTAGCATAGAGTTGCGCTCGCTCTCAGACATGTTTTCAAACTTGCCCGACTCGATATATCCCAAACAGATGTATTTCATAACTTCCTCCTTCTTTCTTGTGACTCAGAGAGCCGTAGCTCATCGTTCTGTTATCAGATAGTCGTTCGGGAGATCGAAAATCGACAGCTACTCCATTTTTTAATTCAACTGCCGAAGCCGCTCTTCGAGAAATTTCCGCTCTGGTTCCTGTTGGGCTAGCGCCAGAGCTTTCTCATAAGAGGATCGGGCCTCAGATGTTCTGCCGAGCCTGCGGCACATATCTGCACGCGCTGAATGCGCCAGATAATAGTTTGCCAAGTCGCCATGTGCCAGCACGGCGTCGATAAGCGTCAGACCAATCTTTGGACCATCGCGCATTGCAATTGCTACAGCACGATTTAGCTCCACCACGGGCGAAGGTTGAAGTCGCACCAATTGGTTGTAGAGCGCGACAATTTGCCGCCAATCGGTCACAGTGGCCGATTCCGCCTCCGCATGAACAGCCGCAATCGCAGCCTGCAGGGTATAAGAGCCGAAGCGGTGCGACTTCAGCGCTCTTTCCACCAGCGCGACTCCCTCTGCGATCTGTTCCCGGTTCCAGAGTGAGCGGTCCTGATTTTCCAACAAAATCAGCTCTCCGATCGGCGATGTTCTCGCGGCGTGACGGGACTCCTGGAGCAACATCAGGGAAAGCAGCCCAATGACTTCCGGCTCCGGCAGGAGTTCACTCAGCAACCGGCCCAGTCGAATTGCCTCGCCGGAGAGCTCGGTCCGCGTCACCTCTGCTCCAGTCGCAGCCGAATAGCCCTCGTTAAAAACGAGATAGATGACCTGAAGCACCGCGTCCAGCCGCTCTGACAATTCCTGCGGTGACGGTACCTGGTATGGAATCCGTGCGTCTCGAATCTTTGCCTTTGCGCGCACAATGCGCTGAGCCAGCGTACGCGGAGTGATGAGAAAGGCCTTCGCAATCTCCTCGGTCGTCAGCCCGCACACCTCGCGCAAGGTGAGCGCAACGTGCGCCTCTGGCGGTAGAGATGGATGGCAACAGGTAAAAATCAGACGCAGCCGATCGTCGTCAATGCTCTCATCTTCACTGGAACTTTCCGACAAACTCCCTTGTGCTTCGAGATATCGCGCGAGTTCATCTTGAGAAGCATCGAATCGTGCCCGTCGACGCAGAGTATCAATGGCTTTGAATCGGGCTGTTGAAATCAACCATGGTCGCGGGTTATCCGGGATTCCCCTCCTCGGCCACATACTTAGAGCAGCCGCGAAGGCTTCGTGCATCGCCTCCTCGGCGAGGTCAAAATCACCGAGCAAACGGATCAGGGTTGCCAGTATCCGTCCTGAATCCACGCGATAAAGGGAGTCGAGCAATTCGCGTATCTGCTCCGTGGAATGCTCGGACATGACGATGACTTTAGCAAACCAGTTACCCCAAATCAATTTGGCGAACGGCAGATCGACGCGAAGTGCTCAGGTCGTGACTCTGAAACCTGTTGCGTCGACTGCCTACCCCCTTATATCTTGTTGACGAGTAGCCAATTCCGGGTTTAATGCGACGGCGCCAGATCGATGGCATTCTGAAACGGCAACTCTTACGCCTTAGTTCCGGGGAAAACTGCGCCATGAGTCTGCTTGCCGACCTCCGTCAAACCCTGCGTCAGTATCGCCGCACTCCGGGCTTCGCCATCACTGCCATTCTCACGCTTGCGCTCGGCATCGGCGCCACGACCGCGGTCTTCAGCGTGGCCTACGGCGTCCTCATCGACCCCTTCCCTTACCATGACGTTCATACGCTTGCGACGCCCAAACTCTGCATGCCCGACCAGCCGGAGTGCACCTGGCGTCCTTATACTCCGGAACAGTTTAACGAGATCGTCCAGAAGACCGACATCTTCAGCGGCATCACCGCATCGACAGTTGGCAATGTGACTCTGACGGGCGCAGCCGTTCCGCAACAGGTGCGCGGGAACTACCTCTCTCCTAATACTTTTTCCGTGCTCGGCGTCCAACCTCTCCTTGGAAGGCCCTCCACAGAAGACGATGTTCTTCCGGGCCACGGCGAGGTCGCCCTGCTCAGCTACCGCTACTGGCAACAACACTTTGGCGGCAGCCCGAAGGTTCTTGGCACGGTGCTCACGGTGGATGGACGCGCCCGCACCATCATCGGCGTCATGCCGCCACGCTTTCTCTGGCGCGGCGGCGATATCTATCTCCCGGTCCAGCTAACCAACGCGGCGGAGATCCAAGGCCAGCACTACTTCACGCTGGTTGGCCGCCTCAAACTGGGAGTGACGGACGCGCAGGCCGCCGCCGAGCTCAAACCCATCTTCGACGACTTCCGTAAGAGTTCGCCAAATATGTTTCCAGCCGAGATGCGCCTTGGCATCATGTCGTTCGATCAGATGTTCCGTTCCGACCTGGGTGACACGCTCCATCTGCTGCTGGGAGCGGTCTTTATCCTGCTGCTCATCGCCTGCGTTAATGTCTCCAGCCTGCTGCTGGCCCGCGCTGTGGGTCGGGAGCATGAGTTCGCCTTGCGCGCTTCTCTCGGCGCATCGCCCTGGCGGCTGGCTCGCTCCGCGCTCACCGAATCTATGGTTCTCGCGCTGGCAGCCATGCCGATAGCCCTCCTCTTCGCCTACGCCGGTCTCCAGGCGATGCTGAGCATCGTTCCCAAAGGCACTATTCCGGATGAGGCGGTCGTCACCATGAACATTCCCGTCCTTCTGATCTCGCTGGCGATTGCCGTGCTTACCATTCTGATCTTCGGGTCGGCCCCTGCATGGCGCAGCGCCAGCCCGCATCCCGCCTCCGCGCTGCAAGGCAACTCCCGCACCTCTGCCAGCCGCGCGCAACGACGTCTGCTCGGCGGCTTTGTTATTACAGAGATCGCGCTCTCGTTCGCACTGCTTGCGCTCGCCGGTCTCATGGTCCGTTCGCTGATCACCGTCGAGAACGTGCCCATCTCTACCGATCCCGATCACACTCTCGTCTTCAGCCTTCCTCTCACCTCGGACCGCTATCCCACTCCTGAAAGCCAGGTCCTCTTCTTCCGCCAGTTCCTCGATCGCGCGGGAACGGTGCCGGGCGTTCGGTCTGTCAGCATCGACGGCGGCACGCCCTTCCTGTACTGGGATGGCGTCAAGGTCCAGGTGCCGGGTCAGCCGGTCGATAAGCTGTGGAGACCGCTTCATCTAGTCGACCCCGGCTATCTCCAGGCCGCCGGACGGACCTTGATCGAAGGGCACTTCATCGATACCCGAGAGGTCGACGCGAAGTCGCACGACGTCGTCATCTCGCAGTCTTTCGTTCGCCAGTACTTCGGCGGCGGTTCGGTGCTTGGCAAGGTGGTGCATCTGCCCGGTTTGCTTCAGAATCCGCAAACCGCAGTCGCTCCCAATGGCCACCCCGCAGCAGCAGCGGTAACCGACGACAGCTTTACCATCGTCGGCGTCGTCAAAGACGCAACCGCATCGCTGATCATGGGTCATCTCAATCCACCCGAGGTCTTTGTCCCCTACAGCGTCGCCCCCCAGCGGGTCGATGCCGCCCTGGTGCAGACTGCATTGCCGCCTAAGGAGCTCATCCAATCCTTTAGCCGTCTGGTCGCGGGCATCGACAAGGACCAGCCCATCGCTGAGGCAATGAGTCTGCGTCAGCTCCTCGACATGTACGGCTACGCCGGTCCGCGGTTTGCGCTTGCGCTCTTCGGGGCCTTCGCCGTAGCGGGACTGCTGCTTGCCTGTATCGGCGTCTACAGCGTGCTCTCCTTTGTTACCTCGCAGCGCACGCAGGAGATCGGCATTCGCATCGCCCTCGGCGCCCGCCGTCCCCATGTCATGTGGATCGTGCTCCGGCAGGCATGTCTCTGGTCCGCCGCCGGCGTAGCCATCGGCCTGCCGCTCGCGCTCGTGGCAGGACACTTCGCCCAGGCCCAGCTCTTCCACACGTCACCCTACGATCCGCTCACTCTCGTCGCCGCCGGCGCCATCCTGCCTCTACTGGCCATCGCCGGCACCTGCCTACCCGCAAGCCGCGCCGCCTCTATTAATCCCGTGGGAGCCCTCCGCGCTGAATAGACCGGCAAAATGGTGCAAGCCCCATGGCTGGCATCGTGAACGACCTTCTGATTCGCGGACAGCACCTGGCGAATCCCTTTCTGGTCAGGCTCGATCTGCTCGGAACGTTTGTCTTTGCACTCAGCGGTGCAGCAGCGGGCGTCAAGAACAAGCTCGATCTGTTTGGCTTGATAGTGCTTGCCTTTTGCAACGGGGAGAGCGGGCGGGTTACTCGTGACCTGCTTATCGGCGCCGTTCCACCTGCAGCCAAGGGCCGCAACGTCAAACGAGTGCCTTCCGAAAGCGAAAGATCCGAACACAATTCGGTAAAGTTTCTGGAGAGGAGGTTCGGATCTAATTGATAAATTTGGCTCCTGAGGTAGGACTCGAACCTACAACCCTTCGGTTAACAGCCGAATGCTCTGCCATTGAGCTACTCAGGAATATGGGGGACGCGAAAGCTGATCGCGTTGGGCTAAGACATTTATAACAAATGCGAACGAGCGGGTCAAAGGCTTTGGCCAATACTGCTGAGCAATGAAATCCTCATCTGTTCCAATGTCCATCCAGGCAGGTCTGGAAGGAATACAACCGTCTGCTGCAATGGCTCACAATCGTCGCTCCCTTGGTGAACGAGGTTGAGTGAACAGGACGAGATCCGATCCTTCCGTCCCTTATGGGTAGAGGAGAACAGCTATATTGTAGGACGCGAAAGGAGCAGAGGCACCTTCGGAGCAGGCTCCTACGACGGCTTGGTGATACTTGCCCGAACTCAGCCGGGCCTGAAGGAGTGCCGGAAGCTCGGTGACGCTGTGGGCCGTATAGCGCATGATGTACCACGGTTGCCGGGAACCTGCGTAACCGGTGGACATACTGCAGGTCTCCCGGGCATCCTGTTCGCTCATGACTTTGCCGTTTGCTATCTGCATGCCGGACTTGGTGAGAAGATCGGCAACTGCCGACTCCTGTGCGTTGAAACTGAGCGGTTGAACCAGGTTGGCGAAATCTTCCACTGCGTAATACTCATCGTCGCGCACAACGACCGAGATGCCGACGGCGTCGACGTTGGGATCGAGAAGATTTTCGCGGTGACCTTTGGAGTGCATCCAGAGATCGTGAATCATGGCTGCAATCGGGGCTTCGGCTACATTTTCGGAGATAAGGCTGAAGTGTGCCCCGGCGCTGGCTCCGCGTTCAGAGAGCTTCGGTTCTCCGGGAAATTGGTGGGAGATACCACGGTGAGATGCCATTTCGCGGGCGTGAGCGAGCGCCGCCTGCGCAAGGGCGGGATCGAGATGGAGTGGATGTAAGCCGCGAGCTACCCGATCCTGATTGGCAGAAGCGAGAAGAAACTGTTCCGCAACGTTAGGAGGCGTGTTGAATATGGACTGAGCGCGCAGAACGGGGGGGATTCCAAGCAAAATCAAGGCCACGACAACAGCCAAGATCCAGCGGAATCCGCATGGCGCAGATTCCGGACATGAAAGATGAACACGGCGCTCTGGGGAGGGCTCCATGTTGCTGATTCTAGGTTTCAGCTATGGCTAGGGGCATACCACTTTTGGGGCACTACTACACCGTTACTTCTCTCCCAATCCATCTCAAAATCAGGAGAGTTGAGCGCGGACGGCTTCCCAGGTGCGGCGGATTCCCTCTTCCAGATTGGTGGTATGGTGCCAGCCCAGGTTGTGCAAACGGGTTACATCCATCAACTTGCGAGGGGTACCGTCTGGCTTGGAGGTGTCGAAGACGAGCTTGCCGCTGAAGCCAAGGACGTTAGCCACGGTTTCGGCCAACTCGCGGATTGTGACGTCCTCTCCAGTCCCTATATTAATGAGGGGTGGACTGTCTTCGGTGAGAAGAGAGTTGTAACGGGCTTCGTCGAGCGTCATCAGAAATAGACAAGCCTCAGCTAAGTCATCTGAATACAATAGTTCACGGCGAGGAGTTCCAGTACCCCATACAGTGATTTCGGTCGCGCCCGTGTTGATCGCTTCGGCGGTCTTGCGGATGAGTGCGGGCAGCACATGCGAGTTCGCCAGATCGAAGTTGTCGCCGGGGCCATAGAGATTTGTGGGCATCGCGGCCAGATATTTTGTTTTGTATTGCCGGTTATAGCTCCAGCACATCTCAATGCCGGCGATTTTGGCGAGTGCGTAAGGTCGATTGGTGGGCTCGAGCAGACCGGTGAGTAGACAAGACTCAGGCATGGGCTGCGGAGCAAATTTCGGATAGATGCAGGAGGAGCCGAGAAAGAGGAGACGTTCTACATTGTTGAGTCGGCTGGCTTCGATGATGTTGGTCTGAATGATCAAGTTATCGCGGATAAAATCAGCCGGGTAGTTATTATTGGCCAGGATTCCGCCGACCTTGGCGGCGGCGAGAAAGACGTATTCGGGCCTCTCTTTGGCGAAGAAATTATTGACGTCGGCGGTATTAAGCAGGTCAAGTTCGGCGCGCGTGCGGAGAAGAAGGTTGGTATAGCCCTGGGCCGTGAGGGCGCGGTGAATGGCTGATCCTACAAGTCCTCGATGTCCGGCGATGTAGATGCGGGAGTCTTTATTCATGGGAGAGTCTAGGTCTCACGGACGTTGTAGGCGTCAAAGCCATGTTTGCGGACCAGAGCGTCGCGTTGGGCGGCCTTCAAGTCCGATTCGACCATCTCTTGGACGAGTTGTTCAAAGCTGGTTCGAGGGGTCCAGCCTAGTTCGCGCTGAGCCTTGCCGGGATCGCCAAGCAGGGTCTCTACTTCGGTGGGCCGGAAGTAGCGCGGGTCTACAGCTACAACGACATTGCCCTTGGCGTCGAAGGCCTTTTCGTCGATTCCAGTTCCCTGCCAGGTAAGATCCAGTTCGAGAAGACCGGCGCAGCGCTGAACGAACTCGCGAACGCTATATTGCTGCCCGGTAGCGATCACAAAGTCCTGCGGCTTTTCCTGCTGGAGCATCAGCCACTGCATCTCGACGTAGTCGCGGGCGTGTCCCCAGTCGCGTTTGGAGTCGAGGTTGCCGAGGAAGAGCTGCGATTGCAGGCCAACCTTGATCCGGGCAAGCCCACGGGTGATCTTGCGGGTGACGAACGTCTCGCCGCGCAGAGGCGACTCATGGTTGAAGAGAATGCCGTTGCAGGCGTAGATGCCGTAGGCCTCGCGATAGTTGACACAGATCCAATAGGCGTACATCTTGGCCACGGCGTAGGGCGAGCGCGGATAGAAAGGCGTTGTCTCCTTCTGCGGAATCTCCTGGACCAGACCATACAACTCGGACGTGCTGGCCTGATAGAACTTTGTCTTCTTTTCGAGGCCGAGTATCCGAATGGCCTCAAGCAGGCGCAACGGGCCGAGAGCATCCGCTTCGGCGGTGTACTCGGGCTGCTCGAACGAGACCTGGACGTGCGATTGCGCGCCGAGGTTATAGATCTCGTCGGGCTGAACCTTCTGAACGATGTGAATCAGCGACGAACTATCTGTCAGGTCACCGTAGTGAAGGATGAAGTGAGGTGAGGGATTGTGCGGGTCCTCGTAGATGTGGTCGATACGCGCAGTGTTGAAGAGGGAGGAACGACGTTTGATGCCGTGCACTTCGTAGCCTTTGGCGAGGAGAAACTCGGCGAGATAAGCGCCGTCCTGTCCGGTAACTCCTGTGATGAGGGCTTTTTTCAAAGCGAGGTCTCTCCTTTTTTGAAGGCGGGCTTACTTTAATGATTTTACTTGAGAACGGAAGGCTTACACGGGCCTTGACCGATGACATGGATCTTCAGACGATCAAGCGGCTATGAATTAATGCTGAAGTGCAGCGCGCCCAAAATCGATAAAGGCATGTTGCGGGTCTGTATGCAGCAAGGTCACATCCACAGTGTCGCCGACATCCAGCCCATGTTCTCCTCGAACCACCTTGCCCTCAACCGGGGGATGGAAGACGCGCACATACACGCCTTTCTCGCTCGAGCCAGTGATGACTCCGTGAAAGGTCTTGCCGATACTACCGGTCAGAGCCACCGCCGCCACCCGTTTCTCCATTGCACGCTCGACCTTGCGCGCCGCCGCCTCCTGCAGGTTGCAATGCTGCGCAATCGCCGCCAGCTCGTCGTCAGTATAGGGCGGAGGCTCTTTGGCGAGCATCGCCTTTACCACGCGCTGTGTCACCAGATCGGCAAACCGTCGGTTCGGTGCGGTCGAATGCGCATAGTCCTCAGCAGCCAATCCAAAGTGCCCCAACGGATTTGCTTCATCGCCTCTGGTCAACACATATTCACCCGGCCCCATCAGCTTGATAATCGCCAAGGCCAGGTCGGGATAATGAACCGGATCGTTTGTGCGCTTCGCCTGCAGGAAGGCATTCAGCGCACCGGAATCAGGCTGCGGCGGCAACTTTGTCCCATGCTGTCCCACCAGTTCCACGATACGATCCCAACGCTTCGGAGTACGCACCACCCGTCGAATACAGGAGCGATGCGCCTCGCGCAACGTGCGCGCCATCGTTCCGTTGGCCGCGATCATGAATTCTTCAATCAGGTCGGTCGCACGGTTGTGTTCGGCCGTCCGAATCTCATGCACGTGTCCGTCGACGACCACTGGATCGGCCTCGACACGGTTGAACTCTAACGCACCTTGCCTCACACGCTCCGCACGCAACGCGACCGCTGCCTCGTCCTGCAGCTTCAACTGTGCCTGTAAATCCGACGAAGCCGCAACCTTAGCATCCGCCGTCCCCGTCCCATCGAGCCACGGTCCCACTTTACTGTACGCAAGCTGCGCCTTGTTTCGTACGATTGCGGGATAGATGCTCGTCTGCCTCACTACTCCCTGTGTATCCACCACAAACTCCACCACCATTGCCGCGCGATCTTCATTTTCATTCAGCGAAGTCAGATCGGTCGAAAGCTCGTTCGGCAGCATGGGAAAGTTGCGCACCGCCGTATAGACGGTCTGCGTCTGTTCGGCTGCATGTTCGTCAATTGGCGTGTCCTTCCCCACCGAAGCGGACACGTCCGCAACACCCACCTTTATCCGAATACCGCCGTCAACCCGCTCGGCAACCTCGATCTGATCGAGATCGCGTGAGGTGTCATTGTCGATAGAAGACCAGAGCAGCCTGCGCAGATCTTGCGCTTGGGCTTTGTGTCGATCTGCATGGCCGTTCGCACGTATCTCTTGGACCTGCTGCTCACTGCCTGTTGGAAAATCCGGTTGAAATCCCTCGCGGATCATCTCCGCGGATGCAGAAGCAGCAAGATCGAATGAATGTGTGGACATGCAAGGAAAAGGCTACCACGCTGATCCTACTGCCTGCTTACACTTGCTCGAGGGCCGCGACAAACAACGCTGCCCACCGCGAGACCTGTTCGGCATAGACGCCGGTTACCGGGTCGCGGCTGCCTTCAAGAGCAGCCATCTGGACAGCGAAATTCCCAACGGTCGAACTTTCAGCGGAACCGCGAAGTAGGTCAAGCCCGGTGGCCTGCTCGGTCAGACGGTTGAGAAATTCATTCTGACTAGCTCCGCCAACCACAAATAACCGTTTCAGCTTCTTGCCACTATGCAGAGCCACGCGTTCAAGCACCTTCGCATAGCGGGCTGCCAGACTGTGGAAGATTAAGCTGGCAAATACCGGAGCACCCTCGGGGCTCTCATCCAGAGCCGCAAAGCCCTTGCGCGCGCGCTGGGCATTGATGCGTTGCGGCATCCGTCCGGCCAGCATCAGGTCAGGATCATCCACATCGAGCACGCCATGCGGCCTGGCAGCAGCTTCGGCCACAGCCACCAGTTCAGGCACACTCCACACCCGTCCATCAGTCGCCCACTGGTCAATACATTGCTTGATGAGCCACATGCCGTTCACGTTCTTGTGAAGACAGATTCTGTCGCCCACCGCCCCAAGATTGGTGAAATTCTCGTCCGCGACTTCCTTGCCGTTGCGAGGCTGTTCGACCAGCGTCCCCACCAGCGACCAGGTACCCGAACTGATGTATGCCCAATCGTTGCCGGTTGCCGGAATTCCTGCAATCGCAGATGCGGTATCGTGACATGCTGGAGCAATCAGCACGGTATCGCGAAAGGCCTGCAACTCCGTCAACGGGCCGCTCAGCTTGCCAACCTCGGTACCGGGAGGCACAATCTTCGGCGCACCGGCCAGGTCAAGCTGCGCTGCGCTAAAGATCTCGCGACACCACTGCCTGCGATACAACTCCACCATTCCTGTATGCGTAGCGTTCGTATGCTCCGCCACGCGCGCCCCACCCCAGCGCGACAAAATGTATTCGGGCAGATTCAACCACTGGCTCCCCTCGGGAAGCCCCTGCAAGGTATCGGCGTGAAGCTGATAGAGGGTATTGATTCGAAGCAGTTGCACGCCCGTCAACTCACGCAGCTTCTCCGGACTGATCCGGCGATGCAGCGACCGCTCCGCCTTCAACGTGCGCTCATCCCGATAGCAGAAAGGATCGGCCAGCGGCTTTCCTTCGACGTCAACACGTACATAGTCGACCGCCCAGCCATCGACGGCAATCGAGCGAACGCCTTCGGTGGCAATCACGGCACACTTGCGCAGGCCTTCGTCGAGACCTGCCTCGATCATCGTCAGGTCCCAGTGCAGGCCGCCGTTCACCTCGCGCGGAGCATTCGCAAAACGGTGTACCAGCGTAATTGCAGCCTTGCCGTCGAGCCATCGCAGCAGCGAGACTCGGCAGCTTTCCGCTCCCAGGTCTACTGCAATTGATGCCCGTGTGTCTGCAGGGAGCAACGCCATATCGCCTGCCCAATGGCGGCCACGCTTCATCGCAGATAGGCCTCGGTCAAGCCTCCGTCGACGGGGATGAGATGGCCCGTTGTGCAGCGTGCCAACGGCCCAGCGAGGAACATAATCGCCTGCGCGCAGTCCTTAGGATCGATAGGCTGATGCGTCAGCGTGCGCGTGGCATAGAACTTCGCCAGCTCGTTGCGCAGACTATCATCCGTATCCTTTTCGTCGAACGGCAGCTTGTATTTTTTGAGCGATGCAATCACGCGGTCCCGTGGAAACATAGTCGAGCCCTTGACCACAGTCGCAGGTGAGATTCCATTCACCCGTACCTTCGGCGAGAGCGAGACGGCAAGCTCCCGGACCAAGTGACTCAAAGCTGCCTTGCTGACATCGTAGGCCTCACTGCCGCGCTTGGCGACGACTGCGTTGGCGGAGCTCGTCAGCACAACGCTGGCATCGATTCCCTGCTCCGCGAATAGTTTCGACGCTTCATCGGTCAGCAAGTAGTTTGCCGTAACGTTAACCTCAAGCGTCAGCGCCCACTGCGCGTCGCTAATGATGCCGTCGGGAGAAGAAGGAAACAGCGCGGCCGTATTGATGAGGATATCGACGCCGCCAAACTGCCTGACCGCTGCGTCGAGCGCAGCCCTGATCGTCTTGCGGTCGCGGATGTCGATGCTCACCCAGCTCACAGCTTCTTTGCCTGCAATCGCCTTCGTCTCTTCGGCGACAGATTCCGCACCCTTCCTATCGCGATCGGCGATCACGACATGCGCCCCACGCTCTGCGGCGAGCAAGGCTACTTCGCGACCAATGCCGCTGCCCCCGCCAACAATGAGGGCTACCCTGCGGCTTAGTTCCTTCTCCGCCGGTTGACGGCGAATCTTCGCCTCTTCGAGCTTCCAATACTCAATACGGAAGGCTTCGCTCGGAGGTAGTGCAACATAGTTTGAATAGGTCGAGAACTGGTCGGCCGAGGCCGCCGGTCCTGCCTGGGGAATGTCCTTGCACTCCACTCCCGCACCCAGTGCGCCTGCACCTTGCATTACACCGATCGCATTGATGTAGAACTCGCCGGTAATTCGCGACTCGGTCTTGTTCTTGCCAAAGCTGAACATGCCAACCCCTGGCACCAGCACCACCGTTGGGCTGGCATCGCGCAGTGCAGGAGAATCTTTTAAAGCATGTTTTTTGTAATACTCCGCGTACTCAGCGCGATAGGTCTCAAGCGCCGTCTCCACCAGTTCCTTCAACTCTGCCGGGTTCCCTGCCGGGTTCCACTTGATGAACATCGGGCGAATCTTGGTGCGGATAAAGTGGTCCGGGCAGCTCGTCCCCAGGTGAGCCAGTTTCTCCGCTTGAGCCGAGTTCACAAAATCAAGCACCTGGGGCAGGTCGGAGTAGCTTCCAATCCAGCGCTGCTTGCGCGAGACCACGCCGCGCAGATGCGGCATGATCTGTAACGCAATCTCCGCACGGTCGTCACGGCTCTTTATCTTCGATCCGCCGAAATGCTCATAACCTTTCGCCGCGCCATGGCGCTCGATAAACTGACCAAGCTGGTCGATGATCGTAATCGTATTGAGGTAGCTCTCGCGCTGCGTATTGCCCCACGTAAACAGGCCGTGCCCACCCAGCACCACGCCATCACAGCCTGGCGTATCTTCGACGATCCTTTTCAGCATCATGCCCAGTTCGAACCCGGGGCGCTGCCACGGCAGCCAGGCCAGCTTATGGCCAAACTCCTTGTTGAATTCCTCCATCTTGACCTTGCCGTTGGCTGAGGCCGCCAGTGCGATCCCCCAGTCCGGGTGCAGATGGTCCACATGCGGAAACGGCAGAAACCCGTGCAGCGGCGTATCGATCGAAGCAGCAACCGGATTGTTTCCAAACGTACACAGTGGATACATATCGACCATCTCGTCTTCGAGTTCAACACCGCGGTAGGCCTTCTCGAGCGCCAGAAGCTTGTCCAGATACAGCGTCGCAAATCCTGTCCGCTTGATGCTGCCAAGATCGCCACCACTCCCCTTCACCCAGAGAATCTGCTTCGCCTTGCCATCCAGCGGGTCAACCTGCTCTAGCTTCGAGCTGGTATTGCCCCCGCCAAAGTTTGTAATCCGCAGATCGGAACCTAATAAATTCGACCGGTAGCGCAGTAACTCAGGCCCATCCAGTTTCGCTGCAACCGCGTCATCCCAACGATCCTCAAGAAACCGCAGACCACTCTTCGCCGCCATCGTATTGACCTCTTCGTTAGATCTGAATTCTAACTATCATTTCACACGGAACACCAATACAGCAACTATTTCTTATGTGAAAAATATGCCTGAAATTCATTCAGATCTCTACCCTCCTCAAAATAGAAGCTGCGTTGCGTGGGTCTCTTATTCGAGCATGGTTCGTGTAACCATCTTGTGGGCGACATAGTTATACGGCGGCACGGTCTGGCCACGCAGCAGTTGCAGTCCCAGATGTACCAGGCTTGGCCCGTACGAGCTCGCCTCGTGAGACACAGAGCCAATCAACGGCGATTTGTCCCTGCGCATCTCCGCAATCGCCTCGGCGATGCAGTCCTGGCCCACCACCACCACCTGTTTTTCCCGCTTCAGTTCTCTCACTGCATCGACCGCGCCCAGGGCACTCGAATCGGTAGCCGCGGCGATCAGGATGTGCTTGTCTTTTGGGTGCCGCTGTAAAAAGTCAGTTACCAGTTTCCTGCTGCGCTCCCGCATTCCACGCGTATCCATGCGAACAAATAGTTCCACCGGCAGATCGGCGATCCCATTGCGCACGCCTTCGAACGCTCCCGTAATTCTGCTCTGCACCAGGGGTCCTGCCTCAGCCAGATCGAGTCCCAACACCCACTCAACTTTGCCGTCCCAGTTAGCCACCGCATGAGCAGCCAGGGTCTCACCCGCCTCAATGCCAACCCTATAATTGTCCACCCCAAAGTAAGTCGCATGAGGATGCGGAATATCGATGGCGATCAGCGGAATGTTCGCTCCGGCAATCTTGTCCCCAATCATCGGTGCGACCTCCTGTTCCACCTGAAATTCGATTACCAAATCGACTTTGCTGCGAACAAATTCTTCTGCGTTCTTGAGCGCCGTCGCCGCATCGTAGCAATTATCGAGAACCAGAAGATCGACTCCCACCGAAGCCGCGGCGTCCTTCAGGCTCTCCGCCACTTCATTGGAAAAGGGCATGTCGGCGCTCTGCCCAGCAAATCCGAAGCGCATCTTCTTCGGCCGGGTCACCTGCCGGTATAGCCCATCGGGAGACTGGGACAGATAGCCGCGATGCACAAACGTCTTCAGTATCCGGTAGACCGTCGTCTTCGAGATCCGAGTCTTGCGATGGATTGCCTCCAGCGTCATCGGCTGGTTCTCTTCCTGCAAAAGTTCAAG